>Ga0102832_1000011_pt1 | contig 749522 bp, 689 predicted proteins | sample EBPBio282013_DNA_FD_88942 | JGI IMG/M metagenome (GOLD analysis project Ga0102832, IMG submission 88942) | Wastewater treatment Type I Accumulibacter community from EBPR Bioreactor in Madison, WI, USA - Reactor 2_5/28/2013_ DNA (Illumina Assembly) | ecosystem: Engineered > Bioreactor > EBPR >...
GCCAATATCGAAGGTGATTTTACTCACTTTGGTATTTCTGTAACTATCGACCCAGAAACAGGCAGAAAATTTTACACCAACATGTTTATAAAAAAATAGTTTGATTATTGTTTTGTTTGATTTTGACAGATCTTTAGAAACCCATTCCTCGTGAGTGGGTTTTTATTTGATTAAAATCCGAGTCTAGATTTTAACTTCAAAAAAAGCAATGCCATAGAATAGGCATCGTCTAAAGCAAAATTTTTCTCGGAAACGGGAATTTTGTATGTTTTTACTAAATCGTCTAACGAATAAGGTTTATTGATTTCTTCATAAAGCTTTTGGTGCATAATTTCAATATCTAATGCTTCGTTTTTAATTTTGCCACAATCTATTCTATCTAAAGCCTCGTTAATCATTTCAATATCAAAATGAATTCTATGTCCAACCAATGTTGCATTGCCAATATAATTTATCAATTCTTCTATACCTGTTGGTTCTGCAAATTTCGGCAAACTACTTTCGATGATAAACTCGTTTGATAATCCATTGTCATGTAAGTATTTGTATTGTAAAATAACCAATTCCAAAGCATCATTTACTTTAATAATATCATTTTCAATACCAATAGCACCAAAAGATAATATAACATCTTTTTTGGGATTCAAACCACTAGTTTCTGTATTCAGAATAACATATCTTTTTGTTTTTGTTTTCGATTCAAATTTTTCAAGATAGTTTTTCCAAAATTCAGGATGTTCTTTATTAATATTTTTTATCCAATCAAACATTAGGAAAACTGAGTTAGTTGAAATTTATCTTTTATTAAATCTTCCAATTCTTTCATTGGCAGTAAAGCATTTTTTAATTTTTCTTTATCAATTTTGGTGAGTTCTTCCAAATTAATAAATTCACCCGAAGTGTCATTCTTTAAACCTTCTAATGTTCTAAAATTTGTTAAAATTAAAAAAGATTCGGCGCAATTTAAATAGATTTCAGCAAATTTCGGATCAACAATAGCTAATTGTTTAAAACGCAAGTATGTATTATTTACACCTTTTAACTGCATACTTAAAGCAAATAATCGAGCACCATCAACTAATGGCATTATGGCTTTGTTTTTTATGTCAAATTTACCTTTATGTTGACCTTCTTCTTCGACATTAAATTTTTTGAAAAAAGTTAATGATGGCTCTTTGTGCAGCGCATTATTTCCCAAATAATCAAAAAACAAAGTATTGTTTTTAGAATTACTAATAATTGTTTCCACTATAGTATCTTCTATTTTGTTTTCACCAATAACCATTTCAATATCAAAAAATATGCTTCCAATTTCATTTGATTTTTCTCCTGGTGTTTTCATCCAATTGTCATATTGTTTAATCCATTCTGTCAACGATTTACACCAAATAAGATTACTTGCCATGTGATTATTTGGGCAATAATAAAAACCTGTTTTTTCTAAAATTGTTGTGGCTCTTTTTGCTAGTTTTACAAAATAATCTTTAACATCACGGTACTTTTCTTGCGCAACATCTTCAAAAACTAAAATGCTATCTTGATCGGTTAATAGCAGTTGTTCTTTACGAGCTTGACTACCAATACTAATCCAACAAAATCTAGCTGGAGGTGATCCTAAATCGAGAATGGCGATTTCGATTGCACGTTTAATAATAGCAAAATTTATTTCGCCTGTAATGTTAAATATATGAGGAATTGGGATATTCTTTGAGATAGAGGATTGCACCAATTCGGTCAATTTTTCTCTAACTTGCTTTAATTCTTTAGGAGTTAATGCTTTTTTAATTTGTTTTATTAACACGCCTGGATTATTTGATTGTGCTACCACAATGTCATGTTCGGAGATGATTCCTGAAATTGATGATTTATCAGAGCCGTCTTTAGTCACACAAAGATGACTAACATTGTATTTTAGAAGCAAAAGTTGTGCTTCGGCTACAGAAATGTTTTCTGGAACAGTAAATACTGGAGAAGACATGATTTTGTATATTTCAGAATTTAGTGGAAATCTACCATTTGCAATTTTACTTCTAAAGTCAGTATCTGTAGCAATTCCAATAGGAAAGTGGTTATCGTCAACTATTATTGCACTGTCAATCAAATTATCAGACATAAGTTGAGCAACATCTTTAGCGAGTTGTTTTTGGCTGATTTTTAATGGAGTTTTATTATAACTTAATGATTGAAAGTATTGAATTTCTCCCGTTTTGTTACTATAAATACCATCCGATGCTGTTGTTCCATTTTCTTGATCAAGTGAACTTCGTGTATTTGTGGCAAAATTTTCTAAAAGAAAATCAAGAATACTCGAATTTTGAGAAACAAAAGGTTTGAATATAGCAATAGGTATTGCATAAACAATTGAATCCTCTCTAGATTTTGCTGTCATCATATAATTGTTTTTGGCAAAAAACGGCCTTAGTCCAAAAACATCACCGGCGTAGCATTTGTTTAAAATAATCTCTTCACCATCAGCAATAAAGGTTAAATTTATTACTCCAGAAGCAACAACATAAAACGTGTCATGCAAAGCATCTTCCATTTGAAATAAAGTTTTATTTTTTTCAAGATTTATAATGCCAATATTTGAAGCAATTGAATTTAATTCATCACTAGTTAAATATGTAAAAGGTTCGTGTTCTTTTAAAAAGTGAGCAATATTTGAAATAATTGTATTCATTTGTATCTAACAGGTTATTGTACAAATTTAAGAATAGATATAGACATTGAGGTTAATAAAACGCAAGTTTTTAAATATCTTATAAACAAATATTAGAGGTAGAAAGTAAAAAATTCTATTTTACATAATATAAATTATAGTTCAATAAAATTATAAATCTAACAAATCATTTTTGATAAAATATAATTAAAAAATGAATAGATATTAGTTTAAAATTGGAAGTAAATCTATTCACTTTAGTTTTTAAAATGTAAAATTAAAATAAAATAATACTAAAAAACTTAAAAAAGAATGAGTTATAAACAATTGTTTTACAGTTTGTTAATATCTTTTTTTTATAAAAAATCTCTTTTTTCACATAAAACACCATGTTTTATAAGGTAATTTTCTTAATAATTATTTGATTTTATGCATTTCATCGAAAAATAATGCATTTTTTTTCATTTAATCGATAAAATATACACTTAATCTATATAGATTTGTAACGAACAGTTTTTGAATTCCCCCAAACTCAAAAATTGATTAGTAATAATAAATTAAAACTTAACCTATTAGTGATTATGAAAAAATTATTTATTCAAATGTTATTCTTATTATTTACTTTAATAGGATACACACAGACAACTACTGTTAATTATTCAGTATCGACTGAAAATTTTTCAAACCCTGAAAGAGGTTTTTATCATCATAAGGAAACATCTTCTTCTAATTATTCCAATTTGACTCAAACTACTTTGTCGAATTATAGAAATAACGAAAAAATTACTTTGATTCTACGATTATTCTATTTAGAGGATTTTTTAAATGCACCAATATCACAAACATATTTAAATAATATTCAGAATGATTTAAATAAAATTAGAAATGCTGGTATCAAGTGTATTGTTCGTTTTGCCTATTCAAGTGAAACTAATGCTGGACAAAGAGATGCTAGCAAGAGTCAGATATTAGCACATATTCAACAGTTATCAGATATTTTGAGAAACAATGGAGATGTGATTGCAACTGTACAAGCCGGATTTATAGGTACATGGGGTGAATGGTATTATAGTGATCATTTTGGTGGATCAAACCCAACCAATGCAGATTATACAAATCGTAAAGAGATATTAGAAGCTATTTTAAATGCTATTCCTGCTGATCGTACAGTTCAAATTAGAACACCTCGTTATAAACAAAAAATGTACAATACAACTACTCCAATTAATCAAACGCAAGTTGAAAATAGATTAGATATTGGAAGAGTTGGACACCACAATGATTGTTTTTTATCAGATAGCTCAGATGTGGGTACATATATTAACACAAACACCGAATATCCCTACTTGTCCCAAGAAACGAGCTACTTACCAATGGGTGGAGAAACTTGTGATTTCGATCCAAATCGCTCAAATTGTAATGTTGGTACTTCTGAAATGGCTCTTTTTCACTGGTCTTATATGAACATGGATTATTATCCAGAAGTTATTGATGAGTTTACGGAAAGTAATTGTTTGAACGATATTAAAAAGAGATTAGGTTATCGTTTTGAGTTTACAAATAATACTTTTCCAAATTCGGCTACAGGTGGTGGTATTATGCCAATTACAATACGATTAAAAAATACTGGTTTTGCATCGTTATACAATCCAAGAACAGCATATATCATATTAAAAAATACGGTTTCTGGACAACAATATTCGCTGCCATTGACATCAAAACCTCAATTTTGGACTGGCGCAAACGTAATTACCATCAACGAAAATTTAGTTTTACCAACAACAATTGCTCCAGGAAGTTATAAAATGTATTTAAATTTACCTGATAAATCGGCTACTCTTAGTACTCGTCCAGAATACTCAATTCGTTTTGCAAATCAAGACACTTGGGAAGCATCAACAGGATATAATGACTTAAAGTTCACTATAAATATTGGACAAGCATTGGCTATTGCTGATAATGTTATAATTGATCCTGTAATTTATCCAATACCTGCAAACCAAGAATTGGTCATTGAATTAGAAAACATTACAGATTACAAAGCAACATTGTTTAATACTCTTGGACAAAACTTTGGTGTAATTTCAAATCAAATTGATAATAATAAGTTAGCGTTAAATACCGAAAGTTTGTCTGATGGCGTCTATCTATTAAAATTAGAGAATGGAACAATTAACACCACAAAAAGAATTATTATTAAACATTAATTTCTATTTCTGATTTCTAAAATAAAAAAAGGAGCAAATTTGCTCCTTTTTTTATTTCTTATTTCGTTTTTTTAGCGAATGTTTTATACCTACTTGAATTGCATTAGAATAATATAATGATTGAACAAAGAGTTCAAAGTTTACATTAATTTCAGTATAGTCGAAGAGTAAATAATTGGCGACACCATTAAATCGTTGAAAATTATCACTAAAATCGTCTTTAAAATAAGAGCCTTCTACTCTTAAATTAAAATTATTAGACTCCTTCCCTATTTTAAATCCTAAACCACCACCATAATAAAAACGGTTGTCAATCATCCAATATGGATACCCTGTTCTTAGTAATTCTCTAAAATCTCCTTTTATTGAGCCTTGAGAATAAGAAGATTCTACAAATGGTAATATTTTAAAATTTTGATCTTTACCTTCATCATAAAATAGCTTAACAGTACCCGAACCCTCATAGGTTTCTTTGGTAAAATATTGTGTTTCTTTAGTTTTACTACTATTATAAAAATTTCCTTCCAATGAAATAGTAGCGTTTAAATATTTTAAAAAGAAAATATCTTGATAATAATTCATTTGAAATCTATAAATATTTTTACTATAAGCTGCTCCAGATTCTGCAGGTGCTATTTTTAACTCTAAAGATTTGTAGTTTTTTAATTTATTTAGAATAGCTCCAGCTTTAAAATGAAAAAATAATGAACTTTGATTGCTATACTCAATTCTTGAGCCTGACCAATAATTAATTTTATTTTCTTTTACCGCTCTAGTAAATCGATATTCAATACCAACAATATCTTGGGTTATATTATCATTAACATCACTAATATCAAAATCTAATTTATACATTCTACTAAAAGTACCACCTATAGAATGCAAATTCATTTTTTTGTCATATACATTATAACTTACTACATTCTTTACAGATGAATTTTTTTCTTGATTTGTTTCTAAGCCCGAAACTAAATTTAAATAATTTCCAAATTCTTTACGTTGATTTTTTAGTAATCTTTCTAAAGTTTCTGGATAGAAAAGTGCTTTGTGATTTTTAATTAAATCATCTATTAATTCTCTATTTTCATATTCAACATCTTTATTTAGCATTGCCCGTAAAACTTCTTTTTCTTCGAAATCATTAGGCAAATCATCTGCAATTACCCACGAGTTTTTAAACTTGCCCATTTCATGATAGGTTGAGCTCATCAGTGCATTTACTTTATTATCATTTGGATTCGTAGTAATATATTTTGTGTATTCTAATACTAATGTTTCGTAATCTTTAGCTTCAATATACCAAGTCATTTTTGTATAAAAATCAATTTCATTTGCAAAAACAGACCATTCTATTGCTTTTTTGAAGTCATTATTATCAGCATATAACCAAGTTATCGCTGTTGCTATATTTTCATACTCAGATGAAGGTTCAATATTTTCTAATAAGAGTAAAGCATTGTTTGGTTCATAGTTTAATAAATAGTCCAAATATAAAATCTTAGCTTCTTTAGAGTTATCAATTTTTAATAGATAATCTAATGCTTGCTTGATGTACTCTTTGTATTCGGGAGAATTATAACTTGCAATGTAATCTACTAAAACTGATTTATTAGTTGGATCCGCTTGAAACTGCATTCGCAACCATTTTTCTCGCTCAGTTTCGGAACGATAATCAACAATTCTATTCAATTCTGCCGAATACATGATGTTATTCTTTGATGAATATTTTTTTATATGTTCAACAAGCATATCCCAAACTTCATTTCCTCTTTCTTCCCATGTTAAAAAAGTGGTATATTTATTCCAAGTTGTTTTATCAATTTCTGGCGTAGAAATCATTTTTAACCGTAATGCCTCAACTTCTTTTCTATGAGCTTCCTCTGAGGTGTCAACATAAATTTCTTCTTTTTGAAAGTCAATTACACGCTGTAAATAAGCTTTGTATTCATTTTTTACCGATTGTTCAACAAGATATAAACTTGCTAATGCATCAGCAGATTTATAGCCTAAATCAATTGAGTTTATTCTTGGCTCGTCAGTATAAACTGAGTACAAATAACCTTCAAGGAAAGGTGTTTTTTTGTAAACTGCGTTATCACTTTTCAACTGATTTTCAATCCTTTTTTGATTTTCATAACTTCCATATAAAAACCAGTATTGTTTTTGAGTAAGTGACTCATCATTTTTAGTTTCTTCTACTGAATAAATCCCATTATTAGACTTGTGAATAAACTTTGAAGCACGCCAATCATTTACTAAATAACCTCCGTCTGCTGCTTTAACAAATCGCATTTGTGGATATCGCAATTTCATTTCTGCAATTAAGTTTTTAAACAAAGGAAACATGGCTCTTTTTGAACCTGGCGTTGTATGCCAACCTAGTCCATCACTATTTCTCAAACCATAGTTTCCTTGACTTTTATTATTAGCATTCGGAATTTGAAAAATATCATCAGGATGAACGAAGTGTGACCAAATTCCAGTAATCAAATAAGTAGAATTTAACGAATAATCATCTTTTTCTTTTAAATAAAAACCACTTGAAGTTCTTGGAAAATCAAAAAGGTTTGGTTCTAAAGGTTCAAAATCAAATTCTCTATTTCCACCTTCTTGAAATTCACCTGTATAGGTACTACACATAAACTTAACAGAAGGCATACCTTTACTTAATTGTATTAAACCAAATTTATCTATATCATTGGATGGCGGAACGTATGTAACTGGTAAATTTCCATAACCATTGATTTTCCATTTTTTTTCAGCCGAATTTAAAGCTAATCTTGTAAACTCTGCATTTTTCCATTCATTTTGAAGTAATGAAACGTGATTATAACCATGGAAACCAAGTTCGTGACCTTTGTTTAGTACATCTTTTGCCAACCAATCGCTTACAATTTCAGTTCTTTTATTTATTGTAGCTTTATAACTATCCCATTGACTAAACAAAAATGGCGGTTGAATATTATTATTATAATCGAATGCTGTTAGTGCAGTATATTTTAAATCATATTCATCTGCAAGTTTGAGCATGTCTGGCCACCATGTTTTTTGTACATATTGAGCAATGTTTTGATTAAATTCAGATTTAACAGGTTCTTCATATATATCATAAACAGGAGAAGGAAAATCATCTAAATGAATGACCGAAACATTTGCTATTGGATAAGGAACACCTTCTAAACCCTTTAGGATAGCAGAAAAAGCTAATCCTCGATCCATTTTTTCAAGAGATGTTGAAAGGTTGTAAAAAATAACTTTTCCGTTTCCTATATTGTTTTCAGTAATTAAAGGATATGTATCATTATTTGCTGCAGTCGATAAAACTTTTATGTTTTGTTTAAAATTACTTCGTTTATAACCATAAAAAATAAGGTCTCTCTCAAATTTTTTATTGGCATAATTGGGTAAAACAGGAATTTTAAAATTATAGCCTGATGATGTAATATCTATTTCTAAATGCGATTCAGGATTTAGTCCGATTAGAAAATTAAACCTCTTATCCTCGCTATTGAAAGGTAAAAATAACGTTCCTCCTTTAGCAACAAACATAGTAATAGCATCAATAGTTGATGAATTTATGCTTTTGGTATCAAAGAGACACAATACCCTTGTTGTTTCTGAAATTTGGGGTGATAAATTCCATTGTTTCAATGGAATACTTTTCAAGGAAATTTTAGTGTACTCGCAAGTTTTTTTGAGATTATTATAAGCCTTTGAACATTCAACATTATTATTATCAAGGACAAATTGAATTAATGTTGGATTGTTTGGTCCTATATTAGTGTATCGTCTTAAAACTCTTCCATCTTCATCTGAGTTAAAAAAATTGAATTCACCTGAATTGCTTAAATTTTCAAGTTTTCCACAACTTGTTGCAATTAGCAAAAAGACAATAAAAAGTATTGATTTATTTAGATTTATTTTACTAGTAATCATAATTTAAAAATAAGGTTTTTTACTCTAGCTTCATTTGGTTCATTTATAATTTCATATACATCAAAAATTTCATTTGAATAAATAATATCAATTTTTCTGCCTCTACTCTTCAAAACGTCTAATTGCAATTTTAATTTTGATGACAATTTATAACTTTCTGCTAGTGAACTTAATTTGGTTGCTTTCTTTTTATAAAGAAAAACAATTACACTTTTTGGCAAAACAATTTCCGAATGATTTTTTAGATATTTAATTTTTTTGCGATATTTAAAATATTGATAATCTTTATCCAGATAATTGTTTAAAAAATCTTCGTAATTGACAAAAAAGTGTTGATTAGTACTAATAGAATGTGTTGAATAATCATTAACTACTGAATATGAAAACGGAAAGAATTCGCTAGTAATATTTTCATAAGCATCTAATATTTTTCTTGCTGTTGTGTCTGATTTTTTTAATTTATTGAATTCTGGAGATTGAAAATGAAAAGCGGCAAAACATATTGCTACAATTAAAACACCAGCAAAATAGGGTGTTAAAAACTGGATTTTTTTAAAGATTGGATTGAGTATTCGCAATAATAATCCAATTGCTATTCCTATGAAAATAGGGATATAAATAGCTATTGCTTGTTTTAGTGTAGCATTATCTATCCATTCGTTTTTTACATTACTTAATAGAATTAAAAATATAAATAGAATTAAAAAACTAAATGCTTCATGCCAATTTTCTTTAAATCCATAGGTCAGTACTAATAGAATTAAAATTATTGCTAACGAAGCAACTATATAATAACTCATTAAAACATTATAAGGCAAAATTAAATGTGGAAAATAGGTGTAAGAACTTGCAGCAATTAAACTTGAATTTAAAAAGACATCGAAATCATATCCAATTAAATAACAAGATGTTCCATAAATTATCGCTAATAAGACTATTGAGATTACAAATGCTTTTAGGGCTATTAATTTATGAGCTATAAATTCTTTTTTAGAAAAGATAAATCCTATGATTACAAAAGGCAATACCATTAATAATAATGTAAACATATCAACCAATCCAATGGCTACGAAAGCAAAAACGAAATTATAGAAGTAATTTTTTTTGTTAAACTTTAGCAAAGTTGGGTTTAAATAAAATACCATTCCAGGAATTGCTAATGACAATGCCAAAAACATTGGTTTATGTTGTAGAATATAAAAGATATTTATTGGCGATAAAACATAACATAGTGCAAAAAACAAACAAGCCACTATTGGGGCAATTATTTTTGATGTGGTAATCTTGCTAATAGTCCAAAATAGTAATACTCCAATTAATACTGATTCAATAATTCCCATAGATTCTAAAGCAATCTCGGGCGAAATACTAGAAATTTTACTATAGAAATTGATCATTGCCAATTCTCCAACAGGCGAAACTCCATTAAGAAACCAGTTTTGCTTATTAAATTCAACAACTTGTTCTAATTCTAATATCCAAAGATTGGATAATGCATAAACGTCATATTTTGTGAAATAGTATCGGCTAAAGAAAGTAACAAATCCAAGAATGAATAATAACACCATTAACCAAAGGCGTTGTTTTCTAACACTTTTATCTGTTTTTGTAGTTAAATAATAGGACCAATCTTTTTTTAGTTCTATATTTTTAATTAGCTCAAAGGTTTTTTTTCTAACTTTTTTTGAACTAAATGTTAAAGCTTTTTTAAGTTTTTTCATTCCAATATAGTCAATGACTATTATAAAAAAGAAAATAATTAAAGTATTGAATAAATTATATATTCTTAGTTGCACCAAAGTGAAAAGTAAAATCACTAAAATACTTCCGTATTTAAACCATTGATTGGCTATAAAATCAAAGATATTTTCAGGTTTACGATAATTTACGAATTTTCGGTTCAAGTAAAACAATACCAAAACCAATAGACATAGTCTAACAAAACCTAATGCTATGGTTACCGAATATATCATTTTTTAGAATTATAATTTGGTATCGTTTGTAAATTAATTTTTCCAACAAAATAGTGAAAATCATAATTTAGTAATCGTGTTGCTATTTTATCAAACAAGACTTTATCATCAGCATATTCAACCAAAATAAATGTAGTTTTGTATTTTGAAACAGCTTCGTTGATTGTTGCAATTCTAGAATTAAAATCATTTTCAGCTCTTAATTTATATTTTTTTGTTCTAAACGAATAATCACTAGCCACAGATTCAACCACAACTCCATTTATATATTTATTGGTTTCGGCCAAAAAATCTAATCCTGCATTTTGTATAAATATTTTTCCTTTAAATTTTTCTGATAAAAACTTTATAAATTGAACTAATTCATTTCCATCCTCTTTTTGTGGACCAAATTTTGAAAAATTATCCATATTATCTAAAAACATTCCGTCAAAACCTTTATCAATAGCTTCTTGAATAGCAGAAATCAATACTTTTTTTGTTTTTTCAGATTTTAAATCTAAATAATAACTGTCCCAATTTTTGTTTTTTCCTAAAGTCAACCCTTTTAATTCATTGAAATGCTTGGAAGTTTTGTTTATTTCACCCAAACTTACATAGGCAACAACTGTTTTGTTTACTTTTTTTATTTGCTTTATTTCCGAAGCTGTAAACTGTGCTGATTCAAGAATTACATGACTATAATTCTTAATCTGACTGGCTTTCACTTTACCATAGCAAAACAAAACTGTATTTTTATTGTGATGAGTACCTATCATATTTGAAATTAATACAAAAGAGAAAAGCAATAAATATAACTTAATATGCTGCATAGTAATAGTAATCTAAATTTCTAAAAAACTTTTTACTTGCTCTAAATGTAAATAGCATAAAGAATATTGATGAAAACAACATTCCTACAACACTATACTCGTAAGCTACAAATCTACTCAATATAAATCCAATAGCTAAATTAATAATACAAGCTATAACTAATCCTTTAACAGGTTTATTTGGTCTTCCAAGCGTAAACATATACAACGAGTTTAACATTCCCCATGCTAGGAAAAAATACCCAAACCCTGCTATCACACAAACAATAATACTCTTTGAATCTAAAATTTGATTAAATTGTCCTCTATATCCCCAAGGTGCATAAATTATAAAATAGATTAATATAGATATTAGAACAAAAGTCATAAAAAGCATCATTATATTGTACCAATACATTTTTAAAAATTGTTTATTAAACTTTTCTATTGATGAATTGGAAATGATTTTTTGACCAATGTCTAAGAATTTTGAAAAAGAAACGATGCTATATTCCAAAACTCCTGTCATCAGAAGAAAAACTAATATTGCTAAATCCATTCCTAGTTCATAATCTTTTTCAAAATAAATAATAAGCGGTAATTTCCCCGATGAATCAGCTGTCCAAGCAAGAATTCTATCAATGAAGATAAATAGATATACCGACATTCCGTAAATGAAATACTTGTAATTTTGATACAATAAAATTGGTGTTTTGAATCTAATATTAGTATTGTTTTGTTTTTTACCAATTTTATATTTAAAATAAATTACTAAGAAAAGCATTGCTATTATAATTGCGCTAAAAATTCCAATCCAATGCGTAATATATGTAAGCAATATCGATTTTTCTTTAAGGCAAACTGAAATCGTTGTTCCAACAAGAATTGCAACAGAAATAACCCATCGCTGTTTGATTGTGTGCAAAGGTGCTAAAACTAAAAGCAACAATCCAATTAAAAAAGCATATATAAAAATGACAAATAGTAATAGAAATGGAAATAAATGAAGTATAAAATTCAGAAAAGTTAATATCATAATAATTATAAAAAGAATTTGTGTTCCTTTTTTAATTAAGTAAAAGACGGTAGTTTTTACCATTTGAATATCATCATAATTCCAATAAAATGTTGCTTGTCTCCCAATTACCTGAACAAAGCCTCCAGTGATGATTAGCCCCAACATAACCCCTAAAACAACTGCTGTTGATTGAATTTCATTAAAACCAATGTAAGTCCATAATGAATAACCAAACAAAATAATTGCTGCAATTTGTAAAAAAACTGGAAGTAAATGCAGAATTCCTAATGGATAGTGTTTTGCAAAAAGTTTTGCTTTGACATGAAGATAGTCAGAAACTTGTATAGTCTTATTGAGTTGATTATCTTCTAATTCTTTAGTGTTTTTTAAATCATGATAATCTGGAAGAGCATTGATTTCTTTAAAAATATATTCTGCTAAACTTTTTATAGACTCAAATCCATAATCGGTTGGAACGTCAATATCTCTTATACCCAAAGACTCTATAGTTGCCATCACCACTCTGGTGCTAACGGGTTTACCAATTTTTTCTTTGATGCTTTGCACCAAAAGGTCTATATTTTCGAAATGATTTTTCATTGTAGGTTAGGGCAAATAATGAAAACTCTTTTAAAAAAAAGTATTAAGAAGCTTCTTGTGCTTCTTGAGCATCCATTTGAATAAATATTGGGTGAGCTGATAATTGTTCTTTTTCAGCTATTATTCTATCATAAGCATATTCATATCCTTTGATAAACTTATCGATTGTAAAATTGTTGATTACTTTTTCACGAGCATTTCTACCCATTTTCATTCTTAACTCATCATTTTGAAGTAATTCTACCACTCTACTGGCTATTTCTTCAAAATCTTTAGGTTTACAAATAAAACCTGTTGAAGAGTCTAATGCTTCGGAAACACCTCCAACATCAGTAGCAACAACTGGAATTCCACAACTCATAGATTCGATAACTGTGTATGGAAATCCTTCTGAAATAGAAGTTAGTATTGAAATATCGCCTTCACAGAATAACTCGTGAGGCTTTGAATGATAACCTGCTAATTTAAAATTAGCAGTAATTCCTAACTCTTCTATTAATCTATTGCATTCTTTAGTATATTCTGGCACTGCATCATTATCACCATAAACCAAATACTGAACATTTGGAATTGTTTTTTTAACTACAGCACAAGAACGAATCATTGTTAAAATGTCTTTTAACTCAAAAATTCTTGCAGCAGCAACTACAGTCGGAATGTTTTTAGTTACTTCTGGTTTTGGTTTTGGAACAAATAATTTATGATCAACTCCATTATAAATTACTTCTAATTTATCCGGGTTTGCGCCATACATTCGCTCCCATGTCATGTTGAATTTATTTACTGAAATAATTGCGTCTGCTTTGTAATATACTAATTCGGTTATACTCTCTGAGAAACGAATTAATAATTTCTTCAAGAAAAATGAATACTCAGAAGTATTAATAGCAATTAATCGTTCTCTAATAAAAACTCCATGCTCAGTAGCAATTATTGGCGTATCATATTTATATTTTAAAACCAATGCTGGAATTACTGGAAAACCTGAAATGGTTAAATGCGAAATATCAGCCTTTGGAACATCAATAGAAAGTGGTATTAAAAAGCGGTAAATCCATCTCATACCAAGTGTTAAATCAAATAGAGTAGCATTTTCTTTATCGTTGGAAATGATTTCGTTTACTAGATTACAAAATGATTTCCAAACACAATCATGCAACATTGTTTTTTTGTAATCATGAGTTTGAAAATATTTCCACATTGCATAAATAATCGAATCGAAATCTTCAACCGAACGAGTGTCAGAGTAAATACTTTTGATTAATTTAACAAAAATTGGTAAGAATATTGCTTGAATGTCTTTTTCATCAGAGCGTTCTTTATCTTTTACAATTTTGTGATATTTTTTACCGTAGTCAATCATTTCCTGTGGCTCAAGTGGAGACCAAAGAGGAACTTGAATAACATTTTTAACATTTTCGCCTAAAGTATATTTTGGCTTAATTTCAAAATTGGCATTAATTGAATACAAATTAAAGTTTGCATTCTTTACCTCATTACACAACATATGTGACCAAGTGGAAACTCCTCCTCCATTGTATGGATAAGTTCCTTCTAAAATCAATAATACATCGTGTTTTTTTGCCATCTTAAAATTTGATTATTATTGTAAAATTTAGCTGAATTATTACATCAATTAATTTTAACAAATAATTATGGTACAAATTTATTTTATATTAGAAACTTATCAATATTTCTGACAATAAATCAGTTAAACATAGAAATTTTATCGACGAACTGCACAAACATGGATTTAATATCGACGTAGTGCATGTCAAATTAATTACAGAAGTGAAATTTGAAATAAAAAAGGTGCTTTTTTGAGTAAATCTAAACTTTTAAAGAATTGAATTTCTATAAATTTTACCAATTTCTGATGATAGTTTTTGTTTATAATCATCAATCAGCCATTCACGATAATTTTTACTTGTTTTCCCTAAACAATTAACAAATTTTTTAACCCTACTTTCAATATCGTCATTTAACAATTTGGAAAGTGAACGAGCTTCATAAAGTTCAGTCGAATTTTCAACACACATGGTAGCATGTTGTTTTATAGATTTTTCTATAACAATTTTAGAACGTTGATTTAATGCTAAATTCTTTTTAAATTCTTCTTCAACATCAAAAGTAATATCTGTTGATTTTTTGAATTTTTTTCGAATAACTTCGGGCATTTCATAATTGAAATTTCGTTCAATTTCGGCATCTTCTCTAAGATTTTCAAGAAAATATTCTGGATATTTAAAAATATATTGCCAATCAACAGGTTCGTTCCACAAACCAAATCGTAATGCATTGTTTCCTAAATCAATAACATTGAATTCGTCTTTATTTTCTAATTTTCTTGAGCCTCTACCAATCATTTGATAATAAAGTGTTAATGATTTTGTAGCTCTGTTTAGAATTATGGTTTCAACTGTTGGTTCGTCAAACCCTGTAGTTAAAATTCCTACTGATGTTAAAATTGCATCTGGTGTATGTTTAAACCATTTTAAAATTTCTTTGCGAGCGTCATTTGAAGTTGTATTGTCTAAGTGTTTTATAGGGTAACCTGCTTCTTTAAAGGTTTCATAAACATATAGCGATGTATTTATTCCATTATTAAAAATCAATGTTTTTTTTCCTAATGATTTTTCAATATAGGCATGCAAAAGTTTGTCTTGCATCACCATATTCATGTACAAGTCATCGGAAGATTTTACTGTATAATCACCATTAATACCAACTTTTAACGACGTTAAACCAACATCATAACTATACGTAATTGCTTTGGCTAAAAAACCTTTATCAATTAACGATTGTATTGTATCACCAATTATTAATTCGTTATAATTTTGATACATTGGCAGCTTAATGTTTGAGCTTAAAGGCGTGGCTGTAACACCAAGAATAAATGATTTTTTAAATTGGCTAAATAATTTTCTAAAAGAATTATAATGAGCTTCATCAATAATTACTAAACCAACATTATCAATTAATAATTTTTCATCTTTTAGTCTGTTTTTTAATGTTTCTACCATTGCTACAAAACAGGAATACTCATGCTGATCAGGTAATTCTTTAATATTACTATTGATTATTTTATTTTTAACATCAAAACTTGTTAGCATTTTTGAAGTTTGCTTACAAAGTTCTATTCGATGTGTTAAGACAACAACTTTTTTATTGTATTTAGCAATATATTGTCTAACAATTTCCGAAAAAATAACAGTTTTTCCGCCACCAGTTGGCAATTGATACAATAAGTGATAATTGCTTGGAGCAGAATCAAGCTTGTCAAAAATCTTTTTTATATCAATTTCTTGATAGTTATAAAGTTCTTTTTTATCTTCTAAATCGGAAAAAGTATCTTTTTTAGACATATCGTTTTTGCTAATTTGCAAAAATACACTTAAAAAAAGGTTATTAAAAATTTAAGAGGATTATTTACAAAAATTTAATCTTCTAACTTTTCAACTAAGATAGAAAAGGCAATACTGTTCATCCACTTTTGATTAGAAGCCTCATTTTCAATAGATTTTATTCTGGATTGAAATTCATGAAAAATTCCATTTTCTACCACAAAATCAGCAACTTGTTTAAATAAATTATACATCGATTTATAGAATGCTTCTTGTTTTATAGTCTTTTCGGCTGTAAATGATTGCACTAATTCTAATGTAAACAACATAATATCTGCAATTACAAATGAATCGACTCCTAATTCAATAAAATGTTTAATATATTTTTGGGCTACAGACCGACGCATTTTGGGCTTTTTGTTATTAATTGGAAAAAACTCATTCGAAATTTTTAGTTTTGCTTCTTTACTGAGTTTCTCTTCATCTGGATTAAAAACAAAATCATAATAGGTTTTTACATTTCCAAACTTTTCATAAAGAGTCATTACTTGTTCTTGAAGCTGTTTTTTGGTAAGTTCAGATAAATATATTTTTAAATCACGTTTGCTCATAGATGTTATAAATATGCCAAAAATAAGATGTTTTGTCTTCTATTCTATTGTTATTCTTTAATTTTGCAATCAAATTTTTAAAACCATGACAAATCTTTTCAAATTTATTGCCATTTCCGAAGGAATATCTTATTTGGTTCTTTTTTCAAACATGTTGATTATCAAAAAAATTAATCCCGAATTGTACAAGATATTGCTTTTCCCAATTGGCATGGCACATGGTGTTTTATTTATTGGATACGTGATTTTAGCCTTTATCATTACCAAAAGGCAAAATTGGAATTTGAAAGAGTTGGCCATCGTTCAATTGGCTTCTTTAATTCCTTTTGGCACCTTTTATATTGAAAAAAAATATATAAGAAATGTATAATTGGATAGAAAAATTATTTGGTATAATTCCTCATGTTTTAATTAAAAACAACGTTAAAGACACCTTAACTGTTTATTTGAGTCTTTTAATTAATCTATTGATTTTATGTATTATATCTTTTTTAATATTTTTTGTTTGCAGAAAAATATTAATTGGCATAATGACTGTCTTGGCCAGTAAAACAAAAACAAAATTTGATGATTTTTTAATAGCCAATAAAACGGCAAAATATGTTGCTTATCTAACACCCTTTTTATTCATTTATAAATCTGTTCCAGTAATTTTAGATAATTTTGTTTACTGGGAAAACTTTTTTAATAAAGCTGTTAGAATATACATTATTATTCTTTCACTTTGGATTGTTAGAAGTATCCTAAAAGCTTTGCGGGATTATTTAAAGCAAAAACCAAAATTCAGCGACAAACCTATTGATAGCTACATCCAAGTGATTATGATCATCCTTTGGATGTTTGGAATTGTTGTTATTATTTTTAAAATATTTGACATTGGAAAAGCTACTCTTTTTGGAACACTTGGAGCGGTTTCGGCAGTAATTTTATTAATATTTAGAGATATTATTTTAGGATTTGTTGCTAGTGTTCAAGTTTCTTTAAACGATATGGTTCGTATTGGCGATTGGATAACTTTTGACAAATTTGGAGCTGATGGTGATGTTATTGAAATAAATTTAGCCACTGTAAAAGTTAGAAATTTTGACAATACAACAACCACAATTCCTACTTATAGTTTAATCTCTGATTCATTTAGAAATTGGCGAGGAATGCTTGACTCAGATGGTCGGAGAATAAAACGATATATATTGATTAAGGCTAAATCTATTCGCTTTTTAAAAGAAGATGAACTTGAAACCTTGAAAAGTATTCAATTAATTTCAAGTTATATAGACAACCGGCAACTCGAAATTAATAAATACAATACTCAAAACAATATTGATAAATCATTGATTATTAATGGAAGAAACATGACTAATTTTGGTTTGTATAGAAAATACATTACAACTTATCTGCAAAATCATCCAGGTTTGAATAAAGAAATGCTGCTAATGTGTCGTCAATTGCAACCAACATCCCAAGGAATTCCTTTAGAGATTTATACATTTTCCAACGATAAACGATGGGAAAATTATGAACACATTATGGCAGATGTTTTTGATCATATTATTGCCGCTACACCATTTTTTGATTTAGAAATATTTGAATTGCCTTCGGATGGAAACCAAATTTATAATCCTGATTAATCATTAATTCTATCATTAATATACTCAATTTTTGTTTTTCCGTGAACAATTGGTTTTCCATCATCGCCCAATCCTACCATAGTAATAGAATCAATTGTAATAATAATTTCACGAGTCATCATATTTCGCACCTGACACATTAGTGTTATTGATGTTGTGCCAAAACGAACCACATCAATTCCTATTTCAACAATATCACCTTGACGTGCAGAACTCCTGAAATTAATTTCGGTCATGTGTTTTGTAACAACTTTATTATTTTGCAATTGAACAACAGAATACAATGCCAATTCTTCATCAATCCAAGCTAACAATCTACCACCAAACAAAGTACTATTTGGATTTAAATCTTCGGGTTTTACCCATTTTCTAGTATGAAATCTCATTTTATAATTATTTAAATTCAACTTTATAAAGCCGAAAATTTTGAAAATTAATCCAAAAATACTCATATTGAAGCAAAAAAGATTGTATTTTAAATGTAATACTATATATTTGTAAAGTTTTAACATTTATTTAAATATTCAAATTTCGGTCATGAAGAAAAACCTATTAGGATTAACTGTTTTTTTATTAACAACTCTTGTTTCTTTTGGACAAGAAACTAAAACAACAACAAAGGATAAAGAACTTATTGAGGTTGAGCCAGATCAAGAAATCATATATGATACCTATAATAGATGGTCAATTGAAGCAACCGTTGGTCAAGCCAAAGGGATAAAGCCATTTGAAACTGGATACTATTCTAGTGATCCTTCCAAATTGTTTGGTGGAATTCAAGCAAATTCTTTTGGTCTAGGTGGTAGATATATGCTTAGCCCAAAATTTGGTTTTAAACTTAGTTTCAATTATGATAAATTTACAAACCAAAAAGGAAGTGGTAGTTTAGACTTTGAAACTACAGAAATTCGCGGAAATTTTGAAGGAGTTATTAACGCTATTCGTCTTTTTAATATAGAAGAATCTGCCGGACGTTTTGGATTATTACTCCATGGAGGTATTCAAGTTTCTAGAATGAAATCAAATGTTTATGATTTGAATGAATTAAACGGTGGATTGATAGTTGGTTTTTCGCCACAATTTAGAATTTTAAAAAATTTATCTCTTACCTCTGACGTAAGTATTCTTAATAACTTTAGACAACATTTTAATTGGAATGGAACAAATTCAGATCCTGCAAACAACCTTTCAGGACAAATGGTTTCATTTAGTTTAGGTCTTTCTTATTCTTTTGGAAAAGATAAAATCCATGGCGATTGGGCTATTATTGAAGATAAGAGAACTAAAGAAATGAAAGAATTGGAAGGAAGAATTGGTGATATTGAAACATTAATGAATGATACCGATAAAGACGGAGTACCTGATTATTTGGATGTTGAAAACAATTCGCTTGCAGGTGTAGCTGTTGATACTAAAGGTAGAATGATTGATAAAAATAACAATGGTGTTCCTGATGAATTAGAGAAATATATTGATAACTCTATCAACAACAACAATACTACTGTTGCCAACAATGTTAGCGATGGAATGGTATTGAAATTAATAAATGATGGATATATTGCAGCTTATTTTGATAATGATAAACGTTTCCCTAATACGGGTTCTACTGATAATTTAGGATTTATATTAAATTACTTGAAAACTAACGCAGGTAAGAACGTAGAAATCACTGGTTATGCAGATGAAATTGGTAAAACCGAGTACAATCAAAAACTTTCTAGCGATAGAGCTCAAAATGTTAAAAACATCTTAGTTAAAGCTGGAATAGACGCTTCAAGATTAATTATCAAAGCAAATGGAGTTGACGATTCTGTAGATAAAACTTCTGAGTACGCTAGACGTTTAGTTAGAAAAGTAGTATTTAAAGTAACAAACTAATATTAACAATTAGGTATTAATAACTTAAGAAATCCTCTGTGTTGAACAGAGGATTTTTTTTTACCTTTAAAAGAAAAACAATCATGGAAAATAGAGACTCAAATATACTTTTGTTAAGAGGCGAAGTTATTGGATCAATTAGTGAAACTACTTCAACTGATGAAATTTTTCAAAACAGAACTTTAAGGCCAATTTTTAAAACTCAAAACGACCTGTTCGTTGCTGTTTTTAATAATTATGCCGTAAAACAAAAAAATGTTTTTTTTAATTTATCTCCTGAGAAAAAAATGACTTATATTGAAAATGTTATTCAACGCGATATTAAATTTAGAAACTCTCTAAAAGGAATAGTCATAGGTTTATTTACTATTGAAGAATATAACGAATATATTCAAAACTCATCTAATTTAAATAAACGCATGATGAACATGCTGATAGAACGTTTAAAAAGCCAAGTTTTACTTCTTGAAAGTAAAGATTATGATTCTAGAGCAACAGTTTAAAGGCTTTTAAAACTTTATTGCTATAATTTGATTCGTTTTATTTATTGTGGATAACTAAAAATCTAACCCTAATTTTCCTCTTTTTTCATAAAATCTTCAATAATAATTGTTGTTATTAAAAACTCTAGGAATTTCTATTGTTTGTGAGATAGAGCTTTTTTAGAAAAGGTAGAATCGCTGCCAACAACTTTGCCATAAAATTGCATCTGGAATATTCACAATTTATGCTTGACTAGTAATTCCAGCAAAATAAAAACCAAAAAGATGTACAGTTTTTTTCTTAAAAAATGTTTTGATATTCAAATATATATTAAAAAGCGATACCTTACATTTTCTTAAAAATAGTGTTTTTACACTATAAAAAACCATCCTTTACCAATACTTAACCAACAATCAAACACAACAATTAGATAAAATTTAACGTATATAGTATGCGTGCATAATAAATTTTCACTATCTTTGAATTCGTTATCAAAAATCAATGAAAGAAAAAACAATCGACTACATACTTCGCGCCACATGGCAAGCAGTAGCTAGAATGTATAACGAAGAAGCCTCAAAGTTTGAAGGTTCAATGGCAATCGGCTTTGCGCTTCTGAGCATCGACAAAGAACTAGGAACACCATCGAGTGCTATAAGTAACCGAATGGGTATGGAACCAACTTCTTTAACAAGAACACTAAAGACATTAGAAGAAAAAGGACTAATCACCCGAAAGAAGAACCCCGAAGACGGTCGTGGTGTATTGGTTTACCTGACTCCATTAGGAAAACAGATGAGAGAGCAAAGTAAAATAACGGTTTTAAAATTCAATGAAGCAATTAAGGACAAGATTTCAGAAGAAAAACTAAACCACTTCATAGAAGTAGCAGAAATAATAAACGAACTTATCACAGAAAAGAAGATATTTTAAATACTAAAAATATAAACATGAAAAGAGTACTAAAAAAAGTGGCAGTAATAGGTTCTGGAATAATGGGTTCTGGCATTGCCTGCCATTTTGCTAACATCGGATTAGAAGTATTGCTTTTGGATATTATTCCAAATGCCTTAACCGAAACCGAAGAAAAGAAAGGATTAACGTTAGAGAGCAAAGCTGTTCGCAACCGTTTAGTAAACGACCATTTAGCGAATGCTCTAAAATCAAATCCTTCACCAATATACAGCAAGAAGTTTGCCAACCGAATAACAACAGGGAACACAACAGATGATATGACGAAAATCGTCAACTACGATTGGATTATAGAAGTAGTGGTAGAACGTTTAGACATCAAAAAACTGGTATTCGAACAAATAGATAAATATAGAAAACCCGGAACTTTAGTTACTTCAAACACATCTGGTATTCCAATTCATTTTATGAGTGAAGGTCGTAGCGATGACTTCCAACAGCATTTCTGTGGTACGCACTTCTTCAATCCTGCGCGTTATTTAAAGTTGTTTGAAATCATTCCAGGACCAAAAACATCACAAGAAGTTCTTGATTTCTTGTTTGATTATGGTAGTAAGTTTTTAGGCAAAACATCCGTTATCGCAAAAGATACTCCTGCTTTTATTGGAAACCGTATTGGTATTTTCGGTATTCAAAGCCTTTTCCATTTAGTGAAAGAAATGGATTTAACGGTTGAAGAAGTAGATAAATTAACTGGTCCGGTTATTGGTCGTCCAAAGTCAGCTACTTTTAGAACGGTTGATGTGGTTGGATTGGATACTTTAGTTCATGTTGCCAATGGTATTTATGACAACTGTCTAAATGATGAAGCACATGAATTGTTTAAACTTCCTGACTTCATCAATAAGATGATGGAAAACAAATGGCTAGGAAGTAAAACGGGACAAGGTTTCTATAAAAAAGTAGGGAAAGAAATCTTAACCCTAGACTTAAACACCTTAGAATACAGAGCAAATAAAAGAGCATCCTTTGCCACACTCGAATTAACTAAAACTATTGACAAACCTATTGACCGATTCAAGGTATTAGTGAAAGGAAAAGACAAAGCTGGAGAATTTTACAGAAAGAACTTCGCTGCAATGTTTGCCTACGTTTCCAATCGTGTTCCTGAAATAACCGATGACTTCTACAAGATAGATGATGCTATGAAGGCTGGTTTCGGTTGGGAGAACGGTCCGTTCGAAATTTGGGATGCCATTGGTGTTCAAAAAGGAATAGAATTAATGGATGCCGAAGGACTAAAACCTGCCGCTTGGATTGGAGATATGATCGCTTCAGGTAACACTTCGTTCTATACTGTAAAAGAAGGGAATACCTACTTCTACTCTATCGCTACAAAAACACAAGTTAAAGTACCAGGACAAGACAGTTTCATTATATTAAACAACATCCGCGAGAGTCAAAAAGTATGGAGCAACAGCGGCGTAGTAATAGAGCATTTAGGCGATGGTATCCTTAACCTAGAATTTCAATCCAAGATGAACACCATTGGTGGCGATGTCTTAGCAGGAATCAACAAAGCCATCGACCTTGCCGAAAAAGAATACAGCGGATTAGTCATCGGTAACCAAGCTGCTAATTTCTCGGTTGGAGCCAATATCGGAATGATATTCATGATGGCAGTAGAGCAAGAATACGATGAATTGAATATGGCAATCAAAATGTTCCAAGACACCATGATGCGAGTACGCTACTCTTCAATTCCAGTAGTTGTTGCACCTCATGGAATGACACTTGGTGGTGGTTGTGAAATGACATTACATGCAGACAAAGTTATTGCTGCTGCCGAAAGTTATATTGGTCTTGTTGAATTTGGAGTTGGAGTAATTCCTGGCGGTGGTGGTTCTAAAGAAATGGCGCTTCGTGCTTCCGATTTATTCCGCAAGAACGACGTCGAATTAAACGTTCTTCAAGAGTATTTCTTAACCGTAGCTATGGCAAAAGTTTCTACTTCAGCTTATGAAGCTTATGATTTAGGCATACTTCAACATGGAAAAGACATCGTAGTAGTCAATAAAGACAGACAACTTGCCGAAGCTAAGAAACATGCTTTACTAATGGCTGAAGCTGGTTACACACAACCTATCAAGAGAACTGACGTTAAGGTTTTAGGAAAACAAGCATTGGGAATGTTCTTAGTAGGAACCGACCAAATGGAAGCTGGAAAATACATCTCCGAACATGATAAGAAGATTGCCAACAAACTAGCCTATGTCATGGCAGGTGGTGATTTATCAGAACCAACACTAGTAAGCGAACAATACTTATTAGACCTTGAAAGAGAAGCGTTTTTAAGCTTGTGTACCGAAAGAAAAACATTGGAACGCATCCAATTTATGTTAACGAAAGGGAAGCCTTTGAGAAATTAGTATTAAGACTGAAGTATTAAGTATTAAGATTTGAGTATTAAGAATTAAGATATAAAAAAGAGTATGCATAATTTTGAAAAATTAAAGATATGGCAGAAAGCAATGGATATTGCAGTTAATGTTTATACTATTTCGCTTTTATTACCTAATGACGAAAAATTCAATTTAATACATCAAATAAAAAAATGTGCAGTGTCTATTCCTTCCAATATTGCAGAAGGTTCTGGACGAAATCACAATAAAGAATTCATCCAATTTTTAGGAATAGCAAACGGTTCTACATTTGAATTAATAACACAATTAATACTAGCAAAAAGATTAAATCTAGTAACGGAAGATAGTGTACAACCGATAATAAACCAATTAGTAGAAGTTTCAAATATGAATTTCTCGTTTCAAAAAACATTAAAAACAAATTAATATTAATAAAAAGTCTTATTACTTAATACTCTAATCTTGATGCAAAAAGTTAAAGTCTTAATTCTTAATACTCAAATCTTAATACCATAAAAATTTATGAAAACAGCATATATAGTAAAAGCATACAGAACAGCCGTAGGTAAAGCTCCAAAAGGGGTATTCCGTTTTAAACGACCAGATGAATTAGCCGCAGAAACCATTCAACACCTGATGAATGAACTACCTGATTTCGACAAAACACGTATTGACGATGTTATGGTAGGAAATGCAATGCCTGAGGCTGAACAAGGTTTAAACATGGGAAGATTAATCTCTTTAATGAGTTTAAAAGTGACTGATGTACCAGGTGTAACGGTTAACAGATACTGCGCCTCTGGTCTAGAAACCATTGGTATGGCAACAGCTAAAATCCAAAGTGGTATGGCAAATTGCATCATTGCGGGTGGTGCCGAAAGTATGTCGTTCATTCCAATGGGCGGATACAAACCAACGCCTGACTATGCCGTAGCAAAAGAAGGAAATGAAGACTATTATTGGGGAATGGGTTTAACGGCTGAAGCAGTCGCAAATCAATACAATGTTTCCCGTGAAGACCAAGATGAGTTTGCGTTTCATTCACATCAAAAAGCATTGAAAGCACAAGCAGAAGGTAAATTTGACAAACAAATTGTTCCCATTACGGTAGAACAAACTTTCATCAACGAAAGTGGTAAAAAAGAAACAAAATCCTATACGGTAACTAAAGATGAAGGCCCAAGAGCAGGAACTTCTATTGAAGCTTTGGCAGGTTTAAGACCAGTATTTGCCGCTAATGGTAGTGTAACCGCTGGAAACTCCTCTCAAATGAGTGATGGAGCGGCTTTTGTAATGATTATGAGTGAAGAAATGGTAAAGGAGTTAAACTTAACGCCTATTGCTCGCTTAGTAAATTTTGCATCAGCTGGTGTTGAACCTCGTATTATGGGAATTGGTCCTGTAAAAGCTATTCCAAAAGCCTTAAAACAAGCAGGAATGAGTATAAAAGACATTGAACTAATTGAGTTAAACGAAGCCTTTGCATCACAATCATTAGCTGTAATTAGAGCTTTAAACCTAAATCCCGAAATCATTAACGTAAATGGTGGTGCAATCGCATTAGGTCATCCATTAGGTTGCACAGGAGCCAAACTATCAGTGCAATTATTTGACGAAATGAAACGCAGAGGAAACAAATATGGAATGGTAACCATGTGCGTAGGAACAGGTCAAGGTGCCGCTGGTATTTATGAATTACTATAATTAATAATAAAACTATAAAAATGGAAGATATAACAAGAGGTGGTCAGTTTTTGGTAAAAGAAACCAAGTGTGAAAATGTCTTTACACCTGAAGACTTTAGCGAAGAGCAAATCATGATGCGTGAAAGCGTTAAGGAATTTGTGGATAAGGAAATTTGGCCTAATAAAAATCGTTTTGAGGCAAAAGACTATGCTTTTACTGAAGAAGTAATGAAAAAAGCGGGCGAAATGGGCTTTTTAAGCGTTTCTGTTCCTGAAGCTTATGGCGGAATGGGAATGGGATTTGTGGATACTTGTTTAGTTTGTGATTATATTTCTGGTGCAACAGGCTCTTTTTCAACTGCTTTTGGTGCGCATACTGGAATTGGAACAATGCCAATTACATTGTATGGAACCGAAGAACAAAAACAAAAATACGTTCCAAAATTAGCTTCTGGCGAATGGTTTGGAGCTTATTGTTTAACAGAACCTGGCGCAGGAAGTGATGCCAATTCTGGAAAAACTAAAGCTGTTCTTTCAGATGATGGCAAACATTACAATATTACTGGAGGAAAAATGTGGATTTCTAATGCAGGTTTTTGTTCTTTATTTATAGTTTTTGCTCGTATTGAAGATGATAAAAATATTACTGGTTTCATTATAGAAAACGATCCATCAAACGGAATTACACTTGGTGAAGAAGAACACAAATTGGGAATTAGAGCTTCCTCTACCCGACAAGTTTTCTTTGCTAACACAAAAGTACCAGTTGAAAATATGTTGGCTGGACGTGGCGAAGGTTTTAAAATAGCTATGAATGCCTTAAATGTTGGTCGTATCAAATTGGCAGCCGCATGTTTGGACGCTCAACGTCGTGTTACTTCAAATGCGGTTAATTATGCCAATGAAAGAATTCAATTTAATGTGCCTATTTCAAGTTTTGGTGCTATTCGTTATAAATTGGCCGAGATGGCTACTTCTGCTTATGCTGGAGAGAGTGCTACCTATCGTGCTGCAAAAGACATTGAAAATAGAATTAAGCTTCGTGAAGCAGAAGGCACATCGCATCAAGAAGCGGAATTAAAAGGTGTAGAAGAATTTGCCATCGAATGTTCTATCTTAAAAGTTGCTGTTTCTGAAGATGTGCAAAACTGTGCAGACGAAGGAATTCAAATCTATGGTGGAATGGGATTCTCAGAAGACACACCAATGGAAAGTGCTTGGAGAGATGCGCGTATTGCAAGAATTTATGAAGGTACAAATGAAATTAACAGAATGCTATCCGTTGGAATGTTAATCAAAAAAGCTATGAAAGGTCACGTTGACTTACTTGGTCCTGCTTCAAAAGTACAAGAAGAATTGATGGGAATTCCATCGTTTGACACGCCTGATTATTCTGAATTATTCACAGAAGAAAAAGAATTAATTAGCAAATTGAAAAAAGCATTCCTAATGGTTGCTGGTGGTGCCGTTCAAAAATATGGAATGGATTTAGATGAACACCAACAATTATTAATGGCTTCAGCTGATATATTGATTGAAATTTACATGGCTGAAAGTACTATTCTAAGAACAGAAAAATTAGCCAAAAAAGAAGGCGAAGCTAAAGTTCAGGAACAAATTGCCATGGCAAAACTATACTTATACAAAGCCGTTGATATAATTGCTCAAAAAGGAAAAGAAAGCATCATTTCTTTTGCCGAAGGCGATGAACAACGCATGATGTTAATGGGTTTACGCCGATTTACAAAATATACTAATATGCCAAACATTGTTGCTTTAAGAGAGACAATCACAGCAAAATTAGTTGCAGAAAATAGTTATTGCTTTTAAGCATTGTCTATAATTTTAAGTTAAGTTAATTGTTTGAAACCACTTGAATGTCATATTCAGGTGGTTTTTTTATTATTTATAGATAATTTATTTTAGATTTGAAATCAATAAGTAATTTATAAACATGCTTTTACTTTTAGTTTCTCAATTTGCATTGTTTTTCCTTTTAATTGGATGGGGAAATTTATTTGAAAAACTCCTACCCAACTTGTGGAATGGACTATCAACAAAGCTTGTAACAGGCATTATATCTATAAGTTTATGCTCTTCAATTATTGGTTTTTTTCTACCGTTGAATGTATATTATGAGATAGGAATAATTCTGATAGGTATAATTGGATTAGTCAAAAATCATAGAACAATTTCATCCGATTTAAAATATCTGAAAGACAAAACATTTCTGTTTTTTGCTTTCATTGTTATTGGAATTAGCACTTTTGCTCCTTTTATAAACGATCATTTTGGTTATTATGTTTCCACTATTAAATGGCTGAATGAGTTTGGATTAGTGAAAGGAATTTCAAATATTAGTTTAGTATTGGGGCAACAATCTACATGGCATGTTTTTCAAGCGAGTATTGATACTCTTGTTGATCCATTTATGAGAGTAAATGCTACACTGCTACTTATTTTTATTCTGTACAGCATTGAAAACAAACGAAAAGAATTACTCATTCTAACACCTTTATTTCTTTTATTCGTTCATTCTCCTTCACACGACTTAATAATTTACATAATATCACTAATAATCACCTTAGAACTTTTAAAAGCCAATCCAAATTATGCTTCTTTATGGCTAGTTAGTTTATTTTTAATGACCATAAAACCAATCATTTTTTGGTTACCACTACTGATTTTTATACTTTCATTAAAAACAAACATCAAGACTTTATTTAAGTTTAAAAACATAGTCTTTTCTCTTTTTATTGTTCTTCCTTTTTTTGCAAAACAGTTATGGTGTTTTGGCGATATTTTATTTCCACTGCAAACAAATTTATTCGATTTAGATTGGAAACCAAACACATTGCTTCTTGAATTATCCAATAAAAATGCACTTTTAAAAACATACGATTTTCAATATACCATCAAAGAAATAACATCATGGAATGCTTTAGATAAAATATTTAAATGGTTTACTTTAAGTGGATTTAAACCCATAATACATATTTTAATTGTTATTTCAATTTTAGTTTTTGGTTTGTATTCTTTTCTTAAAAAAAAGAAAACCTATATTCTTTTATGGTTGTGCATCGTTATAAAAACAATTGTAATTTTTCAATTTTCAGGACAATATCGTTTTATGTTAGATGGCGTTTTAGTGCTGTCTATTTTACTAATCATTTCGCTTCAAATTCCTTCTAAGTATTATTTGTGGATTTCTTATTTTGGATGCTTTATAGTGTTTTCAATTTTCTTATTCCCTTCTATAATAAAACAAAACATTAGCTCTTTTTATGTGGGGCAACTTATGGGTAACCCTGAATTAAAACAGGTTTATGAACCACTGAATTATAGTATAGCTGATTATTCTAAAAACAAAATCACCAACTTTGAGTTTTATACTCCAAACAACTATCATTTAATGTTAGACGTACCCATTCCATGTCTTATTCCAATTGCTTTAGATGAATTTAGATATGTTAATGATTTTCCAGTTGCTTATGATAAAGACAATCTTCAAAAAGGGTTTTATCACAAAACATTAACGCTAAAACAAAAAGAAAAATTGATTAATCTTTTAAAAAACTATACCGTTTATTATCCTTTAGATTAACATTTCTTTTTAATTTATAAGGAGATATTTTTGTAAATTTGAAAAAATCTATATCATGAAAAAAATAGTTTTAGCATTAATTATTGCATCTGGAATAATAGTAGCTTGTAAATCAACTACAAATACAAGCGATAAAGAATTAACCATTACCTTGGAGCCTAAAAGTGGAAGTTCTGTAAATGGAACGGCAACTTTTACCGAAAAAAATGGAGAAGTAACTTTGTTGGCCAAGCTAACAGGACTAACACCTGGCGTACACGCCATTCACATACATGAAAAAGCAGATTGCTCTGCCGCAGATGGTACTTCTACTGGTGGACACTGGAACCCAACGTTTAAAAAACACGGAAAATTTGGCATTGGCGAATACCATCGTGGTGATATTGGTAATTTTACAGCCGATGTAGATGGAAATGCAACCGTATTTTTTAAAACCAACGAATGGGCAATTGGCGGAACCGATGAAACCAAAAACATTCTTGGCAAAGGTTTAATTGTTCACAAAGACCCAGATGACTTTACTTCGCAACCAACAGGGAATGCTGGTGCAAGAGTAGCTTGTTCGGGAATTATCAAATAAACGTTAAAGAAAAACGTTTTTTAAACTTCATAGTTTAAACACCACAAAAAACACAACAACAAAAGTAAAAAAAAAGGTCTAAAAACGCATTTTGTTTTTAGGCCTTTCCGCTTGTCTATTTCTGCATTTATTAATAGCCTACAATGATGCTAACCTGATTACTCCACACTCCTATTCTAGTATCTTTATACAAATACATCGCTTTGTATTCCCAAAAAGCACTTCCTATTTGCCAAAAATTGAAGAAACTTTTAAAAAAAATACGCTTAAAGTTTGGGATATAAGATTTCCAAAATTAATTGATGAAATACCTATAAGTATCGTATTTACCAATTAAAGTAATGGATTATGCATATAAATTGAAGAAAACAACATAAAAGGTTGGGCAAAGGGAAAACTAGAAAACTCAGAATTTATTGCGTGAAATTCCAGTGATGTGTTGCATGGTTAAAAACACAGAAAACTGTTTTTTCGTACAAGTATTTTAGTATATTTGTTTACTGTGAAGAGAAAGTTTTTTCACAGTCTGACGTTGTGCAACATATTTTAAACCTGTTGAAATGAGATTATTTACAATATCTATACTTTTGTTTATGAATTTAATTTTTGCCCAAAGTTTTGAAGGAAAATGGATTATGACCGCAAATGGAAATACATATATGATTCCAAAAATAAATCTGTTTGAGTTTAAAAACGAAAAACTAATCACATCTGATTCTGAAAAAGTTTTACAGACTAACAATTATAAAATTGTTGGAAATGAAATCCTTGTAGAGAATAATTCATTTGGGCATTTTAGAATTGTAAATGAAAATAGATTTACACTTTACAAGAATGATGAAAAAGATTCGAAAAGAAATTTAGAATTAGATTTTGTGAGATTAGAAACTACCAAAACTGACTTAACAGAAAGTGAAATTGAAAAACTAACTTTTGAAAACAAAGAATTAGATATTCTTATAGGTTTTAATATCGAATTGCAAAAACCATTTCTATTAGAACTAATGAAAGACAAAGCGACAAAAAAAATGACGTTGAAAAAAATCGATTCAACATTGTTTATTTGTATTTATGAAGCTGGCGAGTTAGATTCTATAATTCCAATAAAAGAAGTCAATAGAGAGTTTATAGAAATTTATGGTTTCTCAAGAAAAGAACCGTATTCTCTAAAAATAAACAAAACATAAAAATCCGTCGCATAATAGCAGTAGCCGTTGCGCAACCTTCCCTAAAAAATAATTTTTCGGAATAAATAAAAATAACCTCGTTTAGTGTATTCTAAGCGAGGTTTATTTTTAAATAATTATAATGATTTCAAAAAAATAATTGGAACTGTGCAAGAAATAAATTTTATATTCGTCTAATCATATACAATTAATAGATACATAATTTAAACATGAAAAAAATTACATTACTCCTACTGTTGCTTAGTTCTTACATTTCATTGGGACAAGATTTTTATGATTTAAACACCATTCAAGAAATCAGAATAACTTTTTCACAAACCAATTGGGATGCTGTTTTAGATGCTGCAGAAGCTTCGGATGCTTACACTTCTGCAACATCCATTTCCATAAACGGAGCGATGTATAATAATGTTGGGGTGAAATACAAAGGAAATAGTTCTTATAACGCTAATCAAGTTAAAAATCCTTTGCATATAGAATTGGATACTTATATTGACCAAAATTATTTGGGATATACCGACATAAAATTAAGTAATGTCTTTGTTGATCCTACATTTGTTAGGGAAACATTGGGCTATAAGATATTAGGAAATTATATGGATGTGCCAAAAGCTAACTATGCAAAAGTATATATTAACGAAGCTTACATTGGTTTATATACTAATGTGGAATCCATTTCTAAAAAGTTTGTAGATAGTAGATTTGGTTCAAAAACGAATGCTTTTTTTGATTGTAGTCCGCCTGCTGGAGCTGGACCTCAAACAACTAATCTGCCTAATTTAGCGTATTTAGGAACAAGTAGTTCAAGTTATACTTCCGCTTATGATATGAAATCAGATACGGGTTGGGATGACTTAATTGCTTTAACTAGCACTCTATCTTCTACAAACTCTACAAATACAGCTACTATTGAAGCCGTTTTAGATGTTGACAGAGCCTTGTGGATGTTAGCCTTTGATAATGTTTTTGTAAACCTAGACAGCTATATTGGTCAATTTAAACAAAACTATTATTTGTATAAATCAGACAATGGTCAGTTTATGCCAATTGTATGGGATTTGAATATGTGTTTTGGTGTTTTTGGTATGACGGGTTCTGGTGGAAACTTAACTACTGCCACCAAAAAAACGTTATCACATACTTTGCACTCAAATGAATCTGCTTGGCCTTTAGTTCAAAAATTATTAGCAGTTCCGTCCTATAAGAAAAAATATATTGCTCATTATAAAACAATTTTATCCGAAGTAGTTTCTGCTAGTGGTAGTAATTACTTTTTAACCGATGCTCAAGCGATGCAAACTTTAATAAGTAATGCTGTGGCTACCGACGTTAATAAATTTAGCTATCAAACAACGGCTAATTTTACAAATAACCTAAATTCAACTGATGTTAATGTATCCAATAATACTGCTCCAGGAATAACTGGACTTATGTCGGCTAGAAATACTTATTTATCTGCATTGCCCGATTTTACAAATACGCAGCCAACTATATCAAATATTGTTTTATCTAATGTTGCTCCACTAATTGGAACATCAGTAAATGTTACTGCAAACGTTTCAAATACTAACTATGTTTACTTAGGATACAGAACTACTAAATTTGAAAAATTTACTAAAGTTCAAATGTATGATGACGGTGCTCACAATGATGGCGCAGCAAGCGATGGCGTTTATGGAGCTAGTATGCCAATTACAACTATCGCTACTCAATATTATTTTTATGCTGAAAATACAAATGTAGGAATATTTTCTCCTGCTAGAGCAGAATATGAGTTTTATAATGTAACAGGAACTTACCCAACTTTGGCTCCTGGAACACTTGTAATAAATGAGTTAATGGCTCAAAACACAAGTACAGTAACCGACCCAAATGGGGATTATAGTGATTGGTTTGAATTATACAATAATAGTAACGAAACTATTAGCTTAGATAACTTGTATGCATCAGATAATTTAACAACACCAACTAAATGGGCTTTCCCTTCAGGAATTACGATGGCACCAAATAGTTATTTAATTGTTTGGGCTGATCAAAATTTAACTCAAGATGGAATACATGCCGATTTTAAATTTTCAGCTGCTGGTGAAAGTTGTATTCTGTCTTATCCTAATGGTGTTATTGTTGATCAAGTTACTTTTGGTCCACAAGTTGCTAATATGGGATATGCTAGAAATCCGAATGGAACCGGAAGTTTTGTCATTCAAGCACCAACATTTAATGCAAACAATCAAGGTTTGGGAATCGATCCTTTTCCTTTTGAAAAGAATTTAAAATTCTACCCAAATCCAACCTCTAACACTTTGAATTTAGTAAATGATTATGCAACTATTGAAAATGTTCAAATAGTAAATCTTCAAGGGCAAATTCTTTTTCAAAATAAATATAGCAATCAAAATAATGTAACATTGGATTTCTCTAATTTTCCAAATGGAATCTATTTAGTGACTATAAATAATCAATCCAATATAAAAATCATTAAAAATTAATGTTATGAAAAAGATATTTTTTTTGCTAATTGCAATATTTTCTATTGCTATTAATGCTCAAACCAATCCTGCAATAACTAAATTTCTACAAAACACAACTGGGATTACAGGTCGTCATTATGTAACGGGCAATTCAACACCAATAGTTGATGCTGTTCAAGCTAATGTCCAATCGGTTTATTATAATGCAACGTATTCATATGTTTCCGCAACTGGAATTCCTGCTTATATCACTGGTCCATTTCAGGATGGAAATCCATCTTTGGCTACAGCGCAAAACAAAATCTTTAGAATTCCATTAAATCCTACGCAAGGTTCGGGTACAACGGCTACTACTGGCGGAAATATTGGCGTTTTTATAAATGGTGTTGCCTTATTTGATTATCGCGATGGCGTAGCTTGGAACAACACTACTCAAAGCCTTTGTGGTGGTCCAGGAAACTCACCTTGTCCTGGTGGACCAACGGCAACTCAAGCTTGGAATAGAGATGCTATTCCTGCAGAAAGAGCTGGTTTTGATTGTTCCAAAGCACATCCTGCTATGGGAAACTATCACCATCATCAAAATCCTTCTGCTTTTAATTTAGATTTACTAGTCACTTCAACAATATGTGATGCTTATCCTTCAGATGGTTTATATGTTATCAATACAAACGAACATTCTCCTCTATTGGGCTTTGCCTATGACGGTTTTCCTATCTATGGTGCTTATGCCTATGCAAATACAAATGGAACTGGAGCTATTACTAGAATGAAATCGAGTTATCAATTAAAAGACCAAACTACTAGAAGTAATGGTCCTGCTGTAAATCAAGCGTTGGGAGCACAAACTTTTTTTAATGGTTATTTCAGAGAAGATTATGAGTATGTTGCTCATAATGATGATGCTTCTTATTTAGACCAACACAACGGTCGTTTTTGTGTAACTCCCGAATATCCAGAAGGTATTTATTGCTATTTTGCAACAGTTGATGCGAACCACAAATCAGCTTATCCCTATGTTGTTGGACCTACTTTTTATGGAAATATAACAGTTACTACTGTTACAACAATTCCTGATGGTGCTACTCAATATACACAACCATTGGACAACGCTAGTTTTGGAGACAACAACTTTAAAGTGATTGTTGCTCCAAATCCTGCCCAAGACTTTATCGCCATTCAAACCAATACTGCCGAAAATGATATGACAGTTGATGTAATAGATGCATTGGGTAAAATTGTAAAGACTACCAAAATTATTCAAGGAAGTACTTTAAGTATTATTGAAACGGATAGTTTGTACAATGGTACTTATATTGTTAGGATTTCGGATGGTTCTAAAAGTAAAACAACTAAACTTATTATTGCTAAATAGATTCTTTAAACAAAAAAGTTCCAATGGCTTGGAACTTTTTTTTTATTAATACTTTTCTTTTTGAAATCCCCAGTCGCGGAGCACCGATTTATAAGTGTCCGGATAGTTTGCTCTTATGACAAATATAATGGCATTCAACGCCTTTTTAATTCGGTCTTTCAACACATTTTTATCGCCCACTTTTACCGAAACTTGTCCATCGGTAGCATTAGCATCGGTTAACAATAATGCATATTTATTTCTAATTTCCGTCCAAAAGGCTAGTCCGTATTCTTTATCCTGAAAATCATGTGCAGTAATGGCAGTTATCATTAAATCTAAGGCGGACAAACGGTTGTTTTGGTCTGTTGGGATGATGTATTTGTTCTTTTTATGCACAATTCCAAACTGAGGAAAATAGCTTGGCGCATTCTCTTTCTTGTATTTATCTACAATATACCCTTTTATATAGCTGATATGGTCATCGATAAGGTCATCCATGATGTTTATCTTTTTAGTAATCTCTGGTCGGCTAGAACCTACTTGTTGTCGCGCTGCCAGTATGTTATTGTATGCCGAAACATCTTCAAGCATAGCATCCCGATTGAGCCACAACAGCGTTAACCAATTATTATCTCCCCATTTGGTTACCACATTTTTAGCTACTTCTCCAAAATCAATATCCGATTTTGGTACATTACTTTTTACGTGTACTTTGATAATGTTTTCTAATCCAATTGGATTGTTTTTTTGTACAACTTGATTGTTTTCGTGTACTTCTTGATTGCTTTCCATCTTATAATGATTTAGTTGATTACAGCTAATTATGTGGTTTGTAATAGTAAGGTAAATCTAATAAAAAAATATAATCAACAGAATATGCTTTAAGTTTTATTTAACACTAATCAATTGACAAACTGTTTGTTAAAGTGTTTATATCAATAATCAATATACTTGAGCAGTTTCTTGAATAAAGTTATTATTTATTGTAAAGACATATACATAAAAAAACAGTAGCAAGCTTATCTTTTTTATGATTTAAGTCTATTACTACTTGAATACTATGTAAATTATTATTTATACCATCAGTTTATATCAGTAAACTATTTGAAGTAATAAATTTTAAAACTAATAACTACAGTAGTATGCCTTAAGAAAATAAAATCCATAGCACTATACTACCGCAACTGCCTCGGGAAAGTAAAAACCATAACACCTTACTGTAGTATAGTGCCTTGGAAAAGTGAAATCTATAGCACACTACTACCGCAGCTGCCTCGGGAAAGTGAAAACCATAGCACTCTACTGTAGTATAGTGCCTTGGGATTATGAATTCCATAGCACCCTACTGCATATTTTTGATAATTCCATAAAAAAAAGCTCTAATTACTTAGAGCTTTTACATATAATTCAAAGAAATCAGGTTTACCCTAAAACTTCTTTTACTTTCTTACCTATTTCTGCAGGAGAATCTACTACGTGGATACCGTTTTCTCTCATGATGCGTTTTTTAGCTTCGGCAGTATCATCTGCTCCGCCAACAATTGCACCGGCATGTCCCATTGTTCTTCCTTTTGGAGCTGTTTCTCCGGCAATAAATCCTACTACTGGTTTGCGGTTTCCATCGGCTTTTACCCAATGAGCAGCATCGGCTTCTAGTTGTCCACCTATTTCACCAATCATAACGATACAATGTGTTTCTGGGTCGTTCATCAATAGCTCTACGGCATCTTTTGTGGTTGTCCCAATGATTGGGTCGCCACCAATTCCGATAGCGGTTGTGATTCCTAATCCTTGTTTTACTACTTGGTCTGCCGCTTCATAGGTTAATGTTCCCGATTTGGACACGATACCTACGTTTCCTTTTTTGAAAACAAAACCTGGCATGATACCAACTTTAGCTTCTCCTGGCGTAATCACTCCTGGACAGTTAGGGCCTATTAGACGACAATCTCTGTTTTTAATATATGCATTGGCTTTAATCATGTCTGCCACAGGAATTCCTTCGGTGATGGTGATGATTACTTTGATACCAGCATCAGCAGCTTCCATAATGGCATCGGCAGCAAAAGCAGGTGGCACAAAAATAATGGTAGTATCGGCACCCGCTTGTTCAACAGCATCTTTTACTGTGTTGAAAACGGGACGGTCTAAATGAGTAGTTCCACCTTTTCCTGGAGTAACTCCACCTACAACATTGGTTCCGTACTCAATCATTTGAGATGCGTGGAAGGTTCCTTCGCTTCCAGTAAATCCTTGTACAATTATTTTTGAATCTTTATTGACTAAAACGCTCATAGTGTATATTTATTTGTGTGTTTATTTATTGGTGTTGCAAAAGTAAAAAATAGTAATTAGTTATTAGTACTTAGGCTTTAGTTTTTTCTTTTTTAAAGCTGACTTATTTGATAACCTCGGAATAATTTGTCGTCTTTGAGTTCCCAAATGACGATAAAATGGGCTAAGAGCATTTCTTCACGTGGGTTTTCGATGGTTTTTACATATTGTGTATAGCGCACGGTAACAGTATCGCCTTTGGCAACCAGGTGCGAAATATTATTTTTAGAACGCACGTAGGCTTTGTTTAATTCTTTGCTTAAATCAAGAATCATCGGCTTGTTTAGTTGTAAAAATCCTTTGGTAGAATGCCATTCTAAAAGAACATCATCATGTAACAAAACGTCAAGAGCATCGGTATCTAGGACTACATCTGATTTATAGAAATTGGCAACAATGTCTTTGGCTTTCATAGTTATTTTAATTTTTCTAAGATTTCAGGAATACGTTTTACGTTGGCCAATTGTTTTAGCTTTTCGCGAGATTCTTCTATTGGTGTGCCAAAATAACTTTTTCCTCCTTCTACGGATTTAGTAACACCTGTTTGCCCCATTATTACGGCTTTAGTTCCAATAGTGATGCCACTCGTGGTACCTACTTGTCCCCAAAGCGTTACTTCATCTTCTATAATCACGCAACCAGCAATACCGGTTTGTGAAGCAATCAGGCATTTTTTGCCAATATAGGTATCGTGACCAACATGTACTTGGTTGTCTAATTTTGTTCCAGCACCAATGGTAGTATCGCCTGTAACACCTTTATCGATGGTACATAAAGCACCTATTCCAACATTGTCTTCAATGACAACTCTTCCGCAAGAAAGCAGTTGATCAAAGCCTTCGGGACGTTTTTTATAATAGAAAGCATCTCCTCCTAGTACTGTTCCAGAATGGATGATGACGTTATCGCCAATGACTGTGTTATCATAGGCAATGACGTTGGCATGTAGCAAACAGTTTTTGCCTATGGTAACATTATTTCCAATAAAACAATTGGGTTGAATGACCGTGTTTTCGCCAATGGTAGCCGATGGAGCAATGCTCACATTAGCTGCTACAAATGGACGAAAATGTTTGGTTAATATATTGAAGTCTCTAAATGGATCGTCACTAATTAACAATGCTTTGCCTTCTGGACATTCTACTTCTTTATTAATTAAAATAATAGTAGCCGCAGATTGTAATGCTTTGTCGTAATACTTAGGATGATCAACAAACACTATATCGCCAGAGGTAACGACATGAATCTCGTTCATACCGTGCACCGGAAAATCATCTGCACCAACATAAGTGGTGTTAATAATGGCTGCGATTTCTTTTAGGGAATGTATTTTAGGAAACTTCATTTATTTGATTTGAAAATTTGAAAATTTGGAAATTTGAAAGTGAGTGAAAAATAATTTTCAAATCTTCAAATTACCACATTTTCAAATTAATTACTCTTTTACTCTTTCCATATAGTTTCCAGAAGCTGTATCAATTTTGATTTTGTCTCCTTCGTTGATAAATAGAGGAACATTTACGGTTGCGCCTGTTTCTACTGTTGCTGGTTTAGTAGCATTGGTAGCAGTATTTCCTTTTAAACCTGGTTCAGTATAGGTTACTTCAAGAATAACAGAAGCAGGCATGTCGATAGAAAGCGGTAAATCGGTTTCGGTATTGATTTGTAGCATTACGTTAGTTCCTTCTTTTAATAAGTCTGGAGCATCAAGTACATCTCTTAGAAGCGTGATTTGTTCGTAGTTATCTACATTCATGAAATGAAAAGTGTCGCCTTCAGCATACAAGAATTGATAGGTTTGCGTTTCTACACGAACGACGTCTATTTTGTGTCCTGCAGAGAAAGTATTGTCTAAAACTTTTCCGTTGGAAACAGATCTGAGTTTGGTTCTCACGAATGCTGGACCTTTTCCGGGTTTTACGTGAAGAAATTCAATAATTTTATAAATATCGTGGTTAAACTTGATGCATAATCCGTTTCTAATATCTGATGTAGATGCCATATTGTTGTTTATTTGGTTATTCGTTTATTTGTTACTTATACTCCTGTGTATCCTTTCATGATACCTCTTGATGAGTTTCTGATGAAGTCGAGAATTTCATCACGTTCAGGTGTTGCTTCCATTTCGCCTTCAATCTTAGCTAAAGCTTGTGTTGTATTATAATTTTTTTGATACAATATTCTATAAATCTCTTGAATTTCTCTAATTTTTTCTGATGTAAATCCTCTTCTTCTAAGACCTACTGAGTTGATTCCAACATAGGAAAGTGGTTCTTTTGCTGCTTTTGTAAACGGAGGAACGTCTTTTCTTAATAATGAACCACCCGAAATCATGGCGTGGTCACCAATACTAATAAATTGGTGTACTGCCGACAAACCGCCAATAATAGCATAGTTTCCAATGGTTACATGTCCGCCAAGAAGAACGCCATTTACAATAATAACATTATTGCCAACATGACAATCATGAGCAATATGTGCCGTTGCCATGATTAAACAATCATTACCTATTTTAGTTTGTCCAGAAGCTATAGTTCCTCTATTGATAGTAACACACTCTCTAATGGTGCAATTATCGCCAATGATTGCTAATGAATCTTCGCCACCAAACTTTAAATCTTGAGGTACTGCCGAGATAACAGCACCAGGAAAAATGTTGCAATTTTTACCGATTCTAGCTCCTTCCATTATGGTAACATTTGAACCTATCCAAGTTCCTTCGCCAATAATGACATTGTTATGAATGGTAGTAAAAGGATCAATCACTACATTTCGTGCAATTTTTGCTCCTGGATGAACGTATGCTAAAGGTTGATTCATATGTATTAGGTTTTAGGTTGTGGGCTGTAGGTTGTAGTTTTAGTTACCGCCTATAACCTACCCTCCTTTTTTATTATTGTTTTTTGGCAATTTGCGCCATTAATTCAGCTTCTGCTACTAACTTTCCATTTGCATAAGCATTGGCTTGCATGTGACAAATTCCTCTGCGAATTGGGGAAATTAAATCGCATTTAAATGTTAAAGTATCTCCTGGCAATACCTTGTGTTTGAATTTTACATTATCAATTTTCATAAAATAGGTCAAGTAATTTTCAGGATCAGGCACTGAACTTAGAATTAAAATTCCACCGGTTTGAGCCATAGCCTCCACTATAATAACACCTGGCATTACTGGAGCACCTGGAAAATGTCCAACGAAAAAGCTTTCATTCATTGTAACATTTTTTAATCCCACTACATGACTATCAGACATTTCTATAATTCTATCAATAAATAAAAATGGTGGTCTGTGTGGTAGGATACTCATAATTTGATGAATATCCATTAAAGGTGTTAAATTTAAATCATAAACTGGAATCTGATTTTTTTGTTCTAATTTGATGATTTTGGCTAATTTTTTTGCAAATTGAGTATTTACAAAATGACCTGGTTTATTTGCTATTACTTTTCCTTTAATTTTAATTCCAACTAGAGCCAAATCACCAATTACATCTAACAATTTGTGTCTTGCAGCTTCGTTTGGATAGTGCAAAGTAAGATTATCAAGAATACCATTAGGTTTCACGGATATTTTTTCTTTACCAAAAGCTACTTTTAAATTTTCCATTGTTTTTGGAGAAATCTCTTTATCAACATACACAATAGCATTATTTAAATCGCCACCTTTTATTAATCCGTTGTCCAAAAGCTGCTCTAATTCATGTAAAAAACTAAAAGTTCTGGAATCTGCAATTTCATTTTTGAATTCTGAAATACTTTTCATAGTTGCATTTTGAGTTCCTAAAACTTTAGTTCCAAAATCAACCATGGCAGTTACTTGATAATCATCGGCTGGCATAAGAATAATTTCGCTTCCAGTAGCTTCATCAGTAAATGAGATGATGTCCTTGACAACGTAATAAATACGTTCAGCATCTTGTTCTTCTATTTCTGCTTTTTCAATTGCTTCTACAAAAAATTTAGAAGAACCATCCATAATTGGCGGTTCAGATTCATTCAATTCGATAATAACATTATCAACATCACAACCTACTAAAGCTGCTAATACATGCTCTGAGGTTTGAATTTTTACACCAAGTTTTTCTAAATTAGTACCACGCTGTGTGTTGACCACATAATTAGCATCAGCTTCAATTACCGGACTTCCTTCTAAATCAACACGTACGAATGTAAAACCATTGTTTACTGGTGCAGGTTTGAAAGTCATGGTAACTTCTTTACCTGTGTGAAGCCCAACTCCTGTTAGGGAAATTTCGTTTTTGATGGTCTTTTGTTTAACCATTGGATATTCAGTTTTAATTTATTTTTTTCTTTAATTCTTCTACTTCAGCAACAATTTTAGGTAAATTTCTAAAATGTACATACGATTTATTCCAATCGCCATAATTGAACGACGGAGAACCTTGAAGCGTTTCACCTTCTCTAATGTTCTTTCCGATTCCAGACTGTGCTTGAATGCGAACATTGTCGCCAATGATTAAATGACCCGCAAAACCAACTTGTCCTCCAATCATACAGTTTTTACCAATTTTGGTCGAACCAGCAATTCCTGTTTGAGCTGCTATCACAGTATTTTCACCTATTTCAACATTGTGAGCAATTTGAATTTGATTGTCTAGCTTTACTCCTTTTCTAATAATCGTTGAGCCTATTGTAGCTCTATCAATTGTAGTGCATGAACCAATATCTATGTTGTCTTCTAAAATTACATTACCAATTTGTGGAATTTTAGTAAAACTTCCATCTGGATTTGGAGCAAAACCAAACCCATCAGAACCAATTATTGAACCAGAATGAATGTTGCAATTATTTCCTATGATAGTTTCTGAATAAATTTTAACACCAGCAAAGAAAACACAATCATCACCAATAACGACATTATCGCCAATAAAACAATTGGGATATATTTTTACATTAGCTCCAATTTTAACGTTTTTACCAATATAACTAAAACTTCCTAAATATAAATTATCGCCATAAGTAACGTTTTCTGAAATAACAGAAGGTTGTTCTATGCCTGATTTCATCAATTTAACTTGATTATAGTATTCTAATAATTTAGAAAAAGATTTATAAGCATCTTCTACTTTAATTAAAGTTGTAGATATTTCATTTTCAGGAACAAAAGAGTGATTAACTATAGTTATTGTTGCTTTTGTAGTATATATATAATTGGCATATTTTGGATTTGATAAAAAAGTTAAAGAACCTTCAACGCCTTCTTCAATTTTAGACAAAGTAGCTACTTCAGCATTTGGATTCCCAACTACTTCTCCTTCAAGTATGCCTGCAATTTGTTCTGCTGTAAACTTCATCTTATAGTAATTTTTCTATTCGACATGAAATTATACTGGTTTGCAAACAGTCTTTTAAAAACACCGAGAAATTTGTAAAATTTGTATTCATTGGCACAAAAATATAAAAAAATAATTTTAATATTAGTTTTCTAGGAGTTGTTTTGGATAACATATAAAATACTTAGTAACTGGTTTTGACAAAGCCTTTAGATTTAGTTGGTCAGAAGCTTCAACAACATCTTCAATTGTTTGGTCTTTTTTCAATATCCTGATAGGCTCAGCTGCCTTGTCATAGGCTTGGTTTTTTATTTTTCCTTTGAACACAAAATAATCTACTTCGTTTTTAGAAATTAAATTGTTTTCAAGAAGTTTAACGGTCAGTTTTTCTAATTCTTCTTTAGGAAATTTTTCTGAACTTACTTTAATTTTCAATAAATCGCGATTGATAATCATTTTACTCAAACTGCTTAAAATAAAATCATCGTGGAACTGCCATTTCTTTAGTGCAGAAATAATATCAAAATCATCCAATTGCGAAAATGTATTTAGTGTGTCATCATTAAATTCATTTGAAGTAATTTTATTTTCCATGAAATAATGGAAAGGTTTACTACAATCAACTTCTACTCCTTTATGCAAAAGTTCTTTAGCTCTTTTTAATGTTTTGGTTAAGATTAACTCAGCTACTAAGCTTGTTTTGTGCAAATAAGCCTGCCAATACATCAATCGCCTAGATGTTAAGAATTTTTCAATAGAATAGATTCCTTTTTCCTCCATGACTAACACATCGTCAACAACATTCATCATTTGAATCAATCTATCGGAATTGATATTTCCTTCAGCAACACCCGAATAAAAACTATCTCGCTTCAAATAGTCCATTCTATCCATATCCAATTGACTAGAAATCAATTGCAACATGAATTTTCTATGGTATTCACCTTTGAATATTTTTATGGCTAACGTTAACTTTCCTTCAAATTCTTGATTTAATTTATCCATAAAAAACATAGAAATCTCTTCGTGATGAACTTCTACAATACTATGTTCCATGGCATGAGAAAATGGCCCATGACCAATATCGTGCAATAAAATTGCAATTAACAAAGCATTTTCTTCATCTTTAGAAATAGACACTTCCTTAAAACGAAGTACTTCAATTGCTTTCTGCATCATGTGCATAGCGCCCAATGCGTGATGAAAACGGGTATGATGTGCACCAGGATAGACTAAATACGACAATCCCATTTGAGAAATACGTCGAAGTCGTTGAAAGTAAGAATGCTGTATTAAATCGTATATCAATGAATTTGGAATGGTAATAAAACCATAAATCGGATCATTGACAATTTTTCGTTTATTTGTTTGGTTCACTCTAAATTTATGTTTAAGGTCAAAAATATTAGACTAATTCCTTGAAGAATTGTAACAATATTTTATCATTCTCTTTGGTTGGTGTAAATACTTCTAATAATGTTGGTACTTCATCATTTGCAAACAAATCTACTAACCCTTGATTTAGAGAAGTTTCATCGCTTGCCATTAAATAATTAAAACGGTACATTTTAGCTATATGTTCGGCGGTTAAACAATGAGATGTTTCGAAAAAAGTATTGAAGGTTTTATTTTCTTTGTGACCTGGAAGGATTCTAAAAATACCACCACCACCATTATTAATCACAATAATTTTAAAATTTTTAGGAATATAATTGTTCCAAAGCGCATTGCTGTCATAAAAGAAACTTATGTCGCCAGTAATGAAAACAGTTTGTTTTTTATTGGCAATTGCAGCACCTATTGCTGTTGAAGTACTTCCATCTATTCCGCTAGTGCCACGATTACAAAAAATATCGATGCTTTTATCAACATCAAACAATTGCACATATCGAATAGCCGAACTATTTCCTACTTGAAGTTGCGTGTGTTTTGGAATTGATTTTACTATTGTGCTGAAAGCTGTTAAATCGCTAAAAGGTGCTTTATTCAGATAGATTTCACGTTTGACTTTTCGAGTTTTATTGATTTTTGCAAAGTAGCTTTTATAATCACTATCTATTGTTTTTACATAGGGCAAAAACTGAGAGAAAAATTGATTTGGCGTTACATTGAAATGATGCGTTAAAATTCCGAAAGTATCATAAGCTCTTAATTCATCAAGATGCCAATGATGTCTTGGTTTATAGTTTCTAACGAATGTTTTGATACGCTTGGAAACTATCATTCCGCCAAAAGTGATTAAAATTCTGGGTTGTAATTTTTTAAATCTACTTTGGGTAAATGGTGTTATTAAGCTATCAATATTGTTTATAAAACTTGGATGATGCAAATTTGAGTTGGCTTCAGTTAGCACAACAACCGATGGAAATGACGCTAACTTTTCAATCCATTTGTGTTCTATCGCATCTGGAGCTAATTCTCCAACAATGACTAATATTTTTTTACTGTGATTCCATAAAGTTGAAAACGTGATAATATCATCAACTCCAACCATTCTATACACTTTGAATAAACTGGTGATATTAAAATCGACCGTTAATTTGTTTACCGTTTCATATAATGGTTCCTCAAATGGAACGTTGATGTGCACTGGTCCTTTTCGGGCAATTGCAACATTTATTGCTTCATTTACAAACACATCGTTTTCTTCTGAAGCGTCTTCGGTTAAGTTAGCATTATAAAGCGAATGATTGGCATAAATATTTTCTTGGCGGATGGTTTGTCCGTCGCCTATGTCGATTTTGTCTTTTGGTCTATCGGCAGAAATAACAATAAATGGAATTTGACTGTAAAAAGCTTCTGCAAGTGCTGGATGATAATTTAATAGTGCAGAACCCGAAGTACAAACAACTGCAACAGGTTTCTTTGTTTGTTGTGCAATTCCCAATGCAAAAAAACCAGCACAACGTTCATCAGCAATACTGTAACAATTAAATTTCGAGTTATTAGTAAACCCAATGGTTAATGGCGCATTTCTTGAACCTGGCGAAATAATAATATCATGTACTCCTTTTGCGGCACAAATTTCAATGATACTTTGTGCTAAGGGAATTTTGGGATAAATCATTTTTTAATGTTAATATACAAATGTACGAACTTTTAATAATTTTAACCAGATGTCGATAGTTTTCTTATTTTTGATTTTTATTATCCTTATGAAAATCCAAATTCGAACTTATATCCCTAGCGATCTTGAAGAAATAGTAGCTATAATCAACTATAACATTATTTATTCAACAGTTTTGTATGATTATAACACTAGAAGTATTGAACAGCAGAGAATTATTTTTGAAGACAAATTGAATAAAAACTTCCCAATTATTGTTGCAATTGTTGACAATAAGATTGTAGGTTTTGGTTATTACAGCGAATTCCGATTTCGCGAAGCCTACAAATTTACGGTTGAACATTCGGTTTATGTTTCCAATTACCATCATGGAAAAGGTATTGGTAAACTTTTACTAAAAAAACTTATCGAATTGGCAAAAGCGCAAAAACTACACACCATAATTGGCGTAATTGATTCTGAAAATGTGAATAGCATTCGTTTTCACGAACAATTTGGCTTTGAAAAGGTTGGTTTCATCAAAGAAAGCGGTTATAAGTTTGACCGATGGTTGCATTCGGTAATTATGCAGTTATTATTGGAATAAAAAATCCCAAGAAGAACTTGGGATTTCTAATCTTATCGTAAGCTTTTCAGACTTTGCTCTATTGTGGCAATTTTTGACAAAGCATCGGCTTCTTTCTTTCTTTCATTATCAATGACTTGTGGTGGTGCGCCAGAAACAAACTTTTCATTAGAAAGTTTACCTTGAACGCTTCGCAAAAACCCTTGAGTGTATTTTAATTCTTCCTTTAGTTTTTCAATTTCGGCAGCTACATCAATAGTACCTGAAACAGGAATAAAATATTCGTTTGCTTTTACTCTAAACGTTAATGCGCCTTCAATTGCTTCACTTATGTATTCTAAAACAACCACATTTCCAAGTTTCAAAATAATGCTATCAAAGTGAGTTGAACTATTTTCATTATTGATTACCATTACATCAATGGTATCTTTGAATGAAATGTTTTTCTCTTTTCTGATGGTTCTTATTCCTGCAATAACTTCAGACGCAAATTCAAAATCAGCAATTAACTTTTCGTCAAATGATGTCATTACTGGATATTCTGCAACTATTAAGGCTTGCTTTGGAGTTCTTTCGGCTATGTATTGCCAAATTTCTTCCGTTAAGAATGGCATGAATGGATGTAGCAATTTCAAATTAGCTTCGAGCATTTCAATTGCTTTATCAAAAGTCGCTTTATCAATTGGTTGTTGATAAGCAGGTTTTATCATTTCTAAAAACCATGAACAAAAATCATCCCAAACCAATTTGTAAATTGACATTAAAGCATCAGATAATCTGTATTTTTCAAAATGGTCTTCAATTTCAAGAAGTGTTTTTTGAAGTTTGGCTTCATACCATTCGATAGCAACTTTTGAGCTTTCTGGCTGTACTATTTCGGCAACTTCCCAGCCTTTGATTAATCGGAAAGCATTCCAAATTTTATTGGCAAAAGATTTACCGTTGTTACACAATTCTTCATCAAACATGATGTCGTTTCCTGCCGAAGCACTCAACAACAATCCAACACGAACACCATCAGCACCAAATTTTTCAATTAATTGCAACGGTTCTGGTGAATTTCCTAATGATTTAGACATTTTTCGACGTTGTTTGTCACGAACTAAACCCGTTAGATATACATTATTAAAAGGTTTTTTACCAGTATATTCATATCCAGCAAAAATCATTCGAGCAACCCAAAAGAATAAAATATCTGGACCAGTTACTAAGTCATTTGTTGGATAATAGTATTTAAAATCTTCATTTTCAGGATCAAGAATTCCTCCGAAAACAGCTATTGGCCACAACCATGAAGAGAACCAAGTGTCTAATGCATCTGCATCTTGACGTAAGTCGGAAGCTTGAAGTTGATAGTTAGAAGTTTTCTCTTGAGCTAATTTTAATGCTTCTTCTATAGTTTCAGCAACAACAAAATCTTCTTTTCCATCACCAAAGAAATAGGCAGGAATTTGTTGTCCCCACCAAAGTTGGCGTGAAATGTTCCAATCTCGAATATTTTCTAACCAATGGCGGTAGGTATTGTTATAACGATTTGGATATAATTTTATTTCTTCTGTTTCAAGTACGGCTTTCAATGCAGGTTTTGCTAAAGTATCCATTTTTAAAAACCATTGATCGGATAATCTTGGTTCTATTACCGCTTTGGTTCTTTCGGATGTTCCTACTTTGTTGATGTGATTTTCAACTTTTGCTAAAGCACCAAGGGCTTCTAATTCTTTGGCAGCTTCATCACGAACCACAAAACGGTCTTTACCTTGATAGTGTAATCCATACGAATTCAAAGAAGCATCTTCATTAAAGATGCCAATGATTTCTAGGTTATGTTTGTTTCCAAGTTCTTTATCGTTAACATCGTGTGCTGGTGTAACTTTAAGACAGCCTGTTCCAAATTCAACATCAACATAGTCATCTTCAATAATCGGAACTACTCTACCACAAATTGGAACAATCGCTTTTTTACCTTTTAAATGGGTAAAACGCTCATCATTTGGGTTAATACAAATAGCCGAATCACCAAATATTGTTTCAGGTCGGGTGGTTGCAACAGTTAGAAACTCTTCACTACCTTCAATTTGATACTTGATATAATATAATTTCCCTTGGCGTTCTTCAAAGATTACTTCTTCATCCGAAAGTGTCGTTTTAGCTTCTGGATCCCAATTTACCATACGGTAACCACGATAAATCACCCCTTTCTTGTATAAATCAACGAAAGATTTAATTACAGAAGCTGACATGTCTTCATCCATAGTGAACTTGGTTCTGCTCCAATCGCAAGAGCAACCTAATTGTTTTAATTGTTCTAGTATTGTTCCACCATATTTATCAGTCCAATCGTAAGCGTGTTTTAAAAACTCTTCACGTGTTAAATCGGACTTGTTAATGCCTTCTGATTTTAGTTTAGCCACTACTTTAGCTTCTGTGGCAATAGATGCATGGTCAGTTCCTGGAACCCAACAGGCATTGAATCCTTTTAATCTCGCACGACGAATTAATACATCTTGAATGGTATTGTTCAACATGTGTCCCATATGCAATACTCCTGTCACATTTGGTGGAGGAATAACTATGGTATAAGGTGTTCTATGATCTGGTTTAGAAGAGAAATAATCGTTCTCCATCCAGTAGTTGTACCACTTTTGTTCGGCTTCTTTTGCGTTGAATTGAGCTGGAATTGACATTTTAGATTTTAGATTTTAGATTTCTGATTTCAGAACACAGATTACTATTGGCATTTAAATGTTTATTGTAATTGTATTGTCATTGAAAACTTTCTGGTATGCTTTTTGTAATTTAAGATGCAAAAGTAATTAATAAAGACTTTAGAAAAAATTAAGAGTTAATTTTTTGCTTATTAATTTAAAGAAAGTAATTTTACGATATTAAAAAACCCAAATTATGAAAAAATTTATACTTACCATTTTGATTCTTATCAGTGGTTTTGTTTTTGCACAAACTGGTCCGAAGATTGAGTTTATGTTAAAAGACAATACGCTAGATTATGGAACTGTTAATAAAGAAGACGACACTGGAGTACGATTTTTTGAATTCACTAATACTGGTGATGCACCTTTGAAAATATTAGAAGCCAAAAGTACCTGCGGCTGTACGGTACCAAGTTTCTCTAAAGAAGAAATAGCTCCAGGAGGTACTGGTAAAATTGAGGTAAAATACAACATGAATCTTGGTCCTATTAGAAAAACAATTACCATTGAAACCAATGCAGTAAATTATGACGAAGGTCGTGTTCCTCTGAAAATTAAAGGTGATGTTATTACTAAACCTGTTGTGAATCTATTGGAGAAGAAGAGTACCAGTCCTATGATGCAATAAACAAAATATCCATAAAAACTAAATGCCCCAAAAAGTTAAAAACTATTTTGGGGCATTTTTAGTATATTATATTACTGTGATTTAATTATACATGAAACGCTCTATTGTCCGTTGCTGCTAAGGCAGCTTCTTTAATTGCTTCTGCAAAAGTTGGGTGAGCATGCGACATTCTTGAAATATCCTCAGCACTTGCTCTAAACTCCATTGCTGTTACAGCTTCAGCTATTAAATCGGCACAACGCGCACCTATCATGTGAACACCTAGAACTTCGTCTGTTTTGGCATCGGCTAGTATTTTTACAAAACCGTCCAAATCGCCACCAGCACGAGCTCTTCCTAATGCTTTGAAAGGGAAACTTCCTGCTTTGTATGCAACTCCTGCTTCTTTTAGTTGCTCTTCAGTTTTACCAACAGCAGCAACTTCTGGCCAAGTATATACAACACCTGGTATTAGATTATAATCAATATGTGGTTTTTGACCCGCTAGTATTTCCGCTACCATCACGCCTTCTTCTTCGGCTTTGTGGGCTAACATTGCACCACGAACTACGTCTCCTATTGCGTAAATGTTTGGAATATTTGTTTGAAGATGATTGTTTACTTCTACCATTCCACGGTCTGTTATCTTAACGCCAGCTTTGTCAGCACTTAAACCGTCAGTATATGGACGGCGACCTACCGATACTAAAGCGTAATCACCTTCAAGGGTAATTGTTTCACCTTTTGTATTTTCGGCCTTTACAGTAACTACTTTGTCTTTTCTATCTACTGATTGTACTTTGTGAGAAACATAGAATTTCATGCCTTGTTTCTTAAGCACTTTAGTCAATTCTTTGGATAGTGAACTGTCCATTCCTGGTATGATTCTGTCCATATATTCAACTACGGATACTTGTGCGCCTAAACGAAGATACACTTGTCCTAGTTCAATTCCGATAACACCTCCACCAATGATAACTAAATGTTTTGGAACTTCAGGCAATTTCAATGCCTCTGTAGAAGTAATCATTCTTTCTTTGTCTAATTTAATAAAAGGTAAATTAGATGGTTTTGAACCTGTAGCTATAATGATATTTTTACCTTCAATTGTTTCTGATGACCCGTCGGCTTTAGTCACTTTTACATGGGTAGCGTCTTCAAACGAACCAAGACCTTCAAATACGGTAACTTTATTTTTATCCATCAAGAATTTTACACCGCCCGATGTTTGGTCAACTACCGCTTGTTTGCGCGCAACCATTTTTTCTAAATTCACTTTTACTTCACCAGTTACTTCAATTCCGTGGTCGGTAAAGTGTTGTAATTCTTCATAATGATGTGAAGAAGCAAGCATTGCTTTAGAAGGAATACAACCAACATTTAGACAGGTTCCGCCTAGAGTGCTATATTTTTCAATGATTGCAGTTTTAAAACCTAATTGGGCACAACGAATAGCTGAAACATATCCGCCAGGACCTGAACCTATAATGACAACGTCAAATGAACTCATAGTGTGTGTGTTTGTGTTTTTATTTTTCGAGTCACAAATTTACAAATTAAAATGATTTGACACTATTTATTTATAAGCTAAATGCCAGTGTTTTTTTAACTTCTCCAATCATGAAAGTACTGTGTGTACTTCCTATGTGTTGAAGCGTTGTTAATTTGGTAACCATAAATTCTCGATAGGCTTCCATATCTTTAACATATATCTTTAGAATATAGTCATAATCGCCACTAACGTGAAAGCATTCAAGCACTTCTTCTAGTCTTATCACTTCTTGTTCAAACTTGGTTAAGAACTCTTTAGTATGCTGCACTAGCTTGATATGACAAAAAACCATAAAGCTTTTATCTATTTTAGTTCTGTCTAATAGCGCAATATATTTGGCAATTATACCTTCTCTTTCTAGCTTTTTTATCCGTTCGTAAACTGCGGTTACGGATAAATTGAGCTTTAATGATAACTCTTTAGTGGTCTTTTTAGAGTCTTGTTGCAGCAAGGTCAAAAGTTTTTTGTCTATAGTGTCCATACGAATTGATTATAGGTTTGATGTTTCTACTTTTCTTTAAAAAGGATAAAAATCGTATTTAAATAGAATATAAATCTACAATTAACAACATTAATAGACTAATAATCTAAATTTTTTCAAATGTATTGAAAAATAAATTAATAATATTCAATTTTGAATAACATTAAAAACATAAACCACACAAATTATGAGTACTTTTAATCCCGCTGATAAAATACAAGACCTTCAATACTTTGGAGAGTTTGGAGGCGTTAATCCTTCTATATCGGATAGTTCAACTTATACGTTTCTTTCCGCAAAAACTATGTTTGACACTTTTGAAGGCAATGCAGAAGGTTGTTATTTATATTCGCGCCATTCATCACCATCAAATTTATATTTAGGACAAGCACTTGCCGCTATGGAAGGCACCGAAGCTGCTAATGTTGCCGCATCGGGAATGGGTGCTATTACACCTGTATTGATGCAATTGTGTAGTGCTGGCGATGAAATCGTATCGAGTAGAACGATTTATGGCGGTACTTATGCCTTTATGAAAAACATGATGCCACGATGGAACATCAAAACCAATTTTGTAGATATTACTAAATTAGACGTGGTGGAAGCTGCGATTACTCCAAACACAAAGGTTTTATACTGTGAAACAGTTAGTAATCCATTACTGGAAGTTGCCGATATTGAAAGTCTCTCTAAAATAGCCAAAAAGCACAATATTGCGCTAGTGGTTGATAATACCTTCTCGCCTCTTTCAGTTTCTCCAATAAAACTAGGTGCCGATGTAGTGATACACAGTTTGACTAAGTTTATCAATGGTAGTAGCGACACAGTTGGTGGTGTTATTTGTGCTACACAAGCGTTTATCGATGATTTAAAAAATGTAAATAGTGGCGCAAGTATGTTGCTAGGACCAACAATGGATAGTTTCCGTTCGGCAAGCATCTTAAAGAACCTTCGCACCTTGCACATCCGCATGAAACAACACAGTCATAATGCGATGCATTTGGCACAAGCGTTTGAAAAAGAGGGTTTGAAAGTAGTATATCCTGGATTAGAAAGCCACCCAAGTCATGCTATTTATTCGTCAATGATTAATCACGAATATGGTTTTGGAGGCATGATGACCATTGATGTTGGCTCGTTAGAAAAAGCTAATTCATTGATGGAATTGATGCAGAACCGAAATTTAGGTTATCTTGCGGTTAGTTTAGGGTTTTATAAAACCCTATTTTCTGCACCTGGAACCTCAACATCCTCAGAGATTCCGATTGAAGAACAAAAAGAAATGGGCTTAACAGATGGGTTAATTCGTTTTTCAATAGGCTTGGATAATGACATCGAACGCACGTATCAAGTTATGAAACAGTGCATGATGGAATTGAATATTTTATAATTTTTTTTTTAGTTTTTTTGAAATCCGTAAGTTAATCGACAATTTACGGATTTTTTATTCCAAATTATCCCAACCCGAAGTTTCCCCTTGTTTCATTTGAAGAATAGAAAACAAAAGCATCACCCCAACCATTCCTAATGCTGAGGAAACAAAATCCATACCCATATTAAGATTGGTAATAAACATTAAAAAACCCGAAAGTGCAAAACCATAGAAAGCCCACTTCTTCCAATACCAAAGACCAATTGCAAACGACAAATTAATAAATCCTAAAATACCCAATAACACCATCTGCTCTTTGGTCATGATGATGCCTTCTTTGGCTAATACATTTGGCTCAAGAATAAGATATGCAAAAGAACCTAATGCATTTCCAATTATCATCATGATTAACCAAGCCGTAAGACAGCCGTGTCTTTTCTTTTGTGCTGTATCGTCGCTCATAGGGGTTTTGTTTGTCGCAAGCAAAATTACATTTTTTATTTCATTTGCTAAAAAAATTAAAAATTCAGTTAATAAAATATAATAGTAAAAAACAGGAGGCAATAAGTTGGAGTTTTTTTATCAAGGTATCAATCTTCCAGCGTCTATAGACTATGAACCAGGCAGTCATGGTTATATTGCGTTTAAAATAAAGCCAAAAAACACGGTAGTTTTAAACGATGTAATCGAGAATACTGCCAACGTCTATTTTGATTACAACTACCCAATAATCACTAATACTGTCAGCACAACGGTTACCGCGTTAAAGAACATTAGCTTCGAAAACGCTTCGTTTGGCTTATATCCTAACCCTGCTAAAAATCTATTGAACATAAATATTTCTGATGCAACAGCCTTAAAAACCATTTCAGTTTATAACTTGGTTGGTCAAAAAATACTATCGTTTAAAGTCGCCAATTCAATTGATGTGAGCGTATTGCCACAAGGAAGTTACTTGCTTACTTTAGAAACTATTAATGGAAAAGCGACGCAAAGATTTATTAAATTATAATCCAAGATACGCTTTTGAGTGTTGGTTTACAACACCTTTTTTAATTGAAATTTGATTTTCATTTCAATTCCGTTGCGCTCAACTTTCATTTGAATAGTTCGTCCTTCTCCCGATTTGAGGAGTTCGTGTATTTTTTGGATTGATAGTCGGTCTGCATTCTTATTATTGATACTGATTATTTTATCACCTCTTTTTAACCCTGCAATTTCAGCTTCCGAATTAGGTCTAACACTTAATATCTTGAAAACCGGCACTAAACTAAAACGCGTTTTTAGACTATTTTGGTAATTTTCGTTTATGGTACCATAATCTGAAGCTCTTGTGTTAGTGTAAATTGTTATTCCATCTTTAGCGGAAGAATATTCTTCTTTTATCCATTGTAGTCCTGTATGCTCTACCTCTATTCCACTCATATTAAAATTAAATGGATCATCAACAGTAACATTGGGTTTGGTGTACATAACATTATTAGGATAATCAAAAAAAAGAGTAAATCTAGAAAGTATTTCTCCACCAATTGAACCAACTCTATGATCAACTAAATTGACGCTTTTTGTAGATATTGAATCAGGAAAATTAGTTATTACTTCTTTAAATTGATGACCACCAAATTCGATTTGTTCAATGCGGCTTCTTTTTCCAAACACATCACCATTGAAACCTCTTCCTAAAAAATCTTCTAAATAATGATCAGACATTGGAATGAGAACTTTATCTTTATTAAAAACCCACACTGATTCACTATTACCGCTATCAATCAATAGCTTAGAGTACTTTTTAACACCCTTGTTTGTAATGGTTTCAAAAACATAAGGTTTGTTAAAATCAATAATGAGAGAATCTTTTTTATAGGTGTTTAAAAGTTGACGGTAAACTTTGTGTCCTTTTTTATAAACATATATTTTGCGCTTACTATAATCAATTTTTACTAAATTATTCTTAAAAAAATGATAACCCAAAATACCGTTAACCGGAATACCAACTTGAGAAGAGAAGTTAAATTCTTGGTCGAGAACTATGTATAAGGAATGATTACTATCAACAAATTGTTTGATGTTAATCTCATTTTTGGAAGACTTATAACCATTAATTGCGTCGCTATTACCAAGCCCTTTTAACTTGATAACTTCAACATTATTTAAAGTTAATTCACTATTATCGTTTACACTAAAGAGAATGGTTTCTTCAACACCTGTATCAAGCAAAAAAGTCAATTCTTCACCATTTAATTTAATTGGAATAAAAACTAGGTTGTTGATTAACTTAAAAGGAATAACTACTTTGTTTCTATTCTTTTTAATTTCAAAACCCGATTGAGCATAGTTCGTAAAAGCAATTAGAAAGGCGAATATAAATAATAGTCTTTTGAGCATTAAATTAATTTTTTATAAAATTAATAATAATTCTATAACAATTAGATTTATTAACATCGTTTAAAGGTAGTATTTGATTTTTTTAAACGCTAAAAAAAGTGCAAATTTGCAGAATCAAATTTTTGAAATCATGCCAAGAATATCTAAAAAAGGGCAATGGATGCCTGAATCACCAATTAGAAAGTTAGTTCCTTATGCCGAAATGGCAAAAAAGAAAGGACATAAAGTATATCATTTAAATATTGGACAACCCGACATCAAAACGCCAAAATGCGCTATAGATGCGGTAAAAAATACTGATATTACAGTGTTAGAATACAGTCATTCTGCAGGGTTCGAAAGTTATAGAAAAAAACTTTCTGCATATTATCAAACCCATGGACTACCCGTTGAAACAGAAGATATCATCATTACAACTGGTGGCTCCGAAGCTCTGATGTTTGCAATAGGAAGCACTATGGATCATGGAGAAGAAATTATCATTCCTGAACCATTCTATGCCAACTATAATGGTTTTGCTACAGCTTCAGGAGTAACCGTTGTTCCTGTAACTACTAACTTGGAAAATAACTTTGAGCTGCCGCCTATATCGGAATTTGAAGTTTTAATTACTCCAAAAACTAAAGCAATATTAATTTGTAACCCAGGAAATCCAACGGGAAGATTATATACTTATGAAGAAATTGTGCTTTTGGCAGAGATTGTTAAAAAGCATGATTTGTTCTTGATTGCTGATGAAGTTTACAGAGAATTTGTGTATGATGTTAATGAGAAACATTTTTCGGTTTTAAATATTGAAGGCATTGAACAAAATGCCATCATGATTGATTCGGTTTCAAAACGTTTTAGTATGTGTGGTGCACGTATTGGATGTATTGTTTCAAAAAACAAAGAGGTAATGGAAGCTGCCATGAAGTTTGCACAAGCAAGGCTTTCTCCTCCAACATTTGCTCAAATTGCCAGTGAAGCTGCTTTAGAAACTCCTCAAAGTTATTTTGATGAAGTGACTATTGAATATAAAAGCCGCAGAGATACTTTGGTAAGAGAATTAAATAAAATTGAAGGAATTGAAGTAGGTGTTCCGAGTGGTGCTTTTTATTGTATAGCACGATTGCCAGTAGAAAATGCTGACGATTTTGCTCGTTGGTTGTTGGAATCTTATGACAGCAATGGCGAAACAGTAATGATTGCTCCGGCTGAAGGTTTTTATTCTACTCAAGGATTAGGATTGGACGAAGTGCGCATTGCTTATGTTCTTAAGAATGAAGATTTAATTCGCTCAGTAGAGATATTGAAAGAAGCATTGAAAGTATATAAAGCAAGGTAATTTCTACTTAAAAACATTAAGAAACCTTCTCAAATGAGAAGGTTTTTTGTTTCTAAGACAAATAAAAATCATTGGGTTACCCTACATAAATAGAGATTGTATAAAGTTCAATTTTCGTCCGCAAAAAGTGTGCAAAATTGTTCAGTTATTTCCGACAGATGTATAAAATTAATTTCAATACATCATCACCAAAAACAACAAAACCCCACTATTAGTGAGGCTTTAAACTTGTGATCTCAGAAGGATTCGAACCTTCGACCTACTGCTTAGAAGGCAGTTGCTCTATCCAGCTGAGCTATGAGACCATTTTTTTTGTCGGGGTGGCAGGATTCGAACCTGCGACCTCCTGCTCCCAAAGCAGGCGCGATAACCGGGCTACGCTACACCCCGTGTATTTATTATTAGGTTACACTTCCTAAAAAGCGGAGAGACAGGGACTCGAACCCTGGCGACAGTTACCCGTCGACAGATTAGCAATCTGCTCCATTACCGCTCTGGCACCTCTCCTATATTTTCAATCTTTGATAAGAACTTTTTTTCTTAAAGCGGTTGCAAATGTACTTTATCATTCTATAATTTACAACTATTTCATTTCTTTTTTTGCAGTTAATTTTAATTTTATATTGAATGTTTTAAAATTCAATGAAATAGAATAGTATTTGATTTTTTTATCCGCTTAAAAAAGATATTAATTTGCCTAACAATTCCATATATTGCAATAAAAGATTAGTTTTGCAGTACAATAAAACTAAACTATACCATGAATAAAAAAGTTGTAATCGTATCGGCTGTAAGAACTCCAATTGGAAGTTTTATGGGTTCTTTGTCTTCTATTTCTGCTACTCAATTAGGAGCTATTGCAATAAAAGGAGCCTTAAATAAAATAAATCTTGATCCTAAATTGGTTGATGAAGTGTTAATGGGTAATGTAGTTCAAGCAGGTGTTGGACAAGCACCAGCAACGCAAGCATCCATTCTCTCAGGAATCCCTAGCTCAGTTCCTTCAACAACAATAAATAAAGTATGTGCTTCTGGAATGAAAGCTGTAATACAAGGTGCTCAAGCTATCATGACAGGTGACGCCGAAATTGTTGTCGCTGGTGGGATGGAAAACATGAGTTTGATTCCACATTATGTCCATTTAAGAAATGGTGTGAAGTTTGGTCCAACTTCCTTAGTCGATGGTATGCAAAAAGATGGATTAACAGATGCTTACGACAATAACGCCATGGGTGTTTGTGCCGATTTATGTGCATCCGAATACAATATTTCTCGTGAAGAGCAAGATGCTTATGCCATTCAATCCTACGAACGTTCTGCAAAAGCTTGGGATGAAGGAAAATTTGACAAAGAAGTTGTTCCAGTAGAGATTCCGCAACGTCGTGGAGATGCTATTATTTTTTCTAAAGATGAAGAATATAGTAATGTAAAGTTGGACAAAATACCTACTTTGAATGCTGTTTTTACTAAAGATGGGACAGTTACAGCTGCCAATGCTTCTACTATTAATGATGGTGCTGCTGCTTTAGTATTGATGAGCGAAGAAAAAGCAAAAACTTTAGGATTAAAACCTTTGGCATATATAAAATCATATGCAGATGCAGCACAAGAACCGAAATGGTTTACCACAGCACCTGCAAAAGCATTACCAAAAGCGTTAGACAAAGCTGGTATTTCACTTTCTGATGTAGATTTCTTTGAGTTTAATGAAGCTTTTGCTGTTGTTGGTTTAGCAAATGCTAAAATTTTAGGTTTAGACAATGCTAAAGTCAATGTAAATGGTGGTGCAATTTCTCTTGGTCATCCCCTAGGTTGTTCTGGAGCTAGAATTATTGTTACATTATTAAATGTGCTAGAACAAAACAACGCAAAAATTGGAGCAGCAGCAATCTGTAACGGTGGTGGAGGTGCTTCTGCAATAGTCATTGAAAGAGCTTAAAAAATTATAAGTTATGCGTTATAAATTTTTAAGTTTATGATACTTTGCAATTTTTAACTCATAATTCAAAACTCATAATTCTATTAAATGTTTGCCATTTGTAATTTAGCGATTATTCCTTTACGTGCTGAACCTAGTGATAGAAGCGAAATCGTTTCTCAAATTTTGTTTGGAGAACATTTTGAAATTTTAGAACAGCAAAAACAATGGTCTAAAATCAAATTGCATTTTGACAACTACGAAGGCTGGGTAGATAGCAAACAATACCAATTCATTTCGGAAAAGAATTATAAGAAACTTTCTAACGATGGTATTATTCTAAATTCAGATTTAGTGGAATATGTAACCAGTGCTAACAATGTACTTGTTCCTATTACTTTAGGAGCATCATTATCGTTTTTAAATCATGATGATATAAATGTTAACCAATTTGAATTTGAAGGATTACGCGTTAGTGGAATAAAACCAAAAAAGGAAATTGTAAAAACTTCTTTTATGTATTTGAATGCACCTTATCTTTGGGGCGGAAAAACACCATTTGGAATTGATTGTTCTGGGTTTACACAAATGGTTTATAAATTGAACGGCTATATTTTACTTCGAGATGCTTCGCAACAAGCCTCACAAGGTGAAGCTTTGAGTTTTATTGAAGAAAGTGAGCCTGGTGATTTAGCTTTTTTTGACAATGAAGATGGCAACATCATCCATGTAGGCATCATAATGGAAGACAATTATATAATTCACGCAAGCGGAAAAGTACGCATAGACCGATTAGACCACCTTGGCATCTACAACGCTGAACAAAACAGACACACGCATAGATTGAGAGTAATTAAAAAGATAGTATAATTTCCAATATAAAACCAAAAAGTAAAACCCTCATCAATCGATAAGGGTTTTTGTATTGTAGATAGAAAACTACTCTAAAGACAAAGTGATTTGTCCATCGTCGTCTAGCTCTGTTTGAATATCGTCGGAAACATTGTTTTCACCAGAAACTTCCATTTCTTCGGGTGCTTCTTCTTCGGGTTCTTCATAGAGTAACGGCTCCAAAAGGTTGACTTGTTTTAGTTTCTCGGTAGTCAATTGGTTTCCTAATGCTTTAATTCCTTTGACCGCGATGAATTCTTCTATATTAATGCTTTGATTTTCTTTTTGAATGCCTTTTACTTTGGCAAAAACAAGTTCAGCCATTGGAAGCCAATCGGTAGAAACAATTTCTAGTTGCGATTTATCATGTTCGGATATGAAGATTTCTTCTTTGTTTTCGTTTTCAACCAAGAAGCGTTTTACATAGTAGCGTTCTTTTTCGCCATCAAAATATATGCAGGAAATAGGTTTCTTAGGGTTCCATTTTTCCAATACAATCATGTCTTCTTCAAAATGGGTTGTCAACTCGGGAATGATGGTTTTTAGTTTTCCCGATTGGTTGATGATTAGCAGTCGGTCATTTGGTCTGAATTCGCCCAACAACTCTCCTCTTCCATCTACATTTAATCGTTGCACGGTATCGTCGAACCATACTTTTCGTGGGCGCAAAGTTGAAATTCCTTTTTCTTTAAGTTCTATTTTTTTAATTGGATATTTGGAAACAGTATTTCCTCGGGAAGCACGTCCTTTGATAGCAATATCGGCAAAATCAACATCCCATTTTAATTTCTTAATGTTGCCGACTTGTCGTAATAATATGGTAACGGTTTCGGCTTCTCCATTTGGATTGAACGAAAAATACAATACTTGCGAACCTGGTTTTTCTTGGGTTAAATCGTAAAACTTATCACGCGTTACACCCGATACATTAAATCGTTTGATGAATGTAGAGCCATTTTTACCATCGCGATAAATCATGTTATAAATGGTTCGTTTGTCGTTTTTATCAAAAACAGCAATGTGTATAATGTCTTTGCCCACAAATTTTTTGTCGTCCACTTTGGCTACCATCATTTTTCCGTCGCGAAGGAAGACAATTACGTCGTCTATGTCCGAACAATCGGCAACGTATTCGTCTTTCTTTAACCCTGTTCCGAAGAAACCTTCTTCCCTATTTACGTATAGTTTTGTATTTCTTAAAACAACTTTTGTCGCTTCAATAGTATCAAAGCTTCGCAATTCTGTTTGACGTTCTCTACCTTTTCCGTATTTGTCTTTTAATTTTTGGAAAAAGTCTATTGCAAAGTCGATAATATGGTCTAAATGATATTTTACTTGTTCCATTTCAGCTTCCAACTTGGCAATAGCATCATCTGCCTTATCCGAATCGAAGCGAGTGATACGTATCATTGGGATTTGTGTCAATTTCTGTAAATCTTCATCATTAATTTCACGAACAAATGATTTAAGAAATGGTTTAAATCGATCGTACATATAAACATAAAGTGATTCTCTATCGGAATACAATTTGAAGTCGATGTACATTTCTTCTCGAATGAAGATTTTCTCCAATGTAGAAAAATGCCACTTGTTTTCTAACTCGTCCAATTGAATTTCCAACTCACGTTTAAGTAAATCAACTGTTCGGTTAGTTGATATTATCAACATATCGGTAACTCCGATAAACAACGGTTTATGGTTTTCAATGACACAGCCCAATGGTGCAACTGATGTTTCGCAAGCTGTAAAGGCATACAAAGCGTCAATCGTTTTATCTGGAGAAACACCTGGCGGAAGGTGAATTAGAATTTCAACTTCGGCAGCTGTATTGTCTTCAATCTTTTTGATTTTTATTTTCCCTTTATCATTGGCTTTCAAAATACTATCTATCAAAGTAGAAGTATTGGTTGAAAAAGGAATTTGGGTGATGACCAAAGATTGTTTGTCTAATTGTGCAATTTTTGCCCGCACGCGAACTCTTCCACCACGCATTCCATCGTTGTAGTTGGAAACATCGGCAATTCCCGCGGTTGGAAAATCAGGAAATAAGGTAAACGATTTTCCTTTCAACACTTTAATGGAGCAATCGATTAGTTCATTGAAATTGTGCGGTAATATTTTGGTAGATAAACCAACAGCAATACCTTCGGCACCTTGCGCCAACAATAGCGGAAACTTAACCGGAAGATTTATTGGTTCGGCACGACGACCATCGTAGGACATTCCCCATTCGGTGATTTTTGGTGAATACAACACATCATGACCAAATTTGGAAATACGCGCTTCTATGTAACGAGAAGCTGCAGCGCTATCGCCCGTGAGGATGTTTCCCCAGTTTCCTTGCATGTCGATAATCAAATCTTTTTGACCAATTTGAACCATCGCATCGCCAATACTCGCATCACCGTGTGGATGGTACTGCATGGTATGCCCAACGATATTGGCTACTTTGTTGTATCGACCATCATCAAGTTCTTTCATCGAGTGCATGATTCGACGTTGTACTGGTTTGAAGCCGTCTTCAATAGCAGGAACAGCACGTTCTAGAATTACATAGGAGGCATAGTCCAAAAACCAATCTTTGTACATTCCTGTAACTTTGGTAATGGTTTCTTCTGGGTTTTCATCTACTTCATAGAAATGATGTCCTGATGTTTTTATTTCATCAAAACCATGGCTTTCTTGTTCTTGATTTTCCTCTTCTGGGTTTATGTTGTCTTCTTCTTCGTCTTTCATTTATGCTGAATAATTACTGCGTCAGTCGCTACATTCGTGTCATTGTTTTTTTAATCTAATTTTTCTCCACAACATCCAATTCTACCTTCAAGTTATTGATTATAAACTCTTGTCTATCTGGAGTGTTTTTGCCCATGTAGAATTCTAAAAGCGTTTCAATAGAAGTAGCTTTATCTAGCATCACAGGATCCAAACGGATGCTTTCGCCAATGAAGTGTTTAAACTCATCTGGAGAAATTTCACCCAATCCTTTAAATCGGGTAATTTCGGGTTTTGGTTTTAGTTTTTCTATGGCATCAACACGTTCTGGTTCGCTATAACAATATATGGTTTCTTTTTTATTTCTAACACGGAATAATGGCGTTTGCAAAATATATAAATGACCGTCCTTGATTAATTCAGGGAAGAATTGTAGAAAGAACGTAATTAATAACAAGCGGATGTGCATTCCATCGACATCGGCATCGGTTGCAATTACGATATTATTATACCGCAAATCGCCCATGTCTTCCTCGATGTTTAGTGCTGCTTGAAGCAAATTGAACTCTTCGTTTTCATATACAATCTTCTTCGACATTCCATAGGAATTCAAAGGTTTACCACGCAAACTGAAAACAGCTTGTGTATTCACATCACGACTTTTAGTGATTGAACCCGATGCAGAATCACCCTCGGTAATGAACAAGGTGCTTTCTAAACTTCTTGGGTTTTTGGCATCGGTTAAATGCACTCTGCAATCACGGAGTTTCTTGTTGTGCAGATTGGCTTTTTTAGCTCTGTCTTTGGCTAGTTTTCGAATTCCAGAAAGTTCTTTACGTTCGCGTTCTGCTTGAAGAATCTTGCGCAATAACAAATCGGCAACTTCTGGGTTTTTATGTAAAAAGTTATCGAGCTTGGTTTTGATAAAATCGTTTACAAAGGTTCGCACGGTTGGACCTTTTGGACCAATATCGGTTGAACCCAATTTAGTTTTGGTTTGACTCTCAAAAACAGGTTCTTCTACTTTTATTGAAATTGCAGAAACTATTGATTTTCTGATGTCTGATGCTTCAAAAGGTTTGTTATAAAATTCTTTAATCGTTTTTACAATTGCTTCACGAAATGCTCCTAAATGTGTTCCACCTTGCGTAGTGTTTTGACCGTTTACAAATGAATGGTATTCTTCAGAATATTGTGATTTGCTGTGTGTAATGGCGATTTCAATATCTTCACCTTCTAAGTGAACGATTGGATATACTTTATCTTCTTCTGCAATATTTTCATCTAGTAAATCGCGTAAACCATTTTCGGAAATGTATTTTTCACCATTGTAATAAATTGTTAATCCACGATTTAGATAGCAATAGTTTTTGAGCATCTTGATGATGTACTCGTTTCGGTATTTGTAGTTTTTGAAAATAATTTCATCGGCAATGAAAGATACTTTGGTTCCTTTGCGTTTTGTGCTTTCTTGAACGTCTTCTTCTAGTGTTAAATTACCTGCCGAAAACTCAGCCGCTTTAATTTGATTGTCGCGAACGGATTCTACACGAAAGAAATTGGACAATGCGTTTACGGCTTTGGTACCAACACCATTTAAACCAACGGATTTCTTAAAGGCTTTTGAATCGTACTTTCCACCGGTATTCATTTTGGAAACTACATCTACTACTTTTCCTAATGGAATACCACGACCGTAATCGCGTACTGAAACCATTTTGTCTTTGATGGAAACTTCAATGACTTTACCAGCGCCCATAACGAATTCATCAATACAGTTATCGATAACTTCTTTTAATAATATATAAATTCCATCATCGGGAGAAGAACCATCGCCTAGCTTTCCGATGTACATTCCTGGACGCATTCGGATGTGTTCTTTCCAATCGAGTGAGCGAATATTATCTTCGTCGTATTTAGTTTCGTCAGCCATTTTAAAATTTAGTGAATGTGTGCTAATATAGTGATTGCCGATAGATTTTTAAAATGGATTTTGTAGAAGTTATTAAGAATGATATTGACAATGTTTTAAAGAAAACAAAACAAAAAAACTAGAAAATAGATTATAGCTTTTAACTTTTACCTCGCGCTCTAACACTCTTTACTCGGGGTTCAACACTCTTCACTCGTGCTCCAACACTCTTCACTCGTAGTCCAACACTTTGTACTCACGGTGTAACACTCTTCACTCGTGCTCCAACCCTCAGACTGGATACTTCAACACTCAGTACTCGAGGTTCAACACTCTATACTCATGGTTTAACACGCAATTATTATTTGTTTTTTTGTGTTTGAATTGATTTATTGAACGAAATGGTATTGAATATATAAAAAAACCGCAAAAGAGATTTTGCGGTTTATTATTTATTTTATTTTCTTATCGATTACACATTAAAACGGAAATGCATCACATCGCCATCTTTTACGATGTATTCTTTTCCTTCTACTCTAAGTTTTCCTGCTTCTTTTACTTTGGCTTCTGAACCGTAATTGGAATAATCTTCAAAAGCGATTACTTCGGCACGGATGAATCCTTTTTCGAAATCGGTATGAATTACTCCGGCTGCTTTTGGTGCTGTATCGCCAATGTTTATTGTCCAAGCACGAACTTCTTTTACACCTGCTGTGAAATAGGTTTGTAGTTTTAATAATTTATAAGCTGCACGAATTAGTACTGCTGAACCTGGCTCTGTCAATCCCATATCTTCAAGGAATACTTGTCGTTCTTCGTAGCTTTCTAATTCTGTAATATCTGCTTCTGCTCCTACTGAAAGAATGATCACTTCGGCTTCTTCGTCTTTTACTAATTCGCGAACTTGGTCAACATATTTGTTTCCATTAACTGCTGCACTTTCGTCAACATTACAAACATAAAGCACAGGTTTGTTTGTAATTAATTGAAAATCTTCCATCAAAGATTCTTCGTCTTGGTTTTGAGGAATAACGGTTCTGGCTGATTTTGCTTGAAGTAATGCTTCACGAATTCTATTAAGCAATGCTTGTTCTACTTGTGCTTCTTTATTACCTGTTTTTGCGGCGCGATTTACTTTTTCTAAACGTTTTTCGACGGTTTCTAGGTCTTTTAATTGCAATTCGATGTCTATGGTTTCTTTGTCTCGAATTGGGTTTACATTTCCGTCAACGTGAACAATATTGTCGTTATCAAAACAACGTAAAACGTGAATGATTGCATTACATTCTCTAATATTTGCTAAGAATTGATTTCCTAAACCTTCGCCTTTACTTGCTCCTTTTACTAATCCTGCGATGTCAACAATATCAACGGTTGCCATTTGAACCCGCTCTGGTTTTACTAATTCTTCCAATCGATTTATTCTTGGATCAGGAACATTTACTACTCCAATATTTGGTTCGATGGTACAAAATGGAAAGTTGGCACTTTGTGCTTTTGCGTTTGACAAACAATTAAATAAAGTTGATTTTCCAACATTTGGTAATCCTACAATTCCTGCTTTCATATTGTTTTAAATTGGTAATAGGGAACGCAAAAGCGTTTCATTATAAGTTTTGATTTAAAAAAGTGTGCAAATATAGTCTAATTAATGAATTTCTTCAATAGTATTTATTATTTGCTGTTCGTCTTCGGTAGCAGTTAAACCAGATTCATTCCAATAATCTGTCAGGATTACATTTTTCTTGTTATGTAGTGTTTTGTCTTTAAAGACTTCTTCTTCTTTGAATTTATAATAACTGGTGCTGAAATTTTTGGTTAAAAAGTAATTTCGCACTTCAATATCTTTTTTAGCGTTTTTTTCGTTTTTTTCAAAACCAATTTCTTCTTTGGAACCAATTAAATAGTAGTTATTATTTTGAAGTTTATAAATGGTTTTAAACATTGATTTATATATGTTTTTGGAGCCCAAACTTGTTTTCTCTTTTATTTTTGATAAAACCAATGGCGACACTATTGAACTGACTTCTATAATTAGTTTTTTATCAGGATCATAAATGATGGTAAAATCATCTAATAATCCTGATGCATTTTCATTTGGAACAGCTGAAATCACATTGTAGTCTTTGTTTTTTGAGAACACTTTAATTACAAAATCGTATTCTTTTTTTGCCACTGCATCAAGCAATGGGTTGAGATATTTGAAATTATAATAGTTTTCCATAATATCATTTAAGTTGTAACCCAACAAATCGTCTTTTACAAAATCGTTGGTCAAGTTTATAGAGCGGTTTTGTTCTACAAGGATTATGGCATCTGTTTTTCGTGATTTATTGAGTAATTGAATATTCATCAAACCATCATTAAAATAAGAGTATTTGCCATTGAGTTTGAAAAATTCTCTACAATAAACTTTTAATCTTCCTGGAACCGTTAAGCGTTTTTTGGAGTTTTCTATTAATGATGCTAAAATCTTTTGAGGATGTTTTTTTGTAATCACAATGTCTTCCAACTCATTGACATTGCTGGTTAGATAAATCGTATTAACTGTTTCTTTTAAAGTATTCGATCGGAGATTTATGGGTAAATAAGAAGAATGTTTTATTTGAATATTGGTGCTTCCTGTTAACTCAAAAGTTACAATTCCATTGGCGTTACTGAGTAAATTTTGTTTGGTTTTTAAAAGAGTAACCGTAACATCTTCAATAGGTGCATCGGTATCTTTATCTTTTAGTATAATGGTTTTGGATTCAGTTTGTGAAAACAATTGAATACTATAGAAAAACAAAATCGCCAATAAACCTTTTACAGACATTTTACTTGATTTTTAACAAAACTAATAAACATTCTCAATCAAATAGAAAATTATACTATGAATTATCAAAAGGATTATTAACATTTGAGTAAAAGTGATAATCTTGTAAACATTCAATAAAAACTTGTAAAACATGTAGATGTCATTCATCTTAAATTTGTAGTATAACAATTAAAACAAATTATCATGAAAAATTTAATATCAATTGCATTTTTGCTGCTTGTAACATTTAGTCTTCAAGCGCAAAACAAAAACGTTATAAAAGAGACTGAAACTAAAACTACTACCGTGAAAAATTCGGAAGGTGAAAAGAAAATCGTTACTACTAATGAAACGGAAGAAGTTCAAAACATTCAACTTGAAGAAGCCAAACCCAACACTTTGAACATTCCGATGAAAGAAAGCCCAGTAATGGTTACTAAAACAACGGAGTTAAGTGTTGACGGGAAAACAAAATATGTTGATGTAGATCATTCTGCTTATTATATGAATAATGGTACTAAATACCAATTTAAAACTGATGATTACGGTTATTCGATAATCAATAATAATTCTAAAAAGAATTCGTATTTACGAAAAACATCAAACAACAATTATCTTTTTGTAAATGATGGCAAAGTATCCTCAGCCTATTTTGATGCTGATGGAAATTTAATTATTGATACTTATAATGAGAAAACAGATAGAATTACTACCGAAAAATTCATGGTAGCTAAGTAATAAATAACACTCTAGCCTTAAAAACGAAAAATCCGAAAGATAACTTTCGGATTTTTTATTACTCGTTATGTAAAAAGGCTTGCCTATTTAAAAGTGTTTCTTCACTTTCTACATGATTATCATCAGGAATACAACAATCAACAGGACAAACAGCAGCACATTGTGGTTCTTCATGAAAACCTTTGCATTCAGTACACTTTCCTGGAACAATATAATATATATCATCAGAAATTGGAGTTTGAGCAATATCCGCATCAACTTCGGTTCCATCTGGAAGAATAACTTTTCCTTTTAACTGTGTTCCATCTTTATAGCGCCAATCGTCTGCGCCTTCATATATTGCTGTATTTGGACATTCTGGTTCACAAGCACCACAATTTATACAGTCATCGGTTATTATAATTGCCATAATTTTATATTAGAAATTGGAAGTCAGAAGTTGGAAGTATTTTTGAAAAACAAAACCAACTAATCTAACTATATTACTTATTTTTGTGCAAAATTACAATCAAAACCATTCATAAACAAGAAACAAATGTTACAATTGGATAAAAAAGAATGTTTTATTGCTTTAGGAAAATTTCTAAGCCAATTTTCAATGGATGCTAATTCAAAAAATGAAACAGTACTTTATAACGATTTGTTTTACGATGATTTTATTGATTTAATTCATTTATCCCAATCGCATAATGGTTGGTTTACACCAGAACAAGTTTATTTTGCTCTAAATTCTTGGGCAGAAGCTTTAACTGATAAAAATTTATCGCTTTGGTTGTCTAAATATTCCTTTGACTGCGCTCAGGATGACAAAAAGAAAGTAAAAACAGTTGGATTAATCTTGGCAGGAAATATTCCTTTGGTTGGTTTTCATGATTTTCTTTCTGTATTGATTTCGGGACATAACGTCTTGGTAAAAACTTCGTCTAATGACCAACATTTAATCAAGTTTTTAGCAAAATACCTAATTGCTGTAAATCCTGAAATAAAAAATTCAATCACTTTTACAGACGGGAAACTTGAAAACTTTGATGCCATTATCGCTACTGGAAGTAACAATACTGCACGTTATTTTGAGTTTTACTTTAAAGACAAACCAAGTATCATTCGTAAAAACAGAAATTCAATTGCAGTTTTAGACGGAAATGAAACGCATGAAGATTTAGTTAATTTAGGTGAAGACATTTTTAGGTATTTTGGCTTAGGTTGTCGCAATGTTTCTAAATTATTTGTGCCAAAAGGTTATGATTTTAAAAACTTTTTTGAAGCTATTTATAAATATAAAGATGTAATTTTCTATGAGAAATATTCTAATAATTACGACTACAATAAAGCCGTTTTTTTGATGAGTAATTTTAAATTATTGGATAATGAGTTTCTAACTTTAAAAGAAGATCCTAGTTATGCTTCACCAATTTCTTCGGTGTTTTATGAAAATTATGAAGATTTAGAAACTTTAAAAAGTCGTTTAGAGCTTGAAAAAGAGCAAATTCAGTGTATAGTTTCTAATGATTTAATTCCAAAATCCATCGCTTTTGGACAAACTCAAAAACCACAACTTTGGGATTATGCTGATAGTGTTGATACTTTGGAGTTTTTAATAAATCTTTAAATTTCTTTTTCAACTACAACGTTTTTGTTCATAACCTTTAACAATTAGTTGTCTTTCCAATTGTTAATTTCTATTGCTATTTCCGAAATTTGCAACTTAATTTTTTGGAATCAACATGAAAAAACATAATTATAGCGCAGGACCATGTATTTTACCTCAAGAAGTATTTGAAAAATCAGCCGAAGCAATTTTAAATTTTAATAATTCTAATTTATCCATCCTCGAAATATCGCACAGAAGTAAAGACTTTGTAGCGGTAATGGATGAGGCAAGAGCATTAGTTTTGGAACTTTTAGGATTGGAAGGAAAGGGTTATCAAGCATTGTTTCTTCAAGGTGGCGCTAGTATGGAGTTTTTAATGGTTCCGTATAATTTGATGAATGTTGATGGAAAAGCGGCATATTTAGATACTGGAACTTGGGCAAGCAATGCTATCAAAGAAGCCAAACTTTTTGGAGGAACAGAAATTGTAGCATCGTCTAAAGAAGCTAATTATAATTTTATTCCAAAGGAATATGCTATTGCAAATGATGCTTCTTATTTTCATTGCACAAGTAACAATACAATTTTTGGAACACAAATGAAATCATTTCCACAAACCAATGTTCCTTTAGTTTGTGATATGAGTTCGGATATTTTCTCCAGAACATTAGATTTTTCAAAATTTGATTTGATTTATGCTGGAGCACAAAAAAATATGGGACCAGCTGGAACAACACTTGTAGTTGTAAAAGAAGCTATTCTTGGTAAATCAGGCAGAACTATTCCAAGTATTCTAGATTATGAAAAACACATTAAAGCAGAAAGTATGTTTAACACACCTGCTGTTTTTCCAGTGTACGCTTCACTCCTAACTTTACAATGGTTAAAAAAACTTGGTGGAATTGCAGCTATTGAAAAAATAAACGAAGCCAAAGCAAATTTACTTTACAACGAGATAGATAGAAATCCATTGTTTAAAGGTGCAGCAAATAAAGAAGATAGAAGCATTATGAATGCCACGTTTCTTTTAGAAAATGAAGCACACCAAGAAACATTTGATAAAATGTGTAAAGATGCTGGAATTTCTGGAATTAATGGTCATCGTTCCGTTGGTGGTTATCGTGCTTCGATGTATAATGCTTTACCAATTGAAAGTGTACAAGTGCTGGTAGCCGTTATGCAAGAATTAGAAAGAAATGTTTAATAAAAGTAGAAGAAAAAATAATTACAGCATCGAGAGATGTTGACATAAATTCAACATAGAATGAAAATATTAGCAAACGACGGAATTTCAAAAAGTGGTATTAAAGCCTTAGAAAAAGGCGGTTTTGAAGTAATCACTACAAAAGTAGCGCAAGAACAAGTTGCCAATTATATTAATTCAAATAATGTATCGGTTATAATAGTTCGCAGTGCTACCAAAGTACGGCAAGATATTATTGACAATTGTCCGAGTTTAAAAATAATTGGTCGCGGTGGTGTTGGAATGGACAATATTGATGTAGAATATGCTCGCAGCAAAGGAATTCATGTCATTAACACACCAGCTTCTTCATCAGAAAGTGTTGCCGAATTGGTTTTTGCACATTTATTTACTGGCGTTCGTTTTCTTCATGATGCCAACAGAAATATGCCATTAGAAGGCGATAGCAATTTTGATGGTTTAAAAAAAGCCTATGCCAATGGTATTGAACTTAGAGGAAAAACATTAGGGATTATTGGTTTTGGAAAAATTGGTCAAGCGGTTGCCAAAATGGCTGTTGGATTGGGAATGAAAGTGATTGCTTCTGATAAATTTGTTGGTAAAGCAGATGTTAGAGTTGATTTCTATAACGGGCAATTCATCAATGTAGAGATTGAAACCGAACCACTAGAGGATTTATTAAGACACTCTGATTTTATCACACTTCACGTTCCTGCACAAGACACCTATGTTATTGACAAAGATGAATTGGCTATTATGAAAGATAATGTCGGCATCATCAACTGTGCTCGTGGTGGTGTTTTAAATGAAGTTGCTTTAATTGAAGCCTTAGAAAATAATAAAGTTCTATTTGCAGGATTAGATGTTTTTGAAAAAGAACCAAGTCCAGAAATTCAAATATTAATGCATCCTAGAATATCATTGACACCGCATATTGGTGCCGCAACTTTAGAAGCACAGGATAGAATTGGAACCGAGTTAGCAGAGCAAATTATTAGTATCCTCAAAACAGAGAAAGTATAACTATAAACGAATTAACAAAGATAACTCCAAAAAAGTTATCTTTTTTTTTGTACATTTAAGGTCAATTAAAAATTTTAATATCATGTTTGAACAATTATCAGAATTAGTAAATCAATTTGGAAATGATGCAGTAGTAAATAACAATGCTGTTCCAAACGAACAAAACCAAGCCGTTTTAAGTGAAGCTAATTCTTCTATTATGGATGGTTTAAAAGGAATGGTTGCTAACGGAAACGTTTCGGATTTAGTAGGTTTGTTTCAAGGAAATACCGCTATTGATAGTTCGAATCCTGTGGTACAGCAATTGACACAAAAATTTTCAGGAAATTTAGGTCAAAAATTTGGACTATCTAACGAAGCTTCTTCTGGAGTGGCAGCTAGTTTAATTCCAAAAGTTTTAGGCTCATTGATTGGAAATGCGAAAGACCCAAATCATAAGGGTTTTGAAGTATCGGATATTATAAACGCAATTTCTAATGGACAAGGAAACTCAGGTTTGATGGATGCTATTTCTAATTATGGCGGACAACTTGGTTTAGACCAAAATGGTGATGGAAAAGTTGGTATGGATGATGCAATTGCCGCAGTTTCTAATAAATCTGGTGGTTTAGGCGGAATGTTAGGCAAACTTTTCGGGAAGTAAAAAATATAATTTTCATAAAAGCCATGTGAAAACATGGTTTTTTTTTTAACACATTCCTAATAGAAAACAACTCACTAAATTAGTAACTTTAGTAAAAATTTTGAAATGAAAAATCTAATTCCTTTTATAGTCATCATTGCTATAGTAATTGGTTGCAACAGTTCAAAATCAGGATTTAATGCTACTGATTCTTTGGTTGCAAACGATACTATTAAAATTGAAAATGACAGTTTAGAATACCAAGTCATTATTATTGATACTGGGTTTAATTCTTGGTTAGTTTCAACAGCAAAACCTCGTGGCTATTATTCTGAAAGATATTTAGAAGATAGAAATTACATTTATGTTCAAGAATGGAACAATAGAGTAAATCAATCGTCGCGATATGGAATAGATTTATACGAAATGCGTATTGATTATGACAGAAATATTCATTATGGTTATGAAGTAAATTATTTAATATACAACTATATGATTTATTTTCAAATTAAGAACAATCAACGTTTGTCGGGCTTTGTTCCAAGACCATAAAAAAGTATATTTGCAATAAAAAAAGAATGGCTTCTTTCAAAGAACGTTGGAACATTACATCAAACACACAAATGGTGGTTATACTTGTTGTATTTGCCATTACTGGTTCTAGTTCGGCACTACTTTCAAAACCCATTTTGGCAGTATTTGGAATTATTAAAGGAGATGTTTCCAATTGGATATATTATCCTTTATATATTCTTTTAATTTTCCCAGTTTATCAAGTATTGTTAATCAGTTTTGGCTTTCTCTTCGGACAGTTTAAATTCTTTTGGGCTTTTGAGAAAAAAATGCTCAAAAGTCTTGGGTTTGGATTTTTTTTTAAAAAAGAAAATCTCGAATAATGCAACTTGATAAACTTAGCAAATTAACCAATTCAAAAATTAAAACCTTAGTTTTGTTTTTGTTTACCCACTAAATTAAAAAAATCGTTTCTATTTTCTTTTTCGTTAAAAATTCCACCATACTGTATGGTTGAGGTAAAACTACTTTCATCTTGAATTCCTCTACTCGACACACAAAGATGTTTTGCTTCCATAACTACAATTACATCATCAGTGTCTAAAACAGTTTTCAATTCATTAAAAATTTGCATAATCAATCGTTCTTGCACTTGTGGTCTTCTAGAGTAATAATCCACTATTCTATTCAATTTTGAAAGACCAATTACTTTTCCACTAGACACATATCCAATATGAGCTTTTCCAATAATTGGAAGAAAATGATGTTCACAAGTTGAATTAAAACTAATAGCTGCTTCAACCAACATTTTATGATAGTGGTAAGAATTTTCAAAAACCGAAATTTTTGGTTTATTTTCTGGATTTAATCCGGAGAAAATCTCTTTAATAAACATTTTAGCAACTCGATGTGGAGTTCCTTTTAAACTATCATCAGTCATGTCTAAGCCCATTACTTCCATAATAGCATGAAAATGATCTTCAATAACCATCATTTTTTCATTATCGTTTTTGTGAAATGCATCAGCTCTCAATGGTGTATTTGCTGAAGTCATATGATGATTGTCGCCCATCAATTCGATTAATTCCTTTTCAATAGTAGTATTCATAGAAGTTTATTTTTGTTTAACAAATTTATAAAATAATTAAACAATAAATTTTATTTAACTTAAATTTATAATTTATTCAATCATAAAAAAAACTTATAGTTAGTTTTAAAAACAAAATACTTTGTTACTTTGTAAAAAAAATAGAGAATGATAACTGCCAATAATATATTTAAAAATTACGATGCACTTCAAGTTTTAAAAGGAGTAACACTACATATCGAAAAGGGAGAAATCGTTTCGATTGTTGGTGCTAGTGGCGCAGGAAAAACTACTTTACTACAAATTATTGGAACTTTAGACCATCCTAACACAAACAAAGAAACTACTCTAGAGATAAACGGTAAAAACATTCTAAAAATGGATGATGCGACATTGTCTAAATTTAGAAACGAACATTTAGGGTTTATATTTCAGTTTCACCAATTACTTCCTGAATTTACTGCTTTAGAAAATGTTTGCATTCCAGCTTACATTGCCAAAAAGGAAAAAACACCAACAGAAGCTGAAGCCAAAAGACTCTTAGATTATCTAGGTTTATCGCACAGGATACATCACAAACCAAATGAACTCTCGGGTGGAGAACAACAACGTGTTGCTGTTGCCAGAGCTTTAATCAACAAACCAGCCGTAATCTTTGCTGATGAACCTTCGGGAAACTTAGACTCTACATCAGCTGAAAATTTACACGAATTATTCTTTAAACTTCGTGACGAATTTGGACAAACATTCGTAATTGTTACCCATAATGAGGCTTTAGCAAACATGGCAGACCGAAAATTAACAATGGTTGATGGTAATATTGATACTAATGTAGATTGGATTGACTGGAAAGCCATTAACAATATTGAAACAAACTAAAGATGCTAGACGGAAAAGTGTTAAAAGAGTTTTTAGATGAAAAAGTTGTTCAATATAACAACAGGTCTTTTATTGATACTGATCCAATTCAGATTCCTCATCAGTTTAGTGTAAAAGAAGATATTGAAATAGCTGGTTTTCTTGTAGCTACTTTAGCTTGGGGACAACGAAAAACTATCATCAATAAAGGAAAAAAATTGATGGAATTAATGGGCAATTCGCCATATGATTTTATTCTCAATCATTCAGAAAGTGATATCGAAAAGCTAAGCGACTTCACACACAGAACATTTAATGGTATTGATTGTCAGTTTTATATCAAATCGCTTCATAATATTTATACAAACCATAGCGGATTGGAAACTATTTTCACCTTAAATCAAGGTAATACTCAAATGCACGAAAGCATAGTCAACTTTCGAACTATTTTTTTTGAAATTGAGCATTGGATAAGAACTCGAAAACACCTTGCCGATCCTTCAACTGGAGCAGCAGCAAAAAGAATGCACATGTTTCTTCGTTGGATGGTGCGTCATGATAAAAATGGTGTTGATTTTGGACTGTGGAAAAACATACCAATGTCAAAACTATCCTGCCCACTTGATGTGCATACTGGAAATGTAGCTAGAAGCTTAGGACTAATCGACAGAAGACAAGACGATATTAAAACAGTAAACCTGCTTGATAAAAAACTAAGAGAATTCGATTCAGATGATCCTGTTAAGTATGACTTTGCACTATTCGGATTAGGTGTACACGAAGAATTTAGACTGTAATTAGTTAAAAAAAAGAGTTCTGCAAATTGAAAAGGTACTACTTAATAGTTTTTAAGATTGTAGAAACAAAATACAACTCATTAGTATTCAATAGTTAAAGAATCATATTGTTTCAAATATTTTGAAATAATTGACACAATAAAAATTTACCCTTATTCTACCCTATTCTATCTATTTTATATAAATTTGCACTCTTTAACTAATTGTCTTTCATGGGTTCCTTCAAACATCTTAACTTGCATTCCAAGCTTTCTACAGCTGGTTTATTAATCACATTAGGAATCATTTATGGCGATATTGGTACATCTCCATTGTATGTAATGAAAGCTATTTTAGGCGACTATCCAATCTCTAGAGATATTGTACTTGGCGGAATATCTTGCATATTTTGGACACTAACCCTTCAAACCACTCTAAAATACGTTATCATCACACTAAGTGCTGACAATCATGGTGAAGGTGGAATTTTTGCTCTTTTTGCTCTAGTAAAAAAAATGAAGATAAAATGGCTTATTGTACCTGCCATCATTGGTGGTAGTGCCTTGCTTGCCGATGGTATCATCACGCCACCCATTTCGGTTTCTTCGGCAGTTGAAGGTTTGCGCCTTTTTTATCCAGAAATAAACACTATACCTATAGTAATTACTATTCTAATCATTCTGTTTACTATTCAACAATTTGGCACTAAGATAGTGGGCAAGTTTTTTGCTCCTATGATGCTTGTTTGGTTTACCATGTTGGGTGTTTTGGGCATCCTTCAAGTGGTGCAAGATGTGTCTGTATTAAATGCTGTCAATCCTTATTATGCCTACGAATTGTTAACTTTGCATCCAGAGGGCTTTTTTGTTTTGGGTGCGGTTTTCCTATGTACAACGGGTGCTGAGGCTTTATATTCAGACATGGGACATTGTGGTAGAAAAAACATTCGTATCAGTTGGATATTTGTAAAGACAATGCTTCTTTTAAATTATTTTGGTCAAGGTGCTTTTCTAATCAACCATGAAGGGAAAACTTTAACAGAATTGGGTGGCAATGCTGGCAATCCGTTTTATCTAATCATGGCAAATTGGTTTCAACCTGCAGGAATTATCATTGCTACAATGGCAGCAGTAATTGCATCACAAGCTTTAATTAGTGGTTCTTTTACATTAATAAATGAAGCAATGCGTTTGAATTTTTGGCCAAAAGTAAAAATAAAATACCCAACTGAAGTTAAAGGACAGCTTTACATACCTTCTATCAACTGGCTGTTACTCTTGGGTTGTATTTGTATTGTTCTTTACTTCAAAGAGTCAAGTAATATGGAACATGCATATGGTCTTGCTATTGTGCTATGCATGATTATGACAACATTCTTACTTAATTTTTATTTAATCATGAAACGTGTAAAGCTTTATTTCATCGTTCCATTGATTAGTCTTTACTTGGTTATTGAATTTAGCTTTCTATATGCCAACATTACAAAGTTTCTACACGGCGGATTTGTAACATTAATAATCGCTTTTGCATTAATTGGCATTATGGCTACTTGGTATCTTGCCAAACAAATAAGTAAAAACTATACAAACTTTGTTAAAATAGAGGATTACAAAAAGGTCTTGGCAGAACTAAGTGTCGATTTATCCATTCCAAAATATGCAACCCATTTGGTCTATATGACTAATGCGCAACGCTCGGACGAAATTGAAGAAAAAGTAATGTATTCTATTCTTCAAAAAAGACCAAAACGTGCTGATATATATTGGTTTGTACATGTAAACATTTTGAACGAACCTTATCGAAAGGAATACAAAGTAACCGAAATCTTTTCGGAAGACCTTTATAGAGTTGACTTTTACCTTGGTTTTAGAGAAGCTACCAAGATAAATTTAATGTTTAAAGAAGTAATTAAAGAAATGGTAGCCAGAGGCGAAATGGACATTTCAAGTAGATACGAATCTCTAAACAAAAACAACATTATTGGTGACTTTAAATTTGTACTTTCCGAAAAATTCTTATCCAACGATAGCCACCTAACTTTCTTTGAAAAAATAGTAATGAACACCTATTTTATCTTAAAAAAACTAAGTTTATCAGAACAAAAAGGATTTGGGTTGGATAGCAGCTCAGTCAAAGTAGAAAAATTCCCAATGGTTTTGCATGCTCCAGAAAACATAGAGATGATTAGAATAGATTAATTCTTCCTTTATTAATTGCTCTTAATACATATTTTAACACTATCAAAGTAGGATTAGCAAATAAAAAAGAAATATCTTTGTCCGCTTATTTTTAATACCCATGCGATTACATAGAAACTTAGTTTACACCACCATTGATTCCTTAAATGCCATCTTTAACGAAGGTGAATATGCTGATAAAGTAGTTGCTCGTGCTTTGAAGAAAGACAAACGTTGGGGAAGCTCGGACAGAAAGTTTGTTGCAGAAACTATCTATGAGATAGTACGTTGGAAAAGACTTTATGCCGAAATAGCTGAAGTAAAAGAGCCTTTTACTAGAGAAGATTTGTGGCGATTGTTTGCTGTTTGGGCAGTACTTCGTGGATACCCTATTCCAGACTGGAGACAACTGGAAGGCACACCACAAAGAAAAATTAAAGGTCGCTTTGACGAACTATCCAAAATTAGAAAATATAGAGAATCTATACCCGATTGGATGGATGAATTGGGTGTAAAAGAGCTTGGAGAAGAGCAATGGACTAAAGAATTGGCAGCACAAAACCAACAAGCCAAAGTAATCTTGAGAGTAAACACACTCAAAACCAATAGAGAACAACTCCGTGCCATCCTAATGGATTTGAATATTGACACAGAGTATCTAAAAAATCAACCCGATACTTTAGTTTTAAAAGAACGCGCCAATGTATTCTTGACCGATGCCTTCAAGCAAGGTTTCTTTGAAGTACAGGATGCTTCATCTCAACTAGTAGCACCATTCTTGGGTGTTGAACCTGGTATGCGTGTTGTAGATACTTGTGCTGGTGCTGGTGGAAAAACGTTGCACATAGCCTCTTTAATGGAGAACAAAGGACAACTTATTGCTATGGATTTATATGAAAGTAAACTTAAGCAATTAAAAATTAGGGCTAAAAGAAACGGAGCTTTCAATATAGAATACCGAATCATAGACAGCACCAAAGTTATCAAAAAGCTATATGAAAAAGCGGATAGAGTACTGATCGACGCACCATGCAGCGGATTAGGTGTGCTCAAAAGAAATCCTGACAGCAAATGGAAATTGCAGCCGGAATTTATAGACAACATCAAGAAAGTACAAGCCGAAGTCTTAGAAAGCTATTCAAGAATTGTAAAACCAGGCGGTCAATTGGTGTATGCTACTTGCTCCATCCTGCCTTCTGAAAACGATGAACAAATTAAGCGTTTTTTAACCACAGAAAACGGAAAAGAATTTACCTTTGTAAAAGATGTAAAAATATTAGCCTCAGAATCGGGTTTTGATGGATTCTATATGGCATTACTTCAAAAAAACAATTAACCATGAAAAAGAATTTTACCACACTATTATTGTTATTAGTTTCTATTTGTTTTGCGCAAATCCCAAATGGATATTACAACTCAGCAACAGGAACAGGTTATATACTTAAAACACAATTGCACAACATTATCAAAAATCACAATGATAGAGGTTATTCTGGTTTGTATGTGACTTATACAACTTCAGATAAAGATTTCTATTATGAAAACGATGGTACAATGTTAGATATGTACACCGAAAACCCAACGGGTGCCGAATGTGAGTTTACCTATGGTATCAACCAAGATGATGGTACTCTAGGGAATGCAGAATGCGAACGTTACAACAGAGAACATCTTATTCCACAATCAGTTTTTGGAAGTGGTGTTACACCAATGTATTCTGATGCCCACTTTGTAGTACCATCGGATAAATATGTAAATGCACAACGTGGAGATTTACCGTTTAGTAGAGTAAATGCTGTTACCAATACTTATTCTAATGGATCAAAAAAAGGAAACAACTTAAACTCAGGATATTCAAACGGATACAACGGAACAGTATTTGAACCTATTAATGAATTTAAAGGCGACATCGCTAGAATGCTTTTGTATTTTGCTACAAGATATGAAGACCAAGTAGCCAATTGGAACTTTGCTATGTTTAACAATACTAGCAATCAAGTGTTTACTAATCAAGCTATAAATGTATTATTAACATGGAGCAACGACGATCCTGTGAGTCAAAGAGAAATTGACCGAAACAATGCTATTTATGCTAGACAAAACAATCGTAACCCTTATATTGACCATCCAGAATATGCCATGCAAATTTGGGGTAGTCTTTTAAATACAGACCAATATTTACTTGAACCTACAGTAACTATTTCTCCAAATCCTTCTAATGATGGTAGATTCACAATAACTACGGGTTCTTTTGCTATAGATGCGATTTCTGTTTTAAATGTGAATGGACAAGTAATCCAATATTTCAAAAACCCAGCTGTTTTTGATAATCAATATGAAGTTTCAAACCTTAGCAAAGGCTTCTATTTCATCACTATTGACTCTAATAATCAAAGAATAACCAAAAAAGTAATTGTAAATTAATTGTTTTTTTTAAATACTACATTAAAACTCAGTAGTAATACTGGGTTTTTTTTATGCTATAGAAATTCGGACACAAAAGTTCATATTCCTTTTAAATTCTTTGTAGATTGATAGTTGTTTACTATCTTTCGCCCTATTAATGTATAATTTAAAACATTTTAAAAATGTTAGAAGAACAGAATGATAACCTGCCTAAAGCAGATGGAAACCTAATCGATGAACCAACTCAATCGGTTCAAGAAGAAAACAACGATGCCGAAATAATAACAATAGTTGAAGCCACTTCGGAAGAAGTTGTAGCGGATGAAATTGAAACTCAAGAAGTACTATTAGAAGAAACAACACTAGATACTGCTTCTGAAGAAATTATTACCGAATCGCAACCAAATGAAGTTAACGAAAACGTTATTGAACTTACAGACGAACAACTGGAAGATGATACTTTTGTAGTAGAAACAAAGATCAAATCTGCAGTTGAAACTATTGAAGACAGCAATGCCGAAGAAAGTGAAGACGAAACTATAAAAGAACGTCATGCTATCCCGATGTTGGATTATGACACGATGTCGTTGCAACAATTGGTGGAAGAACTTGAAAAACTTGTTGCCGTAGAAAAAGTAATGTCGGTTAAAGACCATGTTGAAGAACTTAAGAAAGCCTTCTTATCCGAGTACCACCATTTCATCGAAGAGAAAAAAGAAGAGTTTCTTGCTGAAAACCCAGAAACTACCGAAGATTTCCATTATCATTTACCTTTAAAATCAACCTTTGACCACTTATATTCTCAATATAGAGATAAGAAAAACAATCATTTTCAATCGCTTCAAAACAACTTAAAAGCAAATTTAAATACAAGATTGGCTATAGTTGAAGAATTAAAAGAATTAATCAACAGCACCGAAACTATGTCAACGATGTTAAAGCAATTTAACGACATTAGAGATCGATGGAAAGTAGCAGGTCCAATTCCGAAAGATAAATACAATCATGTTTGGAATAATTATCATTTTCATTTAGAGAATTTTTATGATATTCTGCACCTAGATAGAGAAATTAGAGATTTAGACTTTAAGCATAATCTAGAACAAAAGCAAAAAATTATTGCTCGCGTTGAAGAATTATTACAAGAAGAAGATATTCACAGCGCATTTAGAGAATTACAAGATTTACACAGAATTTGGAAAGAAGAAATTGGTCCAGTTTCAAGAGACGTAAGAGAAGATATTTGGAATCAGTTTAGTGATTTAACCAAGCAAATGCATGACAAACGTGAGAGTTTTTATGCTAGTTTTAGAGAAGTTGAAGAAGCAAATCTAGCCATCAAAAAAGAGATTATCTCTCAATTGGAAGTGTTAGCTGCTGAGAAAGTAACTACTCACAATGCTTGGCAAGAACAAATCCATAAAGTGGAAGCATTGCGCAATCAATTCTTTGCCGCTGGAAAAGTACCAAGTGACGTAAATGAAGCTACATGGTTTGCTTTTAAAACGGCCGTTAGAAATTTCAACAAACTAAAAAATTCTTTTTATAAAGATTTAAAACAAGATCAAAACGAAAATTTAGCTAAGAAACAAGCCTTAGTGGACAAAGCAAGAGCATTAAAAGACAATACTGATTTTGAAGCTACCACTCCATTGATGAAACAAATTCAAGAAGAATGGAAGTCTGTTGGACATGTTCCCAGAAAATTATCAGACAAACTTTGGAAAGAATTTAGAGCGGCTTGCAATGCTTATTTCGAAAATTTAAAATCACAACGAAAAGAACTTGATTCTGAAGAAATTGAAGCTTTTGAAAAGAAAAAAGAATATTTAGAAACGATTAAATCTTTTGAATTGGTTGGAGAACATAAAATCGATTTAGACGCTATAAAAGCGCATATTGAAACATGGAAAAGCTTTGGAAAAGTTCCTTTTTCAAGACGCTATATTGAAGGAAAGTTTAATAAAATATTAGACGTTTTATTTGAAAAATTAAGTTCAAGTAAAAAAGATAACGATATTGCACGCTATTCTAACAAACTAGATCATCTGGCTAGTCTTGATTCTAGAAAAATTGATGGCGAAAAAATATTCATCATGCGCAAAATTGATGAAGTTCAGAATGACATTTTCCAATTAGAAAATAACATACAGTTTTTTGCAAATGCTGATGCTAACAATCCTTTGGTAAAAGAAGTTCACAAAAACATTGAAAAGCAAAAAGAAGAATTGGCTACTTGGAAAGAAAAGCTAAAACAACTTAATAATTTTATGGCTGAGTAAGTATAAAAACTAAAAAATCCTCTTTTGAAAAGAGGATTTTTTAGTTTATTGTATTTTTGAAGCCAATAGATAAATAATAGCCATCCGAATGGCAACTCCATTTTCAACTTGATTTAAAATCACGGATTGTTTAGAATCTGCCACATCCGAAGTAATTTCTACACCACGATTTATTGGACCTGGATGCATGATTACAATTTCTTTATTTAAAGAATCGAGCAATGCTTTGTCAACACCATATTGCTGTGCGTATTCTCTTGTTGATGGAAAATAGTTGACTTCCATTCGTTCGTTTTGAACACGAAGCATATTAGCCACATCACACCATTCGAGTGCTTTTCTTAGATTTGTCTCTACTGTTACACCAAGACTTTCAATATATTTTGGAATCAGAGTTTTTGGACCACAAACTTTCACCTCGGCACCTTGCATTTGCAAAGCATAAATATTGGATAGTGCCACACGTGAATGCAATACATCCCCAACAATAACTACTTTTTTTCCTGCTACTTCACCAAGTTTTTCCCGTATAGAAAAACTGTCTAGCAAAGCTTGGGTTGGGTGTTCGTGTGCGCCATCGCCAGCATTTATAATACTTGCTTTTACATTTTGCGAAAGAAAATAGGCAGCACCAGGATTCGCATGACGCATTACGACCATATCTACCTTCATAGAAAGAATATTATTGACCGTATCGATAAGTGTTTCACCTTTTTTAACCGAAGATTGTGCAGCAGAAAAACTAATCACATCGGCAGATAATCTTTTTTGTGCTAATTCAAAGGAAAGTTTGGTTCGAGTACTATTTTCAAAAAAAATATTGGCAATAGTTATATCTCGAAGCGTTGGAACTTTTTTTATTGGACGATTGATGACTTCTTTAAAATGGTCGGCAGTTTCAAAAATTAATTGAATATCATTAGCATTTAAGTACTTAATTCCAAGCAGATGATTAACTGATAGTTCCAATTTATATGATTTTAGTTATCTTTTTCTTTTAAATAAATAGCGTCTTCTCCGTCCTTTTCGCTCCAATTCACAACCACTTTTTCGTTATTAATAACATCTACTTGTCGTCCTCTATAATCGGGTTGAATAGGTAATTCGCGACTAAATCTTCGGTCAATTAATACCAATAACTCAATAGTTGATGGTCTTCCAAAAGATTGAATAGCGGTTAATGCTGAACGGATACTTCTTCCTGTAAACAATACATCGTCAATGAAAACAACTTTTTTGTTTTCTACTAAAAAGTCAATTTTTGTTTGATTGGCTTCTAATACTTTTTCGCCTCTACGAAAATCATCGCGAAAAAAAGTAATGTCCAAAAAACCTAGCGTAACTTCTTTTACTTTATAACTATTTTCTAAAATAGTTTTTATTCTTTCTGCTAAAAAAACGCCTCGGGGTTGAATTCCAATTAATACCGTATTTGAAAAATCATTGTGATTTTCGATTAACTGACAAGCCAAACGATGGAGAATGATATTGACTTCTTTTGAAGTAAGCAATATTTTTTGACTCATAGTAGTGTTGTTTGGAAAGCAAATTTACTATTTTTTTTACTCAATAAAAACTTTAATTTACATTACCGAAATTAAAAATTCTTTATACAATTCGATATCTTCAAGATTGGAAGCACCAACACCTTTACTCATTCCGTCAACTACTTTGAGTTTATTGATAACTGTGCTTACTTTTTTCATCGGAAAATTAGCCGCAGCAATTCTATATTCATCAACAAAAAAGGGATGAATACCTAATGCACTTGCTACGTTTCCTTGTGTTTTGTCTTTTAAACCGTGGTATTTTAATAAATTTGAAAAATAACCAAACAATTGACCAATCAACAATACTTTCGGAATACTTTTGGGATTTTGGTGAAAATAATTTAGAATTTGGAATGCTTTGTGGTGATTTTTTTCGCCTACTGCTTTTCGCAATTCATATACATTAAAATCTTTGCTAATACCTATATTTTGTTCAATATGATCTGGAGTTATTGTACTTCCTTTTGGCAAAATAATTTCTAATTTACTTAATTCGTTTGCTATTCGACTCAAGTCATTTCCCAAAAACTCTTGCAGCATTATGGCTGCTTTAGGTTCTATAGAAAAACCTCTGCCTTGCAAAACTCTTTTTATCCAATCGGCAACTTTAAAGTCTTTTAATTTTTCGCTTTCAAAAAGAATATGGTTTTTAGCGATTGATTTTATCCATTTTTTCCGTTTATCAACTTTTCCGTATTTATAGGCAAAAACTAAAACAGTCGTGGGTTGTGGGTTATTTACATAGGCTTCAATTTTATCAATTGTTCTTGATAAATCTTGAGCTTCTTTAACAATAATAACTTGTCGTTCTGCCATCATTGGGTATCGTTTTGCATTGGAAACTATATCTTCAATAGTAGTATCTCTTCCATATAACACCATTTGATTAAAACCTTTTTCGTCTTCCGTCAAAAGGTTATCTTCTAAATATTCTGTAAGTTTATCAATATAATACGATTCTTCGCCCATCAAAAAATAAATTGGTTTGATGTTTCCTACTTTTATATCATTAATTATTTTTACTATTTCGTCCATTTGTTAGTATTCGGTTTTCATTCCAAAATTTCGAGAACGGTTGGCAGTTCTTTAAATTTGATTATTTTTGTTTATGCAAAAACTCAATTTTCCTGTTTATTCCTTTCGCTTCAAAAATAGTGAAAATAAAGTGTCTATTTTTGACCCTATCAGGAAAAAATTTATTCTTTTAACTCCAGAAGAATGGGTTAGGCAACACACGATTGAATATTTAATGAAAGAGAAAAATTATCCGCTGTCTTATATCAACGTTGAAAAATTAATTAAAATAAACGATCGAAATAAACGATATGACATTGTCATTTTTAAACCAAATGGAGCTATTTTTCTATTAATTGAATGCAAAGCACCTGAAATTAGTATTTCACAAGCTACTTTTGATCAAATTGCAAGATACAATCTAGTTTTGAAAGCCGAATATTTAATGGTTACTAATGGTCTAAATCATTACTTTTGTCAAATGGATTTTGAAAATGAACGTTATAATTTCCTCAAAGAATTGCCTGATTTTATTCTTTAAAACACTCATCAAACTTTGAAAAAAATTGCTGTTGTAATATTAAATTGGAATGGAGAAAAACTCTTAGAAAAGTTTTTGTCGTCAGTTATTTTACATTCAGATGAAGCCAGTATTTATGTAGCCGATAATGCTTCAACTGATAATTCTATACAATTTATTAAAGATAATTATCCAACCATTTCTATTATTCATAATGAAGCAAATTATGGTTTTGCAAAAGGATACAATCAAGCTTTGCAACTAGTTGAAGAAGAAATTTATTGTTTATTAAATTCAGATGTTGAAGTAACTGAAAATTGGCTTATTCCTATTCAACATCTTTTTGAAAAAGACAATACCATTGGAATAATTCAACCTAAAATTTTAGATTTTAAAGACAAAACTAAATTTGAATATGCTGGTGCTGCTGGTGGTTTTATTGATAAATATGGTTTTCCTTTTTGCAGAGGACGAATTTTTGATACTATCGAAGCTGATTTGGGACAATATGATGATGAAAAAGAAATATTTTGGGCTTCAGGTGCGTGTTTTTTTATTCGAAAAGAAATTTATAGAACTTTAAATGGTTTTGATGATGATTTTTTTGCTCATCAAGAAGAAATCGATTTATGTTGGCGTGCTTTTAATCTTGGTTTCAAAACAAAATATACTTCAAATTCTGTTGTTTATCATGTTGGTGGAGCAACACTACAAGAAGGAAACCCTAAAAAAACTTTTTTAAATTTTAGAAATTCGCTCTTCATGTTAACCAAAAATCTTCCAGAAAATAAATTAATAGCCATACTTTTTTATAGATTATCAATGGACGGAATAGCTGGAATACAATTTTTAGTAAAAGGACAATGGAAACATTTTCTGGCTATACTGAAAGCTCATTTTTATTTTTATAAAATGATTAATAAGAATCTAAGAAAGAGAAAACCAAATAATTCTCAAGATTATTATTATTTAAAAAGCATTGTTTTTTGTTATTTTCTTAAAAACACCAAATTATTTACTAAAATTAACAATAGTTTATAACCATAAACTTTCAATTAGAACGTTTTATTATTACTTTTGTAGTGTAATTAAATACAATATATTTTATGAAGAAATCAATTATTGCTTTATCGTTAGTAGCATTAACCCTGACATCATGTGGTTCAAAGAAAAAAATTGCTGCCTTAGAAGCGCAAAATAAAGAATGTCAAGATTTACTAAATTCAACTACTATGAAATTGAATTTATGTTTATCTGAGAAAGATGCGCTTTCTAAACAAAATGACTATTTAAAACAAAATACTTCTGATTTAATTAATTCTCAAAAAGAGATGACGATGTTAACATCAAAAGGTGCTCAAAACCTTGAGAAATCATTAGAAAGTTTAAAAGAAAAAGATTTAAAAATATCGCGTCTTCAAGATGCTTTGACAAGAAAAGATAGTGTGACTTTGGCTTTAGTAACAAGTTTAAAAAGTTCAGTAGGCATATCTGACCCAGATATTGAAATCAATGTAGAAAAAGGAGTGGTATTTATTTCTATTGCTGATAAATTGTTGTTTAAAAGCGGAAGCTACATTGTAAGCGATAAGGCAAAAGGCGTTTTAGCCAAAGTAGCTAAAGTTATCAATAGCCGTCCTACTTTTGAATGTATGGTTGAAGGTCATACTGACAATGTACCTTTTACAGGAAATGCTGTTTTATTAGACAACTGGGATTTAAGTGTAAAACGCTCAACTTCTATCGTTAGAGTATTAGTGAATGATTTAGGCGTAAAACCATCTCAATTAATAGCAGCTGGTCGTGGAGAATACATTCCTTTAGTTGACAATAATACTGTGGAAAATAGAGCAAAAAATAGAAGAACTCGTATAGTAGTTTTACCTAAGATTGACGAATTTTACGATATGATTGAAAAAGAAATGAAAAACCAAACAAAGTAAATTTTTCTAGATAAATAAATCAGTTTAAAATGTATTTTTTTATGTTTTATCCTTTTAAATAAAAAAAAAAACCGAAACTTTTAGTTTCGGTATTTTTTTATATTCTTTTCAATTCTTCTATGAAAACATCTACTTCTTTTTTAGTATTATAATGACTAAAAGAAATGCGCAAACTTGGTTTTTTGATGTCATTTTCATTTAACATTTCAGCCAATACATGTGATGGTTTTATACTTCCACTTTGGCAAGCACTTCCGCGAGAAACTGCAATGCCTTTCATATCGAGGTTAAATAATATCATGGCTGTTTTTTCTGCCGAAAAAGGGAGCAAGACATTTAGAATGTTGTATAAAGTGTTTTCACCATTTTGTTGAATTTTGGGAAAGTTTTCTTTTAATTGTTGCCAACAATATTCCTTTATTTCTTTTATATAATTAGCTTCTTTATCAATGTTTTGAAAAGACATATCTAAAGCTTTAGATAAACCAGCAATTTGATGTACTGCTTCGGTTCCGGCACGTAATCCTTTTTCTTGTTCGCCTCCAAAAAGCATTGGTTTCAATCCTATTTTCTTTGTTAGAAAAGCAAATCCAACTCCTTTTGGCCCATGAAATTTATGCGCACTTGACACTAGAAAATCAACAGGTAGTTTTTGTAAATCAAAACGTGTTTTTCCAATACTTTGCACAGTGTCACAATGGAACACTGCTTGATGCTGATGACACCACTCGCCTATTCTTTGAATATCGTTAATTACTCCAATTTCGTTGTTGACATGCATTAAAGAAACTAAAGTTTTTTCATCGTTATCAAATAAACTTTCAAAATGAGCATAATCTAAATTTCCATTGGAAAGAATGTTGATATAATCAACCTTGATGTCAAATTCTTTCAGCAATGCATGAATGGTATAAAGTGTAGCATGATGCTCAATCTTAGAGGTAATTATTCGTTTTATACCTAAATCTTTTATACAACAGCGCAAAATCCAATTGGTAGCTTCAGTAGCACTTGCTGTGAAGATAATTTCTTGTGCCGAACAATTTAGGTGCTTGGCTATGATTTTTCTAGAACTTTCTATGATGGCTTTTGAACCCCTACCAATACTGTGTGTAGATGATGGATTCCCATATTCGGACTGCATCACTATAACCATTTCATCAATTACTTCTTGACGAATTGGTGTTGTCGCTGCATTATCGAGATAGATTTTTTTCATACTGCAAATATAAAAGTAAGCTTCCTAAATAAATGATAAAACCTATTATTTTGACATAAAAAAATCTATTTTTGCTTTAAAATTATTCCTAAGATGAAAAGAATACTAAGTATAATTGCTTTGGTTTTTATAATAAATGCCTGTGATGATGGCGATTTACAAGTAGATAATATTGATTTTGAAGATATTATTGCCAAGAAATGTGATGTAAAAGATGTAATTTATAAAATTAAAGATTCTGAGATTTTATTCGTTGAAATTCCGGCAACGATTTTTGTGAACGATGAAACACTAGTCGATGCACCAATTTCAATTCCTATAACGGGCGATGTAAAAGTTACTTATAGACAATATAATGACATTGTAACATTAGACAATATTTGTCCAACTGTTCCGTCAGCTACCCCAAATGTTATTGAAGAATGGAGAGCTACTTCTGGTACTATTGAAATTACAACAACAGCTATAAAAACTACCGATGCAGTTACAAATGCTACAAAAATAACAGGTTACAAAAATTATATTGTTTTTAAAAACATCGCATTTCAAAAACCTTCAGGCATTCAAACGTATGACACTTATGTGTTTGGTAATTACAATACAAATATTGCCGCACTAGCATTTGGTTTTGACGAAGATAATGCTGTAAAAAGCACTTGTTCCGATGTTGTTTATAATTTTAATGGAAGCGAAGTTTTAACCTTTGCGCCTGCTGATTTTGCAACTTTATTTGCTAACGAAGTAACTACAACTCCAAGGACAGCTTTGATTGACGCAACAAACACTTTGAGTTATAGATTGTATAACAATGTCGTTGACAATGATCATTTTTGTACCAATCCAACTCCTTCTACACCAACACTAAGCCAACAATGGAATGCCGTTGAAGGTGTAACTAATGTTAGCGGAATGATTGAAGTTTCTACCACTACTTTTGGAACTAGTTTTCAGCATACTATTCATTTAAAAAATGTTTCGTTGAAAAAAGGAAACAGTCAGTTTTCGTTAGGTGATGACTATATACTTGGAAAAATTATCACAAACCCATAAAAATCAATATGACTGAATCCGAATGCATTAGCTATAAAAAATCTGGTTATTTTACTAAATTAATTATTGATTATTTAGAAGAGAAACCCGAGTTGAAGCAATTGTACAATCGTTTTCCAACTGTAGAGAATTTCAAAAAACAAATAGAAGAGAAAAAAGACAACTTTCCGCTTGAAAATAGAGCTATACTTGTGGATGAACTGCTAAAGCAATATCAAAAGTGTACTGTTTCTGAAATTACTTTAAACAATATTAAACACTTAAACGATACAAACACATACACTATAACTACCGGGCATCAGTTGAATTTATTCACTGGTCCGTTGTATTTTTTATACAAAATCATTTCGGTGATTAATCTTTGCAAACAACTAAAGACAAGCTATCCTGACCATAATTTTGTGCCTATTTATTGGATGGCAACAGAAGACCATGATTTTGAAGAAATCAATCATTTTCAATTGCATGAAAAAAAAATACGATGGAATAAAGAAAGTTTTGGTCCTGTTGGAAGATTGTCAACCACTGGTTTAGAAGAAGTATTTGACGTTTTTGAAAAAGAATTGGGCGTAGGCAAAAACGCTGACTTCCTAAAACAGTTGTTCCAAAAAGGATATTTGGAACACACCAATTTAGCCGATGCCACACGCTATATTGCTAATGAATTATTTAAAAATGAAGGTTTGGTCATTCTTGATGGAGATGCCACTACCTTAAAAAAATTATTCATTCCTTATGTTAAAAAAGAACTTTTAGAAGAAACATCATTTACTAAAGTTAATGAAACAGCAGCTATTTTAAATGACTACAACATTCAAGTAAACCCGAGAGAAATTAACTTGTTTTATATTGAAGAAACGCTTAGAGAACGCATTGTAAACGACAAAGGGATTTATAAAGTATTGAATACTACAATCGCTTTTTCAAAGGAAGAATTGTTGACAGAATTAGATAATCATCCAGAAAAGTTTAGTCCTAACGTAATTCTAAGACCATTGTATCAAGAAGTAATTCTCCCTAACCTTTGTTATATTGGCGGTGGTGGCGAAATTGCCTACTGGCTTGAATTGAAGTCAAATTTTAAAGCTTTTGACATCACGTTTCCTATCTTATTAATTCGGAATTCCGTAGTGATTGTTACTGAAAAACAACTTACTAAAACCAAAAAACTCAATCTTACTTGGACTGATTTATTTAGCAAACAATTGGATTTAATCAACAGTAAAACCAAAGAACTTTCAGCAGTAACTATCGATTTTTCTGCTCAAAAAGAATTCCTAAAAAAACAGTTTGAAGCATTATACAAAATAGCAGAAGCTACAGATGCATCCTTTATTGGTGCTGTAAAAGCACAAGAAATCAAACAAACAAAAGGTTTAGATAATTTGGAGAAAAGATTATTAAAAGCCGAAAAGAGAATACATCACGACCAATTAGAACGCATTAAATTGCTTCAAAACGAATTGTTTCCAAACCAATCTTTACAAGAACGAAAACTTAATTTCTCTGAATTTTATTTAGAAGCTGGCGATAGGCTTATTCAAAGTTTGTTGAAAAACCTTAAACCGTTAGAAACAAACTTTACAATAATTACTTTGTAGCAGCTTTTGCTTATCGTTTAAAAAACACTACTTTTGCACCCAAATTAAAAAAATAAAATCAAAAATGGCAACAAATAGAACATTTACAATGATTAAGCCAGATGGTGTTGAAAACGGACACATCGGTGGAATTTTAAACATGATTACTGAAGGTGGTTTCAGAATTGTAGCGATGAAATTAACACAACTTACTGTAGCTGACGCAAAAGCATTTTATGCAGTTCACTCAGAAAGACCTTTTTATGGTGAATTAGTTGAGTTTATGACTCGTGGTCCAATTGTAGCTGCTATTTTAGAAAAAGACAACGCAGTAGAAGACTTTAGAACATTAATTGGTGCTACCAATCCAGCTAATGCAGCAGAAGGAACTATCCGTAAAAAATATGCCACTTCAATGGGAGAAAATGCTGTTCACGGTTCAGACTCTGATGAGAATGCAGCTATCGAAGGTGCTTTCCATTTTGCTGGTAGAGAGCAATTCTAATCTAAAAATTGACTTTTATATAAACCTGTTTCAAATGGAACAGGTTTTATTTTGGCTTTTTTTAAAAAAATTAAGCTAGAAAAGTGAAAAAAATCTTTGACGCTTCGATCTTATATTGGAAATAAAATTTTTAGAAAAAAAAATTGGTTTTTATAAAAGATAGCCTTCTGAAATGCATGTAAAAAAAAACTTTTAAATAGAATTTCTTCTACTTAAAAGTTTTTATTAAAACACATAATATTTTTATACTAAACCTATTCCTTTTTGATCTAAAATATTTAAAAGGTTTCTGTTGCTATAGACATCATACTTTTCAACACCACTCTGATACCATTTCTGGATAATTTCTATTTGATATGGCGTATATCCGCTTTCGTCTATGTTCATTCCTAGCATTCCTGCTAATAAAAAATCTTCTAAGACTTTGGTGGTAACGATTAACTTTGGAATGCCATTGGTTATCTTACCGTTTAAGTTTTCATACTCTTCTCTTCCCAATTGAAATCCTTCATAATAAGCGTCACTATATGAATCTCTTAGTGATAACATTGGGTTTAGACCTTCTGAAAAACCTTCAAAATAATCTTTTCTATATACTGGGTTAAATATATCTTGCATTTTATAATCGTTTATACGTTGATGATAACAAGACAAATCTATTTAGTAATACTGCTAAAAAGAATTAAAATCGTTAAAATGATAAAAAAAACTTTAAATGACGAGCAGGTGTTCGTTCGTCGATACTTTTTAGTTAAAATTACGAGTTAATCCAGTCAATAATTTGTTGGTCGGTTGGTAACACGCGTGGCGAAAGCACTTTTACTAGTTCGCCTTTTTCATTTATGAGGTATTTTTGGAAATTCCATTCTACTTCACTGTCTTGCAAACCGTTTTTGCTTTTTTGTGTAAGGAATTGATATACATCACACATATCTTTTCCTTTTACCGATACTTTGCTCATCATAGGAAAGGTAACACCATAATTTTTCTCGCAGAACGTAGCAATTTGTTCGTTGCTTCCTGGTTCTTGCGCACCAAAATTATTGGCTGGAAAACCAATTATTACAAAATTCTTATCACTGTATTTTTTGTAGATGGCTTCTAGATCTTTATATTGAGGTGTCAATCCACATTCGGAAGCAGTGTTTACAATCAACACTTTCTTCCCTTTTAGAGTTGAAAAATCAAATTCTTTACCATATAAATCATTTACTTTAAACTGATAGATGTTTTCTTTTGTAGTCACTGCTGCTGTTGTGTCCATATTCATTGCTATTGTTTTTTCTTGTGTTTTGTTTTGGCAACTTGCCAAAATTAAAAATACGCCTATTGTTCCTAATATTTTCTTCATGATAATTTTTTTTATAAAATTAGTAATTATAAAAGGGTTGATATGTTATACAAATGATAAAGTTGTATTAAATTTTAAAAAAAAGCCCAATGACTTGGGAATCATTGGGCCAAACAAACATAACAAAGGTTAACCTAACCTTAAACCTTTGCTACAATCAAAACAAAAAACCTAAATCTTCTTTTTCGTTATTAAAATTGGTACACTACTTTGGTTTTTATAAAAAAAGGTGTACCAGGTGTAAAATGTATTTCTTCTACACTATTGGTTTCGTTTTGCAATCTCGATTCGGTGGCAAACTGGGTTTCGTTCCATTTGGTATTCAATAAATTTTCTATAGCGATACCAAATGTTATGTTTTTATACTCATAATTGATATTAAAATCGTTTACAAAATAACCTTTGGCAACGATAGAATTATCTTCATTTGCTGGTCTTGATTTCAAATAGCGGTATCTGAATCCACCCGAAAAGCCTTTGAACTTAGTAAAACTCAAACCACCAGTTGTTGTAAAATCGGGTGCCAACGGAATGTAATCTTGCCCTTTGGGTTCGTCAATACTTCTTCCGTAAGTATAATTGGCGTCAGCATCAAAATACAACCAATCGGTCAATTGATAACGAATTCCTAGTTCAACACCCATTCTTCTGGTTTTTCCGCTTGGTTCTACAATTCCGGCATCACCAACATAGACAAACTCCTGATCCAACTGTAAATACCAAAGTGCAGTATTGATAATCATTTTTGGAAATGGTTTGAATATTGTTCCCAAATCAGTACTAAAAGCGGTTGGCAAAATGTCTTTTCCCTCTTGGGCTACCACTACTCTAGTATCATTGGAATGAAATCCTAATCCTGACTTGGCAAAAACCTGAAACTGATTATTAATGCTATATATTAAATTCATCTTTGGCGATACTTTATACTTGTCGGCCGATAAATTCTGATAACTTGTTGCCAATTTATCGTTGTATCCAAACGTAAAATAATCAACTCTAACCGATGGATTAACGGTAAACTTGCCAAACGTATAGTCAGCATTGATGTATCCAAAAACATTTGATTGTGATATGTCGCCCAACTGCAATTGCTCTAAGGTTTCATATCTATTCTTAGTGTGTGACAACTCGGTATCATTGGTTTCATCGCTTCTAAAGCCTAGTCCAAACTGATAGATTGCATTGTCTTTCTTTTTGCTCACTTCGGCATTAAAACCATAAATAGCTCGGTCTTCTTTCTGTCTAATTTGGTCGCCATTAATTGGGTCTTCCAAGAAAAACGTAAAGTTAGAATACAATTCAAAATTGTATTGACTGTAAAATGCATTGGCTTTTATGAATGTGTTTTCGTTTATTGGTTTTAACAAGCTTACATTAAGGTTGGTACGCGAGGTGTTACCGCCTTCTGTAGCATCAACCGCTCCAAATCTTGATATTACACCCGCATCAACCAATCGTTGCGGAATTTGTCCTGATGCGTTCCAGTTACTAGCAAATCGGGAAGCCTGAATACTCAACTTGCTATTATTGCTGAATCGTTTGGTATATTTTCCAAACAAATTGATACGTTTAAAATCTTGTGGAGCATCAAACAGTCCATCGGTCAAAATGTATTCGGTAGCTAAGAAAGCGTCTTCCGTCTTTGAGTTTTCAATCAAATTAAACATGCCAAGTGTTCTAAACGTGTTGAACTGCCCAACTTCTACTCCAATAGCGTTTTTTTCGGTTCGTTCTTTGGTTTGAAACGCCACGTATCCTGCTGTAGCAAAATCGCCTTTGCTGGCATAATAAGTTCCTTTTCCAAAATCTATCTTTTGAACCGTTTCTGGAATCAAGAAATGCAAATCGGCATATCCTTGTCCGTGCGCATGCGATACCATATTGACGGGCATACCATCTACAGAGATGGCAATGTCGGTGCCGTGGTCAATATCAAATCCTCTTAGGAAGATTTGCTCTGCTTTTCCGCCGCCAGCATGTTGCCCGATAAACAAACCGGGCACTTTTCGCAGTATTTCTTGCGAAGAATTCACCGGATTGGTTTGTAAATCTATTTTAGATATGGCGTTCATAGCGTTTAACTTTGGTTGTATCGAAACTTGTTCTAATTCATATATCGTATTCTGTAAAAATACTTTAAGTGTGCTTTCATTCACCACTACTCTTTGCTTGATAAAGCCCAAAGCAGAGACGATTAACGTGTCACCTAAAACCGTTTTGTCTATCTTAAAACTGCCAATCTCATCCGTATGTGCGTGCGCATTGTTAGACGAATTGACGATATAAGCGTTATCAACTGGGTTTTCAAAACTATCTTTTATATATCCCAAAACTGATTGACTGTATATATTATTTGAGATAAAAAGCAGCGTAATAAATAGTAATTTCTTCATTACAGACTTTTTATTTTACTTTCATAATTTGGACCTAGTTCATAAAGACTGTTCATCAAATCTTTCTTAATAGGTTTTACTTTTTCCAGCTGATTATTAGCTTTATAAATAACCGCTAAATGGTAATTCAATTGTGGTTCAAAAGATTTTCCTGCTACGAATTGGTTTGCAATTTCTAGTGCTTTTTCTTTATCGCCTTTGTTAAAATACGACCAAGCTAATAAATCATAAGATACTGGTGTTGGTCTATGATCTACTTCTTCTTTAGCTATTTCCAAAGCTTGATTTACTTTTTCTTTATCATCTGCATATAAAATAGCATTGTATTTATTGTACATCGCACCATATTTATTGGATTTCAATGCTACTGCATATTGGTCTAAATTCGCTTTCTTCTCTTTCATATTGTTTTCAAATTCGGCTATTTCGGCTTTCAACAAATAGAAATCGGGCGAATCGTGTCGTTTACTTATAACGTTAATAATACGTTTGGCTTCTTCTGCATTCTTTTCGTGCGAGAATACTATCCAAGCTATTCCTTTTAAAGCATAATTATTATTGGCATCTAACGAAAGTGCTTTTAAATAATTGTCATACGAATCTTTTATGTTTCCAGCATGTCCGTTGAAATCGCCCAAATTGGTATAGCACCATATTTTCAAACCTTTGTTGTCATATTTCTCTGCTTCGGCAGCTGCTTTTTTCATTAAAACGATTGTGGTATCCAAATCGCCTTTGTGGTCGTTCCATTTTGCAGCTCTTATATAGTAATCGAATTCTCTCTTGTTCAACGCATTCAAACTCTTTTCTGCTTCGTTATAGTTGCCAAGTTCCATTTGAACATCAAACAGCAATTTGTGCGTTTCTTCTATTCCTTCGCCAATTTCTTTTGCCTTATTGGCTAAAATTAAGGCTTCTTTAAAACGATGTTGTGAAATATAATTTCTCGCCAACGTTCGCATCGGATTTACTTTAGAATACTTTACTGATTGATTGTATTGTAGCAATAAATCTTCAGCTTTTAGTAAATAATCAATGTTTGCAGTAATATCAAATTTCTTAGAATAATTGGAAGCAATGATACTCAAGTAACTCATTTGATTTGGAGCCTTGTCATACTTCGTTTGCCAGAAGTTTATTTCGTTAGAAACAAAATCTAATGAAGTATTATCTTCTTTTTCTAGATATTTTTCATAATCCGCTTTATTTGAAACTTGTTTAGGTTTGGTTTCGCAGCTGACAGTTAGAAAAAATATACTGAATACTGTTAGGATAGTTAACTTTTTCATTTTAATGTTTTTTGTTTGTTATTTATAAAAAATAAAGCGCAACAACTTATAGCCGTTGCGCTTTATCTATTTTGTTTACCAAGCCGCAGCTAGATAAGGAAATGAGGTCAAAAAAGTTTTGTCATTAGCATCAACATGGTCAGATGTTAATGCTGGATTACTAGTACCGTCTGGACCTCCAAAAATTAATAATAATTCTACATCGATTACATCGTCAGCAGGAACTCTTCCTGTTAACACATTTGTACCATCAAAGAAAGTTGTGGTTCCCGAAGTTTTTACATTCAAAACATCAGTTGCTAAAACCCCTGTAAAAGAAGCAGCATCTAAACCTAAAGCATTAGTAGTATATCCTGCGTTCAAAGCCAATAATCGGGTTTGAAAACTAGATTGAAAGTTGGCACTCATTTGCGATGGAATAGTTTCGTTGAATTGGTCTTTTGGAGCTCCTGATGCTACAAAAACCGTATTAATTGCAGGTCGTCCCATTTGATCTTGTTGCACATAAGTTCCTTCAAAACTAGGAGTTCCATTAGAATCATCTTTGTTACAGTTTACTGAAAGTAGCGAAGCAAAAACTACTAAGGCTACTATTTTATATTTATTTGTTTTCATCTTTTTACTATTTAATGTGTTACTTAATTATTGTTTTCTTTTTGTTTCTACCCAAGTGTTTAAAGTAGCAGCAGTACCTAAAGAAGATTTTGGCACTTCCACCACTATTGATAGTACATTTGTTCCGGCAAAAGTATCTGTACCAGGATTATTAAAACCAGGTGCTGTTCCGCCCAAAATGGCCTGATACTGTCCTAAGTCAAAAAAGAACGGATCATCTCTTGGTCCTGCAAAAAACTTGTAACCGTTTTGAGAACTTACAATTGCATTTTGACCATATTGAGAAATTTCTACACTTCCAATTTGATTTGCTGTTTTAATAGTACTAGTTTTTCCTGTAGTTCCTGGTGCTACTGGTCCAAAGAAATACATACTATTTCCTCTCTTTACAGCTTGAATTACTAAATCTTCAACATTGTCTCCTGTATTGTCAATGTTAATTTCGGTCATCACGTTTTCATCAAACTTGGCAGCTGCAGTAGCAGACGGACTCAAAAGTCCTTGTGTGTTTACCACAAATACCATGTTGTTGGTGTCTTGTCCTTGAAAGGCATAGAAATCGGTAATGTCTGATGCATTTCCTGTTACCGCTGGCGCATCGATGTGATCGGCAGCTATTAAAACTAATCCTGAAATGGCGATTAGTGATAATCCTAAATAAATTTTAGATTTTTTCATTTTAATTAAATTTTAATGTTATAACTACAGTTACGAGAATATATTGTTTTTGGTTTTACTTTTTTTAAAATATTTTTCAAACTACTGAAAACAAAGCCTTGACAGTTAAAAAAAATTCGATGCATTTAAGATTAATTTTCTTTACATTTACATTTCAATAAAAATTAGGTATGACACAAGAAGAATTATTGCCCTTATTACTTAATAAGGAAGAAAAAGGTTTTACATTATTATATGATATGTATTCAAAAAGCCTTTTTAGTGTAATAAGCAATCTCATTAGTAATCGAGACGATGCCGAAGATGTATTACAAGAAGTGTTTGTAAAAATCTGGAAAAACATCGATTCTTATAACGAATCAAAAGGAAGACTTTATACTTGGATGCTTAATATTGCTCGAAATACAAGCATAGATAAGCTGCGCTCCAAAGGATTTAACAACTCACAAAAAAACCTATCTTCCGATAATTTCGTACATCTATTAGACGATAGCAACAAACTAGTTAATCGAATTGACACAATAGGTATCCGAGAATTTGTAGAAAAACTCAAACCAAAGTGTATCAAATTAATTGATTTGTTGTTCTTCAAAGGATTTACACAACAAGAAGTATCCGAAGAGCTCTCGATACCACTTGGAACGGTAAAAACTCAAAACAGAACATGTATGAACGATTTGCGTAATTTTTTAAAAGTATAATGGAAACACAAGAATATATAGCATCAGGAATTTTAGAACTCTATGTATATGGCATGCTTAGCGAAGCCGAAAACATGGAAGTAACTAGCATGGCACAAAAACATCCCGAAGTAAAGAACGAAATCCTTTCTATAGAAAGAGCCATTCTAAACCTATCGAGCAGTTTTTCGCCCTTTATTTCTAACAGTCAATTTGAAAAAATCAAAGCACAACTAGAACTAAAACACAGTAAAGTAATACCACTTCAACCTAAATCATCTAATTATAGCTATTTGGGATGGGCAGCAAGTTTGGTTTTACTCTTAGGAGCAGGATATTTATTCTTCCAACTGAACAACACTAAAGAACAAGTAGTAGTTGTAGAACAAGAAAAGACAAAGCTAAAAGAATCAATCAATACTTTGGAACTTCAAAACCAATCAACGAAAGAAGTTTTAGCAGTGGTTCGAGACGAAAACAACAAAATAATTCCTCTTGGCGGACAAGCTGTAGCTCCTGAAGCAAAAGCAAAAATATATTGGAATCAAAAAACCGATGAAGTTTATGTAGATGCAAGCGGATTGCCAGAGCCACCAGAAGGAAAGGTGTACCAAATTTGGTCGTTGAAACTCCAACCACAGTTAACGCCAACCAGTATTGGATTGCTTGTAAACTTCAAAGGAAACAATTCAAAAGTATTTGCCGTGGATAAAACCTCGGGTGCCGAAGCGTTTGGTATCACACTAGAACCTGCCGGCGGAAGTGCATCACCAACAATGGAGCAACTATATACATTAGGAAAAGTATAATTCTAAGCATCCTAAAAACTAAAAGGTTCAACGTAGTGTTGAACCTTTTTTTGTGGTTGTAAATAGATTTTTATCCAAATCAGTTTTTAGTGAAGTTAGACGCGCTGCGTTTTAGCCAAACAGTATTACGTTTACCCAAGAAGCGTTGCGTTTAGGCTGAATTTTAGTTTGTTTGCCCTAGACGCACTGCGTTTTACCCAAACAGCATCAAGTTTGCCCTAGACGCACTGTGTTTGGGTTGTTTTAAATCAAGTTTGCCTTAGACGCGTTGCGATTAAGCTAAATTTTATTCCATTTGCCTCAGACGCACTGCGTCTAGCTTATTTTTTTTTGAATTTGCCCTAAACGCAGTGCATCTGGGTTATTTTTGTTTTAATTGGGCTTAGACGCATCGTTTCTTAGACGCGTAGATTTACTTTTATCCCGAAAAAAAGAGTTTCCAATCTAGTTTTACTTTGATTGGAAACTCCTTATTATGAAAACGAAACCTGGAGAGAGTTTAAAGTAGATGATTATAAAAAATAAAACAAAACAAACTTTCATCTATTCCCAAATAAGGCAACATTACCTAGAACCCTTAGTATAATGAAACAAAATCCTTTTTTTAAAGGAAGTCCAATTATACTTCATTACTTCTAGAATATTTACTAAATTTGACTTTTACAATCCTTATTAAGATGATCGATACTACACGCCGAATACAAAAACTTAAAACCGAATTGTTTTTTGATATTTCCCCTGACCTATTTTTTATTGCTGGTTATGATGGGTATTTTAAAAAAGTAAATCCAGCCGTTTGTAACCTTTTTGGATATTCAGAGGAAGAATTATTGGCCAAGCCTATTAATGATTTTATTCACAAAGATGACATAGAGAAAACAATAAAAAGCCGAGAAAAAGTAATATCTGGCAACACTTTGATGCACTATGAAAACCGTTATATTACTAAAAGTGGCGAAATAGTTTGGTTGGCATGGACTTCAGTTCCGTTAATGGATGAAAATCTAGTTTATGCTATTGCCAAAGATGTTACTTATAAAAAACGAATTGAAGAAGAACGTAACCTACTCTTGGCAAGTTTAAAAAAAATCAATAACAATCTAAAGAATTTAACCTATACGGCTTCACACGATATGCGTTCGCCGGTTAATAACCTACTTACTGTTTTTGATTTGTTAGACACTTCAAAGATTCAAGACGAAGAAACCTTAGAGTTTATTAATGTACTCAAAACAGTATCCGAAGGATTAAAAGACACGCTCAACAACTATGTGGACAACATAAACCACAATGATAAAATGAGTCTATCGGTAGATAGGTTAGCCTTTCAACCATCACTTGATAATGTTTTGTTATCAATTAAATCATTAATAAAAGAATCGAGTACATCATTTGAAATTGATTTCTCCCAAGCTGAAACAGTTTCGTTCAACAAGGCATATCTTGAAAGTATTTTCATCAACTTAATAACCAACGCAATAAAATACTCTCGTCCTGAAGTGCCGCCAATGATTACCATTAAAACCAAAAAAGTTAATGGAGTTACCTCATTACTATTTTCTGATAATGGGCTAGGATTTGACATCAATAAAATTGAAAATAGAATCTTCAAACTCAATCAAAAGTTCCATACAAACAAAGACAGCAAAGGAATTGGGCTATACCTTATTTACAACCACGTAAAAGATTTAGGAGGACATATCGAAATGACGAGCCAACTTAATAAAGGAACCACTTTTACAATAACTTTTAAAGAATAACTTCAAACCTCACATTCACTTTGTTACCTTGACGAAGGGTGGTCGCATGAAGTAAATCATCCAAAACTCAATTGCATATCATAGACTCAAGTCCTATGGTACTAAGCATTTCAATATCGGCATTAAAAAATTATAACCCTGCAAAATAAACCATCTTATTATAAATCATTTTCTGAAACAGATTGATTTTTAATTATTTTAGGGAATATAAAACCTCACTTATAAAGTCAAGCAAAAAAAATTAAACATGACTAAATCAAAATTAAATCAAATTGGAATTCTAATTGCTTTTTCAATTGTGTTATCATCTTGCAAACTTGGTCGATTTGTCTTTTATAACTTTGCCGATATTAAAGACTATAAAATATTCCCGTCACGAACTCTAGTTAGTAATCAAACCAAATTCGAATTCTACGCAACTGATGAAGGAAAATATCCAAAAACATTAAAATTTAGTAACAATATAGAACGTGTATCTTTCGATAAAGTTCTCGAAGACAATAAAACAGTAGCATTTCTAATAATCAAAAATGATACCATTCAATACGAAAAATATTTTAAAGGATATGATAAAGAAAGTATTATCCCTTCTTTTTCAATGGCAAAATCAGTAACATCCATACTTATAGGTTGCGCCATAGATGATGGTTTAATAAAATCGGTCGATGAACCAATAACAAATTATATTCCCGAACTAAAAAAAAATGGATTTGAAACAGTAACTCTAAAACATTTGCTACAAATGACATCTGGATTAGACTTTAATGAAAGTTATTTTAATCCATTTGGAGAAGCAGCCTCATTCTATTATGGTAGAAACCTAAAACGTGAAGTTTCTAAATTAAAATTAAAAAGAAAACCAGGAGAAAAGTTCGAATACGCCAGCGGAAATACTCAACTACTTGGTTCAGTTTTACAAAGTGTTTTAAAAGATAAAACAATTACACAATATTTTCAAGAAAAACTATGGACTCCACTCGAAATGGAATATGATGCTTCATGGAGCATTGATAAAAAAAAGGAAGGAACCGAAAAAACATTCTGTTGTATTAATGCAAGAGCAAGAGATTTTGCCAAAATTGGACGACTCTATTTAAACAAAGGAAACTGGAATGGTAAGCAAATAATTTCTCAAAAATGGGTAGAAGAATCTACAAAAGTTGATACCACAGAAGGAAGTGATGAAGGCTATCAATATCAATGGTGGTTACCGTCAAATACAGGAGAATATATGGCTGAAGGAATATTGGGCCAATTTATCTATGTAAATCCAGCCAAAAACATTGTAATTGTGAGAATGGGTAAAAATTATGGAGATATTAATTGGTCAGATCTTTTTAGTTTATTGGCAAAATATCCCGACAAATAAAATTATTATTAGTTTTAACATCATTGGAAGCATTAGAATAGTATGCACTGTAATTTTAAAAAAATCCATGAATAAAAGACTATACATAACACTAACCATTCTATTCGGATTCATATCATTTGGCGCAACATCTGAAACTCATAGAATAATGACCTACTCAAGTATCGATTTTGCTCCACAAAGAATGTATCTAACCAACTTGGCATTGATGTTTTTAATAAGTTTACTACTTTTGACACGCTATTTTTGTTATTAAACAAAAAGATAGTTGGTGTAATCAGTCACGATAAGTCAAAATTATATTAAACAAACAAGTGAATAAAGCGGAAAATAAAACAAACTGGACTACATGCCCCGAATGCAAAGGACGAGGTAAAAAAAGCCAAAAGCTCCGCAAGAAAGAGCGAATCCGCTATCAAATTGCTCTAACCGAATTTGAAAATAACAACAAACAAGGCACTGCACCCATTCCTCCAAAAGCACATCTTTCCTCCTGCTCAAATTGTTCTGCTTCGGGCTTAATTCTGGCAACTCATCCAACTATTCCCGATACCGAAAACTATCCGCATTTAGCCATTATTGGTGGTGGTATTGGTGGTATAGCACTAGCCGTAGCTTGTTTACATCGTGGAATTCCATTTACACTTTTTGAGCGCGATACTAGTTTTGATGCAAGAGCACAAGGCTATGGTCTCACCTTGCAACAAGCTAGTAAAGCCATACAAGGATTTGGCATCATGTCATTAAAAGAAGCTGTCATTTCAACAAGACATGTAGTACATACAACAGATGGAAATATTATTGGCGAATGGGGAATTAGAAAATGGATGCCAGCCGTCACAAAAACAACTCCCAAACGTACCAATGTGCACATAGCGCGACAATCGCTGCGTAAAGCATTACTTGAGCAACTTGGAGGAAAAAAAGCCATACAATGGGGACACCAATTAGTAGCTATAAAAGTAGCTGAAGACAACACCGTTACACTAAACTTTCATGTAGATGGAACAATAAAAACCACAAAAGCCGACATTGTAATTGGTGCTGATGGTATTCGTAGTACTGTTCGAAAGTTACTCATTGGTGATGAAGTTTCCCCTTTGCGTTACCTCGATTGTATCGTCATATTAGGTATTTGCCCATTAACAGCACTCGAAGGTGTAGAAAGTCCTTTACTTGACGCAGCAACAGTATTTCAAACCGCCAATGGCAATGAACGCATCTACATGATGCCTTATGATTCTGACTCAGTAATGTGGCAACTAAGCTTTCCAATGTATAAAAAAGCAGCAAAAACATTAAGCAAAAAAGGAGTTCAAGCATTAAAAGAAGAAGCGTTCCGTAGAACACAGTGGCACAATCCAATACCTCAAATAATAGCAGCTACCAAAGCAACACAAATTACTGGCTATCCTGTGTATGACCGTGAACTTCTCTGCCCCGAGCTTTTAGCAAAAAATGAATACGGCACACTCATTGGCGATGCAGCTCATCCAATGAGTCCATTTAAAGGACAAGGTGCCAACCAAGCACTACTAGACGCATTATCATTGGCAAGAACAATCACAAAAGAATGCCGACCATTATCAAACTGGAGAGAAAATGGAATAAGAAAAACGATACTAACAAACTTTGAAACTGAAATGTTAAGAAGAAGTGCTACCAAAGTTAAAGATTCTGCTGAAGCTGCACAATTTCTTCATTCCGACGTTGCGCTATATGAAGGTGATGAACCCAGAGGAAGAGTTTTAAAGCGAAAAGAAAATAGAGAGTAATCAACAAAAACCTTAGATAGTTAAAAAAACAGTGTTACTCTTATTGAGTGTTATCCAATTACTTTATACAAACACAAAACTCGAAAGCAATTTTAAATCCTTACCTTTGCAAAAATTAATAATTGTATGTCCACTTTCGAGCAGTTCAACTTACCCAAATCACTTCAAAAAGCCATTGATGAGTTGGGGTTAACCACACCTACTCCAATTCAAGAAAAATCATTTTCAATAATCATGTCGGGTAGAGATGTGATGGGAATTGCACAAACCGGAACAGGAAAAACATACGCCTATCTATTACCCATTTTAAAACAATGGAAATTTATTGCTACAGATACCCCAAGAGTTTTAATCTTAGTACCCACACGTGAATTGGTGGTTCAAGTAGCTGCCGAAGTAGAAAAACTAACACAATACATGTCTGTTAGAACCCTAGGAGTTTATGGTGGTGTAAACATTAATACGCAAAAAAAGGCTGTCTATCAAGGTGTTGATGTATTAGTTGGCACACCAGGACGCATCATGGATTTGGCGTTAGACAACGTCATTCGTTTTGATAGTATGCAAAAACTAATCATCGACGAGTTTGATGAAATGTTGAATTTAGGGTTCCGATATCAAGTAACATCTATCTTGACGATGTTAAAAAACAAAAAGCAGAGCATCCTTTTCTCCGCAACAATGACGGATCAAGTAGATGAAATGTTAGACGAATACTTTGAATTTCCTGAAGAAGTGTCATTAGCACCAAGTGGAACACCTTTAGAAAAAATAGAACAGTTTTATTATAAAGTACCTAACTTTTTAACCAAGATTAACCTTATCCTTGAATTGCTAAAAGACGAATCGTTAGAACGTGTTTTATTGTTTGTAAACAACAAGAAAACGGCCGATTTGTTGGCAGAGAAAGTAGAAGAAATATATCCAGAGCAGTTTGGAGTTATTCATTCGAACAAATCTCAGAATTACCGTTTGCAAACCATGGCGCAGTTTCAAGAAGGAAGTATCAGAGGAATTGTAACTACCGACGTAATGGCAAGAGGTTTGGATATATCAGACATCAGTCACGTTATCAACATAGAGTTTACCGATATTCCCGAAAAGTACATTCACCGTATTGGTAGAACTGGTCGTGCTGACAAATCGGGTATTGCTATCAGTTTAATTGCTCCTGTGGAAGAAGAAATCATGATTGAAGCAGAAGTATTGATGGAAAAAGAAATCACATTCCTTCCTTTTCCAGAAGGAGTTGAAGTTGCCGAACGTTTATTGGAATTTGAAAAAGACAAAAAACAAATGAAGTTTTTGTTGAAGAAACCAAAACTAGAAGGCGGTGCCTCATTCCATGAAAAGAAAGACAAGAACAAGAAAGTAAACCTTGGCGGACCATCAAAAACCAAAAAGAAAACGGGTACATCTGTAAATAGAAACATCACCAAAACTAGAGCTGCTAAGAGAAAGAATAAAAAATAGTTTTTACTAATTATTAGTGAAAGACTCAAACAAACACTTCTTTTTTCTTTTTTCTATCCTCTATATTCTTTTTTCTACTGAGAAATTTGCTATTTTTGACAAACAATAGTAAAAATGCAATTTAAACATCCAGAATTTCTATACTTCTTATTCTTATTGGTCATCCCAATTCTGGTACATTTATTTCAATTACGTCGTTTTAAAAGAGAATACTTTACCAACGTACAATTCCTAAAAGAACTAGCGGTACAAACTCGAAAAAGTTCCACCATAAAAAAGTGGTTACTCCTATTTACTCGTTTATTACTACTTACTTTCTTGATTCTAGCCTTTGCACAACCGTTCTTTTCTGCTAAAGAAAGCCCGAAAGCTAACAACGAAATGTATATTGTTTTAGATAACTCCTATAGTATGCAAGCAAAAGGAAAACAAGGTGAATTGTTAAAGCGTGCCGTCCAAGATTTATTAGAACACACTCCCGAAAATCAAAGCTTTTCTTTAATGACCAATTCGGAAAATTATTGGAATACCGACATAAAATCCATTCAAAAAGAATTGCAAAATTTAGATTATAGCGCCACTGGTTTTGAAATTGAAAGTGCTATTGCGAAAATTAATGCTCGTAAATCAGCCTTCAACAAAGATATCATCGTGATTACTGATGCCATTGGCATAAAAAACAACCAAACTAAAGGATTTAAAAAAGAAGACAACGTCTATTTCATCATTCCTGAAGCGGAACAGAAAAACAATGTGGCTATTGATAGCGTTTATTTGACACAAACCTTAGATAATTTCTATGAAATTGGCGTATCGCTTTCTTCTTATGGCATCAATAAAACGGAAACACCTGTAGCTTTATACAACAAAGGTAAACTAATAGCCAAAACCTTATTGACAATAGAAAATGGAAAGAAATCCATCAACTTCACCATTCCAAAAGAAGAGTTCAACGGATATGTTTCCATTGAGGATAAAGGATTGAGCTACGATAACACCTATTATTTTAGCATCACAAAACCAAGAAAAACCAATGTTATCAGCATAGGAGATTCAGAAAAAAGTAATTTTTTAGCACGAATTTATACTAGTGATGAGTTCAATTACAGCAACTTCCCGTTAAACAGCTTGGATTACAATCAAATTGAAAAGCAAGACGCCATTATAATAAATGAGTTGGTAACTATTCCACAAGCTTTGCAAACAACGTTAAAAAATTTCGTGTCAAAAGGTGGGAACGTAATTTTTATTCCTTCCAATGAAAACACAAACACCAACAGTTTCTTAGCAAATTTTGGAGCAATACAATTGCAATCAGCTACTACAAATGAAAAGAAAGTAACCAAAATAAATTTTAATCATCCATTATTCAATTCAGTATTTGAAAAGAAAGTTGATAACTTTCAATATCCAATGGTTAAAAACTCATTTAGTATAATCAGTAAAACGCCAAGTATATTAAGCTATGAAGATCAAAGTACGTTTCTAACTTCTATTAAAAACGACTTATCTTCAGTATATGTTTTTGCAGCACCAATCAATAAAAGCAATAGTAATTTCCAAAATTCACCGCTGATTGTTCCAATATTTTATAATATGTCACAAAATGCACTACGCTTGGGAATATCGGATATAAAAATTGGCAGCAATCAACCTTTTGTAGTAGAAACAACGATGGGTAAAGACGAAATTGTAGAACTAAAGAATGATATCGAAAGATTCATTCCATCGCAACAATTGATGGCATCCAAAGTAAAAATGACTTTCAATGAAAACCCAAAAAATGCTGGTAATTTCGGTATATTCAACGGAAATAATTTAATAGAAAACCTAGGTTTTAATTACAACAGAAGTGAAAGTAATTTATCGCAAAGTAATAGTAATATTGCAGACGATTTTTCTTTAATAAATGATGTTGATAGTGTATTCAACACTATTCAAATCGATAGAACCGATACACAAATCTGGAAATGGTTTGTGATGCTAGCGCTACTCTTTTTAGTGATTGAATTACTAATCCAAAAATTTGTAAAATGAATGTAATTATTAGAAATGCAAAAGTAATTGACGAGAATAGTACTTTTCATAATCAAACGGTTTCTCTAAAAATTAAAAACGGAACGATTGAAGCAATAGCTGCATCTATCAAAGAAGAAAGTGGTTATAAAGAGATAGAAATCAGCGGTCTTCATGTTTCACAAGGTTGGTTTGACAGCAGTGTCTCACTAGGTGAACCAGGGTTTGAAGACAGAGAAACTATAAAAAATGGATTAGAAGTTGCTGCCAAAAGTGGCTTCACTGGAATAGCATTGCAACCCAATACTTTTCCTGTTTTAGATAATCAATCACAAATTAATTTCGTAAAACAAAAAGCTACTAATGCGGTTACAGATTTGTTTCCAATCGGTGCATTGACTAAAAATAGTGAAGCAACCGATTTAGCCGAACTATTTGACATGAAAAATGCTGGAGCCATTGCATTTGGTGATTATAATAAAAGTATTTCTAATGCCAATTTGCTCAAAATAGCTTTACAGTACGTTCAAGATTTTGATGGCTTAGTGATTGCTTTTTGTCAAAATCAAAACCTAAAAGGAAATGGTGTTGCCAATGAAGGTATCACTTCTACCCGATTGGGATTAAAAGGAATTCCAAGTTTAGCCGAAGAATTAGATGTCGCTAGAAATTTGTTTTTATTAGAATATACTGGTGGTAAAATGCACATTCCAACCGTATCAACTGCAAAATCGGTTGCATTAATCAAAGAAGCAAAAGCAAAAGGATTAAACGTTACATGCAGTGTTGCTGTTCATCATTTAACAGTAACAGACGAAAAACTAGAAAGTTTTGATTCACGATATAAAGTGGCACCTCCATTACGAACAGAAATAGATCGAAAAGCTTTGATTAAAGGCATTTTAAACGACACTATTGATTGTATTACTTCAGACCATAATCCAATAGATATTGAACAGAAGAAGATGGAATTTGATATGGCAAAAAGCGGTACTATCGGTTTAGAAAGTGCTTTTGGAGCATTGAACACTGTCTTACCTATCGAGGTAATTATTAAAAAATTAACCGCTGCAAAAGCTTTTTTTCAAATAGAAAACCAATCCATTGAAATAGGGAATAAAGCCAATTTAACATTTTTTACTACTGACAATAATTGGCATTTTACAAAAGAAAATATTTTATCGAAATCTAAAAATTCTGCATTTTTAGGTCAAAAGATGAAAGGAAAAGTAGTTGGGGTTTATAACAACAAAACATTAATTTTAGCATAAATCAATTATGGAAAATTTTACAGATAAAGGAAAGAATACCGCCATAGTAGCCTATATGACCATCATTGGATCAGTAGTTGCCATTTTCATGAATCAAGATCAAAACAAATCAGAATTTGCTTCTTTTCATATTAGACAAGCCTTAGGACTATTCATTTCTTTCTTCTTACTTGGATATTTTGTGGGTTATGCTAATAGTTGGACAGCAACATCAGCTTTCTATTTATTCTATTTCATTCTATGGATTTATGGATTTATAGGTGCTTTACAATCGCAAAAAAGAGAAATTCCATTAGTGGGTAATTTTTTTCAAAACCTTTTTAAAACTATTTAATGAATTTTTCACTACATCACATCGTTCGAGAGCCAAAAATAAAAAAAGAAAAGAATCCTTTAATCCTATTACTGCATGGTTATGGCAGTAACGAAGAAGATTTATTTTCTTTCGCTAGCGAACTGCCTGACGAATACTTTGTGATTTCAGTACGCGCACCACATGACATGATGTACAATAGTTTTGCATGGTATGCTATTAATTTTGATGCTGATGAAAATAAATTCTCAGATATTGAACAAGCACAATCATCCCTAGTTTTAATTGCTACTTTTATAGATGAAGTAGTTCAAAATTACCCAATTGACCAAAAGAATGTTACTCTTATAGGTTTTAGTCAAGGTTGTATATTAAGTTATGCAGTAGCACTAACCTATCCCGAAAAAGTGCAAAGAGTTGTTGCCATGAGTGGTTATCTGAATACTGAAATAGCAGATGAAGATTTTGCTAAGAATGATTTTAGCAACCTTAAGATATTTGCTTCTCACGGAACAGTTGACCAGGTAATACCGGTAGATTGGGCAAGAAATTCGATTCCAAAAATTAAAGCGTTGGGCATTGATATTGTTTTTAAAGAATATCCTGTTGGTCATGGCGTTGCTCCACAAAATTTCTATGATTTTAAAAATTGGTTGGAGGCATAAAAAAATCCCGAAGTTTCTCGGGATTGTTTTTTTATTTTTCTTCTATGTCGGTCCCTAATACTTTTTTACCGATAAAATCATCTCCAGCATAAAGTATTTTTTCACCTTGTTTTAGTATGTATCCTTTGTAAGGAATCAACTGCCATTCATTTAAAACCCAAGATTCTCCTTCCGTTTTTCTAGTTAAGATATACGTTTCTGTAGAATTTGGTAAAAACAATTCCGCCTGACTTCCATCTTCACTAAACATAATGAAAACACTAACGGTTTCGTCTTCATTCTGTGGCTTATCAATTGGATTTAATTGAACACCAGTGAATAGCTTAACGCATTCTTTATTCAACTTTGACCAAATATAGCCTGCTGATGCCAAACACCCATTTTCATCTTTATCCACAGCTTTCATCACTTCTTTTGATTCTGCTTGAGGTAAAACATCTTCATCCGCTTTTTTATCAGTCAATTTACATGACAGCGCGACAAAAAGAACCATTACTAAGTAAATACTATTTTTCATCAAATGTTTAATTTAATTGCATCGGATAAAGATAACTATTCATAACTTCAAATGAAATAGTTTGATCGTCATTTATAAAATATTTTAACATCACTTCTCCCCAAAGTTTGCCGTCGCTATAATCAGCAATAATCCATCTGTGGTTTAAAACTTTCACACTATTGATGATAAACTTCTGATTACCCAATTTTTCTTGATCTGTAAATTTATTGCCTTCAGGGTTATCATTATAAGATAGTAACGCTTGTTTTACTTTTTCTTCAAAAGCAGTAACATCGGTTATTTTGCTTTCATAAAGATAATTTTGTGCTCTATCATTGTTTTTTAATTCAAATTTATCTCCAGATGGAATTGTCATGAGATTCAAACTATCTTTAAGTTTAGCGTTTTCAACTTTTGCATCATTTAATTCTCCCGAATATTTAGTAGAAAAATATTTATAGGTAAACACATTCATCAACAAGGCAATAATCAATAAATATAAGGTCAGTGATTTTTTCATTTTTAATTTTAATTAAAGAGTAACTTCTAAATTGTCATAAGCCAAAAATACATTTTTGGGCAATTTTTTTTGAACTTCTTCATGAAAACCCAACAAGTGACTAATGTGTGTTAAATAGGCTTTCTCAGGTTGAACCAAATGTATAAAATTTAAGGCATCTTGCAAACTAAAATGAGAATGATGTTCTTCTTCTCGCAAAGCATTAATTACCAGTATTTTTGTGCCTTTAACTTTCTCAATTTCTTTTTCATCAATGCTTTTTACATCCGTTAAATAAGTAAAATCTTGAATCCTATATCCAAAAACCTGTACCAATCCATGATTAACATTTATTGGAATAATTGGAGTTTCATTGATATAAAAAGGTTTGTCATTTTCAACTTCAAAAGTAGCAACACTTGGTGCTCCTGGATATTTGTTTTCGTTTTCAAAAATATAATCAAAACGTTTTGCTAAATTTTTTAATACTTTTTGATGTCCATAAACTGGTATTGCTTTTCGTTGCTTGAAGAAAAAAGGTCTAATATCATCTAAACCTGCAGTGTGGTCGGCATGTTCGTGGGTGAATAAAATAGCATCTAATTGTTCACAACCCGAAGTTAACATTTGTTGCCTAAAATCTGGACCACAATCAATTACTATAGAAGTATCATACCACGTTACCCAAACCGATACCCGTAAACGCTTGTCCTTTAAATCTGTACTTTTGCAAACCGAATGATGGCTACCAATCACAGGAATTCCTTGAGAAGTTCCCGTTCCAAGAAAATAAACGGTCATTTTTTGCATGGTATTTGTAGATGTTATTTGAGATTGATTTATAAATGAAAAACTAAATACAAAAATAGCGTTAATTCTCTTTTAATAAAAGTACTATTTGTTTAACTTTGCAAAGCATACATTACACTATGGATAATTATATTACTGACATTAAATTAAAAGGCGACAAAGTATTTGAGCAGATTCCCGCTATTAAAGATAAAGCATTGCGCATTAACTTAAACGAGAATATATATGGAACTTTTGCCGAAATTGGTGCTGGTCAAGAAACCGTAAGACATTTTTTTAGAGCAGGTGGCTCTTCGGGAACTATCGCAAAAGCTATGTCGGCTTATGATAAAGATTTTAGCGATGCCATATATGGTATTGAGAACGATGGAAGATATGTTACCGAAAGTAGGGTTAAAAAAATGTTGTCTCATGAATTTCAATTAATCGAACAACGTTTAAAAAGAGACAAACATCCAAACAAAATGTTCTTTAGTTATGCAAATACTGTTGCTACTATTGATTTTGCGAAACAGTTTAAAGGTCATGGTTGGGTTGGAATTAGATATCAAGTTGACCCAGAACAAGATTATAACGAAATAACATTACACATTCGTTTTAAAGAAACCGATGCCAAATTACAGCAAGAAACATTAGGTATTCTTGGCGTAAACTTAATATATGGTGCTTTTTACAAACATAATGATCCCAAGAAACTATTGCGATACTTATATGATCACATCAGTAAAGATCAAATAGAAATTGACACTATTAACTTTTCAGGTCCAATATTTGAAAATGTTGACAATCGCTTGATGAGTTTACAGTTAGTAAAAAACAACATGACCGATGCTGTAATGTTTGGTCCAGATGGAAATAACATTCTTCCCGCTTCTATTTTATATAAAAAGAACATCCTTGCTCTTAGAGGCAGTTTTAGACCAGTTACTCAAGTAAACATGGACATGTATGAGCGATCGTTAAAAATGTTCCAAGAAGAAAATAAAGTTGAAAAGGAAAATACTTTAGTAATTTTTGAAATTACACTTTCTAATTTACGTTCCGAAGGAGAAATTGATGAACGCGATTTTATGGATAGAGCGGAATTACTTTGCTCTCTGGGACAAACAGTTATGATTTCAAATTTCCAAGAATATTATAAAGTTGTTGAATACTTCTCAAGTTATACCAAAGCGAGAATGGGATTAGCAATGGGTGTAAATAATTTGGTAGATATTTTTGATGAAAAATACTATCGCCATTTAAGCGGCGGAATTCTTGAAGCTTTTGGTAAATTATTCTACCGTGATTTAAAAGTATTTTTGTATCCGATGGAAGATGAAAATGGAGAAATTATTACGTCACAAAATCTGAAAGTACATCCAAGAATGAAAGAATTGTATAAGTTCTTTGCCTATAATGGAAAAGTAGTTGACATTACTGATTTTGACAAAGAACATTTAAAAATATTCTCTCGTGAAGTTTTAAAAATGATAGGAGAAGGAAAATCTGGTTGGGAAAAATTATTGCCAAGAGGAATTGCCGAAATTATTAAAAAACAACAATTATTTGGTTATGATCCCAATCAAATTCTTGAAGAAGCAAAATAAAAAATAAAGACCCAAGTTTCAGAAAAACTTGGGTCTATTATTTATTTTAATATTTGATTAGAATGTGCTTTGGTCTTAACCGAAGTAATTACTTCATCAATAATTCCATTTTCGTTTATAACAAAAGTTGTTCTGTGAATTCCATCATATTCTTTCCCCATGAATTTTTTTGGTCCCCAAACTCCAAAAGCTTGAATTACCGATTTATCTTCATCTGCTAGTAATGGAAATGGAAGTTCGTATTTGTTTTTGAAGTTTCCTTGCGCCTTGGCACTATCTGCGCTAACACCAAGAAGAACATAATTATTAGCTTGAAAACGTTCGAAATTATCTCTTAAATCGCAAGCCTCGGTAGTACAACCAGGTGTGTTTGCTTTTGGATAAAAGAATACTACTAATTTTTTTCCTTTATAATCCGATAATTTGTGTGTATTTCCATCTTGATCTTTTCCTGAAAAGCATGGTGCTTTATCTCCTTTTTCTAATGTAGTCATTCTGATTTTGTTTAAATATTTTAATGTTTAACTTTGTTTAAAGTTAGAGTAGATAAATTTAATAAAATGAATAAAAAAGAACGAATAACATTTGTTATAAATACGTTAAATGAATTATATCCAGAAATTCCAATTCCTTTAGACCATAAAGACCCATATACATTATTGATTGCCGTTCTTTTATCAGCACAATGTACTGATGTTCGTGTAAATCAAATTACTCCCATATTATTTTCTAAAGCCGATAATCCATATGATATGGTAAAAATGAGTGTTGAGGAAATAAAAGAAATCATTAGGCCATGCGGTTTATCGCCTATGAAATCAAAAGGAATTCATGGCTTATCACAAATTTTAATTGATAAATATAATGGTGAAGTTCCGCAAAGTTTTGAAGCGTTAGAAGAATTACCTGCCGTTGGACATAAAACGGCAAGTGTTGTAATGAGTCAAGCTTTTGGTGTTCCAGCATTTCCAGTTGACACACATATCCATAGATTACTCTATCGTTGGAATTTGACTAATGGTAAAAATGTTGCTCAAACGGAAAAGGATGCAAAAACTATTTTTCCAGAAGAATTATGGAATGATTTACATCTCCAAATTATCTGGTATGGAAGAGAATATTCGCCTGCACGTGGATGGAATTTAGAAAAAGACATCATCACAAAAACTATTGGTAGAAAGTCTGTTTTGAATGAATATCATAAAAGAACATCCCGATAACTATCGGGATGTTCTTTTTAATTAGCAATTACTTTGAAATTAATAGTACCATATTTTACAATTTTCAAAGCTTTTGAATACTGCAAAATTAAACTAACTGTATTTTTACTTGGTAACATTTTAGTAGTTGCTAATTTTTCTTTAGTGTAAAGTTTTGCCATATAGAATGTTTGTTTCTATATATAACGCAAATCTTTAAAAATATTGTTTAAAGAACTAAAGAAATATTATTTTTTTTTGCTAATTTTTTTAAATTCGTGATGGCATAACGCATTCTGCCCAAAGATGTATTCATACTTACATTAGTAAGTTCAGAAATTTCTTTAAAACTCAAATCATGAAAAATTCGTAATAAAAGCACTTCGCTTTGATCAGAAGGTAATTTATTAATTAATTGTTTCACTTGAGTCGCAACATTTTCTTTTTCAAAATATTGTTCAACAGAAATTGATTCGTCTTTTATAAATGTAAATACTGAACATTCTTCTGATTCTCTAAAAATCGTAACTTTACTCTTTTTCCGATAGTAATCAACTATTAAATTGTTTGCAATTCGCATAACCCAAGGTAAAAACTTCCCTTTTTCATTATAATAATTTTGCTCTTTAAACGTGTTTATTACTCTAATAAAAGTTTCTTGAAAAAAATCATCAGCAATTTCTCGGTCATTTACTTTAGAATAAATAAACCTATAAAGTTTTGACTGGTGTCTTTTAACCAGAATTTCTAATGCACTTTCATCACCAGAAATGTACATATTAATAAGTAAACCGTCAGAAAGTTTTGTTTTTGCCATAAATTACCTTTATAAATAATAAGTAAGTGTCTTATTTTTAATTTTTTAAAAGTAATTTTTGTCAATAGGCAGGTGTAGTTTTTTTAACTTTTTTATTTAGCCAAATTTAACATAAAATATTTCAATAAAACAAATTATATTTAAAAAATTAAAATTTTTTATTAATTATGAAAGTAAATTCGTCTATTCTTACTTGATTTTTTTAATTAATTCTTCAATAAATATTTGGTTCAGTTTTAATCACTTTTTAAATTTTCTTCGATTCAATACTGTGCTAATTATGAAGTGAAAAAATAAAAATTCCTCATATAAAAGTTTGAGATACTTAAATCCTATACTAAAAAACCATAAATACACCTAATGTTGCTAGAAACTTTTGATTGGAAAGCACATCAAGATCAAATGTAATTTTATGACTCACAAACACTTTAACTTTTGAAGAAGTATTTAATACACTATGAGGTAAAACAATACGCTTTTTTAGTATGGTATTCATGATGTCAAATAAAGAACCTCAACTCAATTAGCTTATTTAAGCTAAAATTTCATTTTAGAATTTCATATCTTTACACTCAGTTTTAATTCCCTATGAAAAGTTCCGAAATTGCTACTCTTGAACCCAAAAAAAACATCTTAATCAAAGGTGCCGAAATCCATAATCTGAAAAAAATTGATGTAGTCATTCCTCGAAATGAATTGGTAGTCATTACTGGTTTATCAGGTTCAGGAAAATCGAGTTTGGCTTTTGATACACTATATGCCGAAGGTCAAAGACGCTATGTAGAAAGTTTATCTAGTTATGCACGACAATTCCTTGGACGATTAGACAAACCAAAAGTAGAATACATAAAAGGTATTGCTCCTGCTATTGCTATTGAGCAAAAAGTGAATACTACTAACGCGCGTTCAACAGTTGGAACTTCGACCGAAATATATGATTATCTAAAGTTACTTTATGCTCGAATTGGTAAAACTATTTCACCTATTTCTGGTAAAGAAGTTAAAAAAGAAACCGTTTCTGATGTTGTCACTACTATTAAAACTTTTGCTATAGATAGTAAGTGGTTACTCCTCGCTCCTATTTACTTAGAAAAAGGAAGAACCATGGAAGACAAACTAAAAGTTTTACAACAACAAGGTTTTGCTCGTGTCTTGATAGATAATGAAATGGTTCGTTTGGATGAATATAATAGTGAATTAAATAAGAAGAAGGAAATCATCTTAATCATTGACCGCATAATAATCAAAGATGACGAAGCTTTTTTCAATCGATTGGCAGATGCTGTTGGTGTAGCATTTTTTGAAGGCAAAGGCATTTGTTTTCTTCAAGATTTAGAAACTAACAAGCGATTAGAATTTAGCACTAACTTTGAGTTGGACGGTATTTCGTTTCTTGAACCAAACATTCACTTATTTAGTTTCAACAATCCTTATGGTGCTTGTCCTACTTGTGAAGGCTATGGAAACATTATTGGAATTGACGATGATTTGGTCATTCCAAATACTGCTTTGTCGGTATTCGAGAATACTATTTTTCCTTGGCGTGGCGAAAGTATGGGTTGGTATCGTGATCAATTGGTAAACAATGCCTACAAATTTGATTTCCCAATTCACAAACCCTATTTTGAACTCACTCAAGAACAAAAAGACTTGATTTGGAAAGGTAATTCATTCTTCACTGGATTAAATGATTTTTTTCAAGAGCTAGAAGAGAAGAATTACAAAATTCAAAACCGTGTGATGCTTTCTCGCTATCGTGGAAAAACAAAATGTAAAACCTGCAACGGACGTCGTTTGCGAAAAGAAACCGATTACATCAAAGTTGGTGGAAAAACCATTTCAGAATTGGTAGATTTATCCATAAAAAAATTAATTCCTTTTTTTAAATCACTTGAACTTTCTGAATTCGATTATAAAGTAGCCAAACGACTTTTAATAGAAATTAACAATCGATTATCATTCTTGAGCGATGTTGGGTTAGATTATCTAACCTTAAATAGAAATTCTGCAACCTTATCTGGTGGAGAATCGCAACGCATTAACCTAGCTACATCTTTGGGTAGCAGTCTAGTTGGTTCCATGTATATTCTTGATGAACCTAGTATAGGACTGCATCCAAAAGATACTGAAAGATTAATTCATGTGTTGAAAAATCTTCGCAATCTTGGAAATACTGTTATCGTTGTTGAACATGATGAAGACATTATGAAAGCTGCCGATAGAATCATTGATATTGGTCCCGAAGCAGGAACTTTTGGAGGTCATTTGGTAGCAGAAGGAAACTTTGAAGAACTACTACAATCCAATTCTTTGACAGCAAAATACCTTAATGGCAAATTAGAAATAACGGTTCCTAAAAAACGTAGGACTTCCAAAAACAGCATTACCGTTCATGGAGCTAGAGAAAATAATCTTCAGAATATAGATGTAACTTTTCCTCTAGAAAGCTTAACTGTCATTACTGGTGTTTCGGGTAGTGGCAAAAGCACTTTGGTCAAAAAGATATTGTATCCCGCCATGCAGAAAAAAATCACGAGTATGAGTGATAAAGCGGGACAATTTTCAGACTTGTCTGGAAGTTTTTCTCATGTAAAACACATCGAATATGTTGACCAAAATCCTATCGGTAGAAGCTCACGATCAAATCCAGTTACATATATTAAGGCATATGATGATATTCGCGATTTGTATTCCAAGCAAAAGCTTTCTAAAATACGAGGATACCAAGCCAAACATTTTTCTTTTAATGTAGATGGTGGTCGCTGTGAAACCTGCAAAGGTGATGGAAGTATCAATGTTGAAATGGTCTTTATGGCCGATGTTGAATTGCCTTGTGAAACCTGCAACGGAAAACGCTTCAAAAAAGAAGTGCTCGAAGTTACTTTTGAAAACAAAAATATCGATGATATCTTGACCATGACCGTTGATGATGCCATTTCTTTCTTCTCGGAGTACAAACAAACCAAGATTATCCAAAAACTACAACCATTGCAAGACGTTGGTTTGGGCTATGTGCAACTCGGACAATCCTCCTCAACTCTTTCTGGCGGCGAAGCACAACGAATCAAGTTGGCTTCCTTCTTAGTTAAAGGAACTACTAAAGACAAAGCCCTTTTTATTTTTGACGAACCAACTACTGGGTTGCATTTTCACGACATCAAGAAACTGTTAGCTTCCTTTGATGCTTTGATAGACAAAGGACATTCGATTATTGTCATTGAGCACAACCTCGATTTAATTAAATGTGCCGATTGGATTATCGACCTTGGCCCTGAAGGTGGTGAAAATGGTGGAAAGCTACTTGCCATTGGAACTCCCGAAGAGATTGTGAAGAATAAAAAGTCGATTACTGGAAGTTATTTAAAAGAGAAACTGTAATTATCAGCCTAGACTCATTTTATTAACTTATCAAAAATTTATAGTGCAAAAAATAAAATAATGTTTTTTCGTCTTATTTTCACTTAGACAAACTTTTATATTCATTTTCAAATTCATTAAAATTATCATTTTATTTCGTATTTGTTGCCTATAATTTCATACTTCATTTTATATCTTTGCGCTATGAGAAGAAAAGAAACGAAGAAAATAATCTTTGAAAATATTACCGTACTTGATGCAGGTGCTAAAGGAGTTTCGGTAGCCAAAGCACCAGAAGGTCAAGTTATATTTATTCCTAATGTGGTTCCGGGCGATGTTATAGATGTGCAAACATTGAAGAAACGCAAATCGTATTATGAAGGAAGAGCCATAAAATTTCATAAATTATCAGTCCATCGCACCGAGCCTGTTTGCCAACATTTTGGCACATGTGGCGGTTGCAAATGGCAAAACATGAAGTATGAGCAACAGTTGTTTTATAAAAATCAGGAAGTATATAATAACCTGAAACGCATTGGCAAAATTGAATTGCCCGACTTTGAACCAATATTGGGTTCGGAAAAACAGTTTTTTTATAGAAACAAAATGGAGTTTGGTTTTTCAGACTCTCGTTGGTTGACCAATGAAGAAATTCAATCTGGTGAATCGTTTCAGAAGAATGCTCTAGGGTTTCATATTCCAAGAATGTGGGATAAAATTCTTGATATTGAAAAATGCCACTTGCAAGAAGATCCATCAAATGCCTTAAGAAATTCAATTCGTGATTTTGCTACTGAAAAAGGAATGACTTTTTTTAATGCTCGAAATCATACAGGTTTATTACGCACCTTAATGATGCGAACAGCTTCAACTGGTGAAATCATGGTATTGATTCAATTCTTTGAAGAAGATAAAACCAATAGAGAATTACTTTTGGATTTTATCTACGAAAAGTTTCCAAACATAACCTCATTACAATATGTAATTAATAGTAAAGCGAACGATACACTATATGACCAAGATATAATATTATATAAAGGTCGTGACTACATATTGGAAGAAATGGAAGGTTTACACTTTAGCATCAATGCAAAATCGTTTTACCAAACCAATTCGGACCAAGCGTATGAATTGTATAAAATTACTAGAGAATTTGCTGGGTTAACAGGCAATGAATTAGTTTATGATTTATATACTGGCACAGGAACGATTGCACAATTTGTATCGAAGTTGGCCAAAAAAGTAATTGGTGTAGAAGCAGTTCCAGAAGCAATATTTGACGCAAAAGAAAATGCAAAACGTAATGAAATCACTAATTGTGAGTTCTATGTAGGTGATATGAAAAACGTTTTCAACGAAGATTTTATTGCGTCACATGGAAAACCAGATGTTATTATTACTGATCCTCCAAGAGATGGAATGCATAAAGATGTAGTGCAACAAATATTGAATATTGCACCTGAGAGAATAGTTTATGTAAGTTGTAATTCAGCAACACAAGCAAGAGATTTGGCTTTATTAGACGAAAAATATAAAGTAACTCGTGTTCGACCAGTGGATATGTTTCCACAAACACATCATGTAGAAAATGTTGTACTTTTGGAAAAAAAGTAACTAAATATCAAGTACAAAGAATTTATGAAAAAAATCATTCTTCTATTATTCATTGCAATTTCCTTTTCAAGTTGTGAAAAAGATGATGTTTGTGCAGATGATACAACTCCAAAATTGGTTATCGATTTTTTTGACATTTCAAATCCTTCTAACCCAAAGAATTTCATCAATTTAAAAGTTACAGCTGTTGGTCAAACAGAACCATTTGGCACTTTTACTTCTGGGAACACAATTGTAATTCCACTTAGAATTTCTGAAAACTCTACTAAATATAGTTTCATATTAAACAGTAATGATACCGTCAATTTGAATGAGGACTTTTTAGAATTCAACTATACCACTCAAAACATTTTTGTTTCGAGAGCTTGTGGCTATAAAACCATATTTGAATTTAATAACGATGGCACTGGCGTAATTAAAACAGATGCCGCTATTCCGGATGGAATTTGGATGCAAAACGTAGTGAAAGTAACCAACTCTATTACAACAGAAAATGAAACACATCTTAAAATATACTTTTAGTTTGGTTTTGATGCTGATTTCATTCGTAACATTGGCACAAGAACAAACTCCGAAAACAGATTCGATTGTACCCAAGAAAGAACGCTATGGTATTCGTCTTGGAGTTGATTTGTATAAATTGACACGCTCTATTTATGATAAAGACTATCAAGGAGTTGAATTTGTTGGAGATTATAGATTGACGAGAAAACATTACTTGGCTGCTGAAATAGGAAACGAAAATAAAACAGTTGATGAAGATCAATTAAATTTTACTACCAAAGGTTCATATATTAAAGTAGGTTTTGACTATAATAGTTATGAAAATTGGCTTACTATGGAAAACCAAATCTATGTAGGTTTGCGTTATGGGTTTAGCACTTTCAATCAGACACTCAACTCCTACTCTATTTATAACAACAATCAGTATTTTGGACCAAGTGAATTGACAGTATCAGGAGAGAAATTTGATGGTCTATCAGCTCAATGGCTTGAAGTTGTAGCTGGAGTGAAAGCGGAAGTCTTCAAAAATGTTTTTGTTGGTTTTAGTTTAAGAATCAATCGATTGGTTAATCAAAAACAACCTAATAACTTTGAAAACCTTTACATTCCTGGATTCAATAGAACTTATAATGGTGATTTTGGAGTTGGATTTAATTATACGGTTTCATATTTTATACCCTTGTATAAATCGACAGTCAAAACAAAAAAGAAAAAAAATAATTAATTAAATCGTAATTAAATAATCATGTCAAAAAAAACACAAGCCTTCCTATATAACTTAATTTGTTTCGCCATTTTATTTATTTTGTTTCGTTTTTTGATTGAACAATATACGCATTTAACAGGATATTTTATTCCGATAACTGCTTTTGTTGTGGGTACTTTATTAGCACCAAAATTTCAGGCGGCAAAGTATCAAGGAGAAGAAAAAATATTTATACGTTGGATTTTTATGAAAGGCGTAAAACAATTTTAGAGCAAGTATTTGTTGAATTTTTAGTAAATACTAAAAAACTTATTTTACACTTTTTTATTTTTTTATACTTAAAAAAGTAATTTAAAAATGTTAAATTACATAAACGTATAGGTAAAATATGAGTTTATTTCACTTCCAAAAGTTACTGCAAAAGTGAGTTAATTAAATATGCATTTCAACAGACTTATTACACTATTCATCGAAAAACCAACAAATTACTACTTAAATTTTGCTCGTACAAAAAAGTTATTATCAATTTTACTTTACAATTGTTAATTAATTTTGGTTCATAACAGTGTTAAAATTTGAATATTTAAAGACTTAATTCCTTACTTTTGAATACCCAAATTTATTATTAACTTAAACACTGCAACATTATGAAATCTACAAACTTCAGGTACAACATCAATTATAAAGCAAGTGATGATGATACAAAAATTATTGTTTTATCTCAATTACCATTTTTTAAAGGTTCAGAAACCGAGATAGAAATTCCACTTAATGACATAGATAATGTAATTGAGTCGTTGAAATTTGCTAAAGATGAAATAAAAAACATTGATTTAGATGAAATAAGAGAAGTGAGTAAAGTAATATTAGATGCCAGTATTGTCAATACATTAGTGTCTTTATTCCTTTCGGGCATTCCAACTTCTGTTTTGGCAAAACAATACGATCTTGACGAAAATGTTGTTAAAGAAAATCTTGAAGAAAAAGGAATTATTTTGTTTGAAGAAATATAATTAATCAAAAATTAAGTTTTTTTAACGTTCGAAATGCGCTATTTTTGTGTGTAAAGCATAAACATGTACATTAGATAATGATAAAAAAAATATACTTATTCTTTTTTTGTGGTTTTGGTTTAATATCAAATGCTCAAAATGGTTACGATATATCAGTAACTATTAAAAACTGTCCAGATACCTTAGCCTATTTAACGTTCTATCAATATGATAAAACATTAATAAAAGACACCTGTACTACTATTAAAAATGGTAAAATCATCTTTAAAGGCAAATCAAAACTAGAGAAAGGAATCTATTCTATTGTTAGCCAACAAAAATCTATTTATTTTGATTTTTTTGTTGATGATGCGACGCAAAAACTTGTGGTTGAAACAGAATATGGTCCAGAATTAGTTAAAAAATTACAGTCGCCTACTTCTCAAAAAGAAAATGATTTCTTCGATTACATTAAATACATCAACAAAGAAGGTGCCGATTTTCAAATTTGGAAACAGAATTTGAATGCACAAACCAAGAAAGATTCTTTGAAGATTTTTGATAAACAAAAAGAGTTTGAAGAAAAAATTCAAGCTGTTGAAGAATCCTTTGTTATTAAAAACAAAGGAAGTTATATAGCCGATGTTATTAACTTAAAGATGGAACGAACTTTAAAAAATCCTCCAAAAGCATCAAACGGTAGAACGGATAGTATAGCAACATTTAACTATTATAAAAAACATTTTTGGGATGATGTAAATTTTAAAGATGAAGGCATTTATAGAAATCCTTTTTTTCACCTGAAAATTAAAAAATATCTTGACCAAGTAGTATATCCACATCCGGACACCTTGATAGTGGCTGTGGATAAAATTATTGAACAAACAACACCTGGAAGTTTATTGAATAAATTGTTAATTGGAAACTTAACTTATACTTACGAATCATCAAAAAAAATGGGATTTGATAAAGTATTTGTTCATCTTTCAGATAAATATTTCAAAACAGGAAAAGCAGTTGGGATTTATAATGATGATTCGGTTATTCAAAAAATCATCAAACGTGCCGATAAGTTAAAACCCATAACTGTTGGTAAGATTGCACCAGACTTATCAATGATTGATGTGAAAAATGGTCCGAGAATGAAGCAACTTGGCTTTGAAAAAGCAAACACTAGTGAAGAAGTGACCAAATTATTTTATGACAATACTAATGAGTTGAATAAAATATTTGTAAAACTACATGATGTAAAAGCGGAATATACTATTCTTATTTTTTGGGATGTAGATTGTGGTCATTGTCAAAAGGAAATTCCTGTTTTACTGGATGTTTACCACGAATTGCTGAAAGAAAAGAAAGATGTAAAAGTATATAGTGTTTACACGCTATTTGATTCTGAGAAATATCAAAAATACATTGACGAACACAAACTTGATTTTATCAATCTATATGATGCATCACATTTGAATAATGTTATCGAAAAATATGATGTTTATTCAACACCTGTAATTTATATATTGGATAAAGACAAACGCATCAAAGCAAAACGAATTGGTGTTGAGCAGATAAAACCTATAATTACAGCTTTAGAAAACGAGGCAAAGTCAAGCAAATCTTAAAATTAGCCTTCAGTTTGAAACTTGGCACGTTTACTTCCTTCATACATTTCATATTTCACTAATCGTGCTTCCAAACTACCGTTGAAAAGTTTTATTTTTCGTGAAGGTCGAAGTCCAACAAATTTTAGCGCATCAAGATTGGCGGTAATAAACCAAGCATTTGTATTAGAATAGTTATTCTTTAATGTATCGCCCAATTCTCTATAAAAACGTTCCAAGTCTATATCCAATCGTTCACCGTATGGTGGATTGAAAACCATGTGTAATGGTCCAACATTCTCTTTTTTTGATTCAAAAAAGTTGGCTTGGTGAATGGTTACATAATCTTCAAGATTAGCGTTTAAGATATTGTCTTTTGCTTTTTGAACCGCACTTGGTGCTTTGTCATAACCAGTTATTGTATATCTAAATTCTTTAGTACGTTTCAATAACGCATCGATAATTTGGTCAAACAAATCATTGTCCCAATCGTTCCATTTTTCGAAAGCAAATTCCTTTCTATTGATATTAGCCGGAATATTGCAAGCAATCATTGCTGCTTCGGCAAGTAAGGTGCCACTTCCACACATTGGATCCATAAAATCAGAACTTCCATCCCAACCCGATAGCATCAGCATACCTGCTGCCAAAACCTCATTTATTGGTGCAATATTAGTAGCTGTTCTATAACCACGTTGGTGTAATGATTCACCAGAAGAATCTAATGAAACAGTGCATTGGTCTTTATCGATATGGATGTTAATTTTTAAATCTGGAAAATCTTTATCAACACTAGGTCGAACTCCTTTTTTGACTCTAAATTGATCAACTATGGCATCTTTTGCTTTTTGAGAAACAAATTGCGAATGGTTAAAATGATCCGAATGAATGGTCGTGTCAATAACAAATGTTTGGTTTTCATTCAAATACTTTGACCAATCAATTCCCTGAATGCCTTTGTACAAGCTTAAATCGTTGAACGCTCTGAATTGATAGATTGGTTTTAAAATCTTTAATGCCGTTCTAAGCGATAAATTGGCTTTATACATAAAACCTTTATCACCTTTAAAACTTACAGCACGCGTTCCAATTTCTACATTTTGCGCACCTAAAATTTGTAGTTCTTTGGCAAGTATTTCTTCAAAACCAAAAAAGGTTTTAGCTAACATTTTAAAATTCTCCATTTTCAATATCAATATCAATGACAAGTCCAATTACAATAGCAAATTCAATTGCAATAACACTAATCAATTGTTAAAACTTGCGCAAAAATACATTAAATTTGCGGGTTCAGAATTCATTGAAAAGAATAAATGTCAGAAATAAATAAAACAACAACCAAAAATTGGTTTGTTTCTTGGTTTGATAGTCCATATTATCATATACTTTACAAGGATAGAAATTATCGTGAGGCGCAACTATTCATGGATACGTTGACACATTATCTCAATTTGCCCGAAAAAGCAAAAGTGCTCGATTTAGCATGTGGCAAAGGCAGACATTCCATTTATTTAAATCAATTAGGATTTGATGTCATTGGTGCCGATTTATCCGAAAACAGCATTGAAGAAGCAAATAAAAATGCTAATGACAATTTGCATTTTCTAGTTCATGATATGCGTGAGTCGTATGAAGAAAAGTTTGATGCTATCTTTAATTTGTTTACCAGTTTTGGGTATTTTGAAAACGAACAAGATGATTTAAAAACGCTGGTTGCCATCAAAGAAAGTCTTGCTGAATATGGTTTTGCTGTAATTGATTTTATGAATTCCTATCAAGTAATTGAAAACTTGATTCCTGAAGAAACCAAAACCGTTGATGGTATTGATTTTCATATCAAAAGATACGTTCATGACGGTTTCATCATCAAAGAAATTGATTTTGAAGATAAAGGAGAAACATTTCATTTTGTTGAAAAAGTTAGAGGATATACCTTAGAAGATTTCAAACGCTTGATGGAAGAAGCTGGAATTTACCTTTTGGATGTCTTTGGCGATTATAAATTGAAGAAGTTTCACAAGAATACAAGTGAACGTTTAATTATGATTTTTAAGTAATTTGGAAGATGGAAATTGTAAGTTGAAGATACAAATCAGAACTATGCACAAACAATCTTAAACCGATTTAAACTATTTTAAACAATCTTAAACTGTTTTAGACCACAATGAACTATATACTTCCCCTACTATCAGTGCTAATTGGTTATGTATTTGCCATTTCCATCAAACCAAAAGACAAGAAGAACTTAAAACTTCTTTTGGCCTTTAGTGGTTCTTTTCTATTATCATTAACCGTATTGCAATTGCTTCCCGAAGTTTATGAAAACCCAACAAAACGCATTGGAATTTTTATCATGGCGGGAATATTATTCCAAATTATCTTGGAGTTTTTTTCCAAAGGTGCCGAACATGGTCACGTACATGGTCATGACAAGATTCATCAAATGCCTTGGCTATTGTTTGTCAGCTTGTGCCTTCATGCGTTGTTAGAAGGTTTCCCAGTTGGTCATCATCACGATTTAGCTATTGGTATTGCCATTCATCATTTACCGATTGCCATTATCCTAACGACTTTTTTCTTGAATGCAGGTTTAAACAAAACTGCTTTACTCCTATTCATGATTACATTTGCTTTAATGACACCAATTGGAACGTTTCTTTCAGATACATTTCCCATCTTGAATGACTATTACAGAGAAATAACAGCCGTAGTTATTGGTATTTTGTTTCACATTTCGTCAACTATTATCTTTGAAAGTAGCGAAGGACACAAATTCAACATTGCTAAAGTTTCCATGATTATTCTTGGAATTTTATTGGCGAGTTTTTTGTAAAACTTTGTAACTTTGAGATTTTGCTAAAATAAACTATGAACTTCACCAAAACCACTGAACAATCTTCGCATTATGAACATTTAGAACAAATGTCGGTTAAAGAATTGTTGACCAATATAAATAACGAAGATAAAACAGTACCACTTGCTGTTGAAAAAGCACTGCCACAGATAGAAGCATTAGTAGCTAAAACAGTTGAGAAACTAAAACTTGGCGGAAGATTGTTTTATATCGGTGCTGGAACTTCGGGCCGACTGGGAATTGTTGATGCTTCGGAATGTCCGCCAACATTTGGTGTTCCGTTTGAATTGGTTAATGGAATAATTGCTGGTGGCGACAAAGCCATTAGAAAAGCAGTTGAAAATGCCGAAGACAATAGGAAACAAGCTTGGATAGATTTGCAAAACGAAACCATTTCTGCCAATGATGTGGTGATTGGCATTGCAGCATCGGGAACTACACCTTATGTTATTGCAGGATTAGAAAAATGCAATGAAAATAACATTGTAACAGGTTGTATAACATGTAATGAAGGAAGTCCATTGGCATTGACCGCAAAGTATCCTATAGTAGTCGTGGTTGGACCAGAGTTTGTAACAGGAAGTTCACGTATGAAAGCTGGAACGGCTCAAAAACTAGTTCTGAATATGATTTCTACTTCCGTCATGATACAACTTGGCAAAGTAAAAGGCAACAAAATGGTTGATATGCAATTGAGTAATGACAAACTAGTTGACCGTGGCGTGAAAATGATTATGAGTGAAATTCCAGTAGATTATGAAACGGGAAGTAAATTGCTAAAAGTACATGGAAGTGTTCGAAAAGCTGTTGATAATTTTAAAAAATAATAGTATGAAAAAGTTAGTATTGATTTTAGTATTGCTTTTTGCTAATACTGTTTTCTCCCAACAAATAAAGCTTGAGAAAGGAAAATACTTTGTAGATGGACAGCAAATTTCTACTCGCGAAACACGACAATTATTACTAACCGACTACAAAGCAACTCGATTGTTTCAAAAAGCCAAATCCAAAGAAGGTATTGGAGGTTTGTTGCTTGGTGCAGGAATTGCAATGACCGTAACTGATTTGGCAATAGGACTGTTTTCCGATGTGAAATATCCAACTGCAATAACCTATGTAGGAGTGGCAACCATGGCTATTTCAGTTCCGATACTTTCGGGAAGAAGGAAAATGATTAAAGAAGCCATTGATAGTTATAACCAAACAGCAAAACAACTTGGAAGCAACGATGATAGTTTCAAATATCAAATAGTTGCCAATCAAAATGGAATTGGAATACAATTAAAATTTTAATTATGCCAACCAACAGAAACTTACTCAACAAAGGAATTAAATACTTGGTCTATTCCATTCCGCTCATTTTTATTGGTCCAACGGTAATCTATAATGCGTTTATGAACAAGCATACCAATTGGCATTATTTAGTCCTAGCCATTGGATGCCTCATGTGTTTAGGAGCCATGTTCTTTATTTTTTTAGGTATTAAAACCATAACAGATTCACTTTTCAACGATGATAAATAACAATTACCTCGAAAGCATCAAAAAACAAATGCTTTATTATAAAACATTAGCCGAAAAGGCTATTGACCAACTTGAAGAAGCACAATTATTTGTTTCGAATAATGATGACACCAATTCTATTGCAGTAATTGTAAATCACATGTCGGGAAACATGCTGTCAAGGTGGACAGATTTCTTGACTACTGACGGCGAAAAAGAATGGCGGCAACGCGATGCTGAATTTGAGAATAGCATCAATACTAAAGAGACACTTCTTGCTACTTGGAACAAAGGTTGGGATTGCTTTTTTAATACTATTAATGCTTTAGAAGCTGATGATTTAGAGAAAATCATCTATATTCGCAACGAAGGACAAACGGTGGTGGAAGCCATCAACCGACAGTTGGCACATTATCCGTATCATGTTGGGCAAATTGTCTTTTATGCCAAGATGTTGAAACAGGATTCGTGGAGTTCGCTTTCAATTCCTAAAAACAATTCTCAAAGTTATAATGCCGAAAAGTTTGCCAAAGACAAAACCATCAAGCATTTTACAGATGATGAACTTACTAAATTACAATAGCAATCAGAAAATGAAATCTTTCCTTACCACCAACTACCTTTTCCCTACCGTTTTATTGCTTCTCTTATCTTCTTGCTACCAACAAGAACGAAAATGTGCCGACTTTAAAACGGGAATATTTCAATTTAAACAAGAAATTGATGGGAAAGAGCACACCACTACTTTCATTAGAACCAACGATATGCAAATTGAAACCTTTAATGGGAAAACTGATACCGCTACTGTCCGTTGGGTGAATGATTGTGAGTTTATTTTAGAAAAATTGCACCCTAGAAACATGCAAGAAAAAAAAGCCATCTCTATGAAGATTTTGTACACCAAAGACAACGCTTATACTTTTGAATACGCTTTTGTAGGCGATGAAAAAAAAATGAAAGGTTTAGTAACAAAACTAGAATAATTACGTTTAACTGTTAAAATTCAAACCCAATAAATGGAAATTTTATTTACACCAAATGCAATAATCGCGTTATTAACACTAACCTTTCTTGAAATCATTCTAGGAATAGACAACATCGTTTTCCTATCCATCGTTTCTGGAAAACTGAAAGAAGAAGATCAACCCAAAGCCCGAAGAATTGGATTATTATTAGCCATGGCGTTTCGTATTATATTGCTTTTTGGAATTACTTGGGTGTTGAGTTTACAAGACACGCTTTTATCCATTGATTGGAGTTTCTTTTCGGCACATATTACTGGACAAAGTTTAATCATTTTTGGTGGTGGATTGTTTTTGTTGTACAAATCGGTTTCGGAAATTCATCATAAACTCGAAGGTGAAGAAGAAAGCGAAAAAGGCAAATCATCCAACACTATTTCGCAAGCGATTATACAAATTGCATTGCTGAATATCGTTTTCTCTTTTGATAGTATTCTAACCGCTGTTGGTATGGTAAGCATGAAAGAACCAGCCGAAGGTGGTTTTGGTTATGAAGGTGCGCTGTTTATTATGATTTTATCCGTGGTCATTTCTATCATCATCATGATGGTTTTTGCCGGACCAGTTTCTAAGTTTGTAAACGAACATCCAACGATACAAATCCTTGGCTTATCTTTTCTTATTCTGATTGGTGTGATGTTACTTGCCGAAGGTTCGCATTTGGCACACTTCCGTTTTGGAAATGATATTGAAGTTAATAGTATCCCGAAAGGTTATTTGTATTTTGCTATTTTCTTCTCATTATTTGTGGAGTTCTTGAATCTAAAAATGAAGAAAAGTAAAAACAAAGTTAAACTGCACAACAGTACTATAGTGGACGAAAAACTTAAAGACGGCGATGCTACTTTGTAAAAATGGTGACTAATGGATAACAAAACGTTGTTTACGCATCCTATCTTGCGCACAGTCCTTATTTTTGGAGGATTGTGGCTCATCACTACCGTTCTAGTAATTGCAGTTATTACCAACATGTTTGTAGAACCGATTATCCAACCGAAATACTTTGTGCTCTACATGCTTTTGTTTGCTTCTACGAGTACAATGGTAACATTGATAAAAAACTATATAAAAACTAGAAAGTAAATTTTTATAACTAGAGCAGTATATCTTTCAAAAATTTCTTAAAGTAGCATTTTAAAAAAATGAAAAATTTAATTATTTAAAAATATTCATTTCCTCATCATAAATTGGGCTTTCAATACTTAAAAAATTCAAAACACTATGAAAAACATGATATTGAGTCAATTCTTTATTAGCTTTGAGTTGTCTTGAATTATCAGAAATCCAAACGATGAAAGGAATCTCATATTGTTCTTTGGGAGCAATACTCATAGGAATTCCGTGCATATATAGATTTTTTTCTCCTAAAGATTCTCCATGATCTGAAACGAAAAGCAAGGTACTTTTATAATCCTTTAATTCTTTCAAATCTTCAATTACTTTTGATAGAATATAGTCTGTGTAAACAATTGTATTATCATAAGCATTGATTAGTTCCTTTTTAGAGCAATTTCCTAGCTCAACACTATTACAAACGGGTTTAAAAGTTTCAAATTGAGGTGGATATTTCTTGCTATACGTTGGTCCGTGACTAGTGCTGGTGTGCAAAACTATTAATATTTTATTTTTTGTACTGGCGCGTATTTGCTCTTTTAATCCTGTTAAAAGTACTTCGTCATACCCACATCCTTCACCTTTACAATTTGGCCTTAAGACATCTTCCTTCTGATAGTTCTTTATATGAACTGGAGGTTCTCCCCAATTTGAAGTTCTCCAAATAACTTCAACGTTATTGCGATATAAATAATTTGGCAATATTTCATACAGCTCATCTGTATTTTTATAATCCAAAATAGCTTTAACTCCAGCGGTTGTATAGGTAGCCGAAGATATTGCATTGAAATGAAATACATTAGTAATTTTAGAAAGCAATGGATTGGTGTTTTTATCATATCCATATAAAGAAAAATTTTGACTTCTTGCCGATTCGCCAATAACTAAAACCACAACCGATTTTTCGTTGTTTTTGACTATAGCATTTGGCAACAAAATTTCTTTTTGATTTTTCTTAAATTCATGTGCATAAAAAAGAGAAATATTTACAGTATAAGACCAAGGCATTGCTAAACCACCCAATGTTTTTGAATTTTTATCAATCCAAAGCCAATTGCTAGCATTAGCAAAAACTAACGCAAGAATAAAGATTAAGGTTAGCGAAATTGTAATTAAAAACTTTTTCCAAGTATCTTTTATTATTTTAACTTTGAAAAGGTATATGCTTGGTACAACTCCAAATAGAACTAAGTAGGCTATCAACTTTAAGGAAAAAAAGCTACTTGCTTCTCCATATTTAGTATTAAGTACATTCCCTATCATACTTTCATCAATAATAACACCATAAGTATTTACAAAATAAACGGCAATTGCATTGATGCAAAAAAATAGTACTAATAGAAACTTTCCGACACGACGAGATAAGGAAAAAATTAAGTAAAAAACAAAAGCATTTAGCACCAACATTAAAATAATTAAACTAATAATTATTGAAATACCACTGAAACTTTTATATTCTAGATTCTTAAAAACAAAAGTGAAAAATGGGAGATGAAAGAATAAAAAATTAAGACAACTCATTAGTAAAACAAAATGAGTAATTTTCAAATTATTTTTTAATGTAAACATAAATAATTTTATAGAGTGAAACAATTAAACTGGTTAATGCCAAATAAAATATGACCAAATTTTCTTTGTATATTTTATGAATTAACACAAAACAACAAATAGAAAATAATAAAATAAAAAACGGATAGGATTTTATATTATTAATCCAAGCCCATATTTTATATTTTCTGCTAATAAAAATTCCTAAAAGTGCTGAGATATAACCAATAATACTCCCAGAAATAACATCCAATGGATGGTGTGCACCAACACCTACTCTTGTAAAAGCAATACTATATCCTAAAACTAAAATAAAGAAGCACCATAAAATTTTATCAACCCACTTTTTGGGCATAAAGGCAAACAACAACACTGTAAGTCCTGTAAAAACAGTAATAGAATGTCCCGATGGTAAACTACTAAATCCAGGTAGTCTTCTTCCAACAATAACAAAAATACTATTATCAAAAACCTCTGCAGGTCTTGGTATAGAAAATATATCTTTTAGAATGCGAGAAAACACAGCCGACACAAGTGAAGCAGTTATCAATGACTCCCATATTTTAGGTGCATAGACAATAAAAACACTTATCAATGATAAAAAAATCAATGCATCACCTATTTGGGTTAGATTGTATATAAGATTTGGAAATTGCGAAAATTCTGAGTTAAGAAAAATAAAACATTCTTTTTGAATCTCAACATATCCATTTACAGATAAAGCGTCAACACTAATAAGGAATAAAACGATAGAAAGTAAAAGAAAAAGTGGCAAAACAAACAAAGATAATTTCAGTTTCGAATAATTCTCAACAACATTAGTGTTCATCAAGCGTTTAGTTTCCAAATTTACCTTTAAAAAATTATTTATCATATTGTTGTTGTTTTTTTACACTTTTTATTTGGTTTTAAATCCGTTGACAGTTTAAAATAAATTCAATTCGCAAATATACTATATATAGAAGCTATAATTTAATAACGCATTGTTATTACTCAAATACGAATGTAACAAATAATAATTTGTGCAAAATAATTTGTGTAACTATTTTTTGCTCTATTTAGATTGTAAATTGCTTTTTAATATCAAAAAAAGAGGATTTAGTTGTTAGGAGTTTGTTGATAATTTCTCTTCTTAGAGTGTTAATGTTATTATAGTTTAAGTGTTTAGCCCAAGTGGTTTCTGTTAGTATTTGTTTTATTAGTTTGATTGTTTTTGATGTTTGAGCAGCGTTGCGAAGTGTGCATGTTTTGTTATAGGCTGGTGCTGCTTTGTGATTAAAAGTTACTTCGTTTGTATTGAAATTGACTTGGATGAAAAATAGGTTTTCTATTTCGTTGTTGGGATAGAAGTCTGTCCAATGAGCAAAACCCACTTTTATTTGTTGATTTTTGTAATTTTCGAGTGGTTGTAATCTCCAACGGCAGTTTGCAGCTCTTCCCCAGTGGTTTGAAATTCGGTAAACACCTTTTGTGGTAAAGATGTATTGGCTTCCAGATTTACTTTTGTGATTGATAAAAAGGCTTTGTATTTCTGTAAAAGGGATTTCTTGCCAAAGGCAAAAGGTGTATTTGTGAAAGTTTTTTTGGTTGTACGACTTCATATTTTTAAATCTAACAGGTTATGAAAACCTTTTAAGATGTGAATCTATTAGTGTAATTTTTTGACGGTTTATTGTTGTGCTACTGTGGCAAAATCTCAAATTTATCACTCTGTATTATCACCAAGAAGTTGACTTATTCTTGCATGACTTTTGGAAGTAACTTTGACTTGAACGCCAATTGAGGTGCCATGTATCTATATTTTTTTATCTCAGTTGAACTACCTGGTTGCAAGGCTGTTAGTAAAGTTTCCATATCTGTCAATTTCTACTTTAATCCAATCTCCACGAGTAAATTTGTATAATAAATCTTCGAGATAATATAAATCCAGAACAAACTTGAAATGATGAAAGCTTTGTACGTCACGTTCCATTTCGAAGTTTTTTTTGTGTCACCCAGTTGTTAAATTCCAGATATCTATAATGTTCTTTCGTCGTTTTCGTATGTAGTGAGAGTTAGATTGAGTTGGGATTAGATTGTTTTTTTTACTAACAAATCGTCCGTTGCATTTTCTATTGCTTTAACCATTCGTTACACTTACAATTTCTGTTTGGTGTTACAGTATAACTACATTTTAAACCATTAATATTTCAAAGAATGAATCACAAATTAATGAATCGTTATTTATTTGACAAAATGGTTGTAAAAACTCTAACAATTGATTAGAAATGTGCTTTAAAAGGTATGCTTTTACAAATTAATTATTGTCATGATCTGTATGTTCATCGCTGTAGTTTTTTTCAATATCGTTGTTTTGAGCTACTTTTTCAGTTCTAATTTCGGTATGACGCACTTCGCCACCAGAAGTACCAACTTGTACTGCAAATATTCCAGCAATAATTGCTACCACAAGTGTTGCATAAGCTACAATATTGGCTTTAGAATGCATTTTTAAGTTGAAATACAAACCCAGAATAGATAATAACCCAGCAGCATAGAGAAAAAGCACAAACTTTTCGGCAAGTTCTTCGTGTTCGTGGATGATTTTGTGTCCAATGTTTGGCATGTCTTCCACCATTTCTTCCGCTCCTTCACCAGTGTACATGGATAGGAAGCCAAAAATAGCTGTTATGATTAACATTACATACGCAGTGTTTTTTAAAATATTTGATTTTAGAAATACTCCGAAAACCATTATTCCAATTGCGAAAAATAACCCAATAATTGGGAAATGATTGACTACTAAGTGTAAATGTGCATCTGTCATACTTATTTTTTTAGGGTTAAATATACGGTAGTTCCTTTATTTTCTTCGCTATTAATGTTTAAATTTATTTCGAGCAAGTCGCACAAACGTCTAACAATGGACAATCCTAGACCTGTTCCTTTTATTTCGGGATGTTCATTGGATTTAGAGCGATAGAATTGGTCAAATATTTTATTGATTTCCTCTTTGGCTATACCAATTCCATTATCAGCGATAGAGCAAATTACCAAATCATTTTTTTCTTCAATCGAGATAGTTATATCAGTGCTATTATTGGAATATTTTATAGCATTAGTCAAGATATTATTGACGATTAACGCAAATAAGTAGCTGTCGGTTTTGGCATTTACTTCATTTGAATAATCCGTTATTATATTTAATTTTTTGTCTTTAATGTGTGCAGAGTTTCTAGCCAAAGTATCAGAAACCACTGAAACTATATTGACTTGTTCTAACTTTTGATTTTGTTTTTGGTTTTCAAAACGAGCGAGTAATAATAATTCATCTACTAAATGATTTAGACGATTTACTTCACTTACACAATAACCAATTTTTTCTTTGTATTCTTCTTCTGTTCTGGGTTTACGAACAAGCACTTCAAGTGTTCCTTTAATTACAGCTAATGGCGTTCTAAGTTCGTGTGAAGCATCTGAAGTGAATTGTTTTTCACGAATTACTGCGTTTTCAATTCGTTCTAAAAGATTGTTTATCGTTTGTGAAAGAATATAAAGTTCGTCTTTGTTTTGAGGCAAAGGAATTCTAGATTCTAGATTGTCTTTGGTAATAAAATTTGCTGTGTTGATAATCGAATTGATAGGTTTAATGCTTTTTCCAGCAATAAAACGTGCTATCAAAAAGAGAATGATTAAGATTACCGGAAAGGCAATCAGCATGATGATGAACAAGTTGTTGAGTACCATCACAGAATCTTCTAAAGACATGGCTACAACTAAATATCCAATTATTTTTGTTCCTTGGTATAGTGGTATTTGAGTTTGACGAACAGAAATATTATCCAATTTGGCATCAAAAAGTTTGTTTTCTTTTACTTTTGGGTAGAAGTGTAATTGTTTTTGTTTTAAATTAGGTGATTTTTCGACTAATGTTCCAAGTTCATCAACAAATTGAATGAACGCTGGACTGGCATCCAATCTATTGAATTCTTTAAGCTTCCATTGCTCTTCTCGAATAAGAAGTACACAGTTTTCAACGACTTCAATTTCTTTTAAATGTTTGGCAACTTCTTCTTTAATTTCGTTATTCACTCTAACATAAACACTGTATTTTACAATAGAAAAAATAGCAAAAAACACTACAAATATTAATAATGCTGTAGTAATGATATAGTTGAATGCTATTCTGTTTTTAAACGAAAGTGGTTTCATTAATTGTCATTTGCAATATAACCAACACCGCGAACGGTTTTGATATAATCTTCTTCTACTTTTAGATTTAATTTTTTCCGGATGGCATTCATAAATACATCAATTACGCCCGTATCGTATTCAAAATGAATGTCCCAAACATCTTGAATAATTTCAGTTCGAGTGCAAACTTTTCCTTTATTTTTAACCAAATAGGCTAATAATTCAAACTCTCGCTGTGTTAGTGACACTTCCATATCGTTGACCGTTACAATATGTTTTTGTAAATCAATAGAAACATTACCTAATGTTAATAATTGTGGCAGCTCTTTATTACGAAGCTGTACTTTAATGCGTTCTAATAATTCATCAAAGTTAAACGGTTTTTTTATATAATCGTTGGCACCCGCTTTAAGTCCTTCTATGGTTTCTTGAACAGTATCTTTTGCGGTTAAAAAAATAATTGGAGTTTTTTTGTTTGTCTCTCTAAAGGCAATGCAAAGTTGGTAACCCGTCATTTTTGGCAACATCCAATCTAATAGTAGCAAATCGAATTTATTATTTAGAGCAAGTGCTAGACCTTCAGCACCATTATTGGCAGTGGTAATGATAAAACCTTCTTCTTCTAATCCTTGTTTAAGAAATTGCATGATACCCGTTTCATCTTCGACTAGTAATAGTTTATGTGTCATGAGTTTTTAGAAATAATATGTAAAAGTACTCAAAATGGGTTTTAGTTTTTCGGTCTGTTTTATTATTAAGTGAATTTTAATGTACTGTTGATTAAATTTAATATTTTAGAAGATTTTATCTAAGGTTAGAACCTCTTGTAAATGTAAAAAGCACAAAAAATTTAAATATCAATGAATTTCCATCTATAGATTTATTAATTTAGCTATTTAATTTACTTTTGAAATAAATTATTATTACCTGAAAGTGAACAAACAATCACCAAAACTAAACAGAATATATGCTTTTTAATTCGCTCGATTTTGCAGTATTCTTACCATCAGTATTTTTTCTATATTGGTTTGTTTTCAATAAAAATTTAAAACATCAAAATCTTTTAATCGTTGTATCAAGCTACTACTTTTATGGTTTGTGGGATTGGCGTTTTTTGTTTTTGATATTTTTTAGCACACTAGTGGATTATTCTATTGGTAAGAGTTTGTTAAATGTAACAAATCAAAAAAAACGGAAAGGCTTACTTTTAATAAGTGTTTTTGTTAATCTAGGACTTCTTGTTTTCTTCAAATATTACAATTTTTTTCTTGACAACTTCATTGCTACCTTTAAATTCTTTGGTCATCCTATAGACATTCAGGGTTTAAACATTATACTTCCGGTTGGAATTAGTTTTTATACTTTCCAAACAATGAGTTATACGATAGATGTTTATAGAAAAAAAATCGAACCTACGGATAACTTTATAACTTTTTGTGCTTTCGTCAGTTTCTTTCCTCAATTGGTAGCTGGACCAATAGAAAGAGCTTCACATTTACTTCCTCAGTTTACTAAAAAAAGAACCTTAGAATATGACAAAGCAGTAGATGGCATGAAACAAATTCTTTGGGGATTGTTTAAAAAAATGGTAATTGCGGATAACTGTGCCCTATTTGCGAATCAAATTTTTGACAACTCTTCTGAATTAAATGGCAGCACTTTGCTTTTGGGAGCTGTATTTTTTGCCTTTCAAATTTATTGTGATTTTTCGGGATATTCAGATATTGCAATTGGAGTGGCGCGATTGTTTGGTTTTGACTTGATGCGTAATTTTGCTTTTCCTTATTTTTCTAGAGATGTGGCTGAGTTTTGGAGGCGTTGGCATATTTCGTTATCAACATGGTTTAGAGATTATTTATACATCCCTTTAGGCGGAAGTAGAGGAAGTAATTGGATGAAAATTCGAAATATTTTTATTATCTTTTTAGTAAGTGGTTTTTGGCATGGTGCAAATTGGACTTTTCTTGTTTGGGGAGCACTGAATGCCTTCTACTTTTTACCATTATTACTCTCAAAAAAAAATAGAACTAATATAGACATCATTGCGCAAGGGAAATTTCTACCAAGTTTTAAGGATTTTTTAGCTATGGTATTTACTTTTTTTATAACAACAATAGCTTGGGTGTTTTTTAGAGCCAATACTATCCAACATGCTGGAAGTTACGTGTCTGGAATTTTTTCTTCTAGCTTATTTGATATGCCTCATTTTAAAGAAATAAATAAAGGTTTTACAGTTATTTTACTTTTATTATTTTTTATTTTTATTGAATGGTGTGGAAGAGAAAGTCAATTTGCTATTGAAAACATTGGTGTTAGATGGCCTAGAATTATCCGATGGAGTTTTTACTCTTTTTTAATTTTCTGTATTGGAATGTTTATGGCAACCTACGAAACTCCGTTTATATACTTTCAATTTTAAATCGCAAAAATGAAAAAATTTATCATTGAAATATTCAAATTCACTCTCTTTGCAATTATTTTCTACATAATTACTTTACTAATTTGGGAAAGTATTAAATATCCATTTTTAAAGCCAAATTTATATTGTAACAAAGGATCTTATGGAAATACGTTTACTCGATTAAAAGAAGCAAAAAAAATTAACACTGTTGATGTTCTCATTCTAGGTTCATCGCATGCCTACAGAGGATTTGATACAAGAATTTTTAATAAAAATAATATATCATCGTTTAATTTAGGCACCAGCTCTCAAACGCCTATTCAGACATTAGCACTACTTAAACGCTACTTAAAAACAATACATCCAAAATTAATCATAGTAGAGGTATATCCTGGTGTATTAAATTCAGATGGAGTTGAATCCTCTTTAGATATTATAAATAATGATGAAAATGATTTTTTATCATTAGAAATGGTATTAAAACAAAATAACATAAAGACTTTTAATACTTTGATTTTTAATTATTATAGGAATTTTTTAAATCTAGATAACAGTTTTGTAGAAAAAAGAATTAAAAATGATGACACCTATATTTCAGGTGGTTATATTGAAAAAAAAATAGGTTATTACAAACCAAAGAATATTACAAAACAACCTATAATTATTGACAAAAAGCAATTAGATGCCTTTGAAGATATAATTTACGAAATAAAAAATCGCAACATTGAATTAGTATTGGTATATGCCCCAATTTCAAAAAATCTTTATTCTAGTTACACAAACAACCATTATTTTGATGGTTTAATGATGAAATACTCTGAATATTACAACTTTAATTCAATGATAAAATTAAATGACACTATAGATTTTGATGACTCGAATCATTTAAATCAAATTGGTGTCGAAAAATTCAACAACAAACTTATAGAAATTATAAAAAATAGGTTTTCAAAGAATTAATTTTTAAATTATTTTAATATCGTTTCAAAGTTTGGTTTAAAATAATTTGGTCCTTTCATAACTTTTCCGTCTTCTCGGTATATTGGTTTTCCGTCTTCGCCAAGTTTGCTCATGTTACTTCGTTGAATTTCGTCAAACACCTCTTCAATTTTATGTTGCAAACCATGCTCGAGCATCGTTCCACAAAGAATGTAGAGCATATCACCAAGCGCGTCGGCTGTTTCTACCAAATCGTTGTTTTGAACTGCATCGAGGTATTCTTCGTTTTCTTCTTTCATCAAATTAAAACGAAGCATGTTTTTTTGTTCTCCTAAATCGGCTTTCATTTCATGACTTACTCCTAGTCCAAAAGCAGTGTGAAATTCTTTTACTGCGTTCAATTGTTTTTGCATATTATGGTGTTTTATTCTTGATGCAAAATACAACAATCCGATTCATTTGAGTAAATTTGTTGAAAATTTAGAAAAAATGTTCACAACTGGTCAATGGGTTTTTGCCGCTTTGTTTTTTGTAGCTTTTGTAATAGCTGCCTACTTTGCTTATGGAAAAGATAAAGCACTTCACCAAAAACAATTCAAAGGAAGTTATAAAATCTTAATCGGATTTCTACTGTTTGTAGTGATGCTTTTCGTCATTAAATTGGTAATGAAACGTTAGTTTTTACCTTTCAATAAGTTGACACTCACTGTTGCCAAATCAGAATTGGGAAACTTGGTAAAGAAGTCTTGACTAGAAAACAAACCTGCTTCGGCAGCTACTTTATGTAGCACTTCAATCTCTACTATGTATTGGTCTGAAAAACCATGTGTTGCATCATAAGCCGTAGCAGCTGTTCTTCCTAAGTTTTTGGCAGTTAGTTCAGGTGAGATTGTATGCAATTCTATATTAAGCAATCCAAACTTTTCTACATAAACCGACCATTTTTTCAGATGTTCTAACAGATTGTCTTCAACTTCATTATTGGTAATTCGTTTTCCTCGATGCGCAAATGCACCTGATGATGTGCTTACTCTGTTTGGTGTTCTGTGTTTAGGTTGTTCCCAAATGCGATTGTGGTCTAGAAAAGTTCTAACATTCAGCAATTCTTTTAAATCTATATCGTAATCTTCTTGCAAAGTTGTAGCTAAAACATCGGGTTTTCCAATATCACCCCAAATTACTTTTGCCCAAATATCGGCTTTGATTAAGTTGGCACGCGTTACTTTTAAAGCAGCTTCGTTATAATCAACGCCAATTAGGAACAACGGATAGTCATCTAGTATTTTTCCTCTGGCGGTTTGTCTTTCAATTACATCAAATATATGTTCTATAAATGCTCCGTTACCGCAACCCATGTCTAAAATCCCTTTAGGCTGTTCGTTTATTGGCCTGTTGAATAATTCAATAATAATTTCGTCAACTACTTTAAAATATTCGGCATGCGCACCACCACTTCCCCAAACATTCATTTCTCTGTCAACGTGTAATTCATCTTCATGTTCGCCAATGTTTCTAAGTATGGCCGCGTTTCCAAAAAGAAGATCTTCCATTTTCCGGAACATTGGAATATAAGAAACCGTTACGCCATAAGCGGCAGCTCTTTTAGCGTAAAACAATCCCATTTCTGTGAATTGATACTTTCCGTCTTTTTCTTTAAACCAACCAAGGAACGTTAAGAAATCTAATATTTCTTTAAAACATTCTGGGTTTTTATGAAACTCTTCTGGACGGAATGATGTTTCCATAAAATATTTGTGAAACATACCACTCATCCCTAACATTACGATGGTTGGTCCAACAAGATTGCCCTCGATGTGTTTAAGAATTTGATGTTGAATCGCTTTGGTTTGTGCATCATCAGAAAATGTTATTCCATATTGCTGCTTGTATTTTTTAAAACATGAATTGAGCATTTCAAAAGGAGCTACTTCAAACTTTCTTGGATGAAACTTTTCTGAAAACTGAATTAATTTAAAAACATCTTCATATAAATAGAAATGGGAAAAAGCCTCTTCACTCCTATCATTGATGGAATATATGACTTCATCATTTGTGTTGTCCAACTGTTGTTTTAAAAAGCCTTGTGAAGCCAAAACACGAAGGCCAACATTGAGATAGCCATCATTTGCCTCAAATTTTTCGGTAAGTTCATGAAGTGTTACTTTTTGTTTTTCAAAAACATAGCTCAAAACACCTTTTTGATGGAGTACAAAAGCCACTGGAGCTGTAACAATACCATCCAGATGTTGAAACAAAACAGCTCTTAATTCAGATTTTTTTTGAGTAGTAAGCATAGCTAAAAAAGAATTGATGATATAACAAATATAATTAAATACTAATCGATTAGACGAATTATATTTATAACTTTGTTCAACCCTTTATTTAGAATTATGCGCATCATTAAATATACCTTCCTACTACTTCTCTTATTTTCCATTGGATTGTTTGTCTATATTTTTACTCAAAATGGCAATTATAAAATTACTCGTTCTCAAATTATTAAAGCATCAAGATACACTGTTTTTGAATATGTTAACGATTATAAGAACTGGGAAACCTTTCATTCGATGAAGCAACGTCTTTCGGGAGTAACCTTTGATTACAAAGCACAAACTTCTGGCAAAGGCGGCAGTTTCTCTTGGATAAGTGATAGTGATAACGGTTTTATGAAAACCAATTTTGTAAAAGACAACGATAGTATTGCACAAAAAATGGTATCTGATGGTTATAATGCAACAATCAATTGGAAGTTTAAAGATACTATTGGTGGCACAAAAGTAACCTACTCTACCAAAGGAAACATTGGAGTGTTACAAAAGTTTAGTACATTCTTTCAAGGAGGCATTAAAAGCATCTTGAATAATGACATTGACCGAACACTATATAATCTTAACAAAACGCTTGATTTTGAACTAAAAACCTATTCGGTAAAAGTAAATGGTGTTGCCCAACGCAATGCTGCTTATTTTATCAAGCAAAGCTTTACGTGTAAAACAAAAAACTTGTCGCGAAACATAAAAATAGTGATGCCTAAGTTGGTCTATTTCTTTAAAAAGAATAACATTCCGATGGCAGGAAAACCTTTTGTATTATATGAAACAACAACACTAAAGACTGATGAAGTTACAGTATCGGTATGTATTCCAACACAGCAATTAGTTACTTTGATGGAAGGAAGTGATGTGTCATCGGGTGAAATGGAAGCGTTTACTTGTATTAAAACAACTCTGAAAGGTGATTATTCGCATCGTGATGCTTTATGGAAAAAGGCACAGGATTATATTCTTGAAAAAGACTTTAAACCTAATTTTGCAGGAAAATATATAGAACGATACACCAAAACGATTGACGATGTAAAAAACCCATCAAAATGGGAAACTGAATTGTATATCCCTGTTTTTCCAAAAGTAGTGCCAACTGTCGTTACTGCAACTACAGTTTCAGTACCGCCAATATCAAGCGAAAACCAATCCGTTCATTCAACATCAGAAGCAAGCCAAGAAATTCCATAATTTTATAGGTAGTGATTAAACCTTTTGGTTTATTATTATTCTTATTACAAACTTTCAAATTTGCAAGACGAAAAGGTTTTTATTGAAGAATTATTGAATCCTAAAACGCAGAACAAAGCGTTTCAAGTCTTGCTACAACAGTTTCAAAAACCGCTATACCATCACATTAGGACTATTGTTTTGAACCATGATGATGCGGATGATGTATTGCAAAATACGTTTGTAAAAGTCTTTCGCTATTTGAAAGATTTTAAAGGTGACAGTAAATTATTTTCTTGGATGTTTCGAATTGCAACTAATGAAGCCATAACTTTTTTAAATCAAAAAGCTAAGAAACATAACACTACTGGAGTAGCAATACAAACCAAAACTATTGATAACCTCGAAGCTGATGATTATTTTGATGGCGATGAAATTCAACTTAAACTTCAAAAAGCGATTGTTCTTTTGCCCGAAAAACAACAATTAGTTTTCAAGATGAAGTATTTTGAAGAATTGAAATATGAGGAAATTTCAGAAATACTAGGCACTTCGGTTGGTGGCTTGAAAGCTTCTTATCATCATGCCGTGAAGAAAATTGAAGAATATATGAATATCCATTAAACCTTTTAGTAGAATTTAAGTCAAAGTAGTATGAATGAATTTAAATTAGACAATCAACCCAAAATATCTCCTGGTTTTAAAGTGCCAGAAGGATATTTTGATACATTATCTGAAAACATCAATGCAAGACTGAATGCTGATGAACCCAAAGTTATTTCATTATATCAGCGTCATAAGAAAACTATTTATGCAGTGGCAGCGGTTTTAGCTATAGCATTGAGTGTTCCTTTTTTTATGCAACAACAACCTAAAGTGGTATCCGATTTAGACCAAAGTGTCATTGAAGACTATATATCTTACAACACCAAAATGACACCTTATGAACTAGCGGAATATTTGGACAAAGAAGATATAGAAAAACTTAAAGTAGATTTTGAAATTCAAGACAAGGTTTTGGAAGAATCGCTTTTAAACAACATAGATGTAGAACAATATATTGTAAATTAATATGAAAACAAAACAACTATTACTAACGCTATTGTGCTTGGTGTGTGTTACCGCGTTCAGTCAAAATAGATTGAAAGAAAAACAAAACCAAATCAAATCGATTAAAGTAGCTTTTATTACCAACGAATTGTCATTAACTCCAGATGAAGCTGCAAAATTTTGGCCAATCTATAATGCTTTTGAAGACAAACAACTTGAAATTAGAAAAACAAAGTTGAAAGGCTACATTAGCAGAATGGATGAAGATTCTCTAAATACCTTAACTGAAAAAGAAGCTACTACTATGCTCACACAAATAGAAAGTGCTGAGGAAGATTTGTTTTTATTGAAAAAGAAGTTTAACGCTGACATACGTGCTGTATTGCCTGCTTCAAAAATAGTAAAACTAAAAAAAGCCGAAGAAAAATTCAACCGAAAGCTGTTGCAACAGTTTAAGGAAAAAAGAAATAAATAATAAAAGAAAAGAGCAGCAATGTTCTTTTTTTTTATTGAAAAACGATACTGATAATTTTATCTTTTCCTGCAGCGATGGCTTTGGTTGGTGAAACAAAACGGATGGTAAACAAACTATTATCAGTTGTAAATTGTTTCCAAGAATTTCCAAAATCATTAGAATAAAACAATCCCGTAGCACCTACTGACACCAAGGCTTTTCCTTTGGAATTGGGAACAAACTGTACGCAGGAAGCATAACCAAAGCCAACCTTCTCGCCTACTAATTTCCATGTTTTCCCGCCATCAAATGTAATGGCTTTGTTTTGAAAATTTTGGTTTGGCATTTCATAATTGCCTCCAGCTATAAATCCTATTTTTTCGTTATAAAAATCGGCAGTGAATATTCCAGTCATGGCTTCACCTTGAACAATAGGCGTATCGAATACTTCCCAACTTATCCCTTTATCTTTTGAATAAAACACTCTTGATTGTTTTCCGCCAGAAACTACCCAACACGAATTGCCTTTGATACAAATATTGGTATTACTAGCTGCAAATGCTCCTTCGCCATTTATTACTTTGGGCAATTGAACACACCGTATTTTGTTCCAAGTTTTTCCAGAATCTCGAGTAATGATTATGCTTAAACAGTCTTCCGTTGGATCGCCAATAGCTATTCCTTCTTCGTCGTTCCAAAAATGCATACTGTCGTAGAACACTTTTTCGTGTTTCTCTTCATAAACCAATTCACTTTGTTTGAGGTTTCTATTATATCGGTATAATAACGCTGGATTATCAATGGATAAGAAGTAAACATACTTTGATGTTAGAGCAATGCTTCGGAATTCAAAGATATAGGGCAACTTAGTGAGTTGTTTTTCATATTTTTCTTTTGCACTCATAAATCCTATTTTTTTATCGGAACCACCAAAATAGATTGTATCGTTATCAGAAGCAATGGCTCGAATACTTATTTTACTTGTATAAAGTGTATCAATTGTTATAGAAGTAAATTCTTTTGACACATATTCTTTAGAAGTTTTACAAGCCGTTAAACCAATTAGACAAAGGAAAGTCCAATAGATGAATGAGTTTTTCATACTCTTAAAGTTTTGCTAAAAATACATTAATTATTTTATTTCATAAACTCTAAAAAATTGTGGCATAATAATTGGATATTTTGCAATAGCATACAATCCATAAAATATAGCATCATGAAAACAAATATTATTACTTTGACAATGCTGTCGCTGATGAGTATAAACTTTGCATTTGCTCAAGACAGAACAACGGTAACGGCTAACAATTCTGAGATTAGTGATAATCTTGATTTAAGAGCTGTGGCATCTATCTTTGGAGACTCTAAAGATTTGGATGATTTTGAATATAGATTGAACAATCCTGAATACCAAATATCGAATTTGGATTTGAATAATGATAATAAAGTAGATTACTTGAGAGTAATTGAAACCGTAGAAGGAAATGTTCATTTAATTATAATTCAATCGGTGCTTGGAAGAGATTTATTTCAAGATATTGCTACAGTTGAAGTTACAAAAGACAGAGACAGTAGGGTACAAGTACAAGTAGTTGGTGATGTTTATATGTATGGAACCAACTATATCTATGAGCCTGTTTATGCATATACACCAGTAATATATACTACCTTTTGGGCACCTCGTTACAGACCTTACTATTCTAGTTGGTATTGGGGCTATTACCCATCCTATTATGTAGCTTGGCATCCGTTTCCAATCTTTAGATATAGAAATAATATTAATGTCTGGATTAACTTTAACCACCATTATAACTATGTAAACACTAGAAATTGTTATGCTGTTTACAACAATTATTATAGAGGAAGACGTGGAAATGCGTATGAAGTGCAACATCCAAACCGTTCTTTTACCAACAGACATAGTGGTTATGTCAATAGATATGAATTGGACAAAACCAGAAACATTAGAACTGTTGGAACTGTTGGTACTAGAGATGAAATAGCCTCAAACAACATAAGAAATTCTAAAAACGATTTCAATAGTACTAGAACTACTGACAATTCGAGCAGCGTTAGAAGCAATAACACAAGAAATACAGGAACAGTTAGAGAAAACACTACTACTGGCGGTGTGCGAAGCAGTAATTCTTCAGTATCTGTTAAACAGGAAACACCTGTTAGAAACACTACCGTTAGAGAAATTGCTCCAACTAGAAATAATGGAAGTATAGGTTCATCAACCAATGAGAGTATTAGAACACAACCTACAAGAAGTTCGAATAGTAATTCAAGTGTTAGAAGCCACTCTAGTACTTCGAGAAATTTATCGAGTTCAAGAAGTGTTTCAAGTGGCTCCAGTTCAAGAAGTAGTACTTCTGGGTCAAGTTCGAGAGGAAATAGTAGAAGATAATGATTTGTTGTTCTAAATAGATTTTAAGTTTAAACAAAAAACCATTTCAATTGAAATGGTTTTTTTATACTATATTACAATATTCCAACACTATCCTAAAAAGTGTGTAAATTAAAAAACTTCGCTTTCTTTTAATTTTTCCATATTATTGACTAATTGAAGTTCATCAACAAATTTTTGAATTTTACCGTTCATCACGCCGTCCATATCAAAAACATCCAATCCAATTCTATGATCGGTTACTCTACCTTGAGAATAATTGTATGTTCTAATTTTTGCAGAACGGTCACCCGAACTAACTTGAGATGTTCTTTTTACGGCATCCTCTGCTTGTTTTTTGGCTAACTCTTGTTCATATAAACGAGAACGCAAAACTTCTAAAGCTTTGTCCTTGTTTTTATGTTGCGATTTTTGATCTTGACATTGTGCTACCAATCCTGTTGGGATATGTGTCAAACGAACAGCTGATTTTGTAGTATTTACTGATTGTCCACCAGGACCAGAAGAACAGAAAAAATCAACACGAACATCATTCATATCAATTTGAACATCAAACTCTTCTGCTTCTGGTAAAACCATTACTGTCGCAGCAGAAGTATGAACTCTTCCTTGGGTTTCTGTTTGTGGCACTCGTTGTACACGATGAACACCAGCTTCAAATTTTAATGTTCCATAAACATCTTCACCGGTAACTTCAAAAATAATTTCTTTAAAACCACCCGAAGTTCCTTCATTCATATCTACTACAGAAGTTCTCCAGCCACGAGTTTCACAATATTTGGTGTACATTCTGAACAAATCTCCAGCAAAAATAGAAGCTTCATCACCACCAGTTCCAGCTCTAATTTCTACCATAACATTCTTAGCATCTTCAGCATCTTTTGGAATCAACATAAACTTGATTTCATCTTCCAATTCTGGCAAACGGTCTTGCGCTTCATCCAATTGCATTTTTGCCATTTCCGTCATTTCTGCATCGCTTCCATCCGCAATAATTTCCTTGGCTTCTTCAATATTTGCCGTAATAAGCATTAATTCTTCACGCTTTTCCATCAAGTCTTTAAGACCTTTATATTCTTGATTTAATTGAACATAACGTTTTTGATCGGCAATAACATCAGGCTGAATAATCAAATCTGATACTTCGTCAAATCGTTGTTTTACATATTGCAATCTTTCTAACATAATATTTTCTTGCTATTTTGGAGTGCAAAAATACAACTTTTTGGTTCAATTTTAAGGTTTAGTGTTTCAACTTTTAGGATAGTCTTAAGATAAAAAATAATGTTTTTAAAAAAAGGATTGCATAATTTTGCAATTCTTATCATTTTATAATGACATTCACTACAATTCGAAAATATTTCAACATTATTTTATTCCAAAAATTAATTGTTGCAGCAATATTAATAAGTATTCTTTCTTCATTTTTAGCCATTTCTTTAAAACACATTACTGAATATCTTGAACTGAGTTTTCTTTTAAAAGCTACAAAACAAAATTTTTTAATGTTTGTTTTTCCTATAATTGGTTTTTTTGTTATTCATTTTTTGCGTCACTATTTATTTAAAAAGAAAGAAAATAAAGGTATTAAAGAAATCTTTGATGCTACAAATTCCAAAAATAAAAGTTTACCTTTATACAAAGTGCCTTCACATTTTATAAACGGATTATTTACAGTAGCTTTTGGTGGTTCAACTGGAATTGAAGTTTCAACGGTTGTTGCTACAGCGGCTATTGGTGCTGCTACTCACAAAAAAGAAAATTTATTTAAAAACTACAAAACTGAATTAATTTGTGCTGGAATTACTGCCGGTATAACTATTTTGTTCAGTAGCCCAATTGCTGGAATTCTTTTTTCAATGGAGGTCATTGCTAAAAAGAAAAACAAGATTTTCTTCATCACCAATAGTATTGCACTAGCGGTTGCTTATGGCTTGTTATTGATTTTAGACGAAGAACCACTCTTTTCTGTAATCATTAAAAGTTGGAATTATTATGCCATCCCTTATTTTATTTTACTTGGAATTTTAGCCGGATTTAATTCTGTTTTACTTACTAAAATGGTTTTGTTTTTCAAAAAACAATTTTCTAAAATTGAAAATGATTTTCATAAAATTCTTTTGGGTTCATTTATCATAAGTGTATTACTTTTTATCCTTCCACAATTGTATGGTGATGGCTATCATGCGATGAAAGCACTATTTATTTCTGGCAAAACAGCATTTTCAATTTCTTTTATAGTTACATTTATAGGAATATTGATTTTAAAACCAATAATTACATCAGCTACGTTAGCTTCAGGTGGCGATGGTGGTGTCTTTGCTCCTAGCCTTTTCATTGGAGCATTTTTAGGATTTTTTGTAGCAACAGTTTTGAATACATATTTTAATCTTAATGTAATTCCTATAAATTTTATGGTACTTGGAATGGCCGCAGTATTGAGTGCTAGTCTTCATGCACCATACACTTCCTTATTTTTAGTTTGCGGAATGATAAATGATTATACTTTGTTTTTACCCATACTTATGGTTTGTTTTATTGCAAAATATACTTCAATGTTTCTGTATCCCTTTACCGTTTACACCTATTCTCCAGTCGTAACTAATTAGTTTTTAAGGTGTCGTTTTTATTTTTAAAAAAAAGTAAAAACAAAAATAAGTTTACTAATTTTACAACCAATTAATTTTTTTTCTATGAAAAATAGACTGGTTAAATTAGCATTACTATTCCTCATTGCTTTAATGATTTCGTGCAATCAAAATTCAAAAAAGAAATTTGAAAAACTTCAACAAATCTCTTGGCTTGAAGGAAACTGGGAAAACAAACTTGACGATGGTCTTTTAATTGAAAAATGGAAAAAAAATAATGATAGCGTTTACTTAGGGAAAAGCTATTTTATTCGTGGAAATGATACACTTCATTTTGAAAGTATTGAATTAATCCAAAGAAATGATGACTTACTTTATATTCCAACTGTTAAAGGTCAAAATAATAATGAACCTATAGAGTTTAAACTATCTAAAAGTACAGAAAACACATTCACTTTTGAAAATAGTTCTCACGATTACCCTCAAACTATTGAGTATAAAAAAGTAACCGATTCACAATTAAGTGCAACAGTTTCCGGTAATCAAGATGGAAAAGTAAGTTCTGATGTATATCTTTTAAACAAAAAATAATATATATTATCTAGTGCTCACAAATTTTGTGAGCATTTTTTTGTTTAAACGTTATGGTTATTCAAATAAAAAACCGAGTTATTTCTAACTCGGTTTAAATATAGTAACCCTTAATTCAAAAATTATTTCACCTCTTCAAAATCAACATCTTGTGTTTGATCGCCAGTAGCATCAGCTTGTGGTTGCGCTTCTTGAGATTGACCTTCGCCTTGTGCGTACATTGCTTCTGTAGCAACTTTCCAAGCAGCATTTACATTATCAAGACCTTTTTGAATTGCCTCTAAATCTTGATTTTGATGTGCCATTCTCAATTCTGTTAATGCCGATTCAATGCCTACTTTATGATCATCAGATAATTTCTCACCCAACTCCTTTAGTTGACTTTCTGTTTGGAAAATCATAGCATCGGCTTCGTTCATTTTTTCTGCTTTTTCTCTTGCAACTCTATCGTTTTCTGCGTTCATTTCAGCATCTTTTTTCATTCTTTCAATTTCTTCTGGTGTTAAACCAGAGGAAGCTTCGATACGAATGTCATGTGATTTTCCAGTTCCTTTATCAGTTGCTGAAACTTTGATGATACCATTAGCATCAATGTCAAAAGTTACTTCAATTTGAGGAACACCTCTTGGTGCTGGTGGAATTCCATCTAAGTGGAAACGACCAATTGTTTTATTATCAGCAGCCATTGTTCTTTCTCCTTGAATTACGTGTATTTCAACACTTGGTTGATTGTCCGCTGCCGTAGAGAATACTTGTGATTTTTTAGTTGGAATAGTAGTATTCGACTCAATTAATTTCGTCATCACATTACCCATAGTTTCAATTCCTAATGATAAAGGTGTAACATCTAATAACAATACATCTTTTACATCACCTGTTAAAACGCCACCTTGAATTGCTGCTCCAATAGCTACAACTTCATCAGGATTTACTCCTTTTGATGGTTTTTTTCCAAAGAATTTTTCTACTTGTTCTTGAATAACTGGCATTCGTGTAGAACCTCCAACTAAGATAACTTCATCAATATCTGAAGTTGATAAACCTGCATCTTTCAACGCTTTAGCAACTGGTTCCATTGAACGTTTTACTAATATTTCTGCTAATTGTTCAAATTTAGCACGAGTTAAAGTTTTAACTAAGTGCTTAGGTCCTGAAGCTGTAGCGGTAACATATGGCAAGTTAATTTCGGTTTGTGTAGAAGATGATAATTCAATCTTTGCTTTTTCTGCAGCTTCTTTCAAACGTTGTAACGCCATAGGATCTTTTCGCAAATCTATTCCTTCTTCTGAGTTAAATTCGTTTGCCATCCAATCGATAATCACTTGGTCAAAATCGTCACCTCCTAAGTGAGTATCTCCATTAGTTGACAATACTTCAAAAACACCATCGCCCAATTCCAATACTGAAATATCAAAAGTACCACCACCTAAATCGTAAACTGCTATTTTTTGATCTTTTCCTTTTTTGTCCAATCCATAAGCTAATGCCGCAGCAGTTGGCTCATTGATGATACGCATTACTTTTAATCCTGCAATTTCTCCAGCTTCTTTTGTAGCTTGACGTTGTGCATCATTAAAATAAGCAGGAACAGTAATAACAGCTTCTGTAACGGTTTGTCCTAAATAATCTTCGGCCGTTTTTTTCATTTTTTGAAGTGTCATTGCTGACAATTCTTGTGGCGAATAAAGTCTTCCATCAATATCAACTCTTGGAGTATCATTGTCACCTTTTACCACTTTATATGCTACAGTCGATGCTTCTTTGGCACTTTCTGAATATTTATTACCCATAAATCTCTTTATGGATGCTACAGTCTTAGTAGGATTAGTTACTGCTTGTCTTTTTGCTGGATCTCCTACTTTAATTTCGCCACCATCAACAAATGCTATTACTGACGGTGTTGTTCTTTTCCCTTCTGCATTAGCAATTACTACTGGTTCTCCACCTTCCATAACTGAAACACAAGAATTGGTTGTACCTAAATCGATACCAATAATTTTTCCCATTTTATTTTCTTCTTTTTAATTTTAAATTTTATTATTTCACTTAAAGTGATTAGTGCGTTGTGTTGCACACTTACATTTAGTCAACATTTATGCCAAGGAAGGAATGTGAATAAATTGTCAGTTTTGAAAGGACTAAGTATGACAAGATGACATCTAATATACGAAGCAAGAAGTACATGAGTAGAAGTTCAAGGTTTCAGATTTTATTTTGATTTTTTCAAAATTTCAAATCCAACAATGGTAAAATATCCCAAAATATAACAAAGTACATCATGCCATGAAAAAGAGGTGCCAATAATTATTTTAGCAAATTTATTATTTTGTAAACCTAATTCTTTGATACAATCTAAATATTGCAAAAACTCTACGACAAAAGCAAAAAACAATACATAAAAAGCTGTTTTCCATTTCGAAAACACCAAAATACTCATTACAAAACAATAGATTAAAATCACCACGAGATAATCGCCAAAATACGGTCGGATGAAACTATCGTTGACATATAATGCAATGAAAATCTCTGTGAATAAAAGCAAACAAAAAGCTATAAAATAATTTTGGTTGAATTTGAACATTGTCTTAAAAAAAAATCCCAAAAAATTGGGATTGTAATTATTTTAGTCATTCATCGAAATAAGGAATTCTTGATTGTTTCTGGTTTTCTTAATCTTGTCATTAATAGTATCCATTGCTTCCACTGGATTCATGTCTGCAAGGAATTTTCTAAGTATCCACATTCTTTTTAATGTATTTTCGTCTAATAATAAATCATCTCGACGCGTACTTGAAGACGTTAAATCAATAGCAGGGAAAATTCTACGGTTGGCAATTTTTCTATCCAATTGCAGTTCCATATTTCCTGTTCCTTTAAATTCTTCAAAGATTACTTCGTCCATTTTTGATCCAGTTTCTGTTAAAGCCGTAGCAATTATACTTAATGAACCACCGTTTTCTACATTACGAGCTGCACCAAAGAAACGTTTTGGTTTCTGCAAAGCATTGGCATCTACTCCACCCGAAAGTACTTTTCCAGATGCGGGTTGTACTGTGTTATAAGCTCTAGCTAATCGCGTAATTGAATCTAATAAGATTACAACATCATGACCGCATTCTACCAATCGTTTTGATTTTTCGAGAACTATATTGGCAATTTTAACATGCTCCATTGGTTCTCTATCGAAAGTAGATGCAATTACTTCACCACGAACACTTCGTTGCATATCAGTTACTTCTTCCGGACGTTCATCTATTAATAAAACAATTAAGTAAACTTCGGGATGATTGGCAGCAATGGCATTTGCAATGTCTTTTAAAAGCATTGTCTTACCCGTTTTTGGTTGGGCCACAATCATTCCACGTTGTCCTTTTCCAATTGGAGAAAACAAATCGATAATTCGTGTAGAAATACTTGTATGTTTTTCGGCAATATTAAATTTCTCTTTTGGAAATATAGGAGTTAGATGTTCAAAAGAAACTCTATCCCTAACTACTTGTGGATCATGCCCGTTAATTTTTAAAACGCGAACTAAAGGAAAAAATTTCTCTCCTTCTTTTGGCGGTCGAACTACACCTTTTACAGTATCACCAGTTTTCAAACCAAACAAACGAATTTGGGAAGTTGACAAATAAATATCGTCTGGCGATGCCAAATAATTATAATCTGAAGAACGTAAAAACCCATAACCATCAGGCATCATTTCAAGAACGCCTTCACTTTCTATAATTCCGTCAAACTCATAATCGGCATCGCGAAAATTTTGTTTCTTTCCCTTATAATTTGGATTGTTGTTATTGGCTTTTTCGTTAGGATTTGAATTTCCATTACCATTTTGATGATTGTGTTTTGGAACTCTTGGTTGATTTTTTTCTTGACTTGAAGAATCAGCAACAACTTCTTCTTTTGCGTTTTCTTCAACCTTTTCAGGAGGAATTGAACTGGATTTTTTTTCAAAAACTGGTTTTTTAAATTTAGAACCTTTTTCTTTTGCTTCAGGTTTCTTAGTTTCTGTAGTTGTAAGATTCTCACTAGGAGTTTCATTTGCAAACAATTCACCTTGTTTTTCTACTTTTTCAGAAGTTTCATCGGCAGTAATTCTACTGCGTTTTGGCTTTTCCAACTTAGGTTTAGCTATAACTTTGGGCTTTTCAGTTGCTTCGGTTGCGTTATTTTGTTGTGCTAAAATATCCTCAATGAGTTTATCTTTTTTTACACCGGTAACTTTTATAGTTTTTGCCAATTTGGCAATTTCTTGAAGCTCAGCAAGCTTCATTTCTTTTAAGGCAGAAATATCAAACATGAATGTCCTTTGTGGTATTAAATTAGTTTAAAAAGGAAATAAAAAAATAAGTAGAAAAATGTATCTTTTAATCGTCCGTAGGATGAAGTACTTACGGTTTTGCCATGCAATAATACAAATAAAATTTTAGGTTGCAATAGTATTTATTAAAAAAGAAACTTTATTTTTGTACTTCAAATTTTGAAAATGTTTAGACCACAAACCTATTACTTAATCGGTGTATTACTAATAAATGGCATCTTGCCCTTTGTTTTTCCACTGTGGAAACTTGATGGAAAAGAAGTTTATTTTATGTCAAATGTTGCTTATTCGTCATTATTTGGATTAAGTATAGTTCTATCACTACTAAGCATTTTATCGCATACAAAAAGACAACAGCAATTTGTCATGGGCAGATTGAACATAATATTGAATTTAATTTTATTAGGATTATTTGTATATCATACACTAAATGCATCTGGAGGAACGACTGCTGTTCCAGAGAAAGGTGTTGGGATGTTCTTACCTATTTTTTCTATCGTACTTTTGGTTTTGGCAAACAAAGCCATTAAAAAGGATGAAGATCTCGTAAAATCTGTAGATAGATTACGATAAACCTATAAACTTAGTTTTTTAGTGCTGCAAAAAACCCAAACTTTCGTTTGGGTTTTTTATTTGAAATTGCTTCCCAGCTTTAAAAACAATAAAAACCCAATATAGAGGTATATTAATTATTGATTTTTGATTTTGAAATTACAAACAGAACATTAACCACCACCAACCGACCACTACTTCTTCCCTATTTCAATTACTTCTAAGTTCTGGATTTTTTCGCCTTCAATTTCAAATCGCAACATCGTTCGCACTTGATGGAAGCCATGAATTCCGGCTGCACCAGGATTCATGTGTAATAAATTTAATTTTTTATCGAACTGCACTTTAAGTATATGTGAATGACCACAAATAAATAATTTAGGAGGATTTTTACTTATTTCTTCTCTAATCGTTTGATTGTATTTTCCAGGATAACCACCAATATGTGTAATCCAAACATCGATATTTTCGCAAAAAAAACGATTGTTCAACGGAAACTCCATCCTTGCTTTGTCATCGTCAATGTTACCATAAACGGCTCGAAGTGGCTTTAATTTTTTAATTTCATCTGTAACTTGTAAGTTTCCAATATCTCCAGCATGCCAAATTTCATCTGCCAAACGAACATATTTTAAAATGGTTTCGTCAATATGACTGTGTGTATCGGAAAGTAAAAGAATTTTTATCATAAATACAAAAATATAAAAAAAATGGGCTACAAACTTTTAAGGTATTAAAACATAAAATCTTTGTAAATTTGCGAGATACAAACTCGAAATCCACAACACGAAACCCGAAAATTATACTTTTGAGACATTTCATTCACTTAGCCTACAAAGGAACCAATTATCATGGTTGGCAATCGCAACCAAACGCCATTTCGGTTCAAGAAGTTTTAGAGAAAGCATTGCAAATTATACTCCGAAAATCAATTGCAATTGTAGCTGCTGGTAGAACAGATGCTGGTGTTCATGCCAAAGAAATGTATGCTCATTTTGATTTTGATGAAATCATTAATGTAGAAAAATTAGTAAAAAAACTAAATTCTTTTCTTCCAAAAGACATTGCTATTTTTAAAATCATCAAAGTTCATGATACTGCACATGCCCGATTTGATGCAGTCAAGAGAACATACCAATACCACATTCATACTCAAAAAAATGCATTTGAATGTAATGATAGTTGGTATTTCGCTCAAAATATCAATATTGAAAAAATGAATGAAGCTTGTAAAATACTTTTCGCATACACCGATTTTGAATGTTTTTCTAAAATACATACTGATGTAAATACTTTTGATTGTAAAATCTATGAAGCTTTTTGGCAACAAAAAGAAAATCAATTGGTTTTTACCATAGCGGCCGACCGGTTTCTTAGGAATATGGTTCGTGCAATTGTAGGAACATTGATAAATATTGGTTTGGAAAAAGTATCTTTAGAAGATTTCAAAAAAATCATTGAAAGTAAAGATCGAGCAAAAGCTGGGTTTTCAGTTCCAGCTCATGGTTTGTATTTGACAAAAATTGAGTATGCGTATTTGTAAATGAAACTTGGAAGATAGAATTTAGAATTTAATATTTTATAAAATTGATGGAAGCAAAAGCGTTTGATTCAAATTTGTTTAAACGAATTTTAAAATATACCAAACCTTACAGAGCAAGGTTTTATGGTGTGATTGCATTTGCCATTTTTTTATCTGTTTTTGCAGCACTTCGACCGCTTTTATTGAAGCATACTGTTGATGATTATCTTAAACCAAAAGATGAACACGGATTGTTATTTTATGTAATGTTAATGGCAATAGTCTTATTGTTAGAAGTTTTTTCACAGTTCTATTTTGTTTATTGGGCAAACTGGCTTGGGCAAGACATCATCAAAGATATTCGTATAAAATTGTTCAAACACATGCTAAGTTTCAGAATGAAATATTTTGATAACTCACCGGTTGGAATGCTTGTTACCCGTTCTGTTTCTGACATTGAACAAATTGCACGTATTTTTAGTCAAGGATTATTTATGATTATTAGTGATTTGCTAAAAATGATTGTTATTCTTGGCTTTATGTTCTATATGAATTGGCGTTTGACTTGGATTGTAATTTTAGCCATGCCTGTTTTAGTATATGCTACTCGAAAATTTCAACGAAAAATGCAAGTCGCTTTTGAAGAAGTAAGAACTCAAGTGGCAAACATGAATACTTTTGTGCAAGAACGAGTTACTGGAATGAAAATTGTTCAATTTTTTAGTCGAGAAGAAATTGAATATCAAAAATTTAAAGCCATAAATGAAAAGCACAAAAAAGCTTGGATAAAAACCATTTTATACAACTCTATCTTTTTTCCTATTGCTGATTTTATATCCTCGTTTACTCTTGGAGCTGTCGTTATATATGGCGGTTTTCAAATTTTAGATGGTGATAAATTTACCACTTTTGGCGATTTATTTTCTTACACTATGTTTATAAGCATGTTGTTTAATCCTCTGCGACAAATTGCTGATAAATTTAATGAAATGCAAATGGGCATGATTGCTGCCAATCGTGTGTTTGATATTATTGATAGTACTGATACTATTCAAAGCAATGGAATCAAAGTGGCACCACATTTTGAAGGAATTATCAGTTTTCAAAATGTTCGATTCGGTTATATTGAGGAAGAAGAAGTTTTGAAAGGAATAAATTTAGAGGTTAAATCGGGTGAAACGATTGCAATTGTGGGTTCAACTGGCGCTGGAAAATCTACGATTATCAATTTACTAAACCGTTTTTATGAAATAAATTCAGGAACGATTACTATTGACAATCAAAATATACAAGAATTTGAATTAGAGAGTTTGCGGAAACAAATTGCAATTGTACTTCAAGATGTTTTTCTTTTTGCTGATACTATTTATAACAATATTACTTTAAACAATCCAGAAATAAGTCGTGAAGAAGTAATTTCTGCTGCAAAAAAAATAGGTATTCATGATTTTTTAATTTCTCTTCCAAATGGTTATGATTATAATGTCAAAGAACGTGGCGTTATGCTTTCTTCTGGGCAAAGGCAATTAATTGCTTTTCTTCGGGCATATGTTAGTAATCCGAGTATTTTAATTTTAGATGAAGCAACATCTTCTATTGACACTTATAGTGAAGAATTGATTCAAAAAGCAACCGAAAAAATTACACAAGGCAGAACTTCCATCGTTATAGCCCATCGATTGGCAACAATAATAAATGCAGACAAAATTGTAGTGATGGACAAAGGAGAAATTGTAGAGTTAGGAACGCATCAAGAATTACTATTAAAACAGAACGGATACTACAAAAAATTATATGATGCACAGTTTTCGAGTGAAGTAATTTAAATATTTCACACAATTTGAATATTATTGATTGCTATTAGGTTATAATTTTTATTTTTGTGAATCTTAAACTATAAAAATTGTACTAATAAATGAATCATCAAAAAGAACATGATTTTTTTCAGTCTTTAAAAAACAACTTGATTAGACATGAAAAACGAAATGCTTTTTTTATAAATAATGTTTTTTACTCTTATTCAGAATTAGCACAATCCATTTCAAACATTAGAAGTATTATAAAAGAAAAAACTAATGAAAATGAAAAAATAATTGGTCTTATTACCAACGATGATTTAGAAACTTATGCCGCCATTCTTGCTTTGTGGTTTGAAGGAAAAGCCTATGTACCTTTAAATCCCAGTGTTCCAAATGAAAGAAATCAAAAAATCATTAATGAAGCTGGAATTATCACAATTATAGATTCTTCAGAGCTTACTGTTTTTGCAAATTTTAATACAATAGAAAGCAAGAAAATAAAAACAGTTTCACTCAATTTAAATCCAACTGAGTCAGCTGATAACAACCTGGTTTATCTACTATTTACTTCAGGAACTACAGGAAAACCAAAAGGTGTGCCTATTTCCAAAGAAAATCTTGAAGGCTTTTTAAGTGCGTTTTGGCATCTAAACTATGATATTACAGAAGAAGATCGATTTCTTCAAATGTTTGAATTAACTTTTGATTTATCGGTAATGTCCTTTTTAATTCCATTACTCAGCGGTTCATGCATATATTTAGTACCCAAAGACAAAATAAAATACAGCTATATCATTGAATTAATGGAAGAACAAGAATTGACCGTAGCGTTAATGGTTCCGTCAATGTTGTATTATTTGAGACCTTATTTTGACGAAATAGATTTACCCAAAATGAAGTATAGTTTATTTTGTGGAGAAGCACTTTCGTTAGACATAACTCAAGAATGGAGTAAATGTTTGCCAAATTCAAAAATAACAAATGTTTATGGACCAACAGAAGACACCATTTTTTGTACTTTTTATGATTATAAAAAATTAGAACCAAATAAAACGTATAATGGAATTCTTTCAATAGGAAAATCAATGCTGAATAACTATTCGATAATTGTAGATGAGAACAATGCTATTTTATCAGCTGGAAAGGTTGGAGAGCTTTGTTTAGGTGGAGTTCAATTATCATCAGGATATTGGAAAAATGAAGAAAAAAATCAAGAAAGTTTTTTTTATACCAATTACAACAACAAGCATGAACGGTTTTACAAAACTGGTGACTTGTGCAAAATAGATGAATTTGGAGATTTATTGTACCTTGGAAGAATGGATTTTCAAATCAAAATTCAAGGTTATCGTGTAGAACTGTCGGAAATAGAATATTATGCTAAAGAATTTTTATCAAAAATTAATGTTGTCGTATTAACAATAATTGATCATTTAGGAAATAATGAAGTAGGAATGGTAATTGAATCAAAAAAATTTGACAGTAAAGAATTACTTGAATTCTTGAAACTTAAACTTCCATATTATATGGTTCCTAAAAAAGTTAATTTTATTGATAACTTTCCACTTAATAGCAATGGCAAAATCGACAGAAAAGAACTTGAAACACTGTTTTATAATAAATAATGAGTAGCTATATACTAAGACAAGCTAACAATGAAGACATTCCTTTTTTAGCAAAAACCATCATGGAAGCTGAAAAAAGTGGAACAGAAAAGTTTAGTTTTTCAACTCTTTTTAATAAAAATGAAAAAGAAGCATTGCAACTAATAGAACAAATGCTAGAAGAAGAAATAGTTGGTTGTGAAATTTCAATAAATAGTTTTAAGGTTATTGAATTTGACGGAAAAGTAGTAGCAGCATTTGCAGGTTGGATAGAAACTTTTGATACAGAAATTACTTCTGGTTTACTAAAATCAAATTTAATTGGTTATACCTTTGGCAAAGAAAGCATTCATTTTTTTATGGGCAAATCCAATTTACTAAAAGAAATACAAATTAAAAGAGAGCCAAAAACATTACAACTAGAATATTTATATGTTTTACCCGAATACAGAGGAAAAAAATTGACAAATGAGTTAATTAATAAACATATTAATGATGCAAGAAATTTATTTTTACACCTAAAAAAAGTGCAAGTTCAGGTTTTTAAAAATAATAGCGGTGCTATCAAAGTATATGAAAACTGTGGTTTTAAAATTACTAAAGTTTTTAAATCAAAAAATGAGGAAATATTAGACTATTTGCCGTCAAACGAAAAATATTTAATGGAAAAAAAATTAAACTAAACAATTATGAATAGAAGTGAAATTTTAGAAAAAATTGGCATTATATTGACTTCGGTATTAGGACATGATAATTTTGAGTTACAAGAAAATTTATCAGCAAAAGATGTAGATGGTTGGGATTCTTTAACTCACATGATTATTATTACTGAAATTGAAGCAAAATTTGAAGTTAGATTTAAATTAAAAGAATTAAACAAACTTAATAATATGGGAAATCTTTTAGACCTAGTAAGCAATAAATTAGCCGAAAAATAAATCTCGAACATGACTTTCAATTCATTTGAGTTTTTGGTGTTTTTTTTAATTTTTTACTTTTTATATTGGAGTGTTTTTTCTGGCAATTTAAAAATTCAAAATATACTGTTATTAATAAGCAGTTATTTTTTTTATTCATGGTGTAATTGGAAATTTTTATCAATTTTAATTATTAGTTCAATACTATTTTATTCCTTAGGAAATGCAATTTCTAAAACTGAAAACGAAAAGAAAAAAACTTTTTTATTATACATAGCTGTTTTTCAGTCATTAGGAGTGCTTTTTTTGTTTAAATATTTAAACTTCTTCATTAGTTCAGTTGCTGATTTCTTGGCTATCTTTAATCTAAATGCTGATATTCATACTTTAAAAATAATATTACCGTTAGGAATCAGTTTTTATACTTTTAGATTACTAAGTTATATATTAGATATTTATAACGAAAAAATTGAACCAACCACCAATTGGATTATTTTTTTCAATTATGTTTCATTCTTTCCTTGTCTAATTGCTGGTCCAATAGATAGAGCCGATAATTTGATTCCTCAACTTGAAAAAAAACGAGAATTCAGCTATCAACTAGCCGTAGATGGGTTTCGTCAAATACTTTGGGGATTATTTAAAAAAATAGTTGTTGCAGATAGTTGTGCAATAATAACAAATGAAATTTTTGATAACTATCAAGATTATCCTGCAAGTTCTTTATTGATTGGTGCCTTTATTTATATTATTCAAATATATGCTGATTTTTCAGGCTATTCTGATATGGCAATAGGAATATCTAAGTTATTAGGGTTTTCTATTCCAAAAAATTTCAACTATCCTTTTTTTGCTACCAATATTGCAGAATTTTGGAAGCGTTGGCATATTTCGTTAACCAGTTGGATGACAGAGTATGTTTATACGCCTTTATCGTTTTTTTTTAGAAAACATGGTAAATATGGTATAATAATTTCAATTCTAATCAATTTTATTCTTGTTGGATTGTGGCACGGAAGCCAATGGACTTTTATAGTGTTTGGTTTACTGCATGGTATTTATTTTATACCATTGCTTTTAAATGGTACTTTAAATAAAAAAAATATAACAAAAAATGGTTTCAAAACTTTCATAGATATCATAACCACTTTTAGCATCGTAATGTTAACGGGTGTTGTATTTAGATCAAGCAGTGTTTCTATGGCTTGCGAATTTTATATAAATCTTTTTTCAAGTTCATTTTTTAGTTGGCCATTAATTACAACTGGCTATATGTTTTTATTGGTAACAGTTCTTTATATAACTATAATGTTCGTTATAGAATGGTTTGGAAGACAAGATTCATTTGGCATTGCAACTACTTTTATTAAAAAATCAAAATCAATTAGATGGAGTTTTTATATTTTTTTAGCCCTTTCAATTTATTATTTTTCGTTTAGTGATAAAACACAACAATTCATTTATTTACAGTTTTAAAAATGAAACATCTATTTAAAAACGTAGTTCCATTTATTTGTCTATTTTTTACGGTTATTTTAGTCATTCAAATAGCAATATCAACAAGGATAAAGGGAAAAAGTGTTACAGGTTTTGACACTCTTGACACCACTGAAAACATTAATGCTGATTTAGTTTTTATTGGAAGTTCACGTTGTTGGGCACATTTTGATCCTAATTTTTTTGAAGAAAATTACAACTTAAAATCTGTAAATATTGGAATGAGTGGTTTTTCAGAAATTGAACCCACAAAACTGAGATTGAAAAATTATTTAGCTAAAAATAAAAAACCAAAATATGTTATATTTAATATTGATCCTTTCTTAAAAGCTACGATTAAAAAAAATAAAAATTTAATTAATAAAAACAGTTATTCAGTTTATGCCTTTTTACCAAGCAAAAAAAATCTTGCTATTGTAAATTTTTATAAATTCAATAACTATGAAAAATATATTCCGCTGTATGCTATATTCAAGTATAAAATTTTATTTGATTGCCTTACTTTAAATAAGTCAAATTCATTTCCAAACGGATTTGAATCAAATGATGAAATTTGGAATCAAAAAAAATATCCTAGCTCAGCAATTAATAAAAAATTTTTTTTTAAACAAAATGAAACACATAAAATCACTGATGCTTTAGAAGAATTAAAACTGTTATGCAAAGAAAATAACATTCAACTCATTTGCATACAAACTCCAGTTTACAAATCAACCTATGATACAAAAGCATTTGAAATTCCTAAAACAATCTGTAAAAAACTAAACATACCATTTATAGACCTAAGCAATTCCTATATTAAAGATAAAATGAATTATTTTTACAACGACATTCATCTAAATAAAAATGGTGTTACTGAAATGAACAAACTTCTTAAGAATGAAAAGGAATTAACTAATTTTTTAAAATAAATCCTTAAATTCGCAATCTCAATTAATTTAGAAAATCATACAGTATGAAATACGATATTATTGTTTTAGGAAGTGGTCCAGGTGGATATGTAACTGCAATTCGCGCCTCACAATTAGGGTTTAAAGTTGCCATAATAGAAAAAGAAAATTTAGGTGGAATTTGCCTTAATTGGGGTTGTATTCCAACCAAAGCACTTTTAAAATCAGCTCAAGTATTTGATTATCTAAAACATGCTTCAGATTATGGGTTAACCGTAAAAGAATTCGATAAAGACTTTTCTGCTGTGGTAAAACGTTCTCGCGATGTAGCAGACGGAATGAGTAAAGGAGTTCAGTTCTTGATGAAGAAAAACAAAATTGATGTTATTGATGGTTTTGGCAAAATTAAACCAGGAAAAAAAATAGACGTAACCGCAGCTGACGGAAAAGTAACTGAATATTCTGCCGATCACATCATTATTGCTACTGGCGCACGCTCTCGTGAATTGCCAAATTTACCACAAGATGGTAAAAAAGTAATCGGATACAGACAAGCAATGACTCTACCCGAGCAACCTAAATCTATGATAGTAGTGGGTTCTGGAGCTATTGGTGTTGAATTTGCACATTTTTATAATTCTATGGGAACACAAGTAACTATTGTAGAATTTATGCCAAATGTTGTTCCAGTTGAAGATGAAGACGTATCCAAACAAATGGAACGTTCGATGAAAAAAGCTGGCATTACCATTATGACTAGTTCATCTGTTGAAAAAATTGACACTTCTGGGAATGGAGTAAAAGCTTATGTAAAAACAGCTAAAGGTGAAGAAATTATTGAAGCTGACATTTTACTTTCTGCCGTTGGAATTAAAACAAATATTGAAAATATAGGTTTAGAAGAAGTTGGAATTGCAACTGATAAAGATAAAATTTTGGTAAATGCCTACAACCAAACAAATGTACCAGGATATTATGCCATTGGAGATGTTACGCCAGGACAAGCATTAGCTCACGTTGCTTCTGCCGAAGGAATCAATTGTGTAGAGAAAATAGCTGGAATGCATGTTGACCCAATTGATTATGGCAATGTTCCAGGTTGTACATATGCCACACCCGAAATTGCTTCTGTTGGACTAACAGAAAAACAAGCCAAAGAAAAAGGATACGAACTAAAAATTGGTAAATTTCCGTTTTCTGCTTCAGGCAAAGCTAGTGCTGCAGGTACAAAAGATGGTTTTGTGAAGGTAATTTTTGATGCTAAATATGGTGAATGGTTAGGTTGTCACATGATTGGTGCTGGTGTTACTGATATGATTGCAGAAGCAGTTGTAGCAAGAAAACTAGAGACCACAGGACACGAAATCTTAAAAGCTATTCATCCACATCCAACAATGAGCGAAGCTGTTATGGAAGCTGTTGCTGATGCTTACGGTGAAGTAATACATTTATAAATGATAAATTTTATATAAAAAAAGGCTCACAAATTGTGAGCCTTTTTTTATTTAATATTCTGAATTAATTATTCATTTTAGCTTTTAAAGCTTTATATTTATCTGTCATTTCAAGTGCATTATAAACACTCATTAATGTTTTTGCAGCCGGTTCATTGTCAGGTTTTAATTCTACTGCTTTCTCCAAATAAGGTAATAATGCTTGGAAATTTTTCTCGCGTTCGGCTTTAATTACCGCATATCGCTTATTATCTTTATCTGATGTAGTTAGTTTGTTCATTTCTTCAACATATTTTTCGTCGCCACGAAGCATGACTTCTGATAAATTTAAATATGCATTAAAATAATCTGGTTTAATTGAAATAGCTTTTTTATAGTATTTGATAGCGTCTTCCAGCTGATCTGCTTGAGAACTTATAACTCCTAAATTATATACTAAATCGGCATTATTAGGATCTTTATCTAAGGCTTCATTTATTAATTTTTTATAAGTAGTAATGTCTTTCAATTTTAAATATAAATCAGCTTCTGTCAAAATTAGATTTGCATCATCTGGATTTTCAATTCTTGCTCGTGAAACTGCCTTCATTGCTTCGTCAGTTTTACCTTGTTGTACTAATATCAAAGCAACGTTTTTATAAATTTCAGCTTTTTTAGACTCAATTTTCTCATCTCTAGGTTTTTCATAAGTACCTACTTTAACAAATGTATCTCGTGTAGTTTTATTATTTCCAAAAGATTCTTCTTGCTTGTTTGTTTTATTAACTGCATAATAAATCATACCATCTCCTATATAATTAAGACGAATTAATTCATTATAATATTCTAAAGCCGTGTCATAATCTTGACCATTAGTAGCATAGCTGGCAGCATAATAAAGTTGGTCAACGTCTTTTTTATCCATTAAATACAAAGAATGAAATATACTTGCGCTTTCTTTGAACTTCTTTTGATTTCCCATTTCAATGGCAAGGTTTAATATAATAGGCTTAGATTGAGCAAATTCTTCATTAATATCATCTGTAAATGTTTTTTTCCCTGATTTTTTTTCAAAATCAATAACATCACTATAAGTTTTCGCTAATTCAGAAATATATTTTGGCGTATAAACTCTTTGCAAATCCATCATGTTTGGTACTTGCCCTTTAGATGCAAGTTCCATTTGTGGAATGTTAACTTTATAATAATTAAGTGCCATTTTATCAGCTTCGTCAGAAGCTACTTTTTCCAAACTAGCAACATTCATTTTGTATTCCTCAACTTCTTTTGCAGATGGAACGTCTTTATCATAAATCTTTTTCAGTTTTTTTAATTCGTCTTTCTGAGCGAAATTTGAAACTGAAACTAGCAATGCTGATGCTAATATAATTTGTCTAATTTTCATATTTCTAAAATTTTAGTTAATCTTCGGTTTCTGTATTTTCAGTTGATGTTTCATTTTGACTTGACTCAACATCGTTTTCATTTATTTCTGTACCTTCTAATTCAGTTTCTTCAATTTCATCTTCTTTCATTACTTTGGTTACTGCAGCAATAGAATCGTTTCCTTTTATATTAATTAAACGAACACCTTGCGTTGCTCTTCCCATAACTCTTAAATCAGAAACTTCCATTCTAATAGTCAAACCAGATTTATTAATAATCATTAAATCATCTTCATCGGTTACTGCATTTATAGAAATTAAAGCTCCTGTTTTTTCAGTGATGTTCAATGTTTTTACACCTTTTCCACCTCTATTAGTAATTCGATAAACGTCTTCTCCATCGTCATCAACTAATTTTGTTCTTTTTCCATAACCATTTTCGGTTACTACTAATAATTGTGTGTCTGTAATGTCATCTTTATTAACAGAAACCATGCCAATCACTTCGTCTTTATCATTTGCCAAAGTAATTCCACGAACTCCAGAAGCTGTTCTTCCCATTGGTCGTGTTTTTTCTTCTTCAAAACGAACCAATTTTCCAGATTTAACTGCAATCAATACTTGGCTTTCTCCATTAGTTAATTTTGCTTCTAGTAATTCGTCGTCTTCACGTATTGTTATTGCATTAATTCCATTAACTCTTGGACGTGAATATTGTTCTAAAGATGTTTTTTTCACTTGACCTTGTTTGGTCGCCATGATTACATAATGATTATTGATGTATTCTTCGTCTTTTAAATCTTGAGTACAAATGAATGCTTTTACTTTATCATCACTTTCAATATTAATTAAATTTTGAATCGCTCTTCCTTTGCTCGTTTTGCTTCCTTCTGGAATTTCATATACACGCATCCAAAAACATTTTCCTTTTTGTGTAAAGAACATCAAGTATTGGTGATTTGTAGCAACAAATAAATGTTCTAAGAAATCTTGATCTCTTGTTCCTGCACTTTTTTGTCCAACACCACCTCTGTTTTGAGTTTTGTATTCTGATAAATTAGTTCGCTTAATGTATCCAGCGTGAGAAATTGTAATTACAACATTTTCATCAGCAATTAAATCTTCAATACTAACATCGCCACCAGAATATTCGATTGTAGATCGTCTTTCGTCGCCATATTTATCACGGATTTCGATCAATTCTTCTTTAATTAATGCCATTCTCAGATCTTTGTTAGCTAACAAATCTTTCAAATGCGTAATTAATTTCATGATTTCTTCATATTCTGCACGAAGTTTGTCTTGCTCTAATCCTGTTAATTGACGCAAACGCATTTCAACAATAGCTCTTGCCTGAATTTCAGAAAGATTGAAACGTTCAATTAATTTCTCTCTTGCTTGTTCGCCATCTTTTGAAGAACGGATTAATGCAATTACCTCGTCAATATTGTCCGAAGCAATAATCAAACCTTCTAAAATATGCGCTCTTTCTTCTGCTTTTCTTAATTCAAATTGTGTTCTTCTTACCACAACTTCATGACGATGCTCAACGAAATAATGAATTAAATCTTTTACGTTAAGCATTTGTGGTCTTCCTTTTACAAGCGCAATATTATTGACACTAAAAGAAGATTGAAGCTGAGTGTACTTATACAAAGTATTTAAAACTACATTGGGAACCGCATCACGTTTTAATTCATAAACAATTCGCATTCCATTTCTATCCGATTCATCTCGGATATTTGAAATTCCTTCAATTTTTTTATCGTTAATTAAATCAGCAGTTTTCTTAATCATGTCCGCCTTATTCACCTGATATGGAATTTCAGTAACAATAATAGCTTCTTTACCATTAGATTCTTCAAAAGCTATTTTGGCACGAATAACAACACGTCCACGACCTGTTTTAAAGGCTTCACGAACACCATCCATACCATAAATAATTCCACCAGTAGGGAAATCTGGAGCTTTGATGATGGTTATTAATTCGTCTATTTCAATTTCATTATTATCAATATAGGCTAATGTACCATCAATAACTTCCGTTAAGTTATGTGGTGCCATGTTAGTTGCCATCCCAACCGCAATTCCAGATGCTCCATTTATCAATAAATTAGGAACACGAGTTGGCATAACCGTTGGCTCTTGCAAAGTATCGTCAAAATTCAATTGAAAATCTACAGTTTCTTTGTCAATATCTGCCATTATGTCTTCCGACATTTTTTTCATTCTTGCCTCGGTGTAACGCATTGCTGCAGGACTATCGCCGTCAACTGAACCAAAGTTACCTTGACCATCAACTAAAAGATAGCGTAAACTCCATTCTTGTGCCATACGAACCATAGCATCATAAACAGAAGTATCTCCATGTGGATGATACTTTCCTAAAACTTCTCCAACAATTCTCGCGGATTTTTTGTGTGCTCTATTCGAAAAAACTCCTAAATCATACATTCCATACAATACTCTACGATGTACAGGTTTTAAACCGTCACGCACATCTGGTAATGCTCTAGAAACAATAACTGACATCGAATAATCGATGTAAGCTGACTTCATTTCATCCTCAATGTTTATAGGAATTAATTTTTCTCCGTCTGCCATATTTTTATAAATTAGTAATAATAATTAGTTTAAATTCAAAACGTGCTAATATAGGCTTTTTATCCCTTTTTAAAGCAAATTTACAACACAAATTTCAATGATTTATTAACAAAATGATGTCCTTTTTTGGTTGATAAATTTGATTTCAATCACTTTTATTATTGACTTTTTTTTTGTCTATTAGCTGACAGTAGTTTGAAGAGGAATGATTTTTGTAATAATCACTCATAATTACTAAATTTACAAAAAACAAAATAATTGCTATGGATGATAATTTTTCACCAAGAGTCAAAGACGTAATCACGTACAGTAAAGAAGAAGCCTTAAGATTAGGTCATGATTTTATTGGAACCGAGCATCTTATGTTAGGGATTTTGCGTGATGGAAATGGAAAAGCTATTACAATATTAAATAATCTATCAATAGATTTAGACCACTTACGAAAGAAAGTAGAAATCCTTAGTCCTGCTAATCCAAATGTAGAAATCAGCAATGACAAAAAAAATCTACACTTAACCCGCCAAGCAGAAAGAGCTTTAAAAACTACTTTTCTGGAAGCTAAAGTTTTTCAAAGCAACTCTATTAGTACAGCACATTTATTATTATGCATTCTAAGAAATGAAAATGACCCAACAACCAAACTATTGCATCGTTTAAAAATCGATTATAACGTAGTTAAAGAACAATATTTGAATATGACACCAAACGAAGACGATTTCACAGACAATTTACCAAAAAATGAGTCATCTTATGGTGACGAATCAACTGGTGATGATGGATTAAAAGAAAGTAACTTTAACAATCCTGCAAACAAAACTAACAAGAAGTCTAAAACACCTGTATTAGATAATTTTGGTAGAGATTTAACCGAAATGGCAGAAGAAGGAAAACTTGATCCTGTTGTGGGAAGAGAAAAAGAAATTGAAAGAGTTTCGCAAATTCTTAGCCGTAGAAAGAAAAACAATCCTTTATTAATAGGAGAACCTGGAGTTGGTAAATCTGCTATTGCTGAAGGTTTGGCATTGCGTATTATTCAGAAGAAAGTTTCCAGAATATTATTTGGAAAACGTGTGGTTACTCTTGACTTGGCATCTTTAGTAGCTGGAACAAAGTACCGAGGGCAATTTGAAGAACGTATGAAGGCTGTGATGAATGAGTTAGAAAAAAATGACGACATCATTCTTTTCATTGACGAAATTCATACTATTGTTGGTGCTGGTGGAGCAACAGGTTCGCTTGATGCTTCCAATATGTTTAAACCTGCTTTAGCCAGAGGTGAAATTCAATGTATTGGTGCTACAACTTTAGACGAATATCGACAATATATTGAGAAAGATGGTGCGTTAGAAAGACGTTTCCAAAAAGTAATTGTAGAGCCAACTTCTGTGGAAGAAACCATTACGATTTTGAATAACATCAAAAATAAATATGAAGACCACCACAGTGTTATTTATACCGATGAAGCTATTGAAGCTTGTGTAAAGTTGACCGACAGATACATGTCGGAGCGTTTTTTACCAGACAAAGCCATTGATGCCTTAGACGAAGCAGGTTCTAGAGTTCACATTACAAATATTGATGTTCCTAAACAAATACTTGAATTAGAGCGACAATTAGAAGAAGTAAGAGAACTTAAAAATTCTGTGGTTAAGAAACAAAAATATGAAGAAGCTGCAAAACTTCGTGATGACGAAAAACGTATTGAAAAAGACTTAGCCATTGCTCAAGAAGAATGGGAAGAAGATTCCAAAAACAATAGAATTCGAGTTTCCGAAGATAATGTTGCCGATGTTGTATCCATGATGACTGGTATTCCTGTTAATCGAATTGCCCAAACAGAAAGCAACAAACTTGCCCATTTACCCGAACTTATTAAAGGCAAAGTAATTGGTCAAGATGAAGCGGTAAACAAAATTGCGCGTTCTATTCAACGTAATCGTGCTGGATTAAAAGATCCAAATCGTCCTATTGGTTCGTTTATTTTCTTAGGTCAAACTGGTGTTGGAAAAACACAATTGGCTAAAGTTATCGCTCGTGAATTATTTGATTCCGAAGATGCTTTAATCCGAATTGACATGAGCGAATACATGGAGAAATTTGCTATATCTCGATTAATCGGTGCACCTCCAGGATATGTCGGCTATGAAGAAGGCGGACAATTGACAGAAAAAGTGAGAAGAAAACCATATAGCGTTGTACTTTTAGATGAAATTGAAAAAGCACATCCAGATGTATTTAATATGATGCTTCAAGTTTTAGATGACGGTTATTTAACGGATAGTTTAGGACGAAAAATTGATTTCAAAAACAGTATCATCATCATGACTTCCAATGTTGGTGCACGTCAATTAAAAGATTTCGGTCAAGGTGTAGGTTTTGGTACGGCTGCAAAAATTTCACAAGCAGATGATAATTCTAAAAGTATCATCGAAAATGCTTTGAAGAAAACCTTTGCTCCTGAATTTTTAAATAGAATTGATGATGTAATTGTTTTCAATACTTTAGAAAAAGAACATATCGATTTAATCATCGAAATTGAACTAAAAAAATTATATGCTCGTATTGCTGAACTTGGTTATACCTTAACACTTTCAGACAAAGCAAAAGCATTCATTGCTGAAAAAGGATTTGACAAACAATTTGGTGCTCGACCATTGAAAAGAGCTATCCAAAAATATGTAGAAGATTCGCTTGCTGAAGAGATTATAACTTCTAAAATAGCTGCTGGTGATGAAATTTTTATGGATATTGAAGATGGAAACCAAGAACTTACGGTAACCATCAAAAAAGCTAAAAACCCAACGAAGTAATTTAATTTAACACGCTATCTAACCACGAATTCACATAAATACCTTTTTAGTGAATTCGTGGTTTTAATTTTATAGAAATGCAAAACAACAAAATGATTTTAGGCTCTGAAGAATGGTGTTCCTTTCCCGAATTAGGTATCCCTGCAATAAAAGCAAGAGTCGATTCGGGTGCTAAAACTTCAGCCTTACACGCAATAAACATTACTTCATTTATTAAAGACAATGAAAACTGGGTTCGTTTTGACATCAATCCGATACAAAACAATCTCAAAACAGTCATTCATTGCGAGGCAAAACTAATAGACAAAAGAATTGTAAAAAGCTCTAGTGGCTTTCGTGAACAACGTTTCGTTATTCAATCCAAAATCAAAATTGGTGCTACCGACTGGAACATCGAAATGACGCTAACCAATCGTGACTCAATGGGTTTCCGTATGCTTCTTGGTCGTGAAGCCATGAGTGGAAGAATTCTTGTAGATCCTGAACAAAAATACCTATTAGGTCAAACTAGCACCGAGCAATTAAAAGAATTTTACATCGACACTATCGTCCAAAAGTCGGGTTTACGCATTGGTGTTTTAGCTAGTAACCCTACACTTTATAGCAATCGCAGAATTATGGAAGCTGGTGAAATGCGTGGACATCAAATGCAATTTTTAAACATCAAAGAATGCTACATGAAATTGGATGCAGATCGTCCAGAAATTCATTATCGCGGTGGTAAAATACTCGATAATTTTGATGCCATAATTCCTAGAATTCGTCCTAGTATTACATTTTATGGTTGCGCATTAACACGACAATTTGAGGCGATGAAAGTATATTGTTTAAACTCGGCAGCAGCCATTACCCAGTCTAGAGACAAACTTTTTTCACTTCAATTATTGTTGCACCATGGCGTAGATATTCCAACAACAGGCTTTGCCAACTCACCATTAGATACCGATGATTTGATTAAAATGGTAGGCGGTTCACCTTTGATTGTAAAATTATTAGAAGGAACCCAAGGCAAAGGTGTAGTGCTTGCAGAAACTAAAAAAGCAGCCGAATCTGTTATCAATGCCTTCAAGAGTTTGAATGCAAACATACTGGTACAAGAGTTTATAAAAGAAGCCAACGGAAAAGACCTACGCCTTTTTGTAGTAGATGGAAAAGTAGTGGCAACCATACAACGTGAAGCAGCACCAGGTGAGTTTAGAGCCAATATTCACATGGGTGGAACGGCATCTATCATTAAACCAACTGCTGACGAGAAAAAAATAGCCATCAAGGCCGCAAAAGCGATGGATTTAAAAGTTGCTGGTGTCGATATTATCCGTTCTTCAAAAGGTCCGTTATTGTTGGAAGTTAACTCTTCACCTGGTTTGGAAGGAATTGAAGGTGCTACTAATAAAGACATTGCTGGCGAAATGATTAAAGCTATTGAGAAGAATTTCAAGTGGAAATAATTTTTCAGAAAGAAGTTAGAAACTAAAAGCTAGGAATTCGAAATTTATAATTAAAAATACTACATAAAACACCGAAGCAATTATGAATAAATCTAGACTCGAGGCCTTTAGTGATGGTGTCTTAGCCATTATTATTACCATCATGGTACTTGAGATAAAAGTGCCGCACGGAAACGAATTATCAGACTTACATCCACTCATTCCTATCGTTTTAAGCTATGTGCTTAGTTTTATATATGTAGGTATCTATTGGAACAACCACCACCACATGATGCAAACGGTAAAAAACATCAACGGCGCAATTCTTTGGGCAAATCTGCATCTATTGTTTTGGTTATCACTAATTCCCTTTGCCACAGCATGGAATGGTGAGAATCATTTTTCAAATGCCACCATGATGGTGTATGGTTTTGTACTATTAATGGCGGGAATAGCCTACTTCATACTTCAAAATATCATCATAAAATTGCAAGGAAACGATTCGCTACTAAAAAAGGCTATTGGAAAAGATTTTAAAGGCAAATCATCACCGATATTTTATCTTATAGCAATAATTTTTGCCAACTTTTTACCTATTATTTCTGGTATCATTTATGTTTTAGTGGCATTGATGTGGCTTGTACCCGATAAAAGAATAGAAAAAATCATCAACCATCAATAATGAACCTACTATCACAAATAATCATCGGATTTATAGCTGTTTTACATCTATATATCCTTTGGCTCGAAATGTTTGCTTGGGCTACTAATGCCAAAAAAGTGTTCAAAACCATTCCTCCTGATATGTTTGAGAAAACAAAAGTTATGGCTGCCAATCAAGGTTTATATAACGGCTTTTTGGCGGCAGGATTACTATGGTCACTAGCAATATCAGATGCTAATTGGAGCATCAATGTAGCCTTGTTCTTTTTATCATGTGTATTTATAGCCGGATTATATGGTGCTGCTACAGCTTCTAAAAGAATATTTTTTGTACAAAGTGTTCCTGCTCTATTAGGTTTATTGAGTATCTTTTTGTCATAATAACTACTTCATCAATCTTGCTTTTTTAAAAGAAAAATATAACTGATTAGTATAGTTATATAACCTGTAAGTTTTTCCAAAATAAAACATTTATACTACAGCAATAAACCTTGAAAAAATGAAAACCATTGTACCATACTGCAGTAGTATGCCTTGGGAAAGTGAAATCCATAGCACCTTACTACTGCATCTGCCTTGGGAAAGTAAAAACCATAGCACCCTACTGCAGTAGTATGCCTTGGGAAAGTGAAATCCATAGCACCTTACTACCGCATCTGCCTCGGGAAAGTAAAAACCATAGCACTTTACTACCGCATCTGCCTCGGGAAAGTGAAAACCATAGTACCCTACTGCAGTAGTATGCCTTGGGAAACTGAAATCCATAGCACTTTACTACCGCATCTGCCTTGGGAAAGTAAAATCCATAGCACTATACTATAATAGTATGTATAAAAATAATATGGTACAAATGCATTAAAAGAAGAATGTAATTAATTTAAAAAAATTAATTATCAAGCTCAACCATAAAACTATTTAAAAAAGCAATAGATTTTTCAATATCATAGTGTAGAATTCTATCTTCCTTTACAAAAGGAACTTCATCTCTATATGATTTTAAGAAAGTTTCAATAAATTCACTCGATTGTAATGGTCGTCTAAATTCAATTGCTTGCGATGCATTCATTAACTCAATGGCAAGTATTCGCTCTAAATTTTCCATAATCTTCAAGCACTTAGTTGCAGCATTTGCACCCATAGAAACATGGTCTTCCTGACCATTACTTGATACAATACTATCAATACTTGCTGGAGTTGCTAGTTGTTTATTCTGACTTGCAATACTTGCCGCAGTATATTGTGGAATCATAAAACCAGAATTCAAACCAGGATTGTCAACCAAAAACGCAGGCAAACCTCGTAAACCAGAAATCAATTGATAGGTTCTACGCTCCGAAATACTCCCTAATTCTGCCAAACCAATACTCAAGAAGTCTAAAGCCAAAGCCAATGGTTGCCCATGGAAATTTCCTCCCGAAACAATAATATCACTTTCAATAAATATATTTGGATTATCGGTAACTGAGTTGATTTCGGTTTTGAAAACCTTCTTTACATAATCAATTGTGTCTTTGCTAGCGCCATGAACCTGCGGCATACATCGGAAAGAATATGGATCTTGAACGTGTTGCTTTTCTTGCTCAATAATTTGGCTTCCTTCTAAAAATTCCAAGATACGTTCCGCTGTTACTATCTGTCCTTTGTGTGGTCTTATATAATGTATCAATGGGTTGAAGGGTTCTTTTCTTCCGTCGAAGGCTTCAAGCGATATGGCACCAATTACATCGGCAAAATAGGAGAACTTCATCGCCTTTAGGAGGATGTAACTTCCATAGGCACTCATAAATTGTGTTCCGTTTAGCAATGCCAATCCTTCTTTTGATTGTAAGATTATTGGTTTCCAATTCATTTTTTCTAAAACCTTGCTTGCTGGCTGTCTGAAACCATCATAATATACTTCGCCTTCACCCAATAATGGTAGCGATAAGTGTGCTAATGGTGCCAAATCGCCACTGGCACCCAGTGAGCCTTGTGTATAAATAATTGGAAGAATATCATTATTATAGAAGTCTATTAATCGGTCAACGGTTTGCAATTGCACACCTGAGTGACCATAACTTAATGATTGAATTTTTAGCAATAGCATGATTTTAACTATCTCGTGTGGCACTGCTTCGCCTGTACCACAAGCGTGTGATTTAACTAAATTTTCTTGCAACTGCGAAAGATTTTCGGAAGATATCTTCACATTACACAACGAACCAAATCCTGTGTTGATACCATATATTGGTTCATCGTTAGATGCCATTTTAGTGTCTAAGTAGGTTCTACATTTTTCGATGGCTACTTTTGCCTCATCGGATAGGGCTAATTTTTTATTTTGCGAAATTATCTCCTGTATGACTTCTAATGAAAGTACTTCTGAACTAATATAATGCGATTGTTCCATGATTGGGTTGTGTTTTATGCGCCAAAATTCAACAAACAATTGCTAATAAGCAAAAGATTTAGGCTCATTTTATTGACAAATTAGCAATTTATCAATTATAAACCATAAATAGTATAAAATCTATACCACTAAAACGATATAACTATGAAGAATTCACAAAAGTAACAGGTAAGTATAGGTATTTAAATGAAAAAGTATATATTTGAAAACATATGTGCAAAACTTTAACAAATACTACATCAATAAAGCTATCGGCTACTGCTGTATTTTTTGTATTGGGCACCACTACTACTACAATTACAACCCCATTTGGGGTATAATTTTCACATATAATCCTCTTTATGGACTTTCAATTGAAAGTAAGTAAATTATATTACCTATTGAAAATTTTATTTTTATACCTTGAACCATTTACTCTTAAACGCATAACATCATTATGATTACTCTAAAATTTGGCGGAACATCTGTTGCAAATGCCGAAAACATATCAAAGACTGTTGCCATCATTGCCAACAAAAGTAACGAACACAAACTTGCCGTAGTGGTTTCTGCCTTTAGTGGCGTAACGGATTTGTTGATACTTGCTGGTACTACTGCCGCTGCAAAAAACAAAAAATACAAAGACATTGTTGTTGAAATAGAACAAAAACACAAATCGGCTATTGATGAATTGATTCCTTTGACCGACCAAAGTGACATTATAGATACCATTAATAGCACCATCAATCATTTGAAAACACTGTTAGACGGTTGCTATTTATTAGGCGAAATTTCGATACGAACAGCAGATAGTGTGGCTGGTTTTGGCGAATTATTATCGTCTCAAATCATTGCTGTAGCCTTAAAACAAAAAGTAGCTACGGCTACCTTTAAAGACAGTCGCGAATTAATAAAAACCAATTCTAACTTTGGTAAAGCCAGTGTAGATTTTGCAAAAACAAATCAATTAATTGCAAATTACTTTGCTGCCAATAAAAATCAAGTGGTATTGCTACCTGGTTTTATAGCTTCGGATGTATCAGGAAACACTACAACTTTAGGTCGTGGTGGTTCTGATTATACGGCAGCAATTATTGCTGCAGCCGTTAAAGCCGATGTTTTAGAAATTTGGACAGATGTGAATGGTATGTTTACTGCCAATCCGAAATCGGTAAAACAGGCGCAACCTATTGAGCATATATCGTATCAAGAAGCGATGGAGTTGTCTCATTTTGGGGCAAAGGTATTGTATCCGCCAACTATTCAGCCAGTGTTAAAAGATAGTATTCCAATTTTCATCAAGAATACCTTTGAACCTTCAGCTTATGGAACGTTAATTTCCAATAATCCAGAGAATAACACCAATCCTATAAAAGGAATTTCACATATTGATAATATTGCCTTATTAACCCTTGAAGGTTCGGGTATGATAGGGGTTTCGGGTTCCTCAAAGCGATTGTTTGAAACACTGTCTAGAGAAAACATCAACGTAATATTTATTACGCAAGCCTCATCAGAACATTCTATATGTATAGGAATTTTGAATGCAGAAGCGGATAATGCTAAAGCAGCCATTGATGCTATGTTTGAAATTGAAATTGCACAAAACAAAATAGACCCATGCGTGGTTGAAAAAGATTTGTGTATTGTAGCATTAGTAGGTGAAAGCATGAAAAATCATCAAGGTATTTCAGGTAAAATGTTTAGTACGCTGGGAAAAAACAATGTGAATATACGTGCCATTGCACAAGGTGCTTCTGAACGAAATATATCGGTAGTGATTAATGAAAAGGATGTTAAAAAAGCACTAAACACACTCCACGAACGTTTCTTTGAGGACAATACAAAACAACTAAATCTATTCGTCATGGGTATTGGAAACGTTGGAGAGAAGTTTATTGATCAAATAGCCCAGCAAAAGAAATTTTTAAAGGAAAACTTAAAGATAAACCTAAGAGTTATTGCTCTATCCAATTCAAGAAAGATGTACTTTAATGAAGATGGCATTTCTTTAAAAGACTGGAAGAATGAGGTAGATGCTGGAGAAACTGCAAATGTCAATACGTTTATCGCTAGAGCTAAAACACTCAATTTACGGAATAGTATTTTTGTTGATATTACGGCTAATTATGATATTGCTGGTATTTATGATCAATTCTTATGTGAGAATATTGCCGTAGTAACCTGCAATAAGATAGCTTGTTCATCGCAATATGAGAACTATAAAAACCTTAAAGGTTTATCACGAAAGTTTAACGCTCCGTTTTTATTTGAAACTAATGTTGGAGCAGGTTTACCAATCATTGATACACTAAAACATTTGATTGCATCAGGTGATAAAGTGAATAAAATCAATGCGGTACTATCTGGAAGTTTGAATTTTATATTCAATAACTTTAGTGATACTTATAGCTTTCATGATGTAGTAAAAGAAGCAGGTGTTCAAGGTTTTACTGAACCCGACCCAAAGATAGATTTGAGTGGTGTTGACGTGGCACGTAAGATACTAATATTAATTAGAGAAAGTGGTTATCAGATGGAAATGGAAGACATTGAAAACAATTGTTTCCTCCCACAAGAATGTATGGATACGAAAGATAATGCATCTTTTTTTGCTTCATTAATTAAGCATAAAGATCATTTCAACAAGTTATTAGCCGAAGCTAAAGCAAAAAATAGTCGCATCAAGTTTGTGGCTACATTCGACAACGGAAAAGCATCCGTCGGATTACAGTTTATTCCACAAGACAGTCCTTTTTATAATCTTGAAGGAAAAGATAATATTGTAGAATTCTATACCGATAGATATGTAGAACAACCACTAATTATCAAAGGTGCTGGTGCAGGTGCTGCAGTTACGGCATCTGGTATATTTGCTGATGTAATTAGAATTGGGAATGTGTAACCTTAGTTAGAGACGTAGCAATGCAACGTCTGGACGGTAAAAAACAAAAAAATGAACGAAATAAAAATATTTGCACCAGCAACTATAGCCAATCTAAACTGCGGTTTTGATGTATTAGGATTGTGTTTGGATGGTATTGGAGATGAAATGATATTCCGAAAATCTACCGAAAAAGGACTGCGTATTACTAAAATTACTGGTGCTGATTTACCTTTAGAGTTAGAGAATAATGTAGCTGGTGTTGCAGGTTTAGCTTTGTTAGATAAAGTAGAAATTGATTTTGGAATTGAAATTGAAATCTACAAAAAGCTAAAACTTGGTAGTGGCATAGGTAGTTCATCAGCTAGTGCTGCAGGTGCGGTTTTTGGAATCAATGAATTGTTAGGCAAACCCTTTACAAAGAAAGAATTAGTAAACTTTGCTATGAAAGGTGAAGCTGTAGCTTCTGGTAGTGAACATGCGGACAACGTTGCTCCTTGCCTACTCGGTGGATTTACTTTAGTTACAGGTTACAATCCATTGGAAGTCATCAGAATTGAAGCTCCAGCTGATTTGTTTGTTGTTGTTTTACATCCACATATTGAGGTAAAAACTTCCGATGCACGCGCGGTATTAAAACCTGAAATATCTTTGAAAAATGCGATTACACAAATAGGAAATCTTGGTGGTTTTGTGGCGGGTTTATACACGAATGATTATGATTTAATCGGTCGTTCTATGAAAGATGTTTTGGTAGAACCCTATCGCAAACATTTAATTCCTAATTTTGATTTGGTAAAGAATGTGGCATTAAGCAATAGAGCGTTAGGTGCTGGAATTTCAGGTGCTGGGCCAAGTATCTTTGCACTTTGCAAAGGAAAAAAAACCGCCGAAACAGTAGCAAATGCTATGCAAAATGCTTTCAAAGAAACTAAAATACCGTATGATATTCATGTTTCAAAAATAAATGAAGAAGGAACGAAATTAATTACGAATTAGCAATTATGAATTATTTTAGCTTAAACAATAAAAACCACAAAGTATCTTTCAAACAAGCTGTAATCAATGGACTAGCACCAGATAAAGGATTATATTTTCCAGATAACATTACATCATTGCCGACAACTTTTTTTGAGAATATTGAAAATAGTTCCAATGAAGAAATTGCTTTTGAAGCGATAAAACAATTCGTCGGTGATGAAATTCCTGAAATCATTTTAAAACAAATCATCGCCGAAACCTTGTGTTTTGATTTTCCTTGTGTAAAAGTGGAAGATAATGTTTATTCCTTGGAACTTTTTCATGGTCCAACAATGGCATTTAAAGATGTTGGTGCCCGATTTATGTCGCGTTGTATGGGATATTTCAATCAAAACTCCGAAGAAAAGAATACTGTTTTAGTTGCCACTTCGGGTGATACTGGTGGAGCAGTTGCTAGTGGCTTTCTTGGTGTAAAAAACGTGGAAGTAATTATACTTTACCCATCAGGAAAAGTTAGCGATATTCAGGAACGACAGTTAACCACGTTAGGCAAAAACATCAAGGCATTGGAAGTTAATGGCGTTTTTGATGATTGCCAAGACATGGTGAAAAATGCTTTTTTAGACAAAACATTAAAACATAAAAACTTGACTTCTGCCAATTCTATTAACATTGCACGTTGGTTGCCACAGATGTTTTATATTTTCTTTGCCTACAAACAACTAAAGAAACACAACAAACCAATACTACTTTCATGTCCAAGTGGAAATTTTGGCAATATTTGCGCTGGAATTTTGGCAAAACGATTGGGTTTACCGATAGCACATTTTGTTGCTTCCACCAATGCAAATGATACTGTGCCGCGTTTTCTAGAAAACGGAAACTATGAACCAAAACCATCTGTTGTAACAATCTCAAATGCTATGGATGTTGGCAACCCAAGTAATTTTGTGCGTATTCAAGAGTTGTATAATCACGATTTGGCTGCATTTGAAAAAGACTTTTCTTCCTACAGTTTTACTGATGCTGAAACTGAATTTGCAATAAAAGATATTTATTATAGAACAAACTATATTGCCGAACCTCACGGTGCTGTTGGTTATCTTGGATTGGAAAAAGAAATGGAGAAAAAACCAGAAAGCATTGGCGTTTTCTTGGAAACTGCTCATCCAATTAAGTTTTTGGATATAGTTGAGCCATTATTAAATAATAAATTACCCATTCCGAAACAAATTGAAAGTGTTTTGAATAAAGAAAAAGTGAGAACAAAGATTGCTACTTATGAAGATTTAAAAGAATTTCTACTTCGTAATTAATGATTTAAAAAATTGAAAAACATAATCATGGATGCCAGCAATAAAGCAATCCCGATAAGTTTTTCAAGCAATGTAGAGGATATTGAAGTACTAATTTTGTGACCCACAAAAGCTCCAATGGTAAAACCAATCATCACTGGCCAAGTTTTTTCAATTTGTATGTTTCCTTGTAAATAATGACTTATTGAACCTGTAACGCTAGTGATTAATATCATAAAAAGTGCCGTTGCAGTAGCTATTTTTGATGGAATTTTAAATACTTTCAACATTATTGGTGTTTTCATAAAACCGCCACCCATTCCAAAAAGCCCAGCTATAGTACCAGATAACATCCCAAAGAATAAAACCATTTGCAAACTAACTCTGTAAGCAACATGTTTTTTTCTATTTTTAATTATATACCTTGGTTTCAAATGATTCAGTTTGTCAAAGAAACCCAATTTTGTATTATCTTGATTTCTTTTAATAAAAAAAGAACTACCAATTAACAAAACCATTACAGAAAAAGCTATCTCAAGATTTTTTGGAGCAATGTAACTTAACAATAAACTACCAAGAATTACTCCAATCATTGTTGGCACTTCTAATAAAATGCCCATTTTAAAATCAACATTACTTTCTTTTCTATTTAAAAAAGTGGACATCATAGCCGATGGAATAAGTGAAAACATTGTAGATCCAACAGCCAATTCTATTGGATAACCAAAAAAAGCTATTAATATAGGAACAATAAATATTCCGCCGCCAAACCCTACAATGGAACCAAATAGGCTGATTAAAAAACTTATACAAATTAATAAGACAATCAATTGAAAGAAATTTTAGGAGAATTATTTATACAGAAAAAATGTTTTTCCAAAGTTACTAACTTACTAAAGAATTAATCTCAATTGAAACTTTTTTTCTTCTTAAATTATTTGGGTTGGCAAAATTCTGTAACTATTCCTAATAATCTTATAAGAAAGGAAACCTTAAATAATTGCAATTTTACAAAAAATAAAACCATGAAAAATTCTGTAAAAATAATTGCCTTAATTGTTAGTGTTATTTTCCTTTCTTGTAATGAAAAAAAGGAATCTAAAACGCATAAAAAACCTATAGTAGAAAGAATTCAACCAAAAGAAATTTCCTTTACATTTCAAAAAAGTAAAGAATGGTTGAATGGCAATACTGATACCAAAAAAGCAATGAATATAGTTTTGGCTATAAATCGTGTTGATAAAAGCAACCTCACCAAATTAGATAGCATCATAGTTCCAACAGATATATCGGGCGATATTGCCTATTATATGCCATTTCCATTGGATGTTTCCTCTTTAGAAGAAGTAAAAAAAATAATCGTATTTTCTTATGCTACACAAGCATTTGCCACTTATGAATATGGCGTTTTAACACATGTTGGCCCAACAAGCATGGGAAAAGAAAAAGACAAAACGCCAACTGGGTTATTCTTTACTAATTGGAAAGCTGAAGAAACTACCAGTACTTTTAATGATGAATGGAAATTGAAATGGAATTTCAATATTGAAAACAAACTAGGTGTTGGTTTTCATCAATATGAATTGCCAGGTTATCCTGCTTCGCATTCTTGTCTTCGATTGTTAGAAAAAGATGCTAAAATGTTATATACTTTTGCCGATGAATGGGTTTTGGAAAGTGACCAAAAAATTGAGCTAAAAGGAACACCCGTAATAGTTTTTGGTAGCTATGACTTTGAAGGTCAAAAGCCTTGGTACGACTTAATAGAAAATCCTAAAGCCTTATCAATTTCTAAAGAGCAACTTGAAAAAGTTATTTCGCCTTATTTAAGTACTATACTAAAAGAACAAGCAAAACGGGAAAATAAATAATTTATAAAGCCGTAATTTACGCTTCCATTTCGAAGAAAAGAGGTTCAATCATCACTTTGTCAGCTAGTGTTTCAACTCTTTCTATTATTTCGGAGCAAAAGAAAAGGCGTTGTGTTTTTTCGATACTCATACTCAATCGCAACACTATTGCATCCACACGATTTTTGAATAAAATATCGGCGTCATCAACAACAAACATACGAATGGTAGAAGCATTAAATCCTGCCGATGAAAACAAAGCATTGATGCGATTTGGTGTTCCAATGAGAATGTCTAAACCAAGTGAAATGATGTTTTTATCGTAATCGATATCGCCTTTGTCGTGCACACCAAGAATACTCAAATCATGGTAATTTGCATATTTCAGAAACAATTCTTCCATTTCCAAAACCTTTTCTTTACTTTCTACCATAATCAAAGCACGAGTACTTTCGCCAACTGTTCGCTCCAAGCGTTGAATAACGTTTAAAACAATTGTAGTTGTTTTTCCTGTTCCTTTTGGCGATTGAATCACAGCATCAGCACCACTTTTGATGGTTGAAAATGTTTCTATTTGCATTTCGTTTGCTTGGGTCAGTCCGTTTTCAACAAGTGCTTTTTGGAGGTTAGGGTTTATTTTTTTTAAATTCATATTTGGGCTACAAGTAGCGATTTTTATTATGCAAAAATTTCTTTATTTTATTATCGTTGTGATATATTCTTAATACTTGACAATCAGGTCTTACTGCTATTTACTTGCAAACAATTTCACATCCGTTTCTGAGATTTCTGTTCCTCCTAAAATGATTAATCGTTCTACCACATTTCGCAATTCACGGATATTTCCTGTCCAATCATATTCTTGAAGTAATTTGATAGCATCTTTTGAAAATGATTTTGAAACACTTCCTTGTTCTTGAGCAATTTTATTCGAAAAATATTCAATTAATAACGGAATATCATCTCGTCTATCGTTCAGAGCTGGAACTTTGATTAAAATGACCGCCAATCGATGGTATAAATCTTCACGAAAACGTCCTTCTTCAATTTCTTTTTTCAAGTCTTTATTAGTAGCAGCAACTACACGAACATCTACTTTAATGTCTTTGTCTGCGCCTACTCGTTGCACCAAACTTTCTTGCAAAGCACGCAACACTTTGGCTTGTGCTGCCAAACTCATATCGCCAATTTCATCTAAGAAAATTGTACCGCCATTAGCTGCTTCAAATTTTCCTGCTCTATCTTTCACGGCAGATGTAAACGCACCTTTTACATGCCCAAAAAGCTCACTTTCAATTAATTCAGATGGAATAGCAGCACAGTTTACTTCGATTAAAGGAAATTCTGATCGTGCACTTTTGTCATGCAACTGATGCGCCACCAATTCTTTTCCTGTTCCGTTTGGTCCAGTGATTAAAACTCTTGCATCGGTTGGTGCTACTTTTTCAATCATTTCTTTAATCTGATTGATTGGTGCTGAGTTCCCAACCATTTCATAATTTTTAGAAACTTTTTTCTTTAGAATTTTATTTTCAACAACTAATTGTTTTTTATCCAATGCATTACGAACCGTATTTAACAACCTATTCAAATCAGGTGGTTTTGAAATATAATCAAAGGCACCCAATCGCATCGTATTAACAGCAGTTTCCAAATCGCCATGTCCAGAAATCATGACCATTGGAATTTCAGGCTTTATTTTTTTAACAGCTTCTAACAGTTCTTCGCCGTTCATTTTTGGCATTTTTATATCACAAAGTACCAAATCATAATCGTCATTTTTGATTTTATCAAAACCTATTTTTCCATCTTCAGCTTCATCCACTTGGTATGTGGTGCTTTCTTCGGATAATATTTTCACCAATACACGACGGATAGCGGCTTCGTCTTCAATAATTAAGATTTTTGACATAGTTTAAAAACAGATATTAAATTAAAATTTTTAACTGTACAAAAGTACTAATTTAACTTTAGTATCTCGATGTTTGTAGTAAGACGAATAGATTTTATACTTTTACAACTCAAAATTATGATATATGTCAACTGCAAAGAAAGATTATAAAAGAATTACCACCAAGTCATTATTTGACATGAAAAAAAATGGTGAAAAAATATCCATGCTAACCGCTTATGATTATACCATGGCAAAAATTGTTGATTCGGCTGGCGTTGATGTAATATTAGTAGGCGATTCAGCTAGTAATGTTATGGCAGGACATGAAACTACGCTACCAATCACTTTAGACCAAATGATATATCATGCTTCATCTGTTGTTCGTGCTATCGAACGTTCTTTAGTTGTGGTTGATTTACCGTTTGGAAGTTATCAATCCGATCCAAAAGAAGCTTTACGTTCCGCTATTAGAATCATGAAAGAAAGTGGCGGACATGCTGTGAAATTAGAAGGCGGAAGTGAGATTAAAGAAAGCATCAAACGTATTTTAAATGCCGGAATTCCTGTGATGGGTCATTTAGGATTAACACCACAATCAATATACAAGTTTGGAACTTACACGGTTCGTGCCAAAGAAGAAGAAGAAGCCGAAAAATTAATTGAAGATGCTAAAATGCTAGAGCGAATTGGATGTTTTGCCTTGGTTTTAGAAAAAATTCCAGCTTCATTAGCAACTAAAGTAGCACAAAGCATTTCTATTCCAGTTATTGGAATTGGAGCAGGTGGCGGCGTTGACGGACAAGTACTTGTTATTCATGACATGCTTGGAATGAATAACGAATTTAACCCAAGATTCTTAAGACGTTATTTGGATTTGTACGAACAAATGAATAAAGCTATCGGTCAATATGTTACCGATGTAAAATCGAAAGATTTTCCTAATGAAAGTGAGCAGTATTAACGAGATTGAAGGTTGTAGATTGTAAAACATTATAATTGCGATGACTGATAAAATATTCACTACAAAAGATAACCTTCAAATTCTGCACGAAGACAACCATATTATAGTGGTTAACAAACGTGTTGGCGATATTGTTCAAGGTGATAAAACGGGTGACAAACCATTATCTGAAGTAGTAAAAGAATATATTAAAGACAAATACAATAAACCTGGCGAAGTATTTCTTGGAGTTGTACATCGTTTAGACAGACCAACTTCAGGTATTGTAGTTTTTGCTAAAACCAGCAAAGCATTAACGCGTTTGAATGAACTATTCAATAAACGAGAAACCCAAAAAACTTATTGGGCAATCGTAAAAAATTATCCGCCAAAAGAAAACGATATTTTGGTGCATTTTTTAAAACGAAATCCAAAAAACAATACTTCCAAAGCGCACATCAAAGAAGTTCCTGAAAGTAAAAAAGCAAGTTTAGAATATACCATTATTAAAAAGCTTGACAGCTATTATGCGCTTGAAATCAATCTTCATACTGGAAGACATCATCAAATTCGAGCACAATTACAAGCCATTGGTTGTCCAATAAAAGGTGATTTAAAATACGGTTTTGACCGCAGTAATCCTAATGGAGGTATTCACCTTCACGCTAGACAATTAGTATTTATTCATCCGGTTACAAAAATAGAAGTAAGTCTTATTGCTCCTACTCCAAATGATGTAATTTGGAATGCAATTGGTTAACAAACTCTATTCTATTATTATTAATATTACAAATTTCTTTTTAATATAAATTTATATTTGTATTATTGACTAAGCAAATGTATCCATTATGAAAAAATATATCTATTCATTCTTCTTGATTTCAAGTACAATGGTTTTTTCTCAAGACCATTATTCAGGAATTAGCACATCAAATCGTGTTGGGATTTTAAATGTTACCATTAACCCAGCTGAATTGCCAAATCTTTCCAAAAAATTTGAAGTAAATATTTATGGAATGAGTTTTAATGTTGCTAACAACAAAATTGGATTTAGTGATTTTAATTCGGACAAAGATTTTGAAGAACTTCTTTTTCAAGGAACAAGTCCTGTAAATGCTCGTATTGACACTGACATCATCGGTCCTGGTTTTGCAATGCAATTGGGAAAATGGGGTTTTGCTTTTACCACAAAAGCCTATGCCAAATTTGACATGGTAGATGTTGATCCAACGATTGGAAACGCAATAACAAATAATAATTTAGTTCTTAATACAACTCTTTTAAACAATCCAAATAATCAAAGATTAAGTGGAACTTCTTATGGTGAAATAGGTTTATCAGCAGGTAGAACGTTTTTTGAAAATGACAAACACAAATTTAGTGCTGGGGTAACTTTAAAAATACTTTTCCCAGGTTCGTATTCCAATTTTGGTTTGAGTCAATTAGATGGAACAATTACCCAAAGTTTGGGCAATTCTTATTTAACCACAAATAGTCCTGCTAGTTTGAATATTGCTTATTCGGGAAATTTAGCAAACAGTTTCTCTAATTTTGATGATTATAGCAAATCCATTTTTGGCGGTTTAAATGGTCTTGCTGGAGATATTGGCTTCAACTATCAATTAAAAAGCGATACAAAATATAAATTAAATGCTGGTTTATCCATTAGAAATATTGGAAGTATGACTTTTAAAGATGAGAATAATTACAATACTAGTTATACTTTAAATATTCCAAGTAGCAATCCTTTAGATTTAAGTTTGTTCGACAATATTGACAACCTTAGTGAGGTGGAAGACATTCTTACAAACAATGGATATTTAACTACTCAACCTAGAAATAAAACAGATTTTAATGTTAAGCTACCTACAACGGTTAATACTTATGTAGATGTAAAAGTAGTTTCTAAATTATATGTAACTGCTTTTTTACAACAAAAGCTAAATAAAGACCGAGACAACGAGCAGGTGACAACACCAAACATTTTTAGTATTACACCAAGAGTAAATTTAGGTTTTTTTGAAGGCTACATTCCTTTAACTTTTCATGAAATTTCGGGCACTAATGTTGGTTTAGGCTTTAGATTAGGCGGTTTTTATTTAGGAACAAGTTCTATGGTTACCGCGTTAATTAGTGATAGCAAACAAGGTGATTTATATTTTGGTTTCCGTTTTGGTTTTCTTTAAAACCATTCACAGTTTTAATTTCAATTAAAAATTGTAACTTGTCATAAACTTTAATGTTGGTTTATGCTATTTAAAACTTCAATCACCTATAGAAAAAAAACACTGCTTAAGCTATTAATTGCAATCGAAAAGCATGAAGAAGAAATTAATCAAGCATTGTATAATGATTTTAAGAAACCTGAATTTGAAAGTTATTTAACCGAAACTTATTTTGTCCTTTCAGAATTAAAACTGACTATCAAGAATATCAATAAATGGGCAAAACCAAAAATGGTATTTCCAAATTTAGTTAATTTTCCTTCTACCGATTTTGTTTATTCCGAACCGTATGGAAAAGTGTTGATAATTGCACCATGGAATTATCCGTTTCATTTAGCATTACTTCCATTAGTTTCGGCAGTTGCAGCAGGAAATCAAGTTGTCCTAAAACCGTCTGAATTAACACCGGCAACTTCAAAATTAATTTCAAAAATTGTTGGAGAAGTTTTTGAAAAAAATCATGTTGAAGTAATTGAAGGCGGCATTGAAGTTAGCCAAGATTTATTAGCGCAACGTTGGGATTATATTTTTTTTACAGGAAGTGTTACCGTTGGAAAAATAGTAGCCAAAGCCGCTGCCGAACATGTAACACCGATAACATTAGAACTTGGTGGAAAAAATCCTTGCATTATTGATGAAAAAGCAAATTTAAGATTGGCAGCCAAAAGAATCGTCTGGGGAAAATTCATAAATGCTGGACAAACCTGTATTGCTCCTGATTATTTAATAGTTCATAAAAAAGTAAAAATTGAATTTATTAAAAACCTAAAAGAAGAAATAACGCTTGCTTATGGCGAAAATCCAGAAATATCCTCCGATTATTGTAGCATTATTAATGAAAAAAACTGGTTGCGCATTACTAAAATGATGGAAGGACAAAAAGTGATTTTTGGTGGAAAATCGAATAAAAAGGGCTTTTTTATTTCACCAACAATAATTGATGAACCAAGTTTGGAAAGTTTAGTAATGCGAGAAGAAATTTTTGGTCCTATTTTACCAATCATTGGTTATGAAGCTGAAAATGATTTAGAACAACTTATTCAAAACTATGAGAAACCATTAGCACTATATGTATTTTCAACAAATACCTGTTTTAACAAAAAAATAATTCAAAAATTTTCATTTGGTGGTGGTTGTATTAATGATACTTTAATTCATTTTTCAAACCATCGGTTGCCATTTGGCGGTGTGGGACATAGTGGTATTGGAGCATATCATGGTAAAAAAAGCTTTGATGTTTTTAGTCATAAAAAAGCTGTTGTCAAAAAAGCAAACTGGCTAGATAACCAAATTCGATATGCACCTTATAAAAACAAAATAAAATGGTTGAAAAAAATATTAAATTGGTTTTAGTCAAAACATTTTTTTATTTTTGGATACCTAAATCAATAAACTAAAAAACCTTGAATAACTTTCTTAGTTTCTCAAACTTCAATCTCTTACTAATTATCATATTACTAGTAATTCTTTATGTATCGTATCATTTTGCTCAAAAATCGATTAATGAAAAATTAGATTTAAAAAAACATTCAGAGTTTGAACCAAAAGAGCAGCAATATGAACTATTCCTTTTATTTTTTGGATTAGCCATTCCGTTAATCGAAATAATAATTGAATATTATAAAATTAGATCATTTAGTTATTTATATGTAAATCTAACTGTAGGTTTTATATTATTGAGTTTGTATTTACTGTGTACAAAAAATCAATTCTTTGCAAAAAACATAAAATATGTTTTTATGCTTTGCTATTTAGGCTATTCAACTTTTTTACTATACAATGTAATTTTTATCCCATTCGAATTAATTTCATTTTCTAGTTTAATCATTTCTTTTTTTCTTTCATTTTTTGTGTTTAGAAACATTCTCAATTATTGGCTCTACAACATTTCGATAATAGTGATTTTAGGAATTGTTTTTTATTATAACATAATTCCAAATAATGAGGTAGTAGTACTTTTTTGTTGTTTTGTTTTGACCATTTGTATTCATATAGCACGACATTTAGCACTTATTGAAATTAGAAATAAATTCCTGTTTACTAGCTTAGTATTGAATAATGGAAATTCAATAATTCTTGTAACCAATAAAAAAGGCGAAATATTTTTCTGTAGTGAATCGGTAAAAGAAATTCTTGGATATAATGTAAATGAAGTAATGGGTTTTGGATATTGGGATGTTACTCAGGACGAAGAATTTATTGGAGAAGCCTACCATGATGATTTTGTTGATGGTCGAACCTACATCCGTAAAGTACGATGTAAAAGTGGAGATTTTAAATACATTCAATGGAAAGATAAAAAATATTCGGAAGAAGTTATTATCGGCATGGGACAAGATGTCACTGACCAAGTTAACATTAAAAATCAATACCGTGATTTGATTGAAACTGCAAGTGATTTTATTTATGAAATTGATTATAAAGGATATATCACATTTGCCAATCCGTTTACGCAAAAAGCATTAGAATACCAATTAGATGAAATTTATTCCAAAAAGTTTTTTGAATTTGTCCGACATGACTATGTGGATACCGTTTTAAATTTTTACAAAACAATACCATCTCAATCAGATGATTATCCCGATTTAGTTTTTCCAATAATATCTAAAAGTGGGACTACTATTTGGGTTTCACAAAAAGTTAGTGTTCAAAAAAATAGTGAGACCGGTTTTGTTCGTTTTGCTGCCATCGCAAGAGATATTACTTTAATTAAAAATTTAGAATTAGAGCATTACAACAAAGCATCAAAAATTAAAGTTCATAATGAAATAATAAAAAAGTTAACTTCAAAAAGTTATTCAAATAAGGAATCTTTTTATCAAATCCTTAAAAACATTTTACAAACTGTTGCCACAAATACGGGTATCAATAGAGTCAGCTATTGGAGTTATTTAGACGATGGTTTAAAATGTGAAAGCATTTATTATTTAGACAATAACCGTTTCGAGAAAAACTTTTTTATAGACAAATCAATTTCACCAAAATATTTTACTCACATTCATAGCGGAAATCAAATAGTTGCTTCGGATGTTTTTGAAAACAAAATAACTTTTGAACTGTGTTTGGAATATTTGCCAAAAAACAAAATAAAATCATTACTTGACACACCAATTCTAATCAATGAAAAAGTAACAGGTGTATTGTGTTTAGAAACTACAGAAATAATTCGCGAATGGGATAATGATGATATAAACTTCGCACGTTCTGTTGCCGATATCATTGCTATTGCTATTGAATCTCAAATGCGCATTGAAAACGAAGTTAAATTGGTTTATAAAAATGATATTTTATTTGAAATTATTAAAAATACCGAACGATTTTTGCATTCAAAAGATAACAATGAAATTTTAAAAAACATCTTAGCTACAATTGGAAAAGTTACAAATGTAGATGTTCTATCCTATTACACCTGTAATCATTTTGATGAAATTTTTATTCAAAAACTCAGATGGTTAAAAGAAATAGACTCACTAGAACAATTAAACACAAAAATACTTGAAGTTTCTTTTTCTGTACTTCCAGATATAGTAGAAACCTTGACTCAAAACAAGCCTTTTCATTCCATAACTCGAAAAGTAAAAAATGAAAAAACAAAATCATTATTTTTAGACCTAAATACAAAATCAGTACTTTTTTTACCCATTTTTATAAAAGAAGAATTTCATTCGATGATAGTTTTTACAGTATTTGATAGTGAAAGAGAATGGACAACAGATGAAATTAATACGCTTACTACATTAACAAACAATATTTCATTTGCTCTAGAACGAAACTTAAACGAAGAAATTATTAAAGAAAATGAAGAAAAATTTAAACTTTTAGCCAATAATATTCCAGGAACAGTACATCTATCAAAATATGATGAAAAATGGACCAAGATTTATCTTAATGATGAAATTGAAAAATTAACAGGCTACAAAAAAGAAGACTTTCTTTCTAAGAAAATATATTTTTTAAATTTAGTACATCCAGATGATTTAAAAATTGTTTATACAAAATCTGCGCAATTGTTTGAACAAAAAAAGAAAATCCATCTAATTTATAGAATTCAAAAGAAAAATGGAGACATTGCATGGGTTGAAGAATTTGGAGAACCAATTATTAAAGATAATAAAATTGAAAATATTGTTGGAATCTTCATTGATATAACCCAAAGAGTTGAGGCTGAAGAAGCTATAAAAGAAAAAGAATATGCCGAAGCTGCAAACAAAGCTAAGTCTGAGTTTTTGGCAAATATGAGTCATGAAATAAGAACTCCTTTAAATGGTATTATAGGTTTCACTGACTTATTGATGAATTCTGAATTAGGTGATATTCAAAAAAAATACATGAATACCATTAATCAATCGGCAAATTCATTGATGGAAGTTATCAATAATATACTGGATTTTTCAAAAATTGAAGCCGGAAAAATTGATTTATCCATAGAAAAACAAAGTATAAGTGAAATTGCTATTCAAGTAATTGATTTAGTAAAATATGAATCTAACCAAAAAAACTTAACCTTATTATTAAATATTGAAGAATCAGTACCTAAATTCATTTGGGTAGATTACATTCGATTAAAACAAGTATTGGTCAATCTGTTGAGTAATGCCGTTAAGTTTACCGAAAAGGGAAAAATTACTTTAAGTATTTCAGCAACTTTAATTTCTAAAAATGAAGCTGCATTAAAATTCTCTGTCAAAGATACAGGAATAGGAATTAAAGAAAAAAATCTAACAAAAATTTTTGAAGCTTTTGCTCAAGAAGATGCCTCAACAACCAAGCGATTTGGAGGAACTGGTTTGGGACTTTCAATTTCCAATAAATTATTAGGTCTAATGAACTCAAAATTAGAACTCAAAAGTGAATTTAACAAAGGAAGTGATTTTTATTTTACTATAAATGTAGCGTTTACTAATTTAATTGAGAAGGATGAAAATATAATTTCAAACAATACAAACCTAAACAATACTTTTTTAATTGAATCCGAAAAAAACATCCACATTTCTATAGTTGAAGACAACAAAATAAACCTTCTTTTAGCCAAAACATTAGTAAAACAAATAATTCCAAATTCTACCATTTCTGAATTTGAAAACGGTCAATTATTTTTAGACCATCTAAATTCAATAGATGTAGATTTAATTTTAATGGATATTCAAATGCCAATATTAAATGGTTATGAAACCACTATCGAAATTAGGAAAAATAAGAAATTTGATGCTATTCCCATTATTGCATTAACTGCAGGAATTGTATCCGGTGAAAAAGAAAAATGTCTAACTTTAGGAATGAATGATTATATTTCAAAACCATTTAACAAAGAGAACTTAAAAAATGTTTTAAATAATTGGATTTTGAAGCCATAAAAAAGTAACTTTACTATAACTAACCAAAAAATCAAACTTATGAAATGGGAAAGAAAAAAAAGTGACACTTTTGAAGATAGACGTGGAATGTCTGGAGGAGGAAAAGCACTTATTGGTGGTGGATTAATCGGAATTGTAGTTTTATTACTCAATATGTTTGGTGGTGAAACTGGACAAACCATTGGTAACATCATTGAGCAAACTCAAGGTAGCCAAACACAAACAGAAGGAACTACAAAAACCCGAGAACTTTCGGAAGAAGAAAAAGAATTAGGTGATTTTTCAGAAGCTGTTTTTACTTATAACAATGAAACTTGGGATAAAATTTTCTCAGAAAACAATATCCAGTACGAACAACCTGGAATGGTTCTTTTTGACGATGGTGTAAATACAGCTTGTGGTAGCGCAACTTCAGCTTCTGGACCATTTTATTGTCCAGGCGATAAAAAAGTATATATGGATTTACGCTTTTTTGAAGAATTAAAATCAAGATTTGGTGCCAAAGGTGGCGATTTTGCAATTGCATATGTGATTTCACATGAAGTTGGTCATCATATACAAACACTACTTGGAACTTCTGCAAAAGTGCGTCAATTACAAGCAAACAAAAGTCAAACCGAAGCCAATAGACTTTCCGTTTGTTTAGAACTCCAAGCCGATTTTTATGCAGGAGTTTGGGCGCATTACAACAAAAACCTTTTACAAGAAGGCGATATCGAAGAAGCCTTGAGTGCTGCCAATGCTGTTGGTGATGATGCCATTCAGAGTAAAATGCAAGGACAAGTTAATCAAGAATCCTTTACTCACGGTTCATCAGAACAACGAATGGAATGGTTTATGAAAGGATATAAAACAGGCGACATCAAACAAGGCGATACATTTTCGGCTTTGTTAAAATAAAATTTCTAAAACTGCAAAACTCACCTTTAACAATAGCAGCACCCGAAAGCGATTATCTCTATATCGAAACGTCTCAAATTCCTAAAGCCGGAAAAGGATTGTTTACAGCAATTAAAATCTATAAAGATGGGTTTTTTAGGGCTACTGTAAAGAAAACACATTTACCTATTTCAAACTAAATACTGAATATTGACTTACCCCAACCATCCATCTCTATCCAAACTTCTGTATTGTATGGCTTCGGCAATATGATTAGAATTTACGATTTCGGATTCTTCTAAGTCAGCAATAGTTCTTGAAACTTTTAGGATTCTATCATAAGCACGAGCTGAAAGGTTCAAACGCTCCATAGCTGTTTTTAAAAGTTGAAGTGATGTTTCATCCAAAGCACAATACTGCCGAATTTGTTTCGTACTCATTTGTGCATTGTAATGTATGTTTTCAAATGCTTCAAAACGTTGCGATTGAATTTCTCTAGCTTTAGTAACTCGTTTTCTTATTTCTACACTGCTTTCTGCTGGTCGTGTTTCGGTTAATTTCTCAAACGGAACAGGTGTTACTTCTATGTGAATGTCAATTCGGTCTAATAATGGTCCCGAAATTTTACTCAAATAGCGCTGCATTTCTGCTGGAGATGAACTAACTGGCGCATCAGGATCGTTGAAATAACCACCTGGACTTGGGTTCATACTCGCCACCAACATAAATGACGATGGATAAGTAATGGTGAATTTTGCTCTCGAAATGGTTACTTCTCTATCTTCCAATGGTTGGCGCATTACTTCGAGAACTTCTCGTTTAAATTCTGGTAACTCGTCTAAAAATAAAACTCCATTGTGTGCCAACGAAATTTCTCCTGGTTGCGGATAACTTCCACCGCCAACTAAGGAAACTGAACTTGCCGTGTGATGTGGATTTCTAAACGGTCGTTGGTTCATTAAACCGGTATCTTTTACTTTTCCAGCTACACTATGAATTTTGGTGGTTTCTAAAGCTTCATGAAGTGTCATTGGTGGCAGAATACTTGGCAATCGCTTGGCAAGCATCGTTTTTCCTGAACCTGGAGGACCAATTAAAATGATATTATGACCACCAGCAGTAGCAATTTCCATACATCGTTTAATACTTTCCTGTCCTTTTACATCTGAAAAATCAAACTCAGGAAAATCTAAGGTTTTATAAAACTCTTCTCTAGTATTAATTTGTGTTGGCTCTAAAGTTTCTTTTCCATCAAAAAAATCAATCACTTGGCGTACATTTTCAACACCGTAAACATCCAAACCCGAAACTATAGCGGCTTCTTTTACATTCTGAATGGGTAGAAAAAATCCTTTGAAGCCTTCTTCTTTGGCTTTGATGGCGATAGACAAAGCACCTTTTATCGGTTGCAAACCACCATCAAGAGACAATTCGCCCATGATTAAGTATTTATCAACTTCATCGGCTTTTATTTGTCCAGATGCGGCTAAAATTCCGATGGCTAGGGTTAAATCGTAGGCCGAACCTTCCTTGCGCAAATCGGCTGGTGCCATGTTGATGGTAATTTTTTTTCCAGGCAGTTCGTAGCCGTTATTTTTTAATGCTGCTGCAATTCGATAGCTGCTTTCTTTAATGGCATTATCGGGTAATCCTACTAAATGATAACCAATTCCTTTATCAATATTTACTTCAACGGTAATAGTTGTGGCTTCCACTCCAAAAACCGCACTTCCAAATACTTTTATTAGCATAGCATTTTATTTTTTGGTATATTTTTAAAACAAATATCATAAAAATTAAATGATTTTTTAAGCTTTAGTTTAGCTTTTTTAGTACAAAAAATAATTTTATTTTAAAATCCTTATCTTTGCAAAAATATTTTTTGAAAACAAGAAAATTCTTTTTTAGAATTTTTCTTTGATTTTAATCTTAAATCAATCTTGTTTCCATCTTTTGCAACACGTTGCATCTACAACCACTTTGGAAAATCCATATCGGTTAACATCTTTAAAAATTTATTAAATCAAAATGGAATTTAAAATCATTAATCCAGAAACTGGAGAAAATTCGACTTATACACATCAAACGATTGCCAACTTTTTATTTACTCATTTAGAACAATATGGCGATAAAATAGAAGACATTTTAAAATGCATCAACTATGCCATGAATCCCGAAAAAGGCGGAAGCATAATTGTAGGTTTAGATGATTCAAAAATAGTTGGTGTGGTAATTTTAAACAACACTGGGATGAGCGGATTTATTCCCGAAAACATCTTGGTTTACATTGCGGTTGATAACAGCCAGCGTGGAAAAGGCTTTGGTAAAAAACTAATGCAAAAAGCAATTGACACCGTTGATGGAAATATTGCGCTACACGTAGAACCAGATAATCCTGCAAAAGGATTATACGAAAAGCTTGGTTTTACTAACAAATATTTAGAAATGCGTTTAACAAAATAATCGTTTTGGAAGAACTTATTCAATTAAGACACGAACTACACAAACATCCTGAAGTTTCTGGAAATGAAAAACAAACGGCTCAACGCGTTTTAAATTTTCTTTCCAATTATCCGCCTAATGAAATAATTACTCAACTTGGTGGCGAAGGAATTTTGGCCATATATAACGGAAAAAAAACAGGAACTTCAATTCTATTTCGATGTGAATTGGATGCCTTGCCTATTCATGAGATTAATTCGTTTGGTTATAAATCAGTTTCTCATGGTGTTTCCCATAAATGTGGTCACGATGGTCACACGGCTATTTTGTGTGGCATGGCGAAAACCCTTTATGAAAAACCTCTAGAAAAAGGAACTGTTATGCTTTTATTTCAACCTGCAGAAGAAGATGGAAATGGAGCAAAAAGTGTTTTGAACGATAGTAAATTCAATACTATAAAACCTGATTTTGTTTTTGCTTTGCATAACCTTCCCGGATTTAAAAAACATCAAATCATTGTAAAAGAAAACACGTTTACGTGTGCCGTAAACAGCATGATAATTCAATTAAAGGGTAAAACTTCTCATGCTGGCGAACCCGAAAACGGAATCAATCCTGCGTTGGCTATAGCCGAAATTATTCAGGTTTTTAATTCCAAAATCAATACTGACGTTTCTTCTAAAAAGTATTGTCTCATCACTCCTATTCATATTAATATGGGCGAAAAAGCCTATGGTGTTTCTGCTGGTTATGGCGAAATTCATTTTACCATCAGAAGCAATAGCAATGCACAAATGAGAATTATAGAATCAAATTTAGAAGAAAAAGTTAACGAAATTGCTTCTAAATATAATTTGAAAACAAAAATCGATTGGACAGAAAGTTTTCAAGCGAATGAAAATAATAGTGAAGCTGTTAAATACATAAGAAAAGCAACTTTAGTTCAGAATCTAGAAATTTTAGAAAAAAACCTTCCTTTTACTTTCGGTGAAGATTTTGGATTGTTTACCCAACAATTCAAAGGCGCAATGTTCGGTATTGGTGCTGGCAAAAATACTCCGGCTTTACACAATCCTGACTATGATTTTCCGGATGAATTAATTGAAACGGGAATTTCACTGTTCCATCAAATTACAAAAGAAATTTTTAATGCATAGAAACTCAATTATAGAACTCAATCAAGAAGCCTATCAAAATAACCTATCGTTTTTAAAAAAAATGTTGGGCAAAAATGTGATTTTCTCTTCCGTCGTCAAAGGAAATGCTTATGGTCATGGCATCAAAGAGTTTGTAACAATGGCTTATAATAATGGTGTGAATCACTTTTCGGTTTTTGATGTCGAAGAAGCTAAAATTGTTTTTGACACGCTGGGAAACAACGTTACTATTATGATTATGGGTTTTGTGGCTGATGAAGATTTACATTGGGCTATCAAAAACAACATTGAGTTTTTTGTTTTTGAACGCTATCGATTGGCTATGGCTATTAAAACCGCCAAAAAAATAAAGTCGAAAGCCAAAATTCATATCGAAATTGAAACCGGTATGAATAGAACAGGTTTTACAAAAAAAGAACTTTCCAGAGTTGCAAAATATATAATCAAAGAATCCGAATACATTGATTTTGTTGGGCTTTGTACTCATTATGCTGGTGCTGAAAGCATTTCAAATTATTACAGAGTTGAAAATCAAATTAAACTTTTTAAAGAAGCGGTTGCTGTTTTTAAGGAAAATGGAATTGAACCAAAAATAAAACACACGGCATGTTCGGCGGCATCAATGATGTTTCCTGAAACTCAAATGGATTTGGTTCGAATAGGCATTTTGCAATATGGTTTGTGGCCCAGTCAGGAAGTTCTGGTAACCTATCTTAATTCTAAAAAGAAAAAAACCGATCCTTTGCAGCGTGTTATTTCCTGGAAAAGCGAAATTATGAACGTAAAACATGTAAAATCAGGCGAATTTATTGGTTATGGAACCAGTTATATGGCCAAAGAACACATGAAAGTTGCCACTATTCCTTTAGGATATTCTCACGGATACAGTCGTTCTTTGAGCAATCAAGGTCGCGTTTTAATCGAAGGAAAACGTTGTGGTGTAATTGGAACTATAAATATGAATATGTTGACTATTGATGTTTCTGAAATCGATAATGTAAAAAAAGGCGATGAAGTTGTAATTATAGGTAATCAAGGTGATTTAGCAATAACAGTAGCTTCTTTTGGAGAACTAAACAACCAGTTGAATTATGAATTTTTATCAAGAATTTCAAAATCTATTCCTAGAAAAATAATTGAATAATGGCATTTTTAAAATTATACAGACAAAAATTAAAAGAAAATTATACTTTTCTTGATACGCTTTTTAAAGAGAGACATATTGAATGGGGTGTTGTAACCAAATTACTTTGCGGAAATACTATTTACCTAAAAGAAGTAATTGATTTAGGCGTCATGGAAATGCACGATTCTCGAATTAGTAATTTGAAAAAAATCAAAAAACTAAAACCAGAGATTCAAACGGTTTACATCAAACCACCTTCAAAACTGAATATTGCAAAAATCGTAAAATATGCTGATGTAAGTTTCAATACCGAAATTTACACCATCAAACTTTTATCGGAAGAAGCCAAACGTCAAAATAAAACCCATAAAATTATCATTATGATCGAAATGGGCGATTTGCGTGAAGGCGTTTTAGGGGAAGAATTAATGTCTTTTTACGAACAAATTTTTAGTCTTCCAAATATCGAAATTAGAGGAATTGGTACAAATCTAAACTGCCTTAGCGGTGTAATGCCCACACAAGACAAACTAATCCAATTGAGTTTATATAAGCAATTAATTGAAGCTAAATTCAATGTAAAAATCCCTTGGGTTTCTGGTGGAACTTCTGTGGCTGTTCCGTTGATGCTGAAAAACGCACGACCTATGGCGGTAAACCATTTTAGAGTTGGTGAAGCACTATTTTTTGGAAAAGATTTATTTACCGGCAAAACCATCAAAGGCATGCACAACGATGTTTTTAAACTATATGCTGAAATTATTGAAATAACCGAAAAATCAAACATCCCTTCGGGTGAACTTGGCGAAAACGTTGCGGGTAATACTTTTAAAATTGATGAAAACAACGATTTAAATGATACGTCACTCCGAGCCATTTTAGATTTTGGATTATTAGACATGCAACCTCAATATTTAGCACCAACCGATACTAAAATTAGTATCATCGATTCGAGTTCCGATATGACTGTTATTGATATCAGCGATTCAAAAACCAACTATCAAGTGGGCGATTTAATCTCGTTTAAAATTCAATATATGGGTGCCTTGTATTTATTGAATTCAAATTACATCGAGAAAACAGTAACCTAAGTGTATTGCAAATTCACTCACTTCATTTTTTGAACTTAAATGATTACTAAAAATTCTTGGGTGTAACTTATTATTACTCGTATGGAAGCTTAATTTACAATGGTGAAAGTTGCAATTACTCGAATATAAATTAGAATAACTACTGTACAAGCTGGAATTACTAGAATACAAATTGGATTTACGACGATTTAAGTTGGAATTACGACGATGTAACATGGAATTACTAGGATACAAATTGGAATTACGTCGATGTAAGTTGCTATAACTCGCGTTTAAGTTTGCATTACGACGATACAAATTGGAATTACTACGATGTAAGTTTGCATTACGTCGATGTAAATTGGAATTACTGCACTTTAAATTGCCATAACTCGTGTTTAAGTTTGCATTACGTCGATACAAGTTGCTATAACTCGTGTGTAAATTTGCATTACGACGATGTTAGTTGCCATAACTCGTGTTTAAGTTTTGGTATCTCGCCAAAAATGTCTTACTTTTTTGAGTTGAATATTCCATAAAATGCGCTAACTTTTGGGTGATATGCGCCGTTTTTGAGGTCGCCAATGCCGTTTTTAGTATTGCCAATGCCGTTTCTGGGGAAGCCATCGTCGTTTTTACCATTGACCACGCCGTTTTTGGGGTTGCCAACGCCATTTTTGAGGTTGCCATCGTCGTTTTAGAGCACTCCATTGCCGTTTTTGAGGACTCCATCACCGTTTCTTATACAATAGGCGCTACCTTTTTTGGTCCTTGCGCCGATAATTTGGTTTGAAACAGCAATTATTTTTAGGTGCGTAATTGAAAAAAGGGGGATTTCGCTCTTTTTTATTACAATGGTATTGTTTAGTTTTGATAAAATAAATATAAAACGCTACAGAGTAGCGACAATCTACCCGATTTTGGGTGTATAGTCGCTACTTTTTAGCGGGTATATATAAGTTGGTGGCAAATTTTTGACCATGTTGTCCGAAAACATGAAGTGCAAAACAGAAACAGAAAGCACTATTAAGTAAGAAACGGTTATTAATTTAACAAGGTAAAATGATTAAACCAACAGGGCGGTATAAATAACCTAAAACAAAATTGTGCCCAAAGTTATCGTCCTTCTGGTAGTCCAGATAAATAATAAGGCAAAATCTCGATTATGAAAAATATATTGTTACCCTTGTTTGTGCCTTTTTATGCTACTTCGAGTGTAGCTCAACTATTTGAATGTCCAGTTACACTCAATTCAAATGGAATTCAACCGCCTATGTCTATATTTGATAAATCGGTGCAAATTTCAAATCCTACAGATAAGTATGTGTTTAGTGTTAAGTTTCATATTGTAAAAAATAATGACGGCTCTGGAGCCACTGCTGTTTATGGGGAAAACGAAGTTATGAATGCGATTATGATTATGAATACAAATTTTAATCAATTTAATATATTTTTCAAGTATGTTGGTTACGATATAATTAAGAACACATCGTTTATGAAAGTGCGAGCTGCCAACTTTTCAAACGCAAATTTATCACATCCAACATTTGATCAATTGTTAGAGTATAGCAAGACTGGAATGACCAATCCTGTATATGACTACAATGCTCTGAATTTATTTATTGTTGAAGGCTTAGATTATAATGCACTAAGTCCTTACCAGAGCAGAGTTGCAGGTGCTGCTAAAATGCCAGGAATTGACAGCATATATGGTTTTAATTATTTTTTAAGTCCTACTTTGCCTCATGAAATTGCACATAATTTTTTTCTATTACATACCGCTGAACAATCGGGTACGCCAAATTGCGAACATGTTGCTACAGGACCAACTGATCCATATTATAATTCAACTGATCACGGTGATTTTGTGGCAGATACAAAAGCATCATTTTATTTTGGTGGCAATTACACAAATCCAGTAACATGCACATTTCAAAATACCAATAACCATCTTGATTGCAATTTTACTCCATATGTAGATGTGCCCGTAAAAAATTATATGTCTTCAATGAATTCTTGCCAAAATTTGCAGGCTAATTATATGCCCGGTATTGGAGAATTTACTTTAGGTCAAGGAAATGTTATGAGAAATACAATAGCCTTATACTATAATCATCCAAACAATTTTTATGGTTTTAGTAATGCTAAAAACACCGTTGAGAGTTTATATGAACCTTATGAGAAATCTCCAATTTTAGGGGAAATTGTTAGCATTACTGATGACGGAATTCCTAATGGAATGTCAACTGTATGTAGAAGATTGTCAGGTTACAATTATAAATATCAAAAAGGATTTAACTATATTTTTAAACGATATAATTTAATTACTAATGAGCAACCCTATCAATTACCAAATTATGAAGATTTTGGAACATTCATAATTACACAATTAAACCCAACATATGAAAATCCTTTTGGTCTTGTTTGCTACAGAGGTGCACAGTTGTGTATATTAGAACCAATATCAGGCGGTAAAATTTATACAACTCAAAATTTAGGAAGCACAACTATTAGTGAAACAAATTTGACTTCTCAACAAATAGAAAACCAAAATTTAATTGAAAATTTACCCAATCAAACCTTTAACATCATTGTAAAAGAAACGGCTACAGGCGAAACAAAAGCCGAAACAATTTACAAACCATAAAATAAATTTCACTTTGTTGTGGTGGTCTTTACCACGACAAAGTGTTGATAAAACCAAACAGTATGAAAAAATTATATCTAATCCTTTTTATTTTTTTTTATATACAAATCAGTGCTCAGTACACAACAATTCCTGATGAAGATTTTGAGCAAGAACTCATTAACCAAGGTATTGATAGTGATGGAATACTAAATCATTTGGTTTTAAACAGCGATATTAATACAGTTCTTAGTTTAAACATTTCTAGCAGTAACTTGCATAATATTATAGGAATTGAAGGTTTTACCCAGTTAGAAAGTATTACAATAATGTTATGTTATAATTTAACCAGTTTAGATTTTAGTACTAATTTAAATTTAATAACGATTTATTGTGATGTCAATAGCTTAACAAGCATCAACGTTTCAAACAATTTAGCCTTGCAAGAATTACACTGTAGAGCTAACCAGCTAACTGTTCTTGATGTTTCTAACAATATAAATCTTAGTTCTTTAGACTGTGGTTATAACCAGTTAACTTTTCTTGATGTTTCTAACAATTTAAGCCTTAGCTCTTTAGACTGTGGTTCTAACCCGCTGACTTTTCTTGACATATCTAACAATATAAATCTTAGTTATTTGTATTGTTATGATAATCTACTTACAACTCTTGATATTTTTAACAATATAAATCTTATTTATTTAGGATGTGCCAGAAACCAACTAACTGTTCTTGATGTCTCAAATAATATAAATCTTTTAATGTTAGTATGCCAAAATAATATATTAACTACTCTTGATGTTTCCCAAAATGTAAATCTTATATCTTTATCTTGTGGATATAATCTTTTAACAACTCTTGATGTTTCACAAAATGTCAATTTAAGAGAGCTATATTGCTTCTATAATTTATTAACGACATTAAATATCTATGCAAATCCAGATATTAGATTAATATCATGTGGTTATAACCCATTAACTAATTTAACAATAACCAATGCTCCACTTATATGGAGAATACATTGCGCAAACAGTCAACTCACTAATTTAGACCTTTCTAATTTTCCATTACTAAAACATTTGCTTTGCCAGAATAATTTATTAACCACTCTAGATTTATCTAATAACCCAGCATTGAATTATTTAATTTGTAATAATAATAATATTACAACTCTAAACCTCAATAACAATTCATTTCACAATTCGCTTTTAAATGTTTTGCATTGCAACAACAATAACCTTTCCACATTAGTAGTTCAAAATGGGGCAAATACACTCCTAAATGGACTATATGCAACAAATCCCGGAGGAGACCCACTTGTTTATGAACAATGTTTTGATGCAACTAATAATCCAAACCTGAGTTGTATTTTTGTTGATGACGTTGCTAATTGTAATACTAATTGGCTTGGTAAAGATGCCACAAGCTATTATGTAAGTTCACAACAAGAATGTGATAGTTTGCAAAACGACGAGTTTATAACTAATTCATTTACAATTTATCCAAATCCTGTAAATGACATGTTATTTATAAAAAAAAATAATAACATAATCCAAAAAATTGTAGTTTATGATGTAATGGGTAAAACAGTTATTGATCAAAATGGTACCATTGCCCAAATAGATTTTTCAAACATTACAAACGGTTTATACCTTGTAAAAATTACAAGTGAAAAAGAAACAATTGTGAAGAAAATTATCAAAAAATAATGCGAACTGGAAATTAAATCTTCTGCCAACAAGCAGTTTGCAAAAATGGACGACGACCGCAGACGGCAACTATTTACGCCAAGAAAAGACAAAAGTGTTTGGAGTAAACTCAACAAAACGTATGTAGAAAAACTGGTTGCCGAAAATTTGATGCACGAAAGTGGTTTGCGTAAAATAGAAGTTGCCAAAAAGAATGGTTCTTGGTCTAGCCTTGACGGTGTTGAGAGTTTAGAAATTCCTGCAGACTTGCAAAACGAATTTGATAATAATAAAACTGCGTTTGCTAACTATCAAAACTTTAGTCCATCCTACAGAAAAAGTTATCTTTATTGGTTAAACCAAGCTAAAAGAGAGGAAACCAGAATGAACCGCATTAAAGAAATCATTGCGCTTTGTGAAAAAAACTGCAAATCAAGAGGCAATTATTAATGTATTCTTGACAAAGATTATACCTCATTTCTCGATAATTATTATAGTTTTGCAATGTAAATGAACATGAAATGATAAACCCTTCCGTTTACGGCTGGATTGATAAATTCTTTATTGAGCAAAAATCGTCAAATCCTTTGGCTTATGCTGATAGCACAGAGTTTTATATAAAAACTAGAGCTACAGGATTCATATTTGGGCACAATATTCATTTTGATGTAACAAACCCTATTGAGTTTGGAGATTGGACTGCTGTTGAAAAATCAAAAATTGGATTGCTCAATACTTTATATAAAATGTATTGCTTTAAGCAAAAATCCAACGATACTGCTGATTTTATTGAAAAAGCAGTTGAATTTTACAAACAAATTACACCCGAAGGTTTTAATCCGCTAAAGAAAATGCTTGCTGGCTCAAGTAATTCGAGCAAACTTGAGAAAATCATCCACGAAAGAGTGCAAACTAATGAAGATATGTTTAGCAAAAGTTTTTCTCATGTTGTTACTAATGCATTACTTTTTACAGATGTTTTAGCGTTTAAAAAATATTTAAACAAAGAACACATCACCACAAAATACATTTCTAAATTAGAAGAAATCATCACTTCGGTGGTTTCGCTTTCGCTAAAAATAAAAACCAACAAAACCAAGCATGATGAACTGCTTCAAAAACTTTTTGAATCCTCTGTTCGCTACAACAAAGTTTTAACCGACTCAAATTTAACTCTTGATACTTTAGATTTTTCGTTTTTAAAAAATGATTTAGAGAAATATTATATCATTGACTTAGCCGGAATCAGTCTTTGGAGTGATGAAAAAGTTGAAAATGAAGAGCGTTATTTTCTTTATACTCTAGGACGCAGATTAGACATTTCGGATGATTTTATTCTAAAAAGTATTGATTTTATCAATTATTTTATTGTTAATCATAAAGCTGAAATACCTTATTTTAAACATGCTAATCCTGTAAAACATTTTTATGATCACACCACTGATGGTGTAATTGTTTTGATTAACCGAAACAAAAAAAGATTGCTAAAAGAAATATCAGAAAGCAAAGAATTAATGCAGCTTTTAGCAAAATCAACGGTTAAAGATTTAGACAAAGAAGAGAAGAAGAAAATTAAAAATCAAATTCTTGATATTTGCAAAACCATTCCTTCGTTAACTATTTTTCTGCTTCCTGGAGGAAGTTTACTATTACCAATTCTCATCAAGTTTATTCCAAAAATGCTACCTTCGGCATTTAATGAGAATATTGAAGATTAAAACTGCATCTGATAGGTTAAATCCAAATCATCATTATTGCTAAGGTTGTATCCCAAATCTGTAACATATCCAGAATTTAATCCATAAACCCATCCGTGAATTGATAATTTCTGCCCAGAGTTCCAAGCAGATTGCACAATTGATGTTTTGGCTAAGTTAAAGACTTGTTCATACACATTAATTTCAACAAAACGATTAAATCGTTCTTTCTCATCTTTTATTGCGTTTAATTCATCTTGATGTAAACGGTATTCGTTTTTAATGTGGCGAATCCAGTTATCAATAATTCCTAATGAAGAATTTCCCATTGCCGCTTTTACACCACCACATCCATAATGACCACAAACAATAACATGCTCTACCTTTAAGACATTAACTGCATAATCAAGAACGCTAAGCATATTCATATCGGAGTGCACAACCATATTGGCAATGTTTCTGTGTACAAAAACTTCACCTGCTTTTGCACCTATAATTTCGTTTGCTGGCACACGACTATCCGAACAACCAATCCACAACAAAGGTGGATTTTGACCTTTTGATAAATCTTTAAAAAAATCTTTATCTATGGCTAATTGTTCTTCAACCCATTTTTTATTATTGTCTAAAATCTTTTTATAAAAATCGTTCATTGCGAATGTGTTAAAAATAAGGCAAATTAAAAATCAAATATAATAAAATAAAAAACCATTAATCACTATTGATTAATGGTTTTAAGTAATAATTTAAAAAAGGTATTTTAACTTATTTAAGGTAAAGTTTGGACTGTTTTCATCATTAATAAACTCCGCATCCTCATAAAAATTCACTTCACCAGTTTCAATATTATGCATTGCTCCTATTATACCAATTTCACCTTTCTCAATCAGTTGTTGTAAAACAAAACTCCGCTCAATAATGCTTTTCACACTTCTTTTCACGTTAATTTCTGATACATTTTCAACAAAACCCGAATTAGAAGCAGTTCTGTTATCAGTGGTGTTTTTTTCTTGATAAACAGCCGGTTGAATTTTTGAAAGTAATTCGGTTAAATTACCCATTTCTACATGGTCACAAGCACCTTTTACAGCACCACATTTACTGTGTCCTAAAACAACTATTAATTTAGAACCTGCAACTTTACAAGCAAATTCCATACTTCCTAAAATATCTGTGTTTACAATATTTCCAGCTATTCTAACAGAAAATATGTCGCCTAATCCTTGGTCAAAAATTAACTCTGCTGATGTTCTACTGTCAATACAACTTAAAATTGTTGCAAAAGGCCATTGTCCATCACGAGTGTCGTTAACTTGCTCTAGCAAATCACGGTGTGCTTTTAGATTATTAACAAATCTATTATTTCCTTCTTTTAATATTTCTAAAGCTTTTCTTGGTGTAATTGAAGCTTGTAATTCTTTATTTAGTGTTTTCATGTTTTAAATTTTAATGTTTAAAATTAGTATTAATTTTTTTAAAATGGCAAATTATTAAAAATTGCTATTTGAAATTGATTTCTATTTGAATGCTCTACTGTTTGTGCCATGAAGCCAATTTCGGCTTTAAAGTTTTTATTGATTACATAACCAATAGCACCATACAGTCGGTTTCTATCAAACAAAGGGTTTTTTTTATTAATGAAAATTTCATTGTAGGCTGAAAGATAAATAGCGTCTTTATCCATTGTTTTTTTATTTAATGGCATATTAACTCCTACTAAGTAACGAAATCGCATCTTAAACTCATTAGCTACAAATCGTTCTTCAATTCGATACCGATGTTGAAGAAAGAATCTACCAAAGTGCTCTTTTGTGATGAACTGCTGATAAATTCGATGTTCATTTATATGTACTTTTTCATCAGTATCTGGTATATAATTTTGTGTATTTATATAACCATAACCCAAAAGAAGATTATTGTTGTTTTCCGTAAGGTTGTATCCTATTCCGGTTCGCAGAAGTAACTGATTCGTATCGCCAATAAAATTGTAATTTCTGTATTGAATTTCGTTATGCCAATTCCACTTTTCATTTATCTTTTGATTCCCAAAATAAAGAAACCAATTTCCAATAGCTGATTTTTGGGCAATTGCTAAACTATTCAAACAAAAAATTGTTATTAAGACGTATATAATCCTCATAATGATTACTTATGTTCAATAAATACGTGTTTTCCTTCCTCGCCCGTTTCAATTAAATTATAGGCTTTTTTGAAACCTTCTAACTTCACTTTTATATTTTCATCTTTAGCCCTTATTTTTTTAAATTCTTTAATTAAATCTAAAACATCATGAGCAATATATACCGTATCTGAAGCATTGATTATCACTTTAGAATTTTCAGGAATTGAAGATAACGTTTGTTTGATAGCAGCTTTGTTCAAGAATGAAACTTCTTGAGCCAAATCAATGTGAATAATGTCTCCATCTTTATATTCTTCTTTTCTGAATTTATAGGCACGTTGTAAATTTCCCTTCATAATAAAAATAATACTAATTATGATACCTAATGCAACTCCTTTTAATAAATCTGTAAATACTACAGCTATAACTGTTGCAATAAATGGTATAAATTGATATTTTCCTTTTTCCCAAAAATGCTTTATTTTACTAGGATTTGCCAATTTATAACCTATCAATAGAAGTATTGCTGCTAAAGTAGCTAACGGAATTTTATTTAATAAAACCGGAATAGCCAATACGCTAATTAAAAGTAAAACACCATGTATAATTGCAGACATTTTTGATTTTGCACCAGCAGTATTATTGGCAGTTGTTCTTACTACAACAGATGTCATTGGTAAACCACCAAGTAAAGAACTAATAATGTTTCCAATACCTTGTGCTTTTAACTCAACATTGGTATCTGTATATCTTTTTTGCTCATCCATTCTATCGGCAGCTTCGATACAAAGTAACGTTTCAATTGATGCAACCACAGCTATTGTGATTCCAACAATCCATACTTTAGAGTTTGTAATTGCCGAAAAATCTGGCGTTACTATTATTGCGCCTAATTCTTCTAATGATGTTGGTACTGGTAATTTAACAAGATGATTGTCTAAAACAGCCAAGTTACTTCCCGACTGAATAAAATACTCATTAATTAATACCCCAACAAATACTGCAACTAAAGCAGAAGGAACTAGTTTTAATTTCTTTAATGCAGGTATTTTATCCCAAACAATTAATATGAATAAAGAAACTATTGTTATTAGTAATGCACCAAGTTGTACATGACCAAGAACCGAAAATAGTTCTGTAAAAGTATTTTGACCATCAGGTTGGTTAAATGCCAAATCACCTTCATAATCCTTATCATACCCAAAAGCGTGAGGAATTTGCTTTAAAAATATGATAACTCCAATACCCGCTAACATTCCTTCAATAACATTAGTTGGAAAATAATTGGAAATACTACCCGCTTTAATAAACCCAAGCAATAATTGAATACCACCAGCTATTAAACCCGCCAGTAAAAAGGCATTAAAAGAACCTAAATCAGTAATAGCTACTAAAACTATAGCCGTTAAACCAGCAGCCGGACCAGAAACGCTGAGATGCGATTTACTCAAATAGCCAACTACTATTCCGCCCACAATTCCTGCTATAATTCCTGAAAACAATGGCGCACCACTAGCAAGTGCAATACCTAAACACAGTGGCAATGCCACCAAAAAAACCACTAAACCAGATGCAAAATCTGATTTGAGGTTAGCAAAAAGATTAATTTTTTTTGTCATACCTAATTTTAAAAGTTATATAAAAATGTTTCATTTCAATTAAGAAATGTAAAATTGATTTATATAAAATTAGGTGGTGGAGAAAATATTTCTCTAAATACGGTTGGGTGTTCTGAGTTATTCTCAATGAAAGAAGTCTTTTTTTCTAGTTCCATAAATGCAATTACATTATGCTCTACATAAAATTTAATTTCTGCTTTTATTTCTTTGTGATGCTCTTCTTCAGCAAAACAATAAAACATAGAAATATCCGAATCTTTTTCAATTAGAGTAACCAAAGTTGGTGTTGAAAGAAAAAGAATAAATAGGAATAATAAAATCCTGGTGAATAACTTCATTTGGCAAAAATAAACTTTAACACAAAAATTTCCTAAAGTATATATCGAATTTAACAATTATTTAAAACTATGAATCCTAATCCTAAATTTAATACAAGTAGTTTTTTTTAAATAATACATCTAAGTTTTGTAAATAATTAGTTAAACTAAGTCTATAACTTAAATTGATAGTTTTTATATTTGCATCAAATATACTTATTATGACTATTACACAGCTTCAATATGTGCTTGCAGTTGCAGAACACAAAAACTTTACACTTGCGGCCGAAAAATGTTTTGTAACGCAACCAACATTGAGCATGCAAATTCAAAAAGTGGAAGAAGAACTCAGTATTCAAATATTTGATCGAACAAAGAAACCTATTCAACTTACTGAAATAGGTCAAAAAATAGTTAATCAAGCTAAGAATATTGTAAACGAAGCCAATAGAATAACCGATATAGTGGAACAGCAAAAAGGATTCATTGGTGGAGAATTTAGATTGGGAATTATTCCAACAGTAATGCCTACATTGTTACCTATGTTTCTTAAGAATTTTATTAAGAAATACCCAAAAGTCCATTTAATTATCGAAGAATTAAACACTGAAGAAATTATTCAAAGATTAAACAATGGACATCTTGATGCAGCTATTGCGGCTACTCCATTGAAAGAAGAAAAAATAAAAGAAGTAGTGCTTTATTTTGAACCATTTGTTGCATACATTCCTGAGAACCACAAATCATTCCCAAAAAATGAAATCGAAGTAGAAGATTTAGATTTGAATGAAATATTATTACTTCAAGACGGACATTGTTTTAGAGATGGAATTTTAAACTTATGCAAAAATGTTAGTAATACAGAAAAAAACCGTTTTCAAATTGAAAGTGGAAGCTTTGAAACCTTAATAAAACTTGCTGATGAAGGTTTGGGAACAACGCTTCTACCCTATTTGCATACGCTAGATTTAAAAGAAAAGGACAAAGTAAAACTGCGTAATTTTAAAGACCCAAAGCCTGCTAGAGAAGTGAGTATTATTTATCCAAAAAATGAATTAAAAATACATATTATCGACGCATTGAGAACCATTATTTCGGCTGTAGTAAAAGGTGCCATAGTGTTTCAAAATGTTGAAATTATTAGTCCTACACAAAAAAAATAAGGAGTTGAACAACTCCTTATTTTCAATCTAATTTTAACTAATTCAAACACTTATTTTTTGAAAAAAAACTTTTTTAACTGACAACCGTTAAACACCTCTTTAGCTCTGGTTTTTCCTTTGTAAAGAATTGGAGCCATTTTTTTAGCTGTTCAATTTCATAAGGCAACAGATTTCTTATTGCCTTCTTCAACTCTTTTGAAAAAAGAATCGGGTCAAAACTTACTCTCTCGAGCACAGATTTTGTGTAATCGTAGATCATTCTAGGCATAATGGTTAAGATTTAGGGGTTTATCTTAATTTTAAATTCTGAGGTAAAACTATTTTAATTTTTACTAACCACCAAATAAAATCGATGAAATACATCGATAAAGTGCGTTTTTTTACGTTTATCTACATTATTTAACAATTTTAAATTGATAAATCTTACAAATTTAAAGCAAGCACTAAAAAAAGGAGTAAAATACTCCTTAGTTTCTTATTAATATTTAATTCTTACTAAACATTGCCTTAGCTCAGGTTTGTTTTGAGTAAATTGCAATACCCATTCTGATAATTCGCTCAGTTCATGTGGCAATAATACTTTATATGCTTTTTCTAATTCTTTGCAAAAAAGCTGCACATCAAAACTAACACCCTTTAAAACTTTTTTTGTGAAAGTCAACATTGATTTTGACATAAATAATTAATTTTAGTTGGTGAAACAATTGGTTTTTTAGATTAATTCAAAAATATAAAATATAAATTTACAAACTGATTTTTAACTGTTAAATAAAACAAATCAAAACGTTAAACTTCTGCCTTAATTGCTCTCAACATTTCTCGTTTTCCAGGAGCACCGGGCAATTTCTCTACTTTGAATCCAGCTTCAATCATGTTTCTTTTGAGTATTGAGCGGCAAGCATAAGTAACCAATATCCCATTCTTTTTCAAAGCATCGAACATACTTTTAAAAATAACTACGCTCCAAAGTTCGGGTTGTTTATCATATCCAAAAGCATCAAAATAAATTAAATCAAATGTATTACTGTCCTTAATTTCTTGAAAGAATTGTTTCCTTTTTTTAAACGTAAAATTAGAATTGAATTGGATTTCTGTTTCCCAGTTTGAAGTATGCAACAATTGAAATGCATCATTTAAACTGGAATTAATCTCTGTTGGATAATTCATTTGCACAACTTCCTCAATTGAAACAGGATAAGCTTCTACTCCAACATAATGTATTGTTTGTTGGTTTTTTAAACTTTCATAATATGTAATTAATGCATTTAAACCTGTGCCAAAACCTATTTCCAAAATAGAAACAGGCTTCCCTTCAAACAAGGAAAGCCCATTTTTTATAAATACATGATTGGCTTCTTGAATAGCACCATGTTTGGAATGGTAACTTTCGTTCCAATCGGGAAGATAAATAGAAGTTGAACCGTCGTTGGTTTGAATTATTTCACGTTTCAAAACTATACTTTAATATACAGTTTCTTAATTCTCGGAATTGGTCCGCCACATTTTTGTTCGTGACAATTCAAACAAGCATCGACTCCATTGTTAAAATGTTCTTTCGCATTTTTGGGATCAGCATAAATCAATTGTTGTGCTTTGATATATTTTGCGGCTTGTTCTTTAAAAAAAGCATCGTTTTCAGATTCATCCGTCATTGTGGCGGTATGGATTTTTAAAAAATGCTGAGGAAACGTACCTATAGTATCACCTTTAATAATGCGTTCTTTCAATCGTTTGTTATCTACATACATTTGCTCCATTAATAATGCCATTTCTGTCATTTGATACATCTCCAGTTTTTTACCCGAAGTAGTATCACATTTTTTTTCGGTAGTAGCAGCATCTTTTTTTACTTCTTTGTGACAAGAAAACAAAAGCAATGCTAATCCAAATAGTAAAAAGTTTTTCATTTTACTTTAAATTACTTCTTAATATATACACCCGAAGCTTCAAACGAATACGTTACTTCTGGTTGGGTAATTTTATTGATTTCGTCTTTAGATTTTCCACCATCTTTGGCATAATGTTTTAATTCATCAACCGATACAACATCTACAAAAGCTTTACCATAAACGATGGCTTCATTTCCATCAGCATTTAAGGGTACAAAAAACTCATAGTCTTTAAACTTTACAAAAGATGTTTCATCATTGGTCAAGTCCATTTTCATCCAACATCCTTTTTTCTTGCAAACCGACTTAATAGTAGAAGCATATTGTACAGAAATAGTATCACCTTTCTTTAAATTCTTATATTTTTTTAACATTTCTTTTTTAGAAAGTATTTTATTTGGCTGAAATTTTTCTCCAAATAGAGCATAATTTGCCGTACTGATTGTTGCTTTAGATTTTGATTGTGCAAAAGTTGCCGCACTCACTACTAAAGTAAAAGCAACAAGAAATAGTTTCATTTTTTTCATGTTTTTAATTTTAAAAAGAGCTACAAAAGTAAAAAAGTTTAGCCATTAATTTATGTTATTTATGAGTATAAAAACCCAAAAAAAAATTATTAGCTTTACAAAAATTATAAAACTTTGGTATAGCGAGCGAATACTGCCGCGCAAAACATTGTAAAACAATAACTTACACCAATAAAAACAAAAAAAAACGTAACAAATGAGTTTAAAAAACACAAACGAAATCGATATAGTTAGAGTAAAAACTTCAAAAATAGACACTGTTGACTTTGAAAATTTAACATTTGGAAACGTTTTTACTGACCATATGTTGGTTTGTGATTTCAAAGATGGTGCATGGGAAAAACCTTTGATTAAACCCTACGAACCTTTTATGATTGATCCATCTGCTAAGGTTTTTCATTATGGTCAAGCTATTTTTGAAGGAATGAAAGCTTATAAAGATGAGCATGATGACGTTTGGCTTTTTAGACCAGACCAAAACTTTGAACGTTTCAACAAATCGGCAATTAGAATGGCTATGCCCGAAGTTCCCGAGAGTATATTCATGGATGGGTTAAAAGCGGTTGTTGATTTAGATAGAGATTGGGTAAAAAAAGGAATGGGAAACACACTTTACCTTAGACCTTTTATGATTGCAATTGGTAGTGGCGTTATTGCACAACCTTCTACTCAATATCGTTTTATGATTATACTTTCGCCAGCCAAATCATATTACTCAGGTGAAGTAAAAGTGATTATTGCTGAGCATTATAGTCGTGCTGCCAATGGTGGTATTGGTGCTGCTAAAGCAGCTGGGAATTACTCTGCACAGTTTTATCCCCAAAAATTAGCACAAGAAAAAGGCTTTCAACAAATCATTTGGACGGATGATGCAACGCATACCAAACTAGAAGAAGCAGGCACCATGAATGTATTTTTCAAAATAAACGATACCTTATATACTGCTCCAACTAGTGAGCGTATTCTTGATGGTGTAACCCGTAAGAGTATTATTGAGTTGGCCAAAAGTGAAGGTATTAAAGTAGAAGAACGTTCGGTTTTGGTTAATGAGTTGGTTACTGCTGCAAAAGACGGTAGTTTAACCGAAATATTTGGTGCAGGAACAGCCGCTGTTGTTAGTCCAATAGTTGGGTTTCAATACAAAGAGCATTATTACGAATTACCCAAACAAGAAAATGCTACTGCTTTAATTATTAAAGACAAGTTGACCAAATTGCAATACAAACTTGCCGAAGATAAATTTGGTTGGACTGTAAAAATATAACCCAATGATTATTTATAATCAACGAATCCTCAATCATTTTCTTTCATGGTTGAGGATTTTTTTTTGACGAATACTTTTAATTTTTTTAAACAAAGTCTAATACTTCTTTTCTTTGCGTAGATTGATTTCAATAGAATTTCTTCTTGAAAAAGTATAATCAAAAACCATTTTGCATTACACTTCGTTCCTATTTTATCATTAAAAGAGTAATCGCTAAAAACTTTCTTAACATAGATATTGCATCAAATCGTAAATGCAAAACCAAAAAAAAAAAAATTAATAAGTTAATGCAAGATTAATAATTATTTTACGTCTAAAGATTGATTGAAGCAAATATTTAGGACGTGTTTTAATTATTACAGTAGCTGACCTTTGTTATTAACAATTTCAATCGGAGAATAGTTAAATGCGTACACAAAAAAATATTTAAAGTGAATATCAAAAAATAATTGTTTGTTATGTTTAGTTATAAAAAGATTTAATAGTAAAATATTAAATCTTTTTTTTCGAAATTTTGCACAAAAAAACAATATAGTATCAAGTTAATTTTTTAACAAAATAGTGCACTAAAATTTACTTTTTTATTCAAAATCATTAAAAACGTACTAAAAAACGTCAAAAAGCGGATATACTCGTTGAAACGAGATGCGAGTTTAAAAAAAAATCAATTTCTTTGTAATGTTAAATTTATGTTATTAAATCATTATTATTTAAAACATGTATTTTATAAAAATTACATATTAACACAATACAAAAAAACATTTTTAAAATTAATAAATTTAGGTTATGAAAAAACATTTTATAATTATTTGTACCTTATTGATAGTTGTAATGACTTCTTGTTCTAAAGAAGAAGGTTATGGTGGTTTGGCTACCATTCAAGGAAAAGTTTATGGAAAAGATTTTAATTCGCACGGAGCTTTAGTCTCGGAAGGTTATGTTGGCGATATGAAAGTATATATCAGCAAACACGATAATCCAAATTATTTTGATAAAGTAGATACCTCGTATGATGGCTCATATAAATTTGAATATCTTCAAAAAGGAACTTATGATGTTTGGGTTTTTGGCGATTGCGATTCTTGTGCTTGGGCGCAAGTATTTGCTATAGAAACTGTAGAAATCACCTCAAAAAGAGAAACCGTTGAAGTAGATGATTTAGTTATCACCTTCTAAAAAAAAAAGAAATTATGATTGATCAATTTTTAAATAAAGTAGCAACTATGCCACCCGTTTCTTTAGCGGAGCTAGACTCTGTTGCTTTGCAAAATCGAATTGATAGTAAATATGTATTGAATGAAGATGGATTGATGGCTCTAATGCCATGTCTATCCGATAATTATAAAGTTCTCTCTATCAATGGACTTCGTTCTTTTACCTATGAAAATAATTATTTTGATACCAAAGACTTATTGTTTTACAAAGACCATCATAATGGCTATGTGAATCGCATTAAAGTGCGTAGTAGAAAATATGTAGAGTCCAATTTATGTTATTTTGAAATTAAGAAAAAGGAAAAAGTAAACCGAACTAACAAACACAGGGTTTCTTTAGATAAAATAGCTTCTGAAATAAACAATGAAAAACAAGATTTAGTACAATCGTTTACACGTAAAAATTTAAATGATTTAAAACTTATTCTAAAAAACAATTTCAAAAGAATCACTTTTGTTAATAATGATTTTACGGAGCGTGTTACCATTGACTTCAATCTTCAATTTTCAGACAGTAGTAATGAAGTTAACTTGGATACTATTATTGTTTTGGAAATCAAACAATCAAAATCAACACAAGAATCGCCTTTAGTTACTTTTTTGAGAAAAAGCAACACTCGCGAAAATAGCTTTAGCAAATATATTTTTGGTGTGATTTCGCTTCACCCAGAAATGAAAAAAAATAATTTTTTACCCATAATTAAAAACTTAACCAAAATTCAGAAATAATGGAAGAAGTAGTAGCTAACGCAAAAGACGTTTTAAACATTGTAGATTTCGGAACCCGAGCTGCACTTAATATTATCGCTCTTGCGTTATTAGTATCGTTAATTTATTATCCAAAACACAAAAACAAAGATTTCATCTTCACATTTGTAATCTTCAACATTATCAATTTTATGATTTGCTACCTTTTGGGCTCTGCAAAAATTAAAATTGGTTTTGCCTTCGGTTTGTTTGCCATTTTCTCTATCATTCGATACAGAACCATACTCGTTTCTATTAAAGACATGGGGTATTTCTTTATCTGTGTTGCCTTGGGTATGCTAAACTCTTTGGCATCAGTTAAAGATGATTTTGTAATGCTAATCATTTGTAATGCTGTTATTTTAGTGTTAACATTCTTCTTAGAGCGTCTTGATTTCTTAAAGAATGAAAATTCAAAAGACATTTTGTATGATAAAATTAACTTTATCAAACCCCAAATGAGAGCAGAACTAATAGGCGATTTATCCGAAAGAACCGGATTGCCCATTCATCGTGTTGAGATTGTTTCTATTGATTACTTAAAAGATGTTGCTTCCGTAAAAGCCTATTACTATTCTACAGAAAGTGATAGCTTGTTTGAAGAAACAAATGACAAAGACGACAAATATGACTAGGAAGTTATACTTTCTCATGACTTTTATAGCCTTCTCGGTAAGCTATGCACAACAACAGTTGCCCGATTTTCAATTGAGAATCAATCCATCTGTTGATTATAAGTTTGCAAAAAAATGGCAAGCTTCATTTGAATATCGATATGCTTTAGACCACGACATCAGTGAGTTTAGAAACAGTGCTGTCGAAGCTGGAATTGGTTATGATATTACAAAAAGTGCAAGTATTGAAACCAGATACCGTTTTACAACGTCATTTACAAAAGATAACCATTTGCTAATTGCCATCTTTAAGTATAAAAAAGACATCAACAAACGGTTTTCTTTAAAATTTAGTTCGCGTTATCAATTTAGTACCGGAAGTTTTGATGCTGGATACATGCAGTATTATAAAAAACCAACCCAATTATTGCGTGAAAAAGTTACATTAGAATACAATGTTCCAAAATCGAAAGCATCATTATATGTAGCACCCGAAATATTCTTCAAAATTGGTGATAAAGACTTGCCATTCCTTAGTTATAATACAATGCGATATAATGCAGGTATTGATTATAAACTGAATTATGGAAACAGCATTGGTTTAGGCTTTTTTTATGAAGATGTTTACAATCCTAAAAAGACGGATCGATTTGTTTTTACTACCAAATACAATCTTTCTATTGATGATTTGTTGAAAACTATCAAAAGGAAAAGAGATGAAAAAAATGGTATTGAACACATCAGCAAGAAACAAAAAAAGAAACTGAAAAAGAAGTTGAAAAAAGAGTTGGAAGAAAAAGAAACCCAATTAGATTCATTATAATAGAAAAGTGTCAAAGAAATTTGGCACTTTTTTTATTTGATTAACCTTCACAAAAGAATAATTTCTTGATTTTATCACCTAAAAGTCATCTCCTAATAGTTTAAAGATGTCCCAAAAAATTTGAAGACGCAAACGTATTTCTTGAAGTTTTCTTCTATTAATTTGAAGACCTTAAAAAAGTCACCCACCATTTAGACACCGTTCTCCACGGGATGGATTCCGTTCACTTTTTCGTCAGCAACGTTCCCCACGAGATGGATTCCGTCCACTTTTTCGTCAGCACCGTTCCCCACGGGATGGATTCCGTTCACTTTTTCGTCAGCACCGTTGCCGAAATGGTGGGCGACTTTTATTTTAAATCTAATAAAGGTGATAAAATGTTTAAAAACAGTTAAAAATTGTAAGGCAAATTTGTTATTGGAAATGGTTTTTTGGTTATTTTTGGGAAACAGTATTTATAAAAAGTCGTATAAACTTGTGGATATTTACTAGTTAGCTGATAGTGTATTTGAACAGAACGTAAAAAAAGAAAAATGGCGAAAAACGATAGACATAAAGACGCTGAAATATTTGCCGAAATTTTAAGAAAAACAAAACTTCCGAACGAAATTACTATTGGAAAATTTATTCTAAAAGGAACAAAAGGTGTAAAAGATAAAATCCAATATAATCAAAATGGATTTGAAAGCTTACAAAACGAACACGAATACACATTTCCTATTTTAGATGGAGATTTACAAGTTTCATTGCAACTTTACGAAAACACGAGTGATTTTTATCGCTTATTTTGTTACACGAAAATTAATGGAAAAGAAGGAATGACTTTCTCTGTAAACTTAACAACTGAAAAAGAAAGTGATAACGTAATTTATCTAACTCAAAAAATAAAATTTTCCGAACAATATAAAGGAAGTGAAAAATTAGCTCAAGCTCATAGAAGACAAAAACAAATTGTATTTTGCGAACAACTTAAAAAACTTGGATTTGACGTAACAGACAATAACGATATTATTTTAGGAATATTTGACCCAACCAAAAAGCAACTTGTAAACACATCATTAGAAAAATTTTTGAATGATTTTATTGTGGTTTCAATTTTGAAAGGACATTTTCAAGGCAATAAAGGTTATCAACTTGAAATATTACCAACTTATAATAAATTAGATTACATTTTTACAGGTAACGATGACGAAATAGAAAATTTACCGCTGAAAGTAATTGAAAATAAAACTAAACGAAATATTCCTTTAGGAATGCGATACAAAGTATTTAAAAAAGATAATTTTAAATGTGTAGCTTGTGGAAAAAACGCAAACGATGGAGCTAAACTTCACGTTGACCATAAAATTCCATTTTCATTAGGAGGTTTAACCGAATTAAACAATTTACAAACTTTATGCAGTGAATGTAATTTAAGTAAAAGTAACAAACATATAGATTAACAACAACACCATCAACTAACAGCAATTACGAGCTATTGCAACATTTGTGATTAATTTAAATTTTGTTTTGTACCTTTCAATTTCGTGTTAAAATGAAATATAATTTTGTGTTTGCACGCAATAGACGTGTTGTTGTGATACGTTTGCAATTCAAATACAACTCCAACTGCTCCGCGAATATCTCTGACTTCGCAGCAACTTAATTTTCACATCCCATAATCTTTTCCTAAAATACCTAAATACAATCTAATGACCATTCCCCAAAACAGGAGTTTATAGCCACTTATGCTACATTTAAAACCCCATCCATTTTAAATCTTCAAATTAAAAACTATCTTCGCTTTACTAAAAAAGCAGTTTCGCAATTTGATAATGAATAACCTTCTTCAAACACCCATTGAATACCTCAAAGGCGTTGGCCCGCAGCGTGGGGAGTTGTTGCGCAAAGAAGTGGGCATTCATAAATATAGCGATTTAATTAATTTTTTCCCTAATCGATACATTGATAGAACGCGGTATTACAAAATAAATGAGTTAAACAATACTATTGCCGAAGTGCAAATTATTGGCAAAATAAGTAACATCAAAACCGTAGAATTTGGCAAAGCCAAAAAAAGATTGGTCGCCACTTTTATTGACGAAACCGGAGAAATGGAACTTGTGTGGTTTCAGGGTCAAAAATGGATTAGAGAAAATTTAAAACTCAATATTCCGTATGTGATTTTTGGAAAAGTAACTGCGTTCAATAGTAAATACAATATGTCGCATCCAGAAATGGAAGTACTAAACGAACACGAAAAAAGTTTGCGTTCGGCAATGCAACCCGTTTATCCATCCACAGAGAAACTGACCAATCGTGGTATTTCCAATCGTGTGGTGAACAAAATGATGCAGCAATTATTTATAGAAACGCAAGCTAATTTTTCGGAAACATTGCCCAATTATCTATTGGAGGACTTAAAACTTATTCCAAAAAATGCAGCCTTATTCAACATCCATTTCCCAAAAAGCGCCGAATTACTGGCCAAAGCACAATTTCGATTAAAATTTGAAGAATTGTTCTTTATTCAACTGCAATTAATCACAAAAAATTTAGTTAGAAAACATAAAATAAAAGGGCATCCTTTTTCTATCGTTGGCGATAACTTTAATAACTTTTACCAAAACCATCTGCCATTTGAACTAACCAATGCACAAAAAAAAGTGCTGAAAGAAATCAGAAATGATTTAGGAAGCAATGCGCAAATGAACCGCTTATTACAAGGCGATGTGGGCTCAGGAAAAACAATTGTGGCGCTGATGGCAATGCTAATCGCTTTGGACAATGGTTTTCAAAGCTGCATAATGGCGCCAACAGAAATTTTAGCCATTCAACATTATAATGGTTTGACCGAATTGGCAAAAGAACTGAATATCAACATCAAAATATTAACCGGTTCAACCAAAACTTCGGAACGAAAAATCATTCACGAAGCTTTGGAAGATGGAAGTTTGCACATATTAATTGGAACACATGCTTTGTTAGAAGACAAAGTACAATTCCAAAATTTAGGATTGGCTATTATTGACGAACAACACAGATTTGGCGTAGAACAAAGAAGTAAACTCTGGAAGAAAGGAAGCCCACCTCAATTCTCCCAAAGAGAGGAAGTTAAAAAAGTAATGTATAAATACATGACCGCAAGACCTTCGACATATAATTTAATTAAAGAACTTCAAATTAAAAACAAAAAGGAAAGTACTAAGGCTGAGAAAATTCTTTGGGAAGCTTTACGAACCAAAAAAATTGGTTTTAAAATTAGACGACAACACATTATAGACCTATTTATCGCTGATTTTGTTTGTCTTGAAAAAAATCTAATTATCGAAGTTGATGGTGGTTATCATAATTCGGCAGCACAAATTGAAGCAGATAACTTACGGACACAAATATTAAATGAAATTGGCTTTAAAGTCATTCGATTTACAAATGAACAAGTAATAAATAACCTTGATTCTGTACTAGAAAATATTACGCAAACTTTAGAAAGCCTCTCCTCTGGAGAGGTTGGAGAGGCTCTTCCTCCTCATATATTAGTAATGACGGCAACGCCAATTCCTCGAACGTTAGCCATGAGTTTGTATGGCGATTTGGATGTTTCGGTGATTGATGAATTGCCACCAGGACGAAAACCCATTCAAACCGTGCATCGATATGACAGCAACCGACTGAAAGTTTGGAAATTCATTAGAGATGAAATTGCAAAAGGCAGACAAATTTATATTGTCTATCCCTTAATTCAGGAAAGCGAAACGATGGATTACAAAGATTTAATGGATGGTTATGAAAGTATTTCTAGAGATTTTCCGCTGCCAAAATATTCTATTTCTATAGTACATGGAAAAATGAAACCCGCTGACAAAGAAGCCGAAATGAAACGTTTTTCAGAAGGAAAGACCAATATTATGGTGGCTACAACGGTGATTGAAGTGGGCGTAAATGTTCCCAACGCTAGTGTAATGATTATCGAAAGTGCCGAACGTTTTGGGTTATCCCAATTGCATCAATTACGTGGCCGTGTTGGTCGTGGTGCCGAACAAAGTTATTGCATCTTGATAACGTCGCATAAATTATCAAACGACAGCAAAATCCGTTTGGACACTATGTGTAAAACCAATGATGGCTTTGAGATTGCAGAAGTTGATTTAAAACTGCGTGGACCAGGCGACATCATGGGAAAACAACAAAGTGGTGTACTCAATCTTCAAATTGCAGACATCGTAAAAGACAAAGATATTTTGATGGTTGCAAGAAACGAAGCGTTGAAATTATTAAAGAAAGATCCATCAATGTCATTACCCGAACATCAAACGTTAAAAACTGTATTTTTAGAACTTTCAAAAAAGAAAAATATCTGGAATTATATCAGTTAAATAAAAATATTAATTACCTAAACTCTAATTTCTAAATTCTAACCTCAAATGGTACATTACAACCCAAAAGACTGGATAACTTTTATTTTCAGATTTCACAAATCAGATACCTTCAGACAATTGATTCCTATGATGTTGGTCATTGGGTTTTACACTTATCTAATCTGCTTTTTTGAAATCGAATATTGGAAATTAGCCGAAACTAGTCACGTCAAAAACATTTCCGTAATGCATGGATTATTAAGTTTTGTGATTTCACTTTTATTGGCATACAGAACCAATACCGCATACGACCGATGGTGGGAAGGCAGAAAATTATGGGGAAGTTTAGTCAACAACAGTCGAAATTTAGCTCTTAAATTAAGTGCCATTTTAAAATCGGAAAATGATAAAGATTTTTTCAGAAAACTAATTCCAAGTTATGCCGCTATTTTAGCAAATCATCTTTCAAATGAAGATGTAAGTAAAATGCTTTTTGATGATTTCGATTTAGATATTGATCACAACAAACACCAACCCAATCAAGTGGCAAAACGTATTTTTAAGAAAATAAATGATTTATATAACGAAGGTAAAATATCTGGTGACCAATTAATTATCATCAATAGCGAAATACAATCGTTCACCGATATTTGTGGTGCGTGCGAGCGTATAAAAAACACGCCTATACCCTATTCATACAGTGCGTTTATCAAAAAATTTATCTTTTTCTTTATCATGACATTGCCTTTTGGTTATGCTTTCACTTTAGGTTATTTTAGTATTCCAGTGGTTATTTTCACCTTTTATGTATTAGCAAGTTTGGAATTAATTGCTGAAGAAATTGAAGATCCGTTTGGCAATGATGCCAATGATTTACCTACCAAAAAGATTGCTTCCAACATTAAAAAACATGTTGAAGAATTGTTATAATAATTGCTATTTCCAATTGCTATATTTTTTGAATATGACTATCTTTGCCACCTTATATAAAAGAGAAAATGAAGATTTCATACAATTGGTTAAAACAATTCATTAAAATAGATTTAAAATCCGAAGAAACAGCAGCAATCTTAACAGATTTAGGACTTGAAGTTGAAATCGTTGAAAAATTCCAATCCATTCCAGGTGGTTTAGATGGTGTAGTTGTTGGACATGTTTTAAGTTGTGAAAAACACCCTGATGCTGACCGATTGAAAATCACAAAAGTTGATTTAGGAGATGGAACTCCTGTTCAAATTGTTTGTGGCGCAAGCAATGTTGATGCAGGACAAAAAGTTCCTGTTGCCACTATTGGAACCAAACTTTTTGACAAAGATAGTGTTGTTTTTGAAATCAAGAAAGGAAAAATTCGAGGACAAGAAAGTCACGGAATGATTTGTGCCGAAGATGAACTTGGTTTAGGAACAAGTCATGATGGTATTATGGTTTTGGATGAAAAACTAAAACCCGGAACACCATGTGCCAAAGTTTTTAATATAGAAAATGATGAAGTTTTTGAAATTGGTCTAACGCCAAATCGTGCTGATGCCATGTCACATTATGGAGTGGCTAGAGATTTACGCGCTAGTTTCCTTCAAAAAAATCCGAATATAGAATTAATTTCTCCTTCGGTGAGTACTTTTAGAATTGACAAAAGAACACTAAAAATTGACGTTGATGTCAAAGACAGCAAATTAGCACCAAGATATTGTGGTGTTACTATCTCTGGAATTACTGTAAAAAAATCCCCAGAATGGTTACAAAATCGACTAAAAGCGATTGGTTTAACACCAAAAAATAATATTGTTGATGTCACTAATTACATTCTTCACGATTTAGGACAACCTTTACATGCGTTTGATGCATCAAAAGTAAATGGTAAAATAATTGTAAAAACAGCTACGGCAGGAGCAAAATTTACCACTTTAGATGATGTTGAACGCACTTTGCATGAAGAAGATTTAATGATTTGTGACGAAAAAGGTCCATTATGTATTGCTGGAGTTTTTGGAGGAAAAAATTCTGGAGTTACGGAAACCACAAATGCTATTTTTCTAGAAAGTGCTTATTTTAATCCTGTTAGCGTCAGAAAATCAGCAAAAAGACATGGCTTAAACACGGATGCTTCCTTCCGTTTTGAGAGAGGAATTGATCCAAGCATTACAGAATTTGCACTAAAACGTGCTGCACTATTAATTAAAGAAATTGCAGGTGGCGAAATTACTTCTGATATTGTAGATATATATCCTAAAAAGATTGAAGATTTTGCTGTTTTCTTGAGTTTTGATAAAACCGCCAAGTTAATTGGTCAAGAACTACCGAAAGAGACTATTAAAAAGATTTTAGCTTCTTTAGACATAAAAATCAACAGTATTTCGGATGCTGGGTTGGGCTTGACAATTCCTTCGTATAGAGTTGATGTACAACGTGAAGTTGACGTTATAGAAGAAATACTAAGAGTTTATGGCTATAATAACATTCAATTTACCAAAAAAATTAACGCTACTGTTGCCAATTCTCCAAGAACGGAAGATTACAAAGTACAGAATATTGTTTCTTCTCAATTAAATTCGTTTGGATTTCATGAAATGATGGCAAACTCGTTAACAACTATTGATTATATTGCTTTGTCAGACGATTTAAAAGAAGAATTTACTGTTTCTATGCTGAATCCTTTAAGTAATGATTTAGCAGTGATGCGACAATCAATGTTGTTTTCAGGATTAGAAGCTGTTTCTTATAATATAAACAGAAGAAAAGGTGATTTAAAATTATTTGAATTTGGAAAAACCTATCATAAATTACCGTCTGGATATGACGAACCCAAACATTTAACGCTTTTTGTAACTGGAAATAGTAATGCCGAAAGTTGGGCTAACCAACAGAAACCTTCAGATTTCTTTTTATTTAAAAGTTATGTTTTAGCATTATTAAACCGACTTGGCTTGCAAAAAACAAAAAATATACCAACTGAAAATGATGTTTTTGGCGAAGGAATAGCCATTGCTTATGGAAATGACACTTTAGTTGAATTTGGAACAATTAAAAAATCAATTTTAAAACATTTTGATATAAAACAGGAAGTTTTTTATGCTGATTTTAACTGGAACCTAGTCCTTAAGCTTATTGGCGGAAAAATTAAGTTTACTGATATTCCAAAATATCCAGAAGTTCGCAGAGATTTAGCGTTATTAGTAGATACAAATGTTTCTTTTGATAGCTTGTATGCTATTGCTCGCCAATCGGAAAAATCATTATTAAAAGACATCAATCTTTTTGATGTATATGAAGGAAAAAATCTTCCAGAAGGAAAAAAATCTTATGCTTTGAGTTTTGTTCTACAAGATAATTCAAAGACATTAACCGACGAACAAATTGATAAAATTCTCAATAAGTTGCAAAAGAATTTTGAAAATGAGCTTGGAGCAAGTTTAAGATAAAAAAAATGCCTCACAATTGTGAGGCATTTTTTCTTCATATATTGTTATGATTTAGGAGTAACCACTGCATCAACAACGTGAATAACACCATTTGACTGGTTTACATCAGCAATAGTAACTTTAGCCGATTTTCCATTTTCATCAGTAAGATATAAATCTTTACCTTTCATCCAAGCAGTCAAAGTACCACCACTAACTGTCTTAAGCATCGCTTTTCCATTTCCTTTTTTGATAGCAGCTGCAATATCTGTGGAATTCATTTTTCCTGAAACTACATGGTAGGTCAAAATAGTTTGTAGCATTTTTTTGTTTTCTGGTTTTAATAAAGTTTCCACAGTTCCTTTTGGAAGCTTATCAAAAGCAGCATTGGTTGGGGCAAACACGGTAAATGGTCCTTTTGACTCTAATGTTTCTACTAAACCAGCAGCTTTTACAGCAGCTACTAATGTAGTATGATCTTTTGAATTAACTGCATTTTGAACAATGTTTTTAGATGGATACATTGCCGCTCCTCCAACCATTACAGTTTTCTCTTTTTGTGCAAAACTAGCGGCACCAACAAATAAACAAATAGCAAAAAATGCTCCCGAGATTAAATTTTTAGTTTTCATAAATAAATTATTTTAAAGTTATAAATTGATTTACGCTATAACTTTAAAATTGGATTTATTAATTGGCAAATTTTAAGAATAATTAACATTTAAAAGTGATTGAGCAAAAATAAGTAAACAAAAAAACTCCCAATTTTCATTGGGAGTTTTCTATTTAATAAGAAAAAAAGAAAATTATTATTTTTTCTCTTTCTTTTCCATTTTTGCTTTTAAATCAGCAAGAATATCATTATTATCACCAAGAGTTGAAGCTTGTGCGTTAGCGTTATTAGAGGCAACTGATTCAGAAGCAGCTTTAACGTTTTTCTCTTCTTCTTCTCTAAAGATAGCTGTATGAGAAGCAACTACTCTTTTGAATTCTTTGTTGAACTCAATTACTTTGAATTCTGCTTCATCACCTTTTTTCAACTTTTTGCCGTCTTCTTTTTCTAAATGACGAGTTGGAATAAATGCTACAACATCATCACCAAAGTCAACAGTTGCACCTTTATCAACGATGTCAGCAATTGTTCCAGTATGAACTGTTCCTACTGCAAAAGCATCTTCGTGTTTATCCCAAGGATTATCAGTAGTTTGTTTGTGACCTAATGAAAGTTTTCTTCCATCAACATCTAACTCTAAAACAACTACGTCTAATTTATCACCAACATTTACAAATTCTGATGGATGTTTGATTTTCTTAGTCCAAGATAAATCTGAGATATATACTAATCCGTCGATTCCTTCTTCTAATTCAACAAAAATACCAAAGTTTGTAAAGTTTCTAACGATACCTGTATGTCTTGAACCTACTGGATATTTCGCAGTAATGTCAGTCCAAGGATCTTGAGTCATTTGTTTGATACCTAAAGACATTTTTCTTTCATCTCTATCAAGAGTTAAGATAACTGCTTCTACTTCATCACCAACTTTTACAAAATCTTGAGCCGAACGTAAATGTGTTGACCAAGACATTTCAGAAACGTGAATTAAACCCTCAACACCTTCAGCAACTTCGATGAAAGCACCATAATCAGCTAAAACAACAACTTTTCCTTTAACTTTATCTCCAACTTTTAATTCAGAGCCTAAAGCGTCCCAAGGATGAGCATTTAATTGTTTTAAACCTAATTGGATTCTTGTTTTCTCATCATCAAAATCAAGAATTACAACGTTTAATTTTTGGTCTAATTCAAGAACTTCACTTGGGTGATTGATTCTTGACCATGAAAGGTCAGTAATATGGATTAATCCATCAACACCACCTAAGTCAATAAACACACCATAAGAAGTAATGTTTTTAACAACACCTTCTAATACTTGTCCTTTTTCTAATTGACCAATGATTTCTTTTTTCTGTTCTTCGATATCTGCTTCGATAAGCGCTTTGTGTGAAACAACAACGTTTTTGAATTCATGGTTAATTTTAACCACTTTGAATTCCATCATTTTGTTTACATATACATCGTAGTCACGGATTGGTTTCACATCAATTTGTGAACCTGGTAAGAATGCTTCAATTCCGAAAACATCTACAATCATACCACCTTTAGTTCTACATTTAACAAAACCTTGTACAATTTCACCGCTTTCGTTAGCTGCAATAACTCTGTCCCAAGACTTAATAACTCTAGCTTTTTTGTGTGATAATACTAATTGACCTGTTTTGTCTTCACGAATATCAATTAATACTTCAACTTTGTCACCCACTTTTAAGTTTGGGTTGTAACGGAATTCGTTTAATGAAATAACACCTTCCGATTTTGCGTTAATGTCAACAATAGCATCTCTGTCAGTAATTCTAACTACTACTCCTTCAACTACTTCTTCTTGATCGGTGTCGATAAAAGTTTTTGATACTAAATCTTCAAATTCTTGAAGGTTTTTTTCGTCAACTAAATCAATTCCTTCTGCGTAGTTGTGCCAGTTAAAACCATTTAAAAAATCCTGTTGTTCTTTGTTTAATTCAGACATATGCTGATAAAAATTTGTATGTTGTGTTTATTGAGTTTCGTAATGCGAGTAAAACACAACAGTGTTTTTATTTAAATAATTGATACCTAGTGGAAACTCTTCTTCGCCAAAAGGTTTGCAAAAGTAATCATAAATTATTAATTACAAAAAAATTATATAAAGAAATTGATGGTGAATTGACGGAAGATGGAAGTTAGGAGCTGGAAATTACTTGTTGGATAATTTCAAATAAAAAGACCTAACAGGTCTTTAAAAACTTGTTAGGTCAAAATGGCTATAATTTATTTTTTAATGCGCTATATTTTCAACTGCTTTCGGGTCATGTTTATGTTTGAAGAAAATGGCAAACAAAACTGCAATAACTAAAGCATAGGCTGCAAAAGAAAGCCAAATATTTTGCCAATCTCTAACTCCATCATGAGTAAAGAATTCATCTATCACAACGCCACTTAAAAGGCCGCCAAAGAAAGCACCAAAACCGTTACTCATCATCATAAATAATCCTTGAGCAGAAGAACGAATACTTGAATCGGTAGTCGTTTCAACAAATAACGAACCGGATATATTAAAGAAATCAAATGCCATTCCGTAAACAATACAAGATACAATTATCATCCACAAACCATCTATTGGATTACCATAAGCAAACAAACCGAAGCGCAGAACCCAAGCAAACATCGAAATCAACATTACTTGTTTGATGCCAAATCGTTTTAAGAAAAATGGAATTGCTAAAATAAATAAGGTTTCCGAAATTTGAGAAATCGACATAATTATGGTTGAGTATTTTACCACAAACGAATCGGCATATTCAGGAATTTTGGCAAATTCAGATAAATAAACATCTCCATACATATTAGTTAATTGCAATGCGCCACCAAGAAACATTGAAAATATGAAGAACAAAGCCATCTTATAAGTTCCAAATAATTTAAATGCATTCAATCCTAATTTTTCTATTAAAGACGCTTCTTGAGAAATCAATTTTTGAGGCGGACACTTTGGTAATGAAAAAGAATAAAAACCCAATGCAAAAGCTGCAAAAGCTGAAATGTAAAACATATTAACTGAAGCTTTATTTCCTGTCAAATTAGTAAGCCACATTGCTGCAATAAACCCAACTGTTCCCCAAACTCTTATTGGTGGAAAAACTTTAACAACATCAAATTCATTATTTTTTAGAATATTATAAGCCACAGAGTTTGACAATGAAATCGTTGGCATATAACAAAGCATTGCTGCAAAAATTACCCAATAAAATGCAGTAGGATTATCTACTTGAGGTATATATAGTAATGCTAAACCACCTAAAATATGAAGAACTCCATACAACTTCTCAGCATTAATCCATTTATCAGCAATAATTCCTGTAATTGCCGGCATTAAAATTGAAGACAAACCAAGTGTTGAAAAAATTGCTCCAAACTGTTCGCCACTCCATTGTTTTGTGCCAAACCAATAGTTTCCAACGGTTATCAACCAAGCACCCCAAACGAAGAATTGGAGAAAACTCATAATGGTCAATCGCATTTTTATATTCATAACAAATAATTTAATAGTTTTTTGGTAAAAAAATAGCTCGTAAATCTACTATTATAATTTTAAATTCCAAATCTGGAATTGAAATTACCTTTTTTTAAATCACAAATTCCAAATAGTCAATTTTTAAACACTACATTTTTTGGTTTACTAAATCTAAAACTATCTGAAATTGTTCTTCTCGGTTAAGATTTGAATTGTCTATTTCGATGGCATCAGTTGCTTTTAACAATGGTGAATCTTTTCTATGAGTATCAATATAATCGCGTTCTTGAACATTTTTTAAAACTTCGTCAAAAGTAACTTCTTGACCTTTTGTCATGAGTTCATCAAATCGACGTTGTGCTTTAGTTTCCATACTAGCATTCATGAAAATTTTAAGTTCGGCATTAGGAAAAACCACAGTTCCAATATCGCGACCATCCATTACAATTCCTTTTTCTTTGCCAAAATCTTGTTGCTGTTCTACCAATTTCGCTCTAACTTCTGAAACCTCTGCAACACGGCTTACATTTCCTGAAACTTCCATGGTTCGGATTTGATTTTCGACATTTTCTCCGTTCAAATACATTTCTGCAAAACCAACATTAGGATTGAATTTAAACTGTAATTTAATGAATGGAAGACTATTAATTAGTGTTTCTTTGTCAAAATAATCCGAAGTGATATATCCATTTTGCATAGCAAAAAATGTTATTGCACGATACATGGCACCAGTATCAACATAAACATAACCTAAATGATTCGCCAATTGTTTAGCTAAAGTGCTTTTTCCTGTTGATGAAAATCCGTCAATGGCAATAGTAATTTTTTTCAAAGTAATATATTAAAAACTGTTATCAGAAAAGTCTATGGTCAGTCCAAAAAGACTTGTATTTGCTGCTAAAGTATATCGAGAGTAGGAATAATTAAACTTTAATTTTCTGATTTTTAATCCAAAACCAACAGATATTCCCGAAAAATTTCGTTGCTCCAAAATACGCAATTCTTCAGCACGGCGGAAATTATAGCCAATTCTTATATTAAAACCTTTGTCGGGAAATAATTCGGCACCAACTACAATATGCCGCAAAGCATTATTGAAAATAGAAATTTTTTCAGCACTTGAACCGCCATCCAACGAACCTTGTGCACGATTTGGGTTGGAAAAAGCTACTTGCCATTGTTGCATATTTTCTAATGTTAAATGCCAACGAATTGGAACGTTTTCCATCAATTGTGAAACGCCTATCAATATTTCTAATGGTAATTTTTCGCGCGTTTCAGCATAAGGTGTAATTTGTGTTCCTATATTCCTAATAACTAACGCCCAATTTACATCGTTTGGCTCGTCAATAAACAGCGCACCAAGGTCAACGGCTGCGCCAAAAGAATTGTAACTCTCTAAAGTAGAAGAAATTAATTTGGCATTTGCACCAACATAAAAATTGGAATATGGAATATTATAGGCATAACCAAAAGAAAGTGCAATATCGCTACCTGAGAAACTTGCTGTTGGTTGGCCATTTTCATCATAACCATCAAATTTTCCATAATTTACATAGTTAACTCCTGCATGAAATGTTTGCAAATGTCGGTCGTAGGTATAAGCATAAGCTGCTGTTCCATAGGTAACATCACCATAATAACTTCCATAATTTAAGGAAAGTTTATTGTCCATTTCAGGATTAATAGTTGCTGGATTAAAATGTGCCTGATTGACATCACTGTCAAAAATAGTAATAGTTTTTCCACCTAAAGCAGCTTGTCGTGGTGAAGTTACCAGATTTAAAAATTGATACACCGATTTCCCTCCAACTTGTGCATAAATAGTCAAATGGGAAAGTAAAATAACGGTGCAAGCAATTTTTTTTATCATAAAAAATATAGTAATTTATATACTATAACGAAAAAGCGAAGATATTATTTTAAATTATAAGCACAAAGTGAAAATAAAAAGGCGAAAGTAAAATAAACTCTCGCCTTTTCTTCTTATTCAATTAAAGCTTTTTAGCATTTTTAACTTTATGATCCGTTAGAGCAAAATCAATAACTTCTCGCATCATTTTTACATAATGAAACGTAATTCCTTCTAAATATTCTTGATTTATTTCGTCAACATCGCTTTTATTTTCGTGACAAAGTATTATTTCTTTAATGTTTGCTCTTTTTGCCGCTAATATTTTCTCTTTAATGCCTCCAACAGGAAGTACTTTTCCACGAAGTGTAATTTCTCCGGTCATGGCAATACTTTTCTTGACTTTTTTCTGAGTAAGCAGTGAAACTAGAGAAGTCAGCATGGCAATACCTGCACTTGGACCGTCCTTTGGTGTTGCGCCTTCAGGTACATGAAGATGTATGTTGTATTTTGAAATAACTTCCGAATCCAAACCAAATAAACCAGCATTTGCTTTGATATATTCCAATGCAATTGTTGCCGATTCTTTCATGACTGTACCTAAATTCCCAGTCATAGTCAATGTTCCTTTACCAACAGAAATTAAAGACTCTATAAATAATATATCACCTCCAACTGATGTCCAGGCTAAACCAGTAACCACACCTGCAACATCATTATTTTCATATTTATCGCGTTCTAATTTTGGTGCACCAAGAATTTTTACAATATCTTCATCGGTAACTTTTTTATTGTATTCCTCTTCTAAAGCAATAGATTTTGCTGCATTTCGAATTACTTGTGCTAGTTTTTGCTCTAAATTTCTAACTCCCGATTCTCTAGTATATCCTTCAACAATTTTTTCCAATTGTTTTTTCCCAATACTTAAATCTTTTGTAGTTAAACCATGTTCTTTCAGTTGTTTTGGAAATAAATGCTGACGTGCAATTTCGGTTTTTTCTTCAATCGTATAACCACTCATCTTGATTACTTCCATCCTATCGCGTAAAGCAGGTTGAATGGTTGACATGGTATTGGATGTTGCAATAAACATTACTTTTGATAAATCATAACCCATTTCTAGGAAATTATCATAAAAATCACTGTTTTGTTCCGGATCTAAAACTTCTAATAAAGCAGAAGACGGATCGCCTTGATGTGAATTAGATAATTTATCAATTTCATCCAAAACAAAAACTGGGTTAGAAGTTCCTGCTTTTTTCAAACTTTGGATAATTCTTCCAGGCATTGCACCAATATAGGTTTTTCTATGACCGCGAATTTCGGCTTCATCACGTAAACCGCCAAGAGAAATTCTAACGTATTCTCTGCCTAAAGCTTCAGCAATTGATTTACCTATTGATGTTTTTCCAACTCCTGGAGGTCCAGTTAAACAAATTATTGGAGATTTCATATCATTTCTTAGCTTTAAAACCGCCAAATGTTCAATGATTCTTTTCTTTACATCTTCCAATCCAAAATGATCTCTATCAATTATTTTTTGAGCTCTTTTTAAATCAAAATTATCTTTTGAAAAATGATCCCAAGGCAATTCTAAAAATAATTCAAGATAATTTCTTTGAATTCCAAAGTCTGGTGCTTGCGGATTCATGCGTTGTAACTTCGACAGTTCTTTGTCAAAATTTTTGCTGACTTTTTCGTTCCAAGATTTTGTTTTTGCTTTTTGACGCATGTCTTCAATTTCTTGTTCATTTGAAACGCCACCCAATTCTTCTTGAATGGTTTTCATCTGTTGGTGCAAGAAATATTCACGTTGTTGCTGGTCTAAATCAAATCGTACTTTGGATTGAATATCATTCTTCAATTCTAATTTTTGAAGTTCAACATTCATAAAGCGCAATGTTTCTAAAGCTCTTTCCTTTAATGCGTTAATCATCAACAAATCTTGTTTTTCTTTAACTGAAAGATTCATGTTGGAAGAAACAAAATTGATTAGAAACGATTGACTTTCAATATTTTTTATAGCAAAAGTAGCTTCTGTTGGAATGTTTGGACTTTCTCTAATAATTTCAATGGCCAATTCTCGGATGGAATCTACTATAGCAGAAAACTCAGTGTCAATAGAATTTGGACGTACTTCTTCAACTTCTTTAACAGTTGCTTTGATATAAGGCAATTCAGAAACGACACTGTCTATTTCAAATCGTTTTTTACCTTGAAGAATTACGGTAATATTTCCATCTGGCATTTTTAAAACACGTAAAATTTTTGCTACTGTACCAATAGGGTAAATATCATTTTTATCAGGATCTTCAACTTCTTCATTTTTTTGCGCTACAACTCCAATAATTTTATTTCCAGCATTGGCATCGTTTATTAATTTAATAGATTTATCCCTTCCTGCGGAAATTGGAATGACAACTCCTGGAAATAAAACAGTGTTTCTAACGGATAATATAGGTAAAGAATCTGGTAATTCTTCCTTCGACATTTCCTCTTCGTCCTCTGGCGTTAATAATGGAATTAACTCGGCATCTGTATCAAGTTCTTGAAGTGACAAATTGTCAATTGAGATGATATTGTGGTTTGACATGTATTTTTTTAATGAATTATTATTTATATTTCTAATAAACACCATACAAATGTAATTATTAGTTTTATTTTATTATAGTAATAACGACAAACAACAAAAGTTATTGTCTATCGTAATTGTTTTTCCGCTTTATATGATGTACTCGAATAAATCAATGACTATGCCATAAAAAAAATCCGCCAAATTGACGGATTTCATTATTTTATAAAAACCATTGTTTAGTATGCAACATCAAATGTTCCTTCAGAAATTGTAAATGGCGTTGCTCCATCTGTCACACACGAGAATGTTCCTTTTAATCGAGTAGCGGTCTTTTCGGTAATCGTTACATTTCCTGAAACGCCTCTATAATCAACGTTTTCAAAATCGTAAATAATTTGAACAACATCTGTGGCATTATTTCCAGTTATCGGATAAGTTCCCACTCCTATGTTTGTTCTAACAGATACTGTCATTGAGTTTAAAGCCGCATTCTGTGCGCCAATACTGTAAAAATCTTGACCATTAATTCCTAATTCGACAACTAACAAATCATCCTCTACAAATTCAGTTCCGTTAACCTTAGCAAAAAAAGTATCGCCACTTTCCACTTGATCTGTATAAGGTATGTTGGTAAATACTCCATTTGTAAATTGTACTGGAGGAATATTAGTAACATCAGTATCTGACCAATATCCCTTGAAATTAAAAGTTCCCGAAATTGTTTTAGTAACTGTATTAATATTCGTAATTGTTATTGAACCTGTATTTTCATTTGGATTATTGAAATTTGAAGACCAATATCCGAATTCAGAACCAGGAGGTGTATAGGCTAATATATTTTCGTTTGCTGGGTAAGTTCCTACTCCACTAGCATTTACTAAAAACAAAAAGCTTTCACCATTTGTTTTAAAACCAGCAATTTGAATGAAGTTGGGAGAAACCTCTGCAGCATATTGTGTTGTACTCCAAGTTGAATTATTAAAATCGGCTTTAAAAACTGGGGTTGTATTTGGATTTTCTCCATTGTTTCCGCCTGTAGTTGAGTCGTCAAAAGTAATATTAATCAAATTACCTTCGGTAACTTGTATTTGAGTGGCACTTGATAAAGCACCATAGCCAGTATAACTAAATGTACCCGATATTTTTTTGGTGGTTAAATCAAATTGAGTTATCGTTAAAACTCCACTGTATTGCGAGGTTGTAGTATTGTATGAACTATAAATGTCATTTGCACTTGCAGCATAATCAAATGTTAGTAAAGAAGCTTCGTTACTACTAGCAGTTCTAGTCCCAACTGCTGGATTCATTACCGTTATAGACATTGTTTTTCCTGTAGAAGTAACACCAATAATTGTTAATTGAGTACCAAGTGCTGTATCAGTATATTCGGCATCAATTAATTGATTGGCATTAAAATCTTCACTTCCAATTTTTGCTGTAAAAGAACCTATTGTATTTCCTGGATTGGTCAAATCAATTGCTGGATCTATAGGCTCATTTTCACAAGACATAAAAGTAATCGCAGTAAAAAGCAATAGTAATCTTCCAATAATTTTTATGTTTTTCATAACTTTAAAATAATTTTTTCCAAATATAATTTTTTTTAAATTTAAATCAATGCTTTTTTTGGAACTCTTAATAAAAGAATAAATCCAATTACGAAAAATACTCCTAAAAACACTATGGCATTTCGCATACTTCCTGTAACTTGATCTATAATTCCATAAATTGACATTCCTATTACAATACCAATTTTTTCGGTTACGTCATAAAAACTAAAAAAAGAAGCTGTATCATCGGTTTCTGGAAGTAATTTTGAATAGGTTGAACGTGCAATTGATTGAATTCCGCCCATAACTAATCCAACAAAACCAGCTGTTATATAAAATTCGTTTGGTGTTTCAACAAAATAGGCAAAAGCACAAAGTATTGCCCAAAATGCATTTAAAAAAAGTAATGTTTTTATATTTCCAAATTTTCCTGAAGCTCTAGAAGTCACTACTGCTCCAACTACTGCCACCAACTGAATTACTAATATACTAATAATTAATCCAGTCGTTTTTTGTTTAGAAGTTTCCCATGAGATTTCGGTTGCACCAAAATAAGTTGCTACCAACATAACAGTCTGTACTGCCATTATAAAAACAAAATAACTGTATAAATATCTTTTTAGGGCTAAGTTTTGTTGTAATTGTTTCCAAACTTTTCTCAATTCATTAAAACCATTAAAGATTACGTCTTTCGTTATTTTCTTAGCCTTATGATTTCCTTTGGGTAAAAAATAATACGTTATATGACTAAAACCAATCCACCAAACTCCTACAGTAATAAATGATATTCGCATGGCAAACATACTGGCTTCTTTTTCTGTACCGGTAATTCCAAATTTATGAGGAAACATAACCATTGCTAAATTAAAAATTAACAACAAAGTACTTCCAACATATCCTAAAGAAAACCCTCTTGCACTAACTCTATCTTGTTGCTCTGGAAAAGCAATATCTGGTAAATATGAATTATAGAAAACCAAACTAGCCCAAAATCCAATTAATCCAAAAAAGTAAAAAGTATAGCTCAAGAAAAGTTGGTTTAAATCGAACCAATACAAACTTATACATGAAATTCCACCTAGATAACAGAAAAAACGAAGAAATGCTTTTTTGTTCCCAATATAATCTGCAATTCCTGATAATATTGGAGAAAAAACAGCAACTATTAAAAATGCGAAAGCGGTAACAAAACTAATCATTGCGGTGTCTTTGCATTTTATTCCGAGAAAATTAACATAATTGCTGCCGCTATCTTTGAAAATCATTTCATAAAAAATTGGAAAAATTGCCGATGCAATGACTAAACTATAAACTGAATTTGCCCAATCGTAAAATGCCCAAGCATTTAGTAATTTTGGATGACCTTTTGGTAAATTTGGCATGTTTTCGATATTAGATATTAAAATTTTAGACACATCGACTGTGCATAGCATTACATTTTCAATTTTTGCCTTTCGACTATCAGTTTATTTCATAAAAAAAATCCCGAAATAAATCGGGATTAAATATACATTTTTTTTAGTACTTTTCTATTTTTTAAATGTTACTCCAAACTTTAAAGCTTCTGCTTTTGCTTCAGGAATCATCCTTCTCAAATTGGCTATTCTGGTTTCATCACTCGGATGCGTACTCATAAATTCCGCAGGCTTTTGTCCACCAGAAGCTGCTGACATTCTTCCCCAAAAATTAACAGCTTCTTCCGGATTGTATCCTGCTATTGCCATTAATTTTAAGCCAATCATATCGGCTTCACTTTCGTGACTTCGACTAAATGGTAACATTCCACCATATTGTGAAACTCCAGAATACGCTAACATAGCTAGTTGTTGTGTTTCTTCGCTTTTTCCACCTGTAGCAATAGCAACACCAGCAGCACCTGCTTGTTGAAGCATTCCTGCACTCATTCGTTGTTGTCCATGGTTGGCTAATGCATGTGAAACTTCATGTCCCATAACGGTTGCCAAACCAGCATCATCTTTAGTAATTGGTAAAATTCCTGTGTAAACAACAATTTTTCCGCCTGGCATGCACCATGCATTTACGTCTTTGCTATCCACCAGCTTATATTCCCATTTGTAGTCTTTCAAATATTCGGTATAGCCATTCGCATTCAACCATTTTTCTGCTGCAGCTTTAATTTTCATTCCAACATCTGTAACGCGTTTTGCATCTGTTGTTCCTGAAATCACTTTGTTTTCGGTCAAAAATTGATTGTATTGTTGGAAAGCAGATGGGAAAATTTGACTATTATCTACTAATGCCATCGTGCTTTTACCAGTAAATGGATTCTTGGCACACGAAAAAACTAAAAGTAATGCGACAAATGCTCCAAATAATATTCCTTTTTTCATGGGTATAAGTTTTTAAATTAATACATCTCAAAAATAAGTAGTCCTTAATTCAAAAGTGCTACATAATTTTTAAAATCAATTACAACATATCAATGTATTTAGTTTACAAAATTAATAAACTATGCACCAAATATGTGCAATTCTGTAAAATCTTTATCTATTATTAAGTAATTTTCTCCTTTAATTTGAAGAGTATTTAAATCCAATTTTTCTTTATCCACTTCAATTTTTTTAATTTTGAAAGGCAAACAATTTAGGTTGATTTTAAATTTTGAATATTGTGTAATAAAATCGCCTTCTTTATGTTGCTGAATAATTAACTCTTTCTCTTTTCCTGTCAAAGTAAAGGTTCTCAACGAAAATCTTCCTTTGTTATAATCATATCCATCGTTAGCATCTTCGTAAACTAATGATTTTTCTTTTCCCAGTTTATAATATACATCCAAAGTTAATTCTTCAAATTGTAATTCGCCAACGTATTGTTGAACAGGATATTTAGGAATAATAGCACCTTCTTTTACAAATACTGGAATTTCATCAAACTTTGTATTAACCCAAAGTTCTTTTTTTCCTTCTACCAATTCATTTGTCCAATAGTTGTACCAATTTCCTTTTGGCAAATACATTCTTCTTCCTTGCGCATTCGGTTCTAATATTGGGCAAACCAATATTTGATTTCCAAAAATAAATTCATCTGTTCTGTAATGGGTATGAAAATCTTCTTGGTCAAAATAAACTAATGGTTTCAACATTGGCGTACCTTCATTGACATATTGCCAAAACATCGTATATAAATAAGGTAAAAGTTGATACCGTAAGTTGACAAATTTTCTAGTAATATCAATCACTTCATCACCAAACGACCAAGGTTCTTGTTCACCATGATCACCCGATGAATGGGTTCTACAAAACGGATGAAAAACGCCTAACTGAATCCAACGAGCGTATAATTCACCAGATGGTTGTTCGGCAAATCCGCCAATATCAGAACCTGTAAAACCCATTCCAGAAATCGACATCCTTTGCATTTGAATATTAGCAATCCATAAATGTTCCCATGAAGCTACATTATCTCCTGTCCATGATGAAGTATAGCGTTGCGCACCAGAATAAGCTGAACGAGTTATAATAAATGGTCTTTTTGGGTATGCAAATCGTTTTACACCTTCATAAGTTGCTCTTGCCATTTGCGTTCCATAAATGTTGTGTGCTTTTCTGTGACTGCAATTATTTCCATCATAATTATGACGCACATCATTTGGAAAAGTTTTTCCAGGAACATCCATAACTGCAGGTTCGTTCATATCGTTCCAAACACCTTTTACTCCTATTTCAGCAATTAATTCTTTGAATAATCCTGCCCACCATTCACGAACTTCTGGATTAGTATAATCTGGAAAATTACATTCGCCTGGCCAAACTTTTCCTTTCATATATGGTCCATCGGCTCTTTTACAAAAATAATCATTCTTCAAAGCTTCTTGATAAACCCAATAATCCTTGTCTATTTTTATCCCTGGGTCAATGATAACCACAGTTTTAAAACCATCTTTAGCCAATTCAGCAACCATTCTTTTTGGTTCTGGGAAATATTCTTTGCTCCAAGTAAAACATCGAAATCCTTCCATATAATCAATATCTAAATAGATAGCATCACATGGAATTCGCAATTCTCTGAATTTACTGGTAACTTCTTTGACTTTACTTTCAGGATAATAACTCCATTTACATTGATGATAACCCAAAGTCCACATTGGCGGTAATTCAGGTTTTCCTGTTAAATGCGTATAGGTTTTAACTACATCACTCATTTTTGGTCCATAGAAAAAGTAGTAATTCATTTCGCCACCTTCAGCCCAAAAACTAGAAACATTTCTTCGTTCATGACAAAAATCAAAGAAAGTTCTAAACGTATTGTCAAAGAAAATACCGTAGGCTTTGTTATGATGTAAACCAATGTAAAAAGGAACCACTTTATATAAAGGTTCTTGGTCTTTATGAAAAGCATATTGGTCGGTTGCCCAATTTTCTAGTCGCTTTCCTTTTAAATTTAAATGAGTTGCTTTATCACCTAATCCGTAGAAACTTTCTCCATCTTTAGAAATTTTACTCATTTTCACAATGTTTCCACCGTGTTCATAACATTCTTCCCAATGGAACCCAATTTCATCTTCAAGAATTGGTGTTCCATCAATGTCATAAATAAAAACTCTAACATCGTGTTTGTTTATTCTACAAAACACTTTACTCGTTTTTATCAGATAAAAAGTTGGTTCTTCTGTAACTTCAAGTTGATTGTAACCGTGTGATTGCGTTTTATCAATAGCATATGAAAAATCATTGCTAAAATATCCTTTGGTTGTATATCTAAATCGAATTAAACTATCTCTTAGAATTGTAACTTTTAGAATTACATTATTATCAGTATAGAAATAAATACTATCTACATCTTGTTCAAATGAAACTATTTTTGAAGGAAATTGATCGCCTTTATATTCAAGTTCTTGATTAGTAATCATGCATTTTATTTTAGGTAGTTCGTCAAATTTACAAACTTGAAAACGAAATACTCCTAAGTATCCAAAGTAGTTTTCAACTCAAACGTTTTCGTTGTTTATAAACTAAAAAAGTTGGTTTTTCATCAAAACCAACTTTCCTAGAATCATTCTTTTATTATGTAGTATTAAGAAATCTTGAAAACAGTAACGCCTAATGGTGGTAAAGTAATCTCAGCCGAGTAATCTTTCCAGTTCCAAGGCGTTTTATCAATCTTTATAGCTTTTGGATTTGAAACTCCACTTCCTCCATATTCAACATTATCCGAGTTGAATATTTCTGTTAGTTTACCTTTAGTCGTTAGTCCAATACGGTAATTGGTTCGTACCACTGGTGTAAAATTACAAACCACAATCATGTTCTCTTTTTCGTTAGTTCCTTTTCTGATATAACTCAAAACCGCATTTTCAGCATCTGAATAGTTAATCCATTCAAAACCTTCTACTGAAAATTGCTTCTCATAAAACGCAGGATTGTCTTTATACAATGCATTCAAATCCGTGATACATTTTTTAATTCCATTATGAAAACCATATTGTAACAAATGCCAATCTAAACTTCCTTCAAAATTCCATTCGCTACTTTGTCCAAATTCAGCACCCATAAATAACAAATTCGTTCCTGGATGCGTAAACATATAACCGTATAACAATCGAAGATTAGCAAAACGCTGCCATTCATCACCAGGCATTCTTCCTAAAATAGATTTTTTTCCATAAACCACTTCATCGTGCGATAACGGCAACATAAAATTCTCTGTAAACGCATACGTCATCGAAAAAGTCAAATCATTTTGATGAAAACGACGGTAAACTGGTTCTTTTTTGAAATATTGCAAGGTGTCGTGCATCCAACCCATCATCCATTTCATCCCAAAACCTAATCCACCAAGAAACGTTGGTCTAGAAACCATAGGGAAACTAGTACTTTCCTCAGCTATAGTTTGCACATCTGGAAAATTAGAATACACTGCTTCATTAAAATCTTTTAAGAAACTAATCGTATCCAAATTTTCTCTTCCACCATAAATATTAGGTTCCCATTCGCCATCTTTTCTTGAATAGTCTAAATACAACATCGAAGCTACAGCATCAACGCGCAGTCCATCAACATGATATTGACTTAACCAAAATATCGCATTACTTATCAAAAACGAACGCACTTCGTTTCGTCCATAATTAAAAACTAAACTTTTCCAATCCGGATGAAATCCTTTTCTTCGATCGGGATGCTCATATAAGTTTGAACCATCAAAAAAGCCCAAACCATGTGCATCTTCAGGAAAATGCGACGGCACCCAATCCAAAATCACTCCAATTCCTGCCTGATGCAATTTATCTACCAAAAGCATAAAATCCTGCGGCTTTCCAAATCGCGATGTTGGCGCAAAATAACCCACCAATTGATAACCCCACGATGGATCATATGGAAATTCCATCACAGGCATAAACTCCACATGCGTAAAACCAGTTTCCTTTACGTAGGCAACCAATTGCTCCGCCATTTCAACATACGTTAAAAACTTTCCTTCGGCATTCCTACGCCACGAACCCAAATGCACTTCATATACCGAAAAAGGTTTGTCCAAACCATTCTTATCCTTTCGGCTGTCCATCCATTTTTTGTCCTTCCACTTATACTCCAAATCCCAAATAACCGAAGCTGTTTGTGGCGGATGCTCACAATACAAAGCAAACGGATCGGCTTTCTCAGTAATAATCCCGTTATTATTCGACTGAATTTTATATTTATACGTCGTTCCTTTATCAACTCCAGGAATAAACCCTTCCCAAATTCCAGAACCATCCCATCTAACATTCAAAATATGCTCACCTTGAATCCAGTAATTAAAATCACCAACCACCGAAACCGAACGTGCCGCTGGTGCCCAAACCGCAAAATAAACTCCTTTCACTCCATTCACTTCGGTAACATGCGCACCTAGTTTTTCATAAAGCTTAAAATGTTTTCCTGCCTTGAATAAATTAATATCAAATTCTGTAAAAAGCGAATGTACTTGTACTTGATTCATTGTTGTTGTTTTTTGAAACTATAAATGTTTCTTTATATTTTTAATATTTCATTATACTCTGAATTCCTCTCAACGGTATGACTGCCCAGCGTGGTCGTGAGTTCAACTCATAGCCCAACTCATATACTGCCTTCTCTATCAAACAATATTTCAATAAAAACTCAATCTCATGGTCATAGCCAATGTTCAAATTGCCTGCTTGCGCCTTCTCTACATACGTTTGCAAAAAAGCACCAACAAAATAATTAAACAATAGTTCGGCTGCCTTAAACAATTGCTCTTGCTCAAAAGGATATTTGTCTTTATTATTAAAAATCGTCGCATAAATAGCATAATGAAACGAACGGAACAAACCTGCAACATCTTTCAACGGCGGCTGTTTCACCTTTCTATCACGAATAGTGCTTTCGGGTTCACCTTCAAAATCAAGGATGTAAAAATCATCACCATTCACCAACACTTGTCCAAGATGATAATCCCCATGAATTCTGATGCGTTCACTCTTCATTTTGGTCCAATCAAAATCCACAAAATGCTTACGAACCAGTTTCTTGTTTTCCATAAATTGATGCGCTAATTCCAAAGCCAATCCATCCAATTTATGCAAACTATTTTCAATAATATTCAATCTATTCTGAAACTGATACAACATTCGGTTTTTCAACCAAACGGTATAATCACCATTATAAGTCGTAGGTGTAAAAGCTGTATCATGAATGTCACTTCCCAATGCAATATGCATTTCAGCAGTACGTTTTGCCAAGGTTTGCAACTTAATAAACAAACTCAATCCTACCCAATCAATAATTTCAGGAGGAATTTCGTTTATTTTTAATTTTTTAAACAAAGGAATATCGGGTAGTTTATCAATTTTAATTTTCTTTGTTTTCAAATTACTAAAAACACCGTCCAATTCCTCAAGCATAAACTGCCAAGCATCACCCTGATTTTCAACCAACTCTTGCATCAAACCTAAAGTGATATTTCCCTCGGGCAAATCCAAATTAATACTGCCAATATAAGCGGGCGAACTTTCAAAATTCATCCGCTCCGTCAAAAATCGGCTAATCTCATAATCAGGATTGGTGCTCACATAAATTCTTCTAAAAATCTTTAATACAAATGCATCATTATAAATAATAGAAGTGTTGCTCTGCTCCAATCCCATAAACTTCGAAGATTTATATTCTTTGTCTTCAAATTTCAATCCTTTGTGGAAAATAAGTTTCAAAGCTTTATTTTCTTTTGCTTGAACGATATTTTCAAACAATAATTTCCTAAAATCCTCTTGGTGTAGCGCATCTACCAAAAAACCTTTCTGTTTTCCAATCTGAACCGGCGCAATTATCGTATTAGTATCCAATTCTTCTTCTGCCATAAATGCCAACGGCATAAAATAATGCTGATAAAAGGCTTCCTTAAAATTAACTTCAATCAAAACACCATAATAAGTGTTTTTTTCAGAGGCAATTTTAAAATGATCAACAATTTCTATATATTTTAAAGTACTTGCTTTTCCGCCATACCATCGCTTATTGATAATATAATTTTCAAGAATATCCAATGCGAAAATCTTTCTAAATTCGTCATTATCAAAAGCATTTTTCCACTCGGTTTTAAATTCAAATGGAGAAGTAAAAGTTTCTTCACTAGAGGTTTGCATATCAGTTTGGCATTAAATTATTGTAACCTATTTAATAATCTTGAACAAATGGAATGGTAATGATGGATGTAATTCCACAAAATTCCATTCCTTATCCCATATATAACTATTTCCAGTAACCAAATCGACCACTTTAATCGGTTGACCTGCTTGCACTTTTAAAGACTTTAATGGTAACTGAACCCAAGCTTGTTTTGGGTAATAGGGATCAATATTACAAATCATCAACGTTTCGTCAAGTTTATCATCGTCATATTTATAATAGGCAATCACTTGATCATTATCGGTTGCACAAAATTCAATATTATTCGTTTGTTGCAATGATGGTTGTTCATGTCTAATTCTATTCAAACGAGAAATTACAGTGACCAATTTGTTTTGAATAGTCCAATCCCAATGATACACTTCATATTTTTCAGAGTTCAAATACTCTTCTTTTCCCGGCATTGCATCCGAAATCATATATTCATAAACTGGTCCATAAAGTCCCACACTTGAACTCAATGTTGCTGCCAAAAAGTATTTATGAAGATAAACACTTTCCATTCCGCTTTGCAAAGCATAAGGCAAAATATCGGGAGTATTCGGCCAAAAATTTGGTCGGAAATATTCTTTTTGCTCCGATTTGGTTAATTCTTCTAAATATTCAATCAATTCAGCTTTTGAATTTCTCCATGTATAATAAGTATATGACTGTGTAAAACCTTGTTTTGCTAATTCATTCATAATCTTTGGACGAGTAAATGCTTCTGCCAAAAATAACACATCTGGATGCTTTTTCTTTACTTCAGCAATCAGCCAACCCCAAAAATAAAACGGCTTAGTATGCGGATTATCTACTCTAAAAACTTTTATATCACATTCTTCAACCCAAAACAAAGCAACATCCAACAACTCTTTCCAAAGGTTTTTCCAATCACCACTTTCAAAATATATCGGTTGAATATCTTGGTACTTTTTTGGAGGATTTTCAGCATATTGAACTGTTCCATCTGGTCGCCATTTGAACCACTGAGGAAAATCTTTCACATAAGGATGATCTGGTGCGGCTTGCAAAGCATAATCCATTGCAACCTCAATTCCAAGTTCTTTGGCTTTTTTTACCAATGACTTAAAATCTTCTAAAGTTCCCAATTCAGGATGAGTAGATTTGTGTCCACCATGTTTTGAACCAATTCCCCAAGGCGAACCTACGTCACCAGGTTGAGCATTCGTAGCATTATTTTTCCCTTTTCGATTTACTTCACCTATTGGATGTATAGGTGGAAAATACAATGTATCAAATCCCATGGATGCAACTCTTGGTAATAATTTTTCACAGTCTTTAAAAGTTCCATGCTTTCCTTTTACTTCTGATGAAGAACGTGGAAAAAACTCATACCATGTACTGAATAACGCTTTTTTTCTATCAACATAAACTTTCAATTCAATTGAACTATTTGCTAAAGTTCTCGTAGGATGATTATAAAAAATATCATGCAACTCTTTTGATAAAGCAATAGCAATGGCTTCATTATATTTTTTTTCATCTTGAAAAGCTTTTATTGCATTATTCAAAAAAGCTTTTTCATCTTTAGAAACTTCTTTTAAAATAGCCTGACAATATTCAGCACCTTCCAATAATTCAGATTTTACATGCTGATTATCATTAATTTTTCTCTCTGTGCCATGTTGCCAATTTAGAGCATAATCTACCCAACCTTCAACAAAATAAGTATAGAAACCTTGTTTTTCTACTTTAAATTGAGCTATCCATTCATCATTTCCGGTTTCTTGCATTCTAATTTCTTGCCATTTCTTCTCTTTTTCATGTTTATACTTTACAGAACTAGCTATAACATCATGTCCGTCAGAAAAAACATTTGCAGTAACAATTACTTTTTGACCTATAATTCTTTTAATAAAAAAAGCACCACTATCTAGTTGTGGATTTACATTTTCAATAACAATTCGAGTTTGATTTTGCATTTTTAATTGTAATTTTAAGGAGTTGTAAGTTAGAAAAAAATACAATAAGTTATAAATTGCAGTAAAATTTATTGAAATGATAAAAAAAGAAGATAAAACCAGTCATTCTTTGCAAATTCCGAAAGGAATTCTATATACTAGTAGGTTTTTAGGAGCAATTTCAACAAAATTAGCAACTTTATTTGCCGCAAAATTATTTGCTACACCAATAAAACATAAAATTCCAAAGCGAGAATGGAATATGAATAGAAATAGCATTCAATCAACTATTAAAATTCCAAAAATTGGAAAAGAAATAGTTATATATGAATATGGCAAATCAAGTAAAAAAGTACTCCTTGTACATGGTTGGTCAGGCAGAGGAACGCAATTATATAAAATAGCTGATGCTTTAATTGAAAATGGCTATTCGACTATTAGCTTTGACGCACCTGCACATGGAAAATCTAAAGGAAATAAAACCCTAATGCCTGAATTTATGGCATGTATTTTAGAAATAGAAAAACATTTTGCTCCATTTGAATTTGCTATAGGACATTCTTTAGGCGGTATGGCAATATTAAACGCTTTAAAACAAAACTTTACTATTAATAAAGCTATAATAATTGGAAGTGGCGATGTTATTCAAGATATAATTGATGATTTTGTAAAAAAAATTGGATTAAATCATAAAATAGGCATCAAACTTAAAGAATATTATGAAAAAAAATATGGCGAACCAATGGAAGATTATGGATCAAGCTTTGTTTCTAAAGATATTTCACAACCAATTTTAATAATTCATGATAAAAATGATGATGATGTTGATGTGAAAGCTGCTTATCAAATAAACAAAAGTCTAAAGAATAGTCAATTAATGATAACTGAAGGACTTGGGCACCGAAAAATTCTAGGTGACAAAATAGTTATAGAAAATAGTATCAAATTTTTAAAAGAATAAATTATGGTTTCAAATGAAGAACAAGACAGATGGGCTAGTAATCTACATCCGTTAATAAATTTGTATCATGGAAAAAAACATCCATTAGAATACAATAATCTTTATCAACTAATGATAATGGTCATTCTCTCAGCTCAAGATTCTGATGCTAATATTAACAAAATTTCTCCAATTCTTTTTAAAACGTTTCCAAATATAGAAAGCATAGCTATTTCAACTCCTGAAGCCTTACTACCCTATATTTCAAAAGTGAGAAACTTTGAGACAAAAGCAAGTTGGATAATACAAATTGCTCAAAAATTAAAAGAAGACAAAAACATCCCAACAAACCTTTCCGACTTAATTGCACTAAAAGGAATTGGCAGAAAATCTGCAAATGTAATTTTACGGGAAATTAATAAACCCGCAGAAGGAATTATTGCAGATTTACATGTTATTCGTGTAGCTCCAAGAATAGGAATCATTTCCGAAGTCAAAGACGGAAACAAAGTTGAAAAACAATTAATGGAAAAATTACCTAAGAGTATTTGGGGGGAAATTGGTATGTCAATTTCATTTCTAGGTAGAGAAATCTGCCGACCATCAAACCCGAAATGTGACATTTGCGTAGTGAATAAATGTTGCAATTACTTTAATTCAAATGGCAAAAACTTATAATCAGCACGTCGTTAAAAACAAAAAACCCTATTCTATAAAGAATAGGGTTTTCAAAAAAAGGCGACTACATACTCTCCCACATAACTGCAGTACCATCTGCGCAATCGGGCTTAACTTCTCTGTTCGGAATGGGAAGAGGTGAGCCCCGACGCAATAACCACCTTAAGAGGTTTTGCAAGGGTATCCGCCGTGGCGGACAACATTACACAATATCTTAACATACTGAGATAAATCATTTAAAGAAAGTTTCGCCCGAGGCTTTCGCCTCGGGACTTTATACATAAGCTAACGGGTTATTAGTACTACTCGACTATGACATTACTGCCTTTACATCTATAGCCTATCAACGTGGTCATCTTCCACGACCCTTAAAAGAAATCTCATCTTGTGGTGGGTTTCGCGCTTATATGCTTTCAGCGCTTATCCCTTCCAAACGTAGCTACTCTGCGGTGCTCCTGGCGGAACAACAGATACACCAGAGGTTTGTCCAATTCGGTCCTCTCGTACTAGAATCAGATCCACTCAAATTTCTAACGCCCACAGTAGATAGAGACCGAACTGTCTCACGACGTTCTGAACCCAGCTCGCGTGCCACTTTAATGGGCGAACAGCCCAACCCTTGGGACCTTCTCCAGCCCCAGGATGTGACGAGCCGACATCGAGGTGCCAAACCCCCCCGTCGATATGAGCTCTTGGGGGAGATCAGCCTGTTATCCCCGGCGTACCTTTTATCCTTTGAGCGATGGCCCTTCCATGCGGAACCACCGGATCACTATGCTCTACTTTCGTACCTGATCGACCTGTATGTCTCTCAGTCAAGCTCCCTTATGCCATTGCACTCTACGCACGGTTACCAAGCGTGCTGAGGGAACCTTTAGAAGCCTCCGTTACTCTTTTGGAGGCGACCACCCCAGTCAAACTACCCACCAAGCAATGTCCCCGCCAAAGGCGGGTTAGATCTCAGATAAGCAAAGGGTGGTATTTCAACAATGACTCCACAACGCCTAGCGACGCCACTTCATAGTCTCCCACCTATCCTACACATCACTTATCCAAGACCAATACTAAGCTATAGTAAAGGTGCACAGGGTCTTTTCGTCCCACTGCGGGTAATCGGCATCTTCACCGATACTACAATTTCACCGAGCTCATGGCTGAGACAGTGTCCAGATCGTTACACCATTCGTGCAGGTCGGAACTTACCCGACAAGGAATTTCGCTACCTTAGGACCGTTATAGTTACGGCCGCCGTTTACTGGGGCTTCAATTCAATGCTTCTCCTTGCGAATGACATCTCCTCTTAACCTTCCAGCACCGGGCAGGTGTCAGGCCCTATACTTCATCTTACGATTTTGCAGAGCCCTGTGTTTTTGATAAACAGTCGCCTGGACCTTTTCACTGCGGCCAGCATTGCTGCTGGCGACCTTTCTCCCGAAGTTACAGGTCTATTTTGCCTAATTCCTTAGCCATGAATCTCTCGAGCACCTTAGGATTCTCTCCTCGACTACCTGTGTCGGTTTACGGTACGGGTACTGTTAATCTAAGTTTAGAGGTTTTTCTTGGAAGCCCTTAGGTACACTATCTCTTTGTCCGAAGACTCCGAGTACTATCAGTCTTTGCCATTCTCGGCGGATTTGCCTACCAAGAATATAGCTACAACCTTCAACGAACACTTCCGTCAGTTCGCGGTACTTTCATCACTCCGTCACCCCATCACAATTAACAGTAGTACGGGAATATTAACCCGTTGGCCATCGACTGTCCCTTTCGGGTTCGCCTTAGGACCCGACTAACCCTCAGCTGATTAGCATAGCTGAGGAAACCTTAGTCTTTCGGTGTGCGGGTTTCTCGCCCGCATTATCGTTACTTATGCCTACATTTTCTTTTCTAACCAGTCCAGCATGCCTTACGACTCACCTTCAACCCTGTTAGAATGCTCCCCTACCACTTGTATTTACATACAAATCCATAGCTTCGGTAATATGCTTATGCCCGATTATTATCCATGCTCGTCCGCTCGACTAGTGAGCTGTTACGCACTCTTTAAATGAATGGCTGCTTCCAAGCCAACATCCTAGCTGTCTGGGCAGACAAACCTCGTTTTTTCAACTTAGCATATATTTGGGGACCTTAGCTGATGGTCTGGGTTCTTTCCCTCTCGGACATGGACCTTAGCACCCATGCCCTCACTGTTATGAAACATTATATAGCATTCGGAGTTTGTCAGGAATTGGTAGGCGGTGAAGCCCCCGCATCCAATCAGTAGCTCTACCTCTATATAACTTTACGCATAACGCTGCACCTAAATGCATTTCGGGGAGTACGAGCTATTTCCGAGTTTGATTGGCCTTTCACCCCTACCCACAGGTCATCCGAAGACTTTTCAACGTCAACCGGTTCGGACCTCCACTATGTGTTACCACAGCTTCATCCTGCCCATGGGTAGATCACACGGTTTCGCGTCTAACACTACTGACTAAAGCGCCCTATTCAGACTCGCTTTCGCTACGGATCCGTGACTTAATCACTTAACCTTGCCAGCAACGTTAACTCGTAGGCTCATTATGCAAAAGGCACGCCGTCACCCAACGAATGGGCTCCGACCGCTTGTAAGCGTATGGTTTCAGGATCTATTTCACTCCGTTATTCACGGTTCTTTTCACCTTTCCCTCACGGTACTGGTTCACTATCGGTCTCTCAGGAGTATTTAGCCTTAGCGGATGGTCCCGCCAAATTCAGACAGGGTTTCACGTGCCCCGCCCTACTCAGGATACCACTATTCTTATCTTCTCTTACCTATACGAGACTATCACCCTCTTTGGTTAACCTTTCCAGGTTATTCTAGTTCAATCCGCAAGAAATGTCGTGGTCCTACAACCCCACAATTGCCGTAACAACTCTGGTTTGGGCTAATCCGCGTTCGCTCGCCACTACTTACGGAATCACTTTTGTTTTCTTCTCCTCCGCCTACTTAGATGTTTCAGTTCAGCGGGTTTACTTCCTTATCAGGATGACATGTCTTCAACATGCCGGGTTGCCCCATTCGGATATCTACGGATCAATTCGTGTGTGCCAATCCCCGTAGCTTTTCGCAGCTTATCACGTCCTTCATCGCCTCTGAGAGCCTAGGCATTCCCCATACGCCCTTATTTTGCTTATGTGCCGCCTAAATATTATAAAAATACTTAGGACTTTCTTTATTAATGCATGATAAATCATACATCAAATATACTTTCTACTTTTTAAATGTTTTTATCTCAATATGTCAATGAACTTCTTCCGCCGTGGCGGATTGTGGAGAATATCGGAGTCGAACCGATGACCTCCTGCGTGCAAGGCAGGCGCTCTAGCCAGCTGAGCTAATCCCCCAAAATATTTTAAAATTCCAAATTTTTAAATTCCAAATTCCAAAAAAAATAAGGATCCCAACTTCTAGAATTTCCTTTTAAGCTTTTTCAGTGTTACTTTCTAAATCTAAAATTTTAAATTTTAAATCTAAAATTAGTAGTCCCGCCCAGACTCGAACTGGGGACCCCTACATTATCAGTGTAGTACTCTAACCAGCTGAGCTACGAGACTCTGTATTTTGCTTTTGTTTTATTTTGAACTAACAGCGAGAGTAAATTAATCTTAAAAATTCCTATCCTTCTTTTGTCTCTAGAAAGGAGGTGTTCCAGCCGCACCTTCCGGTACGGCTACCTTGTTACGACTTAGCCCCAGTTACCAGTTTTACCCTAGGCAGCTCCTTACGGTCACCGACTTCAGGTACCCCCAGCTTCCATGGCTTGACGGGCGGTGTGTACAAGGCCCGGGAACGTATTCACCGGATCATGGCTGATATCCGATTACTAGCGATTCCAGCTTCACGGAGTCGAGTTGCAGACTCCGATCCGAACTGAGAACGGTTTTGTAGATTCGCTCCTGCTTGCGCAGTGGCTGCTCTCTGTACCGTCCATTGTAGCACGTGTGTAGCCCAAGGCGTAAGGGCCGTGATGATTTGACGTCATCCCCACCTTCCTCACAGTTTACACTGGCAGTCTTGTTAGAGTTCCCGACTTGACTCGCTGGCAACTAACAACAGGGGTTGCGCTCGTTATAGGACTTAACCTGACACCTCACGGCACGAGCTGACGACAACCATGCAGCACCTTGTAAATTGTCTTGCGAAAAGTCTGTTTCCAAACCGGTCAATCTACATTTAAGCCTTGGTAAGGTTCCTCGCGTATCATCGAATTAAACCACATGCTCCACCGCTTGTGCGGGCCCCCGTCAATTCCTTTGAGTTTCAAACTTGCGTTCGTACTCCCCAGGTGGGATACTTATCACTTTCGCTTAGCCACTCAGATTGCTCCAAACAGCTAGTATCCATCGTTTACGGCGTGGACTACCAGGGTATCTAATCCTGTTCGCTCCCCACGCTTTCGTCCATCAGCGTCAATATATTGTTAGCAACCTGCCTTCGCAATTGGTATTCCATGTAATATCTAAGCATTTCACCGCTACACTACATATTCTAGTTACTTCACAATAATTCAAGCCCTACAGTATCAATGGCCATTTCCTAGTTGAGCTAGGAGATTTCACCACTGACTTATAAGGCCGCCTACGGACCCTTTAAACCCAATGATTCCGGATAACGCTTGGATCCTCCGTATTACCGCGGCTGCTGGCACGGAGTTAGCCGATCCTTATTCTTACAGTACCGTCAAGCTGGTTCACGAACCAGTGTTTCTTCCTGTATAAAAGCAGTTTACAATCCATAGGACCGTCTTCCTGCACGCGGCATGGCTGGATCAGGCTTGCGCCCATTGTCCAATATTCCTCACTGCTGCCTCCCGTAGGAGTCTGGTCCGTGTCTCAGTACCAGTGTGGGGGATCTCCCTCTCAGGACCCCTACCTATCATCGTCTTGGTATGCCGTTACCACACCAACTAACTAATAGGACGCATGCTCATCTTGTACCGTTGGAACTTTAATTATTAAAGGATGCCATTTAATAATACTATGGGGCATTAATCCAAATTTCTCTGGGCTATTCCCCTGTACAAGGTAGATTGCATACGCGTTACGCACCCGTGCGCCGGTCTCTAGGAAGCAAGCTCCCTATACCCCTCGACTTGCATGTGTTAGGCCTGCCGCTAGCGTTCATCCTGAGCCAGGATCAAACTCTTCATCGTATGTTGTTGATTCTAACTTTACGTTAGTCTCGTTTTTTTAGACAAAGGCTAGTGTAATTCTTTACAATTTACTTACTCTCTTATTTTGTCTTAATGTCTCCATTAAAACGGCTGTCAATTCAATATATCTATGAACGTTTTCTTTTATATTTTCGCCATTCTTTCGGTTAGCGGGTGCAAAAGTACAACTCTTTTTTAATCCTGCAAGAAAAAATTAAAATATTTTTTTATTTTTTTTCTCCTCATTAAATCTCAAAAAAATTAACCGTTTTGCGGACGGCAAAGGTAAAACCTTTTTTAATCCTAAACAAAACATTTTAATTGTTTTTTTTAATTTATTTCTCAGTGTATTTATAGAACGTCTGCCTTAATGCGGGTGCAAAAGTAAGCTTCTTTTCCAATCTCACAAACTTATTTTAACCCTTTTTTTAAAGTATTTTTTAATGCCCTCATTGTGCGTACTTTATTCTTGAATTTATTGTTATAATATTTTAAAAAGAAAGACATAGATAAAATCGCTAAAAAAAAACTAAGTAATAATTATGCCTTTTTTATTATTATTAAAAATATAGAAACAGATATTGTATCTATTTTGTTAATCGTCTATATTTGCATCCCATAATATATTTAGGAATGATAAAAATTACATTGCCAGATGGCTCGGTTAAAGATTTTGAAAACGGCATCACTTCTATGGATGTTGCTAAAAGCATTAGTGAAGGATTGGCGAGAAACGTTATTTCAGCTTCTTTCAATGGTGTCGCAATTGAAACATCAACGGAGTTAAATACTAATGGTGCGTTAACATTATACACTTGGAATGACAAAGATGGCAAGAAAGCATTTTGGCATTCTACATCACACGTTATGGCACAAGTGCTTGAGGAATTTTATCCTGGTATTAAATTAACACTTGGCCCTGCGATTGATAATGGTTTTTACTATGATGTTGATTTTGGTGATCAAAAAATTACAGATGCTGATTTCAAAAAAATAGAAGATAGAGTGTTAGAAATATCAAGAGAGAAACATGAATTTAGAATGCGATCTGTTTCTAAGGAGGAAGCTCTAGAGATATATAAAGACAATGAATACAAAACTGAATTGATTTCGAATTTAGAAGACGGCACCATTACTTTTTGTGATCATGCAAATTTCTTTGACTTGTGTCGCGGTGGACATATTCCGAATACTGGAATTATCAAAGCCATGAAGATCATGAGTGTTGCTGGAGCTTATTGGCGTGGCGATGAAAAGAATAAGCAGTTAACACGTGTTTATGGAATTTCATTTCCAAAACAAAAAGACTTAACTGAATATTTAGAGTTATTAGAAGAAGCAAAAAGAAGAGACCATAGAAAACTAGGTAAAGAATTGGATTTATTTGCTTTTTCTCAAAAAGTTGGTCAAGGATTACCATTATGGTTACCAAAAGGAGCTGCTTTAAGAGATAGACTTGAACAATTCCTAAAAAAAGCGCAAAAGAAAGCAGGATACGAGCAAGTAGTTACACCACATATAGGTCAGAAAGAATTGTATGTTACCTCGGGACATTATGCTAAATATGGTGCTGATAGTTTCCAGCCTATTCATACACCTGCAGAAGGAGAAGAGTTTTTATTAAAACCGATGAATTGTCCACATCATTGTGAAATCTACAATACAAAACCTTGGTCATATAAAGATTTACCAAAACGATATGCTGAATTTGGAACGGTGTATCGCTATGAACAAAGTGGTGAATTACATGGTTTAACTCGTGTTAGAGGTTTTACTCAAGATGATGCCCATATATTTTGCACACCTGATCAATTAGATTCTGAATTTAAAAAAGTTATTGATTTAGTTTTGTATGTTTTTGGTTCTTTAGGATTTGAGAATTTTACTGCTCAAATTTCACTTCGAGATCAAGAAAATCGTGAAAAATATATCGGTAGCGATGAAAATTGGGAGAAAGCCGAAAACGCCATTATCAATGCAGCCGCAGATAAAGGTTTAAATACCGTTGTTGAGTATGGTGAAGCTGCTTTTTATGGTCCAAAATTAGATTTTATGGTTAAAGATGCTTTAGGTAGAAGTTGGCAACTTGGAACTATTCAGGTGGATTATAATTTACCCGAACGTTTTGAATTAACTTATAAAGGAGCAGATGACAAATTACATCGACCAGTAATGATTCATCGTGCTCCATTTGGTTCAATGGAGCGTTTTATTGCAATATTACTAGAACATACGGCAGGAAATTTCCCGCTATGGCTGATGCCTGAACAAGCTATAATCTTGTCACTGAGTGAAAAATATGAAAATTATGCGAAAAAAGTTTTAGAATTGCTAGAAAATCACGAAATTCGCGCCCTAATTGACAACCGGAACGAGACAATTGGCAAAAAAATTAGAGATGCGGAAATGCAAAAATTGCCATTTATGCTGATTGTTGGCGAGGAAGAAGAAAAAAATGGAACAATTTCTGTTCGTCGTCATGGTCAAGAAGGAAAAGGAAATAGTACCGTTACAATTGAAGAATTTGTTTCAATAGTTAACGTAGAAATAAGTAAGACATTAAAATCATTTGAAGTATAATTTAAATTTTTAAGCCATAGCAATAAGAAACAATAGAGGCTACAAACCTCGAGTAGAAAAAACAGCAGCACATAACATCAATAAGTTGATACGTGCTACAGAAGTTCGTTTAGTTGGAGAAAATGTAGAACCAGGGATTTTCAAAATAGCCGATGCTTTACGAATGGCTGAAGAACTTGAAGTAGATTTGGTTGAGATTTCTCCAAATGCTGAACCACCAGTTTGTAAATTAATGGATTATGGAAAATTTCTATACCAACAAAAGAAACGTGAAAAAGAATTAAAAGCAAAATCTACTCAAATTACAGTTAAGGAAATTCGTTTTGGTCCTCAAACGGATGAGCATGATTATGAGTTTAAAAGAAAGAATGCCGAAAAATTCCTTAAAGAAGGTTCAAAGTTAAAAGCTTTTGTATTCTTTAAAGGTCGTTCGATTATTTATAAAGAGCAAGGTCAAATCTTATTGTTGCGTTTAGCTACTGACTTGGAAGAATATGGAAAAGTTGAAGCAATGCCTGTTTTGGAAGGTAAAAGAATGATTATGTTCATTGCTCCGAAGAAAAAAAGTAAATAATATTCCGTTTGCAAAAAGCAGTGGAAAATAAAAATAATGAGATTGATTTTTTCAAAATCAAAATAAAAGTAAGTAAGTTAAATTTAAATAAATTAGGGAAATTATGCCTAAAATGAAAACAAAATCTAGTGCCAAGAAACGATTTAAAGTTACTGGTTCTGGAAAAATTAAAAGAAAACACGCTTTCAAAAGCCACATCTTGACTAAAAAGTCTAAGAAGCGTAAACTAGCTTTGACACACTCTGCTTTGGTACACAAAACAGATGAGAAAAGTATTAAACAACAATTAAGAATTATCTAATAATTCTTTAGGTTAAAAATCAATTTTAAATAACCTTGGAGTATGGCTTTAAGTAACTTTGATTAAATTCGGTTCGCCTGCTACAAAAAACAATTAAATTATGCCAAGATCAGTAAATTCAGTTGCTAAAAGAGCAAGAAGAAAAAAGATAATGAAGCAAGCCAAAGGTTTCTTTGGTCGTCGTAAAAACGTTTGGACTGTTGCAAAAAACGCAGTAGAAAAAGCAATGGTTTATGCTTACCGTGATAGAAAGCAGAATAAAAGAAACTTCCGTGCTTTATGGATTGTGCGTATAAACGCAGGTGCAAGATTACACGGAATGTCTTATTCTCAATTCATGGGATTAGTTAAGAAAAACGGTATCGAATTGAACCGTAAAGTATTAGCTGATTTAGCAATGAATCATCCAGAAGCTTTCAAAGCTATTGTGAATAAAGTAAAATAAACGTTTGTACAACCTTATTTAACTTACTTATATTAAGAAATCCTAATCGAAAGATTGGGATTTTTTTTGTTATACCTAAAATATTTCTTCATTTTGTATTAACTTTCTTTAACAAAAGAAAACGAAATGTTAAATTATCCATTTAAAATTAATACCTTTACTAAACCTACACTTTTTATTATTTTTTTTTACTTAAAAAAAACTACCCAAAAACATCTAAATTTATGATTAGAGAAAAAGTAAACTAATTGTTTTTAAAAAAATTTCTAAATGAGTGAAATCACTAAAATTCTTATTATTGAAGATGAGATGATTATTGCTGCCAACATTTCACTTCAACTAACAAATTTAGGGTATAAAATCACAGGATTAATTCCAAGAGTAAATGACGTTCTACCAAGTATTATTCAAAACGTTCCAGATATAATTCTGTTAGACATTAATTTGAATGATGATATTGATGGTATTGAACTCGCGCATATTATTCAAAAGAACTACAAAATTCCAATAATTTTTTTAACTGCAAATGCTGATGAAGCCCATTTTAAAAGAGCCAAAGCAACCAATCCATATGCATTCTTAACAAAACCTTTTAAAAAAATAGACTTGCAACGCGCTATTGAATTAACACTTCTTAGGGTTGAGGAAGAAAACAAATTGGAAAACTCTATTGAAGTAGTAAATGATAATCCTTTTGTATTAAGCGATTGCATTTTTGTGAGAAGTCATGATAAAATGGTAAAAGTGTGCATTAAAGATATTTTATATATAGAAGCCGAACGGAATTATTGTAAAATTCATTGCAGAGATAAAGAGCATTTAATTGTTTCTACTTTAAAAGAATTGGACGAAAAATTATCAGCAAATACACTTATGCGGATTCATCGTTCTTTTATAATTAATATGAATCATATTGACGAAATTGCAACAAGCCATGTTGTAATTGCAAAAAAAGCAATACCAATCAGTAATGATCTAAAAAAGCAATTGCTACAACATATCCAAAAAGTTTAAATCAAACTAACATTTCTACAATGAGATTAAAATTATTATTGCTTTTTATACTTCCATTACTGACATTAGCACAAGCACAAACTATTACCAATCTACAACTTGAATTAAAAAAAGAAACTAATTCTGAAAAAAAGTTAGAGATTATTAATGAAATGGTTTCTATTGCTTTTGAACAAAATATGGAACAAGCATTAGTTTTTGCAAAACAAGGTGTAGCGTTTGCTGATAAAGTAAAAGATAAAAATTGGCAACCAAAGTTTTATGAAATGCAAGGCAGAATGCATGCCAATTTATTACAATTAGACTCTGCTTCTATCTTCTTTTTAAAAGCAGAAAAAGGATATTCAGCTGTTAATAACAAAGAAGGTTTGGCTAAAACTTATTTTAAAATGGCTTGGGTTTCGCGCAAAAAAGGAAATTTAGATACTGCATTACAAAAAGATTTAGAAGGTTTAAAAATGATGGAGTCTATAGATAACAAAGCAGGTATTTGCGATGCTATGACTAGAATTTCTGATGATTTAACCCAACAAAATCGACTAGAAGAAGCACTAGATTATGCTGAGAAAGCAATAGCAATTGCTGATAAATTCAATTTAACTACCGAAAAATTCTATGTTAATTTTAATGCTGCCAATGTTGCTATGGCTTCTAAAAAGTACCAACAATCATTTAGTTTTTATGACAAAGCATTATCAATTGCAAAAGAACAAAACATGGGATTACCAACTTATGCTGATGTATCCAATGGTAGAGGAAATGCGCTAAAACGTTTAGGAAAAAATAAAGATGCATTGGCAGATTATCAAAAAGCAATGGAGTATGCCAAAACTGCTAATTATCAGAATGCTATAAATACTGTAACTGCAAATTTGGGAGAAATAAATTTGATTTTGGGGAATTACAAAGAAGCTTTAAAATATCAATTAGAAACCGTAAAACTTCAAGAAGGCAGCAATGAAAAAGCAAATTTGGTTGAAAATTATCATCATGTTAGCACCATTTACAGTAAATTAGGAGACTACAAAACAGCTTTAGAGTACAAACAAAAAGCTTATGATTTGCGAGATCGTATTGCTTCAATAGAAAGTGATGCAAAGATGTCGGAAATGCTAACTAAGTATGAAACTAAAAAGAAAGAAGAAACCATTTCTACTCAAAAAACTACTATTTCTCAACAAAAATTGATTAAAAGCTTGTTTATTGGTTTGGCTGTTTTGCTTTTAGGTTTGCTTATCATTGGTTATATCAGTTATCAAAATCGCGCAAAGAAAAACAGATTGTTGGCTATTAAAAATGCTGAAAATGAATTGCTTTTAAAAGAAATTCATCATCGTGTGAAAAATAATCTAGAGATAGTTTCTAGCTTATTAGCATTGCAATCTTCACAAATTGATGATCAATCTACTAAAGATGCGATGCAAGAAAGTCAAAACCGTGTAAATTCTATTGGAATTGTTCATCAAAAACTCTATCAAGGAAGTAATCTTGGTGCTATTGAAATGAAAGATTATGTACTAAATTTAAGCGAAAGTATCTTAGACAGTTTTGGTGCAGAAGAAAAAGTTGAGCTAGAGTTAGCAATGGAAAAACTTGATTTAGATATTGATACCGCTGTTCCTTTAGGGTTGATAATTAATGAATTAATAACTAATACGGTAAAATATGCTTTCCCAAATGGGGAAAACGGAAAACTAACCATCAAATTAGAAAGAAAAGCAAATTCTATTCTTCAATTAATTGTTGCTGATAACGGTGTTGGAAAATCTGGAGTGCTACAAGGCACGGGGTTTGGTGGTCAATTGATTTCTTTATTGACCCATCAGTTAAATGGCACTATGCAAGAACAAAATGATAATGGTACTATTATTACTTTTGATTTTAAATTAAAAAAAACGGCTTAATTTAATTTCACTTATTCTACTTCTCACCTATTCTTCCCTGATAATTAAAACATAGGTTACGGACATTATTTAACCCATTTCGTCCTAACTAGCTTTTAATTAGTATTGATTTAGTGTTACTTAGTTAAAAATTAGTAACCAATTAAATCAATATATTATGAAAACATTAAAAATTACAATTTCACTATTAGGTTTTTTTATATTCCTAATTCCTTTAAAAACTACTGCTCAAGATCAAATGTACTGGATACATGTTGACCATGTAAAACCATCTATGGAAAAAGAATATGAAAAAGTAGCAAAAGAATTTGCTGATGCATGCAAAACCTATAATGTTCCTGACTTTACATTTAATGTTTGGAGACATGATAATGGTTCTTATTATTACTCAAGTCCGATGAAAAACTTTGCTGAAATGGACAAAGATGGAATGAAACCCTTGAGAGATAAAATGGGTGCCGATAAATTTAAATCGATGTTTGAACGCTTTGATAAATGCTATGATGCACATCAAAGTTTTATGGTGACATACAGAAGTGATTTATCTTATTTGCCAGAAGGAAAATCTGCGGAAGGAGATTTTAATAAATACTATTATCTGTATGTTAGCCCTGCTAATTCTATAGCCGTTGCCGATAAAATGAAAGAAGTAAAAGATTTGTGGGCAAAAAAGGGTTCAAAACTTCCTTATTTAGTATTACACACTGGTTTTGGAGCAGAAGAAGAATTTTATTTAGTTATTATTCGTAATAAAGATTCTCAAAGTCAAGCTGCTGTTAGTTCAGAAAACAATAAACTTCTTGGTGATGAATGGCAAAAAAAATGGGATGAATTATATCCGCTTTTATCACATTATAAAACAGAAACTTCAATGTATAAAGTGGATTTAAGTTATAATCCAAAAAAATAATTAATCACAAAAACACAAAATATGAAAAAACTAATTTTATTAGGACTTGCAACAATACTATTTGTTGCTTGTAAACAAGAAGTTCGTTATACGCAAAAATCTTCAGAAATAGATACTTATAAAAAAGTGATGGAGGATTATAAAACCATGGATTGGGAAGATTATGCAACTCATTATGCTGATACAGCAAAAATTGCTAATAACGTAATTAAAGAAAAAGCACTCACAGTAGCTCAAGCCATTGATAAAAACAAGGAAGATGCTAAATTATTTAGTTGGGTAGTTGAAAAAGAAGAATACGAAATGGTAGTAACTGATGAAGGTGAAACATGGGTAAATAGTTGGGCTTTATGGAAAGGAACTTTAAAATCAACAGGTAAAGTGTATGATATTCCTTTTCACAATACAGCTAGATTTATTGATGGAAAGATTGTAGAGGAATATGGTTATTGGGACAATTCTGAAATTGTAACCGACATGTTGAAACAAGCTGAGCCACCAAAAACAGAAGCTCTTGAGCAAACAAAATAATTATTAATTCAAAAAATCCTACTCTAAAAAAAGTTTTTGAGTGGGATTTTAAAATTTAAACACTATGAAAAAAGTTGGTATCATTGGTGGTTCTGGTTTTATTGGTAGTCATATCACTGAATTGTTTTTAAAAAATAATTTTCAAGTAAAAGTTTCTGCTACTAATATTAATCGTGAAGATAAGTATGAGCATTTGATGGGTTTTAAAAATGCTGATAATTTATATATAAGCGAATTGGATGTAGAAAATAGAGCGATGTTGGATGAGTTTATAACCGATTGTGATTATATAATTCATGCTGGAACACCTTTTATTTTGGATTTTTATGATGCTGAAAAACAACTTTTTAATCCAACAGTTAGAGGAACGGAGATTTTTTTAGAATTAATTAGTAGGTCTTCAAATATTAAAAAGGTGGTTATTATTGCATCTGTTGCTGGCTGGAATACAAATTTTCCTTTGCCTGCTGATGGAAAAGATTTTAATGATACTTATGATGAAACTCAAACGCGTTATACAAGTACAGAAAGTCATCCGTATGCGCAGGCAAAGTTTTTAGCCAATCAGGTGGTCTGTAACTTTATTAAAGAACACCCGAGTCTTTCATTTGAAATTTCTACCGTTTCACCAACATTTGTTATTGGAAAATCACTTTCAAATCGTGAAGATTCTACTTCGAGTGGTATGCAGTTTTTAATTAAGAATAGAATTGCGCCTAATGATTTTGTACAATTTCTGTATGATACAGATGTTCCTTTTGCTATGGTTGATGTAAAAGATGTTGCTCAGGCTGTGTTTAATGCTGCTTTAACAGAAGGTTTGCATGGCAAAGATTATTTGCTTTCGAGTGAGACATATAAAACATCTGATATTCATGAAATGCTTAATAATAGAGCTCCAAAAAATAGGCCTCAAATTATTTATAAAAATGATTTAGCAAAAAAAGATTTAGGCATACAATTTAAACCCGTTGAAGAAACTTTAAATAACTTTTAAAAATTGATAAAATGAAAAAACTAATTGTATTAGTAGTAATCCTATTAAGTACCTCTTTTGTGTTTTCTCAAAAAGATGGCGCAAAAAAATTGGCACAGGCTAAAAACATAACAATTATTGATGATTTATACAAAGCATTTTCTGTTGGCGATATTCCTAGTGTTTTATCAGGTATGCACGAAAAAATTGTTTGGAATGAAGCTGAAGGGAATGCTTATGCTGATGGCAATCCATACATTGGTCCTGATGCTGTGTTGAATGGAGTTTTTGCTCGTATTATGGAAGAACATGAATACTTCACTTTGAAAGACATTAAACTTCACAATATGGATAACAATCAAGTACTTGCAACACTTCGTTATAAAGCAAAAGTGAAAAAAAATGGTTTTGAATATGATGCTCAGGCTGCCCACCTTTGGACGTTAAAAGATGGAAAAGTTGTTGCTTTTCAGCAATATGTTGATACAAAGAAACTGGATGATGCTATGACTAACTAAATAGGTATTGGTTTGTTGTCTTTTTGGAATGTATTAACACCCGCCAAAGTCAGGTGTTTTTTTTTGTGGGGTTTGTTTGAGGAGTTGGTTATTTGGGATTGGGACGCGGATTGGAATAATTAGTGAAATTTATATGCTTGTTAGTACGCAAAGTATTTGACGGGTATAAAGTGTGTTTGAGGATTTGTAAAATAATTTTAATTATTTTTGAACTATAAAGCGAAACAAAGTTTCGGCTATACACCTATAAATGGGTAGATTGGCGAAAGTTTGTTTCGGGTATATATAAGTTATGCGACACCCCAAAACGACACTGCATAAATCCAACGATAAACCAAAATCAAAATTTGCACAATTCAAAAAGACAACTTATATTTGACAAATAATGTCAAGTAAAATTATTCATATGAAAACGGTTGGACAAATTATCAGAGCAAAACGCGAAAGTTTAGGTTTACTGCTACGACAAGTGGCATCATATCTCGACATTGACCAAGCAATTTTGAGTAAAATTGAACGCAACGAGCGAAAACCTACAAAAGACAATATCATAAAACTTGCAGAAATTCTTAAACTCGACAGAGAAGATTTGTTAATTCAATTTATGAGCGAAAAAATCGCTTATGAAATTGCAGACGAAGATTGTGCAAGTAAAGTTTTGAAAGTTGCCGAACAAAAAGTAAAGTATTTAAAATCTAACCTTGTAAAAAACTAAACTATGCGCACAGAAACTTTAGAAGCGGAAATCAGCGTAGTTCAAGAACCGCAGTTGGATTTTTTGTATTATCCAAAAACAAATTTAACGACAACCAAAGAACAAAAAAAAGAAACATTAAATGTACTTTCTCTTTTTTCAGGTTGTGGTGGAATGGACTTAGGTTTTGAGGGAGGCTTTTCAGTTTTGCAACAATCAATTAATGAAATTTTAACACCTCATTTCATTGACAAAAAAGAAAAAAATGGGTTTGTAAAACTCAAAAAAACAAAATTCAAAACCGTTTTTGCTAACGATATTTTGACCGATGCAAGAAATGCTTGGGTTAATTATTTTTCAAAAAAAGGTCACAATGCTGAAGACTTTTATAAAGAAAGCATTGTAGATTTAGTAAAAATGTATCGCAGTGGTGTGAATGTTTTTCCCGAAGAAATTGATGTGGTTACGGGTGGATTTCCGTGCCAAGATTTTAGCGTTGCGGGAAAAAGAAACGGTTTTACTTCTCACAAAAATCACAAAGGGGAACTAATAAATAACAACACAGCTTCTACTGAAACTCGTGGACAGCTTTATATGTGGATGAAAGAAGTGATTGATATCACTCAACCAAAAATTTTCATCGCAGAAAACGTAAAAGGTTTAGTTAATCTTGGCGATGTAAAATCAATTATTCAAAATGATTTTTCTTCTGCAAACGGAAACGGCTACATCGTTCTTGACCCACAAGTTTTGCATTCAGCAAATTTTGGAGTTCCACAATCAAGAGAAAGAGTGATTTTTATTGGTATCAAAAAATCAGCTTTGAAAAAATCGGCTTTGGCAGAATTAGAAAAAGAGACGATTTCGGAGCAATATAATCCTTATCCAAATCCAACGCATTCTTACACAGTCGAAGGCGAAAATCTGAAACATTTTGTTCAGTTAAAAGATTTGTTTAGAAATTTAGATGAACCTGAAAATACGGAAGATTTATCGCAAAAATTTTACTCAAAAGCAAAATTTATGGGTAAACATTGCCAAGGACAAACTGAGATAAAATTGGAAGGAATTGCACCAACAATTCGTTCTGAACATCACGGAAACATTGAATTTAGAAGACTATCATCAATAAATGGTGGAAAAATAGAAAAGGAATTAAACAAAGGATTAACCGAAAGAAGATTAACGCCAAGAGAATGTGCATTAATTCAAACTTTTCCACCTGATTATGATTTCGTAATTGAAAATAAAAACGGTAGAAAGGGTTCTTATTTGGTTAGTCCATCACAAGCGTATAAAATTATTGGTAACGCAGTTCCACCACTTTTGGCTTACAATTTAGCTAAGAGAATTGAAGATGTTTGGGACTTATATTTTAAGAAATAAGAAATGATAATTTCAGTAAATTCAGACCCAAACAGAAATGAATTTGATGTTTTACTCAGTTCAACAATTGATGAGCTGAATATTCGCGCAAAAAATTCAACAAAGAAAGTTGCAACACTTTTAGGAAGAAATCTTGAGCCTTATGTAAGAGATGTGATGACTGATTTAGCAGTTGGAACAGTCTTTGAAAATTCAATTGAATTAATTGGCGGACAAAAATTCCCAGATATTGTTGCGAAAAAATATTACGGAATTGAAGTAAAAACAACCACACAAAACCATTGGAAAACAACAGGAAATAGCGTGTTGGAAAGTACAAGAGTTGATGATGTGGAACGCATTTTTATGTTGTTTGCAAAATTGGCAAGTCCAATAGAATTTCGTTGTCGTCCATATGAAGAAGTCTTATCAGAAGTCGTGGTAACACATTCGCCACGTTATTTGATTGATATGAATTTGGAGCAAGGCAAAACAATTTTCGACAAAATAAAAATGCCTTATGATACTTTGCGTAAAAAAGAAAGTCCGATAAAACCTATAGTTGATTACTACAAAAGCAAACTAAAACCTGGCGAAGAACTTTGGTGGATGGATGCAGAAAACAACAGTAAACCAAGTAGTATTGTTATCAAAATTTGGAATAATTTATCCGCAAAAGAAAAGCAAGAACTAAAAAATCGAGCAATGGTTTACTTTCCAGAGCTTTTCGGAAACAGCAATGACAAATTCGGAAGATTAGCGATTTGGTTGGTAACTCGTGAAGCAGTTGTTTGTCCAAACGTTCGTGATTTGTTTACAGCTGGAGGGAAAAGAGATTATGTAATTGGTAAAAAGGTATATCAAAAAGTACCAAGAATATTTTTGAATTTGTTTGATAATATTCCAAATATCGTTGAAACCATTGTACAAACATCAGCTTTTGAACTTTCGGAATATTGGGAAACCAAAACAACCGAAAAAACAAAGATTTTTGATTGGATAGACTTAGTTGCCGAACACGCAAAGAAAATTCACGACGCAAAACATTTGAACATCAAACAAATATTGACTGAATTAACATTGAAATAAAAAGGGGCGATCGCATAACAGGTACTATTTTAAAAAACAAATTTTCTTGACATTATTTTTGCTAAATTTGCATTAGCAAAGAGGAAGCCTACTGTGATTTTTCGCTGGATGTTTACCTTGTATAGCCTCAACTTGATTGGGGCTATTTTTTTGTGTTGATACGGCTTTTTCAAAGCCGAGCAAAGAAGAAAGCTCCTGTTCCTTTTCTTGGATAATAAAAATGTAGTTGGGATTATATGCTTCGCTTTTTTTCCATAGGTGATAAATAGTTGTGAGTAACTTTTTTTGAACCGCTACATAACTTTTCATTTTGATGGCGTGTTTAGCATAGGTTCGTTCATAAAGTCCAAAAAACGATGGTTCTTTATACTTTACAGCTGTAAATGCAGGCATAAATAGTGCCCGACGAATATGTGAATTCCCTTTTTTCGAAATCCTGGTTTTCCCTGTAACACTACTTCCCGACTCACGTTCTACTACATCAAAGCCTGCATAGCTAACCAATTGTTTGTAATTTTTAAACAATTCAAAACCATTGGTTTCTGCTAAAATAGTGGCTATGGTTAAGATTCCAATCCCTTTTATTTGGCAAATATTAGCTACTTTTTGGTTAACGATTTCATCACTTTCCAAATGTTTTTTTATAATTTTTTCTAGCTCTTTGATTTGTTTGTCAAAGAGTTGAATTACTTTTTTGAGTTGCTTCACTACGGGTTTGACATCATACATACCAAATTCTAAGGCATGTAATTGATTGTTAATGACTGTTTTTTGTTCTTGCAAATTCTGGTGTTGACGGGTATATTGGCGGAGTTCATAAAAATATTTACCTGAAGGTTGCCATAAATCAAGGCACTGTTCGGCACCCATCTTTGACAATCCTTTTGCATCAATAGAATCGTTTTTGGACTTCAATCCCATAGAGATTAAATAGTGCTTGGCTTTGTTAGGGAGAATTATAGAAACATTATATCCCTTTTCAAATAAATAAAGAGCGCAGTTCTCGTGATAAACACCTGTAGCCTCCATACAAATAACCAGAGGAACTTCGGGTTTGATATGCCACTTTTTAATCCAAAGTGACAACTCCGAAAATCCTTTTAAAGTGTTGTAGAACACAATACTTGACTTTACAGTGACTTTTTGATTTTCATCAATTAAACTAATACTTCCGTTTACTTTTTTACTTGAAATATCAAGCCCGACAGAATACTTTATGGTCATAATTTATTGTTTTTTAATAAACAAATATCACACTGGTCTTAGCTCATTTTTATACAGCGTCTTAATACGAAATCAAGCGCTTAAGTACTTATTGTGACTTGAATGTAATGAAACAAAGTTGATTTCCCTGTTAGTCAATATCGTCATAAAAACGTATCTAGCCGTAGCACAATTTGGCAACTTTGTTTTGTTTATTGTTAATTATTAATCAAAGGTATTTTTATTATATTTAAATTAGAAACAAAGATATGAGCCGTAGCTGTTGCACAACCCCTCCCAAAAATTAATTTTTCCGAATACATCAAAAAAACAACCTTGTTTAGTGATTTCTAAGCGAGGTTTATTTTTGGGGTTGAGATGTGGATTTGTTGTTTTTAAAAAGAATAAGGCTCAAAGTTAGGTGACTTTGAGCTGTGGGAAGCAAAACGTTTGACTCTAGCTATTTTTAATGATTTGAGGAGAACTACCCGAAAACTTCCTCTTTCTCGCCATCAAAACTAGCAAAAACCATAGTCGGATGCGAATCTTGATGAAAAATATTTCCTTTATTATCAATGGCAATGGCACCAGCAAAACCATCATAGGGTTTCAATTCTTCAAAAGTTTTTTCGAACGCTTTTTCTAAAGTAAAACCGTCTGTTATACGGGTTACAATTTTGGCTGCCGTGGCATTGCTCACTATGTCTTCGCCAACACCTGTTAAACTAACGCCACAAAATTCATTTACATAATTTCCGGCAACCGTGGCACTATCAGAAACACGACCTACAATTTCAAATCCTTTTCCTCCTGTAGAAGTCGCAACCGCCAATTTTCCATCTTTATCCAATGCCACACAACCTACAGTTCCAACTCCAGTTCCAGCTAATTTAACTTCGTATTCCGATTTGCGTTGCGGAATTTCAGTCGAGAATTTTTCAAAACCATTCGCTCTTGCAAAAGCAGTTGCTCCTTCTCCACCCAAAACTCTATCATCTACTTTCAATAAAACCTCAGCAACTTGAATCGGGTTTTTTACTTCTTCAATATTAATAACACCACTAAATTTTTGTGTAGTTCCATCCATCAATGAAGCACTCATTCTAATTTTTCCATCACTTTGAATCTGCGAACCCATTCCAGCATTAAATAATTCATCATCTTCTAATAATGAAACCGCATAAACTACTGTTTCTAAAGCAGTATGGTTTTTTAAATAGGCATACGACTGTTTAACAATGCGTAATAAAGCTTGTTGTTTGGCAACTTTCGTTTCATTACTAGTTGAAGATTCTGAGAAAAAACCGCCGTGGATGATTATTTTCATTGATAAAAGGTTGTAGGTTGTAGGTTGTAGGTTGTAGGTAAAATTATTCCTATTCACTAAACCTAATACCCTAAGTTAAACGTATTGTGAAGAATGAATTTTCATTTTAAAAGTATCCAAATCAAAAGTATCGTGATTACTCATTACATGTGTAACTAAATGGTTTATCGAAATCGGTTGTCCTAAAGCAACTTCTGTTAGATTTGTATCTTTAATTTCTCTTCCATCCACTAAAATTACTAAACCAGAACCTATAGCTTCCATTTGTTTTCCATTGGTAATCAACAAACCAGTATCTTCTCCAAGACCAATTCCGAGTATTTTAGGATTACTAACTACTGCTTGAAACAATCGTCCGATACGTCCGCGTTTAACAAAATGAGTGTCTATAATTACATCATCAATCAAAGCTAACCCTGATGTAATTTTTACTTCACCTTTCAACAAAGCTTCCGAGCTACTTCCTTGATAAATCATATTAGTAGAAGCTGCCGCTGCACCAGCAGAAGTTCCCGCATAGATGAAATCTTCATTTTTATACTTATTTAAAATGATGGTGTGCATTTCTGTTCCTCCAAGTATTGAAGTCAAACGCAATTGGTCGCCACCAGTAAACATAACAATATCAGCGTTTTTGATACGTTCAATTACTTCGGGTTCGCTGGCTTGTTCTCTTTTTTCTATATAAAGCACACCAACATTCGTCGCCTTTAAGTGACTAAATGCCTTTACATACTCAGGACCAATTTCTCTTGGAATACTAGACGCTGTTGTGATAACCTCAATTCTTGATTGCTCTTTATATTTAGATTCTTTGATGATTCTTTTTAAAATTCCTTCTTCAAAGAAATTTAAGTTGTTTGGAGCATTCTGATCCAAATCGCGCTCAGTAAAACTGCCTTTATCAACAGCTCCACCGATTATAATAAGTTTTCCGTGTATTTTCATGGCTGTAAAAATAACAAAAACTTAATAGTAACATCGATATTTTTTCAAATTTGATTCCTATTTATTAACGTAGTTATTAAGATGTTTTTTTACTCCACTATTAAAATTTCATTATCCTTAAATTATTTATATTTGTACAATGGAATTAAACCAAACCAGAATAAATAAATTTCTATCCGAATCAGGGTTTTGCTCTCGTCGTGAAGCCGATAAATTATTGGAACAAGGTAGAATTACCATAAACGGAATCGTTCCTGAACTGGGTACAAAAGTTTCTACTGAAGATGAAATTCGAGTGGACGGAAAACTGATTTGTGAAAATAATGAAAAACAAGTCTATTTGGCTTTCCATAAGCCTATTGGAATTGAATGTACCACCAATCAAAATGTAAAAAACAACATTGTAGATTACATCAATTATCCTAAAAGAATATTCCCAATTGGTCGTTTAGACAAAGCTTCGGAAGGTTTGATATTCATGACCAATGATGGCGATATTGTCAATAAAATTCTTCGTGCTCGAAACAATCACGAAAAAGAATATATCGTAACCGTTAATCGCCCAATTACTGACCGATTTATTCAAAAAATGGGAAATGGAATTCCAATACTTGATACGGTTACCCGAAAATGTAAAGTAGAACAAGTCAGCAAAAACATTTTCCGTATTATATTGACACAAGGATTGAACCGTCAAATTCGTAGAATGTGTGAATTTCTTGATTATGAAGTTGTAGCATTAAAAAGAACCCGAATTATCAATATTTCACTAGACATTCCTGTGGGTCGTTATAGAGATTTAACCGACGCTGAAATCAAACAATTGATTGAATTGATTGAACCTTCGAGTAAAACAGAAGAAGCAAGTTTGCCAAAATCAAATCCACATATTCCTAGAAAAACCAATTCGAAAGCTAAAATCATTCCCAATAAAAATTCCAAAAGAAAACAGTAATCCATGTTAAAAACTATTTTATACATCGCTATTGGTGGTGCCATCGGAAGTGTTCTTCGCTATTTAACTGCCGTTTTGGTTTCAAAGTTTTGGTCAAGCTCTTTTCCATTGGCTACTTTTATCGTAAATGTACTTGGTTGTTTTCTTATTGGCTTTTTTATTGGTTATTTAGAAAAAAACCAATTTACCAATGATTCGTTAAAATGGTTTTTAATTACAGGATTTTGTGGAGGCTTTACCACTTTTTCCGCTTTTGGTGTAGAAAATCAATTTCTATTTCAAAACAATCATTCCTTTCTAGCCATAAGCTACATCGGATTGAGCATATTCTTAGGTCTTTTGGCCGTTTGGCTTGGTTTAAATTTAGCTAAATAAAATCTAAATTCTATGCTAATCTTTATGCGGTTTGTTTCATTTTTTAGTATTTTCGCAAGCTATGAATGAAATCGAAATTTCGACAGTACAAGAATTACTTTCAAGTCCAAAAAAAATAGCTATTATTCCTCATCGAAGTCCAGATGGTGATGCAATGGGTTCTACACTAGCTTTATATCATTTTCTGCTGAAATTAAACCATCAACCCGTTGTTATTGCTCCAAATGATTTCCCAAACTTTTTAGCTTGGTTGCCTGGCGCAGAAACTGTTTTAATTTATGAAAATGACAAAACCAATTGTGCTACTATTCTAAAAGAAGCACAGTTAGTCTTTACATTAGATTTTAATGCTTTGCATAGAACAGGTGAAATGGAACATGTTTTAAACAAGCTTACTGTTCCATTTATCATGGTTGATCATCATCAAAAACCTGATACCTTTGCAATGGTTACTTATTCAAATACTGCTTTTGGTTCTACCTGCGAAATGATTTATAATTTCATTTCTTTTTTAGGCAAAGAAAAGTTGATTGATAAAACCATTGGAACTTGTCTTTATACTGGAATTATGACTGATTCGGGTTCATTCCGTTTTCCTTCTACCACTAGCAATACACATAGAGTTGTGGCAAATTTAATTGATTTAGGCGTTGAAAATAGTGATATTCATAATCAAGTATTTGATGCTAATTCATACAATCGTTTGCAGTTATTGGGTAGAGCTTTGCAAAACATGAAAGTTTTCCCAGAACATAAAACAGCCTATATCTCACTTTCTCAAAAAGAATTAGATGAGTTTCACTATGTAAAAGGTGATACCGAAGGCATTGTCAATTATAGTCTAACCATAAAAGGCATCCATTTTGCAGCTATCTTTATAGAACATCTCGACGAGAATATTATTAAGATTTCGTTCCGTTCGCAAGGAAGTTTTGATGTCAATCAGTTTGCCAGAGATCATTTTCAAGGCGGTGGACACATCAATGCTGCTGGTGGAAAATCGTATGACACTTTAGCACACGCTATCAATAAATTTGAAAAAATAATTGCCACTCTTGAAATTGAATAAAATGAAATTAAATAAAACCATTATTGTATTGTTATTGATTTGCCTAGCGTTTGTAAGCTGCAAACAACCACAAGCTCGCATGCCTGTTTCTCGCTCTTCTGGAACTTTTATGAAAGAATCTATTGTTCGAAATAAAAAATTGATTGCTGGCGAAGAAGGAAAAATTGATTCGATTATTAAAAGTAATCCAAACATCAAATATTTTGCTTCCAACAAAGGTTACTGGTATCATTATGAGGTAAAAAATGACAAAGATACTCTTCGTCCAAAAAAAGGAGACATTGCTTTCTTTGACTATGAAGTGCAAGATTTAAAGGGAAACGTAATTTATTCCGAAATTCAAACCAAACCACAAGTGTATAAAGTGGACAAACAAAACATCATGATGGGTTTGCGTCATGGAATTAAATTGATGCACAAAAACGAAAAAGTAGTTTTCCTATTTCCTTCACACATGGCTTATGGATATCATGGCGATAATAAAAACATTGGCACCAACGAACCTTTACTTTGCATTGTTACTTTAAACGACTTTAAACCCGAAAATACTTCAACTCCAACCAACATTTTAAAAAATGAATAAAACTAGATTTCTTTTATCTTTCGTTGCGCTTGTAATGATATTTACTGCCTGTCAAAATAAGGAACATAACGATTTAAAAGACGGACTATATGCTCAATTAGAAACTTCTAGAGGAGACATATTATTAGAATTAGAATATAAAAAAGCACCAGTTACTGTAGCCAATTTTGTAACCTTAGCCGAAGGAAAAAACCCTTTTGCTAAAGAAGAATGCAAAGGAAAAAATCTTTTCGACAACATTTCGTTTCACAGAGTTATTAAAGACTTCATGATTCAAACAGGCGATCCCTTAGGTAATGGTGCTGGCGATGCTGGTTATACTTTTAAAGACGAATTTACCGATTTGAGACACGACAAACCTGGTGTGCTATCTATGGCAAACTCTGGACCAAACACCAACAGTTGTCAATTTTTTGTTACCCAAGTTCCTACGCCATGGCTTGATGGAAAACACACTGTTTTTGGACATATTGTCGATTCTACTAATATTGATGTCGTTAATGCTGTTACGCAAGGCGATAAACTCAATAAAGTTACTATCATTCGCAAAGGAGAAGCTGCTAAGAAATTTAATGCCGTTAAAGTATTTAGCGATTATTTCAAAAGCCAATCGGAAGAAAATGCAAAAGCAAAACTTTTGGAAGAAGAAAATAAAAAAGAATATGCTAAAAAATTCGAAAAAGTAATATCGGACAAACTCGCTTACTTTGATGCAATCAAAGAAAAAGCTACCAAGCTACCGTCTGGTGTGTATTATAAAATCATTCAAGATGCAAAAGGAGAAAAACCTAAAAACGGTACTCAAGTATCAATGAAATACAGTGGTTTTCTTACTGATGGTACACTTTTTGACACAAGTGAACCTGAAGTCGCCAAAAAGTTTGGAAAATTTGATCCAGTAAGAGCGCATCAAAACGGATACAGAGCGTTACCTTATACCGTTGGTACAAATCAAATGATTCCTGGTTTTGCAGAAGGCATAAAAAATATGAAATTGGGAGACAAAGTCGTAATCTTCATTCCGTCAAAAATGGCTTATGGAGAACAAGGTGCTGGTGGTGTTATTCCGCCAAACGCCGATTTAATCTTTGAAGTTGAATTAATTAAATAAATAATAAATAGAATAGTAAAATGAAACTAAAATTAAATTTCTTGTTTGTTTTAGCATTAAGCGTTTCGTCGCTTTTTGCACAAACCACCAAAAAAGTAGCTGCTAAACCGAAAGCTCCTTCAGCAAAAAAAGTTGAAACAACAAAACCAGTAGCCAATACAACTGATGGTATCTTTGCTGAAATCAACACGTCTAAAGGAATGATTGTAGTTCAATTGGAATATGTAAAAACACCTATTACGGTGGCTAACTTCGTTTCATTGGCAGAGGGAACCAATCCTGAAGTAAAAACCGAACTAAAAGGAAAACCTTTTTATGATGGTTTAAAATTCCACAGAGTTATAGACAACTTTATGATTCAAGGTGGTGATCCAAATGGCAACGGTTCTGGAACGGCGGGTTATGCGTTTAAAGATGAGTTTGACCCATCCTTAAAGCACGACAAAGGCGGAATACTATCTATGGCAAACTCAGGACCAAAAACTAATGGTTCTCAGTTTTTTATTACTCACAAAGAAACGCCTTGGTTGGATGGAAAACATACCGTTTTTGGACATGTAGTAACCGGAATGGATGTTGTAAACGCCATCAAACAAGACGATTTAATTACCTCTGTAAAGATTGTTCGCAAAGGTGCAGCTGCAAAAAAGTTTGATGCTCCAAAAATCTTTGGTACATATATGGCAAACAAAGCAGAAGATGACAAAAAAGAAGCCGAAATGAAAAATGCGATAAAAGAAAAAGCTTTAAAAGAATTTGCAAATGCTAAAACAACCCCTAGCGGATTAAAATATATTGTCATTAAAGAAGGTGAAGGAGAAATGCCAACAGCCAATACAAATGTAAAAGTGCATTACACAGGAATGTTATTAGACGGTAAAATTTTTGATAGTAGTGTTCAGCGAGGCGAACCAATAGATTTTCCTTTAAATCAAGTGATTAAAGGTTGGACTGAAGGTGTTCAACTGATGAAAGAAGGCGCAAAATATAAATTTTATATTCCATCTAATTTAGCCTATGGCGAACGCGGTGCTGGTGGAGTTATTCCTCCAAATGCCGATTTAATATTCGAAATTGAATTATTAAAAATCAATAAATAAGTATTAAGAAAGTCCCGAATATTTTGGGACTTTTTTTATACATGACAATTATCATTTTATAATATTACTTCTCTTGTTACTTTTGAAGTATTAATTTGGATATTCATGTCAATTTCGCTCATTCAAAAATACAATGTTCCTGGTCCAAGATATACTAGTTATCCAACGGTTCCTTATTGGGATTTAGATACTTTTGATGCCTCAAAATGGAAACAAACCTATCTTCAATCTTTTAATGAAAGTAACACTTCCGAAAGTATTAGTCTATACATTCATTTGCCTTTTTGCGAAAGCCTGTGCACCTTTTGTGGATGTCATAAACGAATTACCAAACGTCATGAAGTTGAAAGTCCGTATATAACGGCTGTTTTAAAAGAATGGGATTTGTATTGTCAAACCTTTTCTGAGCAACCAATAATTAAAGAACTCCATCTTGGTGGTGGAACCCCAACTTTCTTTTCACCAGAAAATTTAAAAACATTAATAAACGGCATATTTAGTAAAGCCGAAAGAGCCAAAGACCACGAATTTAGTTTTGAAGGTCATCCAAACAATACTTCTCGGGAACACCTGCAAACCCTATTCGAACTTGGTTTTAGACGTGTGAGTTATGGTGTGCAGGATTACAGTCCAATCGTTCAAAAAGCCATCCATCGCGACCAATCGTTTCACAATGTGGCAAAAGTTACGTTTTGGGCAAAAGAAATTGGCTATACTTCCATTTCACACGATTTGATTTATGGGCTACCGTTTCAAACATTAAAAGATGTTATTGACACTATTGAAAAAACAAAGTCACTATCGCCCGATAGATTAGCTTTTTATAGCTATGCTCATGTACCATGGATTAAAGGCAACGGACAACGTGGATTTAAAGACGAAGACCTACCCAAAGACGATACCAAACGCCTACTCTACGAAATAGGAAAGCAATTATTAGAAAAAAAAGGCTATCACGAAATTGGAATGGACCATTTTGCACTAACTACCGACAGTATGTATCAAGCCTTTCAAGATAAAAAACTGCATCGCAACTTTATGGGCTACACTTCTTCCAAAACTCAGTTAATGATTGGTTTGGGTGCTTCTTCCATTAGCGACAGTTGGTATGGTTTTGCTCAAAATGAAAAATCAATCGAAGATTACTATGCCCTATTGGACAAAAACGAAATACCTGTGTTTAAAGGACACATTCTGTCGTCCGAAGATGTCATTATTCGCAAGCATATCCTCAACATTATGTGCCATTTTGAAACATCTTGGAATAACGAATTACAGTTCGAAGCATTACCCGAAGTACTCAACCGTTTGCAAGAACTAGCCGCCGATGGACTCTTAGTGCTGCTACCCAACGGACTGCAACTAACCGAAACTGGGAAAGCCTTTGTGCGTAATGTATGTATGGCATTTGATTTGCATTTACAAAAACACGCACCACAAACCCAACTGTTTTCTATGACAGTTTAGATTTAATTACAAATTGGAAATTACGAATTAGCAAATGTGTTGCTTTGCAAATTTTTAATAATTCTTATGTAACTGTAATGCTTTGTGCCGAAACACAAATACTTCATTAAAAACACCCACCATTTCGAAAAATTTCCGCATTTTGGGAACGTTCTCAATTTACTCGACGAAGCTCTCCTTGTAATGAAAAAACCTTAAAACAAACTATATTTTTATTTATTAAAATTAGGGAGGTTTCCCCCTTTTTTTATTGAAAGGGATTTCATAATTTTGGCTCATAGTTTACAAAAATTATAGCTTTTCCTAGATTTTAGAAAAATCTTAATTAAATTATTGTTATGAAAAAAACTCTATTCTTTTTACTGTTAGGCAGTAATCTTCTTTCTTTTTCTCAATTGCAGGTTAGTACTCTAAACTTAACTACAAACGATTTAGTTTACGACTCTGTTACCAATAAAATTTATGCAAGCATACCAAGCGCTAATGGTGCAAATGGAAATAGTATTGGAATAATTAATCCCAATACCGTGACACTTGAAAACACCGTATTTATGGGTAGTGAGCCAACAGTACTAGCCATTTCAGACAATGGTCAATATATTTACTCGGGTTTTACTGGTAGTTCAACAATTAGAAGATTTGATGTTGCAACACAAACTGCAGGGCTTCAATTTAGTTTAGGAAGTGATCCTTTTTTTGGTGCTTTTTATGCGCAAGATATAGAAGTTATGCCTGGTTTTCCAAATACGATAGCTGTATCTAGAAAAAGACCAAATGTATCGCCTACTCACGGCGGAATTGCTATTTATGATAATAATATTATGAGACCAACTACTACTCCGGATCATACTGGTAGTAATGTATTTGAATTTATCGATTCAAATTCACTTGTTGGCTATAATTTTGAAAGTACAGAATATGGATTAAGAAGAATGAGTGTAAATGCTGGTGGAATTACAAATATTAGTGTAAATGCTAATGTTTTAACAGGTTTTTTTATAGATTTTATTTATAAAAACAACACCGTTTACGCTACTAATGGAACCGTAGTTGACATATCTTCTTCTCCATTTGTAGTTGGACAATTTTCTAACGCAACTGGACCTGTTGTTTATGACAATTACTACAATAAAGTTTGTTATGCTAGTTATGGAACAGGAAGTTTAACATTTAAAAGATTTAATCCAACTACTTTTTTATTGTCTGATAGTCTTCCCATCACTCAAACTTTTGGGAATGCAAAAAGCTTGATAACATGTGGAAACGGGTGTTATGCATTTAATACTACAGATAATAAAGTAATTATTATTAAAGACTCAACTTTGGGTTCAGTTGATACTGAATTAAAATATAAAATTCATTTTTATCCTAATCCGACAAAAGATTATTTATTTGTTGATACTGAAGTAGAAATCAAAGAAATTAAAATCTTTGATATTAATGGTAGAAGTATTAACAATTTGAATTTTGAAAGCAACAGTATGTATCTTGGAAATATAGAAAAAGGGATATATCTAGCAAAAATTACTGATATCAACGGAAATACTACTACCGAAAAAATAATAAAAAATTAGTTGATTTTAATTTTCAAATAAAAAAATCTGCTTTCTCCACAAATTTTACCTCCGTTGAGAACTGTTTTTCAGCACGGTAAAATAGTTTTTCTTTATCGAATATATTAAATATATTACCATCATAACAAATTATTTGTCGTGCCCGTAAAACTATTTGTTCTGTAGAACAAATAATTATTCCTTAGGCTATTACTTACTTTTATTAAACACAAATGTGTTTTGATTTGGTTTTTGTATTATTTTTTACTGAAATCTATACGCATCTAAGTACGAAAAGTATTCAACAAATAAAAAATCCGTTTGATGATTTGTAATAAAAAATATAATTATATATTTGGTGTAAATACGCTACTGAGTAGCGACAATCTACCCAAATTTGGGTGTATAGTCGCTACTTTTTAGCGGGTATATATAAGTTAGCGGCAATACCATCGTAAATTGACTTAAAAACTACTAATGATAATTTTAGACTCAGAAGAATTCAAAAAATTCAATATTGAATTTCAGCAAAATTCAGGTTTCTTAGATAATCTATCGAAACTTATCGCTATTAGTGGTAGGATTATCATGTTCATTTCTAATAAAGGATTCTATACAATTAATACTGCTTTGTTGGAGAACTCAATTCATACTCTTGAAAGTATAAAAATGTGCTCATCATTAGGGAATTTTGCAGATGCAAATACATTGATACGAAAGTTAAGAGATGATTTATTATTGTATGTTTTTATCATTTCCAATACTAATAAAAGAAGATTCACTTCAAACTCAAATTTGACTGAAGATGAAAAAGCAGTTGAAGCTTGGTTAAATAACACAGTCAAAGAATTAGACAATAAGACAAAGAAGAAGTTAAGCTATGAAAATTATATGAAATATCTAAAACAAGATCCGAATATTGAAAAAATTTTAAAGAGTTATCAGTTAGAAAATTATTGGAGTTATTTGACAACAAAATTAAATGATTACGTTCACAACAACGGACTTCAATTTACTCTTCACAACGTTATAAAATCAAATATAACACATATAAACATAAATCTTATTAATGTCAATATTCGAACTTCTTTTATTATTACATTCTTTTTAATTTTGATATTAATGACTGAATCTTCATTATTATCATCTGGAGACGCAATTGATTATCTTGAAGAAGACTTGGAAATTCCTGAAGGTTGTCAATACGAAATTGCGCCATTTATCCAAAAGTATATAGATGAAAAAGTAATAAAAATTCATCCCGAACTTAAACAGTTTTTGAAAGATAATAATAGCCACGGAATGACAATAGAATAAGCACAGCCGCTAACAACGGTAGCTGTTGCGCAACCACTACCAAAAAATAAGATTTGACAAGAATTATAAAAAAACAACCTTTTTAAAAGCGATTTAAAGAAGGTTGTTTTTAAGTTTTACATAGAAATATGCAAAAATATAATGGCTTAAAAACCCGCTTTTGATTTCGTGAAAATAGGTTTTGAGTAAGCCAGCCGTTTTTCTAACTTTTAGTTGCATTAGTTGCAGTTGGATGGTTGGTTTTTTAGCAACAAATCGCAAGTATTTCTTTAAATTATAAGTTAAACTTGCCAGCTCTGCCAATGGCTCTGACTTCGCAGCAACTTAATTTTCACATCACGCCTACGAACGCTTCGATAAATCGAACGGAATTGTCTGCCGTGATGGTGTCTTCTAAACTAGTAGTCATCAAATAGTTTTTTGAAGTGATTGTTTTCCTTTATAAGTTCGTGAATTTTTTCTTAATATTCTGGGAATTCGTGTTGTAAATCGCGTTTTTCCAAATTTTTTTAAATTTATTATTTTTAAGATAAAAGATGATAAATGGATAGATGGGAAAAACTATTTAATCTTTTTTCTATTCTCTTTAAGTATATTTTCTATTTTATTTTTAATGACATTGCGGTGTGGCTTGGACAAATAGTGTTACCTCGTTGGGTGATATATAGGGTATTCCTAAACCTAATCCGCGGATGATGAAAGCAATGCCGAGAAGTACTGTAATAATAGGAATTACTCGTTGCAACTGATTGCGCCATTTGAAGGAAATGAATTCGCTGGCATAGACTACTAAGCTCATCATGGGTATGGTTCCTAGACCGTATAAGACCATATAGGTTATCCCTAACGTTACGTTTTGCATGGCTAAAGCACCAAATAGAGCTGCGTAAACCAATCCGCACGGTAAAAGACCGTTTAAAAACCCAATGGAAAACATGGCGTCAAGGGTTTTCTTTTTAAATTGTTTTCCCAAACTCGATTTCAAATTGGAAATGATTCTATAAACAGGTTTTGAGAAGTTGTATTTTGCAAAAATTCTCTCGGGAACCAACGCAATAATAATCATCATGATACCAACACCAACAGATATTTGTTGTTGCATCCCAGCTATACGTAATCCTTTTCCTAGTAATCCAAAAGCCAAACCCAAAAAAGCATAAGCTGAAAGTCTGCCCATGTGATACGCTGCAATTTGAAGTGCTTTTCGTGTTGGGTTATCATGATCAACTGGTAACATCATGGCAATTGGTCCACACATGCCGATACAGTGCAAACTACTAATTAACCCGAAAAGAAAACCTGTTAGAAGCATTTTTTAGAAATTAGTAAATAGTGAATAGTGATTAGCTTTTATTTTATAACAATAGACTAGTTACTAATTACTAGTCACTTGTTACTTTTAAAGATATAACGTTTCTTTATTCAAGTACTCTTTACCTTGATAGTTCCACTCGATAGAAATGTCCCAACGACCATCAGCCAGATTACTTTTAGGTATGAGCAAACGTGGACTAGATAAGGAAACCGGAGTTTCAAAATCCAGTTTCTGACTCGATGGTCGGTATAGGGACACTTTTCCTTTTATTTTAGAATAATCGAAAGTTGGCGGAAATTCGACAATTATTGAAGCCTCATCCGTTGTTATAGAAACTTGTTCAGTTAACCTTTGTGCATTTTCTTCTCGTTTTATTTGAGAATTGAGCAATAATTCTTTTTGGTAATATTTATCTACTACTAGCTCATTATCATATTTATGATTGGTTTGTACTTTCATCACAAAGTATAAAATGAAGCTTATAAATAATACAAAAGCGATAACGATTCCTTTTCCCCAATTTATTTTCATACTCTTTTCTTTTAGTTGAAATTTCTTGGACCAACAAACAAAGTAGTTGCTGTTTCAATACGTTTCTCTTTGTTATAAACTTCAATTTTTAAATTTACTTTCTCACCATTCAAGGTATTTTCTTCAATTTTCACAAAGAATGTTCCTTTGGTAATTCCTTGTTTTGGTACTTTGGTTGAAGGACTTCCAACTAGTTTGATTTCGCCTTTTGGGTCAATCAATTTAAAGGTAACGTCATTAAAATCTGTTGTTGTTTTATTAATGATGGTGTAATTATAGATGTTTGTGATTTTTGTACCTTCACGTTGAAAAAGTTGTCCTGGCATGTGTAGTACTGTAGCTTCTACATCATTTCTAAGGAATAACATCCCAATAAAAACTCCAATCAAAATTGCCAATATGGCTATATAGCCTTTCATTCTTGCAGTTAGCTTGAACTTTTCTTTTTTAACAATTTCATCTTCACTTGCATAGCGAATTAGTCCTTTTGGAAATCCTACTTTTTCCATGATAGAATCGCATTCATCAATGCATGCCGTACAATTGATACACTCTAATTGTACTCCATTTCGAATATCTATTCCAGTTGGGCAAACGTGTACACAGACTTTGCAATCAATACAATCGCCTTTTCCAGTAGCAGCTCTATCTTCATTTTTATTAAACTTGCCTCTACCCGTTTCGCCTTCGCCCCGAACATGGTCGTAGGCAACATTAATAGTTTTATTATCTAAAAGTACACCTTGCATTCTGCCATAGGGACAAGCAATGATGCATACTTGCTCTCTAAACCATGCATAAATAAAATAGAATACTCCTGTAAAAATTAATAAGGCAATAAGCGTACTCGTATTCTGTGCTGGGCCTTCTTTGATAAATTCAATAACCTCATCGCTACCAATTAAATAGGCCAAAAACACATTAGCAATAATAAAAGAAACTATGAAAAACACAATCCATTTGGTTACTCTTTTTTTTATCTTTTCGGCATCCCAAGCTTGTTTTGCCAATCGCATTTGTTGTGCACGGTCGCCATCAATCCAGTATTCTATGCGACGGAAGACCATTTCCATAAAAATAGTTTGCGGACAAAACCAACCACAAAATATTCGACCAAATGCTACCGTAAACAATGCTAATCCAACTACACCAATAATCATAGAAATGACAAAAAGGTGAAAGTCTTGTGGCCAAAACGGAAAGCTAAAAATGTTAAAGCGTCGTTCAACCACGTTAAACATCAAAAACTGATTTCCATTGATTTTGATAAATGGTGCCGATAATAAGAAGACTAATAATATGTAACTTACTGTTTTTCTTTTGTTAAAGAAAGGTCCAGAGGGTTTCTTAGGATATACAAAGGCACGTTTTCCTTTATCATCAATGGTGCCAATAGTATCTCTAAAACTTTCATCTGGGTTATGGAATTCCATAGTGTTATAATTTTTATTTTTTCACGGTGGCACTGTCGATTACTGGAGCTACAGTTTCTTCGGAAGCTACCCATTTTTCGCCTTCAGGAGCTTTACCTCCAGCTGGCTTTGTACCTTGGAGAGAAATAACGTAGCTGGCTACATTTTGTACTTCTTTTGTTCCAAGTGTTTTTGCCCAACCTACCATTGATGGATTGTTTTTACTTCCTTCGGCAATAAGCTTGAAGACGTTTTTAATTCCGCCGCCATTAATCCAATATTCGTCGGTTAAGTTAGGACCAACAATTCCACCACCATCTGGTTTGTGACAAGCTGCACAAGCATTGGTAAAAATTGCTTTTCCTTTTCCTAAGCTTTCTGCATCGGTTAGTAGTGTTACTTGTTCAAAAGTAATTTCTTCTTTAGGACTAGCCAATTTGTGTTTCTCCATTTCAAGATTAGCTAATTCAACTTCTTGTTGGTATTCTTGGTCTTGTGTATAATCATTCATCACGTGAAAACGGAACATATAGACAACCGCAAAAATTGCTGTAGCATAGAATAGATTTACCCACCAAGGTGGCAATACATTGTCTAATTCTTTGATACCGTCATAATCATGTTCGAGCATAATATCGGATTCGTGCTCAATACTCTTAGAACGACTTAGTTTTTGCATCAGTCCTTTTACAAATTTGCTTTCAGTAAACGAAATTTCTTGCACTTCTTCTAATTGTTTTCTTTGTTCCTCTGTCAGCATGCTATATGTAACTCTATCTACTGCGCTTACAACAATCTCAATAGCAATCAATAAAAAAAGAAATACTAATAAGAACACAGATACCATTGGATATTCGATAAAAGCAGGTTTATCGCCTGAATCGATGAAGTATTCTAATGCCATAAAAACAATAGCAAATACTAATGGTACTCTAACGTATGATGGAAATAATTTTTTCATTTTTTAAACTTCTTTGGTTAGTCTCTTAAAGGCAAATCGCTTACCTCTTCTATCTTTTCTTTACTATAGGTCAATGCCCACACTGTAAATATCACAAAGGCTGTGAAAAATATGGACAAAGAAATTATTGGGTAAATCTCTACGCCTGATATAGTTTCTAAGTTGTGTTTTATAAATTTCAACATGACTATTCTTTTTTAGATTTTACTTGAGTATCTGTTCCTAAACGTTGCAAATAAGCAATTAATGCTACAATCTCTCTGTTTTTTAATGGTTTTGCTGTATTGTCTCCAAAAGCTTTATTAATCTCTGGATTGGTCAACAATTTCGTTTCAATTTTAGTGGCTTGAGCATCCATGTTTTGCATTACGTTAGCAATTTCTTCTTTTGTGTAAGGTACACCCAATGTTACCATTACTTCCATTTTCTTTTGAATGGTTGAATTGTCTAATTCATTTTTAATTAACCATTGATAGCTAGGCATAATGGAACCTGGCGATATACTTTGAGGATCATACATGTGGTTGAAATGCCAAATGTCATCTCTACCTCCATTAAATGGTTTTCCTGCTACGCCTTCCCTATGTAAATCGGGACCTGTTCGTTTAGAACCCCAAAGGAATGGGTGATCGTACACATATTCGCCTGATTTTGAATAATCACCATAGCGTTCTACTTCGGAACGGAATGGTCTAATCATTTGAGAGTGACAACCTACACAACCTTCACGGATGTATAAATCTCTACCTTGTAGTTCTAATGGAGTATATGGTTTAACTGCCGCAATGGTTGGAATATTAGATTTTACAAGTATAGTTGGTAATATTTGCACCATTCCACCAATTAATATTGCAATGGTAGTATATATCATAAACTGTACTGGTTTTCTTTCTAACCAAGAGTGCCATTTTTCACCTTTTAATCTATTCGGACTAATTACTGGCAATGCTGGTGCTTCGGCTGCATCATCTGTAACGGCAGAACCTTGTTTTATAGTTTTTACCATGTTATATACCATAACAAATAAACCTACTAGGTATAATGTACCACCAATAGCGCGCATCCAATACATTGGCATAATTTGCGTAACTGTTTCAAGGAAGTTACCGTACTCTAAGCTTCCTCCATCTGGTTTGAATTGTTTCCACATTGAAGCTTGGGTAAAACCAGCAACATATAATGGAAGAGTATATAAAATGATACCTAAAGTTCCAATCCAGAAGTGGAAGTTGGCTAACTTATCTGAGTACATTTTGGTTTTAAATAATCTTGGCAATAACCAATAAATCATACCAAATGCCATAAATCCGTTCCATGCTAGGGCACCAACGTGTACGTGAGCAATAATCCAATCGGTAAAGTGGGCAATTGCGTTAACATTTTTTAAGGATAACATTGGCCCTTCAAAAGTTGCCATACCATATCCTGTGATGGCTACTACAAAGAATTTCAATACATAGTCTGTTCTCACTTTATCCCAAACACCACGTAGTGTTAATAATCCATTAATCATACCACCCCAAGATGGTGCTAACAACATGATTGAGAAAGCTACTCCTAAATTCTGAGCCCAATCAGGTAACGAAGAGTATAATAAATGGTGAGGTCCAGCCCAAATATAAATGAAGATTAACGACCAGAAGTGAATAATCGAAAGTCTATAAGAATACACCGGACGATTGGCCGCTTTTGGTACATAATAATACATTAATCCAAGGAATGGTGTTGTTAAGAAAAATGCAACCGCATTGTGTCCGTACCACCATTGTACTAAAGCATCTTGTACTCCTGCATAAACTGAATATGATTTAAAAATAGAGACTGGTAATGCTAAACTATTAAAAATATGCAACACAGCAACCGTTACAAACGTAGCTATGTAGAACCAAATCGCTACATAGATATGACGTTCTCTACGTTTAATGATGGTTCCAATCATGTTGATACCAAATACAACCCAAATTAATGCAATTGCAATATCTATTGGCCATTCTAGCTCAGCATATTCTTTAGAAGATGTATATCCTAAAGGTAATGTTATAGCCGCAGCAACAATGATTAATTGCCATCCCCAAAAGTTAATTTTACTTAGTAAATCGCTATACATTCTAGCCTTTAATAAACGTTGCATCGAATAGTAAATTCCGGCAAACATAGCGTTACCTACAAAGGCAAAAATTACCGCATTAGTATGTAATGGTCTTAATCGTCCGAAACTAAGCCAAGAGATTCCGCTTGTATAATTAGGGAATAGGAACATGAAGGCAAGCATTAATCCTACCGTCATACCTACTACCCCAAAAGCAATCGTGGCGTAGATAAAGTTCCTTACGATTTTGTTGTCATAATGAAATTGTTGCATTTCCATTTTTTAAATGTATTTAGTTCTTATTTTGGTTTAGATTGTTCGTTTCTGCAAGAGAAGTATTTTGTTTTTTTTTCTCTTTTATAATTTCATCTTCAAATAGCATTCTGACCGATGGCGTATAGTCGTCGTCGTACTGTCCATTTTTAACGGCTCTGATGAACGCATATAAAAAAAAGATTGCTACTAGAATACTGATACCGATTAACATGTAGATTACACTCATACCTCTAATTGTGTTCGACAAAGTTACTTTTGGACATTGATATAAAATATGATATTTGTCATGCTTAGCATTTTTTTTCTTACTTCATTCTAGCATAAAAATTACTCATAAAAGTTACGAAACTTACTATTGTAATCGTGCTTAACGGCATAATGATTGCGGCTACTAATGGCGAAAGATGACCTGTTACTGCAAAACTTAATCCAACCACATTATACGCCAACGAAATTCCAAAACTGAAATAGATTGTTTTCATGGCGTTTTTTGCATAACGCAAGAAGAACGGTATTTTGGCAAATTGAATGGCATCCAAAATGCCATCGCAGGCAGGAGAAAACACGTTTACATTTTCAGAAATTGAAATCCCTACATTACTTTGAGCTAATGCACCAGCATCATTTAGTCCATCACCAACCATCATTACGTTTTTTCCATGCTCCTGAAGTGTAGCAATATAAGCTAGCTTTTGTTCGGGTTTTTGGTTGAATAATAATTGCGTTTTATGAGGCAACCATTGGGTTAAACGTTCTTTTTCGCCTTCGTTGTCACCAGATAAAACTGTTAGTTTATAGTGTTTGCTAAGATCTTCAAAGGTTTTTTTCAGTCCTTCGCGATACTGGTGGTTAAAACTATAGTTTCCTTTATAAGCGTTATCAATACTAATATGTACAGAAGTTTGTGTAATCTTACTTTCATTTTCGTAGCCAACAAAAGCTGCCGAACCTATGCAAATCATTTTTCCTTGAATTGTTGCTAAAATTCCTTTTCCAGTTTTTTCTTCAAAACGATCTAAAATAACTGTTGTTTCTTCGGGCAAATATTCATACAATCTTCTGCTTAAAGGATGATTGGAACCACGTAGAACATTTTTAACTAACACTAATTCTTCGTTTGTAATCGTTCCTTCAAAGGTTATTTCCGCTTCTTTGTTAGACGTTATCGTTCCCGTTTTATCAAAAACTATGGTGTCAACTTTTGCCATGGCTTCAATTACTGGAGCATTTTTTAGATAGAGCTTTCTTTTTCCCATTATTCTCAAAACATTACCCAAAGTAAACGGTGCTGTTAATGCCAACGCACACGGACAAGCTACAATTAATATGGCGGTGAAAACATTGAACGCTTTCGTTGTATCTATAAAAATCCAATATCCAAACGACACAAAGGCAATCATTAGCAAAACTGGTGTAAAATAACGACTGATTTTGTCGGTAATATTTTTGTGTTTTTGGTCGAGTTTCTTTTGAAAAACATCATTACTCCACAGTTGCGTTAGATAACTTTGAGAAACTGAAAAAAGAACTTCCATTTCGATTACTTTTCCTAATTGTTTTCCACCTGCGAAGAGTTTATCTCCTGACTTCTTAGCAATAGGAACGGCTTCACCCGTTACAAAACTATAATCGATTGATGCTTTTTCGGAAATTAAAATACCGTCAACGGGAAGAAGCTCTTGGTTACGAATTAATAGTCTATCTCCTTTTTCGATATCGTAAACCTGCACTGGAATTTCTTTTCCATCGGTAGTGATTTTAGTTATGGCTATGGGAAAATAAGATTTATAATCGCGTTCAAAAGACAAAAAATCATAGGTTTTAATTTGGAACAATTTTCCTAAAAGCATGAAGAAAATTAATCCAGCCATACTATCAAAAAAACCTTGACCGAAGCCAAAAACGATATCGACAACAGAGCGAACAAACATTACTACAATACCTAATGCTATTGGAACATCAATATTTAGCATACCTGATTTGATACTTTTATAAGCAGAAACATAATAACCCGATGCTGAGTAGAAAAAAGTGGGCATTGCCAAGGCAAAGATCAACCAACGGAAAAAACTTCGGTATTGATTGATCCAAAACTCTTCTACTTCAAAATATTCGGGAAAAGAGAGTAACATTATGTTTCCAAAACAAAAGAAGGCTACTCCTATTTTATAGATTAGAGTTCGGTCTATTATTTTTTTTCCTTCATCATAGTTATCTAGACTAATATAGGGTTCATAACCAATTGAAGAAAGTAACTCTACAATTTGTTTCAATGAAGTTTTCTCTGGATGATAGGTTATCCTAACTTTCTTTTCATTAAAATTTACTTGCGAAGTACTTATTCCCGATTGAAGCTTTTGTAAATTTTCCAAAATCCAAATACACGAACTACAGTGTATATGAGGAATAAAAAGTGAAACAATATGTGTTTCATTCTCTTGAAAATCAAGAAGTTTATTAACAATTTGCTCATCATTTAAGAAGTCATATTTCCCTTGTATGTCTTGTGGGGTTGCTCCGGGCGAAGATTGAAAATCATAATAACATGTCAAATCGTTTTGACTAAAGATTTCGTAAACGGTTTTGCAACCCGCACAACAAAAACTCTTTTCATCAAAAATAATTTCTTCTTTTGGCTTGACCTCAAGACCACAATGGAAACAATTAGTTGTGTCCATATATTTGCTCATTTTACCTGTTGCAAATATCACAAAACAAGTGATTTAAAAATATGATATTTGTCATAGTTTAGATATATTTGTACCATTATTTTTTTTAGTTATGAGTAAGTGTGAACAATGCATCGTCAGGCAATTTAGCTCTTTGAAAGCGCTGAACAAAGAAGAGTTAGTGAAAATGGCTCATTGTAAAACCTCGTTTATCATAAAAAAAGGAGAATCAATTTTTGAAGAAGGCGAAGTTACCAATGGAATTTATTGTATAAAGGAAGGTGTTTGTAAACTTTCTAAATTAAGTGCCAACGGAAAAGACCACATTGTAAAACTGATGAAACCGGGCGAACTTTTGGGTCAACGCTCAATGATTAGTGAGGAGCCAGCCAATCTTAGTGCGGTAGCTTTAGAAGATATGGAAGTGTGTTTTATTCCAAAAAGTGAAATCTTAGGCTTTTTTAACACCAACAATGAATTTTCAATGAATGTTATGAAAAGTATTTGCGGTGATCTTAAAGATGCCGACGACCACATGGTTTCTATGGCGCAAAAATCTGTAAAACAACGATTAGCCGAAACATTGCTATACTTAGAAGAAACGTTTGGAAAAAATGAAGATAACACGCTTCACATACAGCTAAGCCGTGAAGAACTAGCCGGAATGATTGGTACTGCTACCGAAAGTTGCATCCGTTTGCTTTCTGAATTTAATAAACTTGGCATTATTGAATTGGTTGGCAAAAAAATTCTGCTAAAAGATAAATTGAAATTAAAAAGACTTTCGGAATAAGTCTTTAAAGCACTATTAATTTTTCTACTCATTACTTAGAACGAATATAAAATATCGTTTTGTATCCTTTGTTACATTTTAACTCCCTATCCTTTTTCTATATTTGTGTATAATTTAGAATAATGCATCGCTACATTGCTATTTGTTTTTTATTTTTATACGCCTTTTCAGCTACCGAATTACATGAGTATTTGAAACTGCCTCAATTGGTCATGCACTTTAACGAACACCAGCAAGAAGAAAAAGACATGACATTATGGGCTTTCTTATGTCAACATTATGCTCATGGAAATGTCTTTGATGGTGATAGAGACAAAGACATGAAACTTCCATTTAAAAGTAACGACTGCTCTTCTGCCATAGTAATTACAACTATTCCTTCTATCTTATATTTTGAAATACTAAACAATACCTCTTTTTTTAAAAAGAAAACTCCCAATAATTTTTATACAAATTCTTTTTGTTCTATTAATTATGGTTCCATATGGCAACCGCCTAAAATAGCTTAATCTTTTTTCATTCTACTTCTTTGCTTTAGAAGTAAAACTTATTGTAAAAAAATTAATCTTAAAACTTTATTTCATGTTAAATAAAATTATTGAGTTCTCCGTAAGGAACAAACTCATTGTAGGGTTGTTTACCATAGCTTTATTTTTCTATGGTGTTTATGAAACGACCCAATTACCTATAGATGCTGTACCTGATATTACCGATAATCAAGTGCAAGTAATTACCATTGCACCATCATTTGGAGCTACCGATATTGAGCGTTTGGTTACGTTTCCAATAGAACAAGCCAATAGCAATATTTCGGGAATGAAAGAAATTCGTAGTTTTTCTCGATTTGGATTATCCCTAGTTACTATTGTTTTTGATGATGCTACCGATGTATATTGGGCACGTCAGCAGGTTGCGGAACGACTTCAACAACTACAAGGACAAATTCCATCGGGAATAGGAACGCCTCAACTTGGACCCGTTTCAACAGGGTTGGGTGAGATTTATCAATATGTTGTTAGACCAAAAAAAGGCTTTGAAGCACAATATAATGCCACTGAATTAAGGACTATTCAAGATTGGATAGTGCGACGACAACTTATTGGTGTAAAAGGCGTAGCTGAAGTGAGTAGTTTTGGTGGAAAACTTAAACAATATGAAGTAGCAATTGACCCCAACAAATTACAATCGCTTGGAATTACTATTAATGATGTGTTTGATGCTTTAGAAAACAACAATCAAAATACAGGTGGTGCTTATATTGAAAAAGGAGCTACAGCACTTTTTATTCGCAGTGAAGGACTTGTTGGCAGCATTGAGGATCTTCAAAATATTTCGGTAAAAACTAATTCCAACACACCTTTGTTTTTAAGAGATATTGCCAACATTACTACCGGAAGTGCCACCCGATATGGTGCTTTAACCTATAATGATGAAGGCGAAGTTGCCGGTGCAGTGGTTATGATGTTAAAAGGCGCTAACAGTAATGAAGTTATTAAAAACGTGAAAGAGCGCATAGCTCAAATTCAAAAGACGCTACCAGAAGGTGTGGTGATAGAACCGTTTTTAGACCGAACCAAGATGGTGAATAATGCCATTGGTACTGTTGAGAAAAACCTATTAGAAGGTGCTCTAATTGTCATCTTTGTTTTGGTTTTATTCTTAGGTAATCTTAGAGCTGGTTTATTAGTAGCTTCTGTTATTCCGCTTGCTATGTTGTTTGCAATAATAATGATGAACACATTTGGGGTTAGTGGTAATTTGATGAGCTTAGGAGCTTTAGATTTTGGACTAATAGTAGATGGAGCCGTTATTATTGTTGAAGCCGTTATGCACCAACTAACACATAGCAAGAAGTTTGGTGCTACTGAAAAACTTTCGCAAGAAAACATGGACGAAGAAGTAAAAAATGCTTCTGGAAAAATGATGAATAGTGCTGTATTTGGACAAGTAATCATCTTAATTGTTTATTTGCCTATTTTTGCATTGGAAGGAATTGAAGGGAAAATGTTTAAACCAATGGCACAAACAGTTGCTTTTGCTTTGATTGGTGCTTTCATTCTTTCTTTAACCTATATCCCTATGATGAGTGCGTTGTTTTTAAGTAAAAAAACGCAACACAAGCCAAACATTTCGGACCGAGTTATGACTGCTATTACACGTAGGTATCAGCATTTATTGCAAAAAGCACTACAAGTACCAAAGGCTATTCTAGGAACGGTTATCGGGATGTTTATCATTGCTATGTATGTTTTAACTACTTTGGGAGGCGAATTTATTCCGGCATTAGAGGAAGGTGATTTTGCTGTAGATACGCGAGTATTGACTGGAAGTAATTTGACAACTACCATAGAAAGCACACAAAAAGCGGCACATATTTTAAAAACACGTTTTCCGGAAGTAGAAAAAATAGTGACCAAAATTGGTAGTGGCGAAGTACCCACTGATCCAATGCCGATGGAAGCCAGCGACATGATGGTTATTTTAAAAGATAAAAGCGAATGGACTTCTGCAAAGACCTTTGATGAATTGGCGGCTAAAATGGGAGAAGCACTTAAAGAAGTTCCTGGAATTACAGCTGGTTTTCAATATCCTGTTCAAATGCGATTTAACGAATTGATGACGGGAGCTAGACAAGATGTTGTTTGTAAAATATTTGGTGAAAACCTTGATACTCTAGCTGTTTATGCAGAACGATTGGGCAAAATAGTTACTACTGTAGATGGTGCAGAAAATCTTTTTGTAGAACCCGTAACTGGAATGCCTCAGGTAATTATTGATTATAACAGACCCGTTATTGCTCAATATGGATTAAGCATTGCCGACATTAATAAAGTTATCAATACTGCTTTTGCAGGACAATCAGCTGGGTTGGTTTTTGAAGGCGAAAAGCGTTTTGACTTGGTAGTTCGGCTTGATGAAAGTAAAAGAACGTCTATGATTGATGTACAAAATTTACTGATTCCTACTAATAACGGGCTACAGGTGCCTTTATCTCAATTGGCAAAAGTGAGTATTGAAAATGGTCCAAATCAAATTCAGCGGGAAGATGCTAAACGTAGGATTGTTGTTGGGTTTAATGTTAACGGGAGAGATGTTGAAAGTATTGTTAAAGAACTTCAAGATAAAGTATCGCAAAAGATTCATTTGCCTACGGGATATTATGTTACCTACGGCGGTGCTTTTGAGAACCTCAACCAAGCCAAAAACCGATTGATGATTGCTGTTCCTGTTTCATTAATTATGATATTTATATTATTGTTTTTTGCCTTCAAGTCAGTGAAACAAGGTTTGCTCATTTATTCGGCTATTCCGTTATCTGCTATTGGTGGGATTTTCTTTTTAGCCCTGCGAGGTTTGCCTTTTAGCATTAGTGCTGGAATTGGTTTTATTGCGTTATTTGGAGTGGCAGTGCTTAACGGTATTGTACTTATTTCTGAATTTAACAGGTTGAGAGCAGGAGGTTTAACGGATTTGCATCGCATTGTGCTTATGGGAACTAAAGTGCGTTTGCGTCCTGTATTGATGACGGCTTTTGTGGCTTCGCTTGGGTTTCTTCCGATGGCATTAAGTAATGGTGCAGGAGCCGAAGTACAACGACCACTAGCTACGGTTGTTATTGGAGGTTTAATGATTGCTACACTACTAACGCTTTTTGTGTTGCCTATATTATACATCATTTTTGAAAAAGGATTACCTATGAATAAATCAAAGAATGCTATTTTAGTTGTTTTGCTAGTAAGTTTTGCTTCGATACCCGTGAGTGCTCAACAAAAGATCACATTGCCCGAAGCATTAAAGATTGCTATAGATTCTAATCAAACTGTTAAAATTGAACGTTTGAAAACAAAGTATCAGGAGCAACTTATTGGTTCTAATGCCAATTTGCCTGCGCTTGCACTCACGTCTGAGTTTGGTCAAATTAATAGTAGTTATAACGATAGTCGTTTTGGAATTGCACAATCGTTTGAGTTTCCTACTGTTTATAGCAAACAAAAACAGTTGTTGACCAGTGAATGGAAAACGGCCAGTGCGATTACTGTTTTAAAAGAACTTGAATTGCGCAAAGAAACGACACATACTTTTTATGCTATTTTAAATTTAAATGAAAAAGAAAAGCTTTTGCAACGAAGCGATAGTTTGTTTACCGAGTTTGACAGAAAAGCTACTTTGCGATTAAAGAAAGGCGAAAGTAATATCTTAGAACAAACCACAGCTTCTTTACAACTGGGACAAATAAAACAGCAGTTAGTACAATTACATCAAGAAAAGAGAATGCTTGAAAGTAAATTTCAGTTGTTGTTGAATACAGAAACGCTCTATGAACCCAAAGCTATTTCTAGCAAAATAAACTATGATGTAGCGTTAACAAAAGAAACATCGCTTCATCCAAAGCTACAAGTAATTGCTACAGAGCAAAAAACGGCATTGGCAAAAACTCAACTTGAAAAAGCCAAAAAGCTTCCATTGGTAACTTTGGGATATAACAATAACTCTTTTACAGGAACAGGTCCGGATGATGTATTGTATGAAAAAAGCACTCGCTTTCATTCGATGCAGTTAGGACTAGGAATACCGTTGTTGGGTGGTTCACAGCGAGCAAAAATAAAAGCTGCCAAAGTACATGAGGCCATGATGGTAGAAGAATATCAAGCAACAGAAAAAATGCTTAGGCACCAACTTCTACTTGCCCAACAAGCGGTAGTAAACAATCAGGATAAAATTAGTTATTTTGAAACTTCTGGATTAAAAAACGCTACCTTAATTACCACAACGGCAAACAAACAATTTCTTGGTGGGGATATTAATTATCTTGATTGGGTGATTTTGATTAGCCAAGCTATTTTGGTAGAAAATCAATATATTGAATGTGTATCTGCTTATAATGATAGCGTTATCGAACTTTATTATCTTACTTCAAAACTTTAAAAATATGAATTCAAAACTAATTATATACGGCATTATTCTTTGGATAGGATATGGTTGTTCTTCAAAAACTAAAGAACCCGTAGCCGAAACATCGGTATCAGAAAAAATAGTAACATTAACCGATGCGCAGCTAAAAAATGCAGCTTTAGAGACAGAACTTCCTGAAAAAAGGAGTTTATCGGCGGTATTAAAAGTAAACGGAATTATTGATGTTCCGCCACAAAACCTTGTTTCTATTAGTATGCCTCTTGGTGGTTATTTAAAAAGCACCGAACTATTGCCAGGAATGTTTGTAAAGAAGAATACGGTTTTGGCAGTTATGGAAGATCAACAATACATACAGTTACAGCAGGAATATCTTATAACGAAAGCCAAACTACTCTTTGCCGAAAAAGAATATCAACGCCAAAAAGAGTTAAACGCGAGCCAAGCTAGTAGTGATAAAGTATATCAACAGGCAGAGGCAGATTATAAGAATTTAAGAATTATGAGTAATGCGCTTGGGGAAAAACTCAAACTAATTCATATTAATCCAAAATCTTTAACCGAGAATGGTATTTCTAAAAGCATTAATCTTTATTCTCCTATTGATGGATTTGTTTCTAAAGTAAATGTTAACATTGGCAAATATGTTACTCCATCTGATATAATTTTTGAGTTGATTAATCCGGATGATATTCACCTTAATTTAAAAGTATTTGAAAAAGACATTAACAGTTTATACATTGGTCAGCCTGTTATAGCGTATAACAATAGTAAACCAGATGAAAAACACGAGAGTAGTATTCTTTTAATTAGTAAAGATTTAACGGCTAATGAGCACTCTGCCGAGGTGCATTGTCATTTTAAAAAATATGATAAAACTTTATTACCAGGGATGTATATGAATGCTGAAATAGAACTTAAACAAGAAGATGTGCTTTCTATTGCGAAAGATGCTGTTGTTAATTTTGAAGGGAAAGAATATGTTTTTGTAATGAAAGACAAGCATCATTTTGAAATGGTATTAGTATCACTTGGGAATACCGAAAAGGGATTTGTTGGTATTTTGAATGCTTCTGAATTTGAAGGAAAGCAATTGGTTGTCAAAGGTGCATATACTTTATTAATGCAATTGAAAAACAAAGAAGAAGAGTAAATTATATATTGGTGGATATACTACTAAAGCCTTTTCGTTTATTTGGAAAGGCTTTTGTTTTAGTTTACTATTGGTATCCATTCGTAGTTAATAAAGAAAGTTTGGGGGTACTTTACTACTTTAACTTCATCAATAAATAAGAAAACGATAACGCTGTTGCTTTAGCCAATTGTTCGTTGGTGGAAGAACCTGCATGACCGCCTTCCATGTTTTCATAATAAAAGGTTTTATATCCCATATCATTCATTTTGGCAACCATTTTTCGTGCATGACCAGGATGCACTCTATCATCTCGAGTAGAAGTTACAAAAAGAACTTCTGGGTATTTCATGCCTTCTTTTAGATTCTGATAAGGCGAATATTTCTTGATGTATTCCCATTCTTCTGGAACATCCGGATTACCATATTCTCCCATCCAGCTTGCTCCTGCCAACAGTTTGTTATAGCGCTGCATGTCTAATAGTGGCACTTGACAAACTACTGCGTTATATAAATCTGGTCTCTGGGTAAAGGCAACTCCCATTAACAATCCGCCGTTACTTCCACCCATGATTCCCAAGTGTTTTGGTGAAGTTACTTTATTGGCAATAATATCTTCCGAAACCGCATAAAAATCATTAAATACGTTTTGACGCTTTTCTTTCATTCCATCTTGATGCCATTTTGGACCGTACTCACCACCACCACGAATGTTTGCCAATACATATACACCGCCATTGTCTAACCAAGCTGTGCCAATAGTTGAAGAATAATGAGGTTCCATAGAAATTTCAAAACCACCATAAGCATATTGTAACGTTGGGTTGTTGCCATCTCTCTTTATATTCTTATTAGAAACCATAAAATAAGGTACTAAAGTGCCATCCTTTGATTTTGCTTTAAACTGTTTAACCTCATATTTACTAGCATCAAAAAAAGCTGGAAGCGACTTGACGGCATTAAACGTAGTGTTGTCTGCCGAATACAAAGTAGATGGTGTTATAAAATTTTCGTAATTAAAGAAATACTTATCCGAAAACTCATCTGTAGAAATAAGTGCTATATAACCAAATTCAGGTGCTTTTATTTTTTGTTTGCTCCATATATTGTTGTTAAAGGTATATAAAAACAAACTACTGGTTACGTCAGTCAACATATTGACAAGCAAATTGTTCTTTGTTGTAGAAACATCTGCAATACTCGAAAAAGCATCGGGTGAAACAATTACTTTAATTTCTTTTTTTCCTTTTATTAAATCGGTAAAATTTAAACTTATTAATGTTCCATTTTTATAGGTTATGTCATCTACTTTCCAATCTGATTTTAAAGATACTAGCAGTTGATTCTTTAAGATTCCGCTTGGGCTACAATCTTCGGGCAAATCTAATATGATTAATTTATTATCTTTCCAAATCATCTTTTGAGAAGTAAAGAAAGTGATGCCACGACCAATAAAAAGATAACTAGTAGCACCATCATGAACAACATATCCCGATGAACTTACATCAGTTGTTTCGCCTTCAAAAATTAATTGTGCATCCTTAAGCTGTGTTCCTCTTTTCCATAATCTCACTTGATTAGGATAGCCCGAAGTCGTCATCGTACCTTCTCCAAAGTCGGTAGAAACAACTAGTGTGTTCTCGTCTAAATAACTCACACTTCCTTTTGATTCATCTATTGAAAAACCGTTTGTTATAAATTGTTTTGTGATGGCATCAAACTCTTTTACATAAACGGCATCACCTCCACCATCCGAAAGTTGAATTAAAAACTTATTGTAATTTGGGTACAATCCGGAAGCACCTTTGAACACCCATTTTTTGCCATCTTTTTCAGATAAAGCATCAATATCAAGAACAGTTTCCCAGTTAAGTTTATTGGCAGTATAATCGGCTAGCAAACATCTACGCCAAATGCCTCTTACATGGTCTTTATCTTTCCAAAAATTATAAACATATCTTCCTCTTATATCAGGATAAGCTATTTTTTGGGCAGAATTATATATTTCTATACTTTTGTTGTAAATGTTTTGATAATCTTTTTGACTCGTTAGTATAGCTTCGGTTGCTTTGTTTTGAATATTTACAAATTCTAATGCTTTTAATCCATCTACCTCCTCCAACCATTGGTATTTGTCGTCTTGTGCCGAGATGGAATGATTAACACTAATTACTGCAAATAGCACTAAAGTAATATTCTTCATGATGCTTTTATATTTTTTTTATGTGTTTCAAATATAGTGATTTTGTTTATTCGGATATGGTATTGGTTTATCATAATTTTTGACACTTGTTCCAATTTTATTTAATTTGTATTTTTCATCTACTTTATCTATCAACTTAAACTGATTTTTTACTCATTATCAAAAAATTTAATTGATATTCTATAAATTTACAATTCATCCTAAAAAAACAACAGTTCGGTTAGTAAATGTTTTATAAGAGTGTAAACCGAAGTAGTTTTACACCATCTAAAAGAAACAAATTTTAATCATCAAACAAATCTAATAACATTTAAAAACCAAAACATCATGACAAAAATTATCACAACCATCGCATTATTTATTTGTACTTTCTTTTTTGCACAAAACAAATATGAAGAAGGAATGGCAAAATCACTCGGTCTTTGGGGCGAAGGAAAACCAACAGAAGCTTCTGCTTTAATGGAACGAATTGCTTCGGCTGAAAAAAACAATTGGCTTCCAAATTATTATGTAGCATTAATCAACACAACCGAAGGTTTTAATCCTGCAAACAAAGACAAGGTAAACGCATTATTGGAAAAAGCTCAAAATGCTTTAGACCAAGCCATGCTAATCAGTCCTAACAATCCTGAGATTATGGTTGTTCAAGGATTGATTTATACGGTAATGATTGTACAAGACCCGATGACTAATGGAATGAAATATTCGCCTAAAGTGATGGAAGTATATACTAAAGCCAAAATGATTGCACCAGAAAACCCAAGAGTTGCTTTCTCAAAAGCTGATTTTGAGATTAATGGCGCAAGATGGACAGGCGCTGATGTAAACAAGTTGTGTGAAGAAATTGAACGTTCAATAACCTTGTTTGAAAACTTTAAATCGGATGTTCCGTTTTACCCAAATTGGGGATTGGATAGAGCTAAAGAAAGCCTAAAAAACTGTAAAAAGTAAATTTTAGTACTCTAAATATAAGTAAAGACACCACAAATGAATATTAAAAAAGACATTGCACTTCTTTTTAGAATAACAATTATTGTTTTTATAGCGATACAACTTCTGAATGTAGTTTTGGGCAACAAAATAATTTTTGACGAGCATTTGTTGGTTGCTTTTGGCTTTACTTTTATGTATAGTTTTAGTATTGGTTTTGCCAATACATACCTAAATTATAAGTTGGATAAGATTTTTGTAAAAGATAAGTTTTCAAGAGTTCGCATTGTTTTAAACATCTTTATTTCTTTTATAATAACGATAGCCATTATATTCTTATTGCGTGTATTTGAAGAGGTTTTGGTTAATAAAAGAACTTTTGAGGACTATATATCTCATGAAAAACCGTCAAACTTTATTGTTGCAACAGTACTTACATTCATTATTATTTTAAGTATTTATCTGTTTCATTTTTACAAAGCGTATAAAGAAAATCAGTTAAAAGAACAAAAAGTAATTGCAGGAACGGCATCGGCTCAGTTTGAGAGTTTAAAAAACCAAATAGATCCACATTTTCTTTTCAATAGTCTGAATGTGTTGAGTTCGCTTATAGAAGAAAACCCCGAGAACGCTCAGAAGTTTACCACTTCGTTGTCTAAAATATATCGTTATGTGTTAGAACAAAAAGACAAAGAACTGGTTTCGGTAGAAGAAGAATTACATTTTGCCAAAACCTACATGAACTTATTAAAAATGCGTTTTGAAAACAGTATAACATACGAAATACCAACCGATTTCATTAATCCAGAAGCAAAAGTAGTTCCGTTATCGTTGCAATTATTATTAGAAAATACAATAAAACACAACGTAGTTAGTGAAAACAAACCTTTGAAAATTAAGATATACATTGAAGATAATTATTTAATTGTAGAAAATAATTTGCAGAAAAAAGAAGTTCTTCAAGAGCGAAAAGGTGTTGGATTGCAAAATATAGTTAACCGTTATGGCTTACTATCCGAACGAAAAGTATTAGTAGAAGAAACAACTGATTTCTTCCGAATTAAAATTCCAATATTAACCAAACAAGTCGTCATTATGGAAACACAAAATATATACAACGAAAACATGGCTTATATGAAAGCCAAAGAACGCGTAGAAAAACTAAAAGGATTTTATAGCAATTTGATTTCTTATTGCTGTGTCATTCCGCTCTTAATCTTCATCAACATAAGAACTTCAAGCTTTCAGTGGTTTTGGTTTCCAATGTTGGGTTGGGGAATGGGACTTTCTTTTCATGCTTTTGAAACTTTTGGTTTCGGAAAATCTTGGGAAGAAAAAAAGATACAAGAGCTTATGAATAAAAACACAAAGTCTAATCAAAAATGGAATTAATCATGAGAAAAAGATTTAAAAAATCAGGAAATCTTGAGCTAGACCTCATAAAAAAGCGTGTTCATGAGTTAAAGAATTTTTATGTTCATTTGTTCATTTATTGCATTGGAGTACTACTTTATATTGGAAAAAGATATTTTGATTTACCAATCAATTTTTGGCCAATCAATTTTATTAATGATTTTTTTATGTGGGTTTGGACTTTTATCATTGCAGTACAAGGCATAAAACTTTTTTTTAAAGAAATGCTTTTTGGTACAAAATGGGAACAACAAAAAATCAAGAAATTAATGGAGGAAGAAAAATCAGAAACTACTAAATGGAACTAATCATGGAACAGCATACTAACGATTACGAAAAATATAAAAAAGCACAAAAACAAGTGCGAGAAATCAAAGGGTTTTATACCCACTTGTTCATCTATATCATTGTAATGATTGGGTTAGTTTATATCAACTTGCGTTTTTCACCACAATATTTATGGTTTATTTGGTCAATGTCTGGTTGGGGAATTGGAGTCATTTTTCACGGCATGAAAGCCTTTAATTATACCCCTTTTTTAGGTAAAAAATGGGAAGAGCAAAAGATTAAAGAATTTATGGAAGAAGAAGCTAATAATAAAAAGAAATACGAATGATTATGGAAAACTTAGAACAATTAAAATACGACCAAGCACTCAAAAGAGTGAAACGCATCAAAGGTTTTTACACCCATTTAATTGTGTATATAGTAATTAACATTGCTGTTTTTATTTCAAATTATCAACAATTGGAACCAAACGAGCCTTTTTTTGGTATCAAACTTTTTAGCACACCACTTTTTTGGGGAATTGGTTTATTAGCACATGGCCTATCCGTTTTTATGCCAACTTGGTTTTTGGGTAAAGATTGGGAAGAAAGAAAAATAAAAGAATTGATGGAAAAGCAAAAGAATAATAAATGGGAATAGAATAAATCACAATTATGGAAATACTTTTCAAAACTTTACTAATTATCCATGTAATTGCTGGATCTATTGGTTTATTCACTGGAACAATGAATATCGTGAGAAGAAAAGGCGATATACTCCACAAGAAGGTAGGAATATTGTTTTATTTTGGAATGCTAATAAATGCTGTAGCTGGTTTTGTTATGTCCATAATGCATGAAAATTTATTTTTATTAATAATTGCTGTTTTCTCTTTCTACCTAACGGCGACAGGAAAAAGATTTTTAAACTTGAAAAGATTAAATGATGAACAGAAGCCGAAAAAAATTGATTGGTTACTAACATTAACAATGTTTTTATTTTCAATATTTTTTATTCTTTATGGTATTAATTTATTGATTCACCTTGTTGATTTTGGAATAGTTTTGTTATTTTTTGGACTGATTAGCATTTTGATGGTTAGAAATGACTTAAAAATTTATAGTGGTAAAATTAAATTTGAAAATTATTGGTTGCTAATACATATCCAGAGAATGATTGCTGGATACATAGCTGCATTAACAGCCTTTTTGGTAGTAAATAATACTTATCTGCCTAGCATTGTAGCTTGGTTATTACCAACGGTAATTTTTACACCATTAATATTTTATTGGTCAAAAAAGAATGCTGTTAAGAAAATTAATCTAAAAACAAAATCATAAATCATGAACATCATTATCATTGAAGATGAAAAACCTGCAGCTCGATTATTACAACGAAAAGTCGAAAAACTAGGATTGCAAGTAAATCATTTACTGCATTCGGTAGAAGAAGCAATTACTTGGTTCAATTCTAATACTCATCCTGATTTGATTTTTCTTGATATTCAACTTTCGGATGGATTATCGTTTGAAATTTTTGAAACAATTGACATCAAAAGTGCCGTTATTTTCACAACTGCTTATGATGAATATGCATTGCGTGCTTTCAAATTAAACTCTATTGACTATTTGTTAAAACCCATAGACGAAGAAGAACTTTCAATCGCTATTTCAAAATTCAATAATCAATTTCAAAAAAATACCGTTTCTAGTTTAGACTTCGAAATGATTAAAAAAATGTTAGTCAACCCAATAGAACGCGAATTTAAAAAGCGTTTTACAATTAAAATGGGACAACAACTAAAAATGATTGCTATAGAAGAAATTGAATGTTTTTATAGCGAAAATAAAGGAACTTACATCCACACTTTAGACAATCGTGACTATCTGATAGACAGCACACTTGAGCAATTGGAAGCGGAACTCAATCCGGAAGATTTTTATCGCGTTTCTCGCAAATTCATTATTTCTATGAAATCCATTAAAGAAATTCAATTGCACAGCAATTCGCGATTGAAAGTTATTTTATCAAGCTACAAAGCCGATGAAATAATTGTAGCGAGAGAACGTGTTGTGGAATTTAAAGAATGGCTCGAATAGAATTTTTTATTTTTCTTTCACAATTTTACTAAACCATTTTTACTGAATTAGTTATTTAATCCATTTTTTTCTTACTCCAATCATTATTACTAATAATATGGAATAGATAATAAAAAAAGGAATAATAAAGTGAAGATAACCACAGGCCATCATAACTGCCATAATTAGCAACTGAAATCCTAAACCGTATAAGGAAACAAAAGTCATAAACCAATTGGGAAACGTTTCTACTTTATAAGCTTTGCGGTCAAGCGAATGAATAATAGCATCAAAGAGACCATAAACAATCTTGTAAATTCTAAATAAAATAGCTACGGATTGCTGACTTTCGCCAGGCATTGCTATTGGTGTTTTATCTTCAAATATTTTACTTGTAGTATCTCCACCAATAGATTTAGTTCTTAAAATTACATAGTAATAATTATACAACGTTCCTTGTAATTGAATACAGAAAAACGATACTACCATAAGCCAAAAAGACGTATTTGAAACATAGCAAATAGCCATCAGAAAAAGAAAATTGAGAATAATATCAAATACACTATCCAAATAGCGTCCAAAATAGGAAGGTGTATTTTTTATTCGTGCCAATTCTCCATCGGCAGCATCAATTCCAGATTTTAAAATTAAAAATAATCCTGCTACTACGAAGCAACCCTTTACTATAAAATAAGCGGCACACAAACCTGTTATTCCAAAAAGGATAGTAATGTGAACTGGTGTAATAAATGTGTTTTTACACAAATTAGCAATCAATCTGCCAAAAGGTCTTCCATAATCAGATAAATCTAAAAATTTATCTTGGTTTGCAAGTTTAGACATTCATTATTTGATAGAGAAATGATGTGACAATATAGCCATTAAAAATACTATTTAGAAAATCGGTGTAATGTAAACGTCATTGCTGTTAGCAAAAAGAAAGCTACGATTTGATGTGTTAACCCTAACCATAATGGAACAGCATATAATAATGTAAAAACTCCAAGTGTAAATTGTAGAAACACAATAAAAACTAAAGTGTTTAACCCATTTTGTTGCTCTTTTGATAGTGTATGTTTTTTACTCTTAAAATAAAGAAACAAAATCAATCCAACAACTATATACGCCATAGTTCGATGAACAAATTGCACACCACTTTTAGCTTCTGTAAAGCGCAACAACCAACTATCTTTTTCTACTAAAATACTATCATGAAAAAATTGTCCATCACTCATTAATGGCCAATGATTGTGAATCAAACCAGCATTTAAACCCGCAACAAATCCGCCGTAAATAATTTGAATTAAAAGAAAAACTAAAGTTATTCGAGCCAATTTTCGCAATGGAAGAACAATTTCTTTTCGCTCTGGATATATTAAATCTAAAGCCACCCAAAGTGTGTAAGCAAAAGTGATGAAAGCAAACGTTAGATGCAACGACAAGCGAAAATGACTCACATCAGGATTATCAACCAATCCACTTTTTACCATAAACCAACCAAAAAATCCTTGTAAAGCACCCATTCCAAGTAGTACAAAACATTTCTTTAATGTTTCGTTGTCGATTCTTTTTTTGATTAAAAAATAAACGAATGGAATGATAAAAACCAAACCAATAATGCGTCCAATAAAACGATGAAACCATTCCCAGAAGTAAATAAATTTATAGTCGGATATGGTAAAATCGTTGTGAATATTTATTTTTTGATATTCAGGAAACTTCTTGTATTCTTCAAAAGCAGCTGTCCATTTGGCTTCTGTTAATGGCGGCAAAGTATCAGTTACCAAATGCCAATCGGTCATGGATAACCCCGAATTTGTTAGTCGAGTGATTCCTCCAACGACAACCATAATAAACACTAATACACAACCTGAAAGTAGCCATATAATGACTGATTTATCTTTTTTCATTTTTAGTTAAAATGTTTTACAAAAATAACAAAACATAGACATTTATATCCTTAACAAAAGTTAATCTATCAGATTATTTGTTAACTTTTGTTAACCCTAATTTTTCTGCTCGCTTTACTACAAAATCATACGCAGCCTGATACTCATTTGGAATTTCACCTTCCAAAATAGCTTCTTTTACAGCTTCTTTTAAAACACCAATTTCTCTTGAAGGTTTTAAATTAAATAACTCCATGATTTCTTCTCCCGAAATTGGAGGTTGAAAATTCCGAACATGGTCACGTTCTTCAACTTCAATTATTTTTCGACGAACAATGTCAAAATTATTATGATATTTTTTAAATTTTGCTGGATTTTTAGTCGTAATATCTGCTTCGCAAAGTGTCATTAAATCCTCTATGTCTTCACCAGCATCAAAAACCAATCTTCGTACTGCAGAATCCGTAACGATATCTTCTGAAAGTACAATTGGTCTTGAACTTAATATCACCATTTTGGCAACAAATTTCATTTTATTATTCAATGGCATGTGCAAACGAGTGAATATTTTTTTTACCATTTTTCCGCCAAGGAATTCATGACCATGAAATGTCCAGCCTTGTCTTTTATTGAATTTTTTAGTTGGTGCTTTTCCAATATCGTGCAATAAGGCAGCCCAACGTAACCAAACATCATCCGTATTTGGACAAATATTATCCACGACTTCCAAGGTGTGATAAAAATTATTTTTATGTGTGTGACCTTCAATTTCTTCGACATTATTTAATGCGGTCAATTCTGGTAAAATGATGTCTAAAAGTCCGGTTTTGTAAAGCAATAAAAAGCCAACAGATGGTTTATCGGTTTCCAAAATTTTATTGAGTTCATCTACAATTCGTTCACCAGAAATAATTTTTAACCGAGAAGCATTTTTAGAAATAGCTTCTAAAGACTGTTCCTCTATTTTGAAATTTAATTGTGTTGCAAATCGAATAGCACGCATCATCCGCAGTGGATCATCGGAATAGGTAATATCTGGATTTAATGGTGTTTTAATAATTTTGTTTTCCAAATCTTTCAATCCTTCAAAAGGATCAACTAAGCCACCATAATTGGATTCATTCAACGAAAAAGCCAATGCGTTTATAGTAAAATCACGTCGGTTTTGATCGTCTTCCAAAGTTCCATTTTCAACTATTGGATTTCGGCTATCTTCTGAATAGCTTTCTTTTCGAGCACCTACAAATTCGATGTCAATTTCTTTATAGCGCAACATTGCTGTGCCATAATTTTTAAAAACTTGTACTTTGGGTTTATTAGAAAGTAATTCGGAAACTTTCAACGCCAAATCAATACCTGAACCAATGGCAACAATATCGATGTCTTTTTTGAAATCGCGTTGTAGCATAAAATCGCGAACAAATCCGCCGATGACGTAACTTTCCAAACCTAATTCTTTACTGGCTTGTGCAATTTTTTTGAATATTGGATTTTGGAGTGCTTTGGTATAATTCATTTAAAAAATTCAATTCAAAAATTCCAAACTCCAACAATTGGGATTTGAGATTTATTTTTTGGGATTTTATTTACGTATAATCTTCACTTGATTGTCCAACGATAATTTAATAATTGTTGATGGCTTGTCACAAATTTTTTCGCGATGCAAATTTACTACATAGTCAACACCTTTTATAATTTCTGGACTAATATCTTTGAATGACTTTGGCGTAAACATTCCTGAAATATTGGCAGAAGTTGAAACCAGCGGTCTTTTCATGCGTTCCATTAATTTGAAACAGAATGGTTCTGTTACAACACGGACTCCTAAAGTATTGTCTTCTGCAATTATATTTTTGGCCACATTTCTAGGATTGTCTAAAATTAAAGTGGTAGGCTTCTCAGATATATCAAGGATTTGCCAAGCTGTTTCTGGAACTTCTTTAAAAACATTGTACATCATTTTATCGCCATTCATTAAAACAATCATGCTTTTAGATTCTTCTCGTTGTTTTAACGCATAAATTTTTTTCACAGCATCTTCATTGGATGCATCACAACCAATTCCCCAAACAGTATCGGTTGGATATAGAATTATACCACCATTTTGTATTACTTCAAATGCGTTGTGAACTTCTTGGTTGATATCCATAAATTATTTTTTTTTACTTTATTAATCATTGGTAGTTCAATATATTTAAAAGATAGTTGGCTAATAACTACTGTTGGCACTACCAAAACACTTACTAACAGCCAATAGTGTAGCATCGAATAATCTTTTAATTTTTCAACACCTATAATATGGTTGAAGGTTATAAACAAAACTAGTCCATGAATTAGGTATAGACTATAGGTAATTTGACCAAATTTTCTTGAAAAGTTACTAGAAAGTATATTAAAAAAACTATTTCTATAAACTATTATTAAAAAAATAAATGCTGAAAATAGTAAAGGAATAAATTTTCGTCCGCTATTGAAATAGTAAACTGAGATAATCAATAATAAAAGTCCGAAAATGGAAATTTTATTGGAACTGAGAATAGAATTTGACGGATATTTATGAATCATAAAAGCTACTAAAATTCCAAATAAAAATGCATACATGTGTTTTATAGAAATGCCATTAAAATAGATTAGTATGGAAAGTAATAAGCCGAAAACAGCAAGCACTTTCAAGGAAGCTTTTATTCTCATAAATAAGCCAATAAATGGTAGTAGTAAATAAAAAATCCATTCATAAGGCAAAGTCCAAGCAACACCTGCATTTATGATATAAGTATTTTGAAAAGAATTAAAATTTAATGGCCCATTTATGGTAAAAAATATCCATGAAACTAAAGATTTTATAGTCTCGCTATAGTTTGTGTTTAAATTGAAATTTGTATTATAAAAAGCAATAAAAACAACCGTTAAAGCTGTAACTATATATGCTGGAAACAATCTAAAAAATCTTGATTTAATGTAATATGCCCAATCAAAAGATTGCTTTGTATTTAAAAGTTTTGATATAAAAAGAAAAGCAGTTATCATAAAAAAAAAGACGACACTTGTTTCTCCAAAATGGTTAAACAAATTGGAACTTGGTGGTTTCCATTCATTTGTCTTTCTATAAACTTCCCAAATAAAACAATGGTGTAAAAAAACAAAAAAAGCTAAATAACCCCTCAATCCATCAATTTCTGGGTATTGTACATTTGGAATGCTGATTTTAATAATTTTATTGGTAACTAAAACTGAAAAAAATAAAATAATAAAAACTGGAATTAAATAGAAGTATATATACATTTCGACAATTAAAATTTCATTTTAGTAAACAAGTAATTGTTGATTTTAAAGATATAATATTTTAAAAAATTGATTTTTTTTAATTTAGTATTTACATCATTAATTTGAACTTTTAGATTGGAAAGAATTGTATTATTATCAAAGTGTAAATCCTTAGCGTTTTTTAATGTTTTATATCGATTATAATTTTGGAAAAGCAATTTATAAGCAGTTGCATAAGTAGAAAACTCTTCATTTTTAATTACATTATTCAAAACTAAAATTGCCTTTTTTTGCTTTTCAAGTTTTTTGTCTTTTATAACTCCAATTTGTTGATTAGCATGTTTTCTATACTTTATCAAACACTCATTAGTGTAAAACAAAGCATTTTGATTGGCTAATTGCAAAGAAATCCATTCATCATGAATTAAACCATGTGAAGGAAATGGTAAAATGACATTTAAAATTTCTCTTTTAAAACACATTGTTGCACCAGTTACTATACTTTTCGTTTGAGTAATGTATTTATATAAATCAATAGGTTTGTTAAGTTCGTTCTCTAAAAAAAGTACACTATCCCATAATTTTTTATTTTCGATAACAATACTATTTTCATCCATTAAATTGGCGTTAGAAAAAAAACCAGTAGCTTTAGGATTTTGTTTAAAAAAAGCAATGGTTTTGGCAACTTTTTCGTTTTCCCAATAGTCATCTTGATCACTCAAAAAAATTAAATCGCCAGTGGTTAATCCAATTGCTTTTTCAAAATTTTTACTAACTCTTAACGTTTTTTCGTTCTGATATATTTTTATAATAGTATTGCTGGTATTTTGAAAAGATTCACACAGTTTAATAGTATTATCAGTTGAACCATCATCACAAATGATAATTTCATCAACTTTTACAGATTGATTTACAATAGAATTGATTTGCTCTACAATAAATTTTTCACCATTATAGGTGCAAAGTGCTACGGATAATTTCATTTAGTTTAAAAATTCATCAAACCATTGTTTTAATTGATATTTTTTTACAATTTTTTCATCAATTGGAAGATAGGGTTTATCAAAAAAAGTACTTGAAAATTCAATTTTATTTGGATTGATAATTAAAAAATTATTTTCATTATAAAAATCATAATTTTTTATATCAGGATTTGTTGTAATCAGTTTTTTTTGTTTGGCAATACTTTCAAAAACTCTAAAGGTTAATCCAGTTTGTTTTTTTCGTTGAATATCAAGTAATGCTCCCGATTCTTCAATGTATTCATCAATTTTTTCTAATGAAATTGGCTTTCGAATTACCTCTAAAAATTCATTTTCATTAACTCTATTTTTCACATCAGAAATAATGATCTTATAGTTTATAGCATTTGATTTTAATTTTTTTGCTATTTCTAAAATCAAATTATAGCGTTTATCTCTTGAACTTATATTAAAAAGCTGGAATTTATTTGTAGTAGTATTAGAATTATTTTGAATAGTTGAATATATAAAGTTTGATTTAAAATTTAAGTTATATTTCTCACAATCAGGTTTTTCAAAAGAATACACTTTGTCAAAACAATGTAATTTATTTTTGATGTTTGGGTATCTAGCAACACTATCATTAAAAAAAGCAACAGATTTGTGGGTGTACTTTTTTATATTCACAAGTGTTGAATTGTCTATAAAATCAGCCTTAATCGTTAAAATTAAATCTTGTTTTTCAACTAATTTTTCTAATTGTTTTTCAATTTCTTGACCATAATACATGTGTTTTAGATTTTTATTAGTAAACGTCTTTAACAATGCGTTTTCAATTCGTTTTAAAAAACTTGCATATTTATAATGAAACTTACTAAAATCAATATGATTCACAATATGACCATCAGAAATTAAAAAATCAGCTATTTTGTTGTTTAAACCCCAATTATCAAAACTTATTATAGTTATTCTCATAGTTTAATTTCTTATTTTTCAATAAAAAAAATTAATTTAGCAAACTTAATAAAATTTAATAGTTATTTATTAAAAAACATAATTATTGACAGAAACATTTAATATAAAAATACAGTTATGAATTACGATAATAAGCCTTCTAATTATTACAGCTCCATCCGATTTGACATGTTGAAGTTTTTACCCAATAATGCAAAAACTATTTTAGAAGTAGGCTGTGGAAACGGTGCCTTTGCTCAAGAAATAATGAACAGTCGAGAAGCAGAAATTTGGGGTATTGAAATGATGGAAGAACCTGCAAATGAAGCAAAACAAAAAATGCATAAAGTATTTATTGGCGAATGCGAAAAATTTATTGATGATTTGCCTGATAATTATTTTGATGTAATATATTTTAATGATGTATTAGAACATATTTTTGATCCAGGTGATGTTTTGAAAAAGATTAAGCAAAAGCTCAAAAGTAATGGTGTTGTAATTAGCTCAATTCCAAACGCAAGGTTTTATAGAACCCTAAAAATGTATGTTTTTGGAAAAGACTGGAAATATGAAGACAGTGGAATAATGGATTTTACACACATTAAATTCTACACTAAAAAAAGCATAAAACGTTTGTATGAAGATGCCGGATATAGAGTAAAAACAAATGAAGGAATCAACAAAACCTCTTCATTAACACCTTATATTTATAACTTATTTTTCTTATTTAGGCAAATGGATATTTTTTATTTACAATATGCCACTGTAGCTTCCAAAGAATAGTTTCATTATTTTCATTATTTGCAAAAAAAATTAAAATGCAACTTTTAGCTTATATTTTATTTTATCCAATTTTATATTTAGTTTCAAAATTACCTTTTCGATTACTTTATATATTTTCTGATTTTGTTTACTTAATAGTTTATTACATAGTAGGTTATAGAAAAAAAGCCGTTAGAGATAATTTAAAATTAACTTTTCCTCATTTATCTGAAAAAGAAAGAAGAGTAATTGAAAAAAAATCTTTTAAACATTTGTGTGATATGTTTTTAGAAACTATTAAAACAATGTCAATATCGGTTAAAGAAATTGAAAAGCGATTTGTAATAAATAATCTGCAAACGTATTTAGATTTAGAAAATAAAAACAAGAGTATTGCTTTAATGTGTGCGCATTATGCTAGTTACGAGTGGGTTATATCTATGAATAGCAAAATATCTTTTGAAGGATATGCCATTTACAAACCTATAAACAACACCTATTTTGATCAATTAATTAAAAAAATCCGATCTCGTTTCAAAGCGCATTTAATTGGAATTAAAGAAACGGCAGCAACGATTGAAAAAAATACAGCAAACCAAATAAAAGGTTTGTACGGTTTTGCTAGCGATCAATCACCATTAGTTAGACCCAATGTATATTGGAGTAAATTTATGGGCATTGAAGTTCCTGTTTACACTGGTGCAGAATCACTTTCAAAAAGATTTGACATGAACATGGTTTTTCTCAAGGTAAGAAAATTAAAAAGAGGCTATTATGAAGCAGATATAGAAATATTATCAGAAAATGTTCATGAAATACCCGATTTTCAAATAACTGAATTATTTTTAAGAAAAGTGGAACAACAAATTCTTGAAGCACCAGAATTTTATATGTGGACGCATAAAAGATGGAAACATAGAGGGAAAAATAAAATTACAGGATAACGTAATTTTAAAAAAATATCTATATTGCACTGATGAAGTTATCCGTTATTATCACTACTTATAATTCTGAAGAATGGCTTCGAAAAGTGCTCATTGGCTTTAGTATTCAAACCTTTGATGATTTTGAAATTATCATCGCAGATGATGGTTCTGCCAATAAAACTAAAGCTGTTATTAATGAGTTTTCTAGTGTTTTTAAATACCCAATTCAACATGTTTGGCAAGAAGATGATGGCTTTAGGAAATCGGAAATTTTAAACAAAGCCATATTAAATGCCAAAACAAAATACTTATTATTTACTGATGGCGATTGCATTCCTAGAAATGATTTTGTTGCTGTGCATTATAAATACAAACAAAAAGGGTATTTCTTATCAGGTGGCTATTTCAAATTACCATTAGCTATTTCCAATGCTATAACTACGGCTGACATAGTGAATCAAAATTGTTTTTCAATTTTTTGGTTGAATAAAAATGGATTGAAACTTAATTTTAAAATTTCAAAACTTACTAAAAGTATTTATTTTGCCAAATTTATGAATTGGATAACACCTACAAAAAGATCATGGAATGGACACAATTCTTCAGCTTATAAAAACGATATTCTTGCTGTAAATGGATTTAATCATGAGATGAAATATGGCGGAATGGATAGAGAACTTGGCGAAAGAATGTTCAATAACGGCATGTTATCCAAACAAATTAGGTATAGTGCAATCTGCTTGCATTTAGATCATTCTCGTGGTTATTCTACACCCGAAGTTTGGGAAAAAAATAATGCGATTAGAAATTTTAACAAAAAAAACAAAATAATAAAAATTGAAAATGGTATTGATAAAATTGACTCTTAACTAGCTTAAAACTTCATCATATACTTTCATAAGTTCTCTTGCAATTACATCATCATTAAATTTTTGAACAAATTCAAAACCGTTTCTTTTCATGGTTTCTTGCTTGGTTTCATCAAATAATATTGCCTCAATACCTGATTTTAATGCTTCAGTATCATTACAATCAACATACATAGAGTCTTTTCCGCCAGCTTCGCTAAAGCAACTTCCTGTGCTAGTAATTACTGGTGTTTTTGAATATAACGCTTCAATTATTGGTATTCCAAATCCTTCAAAAACAGATGGATAAATGAAAATAGTGGCTAATCTATAGATTGCTGCAAGTTCATTTAATGAAACATTTTCTAAAAAAATAATTTTATCTTCAATAGTAGTATCTTGAATATAAGTTGTAATTTCATTATAGTAGTTCGTTTTCTTTCCAATAATAACCAACTTAATATCAATGTCTTTTATTGCTTTAATAGCCAATAATACATTTTTCCGTTTTTCTATAGTGCCAACATTTAATAAAAATTTTGAGGGTAAATTGTATTTTTCTACCACTGAATCCAAAAGTTTTGTGCCAATTTCTTCTTTAAATATGGGCGCACAACCTTGATAAACAACTCTTATTTTATCCGGGTTAATTTTTAAAAAATCAACGATGTCTCTTTTAGTTTGTTCACTTATTGCAATTATCAAATCAGAATTATTAGCTGCATATTGAAATTTTTTTAAATGAATTTTTCTATCAAAAAATGAATACATTTCAGGATATCGAATAAAAATCAAATCGTGAATGGTTACAACCGTTTTTGTAGATGTTTTGTGTAATCCTATTGGAATTTCACCTGATAATCCATGATAAATATTTATGTTATCTTCTTTAATTTGAAAGACTACATTATAAATTCGCCATAAAGAACTTAATTTTTTTTCTATTTTTTTAAACGGCAATTTTTCAACAATAGTCGTTCCGTCAATTACAATTGAGTCTATTTTTTTGGGTTTCGGATTGTATAGAACATATTTATTGTTTGGAAAATAATGCGCAAGAATTCTAATCAAATCTCGACTGTAATTGCCCAAACCTGTCCTATTATGAAAAAATCGCTTTGCATCAAAACCTATATTCATGATTTTAGAATGTTGTTTTTTATGAATATATTTAATTTATTTTCAAAAAGTTGCGGCTTAAATAGTGAATAATAATAAGCACCTGTATTCTTTTTCTTTGAAATTTCTTCGTCAATAAAATCAGAAATATGTACGGAGACGTTTGTATCTCCATTTTCAAACATATTCCAATCATTCTTTAAAATAAATGGCGAAAAAATGGTAAAAGTTGGTATGTTTAAAGCTTTCGCAATATTAGTTGCGCCGCCTTCATTGCCTATTAATGCTGAACAAAAATGGGTTATTGCCATAAAATCTCTTAATGAACTGGCATAAAAATCAAAAAGTATTTTGTTTTGAGATTCGGGTGTGCATAAATCAAATATTTTTTTGGCATCTTCTTTTTGATTTGGAATGTAATTAAATAGCAATTGAAGATCATTGTCTTTGGAAATCATATCGATACAATTTGCCATAAATTTATAAGGATATGTTTTGTCCATCGAACTGCCAACAACACTAATCATAACAAGCGGTTTGGATAAATTAATTCCATTAGAAATTAATTTATCTTTAGCCAAACTTAATTCTTCATGAGATAGATATATGGTCGGTTTAATGACTTTAAAATCAACACCTAAAGGTTCGAGCAATTGCAATCTATGTTCAATGGCTTTAGTTGCCGTCGAGATGGAATGCTTGGTTCTTATAACAGTATCTGTGTATAAAGCATTTGAATACCATTTATGAAAAGAAATTGTTTTATTGGCAGATGAAAAAAAACAAAAAAAAGCAGTTTTTAATTTTCCATAAGAATCAATAATCACATCATATTTTTGTTTTTTTATTCTTTTTGTTTGACTAAAAAATCCTTTAAAACCTTTTTCTATTTCTGGATTTAGTAAAATATATTCGTCAATATAGGGATTATTCAATACTACCGGTAAAGTGTTACTGTTTATTATATAATGCAATTGCGAATTTGGATATTTTTCTTTTAATACTTCAAAAATCACACTTGTAATCAATACATCACCAATCATTTTGGGTTGAATAACTGCTATTTTCATGATGTTGTTTTTAAATGATAAAAAGCTTCAATTGAAGTAAAACTGTATTTTTCTTTCTTCATCCAAACAAGTAATTTTTCAAATCGAGTAGTCATTTTTTGCCCAGAATTTTTGGAAACATAAAAAGGAAAACCAAATTTATTTTTATTGGTCAAATCCGTAAATTCCCATGGGTGAAAATACAAATTTAAATAGGTGTCTTTGTTATAAGTTCTCTTGCACAAAATTTTATATAGCCACAAAGGCAAGTTGTGAAAAGACAACCAAAACAGAGGAAATCTAATCACTGGACTAACAGATGCTGGCAATTGCCACACTTTTTCTTTTATAAAATAGGTTCTTGGTTCATTAAAATTATTGTATCTACCTGGTAGATAGCACGGATTTATAGAGGAATTATATTTATATCCAGCATGATATATCTCTTTTTCATCTACAGGTTGCATTCTAGGCATTCTAAAACCAATAACTTTTTTTTGAGTTATTTCTTCAAGTTTCTGTTTCGATTGTGCTAAATGTTCTACTTCAAAATTACTATGATAATAACTATGAGATGCAATTTCATGACCTTCGGCAATTATTCTAGCTATAAGCTCTTTAGCATTTATTGCAAAAGTTGCTGTGCTAAAAAAAGTAGCTTTTACATCATGTTTTTTTAATAAATCGAGAATAATAGTTGTGCCTTTCACAGAAATTTCAATTTGTTCATCAAATGAAATTTCTTTATGATATTCAAATGGCATATCAAATTCTTCAATATCAAAACTTAATAAAATCATACTTTAGAATTTAGATTAGTTTCGCTAATTATATAATTTGGACGGTTTTTACTTTGCATAAAAAGTTTGCCTACATAAACCCCAATTATACCTAAAACAATTAAGTTTAAGCCACCAAAAAAAACTACTGTAAAAATTACCGATGACCAACCTGAAATTACATGTCCAAAATAAATGCTATAAAAAACATATATAAGATAAAAAATAGTAGCAAAAAAAGAAATGCTTATTCCTAAAAATATAGATAAGTACAAAGGTCTAATGCTAAAAGAAGTGATTCCTTTTAAAGCAAATTGAAGCATCTTTTTAACTGTATATTTGCTAGAGCCAGAAAATCGATCTGATGGTTTATAATCAATTGCAAATTGTTTAAAACCAACCCAATTAATCAATCCTCTTATAAACAATTCATTCTCAGTAAAGGTAAAGAATACCTTTGCAACTTTTTTATCCATCAATCTAAAATCAGCTGTTCCAGGTTCTATTTCAATTTCGGATATATAATTTATAAAACGATAAAAATATTTTGAAGTAATTTTTTTAAATGCGGGTAGGTTTTTATTTTCTAACCTTCGTGTATAAACTACTTCATAGCCTTCCTCCCATTTTTGAATTAAACTAGGAATTAATTCTGGCGGATGTTGTAAATCACCATCCATTGTAATGATAGCATCGCCCGTAGCTTTGTCCAATCCTGCCATCAGTGCATTTTGATGTCCAAAATTTCTTGATAATTCAATATAATATAAATTTTCGTCCGTTGCTGCCAACTCTTTTAATATAGAAATAGTAGCATCTTTACTTCCATCATCAACAAAAATTAATTCATACTCAAAATTTAAAGGCTTTATAACTTTGTGCAAAGTTTCCACCATTATGAGTATGTTTCCTTCTTCATTAAAAGAAGGAATAACAATTGATATTTTTTTAGGTTCTGACATTTTCGTTTTTAGAATTTATAGTATCAAATTTTGTTGTCAATATTTCATACACAATTACAAACCATATTATCACACAAGGCAATGCCTTTAAAGCATAGGGTCTAATATAATTGACTTTCAAATAGGTTGGTATTAAGTCAGTTGGTGACAAACTGGTCAAAATAAGCGCAAAAATTAATAAAAAAACTTTAAATTTTGATACAGGTTTGGGCTGAATGACATACCAAATCCCTACACCCAAAAAAGCTATGATATAAGTTGGCGATTCAGAACCTGAACTAAATATTACCGTAAAAATCAAAACCGAAGCTAACATTAAAAGCTGATAGGTTTTATGTTGGTAATACTTTATTCGAATATATTGCAATCCAAAAAGGAACATTCCACCCAATAAAAATGGAATGTTTGATATAGAATTATCTTGAAAAACTCTTCTAACAATTCCCATCAAACAAATGTCCTGATAAGAATTTAACCCTGTATTCTCGTTGTTCTTTAAAATCAAACGTTCGTACCAATCTTGGTAGGATTGAACAACGTATTGTGGTGAAGAAATTAGCATTGGCAAAGCAAACAAAACCAAACCCCAAAAAAATAATGACCCTATAAATTTTAATTTATTTTTTGAAAAAAAGAAAAATGCTAATCCTACTATTCCATAAAGCTTTACAAAAACACCTAAAACAATAAAGAAAGCAGCCCAAAAATCTTTCTGTTTACTAATATATACATAAGACAAAATAATTATAGCTGTCATTATTGGATTAAACTGAACTCCTAATATTGTAGTAATAAATTCATTCAAACAAATCCACAATAATGCATTTACTTGTTGAGATTTTAGGGGTAATTGCAAAATGGCAAATAACAATACGGAAACATTAAAAATATTCCAAAAAACCAAACCAAACGCATCTGGTAAAACTGCAAAAGGAGCAATTAACAAACTAAAAACCGGACCATAATGATTATGATCAAAATATTCAGAAGGATATACATCATATAAATTTAACTCGTCAATTGTATGATAAAAAACACCTTTAAATATTTTATAGTTGTTATAATTTCCAATTATAAACTGTTTGATACTCGAAATAATTGTAATAATTACCCAAATAGAAAGTATGTATTTTTTATTTGTAAAAAATGGTAAATTAAAAATAGATGAAATTTTATTTTTTGTTTTTGAAATACTCATAGTGATAAATTCAATCTATAATTTTAATTTAAAAAAATATTAAACCGCTACATCATATTCTCTCAACGCATCGTTAAGTGACGTTTTTAAGTCGGTGGAAGGTTTTCTTTTTCCAATGATTAAAGCACACGGCACTTGATAATCACCTGCCGCAAATGATTTTGTATAACTTCCAGGAATGACAACCGAACGCGCAGGAACAATTCCTTTGTATTCAACTGGTTCTTTGCCTGTAACATCTATTATTTTTGTAGAAGCCGTCAAACAAACATTGGCACCAAGTACAGCTTCTTTTTCTACACGAACACCTTCTACAACTATACATCTTGAACCAATAAAAGCACCATCTTCAATAATTACTGGAGCGGCTTGCAATGGTTCTAAAACACCACCAATACCAACTCCTCCAGAAAGATGCACGTTTTTACCAATTTGCGCACAACTACCAACGGTTGCCCAAGTATCAACCATTGTTCCTTCATCCACATAAGCACCAATGTTTACATAACTTGGCATCAAAATAACACCTTTAGAAATATAAGCACCATATCGCGCCGTAGCTGGAGGAACTACACGAATTCCTTTTTCGGCATAATTAGTTTTCAACAACATTTTATCATGATATTCAAATATCCCTGCTTCCCATGTTTCCATTTTTTGTATCGGAAAGTACATCACTACAGCTTTCTTTACCCATTCGTTCACTTGCCATCCATCCAAAATTGGTTCGGCAACTCGCAGATTTCCAGAGTCTAACAACCCTATAACTTCTCTAATGGCAGTAATAGTATTTTCTTCCTGAAGTAAAGCTCGATTATCCCAAGCGGTTTCTATGATATTTTTTAGTGCAATCATGGTTCATTTTGAATTTGAGCAAAGATAAGTTTTTTAGGTTATTGATAAAATTGATTTTTCTTTAACTTTTCATTTGGTTTTAATTAATACATTTGTTTCTCAATCCAATCAATCATGAAAAAAAATCATTACTTATTCCTGCTTTTCCTCGTAGCATTTTCTAGCTGTCAAAACAAAAAAGAAACACCTCAAGAAAGTAAACCACTTACTGTTGCCGATTTTCCAAAAGCAAATGCGAATCAAGAGTACATCGGTAGCTATATAGGTGTACTACCTTGTGGCGATTGCGAAGGAATGGAAACCAAAATCACTATTAATGAAAACAATACTTACACCAAGTCTGTTCAATATTTAGGCAAAGGCACTAAAATATTTGAACAAAAAGGCAGCTTTAGTTGGAACACATTGGGCAATGTAATACAGTTGAATGATGTCCAAAACGCTCCCAATCAGTATTTAGTTTCTAAAAACAAATTGATGCAATTGGATTTAGAAGGAAACATTATTGCTGGAAGTCTTGCCAAAGAATACGAACTTGCCAAACAACCCGAAAGTACAACTTATATAGAATCTGCTCAAAACGATGCTGAAAAAATAAATTTAAATAACAAACTAGAATCAACAGCTTCAATAGAAAAAGTAAATCCAGCCGATGGAAAATATACGTTAGCCGAAACCAAATGGAAGCTGCTTAAATTAAATGATAAAATTGTTAAACAAACTAATAACAAACCCAATTTTATCAAAATGAATTCTTCCGATGGAATGTTTTCTGCGTTTGCAGGTTGCAACAAAATGTTTGGAAGTTATGCCATGCCAAGTACAAATACAATATCTTTTTCGGATATTGGGGCTACTCGAATGGCTTGTCCCAATATGATTACTGAAGATACCTTTAGGCAGATGCTTGAAATGGTTACAAAATACAAACTTGAAAAAGAAACCTTAACATTTTATGGTTCTGCCAAAACACCAATTGCTACCTTTGTAGCTATCAAATAAGTACTTATGCCAAGAATTCTCGCCATAGATTATGGTTTTAAAAGAACTGGAATAGCCGTTACAGACGAATTGCAAATCATTGCTTCAGGTTTAACTACCGTAGCTTCCAACACGGCAATTGCTTTCTTAAAAGACTATTTTTCAAAAGAAGATGTCATTAAAGTACTCATTGGCGAACCCAAACAAATGAACGGACAGCCATCGGAAAGCACACCTATTATTGAAAAGTTTGTTGCTGATTTTAAGACAGCTTTCCCCGATATGAAAATCGAACGCGTTGACGAACGATTTACTTCTAAAATGGCTTTTCAAACGATGATTGATAGCGGACTAAAAAAGAAACAACGCCAAAACAAAGGTTTGGTCGATGAAATTGCCGCAACAATTCTGCTACAAGAATTCTTAACTCGCAAAATGATATAAATTCATTTTGGAATTTTCATTAATAACAAAAACATGGAACAACCTGATGTAATTCTTATTGGTGCCGGAATAATGAGTGCCACTTTGGGTGTTTTTCTCAAAGAACTACAACCCGATTGTATTATTGAAATCTATGAACGCTTAGACCAACCCGCACTCGAAAGTTCAGATGCCTGGAATAATGCCGGAACAGGACATTCAGCCTATTGCGAGTTAAATTATACACCTTTAGTTGATGGAAAAATAGACACTAAGAAAGCAGTTCATATTGCCGAACAATTTCAACTGTCTCGCCAGTTTTGGAGTTATTTAATAGATAACAATAAGCTACCTTCTCCCGATAATTTTATTCATTCAGTGCCACATCTAAGCTTTGTTTGGGGCGATGAAAATGTAGCCTATCTCCAAAAAAGATATGAAGCCTTAGTTAAAAATCCTCTTTTTTCAACAATGCAGTTTAGCACCGATGTTGACCAACTAAAAGCTTGGATGCCATTAGTGATGCAAGATAGAAATGAAGACAAAAAATTTGCCGCAACCTACATGCCGCTTGGAACAGATGTCAACTTTGGTGCATTAACTCGAAATCTTTTTGCCTATTTAGAAACGCTTGATGGTATAACCATTCACTACAACCACGAAGTAAAAAAAATTAAGCAGAAAAAAGACAACACTTGGCAATTAAAAGTAAAAGATATAGTCACAGGTGAAAAAACAAAACGAAAAACTAAGACCGTCTTCATTGGTGCAGGTGGCGGTTCACTATTACTTCTTGAAAAAGCAGACATAAAAGAAGGCGAAGGCTATGGCGGATTTCCTGTCTCCGGTCAGTGGTTAAAATGTACCAACGAAACCATCATCGCCCAGCATAAAGTAAAAGTATATGGAAAAGCAACTGTAGGATCACCACCAATGTCAGTGCCCCATTTAGACACCCGAATTATCAACGGAAAGAAAGAATTGCTTTTCGGACCATTTGCGGGCTTCTCCACCAAATTTTTAAAGAACGGTTCCTATCTCGATTTGATTAAATCATTAGAATTTGACAACATCATCCCAATGCTTTCTGCAGGTTGGCACAATCTTCCATTAACAAAATATCTGGTAGAACAAGTAATGCAATCCGATGAAGAACGAATCGAAGCACTCAAAGAATATTTCCCAAACGCAAAACTTGACGACTGGAAACTATTAGAAGCCGGTCAACGCGTACAAATCATCAAGAAAGACAAAGAACTTGGCGGCATACTAGAGTTTGGTACCGAAGTAATCACTACATCCGATGGCTCATTGGCGTGTCTATTAGGCGCATCGCCGGGTGCTTCTACAGCAGTAGCCATTATGTTAGAGATAGTACCAAAATGTTTTGCCAAAGAAATGCAATCAGAAGCATGGATTACCAAAATGAAACAAATCATTCCATCATTTGGTTACTCATTAAATGATAACCCAGCATTATGCCAAGCCGTTATTAAGAAGACAAGCAAAACCTTAAATTTAGAGAAGTAGATTTGAATTTTTGTTTACTTTTGCACTTTTAATAAGAAATCTAAAATCTAATATCGTAATTCAAGAATATGATTATCCCAATATACGGCTACGGTGAACCTGTTCTAAGAAAAGTAGCAATGGCAGTTACACCCGACTATCCCAACCTAAAAGACATCATTGCAAACATGTACGACACAATGTATAACGCCTATGGAGTCGGACTAGCTGCGCCACAAGTAGGCATAGCCATTCGTTTGTTTACTATCGATACTTCTCCTTTTAGTGACGACAAAGATTTATCCAATGAACAACAAAACCAACTAAAAAACTTCAAAAAAACATTTATTAATGCAAAAATTCTAAAAGAAGAAGGCGAAGAATGGAGTTTTAACGAAGGATGTTTGAGCATTCCAGATGTTCGTGAAGACGTTTTCCGAAAAGAACAAATTACGATAGAATATTGCGAAGAAGACTTTGTGATGAAAACCGAAGTCTATGATGGATTAATTGCTCGAGTTATTCAACACGAATACGACCACATTGAAGGAATATTGTTTACCGATAAAATCTCATCGCTAAAAAAAACATTAATCAAAAAGAAATTGCAAAACATCATGGACGGAAAAGCTTTTCCAGACTATCGCATGAAATTTGCTAACAAAAAAGGAAGATAATTTTTGAAATACTATATATTTGCAACCAATAAAAAAATAAGATGAACGTAGAGAAAATACTAGCCATTTCAGGTAAACCTGGTCTATTTACTTTAAAATTACAAACCCGAACAGGATTCGTTGCAGAATCATTAATAGACGGAAAAAAAATTACCGTAGGATTGCGTAGCAACGTAAGCCTATTGAGTGAAATTTCCATTTACACCTATAGCGAAGAAAAACCTTTAGTCGAAATCATGCGTGCCATAGCCATCAAAGAAAACGAAGGACCAACACCAGTAACTACCAAAGACGATCCCGCTAAACTAGCAGAATACTTTACCCAAATCCTTCCAGAATACGACAAAGAAAGAGTATATGCGTCCGATATAAAAAAACTAATCAATTGGTACAACCTGCTTCAAAGCAAAGGATTAGTTTCCAAAGAAGAACCCAAAGTAGAAAACGCAGAAACAATTAAAGAACAAGTAGTAGAACAAGTAAAAGAAGAAAAAACAACTAAGAAAGCTACTAAGAAAAAAGATTAATTCTTTTTCTTATATTTATTTTAAAAAGTCCATTGCACATTTGTAATGGGCTTTTCCTTTTTTAAGCACTTACCTTTCCCCTACTGATTTCGCCACTCCCGACAGCAATCTTTCCATTCCCAACGGCAATCTCTTCACTCCAGACGGCAACCTTTTCAATCCCGACGGCAATTTCTCCGTTCCCTATGGCAATCTCTCCGTTCCCGATGGCAATCTCTCCACTCCCGACGGCAATCTTTTCAATCCCGACGGCAATCTCTCCACTCCCGATGGCAATCTCTCAACTCTCGACAGCAATCTCTTCATTCCCGATAGCAATCTCTTCACTCCCGACTGCAATTTCTCCGTTCCCGACGGCAATTTCTCCATTCCCGACGGCAATTTCTTCGTTCCCGACGGCAATTTCTCCGTTCCCGACGGCAATTTCTTCATTCCCGACGGCAATTTCTTCACTCCCGACAGCAATCTCTCCATTCCCAACAGCAATCGTTTCAATCCAAATACCAAACATTTTTAATTCTTAACTCTTAACTTTTTCTATAAAATGTGGAAAACCGTAAAATTTAGGAAAACCACTTATTTAGATTTGTTAATAACTAGATTACACACTTCGTTATAAATTGTAGGAAATTATTAAATTTGAAATTATTACATACTATAGTAATTCATGGCATTAAGTTGGAATGAAATAAAAGACCGAGCGCTTCGTTTTTCGAAAGAATGGGCAGATACTACCCGAGAGGAAGCGGATGCAAAACCTTTTTTGGATGCTTTTTTTAATGTGTTTGGCATTACCCGAAAAAAGATTGGAACCTTTGAACATAAGGTAAAAAAAATATCGGATGCCGATGGGTATATCGATTTGCTTTGGAAAGGTACTATTTTGATTGAAATGAAAAGCCGAGGTCAAAACCTTGATAAAGCATTTCAACAAGCCAAAGATTATACTCATGGGCTGAAACAAAATGAGTTGCCCAAATATATATTGGTGTGCGATTTTGATGAATTCAGGTTGTATGATACCGAAGAGCAAAAAACAATAACTTTCAAGTTGCACGAACTGATGGATAATGTGCAACACTTTGGATACATTATAGGGTATCAAAAGAAAGTGTATAAAGAACAAGACCCAGCCAATATTAAAGCAGCCGAACTGATGGGAAAACTGCACGACAGATTGGAAGAAATTGGGTATGTGGGGCATCCGTTAGAGGTGTATTTGGTGCGCATTTTGTTTTGCTTGTTTGCCGAGGATACCACTATTTTTAATAAAGAACAATTTGCCGATTATATAGTACAACGCACCAACGAAGACGGCAGCGACTTGGCGGCCAAAATTCAAGAGTTGTTTCAAGTACTGAATACGCCTGTTGACAAACGCTTTAAAAATTTGGATGAACAACTGAATGAGTTTCCGTATGTAAACGGAAAATTATTTGAAGAAGTATTGCCTACCGCTAGTTTTGATAGCAAGATGCGCCAAGCGTTGTTGGATTGTTGCTACATTGATTGGAGCAAAATATCGCCGGCTATTTTTGGTTCCATGTTTCAAAGTGTGATGAACCCCAAAGAACGCCGCAATCTTGGAGCACATTATACCAGCGAAACCAACATTTTGAAACTCATTAAACCTTTGTTTCTTGACGAACTTTGGGCAGAGTTTGAAAGCATCAAAACCAATAAAAACAAACTCGCCGAGTTTCATAAACGCATTAGTACGTTGAAGTTTCTCGACCCCGCCTGTGGTTGTGGTAACTTCTTGGTGATTACCTATAGAGAGTTGCGTTTGCTAGAGTTGGAAATACTGCGGGCTACCTATAAAAGCGGACAAGGCGTATTGGATGTGAGCCAAATTATTTGATTGGATGTCGACATGATGGCGGGTATAGAATATGAAGAATTTCCGGCACGCATAGCCGAAGTAGCCATGTGGTTGATAGACCACCAGATGAACCTGATGATTAGCAATGAGTTTGGGCAATATTTTGCGCGCTTGCCATTAAAGAAGGCGGCGAAGATTGTGCATGGTGATGCATTAGAAACCGATTGGCAAAGCTTATTAAACCCGGTAAATTCAATTGATGTAATTGCTAATCATACTAATATTTATTTAAGTAACGAACCTGTTTCAGAATATAAAATTGTAAATGTTCAAACCAATACTTTTGAGGTACACAAAAACAAAAAACCAGAACCTAAAAAAGAAATTAAGTTTGATTATATCATAGGTAATCCGCCTTTTATTGGTTCAAATATCATGAGCCAAACACAACGCAATGCAATAGTTAAAGAATTTAATAATATACAAGGAAGTGGTGTTTTAGATTATGTAACAGGATGGTACTTAAAAGCTGCAAAGTATATACAAAATACTAAGACTAAAGCAGCATTCGTTTCAACAAACTCAATAGTACAAGGAGAACAAACCAGTATTTTATGGGGACAAATGATAAATGTTTATGGAATAAAAATACATTTTGCACATCGTACTTTTAAATGGAGCAATGAAGCCAAAGGTAATGCAGCAGTATATTGTGTAATAGTTGGATTTGCAAATTATGACACTACTAATAAAAGAATATTTGAATATGAAGATATAAGAGGTATAGCTCAAGAACTTAAGGTAAAAAATATTAATCCATATCTAGTTGACGCTAAAGATAATTTTATAGGTAAAAGAACAAAACCACTTTGTGATGTTCCTAGAATATTAAAAGGCAATTATTATGCAAAGAGCGAAGGTTTAATTATCGAAAAAGAGGATTTAGAATTTCTTGAAACAAATGAACCAAATGCAAAAAAGTATATAAAATATTTAATTGGAGCAGACGAATTTATTAATAATAAAAAACGCTATTGTCTATGGTTGGTTGATTGTCCACCAGACGAGTTAAGAAAAATGCCTTTGGTTATAGAACGTATTAACAGAGTGAAACAAGACAGATTAGGCAGTAGCGACAAAGCAATGCAAAAACTTGCCAATACGCCTACATTATTTCGTGAAACAAACAATCCTGATAGTTGCCTAGTAATACCTGTAGTGTCATCTGAAATAAGAAAATATATTCCGATGGGTTTCATTGATAAAAATACTATATCTACAAATGGAAACTTGATAATGCCTGATGCTACTACATATCATTTTGGAGTATTAATGTCCTCAATGCATATGGCTTGGGTTAAAACAACTTGTGGTAGATTGAAAAGTGACTTTAGATATTCAAAAGATATCGTTTATAACAACTACCCATGGCCAGAACACCCAACCGAAAAACAAAAACAAGCCATAGAAGACAAAGCGCAAAAGGTGTTGGAGGTTAGAGCGAGTTTTTCCGAGAGTTCACTGGCCGATTTGTATCATCCGCTAACCATGCCACCAGCACTAGTAAAAGCCCACAACGAACTAGACAAAGCCGTTGATGCCGCCTATAGCAAACAAGACTTTAGCAGCGAAGCCAAACGCATGGAGTTTCTATTTGAGTTGTATGAAAAGTATACTGCGGGGTTGTTTGTGAAGGAGAAGAAGAAAATTTAAATTATAAAATATGGAAACAATTAAAGCAATTAAACCTGGTCCGAAACCTAAGAAAGAAGATGGCACGCCTGATAAAAGAAGAAGAGTAACACCTGAAACAAAGCCAAAGCATCCAGGCTTAAAACCACATAAACATAAACCCGGGGATTAAAAATATTAAACTTAATGGAATAATTACATATAGCATATTTTATAAATGTTATAAATAGTCAATAACTTAAAATTATTAGAAATGATTATCAATAAAAAAAGAATCGTAAATATTGAATTGTATTGGCATCTTATTGAAGATGAAAACGAGTTCTATATAGGTGTTAATGATATTAACAGGTTCAATAATAAATTGACTCAAATTGGTTTTTCTCAAAATTTAGAGCTTGGAGAAACAATATTGCCAAAAATAGTTGGTCCAGTTACAAGATTTAATGCTGAAGGGAAAAATAACAAATTGAAAAATTTACCAAAAGAAACCGCTTATAGACAAGTAATGTGGAAATGGAAACAGTTTATAGGTGGTGGAAATTTTGAAGAAGTTGAAGAAGTAAGAGATGTCCCTTATGAAAGATATCAAGTTGAATTCATTCAACCACCTAGTGAAGAATTATCAATTGTAGAAGTTGATAATCAAAAAATGGTTTTATCATCAAGAATATTAAAGACAGAGGCTAATTCAATTAAAGCAAGAAACATATTTAACATTTTTTTTGAGATATTTGGTGAATGTATGATGTTAAATACCGACTTAAATAGATTAAGATTGCCAGAAATACAAAGAAAAAATTGGACAGTTTTACCACCAGGTGAATACCCTTTTGAAGCAATACAAGAACAAATTAATCATGGTCTTCAAGCTGTTAATAATAGGAATAGTAGAATAATTAAATACAGAATACAAAAGATTTCTAGTTTCGAACCAAATTTTATTGCAATTGGAAATGGAGGATTTACTGGATATTGGATTTTTGGATTTCCAAATAACAATATTTTTTTACTTGAGAGTGTCTATCCTAATAATGCTACCTATGCACTTGGTGAAAACTGGGAAAATATAAGTAGAATGACTAAGTCAGAAATATTAAGAAATGATTTTCATATTGCAAGAGTTGTACATAGATTAAGTTGGAATGAAGAAATAGATAGGCTTTTGAGATGATAAGTAAACAACTTAATTATTCGAAAATATTGCTAACATTAGACAAACTATAATTTAATAAGATATATTATATTGTATATATTTTAATAATAAAACAAATTTTAAGTAAAATCAGTTAATTATGAATGATAAAGAAAAACCACAGAAACCAACAAACGAATCAGAGAGACCAACTGATGGAGGTTCAACATTTATTACTTTGAATGATGAAACACCAGGTACAAATACCACAAACAAAGACTAACCAGTATAGTAAAGTTTTAAAAGCTTTATTATAGGAATTTGAAATATCAGTTAAATGTTTGCCATTAATATCAATTGAATTTTGATAAGTATATAGAATATTTATTCGTGTTTGTTTATTTGTTTTGGAAGTTATTTTACTAAAGTTATTTGGGGTAATGCCGTTAAACCTTAAACCTAAAGGTGTAATAGCTTTTCTTGTATGATAAATAATTATTCCACCAAAAAATACTATGGAATAAAAAATATAACTTTTAAGTGAAAAGAATTTAAAATCTAATATATCAACAACTGTGTATCCAAAAACAGCTAACATCAAAGTTAACAAATAAAATAATCTATTTCTTGTTTCTCTTATGGAGTCGTTAATATGAATAAGTATATCTTTTGCTTCACTTAACTGAGTATTAAATAATTCTTTTTTTGTTTTCATAGTCGTAAAATTAATTTTTTTTCATTAATACTTTTAAAATATTAAGGTTTATTAATATACATGACTTCGTGGTATAAAAAAAGAACAGTAATGGATTCCCACTTTCGCGGGAATGACAAAGGATAGAAAAAAGAAAGATAAGTTAAAAACCAATGTGCCAACCCACTCAAAATATAAAATTCTGCACCTGCAAATCAAAATCGACTGAGCGGTTGAAGCATTATTGGAGTTGGTTTCGGTTAGACAAGGAAAAAAATGAGTTTCTAATAGGAGAAGTTATTTTTCCCTATGAGTTTATAGATCCTAATTATAAGGACAACCACAAACGCTATGAACAACGTGTAAATGAAAATGACGCTTTTGATAGCAGTATTGATTGTAAAGAAGGCGATTTGTTTTTAATCGTTTGCAACAATGATGATTTTTATAAACGGGTTGAATATTGCTTTGAGTATAAAAAGAACAAATGGCGCCGTGTAGAGTCGGATGTTTTTGAAAGAATGAGCAAATATGATGAAGTGATGTTTGGGAAAATAAAGAAGAAATAAAAAAACAATCTGTGTCAATCTGTGTAATTCGTGACTAAAAAAATAATTTGTGAAAATTTGTGTAATTTGTGTAATTTGTGGCTAAAAAAACAAACAACATAAACCAAAACAAAAAACAATCTGTGTTAATCCAATCCGTGGCTAAAAAAATAATTTGTGAAAATTTGTGTAATTTGTGGCTAAAAAAACAAACAACATAAACCAAAACAAAAAACAATCTGTGTTAATCCAATCCGTGGCTAAAAAAATAATTTGTGAAAATTTGTGTAATTTGTGGCTTAAAAAACAAACCAAAACAAAAAACAATCTGTGTTAATCCAATCCGTGGCTAAATAAAATAATTTGTGAAAATTTGTGTAATTTGTGGCATAAAAAAAGCTAATGCAAATTTCAAACCCATGCCAGCAAACACAACAACAATCAAAATCCCGTTAAAAATAATAGCTTTGTATCCGATACCAAAGCAAACAACATACACAAAGCACCTACTCTACCGTTTCCAATCTTTTGTCAATAACACGTTCCATATAATCTTGAACAAAAGCTTTGCAACGAATTCCGATAGCTTCCATCTCAGGCGTTTTGCTCTTGATTAAATTGTGCTTAAAGTCCTTATCATCTTTAGCATAATAACCTACAATTTTGTTACCGTCAAAAGTGCACATATAATTACCCATCATAAATCGGTACAAACGTTCAGAATACTTAATCACAAAAGGCGGCACCTGCTTTTCGCCAACAAGGCTTCTACCCCAACTACGAAAAGGTTTTTGATACCCAATCATATCAAGTAACGTCGGATAAATATCTATTTGTTGTGCCCAATCATCATTTACACCCACATATTTTTCATTAGAAGAATAAAACAATATAGGCACCGTGTTTCTATTACCTTCTTTGAGGTATTCATCATAAGCTACAGTATTTCCGTGATCTGCCACCAATACAAAAATAGTATTGTCAAACCAAGGCTCTTTCTTGGCAGCGGCAAAGAATTTCTGTAAAGCAAAGTCGGTATAGCCAATACATTGATTAATGTTAACCTTACCTTTCGGAAACTTTCCAGCATATTTTTCAGGAACCTTATACGGTTCGTGCGAAGAAACCGAAAAAAGAGTAGCCATAAAAGGCTGTTTCTTTTTAGATAGCTCTCTGTTAAAATATTGAAAAAAAGGTTCATCCCATATACCCCAAACACCGTCAAAGTCGTCATCATTATTATATTCGGTTTTGCCATAATAATGGTCATAACCCAATATGTTTCCAAAGCCTAAAAAACCCATAGAACCATTAGGAGCACCATGAAAGAACGAGGTATCATATCCTTCCGATTTTAAAGTAGATACCAACGAGGTTATCTTCTGCTTAGGATAAGGAGATGACGTAAAAGCTTCTTCAAACGATGGTATTCCAGCAATTATAGAAGAAACCCCGTGTATTGATTTCCATCCGTTGGCATAGGCATTGGTATAAATAAGACTATGCTGAGCCAAAGAATCTATAAATGGCGTGTAGCCTTCATAGTCGGGAATTTTAGTATTTCGATTAAAAGCACCGCTATATTCTCTACCATAGCTTTCCAAGATGAAGATAACAATGTTGGGCTTTGTCGAAGGATTATTTTGATAATGTTTAATAGGCACTAGGAGAGAGTCAATAGTTTGTTTAGAAACTAAATTAATCTTCTTAAAAGTATTGCTACTCCAAGTTCTAATGATAGCAAAAGGCGTGTTTAGCACAAAGTCAGACTGAGAAGCATTAGTCACATAGCGGCTTGCATCCAACAAATTAATTGGACGGGTACTTTTCTTAAAGTCACCTCTGATGCCTCCAATAGACAAAGTAACAATGACTAAAAACATGGCAAAGCTAAAAGCAAAGTACTTAACGTTTAATTTTGGTATCAAATGTGTAACTTTATAACGCTTGTAGAGCAGAATCCAAACAATTGACACCAACAAAAACAATACAAAGACGTGCCAGTAATTCAACAGAAAATTAAAAAACAATAACAATTTGTTTTGCTCATGCTCAAGCGTATCCATCGAGGCTCTAGTGCTTCGTCCGAAAGTATATCGATAATAAATAAAGTCTATAAAATTGGTAGCGTAAGCAAAAAGGTTAGTCGAAAAGTAAAGATAGAAAAGGAATTTTTGAAACCCTTTCTGCGTATTTATCTTTAGCGGAAGAATAGACAAGAGAATGAACAACGAATTGATGTATAAAATAGCAGTGGTATCAAAAGTTATCCCATGAAAAGACAACAAAAAGAAATCGGATAAAGATTCTATTTTAATCAGTTGAGGATTGTAGCAAAAGAACAGTAAACGTGCAATAGAATAGAATAGAAATGCTAAAAAAATACGGTAAGCTAAAGCCTTATATTCATTTATTCGAGGAAATTTTTGCATAGTCATTAATCGCTTTAAGAAATACAAAACTACATATTTCGAAAGTATTTATAGTATATTTTAAATTATTATTGTGATTGAATACAAATATCCTTAATTTGCATAAAATTTGACTCAATGACTGCTATCACACGCCTGTTTGACTTTCCTTATCACCAATTAAAAAGAAATAATATCCCCAATAGTCTTGTTACCAAACACGATGGCCAATGGGTTAGTACTTCTACTCAAGAATATATCGATAAAGCCAATACAATTTCAAGAGCTTTGCTCCGATTGGGTGTTGAAAAGAATGATAAAATAGCTATAATATCAACAAACAACCGAACCGAATGGCACATTATGGATATTGGCATCCTCCAAGTGGGAGCACAAAATGTACCGATTTATCCAACAATCAGTGAAGATGATTATGAATATATTTTAAACCATTCTGAAGCCAAATATTGTTTTGTTTCTGATGACGAAGTCATGAGGAAAATAAACCTCAAAAAACATAAAGTACCCAACATCATCGAAGTCTATTCTTTTAACACATTATCCGATTGCAAAAACTGGTCCGAATTGTTAGCATTAGGAAAAGACGAAAGCAATCAAACCACCGTAGAAGATCGAAAAAAAAATGTGAAATCAGAAGAACTGGCTACCATCATTTACACATCGGGAACAACCGGAAAACCAAAAGGCGTGATGCTTTCACACAATAATATTGTATCCAATGTACTCGACAGTGCCAATAGAATTCCGTTTGATGAAGGAAAAAGTATTGCACTAAGCTTCTTGCCCATTTGTCATATCTATGAACGAATGGTTACTTACATCTATCAATATTATAGCGTATCAATTTACTTTGGCGAATCAATAGAAAAGATTGGTGAAAATGTAAAAGAAGTGCGTCCAACGGTAATGACTGGTGTTCCTAGACTTACTGAGAAAGTATATGAAAAGATAGTTGCCAAAGGTTCCGAACTAAGCGGTATCAAAAGAAAATTATTCTTTTGGGCAATCACTGTTGGCGAAAAGTACGAACCTTATGGTGCTAATGGTTGGTGGTATGAACTACAGCTAAAGATAGCTCGCAAACTAATTTTTAGTAAATGGAAAGAAGGCTTGGGTGGAAGATTAGACTTGATAGTCAACGGAAGTGCTGCAATGCAACATAGATTATTGCGCATCTTTGCAGCAGCCGAAATCTACATTATGGAAGGTTATGGTCTAACCGAAACTTCACCTGTAATCTCAGTAAATGATTTACGAAATAATGGTTTCCGAATAGGAACCGTAGGTCACGTTATAAACAATGTTGAAGTAAAAATTGCAGCAGATGGCGAAATTTTGTGCAAAGGACCAAATGTGATGATGGGATATTACAAAGATGCCCAATTAACTGCGGAAGCAATAGTTGACGGATACTTTCATACAGGTGATATTGGAGAAATAGACAACGATGGTTTCTTAAAAATTACCGATAGAAAGAAAGAAATGTTTAAGACATCGGGCGGAAAATACATAGCACCTCAACTCTTGGAGAATGCTATGAAACAATCACGTTTCATTGAACAAATTATGGTTATTGGCGAAGGCGAAAAAATGCCTGCTGCTTTCATTCAACCCAACTTTGCTTTCATAAAAGAATGGGCTGCTATTCATAAGATTGATATTGGAACCACAACTGCCGAGATTAGTAAAAATCCTCAAGTAATAGAGCGCATCCAACAAGAAGTTGAAACTATCAATGAAAAGTTTGGTCATTGGGAAAAGATAAAGCGTTTTGAGCTTACACCCGATGTATGGTCAATAGAAGGCGGACATCTAACACCAACCTTGAAATTGAAACGTAAAGTTGTTAAAGAACTTTACAAAGATTTATATCAGAAGATATATGCTTAAATACTTTAATAAAGAAAACCTCGTAAATCAAATGATTACGGGGTTTTTTGTATAATTTTAAGTTCAAATATTATCTCTTAATAATTCGCAATGCTTTTTGATTATCGTCTTGAGAGATGATTATATTATATACTCCAGAAGGATAAAGTTCTCCTATTGTTAACGTTGAAACTTTATCTGCTTCAGTACTTATATCCTCAATTAACCTTCCAACTGTATCATAAATTTTTATAGTAAGAGTGTTATCGCTTGAAGAGACTAAGTTAATATTGAAGTGGTAATTAAAAGGATTAGGACTTATCTTAACTTCAAATATATCTTTCTTTTGCGATTCTCTTGCTACAACAGCATTTAGATCACAACTTTTTCCAAAAGGTCCAAAAACACCATGTATTTTTATAGCCACTGAAACACTATAATTTTTTCCAAGCTGTGCTCCTTCAAACATATTAAGTTTAAAATTGGAATAGTTTCTTTCAATTTCTCCAACTGTAATTACTTCATCATCTACAACTTCTTCCAAGAGAATCTTGTAAGTAGGAAATCCAACATAAGGAATTATATCATACGTTTGATTTAAATCAGTTATTTGGCTATCGCAATACAGTGCTGCTATTTCAGTAGTTGGAAAATAAGGTGTTTTTAAAATACATTCTGCTCCATAATTAGACCAAATCTCAATGCCATTTACCAACATTTTATAGTGAACCGATATTGAATATTGTGTGTCATAATTTAAGATAATACCTTGAAAAGCACTAAGACTAGAAAAACGACTACTATTCGGAATAGTATAATAATAAGCAGGTGTTGAGCTAGTATCTGAGGTTAATCTAATTCTAAATTGATAATAGATAGCATAAATAACTGGATTTGCAGCGATGGTAGTACTCATAGTAGTCAATTGACTTCCACAGGTTGGAGCACTTAAACCAATGATGGGCAAACTAGGCGTATTTATTATGCATTCTTCTCCATAATCCGAGAGTAACTCTATTCCATTATTTTGCATACTATATTGTACAGAAATTGAATAGGCTGTCTCATATTGAAGATTTAAACCTATAAAAGAGTTTGCAGAAAGAAATCGATTTGAAGTTTGAACATAATAGTATGTTGGTGATTGTCCATTATCACTAGCTTTGCGTATTCTAAACCTATAATAGTTTGCATTAAAACCTGAATTGGCAGCAATGGTTGAATTTAAAGTTGCCAATGTGCTATTACAATAAGCTGAGTTCAAAGTTATAGCAGGAATTCCTTGGCTAGTAACAGTAATTGAAGGTAACCCAAATGGTGCTATTTCATCATTAATAACTGCGGCAACTCTTATCTGATATTGGGTGGCATAGCCTCTAATATCCGTTGGAATGGTAAAGTATCTTGCAAAAGTACCTGTTTGAATGAACTCTCTAACTTGTCCATTAGTTAGGTTTTTTATTTGATAAAAATAACCCAAACTACTTGCGCCTGGATGATTGTAAATTGAAGCCGAAAGTGACGTTGCAAAATTAGTTATTATAATGGGATTATTAATAGATATGGTTATTGCAGCACAACCTTCAGATTTTGAGCCATCACAATTGTCATCAATATTATTCCAACATATCTCTGTAGCATTGGGATTAATACTTGAAATCGAATCATCACAATCCAAGTTATTGGTAACATAACCTACTGGTTGATCACATTGTGTGATATAGGTTGTACTATTACCAAAACCATCTCCATCAACATCGGCATAGAAGGTTTGTTGAAGACATGGATTAAGGACATATTCTACATGTAAAACTGGGGCATAATTGCTTTGACCGTCAAAGGATTTTGCTATTCTAGTATTGGTTGGCAAATTGCCACCATATAAAATAAACGCCATTGCATTGCCCGAATTCCAACCTTGACGATTTACAATTTCTTGTACAACTGAGTTTAAACTTGGAGTTTGTTTAACATCATATTCGTGCAGCCATGCATCAGGATTCCAGTTTACAATAGCTGTTGTTCTTGTTCTAGAGCTAATATCATAGGCTGTAGTGGTGTAGGCTGGCGGATTATCCGCAGCTTGACCAGCAATATTTATAGTAACATTACCACTATTAATTTCATCAACAGTAAATTTTATATAAGCCGAAGTAATGGTTGCGTTTTGTGGAATAGCTAAATTTGCAAATCGTAAACCAACATATTGAGGATCCGTCTCTTCATCCGTATAAAGTTCTAAATCGGAGCTTGTTAAACTTATAGAACCGTTGTTAAAACGATTTTCTTCAGCATCATTGTTACTCGCATTTACTTTAACATCAATTGTTCCAGAAACAACACCTATTTTAAATGTTATATATTTTACCAAAGTGTTAGACGTCTGAACATCATGTGCTATAACTTCAATAGTATAAGTCCCCGAAGGTAGGTTAGATGTGTTTGGAATTACAACACCAAAAGTAGTATCCGATGCATCAGTATCAGTTAATGTTTGTCCATTAAATTTGAATTCAACAAAATCAACTACTGCATTTGTATTTACAGTAACAGGAATAGTAGCAACTCCATTTGAAAACACTTGATTGTTTGTTGGAGCAGTAATAGCAAGCGTTATACCACTTGATGCAGACATATCATAAGGAAGGGTAAATTGGCTAGAAGTTTGTGTTCTATATTGATTTAATACTGGTGAATACGTTTTAAATTCAATAACACTTCTTGAAGGACGGAATTTCATCATTCTTAAAAACCCATTCCCACCATTGGTATCTTCTTGATAATTACTCATTCTAATGTAAAGTGGTTTTCCACAGGAATTTATTAAATCCAATTCGGCTTCCCCAGGAGTAATTGGGTCACCGTGATAATGCGCACAAAGAATTAAAAAAACATTACAATGCTGCGCTAAAACATCGTTCAAAACGGCTTGTACATTTCCAGAATCAGTAACCGAATTATCATCTCTAATAAAACCATGAGTAGAAATTATAGCTCTTCTGTCAGGAAAAGCATCTAAAACATCATTAAGCCATTGTTGAGACTGAAAAGGAAAATTGAATTCTAAAGCAATGTTGATAAAGTCCATTCCACCAGCAGAGAATAGGACATAGTTATTTTTCCACAAGCGATTGGTATAATTTTCATCATCGGTTGTAACTACATCATTCGTTCCACCCATATAACCACCATACCAAGGATACTCTTCATAGCTAGGAATACCTAGTCCATCAGCAATAGAAATTGCTGTTGTAGCTGGGAAATTTTTATCGTATAATGTCGCTTCACCAGTATTGGCATTTATGGCATTATAATCATGGTTTCCTGGAGCAACACCAATTGCAATATCGCTTTGGTTTAAATTGTTGAGTGCTTGTCTTGCTCTTTGCCATTGAATAGCTTCACTATAATCAACTATATCACCAAGATGATCTACTAAAACGATGTTTAGGTTTACTTTTTGATTAATAATCCACTGGGTTTGATCAATAAATAGTTGAAAATTTGTTGGGCTGTATGTATAATGCTGTGTATCTGGTAGTGCTATCACAGTAAAGTCAGCATTTCCTGGAGGAAGAGTACTCGATTCTTCTGTCACTGCTTTTGGTGTTTTAAAACTGTATTGCTGCGAAAGCGTATCGTCTTTTTTTATAATAAAAAAGTAATTGGTATCTGGCAATAAATCTAATAATTCCACGTTGATATTAAATTCTGCAGTATCTAAAACTATTGACGCTGTATAACACAGATAGTCTAATCCTTCGTCTTTTGTGCCATAATAGATAACAATGCTTTCCTTTTTCTTGTCTATCTTGATGCCATCCTCATTTGGTACCAATCGCTTATTTTCAGCACTCTGAATAGTGTTATTGAAAATAAAAGAAAGTAGTAACAAGAAATAGATAAAAGTAGATTTCTTTAGTGACATACCTAAAACAAGTTTTAATTTTAGGCTAAATTAGTTCGTTAACAATCACCTAACATAAAAACAAACTCTTTTTTCGATGAATTGATAGGAATAGTAGTTGAATTACATCTTAAAGTAATGTTATTAATTCCCTTTTTATTTTGAAATATCCTTTAGAAAATAATGATTAGAAGTAAAAAGTATTTTGAATTTTCTTAATGCGGTAATTTATCTTTAAAAACACCATATACAAATGTACCCAAAGTAGCACCTACTAATATTAATCCAACCGATAGAAATCCGGCACCAAGAAGAATAAAAATTGGCCCAGGACAAGACCCAACTAATGCCCATCCAAGACCAAAAAGTGTTCCACCAATCCAGTATCTAGCATTTCCAATTTCTTTATCTTGAATTTCAATAGGTTTTCCTTTGATGTCTTTTAGTTGTTTTCTTTTTATAATTTGTATTCCTATAATTCCTGTTACCACAGCCGTCATAATTATTCCATACATGTGAAAGGATTGGAAATGAAACATTTCATAAATTCGGTACCAAGAAACTGCTTCAGATTTGGTTAATACAATTCCGAAAATAAATCCAACGAGTAAATATTTTAATAATTTCATTTGTAGTTAATTTAAAAGTAGTGGTAACAAAAAGTAAGACATCAACAAACCGCCAATAAAAAATCCGATAACTGCTTTTAGTGACGGGATTTGTAGGTTACTTAATCCAGAGATAGCGTGACCAGAAGTACATCCACCAGCATATCGGGAACCAAAACCAATTAATAAACCACCTAAAAGAAGTATTGTAATTATTTTTGGAGAGGAAAAGACTTGTTCACCAAATAGATAATCAGGAAGTAGTTTTCCATTTGGAGCATCAATTCCCAAAGCAGAAAGTTCTGTTACTGTTTTTGGATTAACAGCTACATTATCTGGTCTTTGCATGAAGTGAACTGCTACATATCCGCCAATCATAGCACCAAGTACAACAACAAAGTTCCAACGCTGTGCTTTCCAATCCCAATCGAAAAAAGACACCTTCTTTCCTATTCCGGTCATGGCACATAAAGAACGAAGATTGGAAGACATACCAAAAGTTTTACCAAAATAAGTAAGTACTAACATTATGATTCCAATTATAAAACCTGAAACAGACCAATGCCATGTTGCTGAAAGAAACTCCATTTTTTAATTAATTTTTGCAAAAATAGGAATTCAAACTAAGTATTGTGGCTAAAAATGTATAATTTTATGGACTATTTTTTTAATTAAAATAAATTAGGTACACTTTTTGAAATGCAGATTACCAAACAAATTGTTATGAAAACTACATTAAAAACTATCAGTTTGATTACTACTTTATTTCTTATAAATGCTTGTGTAAGCACACGATTGACTATAAAAAACATTGATGACAATGCTCCATCACCAGTATTGGTTAATAAAGACCAATTTTTAGTAACCGAATATAGTTCTGATAAAAAATATGGATATGACCCAGATTATCCCATTAATGTATTTTACAAAAACACTAATGACGACAACTTAAATGCTAATCGGTTTTTAAACGCTTTAGCTGGTCCAAAAGGAGAAGCTATTTTTTATACAAAAATTGAGACCTGTTGCCCGTTTCCAAGCAAAAGAACTGATATGGGTGCAGGGTTGTTAGATGTATATGAAATAAGCTGGAAAGGACAATCAAAACCAGTACGTTTATATTTGAATATCTATGAAAAAGGATATTTATATATTCCGCTTGGATTTAGTATAAAAAAATAAATTTTCTTCATAAAATATTCTTAAATTAGCGGTTTTTAAACCCACATATTAATGAATATTAAAGAAATACCTCAAATAAAAAATACTGACAGCAATCAGTTTTTCCTATTAGCAGGTCCATGTGCCATTGAAGGAGAAGAGATGGCTATGAAAATTGCAGAAAGACTAGTATCCATCACCAATAAATATAAAATACCTTTTGTATTTAAAGGTTCCTTTAAAAAAGCCAATCGTTCAAGAATAGACAGTTTCTCAGGAATTGGGGACGAAAAAGCTTTAAAAATTCTTAGAAAAGTTAGTGAAACTTTTCAAATACCAACAGTTACCGATATTCATACCAATGAAGATGCTGCTAAAGCTGCACAATACGTTGATGTATTACAGATTCCAGCTTTTTTAGTTCGTCAAACCGACTTAGTGGTTGCCGCAGCGACTACTGGTAAAATTGTAAACCTAAAGAAAGGACAATTTATGAGTCCAGAAAGCATGAAACATGCAGTTCAAAAAGTATTAGATTGTCAAAATAATAACGTTATGGTAACCGATAGAGGAAGTATGTTTGGTTATCAAGATATGGTAGTCGATTATAGAGGAATTCCAACCATGCAAAGTTTTGCTACTACAGTATTAGATGTTACTCATTCACTTCAACAACCCAATCAAATGGCTGGAGTAACTGGAGGAAGACCCGAAATGATAGAAACTATTGCAAAAGCAGGAATAGCTGTTGGTGTTGATGGTATTTTTATCGAAACTCATTTTGACCCAAAAAACGCAAAAAGTGATGGTGCCAACATGTTGCATTTAGATCTTTTTGAAGGCCTGATGACTAAATTAGTAGCCATTAGAAAAACAATAAATTCATTTTAAATTATATTCTATTACACTTTGAAAAAATTAATTCTTTTCGTCGTTTTGGTTACTTTTTGTGTTGGTCAAAAAAGTTATTGTCAAGATAGTAAAACTACTAATCCTGATAAATATACTAAACATAATAAAGGTAAAATGTATATTTATTGGGGTGGAAACAGAGACAATTATACAAAATCTAATATACATTTTAAAGGAGCTGATTATGATTTTACACTTTATGATGTTGTAGCAGAAGATAAACCCAAAGGATGGCATATTGATTATATAAATCCTGGTAGAATGACCATTCCGCAAACAAACTTTCGAATTGGCTATTTTATTACTGATCATTATAATATCTCCTTAGGTGTAGATCACATGAAATATGTAATGGAACAAAATAGAGCCGTCAATTATAGCGGATACTATCCAAACCCAGGAAATTATGGAGAAATTTTACCCAATAATCAAGTATTACTTACCGAAGATTTCCTTACTTTTGAACATACCGATGGTTTAAATTATGTCAATACTGAATTTTCTAGAGTTGATGATTTATCGGGTTTATTAAAATTACCAAATACAGATAAATTTCAATTAAATATAACAGAAGGTGTTGGTATTGGTGTATTATATCCAAAAACGAATGCCAAAGTTTTGGGAAATGAAAGACATGATGATTTTCATATTTCAGGATATGGAGTATCTGCCAAAGTAGGATTAAACTTCACCTTTTTTAAACACTTTTTTATTCAAACAGAATTAAAAGGAGGTTACATTAATATGAATGACATTAGAACAACCAAAGACTCTGCTGATAGTGCTTCGCAAGAATTTTTCTTTTTACAAAGAATAATAGCTGTTGGAGGAATCTTTCAATTATAATTACTGACAACAACTAAACCAAAAATTTTATGAAAAGAATTACGTTATTATTGTTGAGTTTCTTTTTTTCTTTCACGGGCTATTCACAATTAGCGCTTGAAGGATTTGAATCAACCACAGGACCAGATGCACTTCCTTCTACAAACTGGACATTGGGTACAGGAAATTGGTTGGTGTTTGACAATGGAGTGCCTACCGTTAATCGTTGGGGAATTTCTACTGTTACCACACCACCAACACAAGTGTATCAAGGAACTAATGCTGCCTACATGGCACGCGAGACTAATTTTTCGGCAGGTCAAACTATAGAAGACTACTTAGCGTCGCCTGTATTTACAGTTCCAACCAATGGACAGCTTCGTTTTTGGACAAGAGGTTTCTTCCTTGGGAATCAAGGAACCGTTTATCAAATAAAAGTCGCACCAGCTGCCGCTAATCCAACGGATCCAAACTCTTATCTTTTGGTTCAACAATGGACTGATGCCGATTTGGTAGCAAGCGTTAGTCAATATGAAGAAAAAGTAGTTAATTTGACTGATTATGTTGGTCTTAATGTTCGTATTGCTTTTGTGATGCAACAAGCTCCAATCACTGCTCCATTTGGAGATCGTTGGTTTGTTGATAATGTACAAGTAGTGGCACAGTGTTTTGATCCTACTGCTTTAACAGCAACACCAGCCATTACTTCGGCTCAATTGAGTTGGACAAATCCTGGAACAACTTCTTGGGAAGTAGAACTTATACCAGCAGGAAATACTCCAACTGGAACAGGAACTGTACATAATGGAGCACCTTCTTATAATGTCACTACTACTTTACCAGCCAATGTTCCTTTAACAGCTTCAACAGCCTATAAATATTATGTAAGAGCAATTTGTTCAGGAGGTGTTACCAGTCAATGGGTTGGTCCATATAATTTCTCAACACTCTCTCCAGGCTTAAGTTGTGCTGCACCAATAGTTGTTGGAACTTTGCCTTATAGCACTACAGACAACACAGCCAATTACTCAGACATGACAGATGTTTCGCAACCCGCAGGATGTGCAGGTGGAGGAACAAATTATATGGCAGGTAACGAGGTGTTTTATTCTTATACTGCTCCAACCAATGGTACAATAAGTGTTTCATTGACACCAACAGCCAATAACTCAAGTCTTTTTGTATATGATGGATGTACAAATGTAACTGTTGCTTGTTTGGGTGGAGTTGCCAATACAAATAATACTATTAGAAACTTACCTAATATTCCAGTAGTAGCTGGTCATAATTACATTATTGTAGTTTCGTCTAGTGCTGCAACACAAACTGTCGGTTACACTTTAATAATTCAAGAAGTAAACTGTGCTAACCCGGCTAATTTGAATGCTACAGGAATTTCACAAACCGGAGCCACATTAAGTTGGGCAGCTGGAGGAGCTACTTCATGGGAAGTAGTTGTGCAAACAGCTGGAGTAGGTGTTCCACCAGGAGCAGGAACACAAACCAATGCTAATTCAAACTATGTAGTACCAACAGTATTAACCCCCAATACAAACTATGAGTTTTATGTAAGAGCTGATTGTAATAATGGAACTTTCAGTGCGTGGTCTGGACCATTTGCATTTAGAACATTGTGTACTGCTTTTGCTGTACCATTCCAAGAAGGATTCAACAGCACCTCAACAACAGAAGGATGTTGGACAGTTAGAAATGTGAATAATGATGCAGATGCCTGGGATATGAACTATGCTACTAATCCTTTTGAAGGTAATCAAGTAGCCATGATGTTTACAGATGGTAATGCTGGAGCTAATGACGATTGGTTGATTTCACCACAAATACTACTTACTGGAAATCAACGATTACGATACCGTTATAGAGTACAATCGGCTGCTGAGCCAAATGACTTTAGAGTAATGTTATCTACAAATGGTACTAGTCCAGCAGATTTTACCACTACTTTAGTGCCGTTAACCTCATATAGTAATATTACCTATATGGAAGCCATAATAAATCTTTCTGCCTACTCAGTACCTGTAAATATAGCATGGCATGTACCACCTGGCGGTTTAGATGGTTGGCGTTTGTATGTTGACAATGTTATTATAGAAGATTTACCAACTTGCCCAGAGCCTAGTATGTTAACTGCAACGGCAGTATTATCAACTTCTGCAACACTGACATGGAACAATGGAAATACAGAAACCGAATGGCAAATACTAGCATTAGCATGTGGCTCTCCAGCACCAGCTGCAGGAGCAACAGGTTTTGTAACAGTTCCTCCTACTGGTTCTCCATATACTTTAATGGGATTATCACCAACAACCTGTTATGATGTTTATATCAGAGCGGTTTGTCCAGGTAATGATTTAAGTCCATGGACTGGACCAGCAACGTTTACTACACAAGTAGCCCCGCCAGTATGTGGAGGTCAATATATAGATGCAGGAGGAATTGCGGCTAATTACCCTAATAATTCAGATTCAACAGTAACCATTTGTCCAACAACTACAGGAGATGTTGTAACGGTTACTTTTACCTCATTTGACACAGAAGCGAATTGGGATGGATTATACGTGTTTGATGGGAATTCGATTAGTGCACCTCAAATAGCAAGTACGAACCCAGCAGCAAATGTACCAGGTGGATTGGCAGGATCATTTTGGGGAACCACTATTCCTGGTCCATTTACCTCAACAAGTGTTGATGGTTGTCTTACTTTCCGTTTTAGAAGTGATGGTTCCGTGAATAATCCAGGGTGGGTTGCAAATGTGACCTGTGCACCGCCACCAACGTGTAGAAAACCAGTGGCAATTACTTCATCTACCATTACTTCAACATCTGTTAGTTTAACTTGGACACAACCAGCCAATCCAGATACAAGTGTTGCATCAGAATGGCATGTATTAGCTTTACCATGTGGATCGGCACCTCCAACTGCAGCATCAACAGGATTTGTTACCGCAACAACCAATAGCAACTATTTGTTAACGAATCTTACACCAGACACTTGTTATGATATTTACATAAGAGCTGTTTGTTCATCAACTGATTTAAGTGAATGGGCAGGACCAAGAACTATCACTACACAAATTGCTCCACCCGTTTGTGGAGGTATATTTACCGATGCAGGAGGAGCCACAGGAAATTATCCTAACAACTCTGATTCAACAATTACTATTTGTCCAACAATACCTGGAGAAATTGTTACGGTAACATTTACTTCGTTTAATACTGAAGCAAATTGGGATGCTTTATATATTTTTGATGGAAATTCCATTGCTGCTCCGCAAATTGCTAGTACAAATGGTGCAGGAAATGTACCAGGAGGATTAGCTGGAGGATTTTGGGGAACCGTTATTCCAGATCCCGTAACTTCATCAAGTATAGATGGCTGTTTAACGTTCCGTTTTAGAAGTGATGCTTCTTTCAATAATCCAGGATGGGTTGCAAACGTAACCTGTGGACCAGCACCAACATGTCCAAGACCAACGGCTCTAACCTTTACCGCTATAACAGAAACTAGTGCAACTGTAAACTGGACGGAAGTTGGAAGCGCAACTATGTGGGAAGTAATAGTATTACCCGCAGGTTCACCAGCACCTTTGGCAACTACAACTGGAGAAACTGTAACTACAAATTCCTATTCGATTACTAATTTACAATCTGCTACGGCTTATGATGTATATATAAGAGCATTATGTGGTACAAACGATATTAGTTTATGGTCAAATAAAGGTACTTTTAGAACCCTTATTGTAAACGACGCTTGTAGTACAGCAATAAATGTTCCTGTAAACCCAGACACCAATTGTCTTCAATTTGTTAATGGAACTGTAATAGGTGCTACGGCATCACCTGAACCAAACGCTTGTGGTGGTACTGATGATGATGATGTATGGTTTTCATTTGTTGCAACAGCTACAAGTCACAGTATTAATTTAAATAATGTAGCTGGAAGTACAACTGATTTATTTCATGTTTTATATTCGGGTACATGTGGTGCTTTAACTCAAGTTTACTGTAGTGATCCAAATGAAAGTTTGGCACAAAATTTAGTTATTGGACAAACCTATTATATCAGAGTTTATACATGGACCGCAACACCAAATCAGACTACAACTTTTACTGTTTGTATTGGAACTATTCCGCCACCAATTTCGACAAGTACAACATTATATACGAATCCACAATTGGTGGAAGACGTATTATTAGATTCAACGTGTGCGGTAGTTAGTAATATTACATGGTCAACAGGTACAAACTTTGGATCGACAAACGGTATTGGCTATTTCAATCAAAATGGATCATCATTCCCTTTTAGTGAAGGAATTGTATTGACAACAGGTAGTGTTAATAATGCACCAGGACCAAATGATTCTATTTTAAGTGATGGAAATCAAGCATGGACTGGAGATACGCAGTTGGAAGCAATTGTTTTAGGAGCAACAGGCCAAGCAATGAACTCAAAAAATGCTACCAAATTAGAATTTGATTTTGTTCCTATTATTAATACATTAAGCTTTAATTTCATTTTTGCTTCGGAAGAATATGGAAGTTTCCAATGTGATTACTCAGATGCCTTTGCGTTTTTATTAACTAATACAGCTACTGGTGTAACCACTAACTTGGCTGTTTTACCAGGTACTACTACTCCTATTTCTGTAGTAACCATAAATAATACGCTTTATAATCCGGGATGTGTTTCTCAAAACCCACAATATTTTGGGAATTATTATGAATTACCAGAAGGACAAAATCCACTTGGAGCACCAATTGATTATAACGGTATGACTGTTCCTTTAACAGCATCCTCACCTGTAATACCTGGCCAAACTTATCATATTAAATTAGTAATAGCAGACCGTTTAGATACTCTATATGATTCAGCAGTATTTATAGAAGGTGGTAGTTTTAACATTGGTACGGTAGATTTGGGTAATGATTTATTACAAGAAACCAATAATGCCATCTGTTTTGGAGAAACACAATTATTAGATAGTGGATTAGACCCAGCTGATTTTACATTTACTTGGTCGATAGGAACAACTGTTTTAACTTCTGAAACGGGTCCTAGTTTATTGGTTACTGAACCAGGAAGTTATACTTTAAGCGCTACTTATAACAATACAACTTGTAGCGCAACAGATACTGTTCAAGTTGAATTTTATCCAGAATTAATTAGTGGAACAGCTCCTAATCTAGTAGAATGTGGTACAAATGATATCGCTACTTTTGATTTAACTGAAAATACCTCTATAATATTAAATGGAAATAATCCTGCTACACATACTGTTACATTTTATACAGATGCTGCATTAACTAATCTTATTGCTACTCCAACGGCTTTTGAGAATACTTCTAATCCGCAAACTATTTATTATCAATTAGCGAATGCTGGAGATTGTTCTGTTAACGGAAGTTTTGGTTTAATTGTTCAACCTTTAACAGCAATTGTATTTAGTCTTCCAACACAAATTTGTGCAAATGGTGCTGTACCGACTTTACCTAACATATCAGATAATAATATTTCTGGAGATTGGACACCGGCAACTGTAGATAATTCACAAACGCAAATCTATACGTTTGTTGCAGATAATACGAATGCCGTTTGTACTCAACCATACGAAATTACTATCGAAGTTTTACAACAAATTACACCTACATTCCTTTCTCCTGCTCCAATTTGTAGTGGAGATGTAGCCCCGGTTTTACCATTAACTTCAAATAATGGAGTAACTGGAACTTGGAGCCCAGATGTAGTAAGTAATACACAAACACAAACTTACACCTTCACTCCTACTGACAATCCATGTGCTACGACTACTCAAATAGTTGTTACAGTATATCAAGATTGTTCTTTTGGAAGTTATGCAAACGCAGTTTGGCTTACTGATTGTGATACTAATAATTTCTTTAATACTGTGGGTTCTGGAACATCCATTATTGGACCTGTGGAAAATATTTTCCCTAATTCTGATTTAGGAACCTACATCAGTAATTCAAGTACTTTAAAATTGCGTGGTGCCGAAGTAAAAACTTTTAAAGCAACAACAGCAAATGTATGTAGTGCTACTTTATTCTATAGAATATACCCAGTTTCGGGAACAGCTGGAACTTTCAATTCAATCAATTTACCTTTCTTTGAAGATTGTACTGCTGGAACCTTTCCAAGTGGTGGACCATGTACTACTGGAGATCAAAAATGGCAAGAAGTTTTAACAGATATTGAAAACCCAGTTGATTTAACTGCTTTCCCTGCTGGTGACTACAATTTAGAAGTATATTATCAATTGATAGGTGATGTAACCTCTCCAACAGAATGTGATGACACATTATTGATTGATAATAATGGTGCTAATTTCATAGCTACTTATACTTTACAAAACAATCCAACCTATATTTCTATTAACCCAACAAATTGTATAGCATCTGATGGTTCGATTACTATTGAAGGATTGGCCCCTAGCACAACATACTCGTTTACACATACTGAAAACGGAACTGCTGTTGGACCTATAACAATTACTTCTACTGATTCAGGTTCTTACACCATTAGTGGATTAAGTATTGGAGAGTATGCCAATTTTACTTATCTGATAAATGGTTGTACAATAAACTCTAGTGATTTAATTACACTATCAAGCACATCAGACGTTCAAATTGTTAATACAAATCCAACTTCTTGCAATGGTGCTGATGGTACTATTACAATTAGTGGTTTACTTTCTAACCAAACTTATACTGTTGGTTATACTTTAGATACAGCTGCTGTTAGTCCGATTAATATGATGAGTAGTGCTAGTGGAGAAATTAGTATTGTTGGATTGAGTGCTGGTTCTTATACTGATTTTACTTTTTCAACTATAAATTGTACTTCTTCGTCTAACGATATCGTTGTGTTGATTAATCCAAATGCGCCAATTGTTTCCGTTAATAGTTCAACTATTTGTTCTGGTCAAACGGCAACAATTACTGCAACACCTGAAATTCCTGGCACTTACAACTATGTTTGGACAGTACCGGCAGGAGTAACAAATCCAGGAAACGTATCCAGTTTTACTTCAACAGTTGAAGGAACATACACTGTAGTAATTTCAGAATTAAGTACAACTTTCTGTAATGGAAGTTTTGAAACACCAAGTGCTACTGGAATTTATCCAAATATGGTTTCGGAAAGTCTTGTTTCTTGTTGGGATACTTCAGCTGCTGATGGCATTATTGAGTTGTGGCCTTCTCCAAATTATGAAAATGTTGTTGCCTATTTAGGAAATAACTTCATTGAAATGAATGGTAACTCAGTGGATACTTTTTCACAAGATTTCACCACTTCTCCAGGTGCTCAATTAACTATTTCATTTGCACACAGAGGAAGACAAGGCACCGATGTTGTTGGTGTTGAAATTGGTCCAACTGGAGGTCCTTATGTTAGTTTAGGAAACTTCTCAGATGGACAAACATGGGCTTTACATAATGTAAACTATACTGTTCCTTCAAGTGGTGGAAACAACTATACAATCCGATTTGTATCTGTGTCTAGTGCAGGTGGAAGCACTACTGTTGGTAATTTCCTTGATGCAGTAAGTGTTACCTCTGTAGCTTGTAGCTCTGCGCCAACATCTGGAACTGTATCATTTTTACCAAATCCAACATTGAATTTAACAACCGCAAACAATAGCCAATCGGTATGTTTAAATACTGCAATAACGGATATAGTATATATTTCTGAAAACGCTACTGATGTTACTATAACAGGTCTTCCTGCTGGAATTTTAGGCAATTTTGACACTACAAATGGTAACTTTACAATTTCTGGAACAGCAACAGAAACTGGAACCTTTACTTATACTGTTTCAGCCATTAATGATTGTAGTACAGTAGCATTGAATGGTACTTTAATCATAGAGCAAAATGTTACTTCAACATTTGCTCCAATAACAATTTGTAATGGAGATGCACTCACATTACCTTCAACTTCAATTGAAGGAAATGCTGGGACATGGTTGCCAGCAATTGACAATACGGTAACAACGACCTATACCTTTACTCCAGATGCTGGTTTATGTGCATTACAAGGTTCGTTAACCGTTACTGTTACACAGCCTACAACAGCTACCTTTGATCCTTTAGCTTCAATTTGTGTTGGAGAAACTGCTCCTAGTTTGCCTACAAATTCGCTTCAAGGATTTACTGGAACTTGGAATCCTACAACTATTGATAATACAGCATCAGCAACTTATACTTTCGTACCAGATGGTGGTCAATGTGCTAGTAGTGGAACTCTTAATTTTGTGGTAACACCATCTATTGTTTCAACTTTTGCGCCTATTACAGTTTGTAATGGCGAAAACATTAGTTTTCCAGCAACTTCCATTGAAGGATTTACTGGAACTTGGTCTCCAAGTACAATTAATACAACACAATCAGGAACTTACCTGTTCACACCAACTGCTGGACAATGTGCTGCAATTGGAAATTGGAATATTACTGTAATACCACCATTTGATGTTGTAGCTTATGGAGAATGTCAAGGTGCAAGTTTTGTTTTAACCGCTAATCCAGTTAATGGTTCGTTTGACCCATCTAATGTTTCCTACGAATGGGAAAATTCAAATGGTATTGTAATTGGTACCTCCAGAACTATCATTGCAACTTCTACAGGGAATTATACTGTAACAGTTACATCAAACGGATGTTCTAGTACTTCGCTTCCATTTACTGTTGATACAATTTCTTGTGAAATTCAAAAAGGTATATCCGCTGATGGTGATGGATTAAACGATAACTTTGAATTAACTGGTCTTGATGTTAAAAATTTACAAATCTTTAATAGATATGGAATGAAAGTATATTCAAAATCGAATTATACAAACCAATGGATTGGTCAATCGGACAATGGCGATGAATTGCCAGACGGTACTTATTATTATGTTATTGAACGTAATAATGGTGAAGTTAAAACGGGTTGGATTTATATCAACCGAAAAAATTAATACTTAAGAAAATGCCTTGAAGAACTTCAAGGCATTTTTTTTTGCTATAAAGTTATTGCTTCTTTGAGTACCGAAATCAACAGTATGTTATCAATCTCTTCTAATGATTTATATCGCAGCGATTTTATTGTATTTCTGCCATTATCTGCAATGAGATATTCAATATTGTTTTTGAGTTGAAATCCTTTGGCAAATCCTACATCGACAAAATCCCTTTTATGGCTTGCATTCAAATAGCATAAAGGTTTCTTTTTATAATAGAAATAGGGAATTTTCCACTTGTATTCCAATGTAACTTCGGGTAAAGTTTGTTCGATTACCGCAACGATATGCATTAAAATAGAACGGTATTTTTCAGGTTGATTGAGGATATAGTCTTCTGCTGGTTTCATTGTTAGTCAATTCCATATTGGTCAAATAAATAAACTAAAGATGCCATAGTTGCTGCACCTAATTCTAATTCACGTTTGTTTATGGCGTCAAAAGTGTCATTAGCTGCATGATGGTAATCAAAATAACGTTGCGAATCGGGTTTTAACCCTACTTTTACAAGTTTATCAGATTTTAAAGGTCCAATATCAGAACCGCCATGACCTTTTACAAAGCTATGGATTAAAAAAGGTTCAAAAAGTTCTATCCAACCCTTAGCTTTTGTGAAATTTGTTTCATCACAATCAAAAGAAAAACCTCTTGGAGAAAAACCGCCAGAATCACTTTCCATTGCGAAGACATGATTCTCTTTATTCTTTGCTGCTATTTCTGCATATTTTTTTCCACCTCTTAACCCATTTTCTTCATTCATAAAAAGCACTACTCTAATAGTATGCTTTGGCATGTAATTTAGTTTTTTAAACAATTCTAAAACAGCCATACTTTGTACACAACCAGCACCGTCGTCTTGAGAGCCATCTGCCAAATCCCAAGAATCAAGATGTCCGCTAACAATCATTATTTCATCTGATTTGGTAGTTCCTTTAATTTCGCCTATTACATTATACGACAAAACATCTTCCATTTGCTGACATGATTGTTTAAAGAAAAATTTTAATTTATTGTTTTCTTTTAATTTTTTACTCAATAATTCAGCGCCATTAGTACTAATTGCTGCAGTTGGAATATAGGCTGATTTAGGCAAATCGCCATAACTAGTAACACCAGTATGAGGAAAATCATCCAAACGTAAATTTAATGACCGAACTATGGTAGCCAAAGCACCATATTTTGAAGCTTCTTTTGCGCCAATTACTCTTTGATCACCACATTTTCCATAAGCTTTAAAAGTTTCAATTTCTTCGGCATCCATGGGACGATTGAAGAATACAATTTTACCTTTTAACTTTTCTGCACCCAACTTCTCTAACTCTTCAATAGCATGTACTTCTATAATTTCGGCTAAAATTCCGTTTTTGGGTGTTGCAATGGAACCACCAAGCGCACAGATAGGCACTTCAATTTTCTTTTTATTATCTAAAATGTAAGCAGTTTCTTTTTCGCCTCTCACCCATTTTGGCACCATTACTTCTTGCAAATAAACGTTGTCTAAACCTAGTTTTTCTAATTCTTTTTTGGTATAAAGCACCGCTTTTTCTGCTCCTACCGAGCCTGATAATCTTGAGCCAATGTCATTAGATAGATGGTCTAACCAAGAATATGCAGAAGATTGTGTTAAAGACGATTTATAAATTTGTTTAACCATTTCTCCATCTTGGGTTTGAGAGAAACAAATAATTGGTAGCACTAAGCAAAAAAAGAATACTTTTTTCATGGATTTTTTTTTTGTGAAAATAAAGAAAAAAAGTTTTGGTCAGTGAAAAAATATTACTTTACTTTGCAACTCAAAGTACTTTAAAATGAAAAACGAAAAATACTTAAGTGACATATCGGAGATTAAAAACATGATGAACAAGTCGTCGCGTTTTATTTCTTTGAGTGGTTTGTCTGGAATTTTGGCTGGAGTTTATGCGCTGATTGGTGCATGGTTTGCATACAGAACTATTTATTTTGACAACGCAACTATGGGTTCCTATCAAACACTGGTAATTTCGTATGAAGCAGTGGTAAAACTTTTTATTATTGCGGCATCAGTAATAATTTTGTCTATAATAACTGGATTAGTATTAAGCGTTCGCAAAGCAAATAAAGCCAACGAAAAACTTTGGAACCCAACATCCAAAAGACTTTTAATCAATTTCTTAATTCCGTTAGCAACCGGTGGCTTCTTTATTTTGTTTTTAATAGAGAAAGAAATGTTAAGCATCATTGCTCCTTTAATGTTGATTTTTTATGGATTGGCTTGTCTAAACGCGAGTAAATATACATTTGGTGATGTACGTTATTTGGGAATTACCCTGATTTTATTAGGATTAGTATCGACTTGGTTTTTAGGATATGGTTTGTTGTTTTGGGCATTAGGATTTGGCGTTTGTCATATTGTATATGGAAGTTTAATGTATTTTAAATATGATAGAAATTAATTTTGAAAAACATTATCCAAAATATCAACAAAGCATTTGATCATCGAATTCGTCTCGGGATTATGTCGGTATTGATGGTTAATGAAAGTGCCGATTTCACAGAGCTTAAGGAATTGCTTGGTGTTACCGATGGAAATCTTGCTAGTCATACTAAAGCTTTAGAAAGTGAAAACTACATTCGTATTGAGAAACAATTTATTGGCAAAAAACCAAACACTAGCTACATTGCAACCAAAGAAGGAAAAAAAGCTTTTCAAGAACATATTGATGCGCTTGAAAAATTAATTAGTAAAACGTAATCTATTTTTTTATCTATACACTTTGAAATTCAAAGTACTTTTAATCATTGTTTATGAAAGCATTATTTATCGAAAAAATGTATGAATGGAGTAAGAAACCCTATCAAAAGTATTTCAAGAAAAATGAACCTTGGGATATCACTCCAAAAGATTTAATCCAATTGCCACAAGAAACTTTAGGGTTTCACATGGGTTGTTTTCTATTGAAATACAACTTTGAAATACAACCCAAACTAGAAGATCATGATATTGTTCATGTTTTAACAAATACTGGTGTTTCTGTAATTGAAGAAATTGGCATGCAGTATTTACTTTTTGGCAATGGTAAACGCAGTGCTTATTTGTTTATGGTCATTTTGATGGGAACACTCTTCTATCCTACTCGCTTTAAAACATTCTACAAATTCTACAAAAGAGGAAAAGAAGCGCATCCGTTCTACAATTTAGATTTTGAAAAAATGCTATTGCTACCTATCAAAAGAATTCAATTCACTTTTAATATTAGATAATCATGGAAACAACCATTTACTACAAAAACTCTATCAGCTTTTCAACCTATCTCGCTTTAGGTTCATTCGCTATTGGCACCTTATTACTTGTATTGTTTAAACTTTTCCCAAGAGAAGAATATATTCTCTTTATTGGTTTTTTTTATGTTCTTTTTGCCATTTTACTGAATTCCTTAGTGCTCTTAAATCTATTTTATCAATTCATTATTCAGAAAATAGAACGAGAAACTATTGCCATCCGAATTTTAATTCTTTTGGCAAATATTCCAATCGCTATCCTATATTTTTTTATTGTAATCAAAATTTAATCATTAATACTATTTATCATGGAAAACTCAGAAACAAAAACATTTTTTCAATCTACAACCGCCAAAATGATTATGGTTGGTTTGTTATCACTTGCATTGCTCATTCCGTTATTTTTTGTGCAAGATTTAATTCAAGAACGTTCACAACGCAAAAAAGAAATGGTTAACGAAGTAGCCGATCTTTGGGGAAAAGACATTGTGTTTTATGGTCCGATTTTAAAAGTTCCGTACACTTTTGTAGAAAACTATAACATTACGGATGTAAAAACTGGTGCAGTAACTATTCAGAAAAAAAATACCATCAAATTTGCTTATTTTTTCCCAAACGAATTGAATAACAAATCGAAAGTTAGAAAAAATGACAACCTGAAACGCGGTATTTTTAATCACGTTGTATTTACGGCTGACATGCAATTTAATGGTTATTTTGCTGCTCCAAATTTCACTAAACTTGGTATTGCAGAAGAAAACATTCAGTGGGACAAAGCTTCGATTGTATTGAAAACAACCAATTTGAAAAGTATTAAAAGTGAGTTGAAAATGCAAGTCAATCAAGAGAAGTTAGTGTTTGAACCACAGAATAGTGACAAATCAAAATACAGTATTTTGGCAACTACTCCATTTGATTATAATGCTTTACTGGTAAACAACAAATTGGCATTCAATTTTGACATCACTTATAACGGAAGTAATAGTATCGATTTTGTACCAGTTGGAAAAGTAACTACTGTTTCTATTGATTCGGATTGGAAATCGCCTAGTTTTGATGGTTCTTTTGCGGCAAATGATACTTCAAAAGTGATTAACGACAAAGGTTTTCATGTAGATTGGAAGATTTTAGACATCAACCGCACGTTTACGCAACAATACGACGATGTTATTCCCAATTTGGATGATTACCTTTTTGGAGTAAAATTAATTGAAACTGTTGACGAATATCAGCAAAACGAACGCGTTTCTAAGTATGGTTTCCTAGTAATAGGTTTAACATTCTTGATTTTCTTTTTAATTCAATCGATTAGTAAAATCAATATACATATTTTTCAATATTCTATGATTGGTATTGCGTTAATCATGTTTTATACGTTACTGATTTCCATAACAGAGCACAGTAGTTTTAGTTTGGCGTATGCCATTGCTGGTACATCTGTCGTGGCAATGATTACCTTGTATTCTATTTCAATACTGAAGAATCGAAAGTTTCCACTATTTATTGGTGCAGCACTATCGGTTTTGTACACGTTTATTTTTGTAATTATTCAAATGGAAGATTATGCGCTGTTGGTTGGAAGTATTGGTTTGTTCCTAATTCTTGGAGACGTGATGTATTTCTCAAGAAAAATTGATTGGAATAAATCATAGAAACAACCGCAAATTCGCAAATTATTTCACTAACCATTAAGTTCATTAAGGAAATCAAGTTACAAATTCTAAATAGACTTAATGGTTTTAACAATAGACAAACTACTAATTTGCGAATTTGCGGTTTAATATATTACATCAATTCAACCTTCCACTCAAGATTATTTCGGTACCAAAGTTGGCCATTTTCTACATCTAATGGACAATCAAAATTGTTGGTATATAAACTTCCTGTTCCTAAACCTTGAGGCATTTTTGTGTTGAGTGTAAACGTAAATTGAGCAATGGCATTTAACCCAATATTGCTTTCTAAAGCGGAAGTCATCCACCAACCAATATTTCGTTTTTTGGCTAATGCAATCCATTCTAACGTACCACGGAATCCACCTATAAAACTTGGCTTTAAAATGATGTATTGTGGTTTGATTTTATCTAACAATTGCTCTTTTTCTTGTGTGGAAAACACGCCTATTAGCTCTTCATCCAAAGCAATGGGCAAATTGGACATTTCACACAGTACTGCCATCGTGTCATGCTGATTTACTTCAATGGGTTGCTCTATGCTATGAAGTTTAAAGCCAGTAATTTGATTTATTTTATCTAAAGCTTCGTTTTTACTAAAACCACCATTAGCATCAACTCTAATTTCGATTTTATTTTCATCGAAATGTTGTCGAATAAATCGCAATAAAGCTACTTCTTCTTCAAAATTTATAGCACCAATCTTCAGTTTTACACATCGAAAACCAGTTGCGATTTTCTCTTCGATTTGGGCTTTCATTTCGTCTTGATTACCCATCCAAATTAAGCCATTTATTTCAATTGATTTTTCACCAGAAGTAAATTTTGAAGGAAACAATTCAAATGGATTTTCGCTTCGTAGAGACAAAAAAGCCATCTCAATTCCGAACTGAATAGATGGAAATTCGACTAAAAGTTCCCAGAGTTTTTCTTCTCCTAAATGGATATTTTCACACGTCCATTTTAGTTTTTCTTCGTAGTCATTTCTATCATCAATAGAAAGTCCTCGAAGAATACCGCACTCACCTATTCCTTTTTTTCCATCTTGCTCCAAAACGATAAACCAAGTTTCCTTCTCGGTCAAAATACCACGAGAAGTTCCGGATGGTTTTTTGAAGTTAAGAATGTATTTATGATAGGTTGCTTTCATTATTACTTCAGGTTTCAGGGTTAATCTAAAAGTCTTAGAATTTTTTTAAAATTACTGGTATCAAAGCCGTTTTCTTCAAATTGTTGGAAGTCAAATTGGGTTTGTTCTTTCCATGTTTTTAAATTTCCAAGACTGTTGATTTGGTACTTTTTATGAATGTCTTTGGCTTCCTGAATTCTATCTGTAAACATATAAACATGCGCCAATTTTAGCTGATAGGTTAATTCGGTTGGATTTAATTCTATGGCTTTCTTAAGGTTTTCTTCTGCTTTTAGAAATTGTTTGGTTGACAAATATAGATTTCCCAAAAAGCCAAAATCTTTATCTGTTGCCATGTTTGTGGTGATAATTTCATTTTGCATTTTAGCAATAGCTTCATCTGGTTTTTTATTAGAATTCAACAGTATAGCTTCTTCTCTAATGAAATTTAGATAGGATGCTATTTGTCCTGAAGCTTTTAAACTTTCTTTGATGGCTGCTTCAATTACTGTTATTTTTTCGACTTTTAATAATTTTGAATATTTGCTGAAGCGGTATTTTTTACTAAAGGTATCAATAAAGGTTCCTAGAAATAAGTCTTTGTTGTCTAATTTTTTAATAAATGATTGTTTCTGTAGCTCATTTATTAAATCTTTTTTATTTTGATTGGTCCAACCTGTACTTGCATTGTAATCTACCCATGGCACAATTTCTAGAATAATATTTTGGTTCATTACCCAATTATCACTTTCAAAAGCAATCCAAACATTCTTGGAATTACTAGCAAGGCAAGAATTTGACTGATTTAAAAGCTTTGCATCTTTGTTAATAGGTGTGTCCTGAATGATGCAAGCGTTTTTAATAGTTTTCTTATAGACATAATTCTTTGCGTCATTTTCGTTGTTAAAAATGGCATATTTGCATTTATCGCTTCCTGTTATTGTAGTTGCCAAAAAAAGTGCTCCAGCTGTACCTTGACTAATACCTGATGGATCGGGGATAGCTTTTAGAAGAGATACTAAACTTGATGTTAGTTTTTGATTGTCGTCTAGAATAGAGATGCGTAAAACCAACTCGGTAGTTCCTTCGGGAAAATCGACTGATTTGATGTATTTTTTTTCACCTGCTTTTAAGGTAATTGTTTCATTAGTCGTTCGGATATTATCCCAATAACCAGAAGGATTTTGAGCAAAACTCATCATCCCAACTAAAAGTAAACCGAATAGTGTTCGCATAAAAATTTTATTTTAATCTATCTAAACAATAAAAGTGCCAAAAGGCACTTTAAAGTTAATTTTATTGATTTTATTAGAGAGTAATACTTTCGCCAATATCTAATAGCATTAAATCCTTATCGGCATCGAAGAATTTTTTCTTAGCATCGTCTTTATTTATCTCAATAAAACCAAAAGTATCATAATGACAGCCTAAAATCTTATCGCATGCTACAAAATCGGCGGCAATGATGGCATCTTCAATATCCATAGTGAAACAATTGCCTATTGGTAAAATTGCTAAATCTAGTTTTGTGCGCATTGGAATTAGCTTCATATCCATTGTTAAAGCGGTGTCGCCTGAAATGTAAATGTTTTTGTGTTCACCTTCGATGACAAAACCACCTGGGTTTCCTCCATAAGTTCCATCTGGAAAAGCACTTGAATGCACCGCGTTGACATATTTTACTTTTCCAAAGTCAAAATTCCAACTTCCTCCATGATTCATTGGATGAAATTGAAACCCTTTTTTTCCAAAGTAATTTGCAATCTCCCAATTGGAAACAATAACTGCGTTTGTGTTTTTGGCGATGACTTCTACGTCTAAAATATGGTCAAAGTGCGCATGTGTAATAAGAATATAGTCAGCTTTTATAGCGTTTATATCTATATGAGCCGCTTTTTCATTTCCGGTTATAAAAGGATCGATGATAATGTTTTTTCCACCAACCTCAACACCAATACAAGCATGTCCATAAAAAGTAATTTTCATATTTATGTGTTTTAAATTAAACGTAATTTACTACTATATCTGATATAAAGAATATTAGCGACAAGGCTAATAGTATAGACAAAAGGAATGTGCTTATTGCTAGTTTTTTTAATTCGGAATCTAAAAGTTTTGGGTTTTTGTTTCTAGCAACAGTCATCAAATGACTAATCATTGGAAAATAGGCTACTACAAATATGTATTGGTCAATATGGAAATCATTTAAAAAAGCAAATACTAAGACCATAACCATAGCAGAAATTACTAAGAAGAAATGGTATTTCTTAGCCCATGCTCCACCCATTTTTACAACAATAGTGTTCTTTCCTGCTTTTTTATCGCTTTCTTCATCGCGCATGTTGTTTAGGTTTAGCACTCCTACACTAAGAAAACCAATAGCAGTAGCAGGCAGTAATAGCAACCAATCCATACTTTTGGAAAACATAAAATACACACCAAAAGTGCTTACTAATCCAAAGAACGTAAAAACAAATAAGTCGCCATAACCCCTATACCCATAGGCTGTTGAGCCAACCGTATAACGAATGGCCGATGCTATTGCCACAATTCCTAATGCTAAAAAGAATAAGGAATACCACAAATAGCTTTCTTTGAATGCAAAGTAAATTAAGAGTAACGCAAATATTAATGTGATTAGAGAGGTGATTACCATTGCTTTTTTCATTTCTTGGGGAGATATAACGCCACTTTGAATGGCGCGCATTGGTCCTACTCGATCTTCATTATCTGTTCCTTTGACTCCATCTCCATAATCGTTTGCAAAATTGGAAAGTATTTGCAATCCAAGCGTTGTTAATAATGCAAAGGCAACAATATTCCAATTGAACATGCCTTGTGACATTGCGTAAAAACTTCCCACAATTATTCCTGATACCGATAATGGTAACGTTCGTACTCTTGCGGCTTCAATCCAGTGTTTCATTTTTTATTGTTTATTCGGTTATGCGGTTATTTGGTTATTTATTATAGTTCTCGACATCTTTTTTATTACGTTTCACTTTATAAAAAAACGCTCGAACAGACGAGAACTTAAAACTCTGAATTCTAACTTCTGAACTCATAATTCTCTACATCCAATTACTGTTCTGTGTTTCTAGTTTGTATAACCACAGGTTTACTAATTGATTTATTCTATCAAATTTTCCTAAATAGAACGTTACGTTTCCGCCTGCGGTGTGCAAAGTTAGTGAACCTATGTTTATGTTTTTGTGCCAAAACAACTGTGATGTTGTTAGAGCTTGTATTTTTTCGATTTGAATGATTTCTTTATCTACATCCCAAGCACCACTTTGTTTTATAATGTAATCGTCGTTTACAAACAAACGGTAATTTCTAAATCCGAAACACAATAAAATCGTTATGGCAACGGCGTAGAAAACTGCAATGGATACATAATCGAAAATAACTGGTTTTACCCAATGACCGACACTGTAAAACACGGATAAAGGTACTATAATTAATAGAAATATCGAAAAGCCTAGTTTTCTAAAGTTGGGTTTTAGCATTTCGCCTTCTTGTGGAAGTTCTTTAAAGAGTAACTTTATGATTTCATCGGCTTCTTGGGAATTACAGCCTGGGATTTCGATGATGTTTTTGTTCTTATTATCGGCATGACCAACGGCTTGCTTTATTTTTATTTCTAAAACATTGAGTTTCTTTTGAAAATAGTTGCTTGAGACTTTGGTTATTTGCACTTTCTCTGGTTTAAGGATGGTGCTTTTGGTGTTGATTAATCCATAGGACAAGACTAGTGAACCTTTTTGCTTGGCTACGGTATATCCGAAAAACTTAATGACTGTTCGAGCGATGTTTAGTATAAACACTACTGCAAACATGACCACGATAAACATCAGAATGACGTAAATAATGGGTTTGTTTTCTATTAAAGAGTTTACATTATCAGAACTAACGACATCGGTTTTTCCGGCTTGGCTTAATCCGTCGTAAATGGTGAAAAAGAATGTTAGTAGCAACCCGATGGTGCGAACATAATTGGAGGTTATCCCTATTTTGAACAAACTTACTAAATCTATTTTCAGAAATGGAACCGAGAAATTTGTTTTTGGGTCGGTTATTTCGGTAAACTCCGTTGTTTTTACTTTGTTTTCGTTTTCGAGGAGTTTTGATTTTAATGCTAACGCCATTTCATGTGAAACAGCTTTGATGTTGCCTTCTTTTGTATCGCTACCTGCAGTATCAACATCTAATGCATAGACATTAATGATTCGGTGGACGATGTTTTGCGAAAGGTTTACTTGCTGTATTTTGTTGAGTTGAATGCTTGTTCTTGTTTTATTGAAAATACCTTCGCTGATGATGAACTCTTCTTTTTGGTCGTCTATATAAAATGTAAAGTTTATGTATCTCAAATAAGCAATTACACCAACTATGACTACTATAGCTAGTAATCCAAGATACAAATAGAGTACATTGATTGTATCTCCTTTTAGCACAAAAATGAATGCTATTGGTAGGAAGGCACGAGCATACTTTTGCAAACTGTCTGCAAAGAGGACGATGATTCCAATTTTGGATTGACGTTGTGGGTGATTGAAATGGTTTTCCATTTACAATTGAATTTGAATTTTACCCATCAATAATTGTTTGATGTCTTCGGCTTGTGGTTTAAGTATTCCTGGAACACCTAAGTCACTGGCAATGCCACCTGCTGTAAAGAGTTCTACTTTGGCTAACCCAAAGTTACGCTCTAGTAAACCTTCATGAAGTGCAACGTGTTGTACTCTATTATAAGGAATTACCATAGTTGTAGTAGCGATTATTCCATGGCGAAAAATGACGTCGTGTTCTCTAAAGGCATAGGCTTTCTTTTTGAACGATAGTCTTGTAAAAAACAATATGATTGCTAATAGAAATGCATAAGTACTCCAAATAACGGTTTGATGTCCTGCTGTTTCATCAATGAAGTTGATGGCTAAAATAGCGAGTACTGCTATAAATAGAAACGCTATTGCAATCTTTATTAGCATTACTTTCCAATAACTTGGATGCAATGGCGTTAATGAAATGGCTTCGTGCTTTGGAAGTTGATTTAGGTCAAGTATTTCGTTTGTGAACGTTTCCATTTAGGTAGTTGTTTGTTGGTTCTCGATATAATTTTTACTCCGTTACACTCCGTAGAATCACTTGAACAGACGTTATTATGGCAACCATTTCTTTTCGAAGTTTGGTTTTCTTTTTTCAAGGAAAGCGTCTCTGCCTTCTTTGGCTTCTTCGGTCATGTAGGCAAGTCTTGTTGCTTCACCAGCGAATACTTGTTGTCCTACCATGCCATCGTCGGTTAGATTCATGGCGAACTTTAGCATCTTAATGGATGTTGGTGATTTTGCCAATACTTCTTGTGCCCATTCGTAGGCGGTTTGTTCTAACTCATCGTGTGGTACTACAGCGTTTACCATTCCCATTTCGAATGCTTCTTGGGCGGAATAGTTTCTTCCTAAAAAGAAGATTTCTCGAGCGCGCTTTTGTCCAACCATTTTGGCTAGATAGGCTGAGCCGTATCCACCATCGAAACTGGTTACATCGGCATCGGTTTGTTTGAAGATGGCGTGTTCTTTACTGGCTAGTGTCATGTCACAGACTACATGTAAACTGTGTCCGCCGCCAACTGCCCATCCTGGTACTACGCAGATTACGGCTTTTGGCATGAAACGTATCATTCGTTGTACTTCTAATATATTTAGTCTGTGGTACCCGTCGTCGCCCACGTATCCTTGATGTCCTCGTGCTTTTTGGTCGCCACCAGAGCAGAAAGACCAAATGCCGTCTTTGGAACTTGGTCCTTCGGCAGAAAGCAATACTACACCAATTGAGGTGTCTTCTTGTGCATCGTAGAATGCTTGGATTAGTTCGGCTGTGGTTTTTGGTCTAAAGGCGTTGCGTACGTTGGGTCTGTTGAACGCTATTCGTGCTACTCCATTTAATTTTTTATAGGTGATGTCTTCAAATTCTCTTACGGTTTTCCACTCTAGGGTATTCATGTATGTTGGATTTAAAAATTTTATTTTTTTGTTAAAAATAACGGCTTAATGTTTAAAACTACTATTTTAGCGTAAAATTAAATCATTTTTTAAAGATAAACTCAAAACAAGATACATTCTTATGAAGAAAATTTTAGTCTCATTCCTTCTGTTATTTGTTGGAATACCATCTTTTGCGCAACCTTATCAATTTCAAACTATTAAAGACATTGATGCCTTGCCTGTTGTATCACAAGATAAGACAGGAACGTGTTGGAGTTTTTCCTCTACTTCGTTTTTAGAAGCTGAAATTCTTAGAATTACTGGAAAGAAAATGGATTTGTCTGAAATGTATAATGTGAAATACACTTATTTGGACAAAGCCGAAAATTATGTAATGCGACAAGGCAAAGCGCAGTTTGGCGAAGGTGGATTAAATCACGATGTTATTAACAGCGCTAAGAAATATGGCATTGTTTATGAGGACTGTTATACAGGAAAAGTGAATCCTGATGAGAAATATGACCATAGCAAGATGGAAGCAGAATTGGAAGCTATAGTAAAGAAAGCTGTTGCCGATACTCCTGCTAATTATCCGGCTTGGAAGAAAGATTATATGGCGGTGTTGGACAATTACATGGGGAAATATGATGCAGAAGACCAAACTGTTTCTGCTACTGCTACTATTGACAAAGCCAATGAGAAAACTTCAAAATCGTTATCGCCTAAGCAAACTTTAGAACTTTCTAAATTGAAGTTGGATGACTACATAACGGTTACTTCTTTTACGCACGAGCCAGCCTATAGCAAGTTTATCTTGAATATACCTGATAATTTTTCGAATGGAAGTTATTACAACCTTCCGTTGGATGAATTTATTGAGACAATTGACTATGCTTTAGACAATGGTTTTACGTTGGCATTGGATGCTGATGTTTCTGAAACTACTTTTTCTGCTAAGTATGGTATTGCGGTGTTGCCTTTTAACCCTAAAGATGCTGTTGAAATTCTAACTTCTATTAAACCAGAGAAAAAGGTTTCGGCTGAGTCTAGACAACAGCAGTTTGAAAACTATAGTACTACGGATGATCATTTGATGCACATTGTAGGTAAAGTGAAAGACCAAAATGGGAATATCTATTATAAAGTGAAAAACTCTTGGGGAACGAAATCGGGGAAAGATGGTTATATTTATATGAGTGTTGCTTATATGAGCATGAAAGCCATTTCGGTTATGCTAGACAAAGATGGTTTGAGCAAAGCGACTAAGAAAGCACTGGGATTGTCTTAATTGGATTTAGAAAGAAGCAGTTTGTGGAATAGTGTCTTGATTTGTTTTAAAACTTATTTATTATCCATTTTTCCATCACATAATCTTCCATCAAATAGCCATTTCCTATTTCAATATCAACTTCTCCAACAATACTAAAACCAAGTTTCTCATAAAAGTTTTTTGCTACATTAAATCGATTTACATTCAAATAAACTGCTTTTTCAAGGTTATTTAAAGCTTCCTTTTCAATAAAATTAATTATTTTTTTACCAATACCTTTTCCTTGCAAATTGGGCAAAATATATAGTTTATGAACTTTTGTTTTATTTGAATTTTCACAATCAAATTCATAAGAAGCAAAACCCAGAGGTCTTTCATCTTCATAAGCGATAACAAAATGGTGCTTTTTTTCTTGTGCTTGATGTTGTAAAGAAGTCACACTATACATCATATCAAACATATATTCTAATTGCTCTTTCGTCAAAATAGCACTATAGGTAACTGGCCAAACAATTTTAGCCATGGTTCTAATTGTTTCAAAATCTTTATCTAAATTAGGAATAATTGTTATCATTTATCTTTTTATAACACTTTCATACATTGAAATCCAATCGTCAACTGTGATTTTCTGAACTAATTTGGCAATTAGTTTAAACGGAATATCATCCATTTTTTTAAATCGAATACAACTTTTTCCCATATCTAATTTTGTTTTGCAATGCTTAGGATATTCGGCAACAAACCAATCCAACAACGATTTATCTGCATAAATTCCCATATGATACAATGCCACAAAATTCTTTTGAGATGCAATACTTATAAAAGGCAACGGGATTTTTGGGTCACAATGATACCCATCAGGGTAAATTGAATGAGGCACCGCATAACCAATCATGCCATACGCCATTTTTTCTGTGAATCCTTTTGGAAGATTTTCTAAAATAGTATTTCTCAAAGTTTGCATTGCCACTTTTCGTTCCTCGGGCAAATCTAATAAATAGTGTTCGGGAGTTGTTGCTAATGATTGCATAGTTGAAGTTTTTATGTATCAAAAATAAAATAATTTTAATAGATTTACCTACTGATTATTTATAAGTATCATTTATGTCAAAAAATACTCTTCGAGAAGATAAAACCTGCTTGAATTGCAACTATGTTGTAGAAAAAAAATTCTGTCCTAATTGTGGTCAAGAAAATATTGATACTCGAAAAACCTTCTATCAACTTTTTGTACATTTTTTTGAAGATTTAACCCATTATGAAAACTCATTTTGGAAAACAATTCGCAATTTACTATTAAAACCCGCATCGTTAACAAAGGAATATTTATCAGGAAAACGAATGAGTTATTTAGCTCCTATTCGATTGTATATTTTTATAAGTTTTGCAACCTTCTTTTTATTAAGTGTAATTCCTGATAATGAAGATACTCCTGATGTAAAAGTAAATTCAAAAAAAGCTTTAGTAGCAACAAAAAAGAAAGAAAAAGATACTATTTTTAAAGAACAAGAAAAAATTATAAAACTAGAACAATTAGGATTATTAACTAAAACTGAGTCAGATTCATTACAGAAATTATTTATTCAAACTAAACTCAAACAAATAAAGGATAAGAAAAACAATTTCACACTTTTAGGTTCTAGTTATAATTCTGTTGAAGAATTAGATTCTTTACAAAAACACGGAAAACCATCTGAAAAGCTTGGTGCTTTTGAATATTGGATTACTCGAAAAATGCAACTAGTAAACGATAAATATGACAGTGATGAACTTAAAGAAAAATTTGCAGAATCGTTTATTCACAATCTGCCCAAATCTCTTTTCATATACATGCCATTATTTGCTTTAGTTTTATGGTTATTTCAGAATAAAAAAAAGTGGTATTATTTTGACCATGGTATTTTCACACTACATTATTTTTCCTTTCTATTACTTGCAATTCTTATTCTTAGAATCATTAATTACTTATTTGAATTTATAAATGATTACACTTTTTTCAACATATTAGAATATATTTTTGCAACTGTCGCAATTCTATATATGTTTTATTATTTCTTTCCAGCTCATCACCGCTTTTATGGTGAAAGTAGAGTTGTTTCTGCATGTAAAGGAATAGCAATGTTTATTATTAACATAATTTTTATTGTGATAATCCTTTCTGTTATGGCCATTTATACTTTTATTAATATTCATTAAAACTTATGTTTAAAAAAATATCAACCTCCATTTTTATAGTTTTCTTACTTGTTAGTTGTTCTTCAACAAAAAAAATAAGTTCTGAGAACCTTACACAAAAATACATTTCATCTATTTCTGAAAATGCATTAAAAACTAACCTAACTATCATTGCTTCAGACGAAATGGAAGGAAGAGAAACAGGAAGCGAAGGTCAGAAAAAAGCAGGTAGATATATTATTGAACAATATCAAAAAGCTGGAATATCGTTTCCAAAAGGAGCTACAAGTTATTATCAAACTGTTCCGGCAGCTTATTTAAATGCTAAACGAAACGAAAATCTCTCCGAATCTGAAAATATTTGGGCATTCATCGAAGGAACAGATAAGAAAGAGGAAATTGTGGTAGTATCAGCACACTATGACCATGTTGGAATTAAAAATGGTGAAGTATTTAACGGAGCAGACGACGATGGTTCAGGAACTGTTGCACTAATTGAAATTGCAAAAGCATTCCAAAAAGCAAAAAACGAAGGCAATGGACCAAGACGTTCCATCCTAATTCTTCATGTAACTGGCGAAGAACACGGATTGCACGGTTCAAGATATTATACGGAAAACCCGTTATTTCCACTAAAAAACACCGTTGCCGATGTAAACATTGACATGATAGGACGCCGCGATGATTTGCACAAAGACACCAACAACTACATTTACGTCATTGGCTCCGATTATTTATCAAGTGATTTGTATGCCATTTGTGAAAGTACCAACCAGAAATATATCGGTTTAACCCTTGATTATAAATACAACGACAAGAAAGACAAAAACCGTTACTACTATCGTTCTGACCATTATAATTTTGCTAAAAACGGCATTCCGTCTGTGTTCTTTTTTAACGGTTCGCATGCCGATTATCACAAACCTACAGACGTAGTTGACAAAATTGAATTTGATGCTTTAACCAAAAGAACCAAATATGCATTTGCAGTTGCTTGGGAAATTGCAATTAGAGAAAAAAGATTGGTCGTTGATAAAACGAATTAAATGTAAAAAAGTAGAAGTGTTTCAAACAAAAAAATCCTTTCAATTTCTTGAAAGGATTTTGCTTTTTGGGTGAAAGACGGGTCTCGAACCCGCGACCTTCGGAACCACAATCCGACGCTCTAACCAACTGAGCTACAATCACCATTTGTTAAGCGAGTGCAAATATAGTGCAAAAGTTATTTCTCGCAAAAATTATTTTAGATTTTTTATTTCAAATCGGATAAGCTATTGACAGCCAAATACCTTTCTACCGTAAATCCTTCGGCGTAGTCAACACCAACCAATCGACCGAAATCTTGCGAGCGATAATGAATACTTTCTAAGAAGTTTTTGGTTGCTATTGGTGTAACGGGTTCATTGGAATCTTCGGTGTAAAATTGTGAACTGTAAGCTAAAATTGATTTCGTTTTTACTTCAATGAATTCACTAATATCGACTACAAAATCGGGTTCGATGTTTTTCCATTGAATGTAATGATAGACTACTTTTGGTCGCCATGCTTCTTGGCTTTCATTATTTAAACTAGTTTCAATTTTTCGCAAACCCGAGAGGAAACAAGCATCCGAAACTAATTTGCTTCCTTTTCCATGGTCAATATGTCTATCGTCAATGGCGTTGCAAATGACAATTTCGGGTTTGTATTTTCGAATCATTTGAATTACTTTTATTTGATGTGTTTCATCATTTATAAAAAAGCCATCACGCATATCTAAATTTTCTCTTACAGTAACACCCAATATTTCAGAAGCTTTCTTTGATTCAGCATTTCTGATTTCAACTGAACCACGAGTTCCTAATTCACCACGAGTTAAATCAACAATGCCAACTTTTTTTCCTAAGGAAACTTCTTTTGCAATCGTTCCGCTACAGCCTAATTCTACATCGTCAGGATGTGCTCCAAAACAAAGGATATCTAATTTCATTTTTTAATTCTTTTTACAAAAATACAATTTATAGAATACACCGTTTCATAGTCATAGCTTTATTGACGGTTTCGATGTATTCCGCTTTTGGATTGCTGTCTTTTGTGATGCCACAACCCACAAAAATTTCAGCTCTATTCTCTTTAATTTTCATGCAACGAAGATTGACAAACAAATCGGAATACTGTGTTCTAAACGTGGCGAAGTCAATGTTTAACTCACCCAAAAAACCCGAATAGAATTCTCTATTATATCCTTCGTGTTGAAGTATAAAATCTTTGGCAGCTTCTCGTGGCATTCCGCATACTGCCGATGTTGGATGTAATGCGTTAATTATTTTTTCAACTGCTTTCTTGTTTTTCAGTTTTCCAGAAATAGTTGTTTTGATATGAAAAATGGAACCCGCATTGGCAGTAAATGGTTCTGAAACATTTAACTCTTTTGTAAATTCTTTAGTATTTTCGACAATAAAATCAGTAACCAACTGTTGTTCTACTTCTTCTTTTGGTGACCATTTTACAACTTTAATGTCATTTGCTTTTTGAGTTCCTGCTAATGCTACTGTTTCAAATTCTAATTCTTTTACTTTGACTAGTTGTTCTGGTGTTGCACCCATCCACAACCCTATTTTTGGGTGATAAAAGCAATATTTAAATGCCGATGGATAATTTTGAAGCATTCTTTTAAAACAAACTTCAAGGTCAAAAGAATTCAATTCAACAATTTCACGTCTTGAAGTAACTACTTTTTGAAATAATCCATTATCAATTGCTGCTACTGATTTCGTTACTAATTCTTCAAAAAAATCATTTCCTTGTTTTGGAGAATTCTCGTTTTGAATTGCATCAAAAAAATAGGTTTCTGAATTGTTTTTTTCTACAAAAACATCACAAAATTCTAACGGTAAAAATGGAGTTGTACTGTTGTCAAAAGCGGCAAACACAAAACCTTTCTTGTCAAAGCTTTCTAAAAAATATAAATGATCATTTTTTTGAAAAAGCCCAATTGTTTTTTCTGAATTTGGCTTACAAAAAATCACAAAAGGTAAGTTTTGCTCTTGATGTGTTTTTATTTTAAGAAATAAATCAGTCATTGTGTCTTTTTGGCAAAACCATGGTTGTCAACTTGCATATTGAAATTAATCTATCTTGTTCATCGGTAATTTTTATTTCCCAAAGATGAATGCTTCTTCCTTTATGAACAATTCTTGCTGTACCAAAAACGATACCCTCGCGCTTGCTTCTAACATGGTTAGCCGATATTTCAATGCCGCGAACTTCTTGTTTTTCGGGATTGACATACATTATTGAAGCTGCGCTACCTACACTTTCGGCTAAAGCAACACTAGCACCACCATGAAGCAATCCCATGGGTTGGTGTACTTTTGAATTTACAGGCATTTTAGCGGTTAAAAAATCTTCACCTGCATCGATGAATTCTATTTCTAGAGATTCCATCATGGTGTTTTTGCACAATTCGTTGCAGAGCTTTATAATCTTATCTTTATCAAATGACATCGCTTTTTTTTGTAAAAATAGTATTTATTTAGCATTTGAAAATAAAACAGAAGTCAAAATAACATTATGATTATACAAAAAAAACAATTTTAACGTTATCTATAAATGATAATAAATTTGAAATTTCAAAATTTTTCAAATTATTGTTTATTTTTACACAAATACAGAGATACTATGCGTAATTTTATTATTCTACTTTTCATTGGCATTGCCATTTCATTGAGTTCTTGTCGTCAAGACTTTGTTTTTGAAGCCAGTACTGGAGATTTAACTTTCTCAAAAGACACCATTTATTTGGATACTGTTTTTACCAACATTGGTTCAAGCACTTATACCTTAAAAGTGTATAACCGAAGTAATAAAGACATTAAAATTCCTTTAATTAAATTGGGCAAAGACGATTCAAAATACCGAATTACGGTTGACGGAATGACCGGTGAAAACAACCATACTTTTCGAGATGTAGAAATGCTAGCCAAAGATAGTATGTATATTTTTGTAGAAGTAACTGCCGATGTAGCCGATTCTAATCCAGCTGATTTTATTTATACAGACCAAATTCAATTTGATACTGGAACGAATTTCCAAAAAGTAGATTTGGTTACTCTAATACAAGATGCGTATTTTATTTATCCAAGTCGAACTCAGAATCCTGATAATTCTTATACGTATGAAGAAATTAATTTAGGTGTAGATGCTGATGGAAACCCAATACCTTTTCGAGCGAGCGTTTTAGACGAGAATGATCCAGTTAATGGCAACGAGTTTATTTGGAATAATTCCAAACCTTATGTTATCTATGGTTATGCCGTAGTTCCTGATGGGAAAACGCTTAACATAGAACCAGGTGCACAAATTCATTTTCATGCCGATTCAGGATTGATTGTTGGAACGGGTGGAACTTTAAAATCAATTGGTACATTACAAAATCAAATTGTTTTTGAAGGTGACCGCTTAGAACCTATTTTCTCTGATGTGCCCGGACAATGGGGAACCATTTGGTTAACCGCTGGAAGCACGGCGAACGAAATAGACTATACTACCATAAAAAATGCGACTGTTGGTTTACTAATTGATAGCAACGATGGAAATTTTATGACCATCAAAAATACACAAATATACGATTCGTCCAATCTTGGAATTTATGCTAAAACTGCAAAAATTAAAGGCGAAAACATTGTTATCAATACTGCTGGAGTGGCTTCACTAGCATGTACTCTTGGTGGAAGTTATGAGTTTAAACATTGTACGTTTAACAATAATTGGTCGAGTTCGAAACAAGTTGCCGTGTTGTTAGATAATTATTATCGTGATGAAAACAATGCACAAGTTCCTTTTGATTTAATACAAGCTGATTTTATCAATTGTATTATTTATGGTTCAAACACATACGAATTAAGGTTTGACAAAGGGGAAACTGGAATTTTCAATTCGTCATTTACCAAGTGTTTAGTAAAATTTGGTACTAGCAACGATGCACTTTATTCTTTTATATATGACGAGAATAATATTAAACGAAATAAAAATCCGAAATTTCTAAACATTTTTACTAATCAATTAAATATTGGCGTAGATTCTGAAGCAAAAGAATTTGGTGTAGATGCTGATGTTCCGTTGGATATTTTGGGTATGCCTCGAACTGCTCCTTATGATGTTGGTGCCTATAATTGGGTAACTTTTCCTGAAGATAATTAATTTTTTGTAACTTTATCAGGTTAACCAATAAAACCTAGTAATATGAAGTACAAAACTTTAACAGTAGCATTAGCCTTGCTGTGCTTTGTTTCTTGTAAAAAAGAAGCAGCAAAAACCGAAACTGAAACTACTACTGAACCAACAGAGGAAGTGACGATGACAATGCCCGACTCGGCTACTATAGCCAAAGCTTGGCAAGATTATGCGACACCAGGAGAGCAACATGCTCTAATGGCAAAAGACAACGGCTCTTGGACAGAAGATATGACCTATTGGGAACATGCAGGAGCCGAACCTTCAAAAATGACCATGACAGCCGAAAGTAAAATGATTATGGGCGGAAAATACCAAGAAATGACTCATAAAGGGGAATTGTATGGAATGCCATTTGAAGGAATAAGCACTTTTGGCTATAACAATGCCGAGGAAAAATACATTTCCACTTGGATAGATAATATGTCCACTGGAATTACGGTATTGAAAGGTACATATGACGCACCAACTAAAACTTACAAAATGATTGGTGAAGTAATAGACCCAATCACAAAGAAACCAAAAACTTCTAGGGAAACGATTACCATTATTGATGATAATACTCAAAAACTAGAAATGTTCGATGTCGGATTTGATGGTAAAGAATTTAAGAACATGGAAATAATCATGAAAAGGAAATAATAATTTAAAAGACCGATATTCTCGGTCTTTTTTTTATTTTAATTTGAGTTGCACAATCCATCAAATTGAAATAAATTTGCAACTACAACAACACACTAATTACGAAACAAATGATTCATTTCTTCGGAAACGAAAGTGCTACAGTTTTTGCCATACAATCGCAAAACGAACTTTCGGCAGAAACCATCTCAAAATTAAATTGGCTTTTGGGTAACACCACTAAAATTGATAAATCCGTTCTCGCGGATTTTTTTGTTGGTCCACGTGCCGCAATGATTACTCCTTGGAGTACCAATGCCGTTGAGATTACTCAAAACATGGGGATTGAAGGTATTATTAGAATAGAAGAATTTGAAAAAGTAACTCAAGATTTTACCGATTTTGATCCAATGCTTTCTCAGAAATATTCTGAATTACATCAAGATATTTTCTTTATCAATGTTGAGCCAGAACCGATTTTAGACATTGATGATATTGCTGCATATAACCAACAAGAAGGATTGGCTTTGAGTTCGGAAGAAGTTGACTATCTCAATACTCTTTCGACTAAATTAAATCGGAAACTAACCGATTCTGAAATATTTGCTTTTTCTCAAGCCAATTCAGAACACTGTCGTCATAAGATTTTCAACGGAACCTTCGTTATTGATGGTGAAGAAAAACCAACATCCTTATTTAAATTAATCAAAAAAACATCTGAAACAAATCCTAACGATATTGTTTCGGCATATAAAGATAATGTGGCTTTTGTAAAAGGACCAAGAGTTACACAGTTTGCACCTAAAAGTGCCGACAAAGCCGATTTTTATGAAGAAAAAGAATTCGACTCCGTACTTTCTTTAAAAGCAGAAACCCACAACTTTCCTACTACTGTTGAGCCTTTTAATGGTGCCGCAACAGGTTCGGGTGGAGAAATTCGTGACCGTTTAGCCGGTGGACAAGGTTCATTACCATTGGCTGGAACAGCGGTTTATATGACTTCTTATTCTCGTTTGAGAAAAGACAGAAATTGGGAAAACGGCATGAAGAAAAGACCGTGGTTGTATCAAACGCCTATGGATATTTTAATCAAAGCTTCGAATGGAGCTTCTGATTTTGGAAATAAATTTGGGCAACCTTTGATTACGGGTTCTATATTAACTTTTGAACACGAAGAAAACAACCGTAAAATTGGTTACGACAAAGTCATTATGCAAGCTGGTGGCATTGGCTATGGAAAACTAGACCAAGCCATTAAGAAGAAACCTCACGAAGGCGACAAAATAGTGGTACTTGGAGGCGAAAACTATAGAATTGGAATGGGTGGTGCTGCGGTTTCCTCAGCCGATACTGGTGCTTTTGGTTCAGGAATTGAGCTAAACGCCATTCAACGTTCGAATCCTGAAATGCAAAAACGTGCTTCCAATGCCATTCGTGGCTTGGTAGAAAGTGATACTAACCCAATTGTTTCTATTCATGACCATGGTGCGGGAGGCCATTTGAATTGTCTTTCTGAATTGGTGGAAGACACGGGTGGATTGATTGACTTAGACAAATTGCCTGTTGGCGACCCAACGCTTTCCTATAGAGAAATTATTGGAAATGAATCGCAAGAACGAATGGGATTGATAATTGGTGAAAAGGACATGGCTATACTGAAACGTATTGCTGAAAGAGAACGTTCGCCTATGTATGAAGTGGGTGAAGTAACGAATGACCATCGTTTTACTTTTGAATCAAAATCAACAGGTGCAAAACCGATGGATTATGCTTTGGAAGATTTCTTTGGAAGTTCGCCAAAAACAATTATGACTGATAAACACATCGCTACTCATTATGCTGATGTAAGCTATACTGCTGAAAATATTCCAACGTATTTAGAAGAAATTCTAAAACTTGAAGCTGTGGCTTGTAAAGATTGGTTGACCAACAAAGTGGACCGTTGTGTTGGTGGAAAAGTAGCCAAACAACAATGTGCAGGTGCTATTCAGTTGCCATTAAACAACGTTGGAGTGATGGCTTTGGATTATAACGGCAAAGAAGGAATTGCAACGTCAATAGGTCATTCGCCAATTTCGGCATTGGTTAATCCTGCTGCTGGAAGTAGAAATGCTATTGGTGAAGCACTTTCTAATCTTGTTTTTGCGCCTTTGAAAGAGAATTTGAAATCTGTTTCGCTATCTGCCAACTGGATGTGGGCTTGTAAAAACGAAGGCGAAGATGCTAGATTATACGAAGCGGTACAAGCTTGTTCAGACTTTGCTATCGAATTAGGCATCAATATTCCGACTGGAAAAGATTCGCTATCGATGAAACAAAAATATCCTAACGATGAAGTAATTGCACCAGGAACGGTTATTATTTCGGCTGCTGGACATTGTTCTAATATTACTAAAGTTGTAGAACCTGTTTTGCAGAAAAACGGTGGTGCTATTTATTATATCAACCTTTCGCAAGATGATTTTAAACTTGGTGGAAGTTCGTTTGCGCAAACACATAACAAAATTGGTAAGGATGTGCCAACCATTAAAGATTCGGCGTTCTTTAAAAAAGCTTTCAATACAATTCAAGAACTTATTAAAGACAGACAAATTGTTGCTGGTCATGATATTGGTTCGGGTGGATTAATCACTACTTTAATAGAAATGTGTTTTGCTGACACAAATCTTGGTGCTACTATTTCTTTTGAGGCGTTGCCAGAAAAAGATTTGGTGAAGATTTTATTCTCTGAAAATATTGGTGTTGTGCTTCAAGCAAAAGACGATGCTGCATTTGAAAAAGCTTTTGAAGGATTGGAATTTTTTAAAATAGGAGCAGCTACTAATTCAGATAGTTTAGTTGTTTCAGGTTTCAAGTTTCAGGTTTCAAGTTATAGAAAACTTTGGTTTGAAACGTCTTTCTTACTCGATCAAAAACAAACTAAGAACAACAAAGCGCAAGAACGTTTTGATAATTTAGGTAAGCAAGCATTAGAATATACTTTCCCGAGTCATTTTACGGGAGCGATGCCTTCTAAAATCACCTCGACTGCGCATGGAGTGACAAGACCTAAGGCAGCAATTATTCGTGAAAAAGGAAGTAATTCGGAGCGCGAAATGGCGAATGCGATGTACTTGGCAGGTTTTGATGTTAAAGACATTCACATGACTGATTTGATTTCGGGACGTGAAAACTTGGAAGATATTCAGTTTATTGGCGCTGTTGGTGGTTTCTCTAATTCGGATGTATTGGGTTCTGCCAAAGGTTGGGCTGGAGCTTTTTTATATAACGAAAAAGCCAACACGGCTTTGAAAAATTTCTTAAAAAGAGACGACACGCTTTCGGTTGGAATTTGCAACGGCTGTCAGTTGTTTATGGAATTGGAAGTCATCAACCCAGAGCATGAAGTGCATGGCAAGATGAAGCACAACGATTCTCATAAACACGAAAGTGGTTTTACATCGGTAACAATTCAAGAGAATAATTCGGTGATGTTATCTACATTGGCAGGTGCTACGCTTGGTGTTTGGATTTCACATGGAGAAGGAAAATTCCATTTGCCACTGCCCGAAGCAAAGTACAATATTGTTTCAAAATATGCGCACGAAGGCTATCCTGCCAACCCAAATGGTTCTGATTATAACACGGCAATGCTTTGCGACAAAACGGGAAGACATTTGGTAATGATGCCTCACATTGAGCGTTCAACATTTCCTTGGAATTGGGCGCACTACCCTACTGATAGAAAAGATAAAGTTTCGCCTTGGTTGGAAGCTTTTGTTAACGCACGTTTGTGGATTGAAAAACATAACTCTTAAAATTGAAATAGCATGACATTAAAAAACGCAATTTCTGCATTACTATTATTAATTACTATGACTACGTTTGCGCAAAATTCGTTGACCGAAATTGAGACGGATAAAGGCATTCGATACATCACCAATTCTATTGATTATCAAATAACGGGAAAATATTCTTTTAAAGGTGGCGACCCTATTGCTGTATTAAATAACGACGGAACTGGAATTTATCAACTGCACGACCAACCTCAACGCGCCATGACGTGGGGCATTGAGTGTACAAAAAACGGTGAATTAAAATTCATCAAAGGTTTTGACAATGTGAAATATGCGCTTTTCTATAAATTCGACACGAGTTTGGATGGCGAAACGGTAGAAAACTGGAATAAAGTAGATTTTACCATTCATCTTAATTCTTTGAAGATGTTTATTAATGGAGAACGCGAAAAGAATTTTAATCCGTAGAGACTTAGCGGTGCTATGTTTATTTAAAAACCCTAACCAAAAACGGTTAGGGTTTCCATTTTTGCAACAATGTCTTGTCCTGAAATAGCGATAAACAAATTTTATCGTTATGGAAAACCATCAAAAGAATCGCTATATAAAGTGAACACAAAAAGACTATTCTCTGTCTTTTAAACTTCATTTATTCAAAATATAAAGAAGGAATAACCCATGTACTTTCATCCATTCAAAAAAGCTTGATTGAAAAATTGGAATTAGATAATAGCAATGATTTAGACAGTTTGGTGCAACTATCTGCTAATTTTAAATTAGATAATAATATTCTAAAACAGTTTGACATCAAACTCATAAAAAATATTCATTAAAGCATTTCGTAATTGGAGTACTTTTTTTATACTTTTAAATGCTTAAAACAAAAACCATGTCAAAACTACCACATATAGGAACAAGCATTTTTACCGTAATGTCAAAAATGGCAATTGATTATAAAGCCATTAATCTGGCACAAGGCTTCCCGAATTTTCCGGTGGATGAACGGTTAACTGGTATTGTGTCTGGAATTGCTACTGAAAACGTACATCAATATGCACCCATGAGTGGTCATACTGCATTGTTGGACAAAATAAAACAGCTTACTTTTTCGTCATATTCTAGAAATGTAAACCCAACAACCGAAATACTTGTAACGGCTGGTGCTACCGAAGGGATTTTTGCTACCATTCAAGCCTTGGTTTATCGCAACGAAGAAGTCATTATCCTTGACCCAAGTTATGATTGCTACGAAACACCTATTATATTGTGCAATGCCAAACCGATTCGAATTGCTTTAAAAGATGATTTCACTCCCGATTGGGAAACCATTGGCAATGCGATAAATCATACCACCAAACTCATCATTATCAACAATCCACACAACCCTTCGGGTAGAGTTTGGACCGAGTATGATTATAACCAATTGGAAAAGTTACTCGATAGTTATCCCAATTTATTAGTGCTTTCGGATGAAGTGTATGAGCACATCACTTTTGAACAAAAACATCTCTCTATTCACCACCGTCCAAAACTTTGGGACAGAAGTATTTCGGTTTCTTCGTTTGGAAAAACATTTCACATTACGGGTTGGAAAATCGGCTATCTTATTGCGCCCGAACCTTTGATGAACGAAATCAAAAAAGTGCATCAGTTTTTGGTTTTTAGCGTAAATAGCATCGCTCAAACGGCACTTGCAGAATATCTTAACGTGGTTGATGTTCCTGCCTTGAGTAGTTTTTATCAACAGAAAAGAGATTATTTTAGAGCACTTATAAAAGATACTAAATTTACCTTGCTTCCTTGTGAAGGCACTTATTTTCAAACGGTATCATATAATAACATTAGTACCGAAAATGATATTGATTTTACCAAAAGACTCGTAACCGATTATGGCGTGGCAACGATACCAATATCTGCTTTTAATTTCAACGGAAAAGACACTAATTGCATTCGTTTTTGCTTTGCCAAAGACGATGCTACGCTAGAAAGTGCGGCAGAAAAACTAATGAAATTATAATACTTTCTTAATGCTATGCGTGCATACTAGTTATTTTTAGTACTTTTGGTAAACTAAAACAAAAACTATGAATTTTTCAGCAAAGATGCTTCGCGATAACGCCTTGTCCGACAAAGTAATTGTAGTAACAGGCGGCGGAAGTGGTTTAGGAAAAGCCATGACCAAATACTTCATGGAACTTGGTGCCAAAGTAGCCATTACTTCCAGAGATTTAGAGAAACTTAAAAAAACCGCAACAGAACTAGAAGCCGAAACTGGTGGAACGTGTTTGCCTGTGCAATGCGATGTGCGTCATTATGACCAAGTGGATGCCATGCTTGCTGAAGTATTAAAAGCTTTTGGAAAAGTAGATGTTTTATTAAACAATGCGGCAGGAAACTTCATCTCTCCTACCGAAAGATTATCAGCCAATGCCTTTGATACCATAATCGATATTGTATTAAAGGGTTCCAAAAACTGTACGCTTGCCTTTGGAAAACATTGGATAGACCAAAAACAAACCAACTGCAACATATTGAATATTGTAACGACCTATGCTTGGACAGGTTCGGGCTATGTAGTGCCAAGTGCCACTGCCAAAGCAGGAGTTTTAGCCATGACAAGAAGTTTGGCGGTAGAATGGGCAAAATATGGTATCCGTATGAACGCCATTGCTCCAGGACCATTCCCAACCAAAGGCGCATGGGAACGATTACTTCCTGGCGATTTGGCTGAGAAATTTGACATGGCAAAAAAAGTACCGCTACGAAGAGTGGGCGATCATCAAGAATTGGCAAACTTAGCGGCGTATTTAGTTTCTGATTTCTCTGCCTATATAAATGGTGAAGTGGTAACTATCGATGGTGGCGAATGGCTTCAAGGCGCAGGACAATTCAACATTCTTGAAAAAATACCACAAGAAATGTGGGACATGCTAGAGGAAATGATTAAGAGTAAAGGAAGTAAGTAAGTTGGAAAGCTGAAGATGGAAATTGGAAGATGGAAGTAAATAGAAATCATATTTCAAGTCGCTTTTACCCTTTATAACTTTATTACATTGTTAACAAAATTCCATTGGCAAAGCCATAAATAATTGTATTTTTACACCTCAAAATCTACTAAAAACAAATGGGTAAAATCATTGCTATTGCCAATCAAAAAGGTGGTGTTGGAAAGACTACGACTTCAATCAATCTTGCCGCATCACTGGGAGTATTAGAAAAAAAAGTGTTATTAATTGATGCCGATCCGCAAGCCAATGCTACATCGGGATTAGGTATTGATGTAGAAAGTGTTGAAATTGGAACCTATCAAATATTAGAACACAGCTATACTCCAAAAGATGCTATTGTAGCAAGTACTTCGCCAAACGTTTGGGTGCTTCCTGCACACATTGACTTGGTGGCTATTGAGATAGAATTAGTCGATAAAGATAAGCGTGAGTACATGCTTAAACAAGCATTGGAAGAAGTAAAAGACGATTATGATTATATTCTTATTGATTGTGCACCATCGTTAGGGTTATTAACATTAAATGCGTTAACTGCTGCTGATAGTGTGATTATTCCAATTCAATGTGAATATTTTGCTTTGGAAGGTTTGGGTAAATTATTAAATACTATTAAAAGTGTTCAAAAAATACACAATCCAGAATTAGACATCGAAGGATTACTTTTAACCATGTTCGATTCTCGTTTGCGTCTTTCCAATCAAGTGGTAGAAGAAGTACAAAAACATTTCAGCGATATGGTTTTTAAATCGATTATTCAACGAAACGTAAAATTAAGTGAAGCTCCATCTTTTGGAGAAAGTATTATTAACTTTGATGCAACGAGTAAAGGTGCGAGCAATTACTTGAGTTTGGCAAATGAAGTTATTCAAAAAAACAATAATTAGAAAATGGCAAAAGCGGTTCAGAAACAAGCATTAGGAAGAGGTTTATCTGCTTTATTAAAAGATCCAGAAAACGATATAAAATCGGTTAGCGATAAAAACGCCGACAAAGTTGTAGGTAACATTATAGAACTGGAAATTGATGCTATCGAAATCAATCCATTTCAACCTAGAACTAATTTCAACGAAGAATCAATAAAAGAATTAGCCAGTTCGATAAAAGAATTAGGCGTAATTCAACCCATTACGGTTAGAAAATTAGACTTCAATAAATACCAATTAATTTCGGGAGAACGAAGACTTAGAGCTTCCAAAGTGGTTGGACTAACAACTATTCCTGCTTATATTCGTATTGCAAACGACAACGAGTCGTTAGTAATGGCATTGGTAGAGAATATTCAGCGTCATGATTTAGACCCGATTGAAATTGCACTTTCTTACCAAAGATTGATTGATGAAATTCAATTGACACAAGAACAAATGAGCGAACGCGTGGGAAAAAAACGTTCGACGATTGCCAATTATCTACGTTTATTAAAATTAGACCCAATCATCCAAACTGGAATTCGTGATGGCTTCATCTCTATGGGACATGGTCGTGCTTTGATTTCTATTGAAAACTTAGATGTTCAATCGGACATTTATCATAAAATAGTGATGGAAAACCTTTCGGTTCGTGAAACTGAAGCTTTGGTCAAAAATCATCAAGACAGTTTAAAACCAGCACCAGCAAAATCTAAAAAAACGAACAATTTTTCTATAGATGAAAGTCAAAAGAAAGACATTGCTGCTTTTTTTGGTGCAAAAATAGATGTAAAAGTTGCCGGAAATGGAAAAGGGAAAATCACTATTCCGTTCCATTCGGAAGAAGACTTAAACCGCATTATTAACTTACTTACTAAATAGTGAATAAAGCTTTTTACATAGTTTTATTTTTTTTCCTACTTGGGTCACAAACGTTTTTTGGACAAGTTAGCAGTAGTGATTTAGTAATAGCAAAAGATACTGCAAAGGTTTCAAAAACGATAGTTTATGATCCGTTGCGACCATCAAAAGCTGCTTTTTACTCAGCACTTCTTCCAGGATTAGGGCAAGCCTATAATAAAAGCTATTGGAAAATTCCAATTGTTTATGGTGCCATTGGAACAAGTTTGTATTTCTATTTCAACAACAATAAAAAATACCACAGTTATCGCGATGCCTACAAACAAAGACTTCAAGGACTGCCCGACGAATACGATTATCTAGACGACGACCGATTAATCAGAGCGCAGCGTTTTTATCAACGAAATAGAGATTTGTCCTTATTAGTTGCCGTAGGTTTTTATGTGTTGAATATTGTTGATGCTAATGTTGATGCGCATTTAACGCAGTTTAACGTCAACGACAATCTTTCTATCGTTCCCGATTTACAACAAAGCGATTTCACTGTTCTACCAAATCTTGGATTAACTTTAAATTATAAGTTTTAGATGAAAATAGCATTACTTGGGTATGGAAAAATGGGACACGTTATCGAACGAATTGCTTTAGAACGTGGTCATGAAATAGTGCTTAAAAAAACAAGTTCCAATTCTTTTGATGGTTTAGAAAAAGCCGATGTTGCCATAGATTTTAGCATCCCAACTGTTGCTGTAGAAAATATATCAACAGCAATCAATCATGGAATTCCCGTAATTTCTGGAACTACAGGTTGGCTAGAAAATTATCATGAAATGGTAAAACTTTGCGAAGAAAAGAATGCCGCATTTCTATATGGTTCCAATTTTAGTTTAGGTGTAAATCTGTTTTTTGAATTAAATGACTATTTGGCAAAAATGATGTCAAAATTCAAAGAATACAATGTTTCGATGGAAGAAATTCATCATACACAGAAATTAGACAAACCTAGCGGAACAGCCATTTCACTAGCCAATGCCATCATCAATCATACCGATAAAAACAATTGGGCAATTGAAAACCCAACACCCGAAGCTGTTTTTATTGATGTAAAACGTGAAGAAAATGTTCCCGGAACACATTCGGTTCTTTATACTTCTGAAGTTGATTATATCAAAATAGAACATGTGGCACACAATCGCGAAGGTTTTGCCTTGGGTTCTATCATTGCTGCCGAGTGGATTATTGGAAAAAAAGGCGTTTTCAACATGAAAGACGTTTTGAGTTTAAACTCCAAATAACAATTTAAAAAATAAAATAATTTTTGTAACAAAAGACGAAACTTATAAACTTATAACCAAATAACCTTCAAAACACTTCAACATGTCAATATATCAATGGTTTGTATTTTTATTAATACTACAACTGATTCACGGATTAGGAACTTGGAAACTTTACGAAAAAGCAGGTAGAAAATCTTGGGAAGCTTTTATTCCAGTGTACAATTCGATTGTTTTAATGAAAATCATCAACCGACCAACTTGGTGGACATTATTATTATTCATTCCAATTATCAACTTGATAATGATTCCTGTTATTTGGGTAGAAACTATGAGAAGTTTTGGCAAAAACTCCACAGTCGATACTTGGTTAACGCTTTTCACCTTTGGATTTTATATTTATTATGTCAATTATACCCAAGATGTAACCCACATTAAAGACCGTAACTTAGTAGCCACTACCAAAGTTGGTGATACGGTTAGTTCGTTATTATTTGCAGTGGTTGTTGCCACTTTGGTACATACCTATGTAATGCAACCTTATACTATTCCATCATCCTCGTTAGAAAAATCGTTGTTGATTGGTGATTTCCTTTTTGTGAGTAAGTTTCATTATGGTGCTCGAATTCCAATGACAGCGGTTGCTGCACCAATGGTTCATGATACGTTGCCATTTATCAATACAAAATCTTATTTATACGACGATAACGATGCTACTTCTTGGAAAAATAAATTGCAGTTTCCATATTTTCGTTTTCCTGGTTTTCAAGACATTAAAAACAATGACATCGTAGTGTTTAATTGGCCTAGGGATACCTTATTTAATATGTATAAAAATGCCGACAGACGCTACGATAAACCGATTGACAAGAAAACCAACTATGTAAAACGTTGCGTTGGTATTCCTGGTGATTCATTGCAAATAAAAGATGGTATTGTATATATCAACGGAAAAGAATTGATTTTACCCGAAAGAGCAAAACCTCAATATTCCTATAAAATTGCTGTTGACGGAAAAACACAAATCGATTTAGAATACCTCTTAAAAGACATGCAAGTAACCGACCCAGCCGGAATGATTGCGCCAGACACATTGTTTGTACAATGTCTAACTTTTGCAAATGCCGAACGTTTTAAAAATATTCCTGGAGTTACTTCGGTAAAAAGAGTGATTAACAAAGGTCCAGAAGACGGCGTTTTCCCCGATATGAAAGACGGAAAACCATCGGTAACTAATAACTGGAGTGGCGATAACTATGGCCCGATATACATACCGCAAGAAGGAAAAACAGTTGCTTTAAACAAACAGAGTTTGCCTTTTTATAAAATCATTATTAGCGAATACGAAAAAAATGATTTGAAAGTTGTTGGCGATGACATCTATATCAATGGCGAAAAAGCAACTACTTATACCTTCAAACAAAACTATTATTGGATGATGGGAGACAATCGTCATAACTCATTAGACGCGCGCTATTTTGGCTACACACCCGAAGACCACATTGTAGGAAAACCAGTTTTCTTATGGATGAGTTGGGATGGTCACGCTAAAGGATTCAATAAAATCCGTTGGGAACGATTATTTACCACAGTTAATGGCGAAGGACAACCACAATCGTACTTCAAATATTTCTTAGGATTATTGGCGTTATATTTTGTTGGAGAATATTTTTGGAAGAAAAGAAAAGAAAAACAAGAGTAAAAAAAGGTTAAAGTTTAAAAATAGTTTAAACAATATTAAACAGTTTTTAAACCACCTTAAATCTTTAAACAATTTTAAACTTTTGAACATAATAATCCATCCCAGCTATTTCCCTTCTATTAGTCATTATGTGGCGATGGCAAATTCGGATTTGGTTACGTTTGAAATGGATGATAATTTTCAAAAACAAACCAACCGAAACCGAATGTACATTTATAGTCCAAACGGAATTCAGTTGTTAAATGTACCGATTAAACACTCCAAAACAGTGCATCAAAAAACAAAAGATGTTCAGATAGAAAATGATTTTGATTGGCAAAAGCAACATTTCAAATCGTTGGAAGCAGCCTATAGAAGTTCGCCTTTTTTTGAATATTTTGAAGATACTATCCATCCTGTTTTTGAAAAAAAACACCAGTTTTTAATGGATTTGAATCTGCAAACGATGGAAATTGTATCCAATTGTTTAGGCTTTGAATTCGATTATAACGAAACCACCGAATACTTTTTTGATGTAGCAGATAAAACCGATTTTCGTCCATTGGTAAACGGCAAAAAAGACGTGTCGCAACTAGCATCCTATACACAAGTATTTGGCGACAAACACGGTTTTATAAACAACTTAAGTATTCTTGACCTATTGTTTAACGAAGGAAGATATGCTTTTGAATATTTGAAGCAACAACAGTTGTAACAACTCCAATTTACATCTCGAAAAATAAATTTTAAGTATTGAGAGCCTTTCGGCAAGAGACGGAAGACCTAAATACAATTGTGAGAACCTTTCGGCAAGTGACGGAAGCTTCTCAATGGTTTTGGTGGATTATTTTCTAGAAAAATAAGCTGCTGCTAAATAACTTTGCTATTAGAAACAGTAAAAGAATGTTAGTCTGCAAACGAAAGTCGCGTCATGATTGGAAAATGATCCGATTTGTTGAAGCTGGAGAAATTTTTAAACCATTTCACCTTCATCTTTTTGTCGGCAAAGATATAGTCTATTCTGGCTGGATAATATTTAAAATTATAGGTTTGTCCAAAACCATTTCCAGCTTCTTCAAAACAGTCATTTAAATCGCCTTTGATGTTTCTATAGATGTATGAAAACGCACTATTGTTCATATCGCCACAAATAATCATTGGATAGGGACAATCTTTTTTGTGGTTAGAAAAAATCTCTGTTTGAAATTCTTGTCTCTTGAAAGCATCTCGTAATCTTCCAAAAACCATCTGTGATTTTTCTTTGTTTATGGTTTCCACGTTATTTGAAATCTCGTTTACATCTGGAGAAATTTTTATCGACTGTAAATGCATATTGTAAACGCGAAGTGTGTCCTTTCCTTTCTTAATATCGGCAAAAATGATGTTGTTTCCATCTTGCAATAAGTGAAGATTTCCTTGATTAAATATAGGAAATTTAGAAAAAATGGCTTGTCCTGTTTTAATTTTGTTGCCTTCAATAAAAATGGCTTTATATTTATAAACTCTCAAATCAATTTTTGCATTTTCGGAATATTCTTGAATACAAATAATATCAGGGTTTTTTTCGTTAACAAATGCTAAAATATCTTTGCCAACATTCTTGTCGTTTATCCATTCAAAGAGATTAAACAAACGCACGTTATAACTCATAACGGTGAAATCTTTTTCGGTTTTAGGCAAATTGGTTGACGAAAGTTTATAAAATTTATTTATAAATGTAATCCCTATTAACAATACAATTCCCGATAATACTAGTTGTCTTTTGAATTGTAACAACCAATAAATGAAAAATAATCCGTTAAGAATTAAGAACGAGGGTAAAATAAGTGTTAAAACCGAAAGTAATGGGAATGCTTTAGGTGCCAAAAAAGGTAAAACATAAGCCACAAAGGTAAGCAGTATCAAAATACCATTTAATACATACATCACTTTATTAAACCACGATAACTTTTTCAAATTGTGCTATTTACCCGATTGAAATAAAAATTCTTTTTCTTCTTTGGTCAAACTATCATAACCCGATTGACTAATTTTGTCTAAAATCTCGTCAATTTGTTGCTGGGTTTTGTCTTTTATGACCACTTTACTTTCTCGAATTGGGGTTTTTCTTTGAGATGTTTTGTGTACTTTCTTAAAAGGCGTTTTTTGTTTCTTGTCAAATATAGTTGAAAAAAAGTTAATAGTATTGGTTACTATTACACTTAAATCGGTGCCGTTTTGGAGCAATTTAATATACAAAAATCCAAAAAAAGCACCACTCAAATGTGCAATATGACCGCCAATATTGTCAAGTTGAATTTGCATTAAATCCAAAATAAGAATAACTGCCGTGATGTGCCAGAGTTTTACGTTTCCTATCAATAACAAACGCACTTCCATCAACGGTTGATAGGTTGTTGATGCTACTAATAATGCCATAATTGCCGCCGAAGCACCAACCATTAGCGATGATTTTCCTAATAAATAAAAGCTCAACACAAAGATGATACTAGCAAAAATAGCACTCAAAAAATACAATCCGAGGTATTGTTTTTGGGTAAAAAATGTGAGAAACAATCGGCTGGTAAAGTTCAAAACCATCATGTTGAAAAATATATGCAGAAATCCATAATGAAAAAAAGCATAGGTCAATAAGGTCCATGGTCTTGTGACAAGCACATCGGGATTTGAAGAAACCGCTAACCAATTTGGGTATTCAAAAACACCTGTTTTAAATTGGTAAAACAAAATAATAGACAACAGATAAATGCCGACATTCCAATAAATCATTTTATTGGCAACGCCACCTATTTTGTACTGTAGTTTTATATCTTCAATAATGCTCATTAATCCCAACGGTTTTTATTAAATTGATTTTTTTTCCAAATCCACATCATAATAAAACCTGTTATTGCGCCACCAATGTGAGCAAAATGTGCTACACCTGTACCACCACTTCCGAAAAGTGAATTTCCTTTCAATCCTAAAAATAAATCAACGGCAATTAATCCTGGTACAAAATATTTCGCTTTGATAGGAATTGGAATAAACATAATACCTAATTCAGCATTAGGAAACATAAATGCAAATGCCGTTAACAATCCATAGATAGCTCCCGAAGCACCCAATGATGGTGTTTGAAATTCTCGAACTGCAGAAGCTAAAGTGTTAAATTGTTCTTGTGTACACTGTGCATTATCTAAAATCGTTTTCACTTTTCCTTGAAGCATTTGTCCCGAAGAATCAAACACTGTTGAAAAATCAGTGTTCAATAAAAAGTGCATATCGCTTTGAGATATATTTAATGAAGAAAGTTCGCTAAGTATGGAGTGAATTTGAAAGTAACTCACGCCAAGATGCAACAAGGCTGCTCCTAGTCCGCAAGAAATGTAAAAGAAAATGAATTTTTTGGCACCCCAAAAATGTTCCAATGCCGAACCAAACATTACCAAACCAAACATATTGAATATTATGTGCATCAAGTTGGGCATCGGAGCATGCATAAACATACTCGTCAAAGGTTGCCAAAAACGAAACAAATCATTCTCTGGATAATACAAGGAAAACATCGGGTATGCCAATGGGGCAATCTGCGAACCGATGAAAAAGATAATATTAATAATCAATAACTGCTTAACAGTTTCGGTCATGCGCATCATAAGCTAAATTTTTTATCTAAATCTTCCACACTCATTGTGATGAAAGTTGGTTTTTGAAAAGGCGAAACATTTGGCTCTCTACAAGCAAAAAGATTGTTCACCAAGTTATCTTGTTCTTTTTCGGTTAAATACGTTCCGGTTTTCACTGCTAAACTCTTTGCCATCGATTGGGCAATGCTATCATTCTGCGAAAAACTATCGCCTCCTACTCCATTTTGGAAATCCGTCAATAAATCATCAAAAATAATTGAAACTTGACTTTCGGTAATGGTAACTGGCAATCCAGAAATGATTAAACTATCGGCATGGATACTGTCGAAAATGAATCCTAAATTTTCTAGTGACAATTTAATCTCTTTAATCACTTCAATATCATTCACAGAAAAATAGAATTCTAATGGAAATAATAATCGCTGACTAGAAGCATGATGAACAGTCATATTCGTCAAAAACTCTTCATACAAAACCCTTTCGTGAGCACGTTTTTGATTGATAATCACGATACCCGACTTTATAGGCGAAACAATGTATTTCTTATGAATTTGATAGGTTCGTTTGGTTTCTTGCTCGGTATCGGTATCTTCAAATAATGATGAAGAAACGGCATCGGTTTCAAACGAAATTTCAGAAGATTGGGTATCCATTTCTTCCAGTCCAACGTACAAACTTTCCCAGCTGGGTTGCAGTTCGGGTTTTTTATAATTAAAATTGGTTGCCGCTTTTTGAGGTTTCTCATCAGCAAACGGATTGTAACTTCTATCCACTTGAATGGTTGGATATTCCGCTTCTTTTTGTTGGTATTGATAGGGTGTATCTAAATTTGGGTCACGCTCAAAATCCAAAACAGGTGCTACATTGAACTGTCCTAAACTGTGTTTTACAGCCGAACGCAAAATGGCATACAACGCATGTTCGTCATCAAACTTGATTTCGGTTTTCGTGGGATGGATATTGATGTCAATCGTGTTTGGCGGCACCGATAAGTACAAAAAATAACTTGGTTGTGCACCATCTTTGAGCAAACCTTCATAGGCAGCCATGATGGCGTGATGCAAATAACCGCTTTTGATAAAACGATCGTTTACAAAAAAGAATTGTTCACCACGATTTTTTTTAGCAAACTCAGGTTTTCCAACAAAACCATGTATATGAACAATCTCGGTATCTTCCTTTACAGGAACTAATTTTTCGTTGGTTTTGCCTCCAAAAACATTTACAATTCGTGGTCTAAAATTAGATTGTGGCAAATTGAACGACTCGCTCCCATTGTGATACATCGTAAAAGCAATGTTGGGATGTGCCAAAGCAACGCGTTGAAATTCATCAATAATATAACGCATTTCTACGGTATCTGATTTCAAAAAATTGCGTCGTGCAGGTATGTTGAAAAACAAATTCTTCACCGAAAACGACGTGCCTTTGGGCAACACCGCTGGTTCTTGTGTTATGAATTTGCTGCCTTCTATAATGATATGTATTCCTAATTCTTCTTGGTCTTGTTTGGTTTTAAGTTCCACATGGGCGATGGCGGCAATTGATGCCAACGCTTCGCCACGAAACCCTTTGGTATGCAAGGAAAACAAATCTTCGGCATGACGGATTTTTGAAGTAGCATGACGCTCAAAGCACAAACGCGCATCAGTAACGTTCATTCCCAAACCGTTATCTATGACTTGAATTAACGATTTTCCAGCATCTTTTATGATTAATTTGATGTCTGTTGCTTTGGCATCCACAGCGTTTTCTAGCAGTTCCTTTACTACAGAAGCTGGTCGTTGCACCACTTCTCCTGCCGCAATTTGGTTGGCAACATGATCAGGAAGTAATTGGATAATGCTCGACATAGTTAGTATTCAGTGTTCAGTATTTTGTGTTCAGTTTTTCTGAAAACAAAGAAGGCAAATTTAAGGAAAAACTATGGTGATTTAAAGTTAATCCTTTCCTAAAAATGAAAAAGATTTGTTATTTCTTAAATCGTTTTTGTGAGTAATCTACAGGTTCCAAACTCAAATCAAGTTATGAAACTTCGCTAACCAAGCAAATAACCTCGTCAATCTAGTAAAAGTATCGCCAACCAAGTAAAAAACTCGTTTTTCAGTTTTGAATGTTTGGCATGAATTTTTTTGGTCTGGTTTGAATTTATTTCTGATGGTAAAAATATAAAAGACATTCTTTCGAGCACCTTTTTTATAGTTTACATTTCCATTGTTTTTTTTCGTAAGTAGGCCATTTTTATGGCAGCTATTGCCGCTTCGGTACCTTTATTGCCATGTTTTCCTCCACTTCTATCGATAGATTGTTGTTCGGTATTATCGGTTAACAAACAAAAAATTACAGGCACATCGGTTTGCACATTTAAGTCTTTAATACCTTGGGTTACACCTTCGCACACAAACTCAAAATGCATGGTTTCGCCTTTAATAACACATCCAATGGTGATGACTACATCTACTTCTTGGGTAACAATCATGCGTTGTGCACCATAAATGAGTTCAAAACTGCCTGGCACATCCCAACGGATGATGTTTTCGGCTAATGCGCCACAATCTAACAATGCTGCTTCGGCTCCGTTATACAATCCGTTTGTTATTTTGTCGTTCCATTCGGAAACAACTATTCCGAAACGAAAATTTTTTGCATTGGGTAATTTTGATTTATCGTAGTTGGATAAGTTTTTATTTGCTGTTGCCATTTTTTAGTGTTCAGTATTTAGTAATCAGTGTAAAAATAGAAAACCATTTTTGAAAATATTCAAAAATGGTTTTTTATTTATTTATCAATAGTAGTGAAAAATTTTAATGTATTTAATGCTATTAGCACGCTAAATACCTTACACTTATTACTGTGCCATTCCGATTAACCCGTCAACACCTTGTCCTTCAGGAGTGCTTTCGTAGTTGTCTTTTAGGTCAGTAAAATATTTTAATGCCGCTGCTTTATCTCCAAGAGCCAATGCTGTTTTTCCTGCTTTTAACAAAAATCTTGGTGTAGTCAAATCGTTTTTCTTTGCTTCAGCAGCTTTCACATAATAGGTCAATGCTTCTTTTGCTTGATTTTTTTGTGAATAAGCATCTCCAATAGCACCAATTGCCAAAGTACTCAATACTTCGTCATCTGCTTTGAATTGCTCTAAGCTTTTGATAGCTTCATCGTATTTGCCAGTGTTTAAATAAGCGATACCTGCATAGTAGTTTGCAATATTTCCAGCGTCAGTTCCAGAATATTCTTCAGCAATTTTCAATACACCAAATTTACCCTCAGAACCTTTTAACACTAAATTGAATAATGAATCTGCTTTTGCATCACCATCCACAGCTTTTTGAAAGTTTTGTTGTGCTACGAATAATTCATTAGCAGCATCGTCTTGTTTTGGCTCTGCAACAAATTTTTGGAATAATAAATAAGCAATCGTTCCTACTGCAATCATAGCTAGAACACTTAATATATATTTTTGATTTTTTTGAACAAAGTCTTCCGTTCTTGAAGCCGTTTCGTCTAATGTATCAAACGCTTTTGCTGTTGCGCTGTCTTTTGCATCAACATTTACGTCTTCAATATAATTGTTGTCTAATTTGTCTGCTTTTTCTTTTGGTGTTCTGTAACCTCTTTTATTAAAAGTTGCCATTTAAAATTATTTTAGTGTGCGCAAAAATAAAATTTTATTCCTATTTAAAAACGATTTTTATCGATAATTTTCAATAATTTGCACGCTCTTTCAAAATAAACGCAAAATAGTTCCGCTTTTTCAGCAATAGTTAGCCGTTACCATGTTTTTAAAAAATATTACTTTATTCAATTATAAAAATTTTTCGGAAGCTTCATTTGAATTTGACCCAAAAATTAACTGTTTTGTGGGAAAAAATGGTGTTGGAAAGACCAATGTTCTTGATGCCATCTATCATTTGAGCAATGGAAAAAGCTATTTCAATCCGTTAGCCGTTCAAAATATCAAACACAATGAAGAGTTTTTTGTAGTTGATGGCGAATTTGAAAAAAATGACCGAACGGAACAAATTGTATGCAGTTTAAAAAAAGGTCAAAAGAAAATTTTAAAACGAAACGGCAAACTCTACGACAAACTTTCGGAACATATTGGTTTAATTCCGTTGGTAATTATTTCGCCAGCCGATAGAGACTTAATAACTGATGGTAGTGAAACACGCAGAAAATTTATGGATAGTGTGATTTCGCAATTGGACAAAAGTTATCTACAAGAAATCATCAAATACCAAAAAATCATCTTGCAGCGAAATGCTTTGTTGAAATATTTTGCTTTAAATCATGTGTTTGAAAAAGAAACGCTACATATATATGATGAGCAATTGGATGATTTAGGACAAGTTATTTTTGAAAAAAGAAAATCGTTTTTAGAAAAGTTTATCCCTATTTTCAATCACTACTATCAAGAGATAAGCAACAATTCGGAAAATGTTCAATTGGTCTATCAAAGTGATTTGTTTGAGAAAAACATGCTGCCTTTATTAGCTGAAAACATCAATAAAGACAAAGCGTTACAATACACATCCGTTGGAATTCACAAAGACGATTTGTCCTTTGAAATTGATGGCTTTCCAATAAAGAAATTTGGTTCTCAAGGACAACAAAAGTCGTTTTTAATCGCCTTAAAATTAGCTCAATTTGATTTTGTTAAAAAACAATCGGGTGAAAAACCAATTTTACTTTTTGATGACATCTTTGATAAGTTAGATGAAAGTCGCGTTTCCAAAATTGTTTCGATGGTAAATCAGGAAGAATTTGGACAACTTTTTATTTCGGATACACATCCCGAACGCACGGAAAATATTGTAAAAGAAACGCACCAGAGTTATAAAATATTTAACCTTTAAAAAAGGTATTTTTTGTATTTTAGCCTAAAATTAAAGAATCATGAAATTAAAAATCTACACCTATTTATTTATAAGTATAATTCTAAGCAGCTGCCAAGGACAACCCACAAAAAAAGTGGAAACTCTAGACGTTAAAACCTATGCCGAGAAACTAAACATTACAAATAACCCGCAACTTATTGACGTTCGCACACCAGAAGAATATGCCTCGGGAAAAATAAACAATGCCAAAAACATCAATTGGAACGCAAACGATTTTGCAACGCAAGCTGAGAAATTAGATAAATCGAAACCTGTTTTTGTGTATTGCAAAGTTGGTGGAAGAAGTGCACAGGCGGCAAATAAACTATCGGAAATGGGGTTCAAAGAAATCTACAACCTTGATGGTGGCATCATGAAATGGAATGCTGCTGGAATGCAAAAAGAAAAATCGACTACTTATGTTGGTATGACTGATGAAGCGTATCAAAAGCTAATTGCTTCGGACAAAAAAGTGATGATTAATTTTAGTGCCGTTTGGTGTGCGCCTTGCCAAAAAATGAAACCTTACATCCTTAAAATGCAAGAAGAATTAAAAGACCATGTTACCATAATTCGATTGGATGCTGATGAAAATAAAAGTTTGCTAGAAAACATGAAGATTGATGGCTTACCTGTTGTTATAGTCTATGAAAATGGTAAAGAAACTTGGAGAAACTTAGGTTTTATTTCCGAGGAAGATTTGAAGAAACACTTGTAAACACTGATTTTACAAATTATCACAGATTAAAAACAATTTTATGATTACAAAAGAAGCCTTGCAATTTTTAGCGGATTTGATTGCCAATAACAATACCGAATGGATGCATGCTAACAAGAAACGGTATGAAAATTATAAGAAAGATTATCATGCTTTTATAGCTTCTATTTTAGCAGAAATGAAACCACTGGATAAAACATTAGAACCACTTGAAGTTAAAAATTGTACATTTCGAATCAATCGGGATATCCGTTTTTCAAAAGATAAATCACCTTATAAAACTAATATGGGTGTTTGGTTTACCCAAAATAAAAATCGAAAAAATAGCCCTGGTTATTACATTCATTACGAAAAAGGAAATTCATTTATAGCTGGCGGTGTTTGGTGTCCAGAAGCAAGTGAATTGAAACAAATCCGTAAAGAAATTGAGTTTTTTCACGATGACTTGGATAGAATAGTTGCAAATAAAAACTTCAAAAAAGAGTTTGGTGAAATCACTAGAGATGAAAACAACATGCTCAAAAAAGCTCCAAAAGGATATGACCCAGAGCATCCTGCGATTGAATTTCTAAAAATGAAAAGCTTTACGGCATCGGCAAAAATTGATGACAATTTATTCACACAACCCGAATTTGCCAAAACAATTGCTGAAAAATTAATTACACTCAAACCATTGAATGATTTTTTGATGCGAGCATTGGAAACGGAAGAGTAAATTGTAATAGGCACAACCTTAAACCAAATTAAACAACCTTAAACTATCTTAAACCATTAGTTACATAATGCAAATTCACACTAACTTTTCCTTAAAAAACTATAATACATTTGGTATTGAAGCTAAAGCCAAACAATTTGTTGCCGTTCATTCTATAGATGAATTGAAAACGGTTTTAGAAAATCACGCTACTGAAAAGAAATTCATTCTTGGTGGCGGGAGCAATATGTTGTTGACACAAGATATTGATTCTTTGGTAATACACATTGATTTGAAAGGAAAAAAAATTCTGAAAGAAGACGACGATTTCGTTTGGGTAGAAAGTCAAGCAGGCGAAAATTGGCACGAATTTGTTTTATGGACGATAGACCAAAATTTTGGTGGCTTGGAAAACATGTCGCTTATTCCAGGAAATGTTGGCACAACACCAGTTCAAAACATTGGTGCCTATGGTGCTGAAATTAAAGACACTTTCGTTTCCTGTGAAGCGATGGAAATTACCACTCAAAAAATGAAGTCATTTTCTAAAGAAGAATGTCGTTTTGGATATAGAGAAAGTATTTTTAAACACGAAGTCAAAGACAAATACATCATAACTTCGGTGATTTTTAAATTAACCAATCGCAATCATAAAATTAGTGTGGAATATGGTGATATAAAAGCAGAGTTAGCCAAAAACAATATTGAAAAACCGTCTTTAAAAGACGTTTCTAACGCTGTAATTACTATCCGAAATAGTAAATTACCCAATCCAAAAGAATTAGGAAACAGCGGTAGTTTTTTTAAAAACCCAATACTATCAAGAGAACAATTTCTAAAAGTACAAGAACAATTTCCTGATGTAAAACACTTTGACATATCTGAAACTGAAGTAAAAGTTCCTGCTGGGTGGCTAATTGAACATAGTGGTTTAAAAGGCTACCGAAAAGACGATGCTGGTGTTCATAAAAATCAAGCGTTAGTTTTGGTAAATTATGGAAAAGCAACTGGTCAAGATATTTTAAGTTTATCGAAATACGTTCAAAAAACTGTTTTTGACAAATATGGAATTGCGATTGAAGCAGAGGTTAATGTGATATAAATGTTTTTATTGTGTATAAACTTCACTATTATAAAATGAAAAAAATATTAGAAACTTCTCGTACTTATCTTCGTGAATTATCTACTGATGATGCAGAAAATTTCTTTTTATTGAATTCTGACAAAGATGTTTTAAAATATACAGGCGACAAACCATTTGAAAGCATTTTGAAGACAAAAGAATTTCTTAAGAATTACAATCCATATCAAGAATTTGGTTATGGTCGTTGGGCTGTAATTGACAAATCAAACAATGAGTTTCTTGGTTGGTGTGGCTTAAAGTTCACAAGTGAATTAAATGAAGTTGATTTAGGATTTCGTTTTTTCAAAAAACATTGGAATAAAGGATATGCTTCTGAAACAGCCAAAGCTTGTGTAGATTATGGTTTTGAAAAACTAAATCTTACTAAAATTGTTGGAAGAGCAATGAAAGAAAATAGTGCTTCAATAAAAGTATTAGAAAAAGCTGGAATGCAATTTGTTGATATCATCGATTTTGAAAAACATGAAGGAGTATTATATCAATTAAAAAAACAATAAATGTACATTCCAGAAATATATTTAAACGAAAATCAAGCAGAAATTGAACAATTCATTCACGAAAATGGATTTGGTATTTTAATCAATCAAACTAAAGGGAAACTTTGGGCAACACACATTCCTTTACTTTTAGAAAACAAAAATGATAAACAAATTTTAGTTGGACATATTTCCAAACTTAATCCGCAAGCAGACAGTTTTAAAACTAATGATGATGTTTTGGCAATTTTTTCGGGTGCGCATTCCTATATTTCATCATCTTGGTATGACCATGAAAATGTACCGACTTGGAATTATCTTGCTGTGCATGTTTATGGAAAAGTAAAGCTTCACTCATACGAACAATCTGTTGAGGCTTTGAAAAGTTTAGTTGACAACTATGAATTGAAATCAAAAAATCCGGTTAAAGTAGAAAATCTTTCTGAAAAAACTATGCGTGAAGCACATGGAATTGTCTCTTTTGAAATAGAGATTACCCGTATTGAATCGGTCAAAAAGCTTTCTCAGAATCGTGACAATAAAAACTATAAAAACATTATTTCTGAGCTAGAAAAAACCAATGAAAATCAATCAATTGAAGTAGCCAAAGCGATGAAAAAAAACAGACCTTAAATTGTTAAAATTCCTTTTGATAATTGCATAAAGAATAACTACATTTGCACACCTTTTAAAAAAGTAGAAAAGCATTATGTTACTATCCCTATTTTGTTTGTTTGCAGCAGTTGTGTTGATACAGTTTTTCTATTATATCATCGTTTTTGGCAAATTTTCTTTCGGAAAACCTCAAAACGAAACACCTAAAAAAATCCCTATTTCAGTAATTGTTTGTGCCAAAAATGAGGAAGATAACGTTAGAAACTTCATTCCACTTTTAGCGGAACAAAACTATCCTCAATTTGAAATTGTCTTGATTGACGATGCTTCAAGCGATACTACTTTGGATATTTTTGAAGAGTTTGAAAAGCAATATTCTAATGTAAAATTAGTAAAAGTTGAAAACAACGAAGCCTTTTGGGGAAACAAAAAATTTGCACTAACTCTTGGTATCAAAGCAGCTAAATATGAATACTTGCTCTTTACAGATGCTGATTGTTATCCTACTTCAAAAGATTGGATTACTAAAATGAGTTCGCAGTTTACACAACAAAAAAACATTGTTTTGGGTTATGGTGCTTATGAAAAAATAGCCAATTCGTTTCTAAATAAATTAATCCGATTTGAAACTCTTTTATCATCAACACAAATTTTTGGATGGACGAAACTTGGAAAACCTTATGCTGGTGTTGGACGAAATATGGCATATAAAAGAGAAGAATTTTTTAAGGTAAATGGTTTTATAGACCATATGAAAATCCGTTCGGGTGACGATGATTTATTTATTAATCAAGCAGCGAATAAAAACAATACAACAATTTGTTATTTACCTGACAGTTTTACATATTCTAAACCTAAAACGACTTTCAGTGAATGGTTTACCCAAAAACGACGACACGTTTCAACTGCTGGCCATTACAAAGGATTTGATAAGATACAACTTGGATTGTTTTACAGTTCGCAACTTTTATTTATACTCTTGCCAATCGTTTTATTAGCATTTCAATATCAATGGATTGCTGTTGTTAGCATGATAGGTTTTCGATATATTTTTACTTGGATTTCTATGGGTTTTTCTGCTGGAAAGCTAAAAGAAAAAGACGTAATCTATTGGTTTCCAGTTATTGAAATTATTCTAATTTTTGTTCAATTAAATGTTTTCATTTCCAATACCTTTAAAAAACCAGTACATTGGAAATAAAACAATATATAGAAAATGCCAAAAATGGTGATCAAGTAGCGTTTACTTTTTTGCTTGACAACTATTGGAATGAAGTTTATGGATTTATGTTAAAACGTACTGAAAATGAAACTGATTCGGAAGACATTACCATAGAAACATTTTCAAAAGCATTTGATAAAATCGCCACCTATAATCCTGAATTTCAATTCAACACTTGGCTGATTGCTATTGCAAAAAATGTTCACATTGATATGCTTCGCAAAAAAAAGTCTTCCTTGTTTGTTGATATTTCTGAGAATGATGACAGACAAGCCTATAATATAGCTGATAGTTCGCCAACTGCAGAAGATGAATTAATTACCGAACAAAACTTATCACAATTACTACGCTATATAAAAGAATTAAAACCTCATTATCAAGAAGTTATTCAACTTCGTTATTTTCAAGAAATGAGTTATCAAGAAATTTCAGAACAACTTGACGAACCTTTGAGTAACGTTAAAATCAAACTTCTTCGAGCCAAAAAACTATTGGCAGAAATTATCGAAAAAAAATAATTTTAAAAATAATTACTTTTTTACACAATAAAATACTATTCTTTTACGTTATCTATTAAAGAACCATTACTTATGCAACAACGATACCTAACAATTAAAAACTATTTATTATGTCAAACGTTAGTATCTATGGAAAAAAATGGATTGATTTGGTGTTTGAAGACCGAAACCAAATGTATGGTGCCTATCAATTGCGCCAACAGAATCCGAAAATTACACTGTTAGCACTTTTTTATGGGGTGTTATTAATGGCAGGATTTATGAGTATTGCACTCTACTCCAACTTTAGATCGGAAGAAATCAGCATTACCGATATTATTCCAGAAGAAACAATTATTCAATTATCAAACTACAGCGAACCAGTTCCTGAAGTAGAAACTGTTGTAAAAACTACACCACCAAATACGGTTACTGAGCCAATTGTTGAACCTGAAATTAATAGATTTTCGCATTTAACAGTTAGTCAAAGTAGTGAAGCAGTTGTAAAAGTTCCAACAAATGAAGAATTGAATACTGTTGAAACGCCTTCAATTATTGGAGCTACTGCAATTGTTGGTAGTGGAACTGAACCAGGAACTGATAGTGGAAAAACAAATGGCAATTTACTTGGAAATGAAGGCAATAACCCTACAAACAATACACCAAGTAAAGCATCAGAAGTAGATAAACTACCTGCATTTCCTAATGGGATAGAAAATTTTTATAAATATGTTGCAAGCAATTTCAGAAATCCAGACTTAGAAAGTGGCGCAATTGTTTCGGTATTAGTTGCCTTTGTAGTTGAAAAAGACGGTACTTTATCCAACATTAGAGTTTTAAGAAATTCAGGTTTTGGAGTTGATAAAGAAGCCATAAGAGTACTAAGTGCACTAAAAACAAAATGGTCGCCAGGAATTAAGAATGGTGAAAAGGTAAGAACTGAGTTTACGCTTCCTATAAAAGTAAAATTTAATTAATTGAGAAAATCCGCATCTAGCGGATTTTTTTATCTTACTATTATCTTAAAATAAGTCTTTCCTTTTTTATTATTAAATAATTAATAGTATTATTGTAAAGTAAGTAAACCACATGAAATTACCCGATTGATTTATGCAAATGAAATTTTTAACAGTAACTTTTTTTTCTATAGTATTATTATACTTTTCTTCGCCAAAACAACATTCTTTTGTTTTAAAAAGTGAAGAGATACCATCTGACAGTTCTAAAATAAGTATTCCATATTTTTTAAAACTAGGAAAAGTTTCAGATTCTTTTATTGCAGAGAAAAGTAAAAAAATAGATTCATTTTACATCAAAAACATAGGTACAGCTGGCTATTATGGAAGTTTTATAGTAGCTAAAAACGGTAAAATTATTTATGAAAAATACCAAGGAATGGCTAATTTAAAACTACAAAAACCGATGGATGAAAATAGTGCCTTGCATTTGGCATCGGTTAGTAAAGTTTTAACGGCTACAGCTATTTTAAAATTGGTAGAAAATGACAACATCATGTTGGATCAAAAAGTTACCGATTGGCTTCCAAGTTTTCCGTATAAAAGTACAACAATTAGAACGTTACTTAATCATAGAAGCGGATTGCAACATTATTCAAGGTTTCCAGAATTGATGAAAAAAAACTGGAACAGCAAAAAAATACTTTCTAATAAGGATATTTTGGAATTGATGGTAAAAAATAAATTTCGCTTAATTTCACCCGATAATACTCGCTTTGATTATTGTAATACCAACTATGTGATGTTGGCATTAATCATTGAAAAAGCTACTGGATTGTCCTATGGTGAAGCAATGAAAATGCTTATTTTCAAACCATTGAACATGAAAAACACTTTTGTATTTGACTATTTTAGAGATAAAGATACTGTTTCGATGTCATATAGAAACAATAAGGCAAATCCTTGGGATCAATTTGATAATTTGAATGGTGACAAGAATATTTACTCAACGCCAAGAGATTTAGTTAAATTTGATTTGGCAACTTATTCTAATGATTTTATCAATCAAAATTTAATGAAAGAAGCTTATGTTGGCTATACTTCAAACATGAAACTTGGAAAAGATTATGGTCTAGGAATGCGTATGAAAAAATTAGCAAATGGTGAAACACAAGTCTATCACAATGGTTGGTGGCATGGAAATACTTCGTCATTTGTTCCAGTAAAAAAAGATACTATTTCGATAATTTGTTTGTCAAACAAGTATTCAAATAATACTTATGAAACCTTGAAATTGGTAGAAAGTTTATATCCTCAAACCAAATAAATTCCGTCTTCTTTAATTTCGATAATTTTATCTTTATAAAGCGAGCCTACTGCTTTTTTAAACGATTTTTTACTCATTTTCAACACCGTTTTAATATCTTCTGGATGACTATTATCGTTCAATCTCAGAAAACCTCTATTCGCTTTTAGCTCTTTTAAAATCACTTCCGCATTTGGCTCAATATTCTCAACACCAATTTTTTGGAATGAAACGTCTATTTTATTATCTGGTCGAATCGTTTTAATGTATCCTTTATGTTTATCTCCAATACGCAAATCTTCATAAATTTCATTACTGTACATCAAACCTTTATGTTTTTTATTGATAATGACATTTGTTCCCAAATCAGTAATGTGTGAAATAATCAAATCAACTTCATCACCTTGTTGTAAATCAAGTTCGGAGTTATCTAAAAACTTGTTTACTCTACTGGAGCCAACAATTCTATCTGATTTATCATCTAAATAAGCATGAACTAAATATCTTTTCCCTTGTTCCATAGGGCGCGCTTGCTCTTTAAATGGAACAAACAAATCTTTTTCTAAACCCCAATCGAGAAATGCACCAAAACTATTGGTGTAATTTACACGAAGAAATGCAAAGTCATTTATTATAATATATGGTTCGAGCGTTGTAGCTACAGGTCGTTCTTCATGGTCAAGATATAAAAACACTTTAATTTCATCACCAATTTTATAGTCTTTTGGGATGTATTTTAATGGCAATAAAACATCATTTGTATTATCGGTTAAAAACAATCCAACTTTGGTAAGTCTATCAATTATTAGTGTATTAAATTCTCCTAATTTCATTTTATATAACGGTTTGAAACGATTCAACAGCAAAGATAAACAATCTGTCTTCAATACTGATAAAGCATTCATTTAATAAAAGTAACTTTGACCTTGTAACAAAATTAAACAAGCAACTACTAATTTGTCATGAGCGAAACTTTAGAGCAATCTTTTGTACAACAATTAAAGGAAAATCAGAATATAGTTCACAAAATCTGTCGGCTATATACTAATGATTCTGATGCTCATAATGATTTGTTTCAAGAAATTACGATACAGTTGTGGAAAGCGTTTCCAAAATTTAGAGGTGATTCTAAATTCTCAACATGGGCATATCGTGTAGCTCTAAATACTGCCATTACACTTTATAGAAAAAGCACACGTTCCGTTTCAACCGTTTCGTATGAAGTTCAAAAACATTTTTTTGCTCATGAAGAATACAATTATGAAGAAGAAGAAAAATTGAAATTAATGTATCAAGCAGTACATTTATTAAATGACATTGAAAAAGCACTGGTTTACATGTATTTAGAAGACAAAGATTATAGTGAAATAGCTGAAACTCTTGGAATATCCGAAGTAAATGCACGTGTAAAAATGAATAGAATTAAAGGAAAATTAATTAAAATATTAAATCCCTAAAGAAATATGAATGAGTTGGATTTATTAAAAAAAGACTGGAAAAAAGAAAACCCAAACTATACTCAAGTATCTGAATTTGATATTTACAAGATGTTGCACAAAAATTCTTCATCAACTGTAAAATGGATATTGATTATTGGTATAGTCGAGTTCATTGTATGGACAGGAATTGGTTTCTTTTTCAATACAGATGACTATGTAAAAAGTATTCATGCTGAGGAAATGATGATTTATTTAAAAGTACTAACCTACCTAAATTATGCGGTAGTGCTTTGGTTTATTTATAAATTTTATATGAATTACAAGAATATTTCAACAATGGTTTCAACAAAACAATTGATGAAAGACATTATGAAAACTCGAAAAACAGTGAACCAATATGTTGCTTATAATTTAGCCATGATAGTTGTCAGCATGATTTTAGGATTTATCATGGCGTTTTTATACAATCCAAAACTATCGGTTATAAAGGAAAAAATTGCAAATGATGCCAGTAATGGAGTTTTATTAAAAATCATTGGATTATTAACATTAGCCATAGTTATTTTTGTGGTTATCTTTTGGTTATTCTACAAATTACTCTATGGAATTTTGTTAAAAAGACTAAAAACAAACTTCAAGGAACTTCAAAAAATTGAAATCTAACATGAAAAAAATAGCCTTATTATTTGGTCTTTTTTTGGCACTATTCAGTAACGCTCAAACCGAAAAAAAATCATTACTTTGGAAAATTTCAGGAAATGGATTAGCCAAAGAATCCTATTTATTTGGAACAATTCATATAGCATGCGATGCCACTTTACCTAAAAAAGTTTTGGATGCATTGGATAAGACAAATCAACTTTGTTTAGAGTTGGACATGGATGACCCCAACATGCAAACTGAAATGATGGGCAAAATGATGATGAAAAATGGTGTAACCATTGAAAGTATGATGAGCGAAGACGACTTTAAATTGGTTGATGATTTTTTCAAAAAACAATCTGGTTTTTCATTAAAAATGATGAATTCCATTAAGCCATTTGCTTTGAGTGCTATGTTGTATCCCAAAATGTTGGATTGTCCGATACAATCTTTTGAAAATGAATTGATGAAAGTAGCCAAAGAACAAAACGAAGAAACAATTGGATTAGAAACAATAGGCGAACAACTTGCCATATTTGATGCTATACCATATCAAACACAGGTTAATGAATTGATAAAATCTGCTAAAAGTGATTTATCAACAGATAAAAAAGAACTAAAAGCTTTGCTTGAACTCTACAAATCAGAAGATCTTGAAGCAATGGTGCAATATTCCGATTCTTCCGAAAACATAATGACCTCAGAATTTAAAGAAGAACTTTTAAACAACCGAAATAAAAATTGGATTGATAGAATCACAAAAATTGCTATGGAAAAGCCAACTTTTTTTGGTGTAGGAGCAGCTCATCTTGGTGGAGAAAATGGCGTAATAAAATTACTTAGAAAAAAAGGATATAAAGTAATAGCCGTTTATTAATCGATCGTTTTCTTTGGTTGCCACTTACGCAATTTATTCAGTCTTTCTTGTTCTTCAATTTCTTCAGCAGGAATAACTTTTAGAAATGACGGATGTTGCTCTATGGCGAATTCTATCTTTTCTACAATTGCATCAATCGAATCATTTTCATAATCAATCTCCAAAGGTTCTTTTATGATAAAAGATTGCAATATATTTTTCTTCTTTACGCGTAATCCTTTTTTATCAAAAGCTCTACGAAATCCATCGATAACTATTGGAACAACAATAGGTTTGTGTTGCTTAATGATGTGAGCTGTTCCTTTTCTAACTGGTTTAAATGATTTTGTTGTTCCTTGTGGAAATGTTATAACCCAGCCATCGTCTAAAGCAATTTTGATGTTTTCCGTATCATTTGGATTCACTTCTTTTTTTTCTTCAACATCTTTCCCTCCAGCACGCCATGTTCTTTCAACAGTAATGGCACCAACATAAGCCATAATTCTCGGTAATATTCCTGACTTCATGGTTTCACTGGCAGCTACATAGTAGATATTCATTTTTGGCTGCCACAAATACCCTACGTTCTTAATAGTATCAACTCTACCCGAAAGACTTGCATTAAAAACATGAAACATCGCTACAACATCAGCAAAATAAGTTTGATGATTAGAAATAAACAATACATTTTTATCTGGAAGAGATGTAATAATTTCAGAACCTTCTATTTGAAGTTGATTAAATCCTCGATACCTTCTATGTGTTAATGCACCAAAGATTCTAATTAACCATTTTTTGATGAAAAGGATATGACCAAAAGGATTTCTTTTAAATAATCCCATTATATTTTACATTTTTTAGACTTGCAAAAATAGAAAAACAAATGGTTTACAACACTATTTTTAGGGTTTCTTTTAATTCGCTCAACATCATTGCTGTTGCTCCCCAAACAAAATGCTCTTTGACTAAAAAACCAGGTACTTCAAAATTAGAAGCATAGGAAGTATTCATTTTTTTATTTTGAATAATTCTTTCATCCAAAAAATCAACCAACGGAAGTTCAATTATTCCAGCGACTTCCTCTTCTTGTCTAACAAAATTTAATTCCTCTCTACTTATTCCTAAATAAGGATGCACCATATAATTACTTGGCGGAATATATACTTCTGTAAACGAACGAATCACTTCAATTTTATTGGGCAAAATTCCAATTTCTTCATGAGTCTCTCTTAAGGCAGTTTCTTTTAAATCAACATCAATAAGTTCCGGCTTTCCACCAGGAAATGCAATTTGAGACGAGTGCACGCCTTTATAAGAATTTCTTAAAATAAGGACCAAATGAGTTTGATTATTTTTTGGATAAAACAGCATCATTACTGCTGCTTTTTTTGGGTTAACATTATTAGGATTTAATTTTTTCAACAAATCCATTCTGTTAGAAGGTGTCATTTTTGCATGAGCAATGGTTGCTGGTAATCCTACATTTAGTATTTTTGGCGTAAATTGTAAAAAATTATCAAAATCCATTTTTCATAATTTAAAAACATAAAGTTACCTAAAAAAGAAATCTAAAACACTTTTCATTCAAAAAAATGTATAGCAAAGAAGAAGCTCAAAAAATAAAAAGACAATTTTGGATTGCATTTGCAGTAGCTTATCCAAGAAAATGGATGCTTTATGAAACCAAAATTAAAGATGTTTCGTTTAAATTTTTTGTCGATAATAAAAAAGCGCAAGTTATGTTAGATATCGAGCCAAAAGAAGAAGAAAAGCGTAAAATTTATTTTGAAAAAATAGAATCTTTACAAAGTATTTTATTAGAAGACCACCTACCAGAAGCCATTTTGGAACGTAATTTTCATTTAGAAACCGGAAAAACAATCAGTCGGGTTTGGGTAGAAATTGACAACGTTAGCATTAACAACCAAAAAACTTGGGAAACAATTTTTGCTTTTTTTAATGAAAAGATGAGTGCTTTTGAATATTTTTTCTTAGAATATGAAGACTATATCAAAGATTTAGAAACAAATACTTAACGAAATATCAAATCCTTAACTACATCTTTGCGAAGTTCTTCATTTATCATTGAGATAATTTTTTGTTTTCCATAACTAAGCTCTTGTCTCAAAACAGCAGATGATAATGAAACATATAAGGTAGAACCTTTAAGAATTACGTCATTTGTATAGCTGTTAACACCATTTCCCATAAGTGATTTCCATGCTTGTTGCACATCAATTTTGTCCATGCCTGATTGAAGCTTATTTACTTCGATAAACTCTTTTAAAACATCACTAATTGAACTTTCGTTGCTTATTCTTTTTGCCATTATTTTAACGAAAACGGTTTGAATTTTTTATAGGTATATTCTAAATTTTCTTTATTTTTCAATACTAAAGTCGAATCTTTTAAAGTTAGAATTTCTTCTTTCCACTTGCCATAATCAGTGGTGTATTCAATAAAAAAAGTTTTATTACTATCAATAATCTTTATAGATTCTTTAATTTCGTTTGTTTTAAATTTTCCATCAAACTGAGGCATCACTTTTTGTCTAAACCCTATAGTATTTTTAACTTCGAAATAATCAACTGTTTCATTGACTTTATACTCTTTTTTCTCGCCATTAGGTTTAGTAACTTGCTTAATTTCCCAATAACCATTTAGGTTAATTAAATCTTCTTTCTTAATCTCTTTTTGGCAAGAAACAAATAAAAACGCAATTACTAATACTATAATTCTCTTCATTTTACTCAAATAAATTGATGGAAATCTTCTTCTAAACCACAAATTTAAATTTTATATTTAAGAATCATCCTGTTTTAAAATTAAAAATCAATTAAACCTTTTTATATCTTTAGTGTCCAAATGAAAAATGCACAAAATGAAAAAACTTTATATTTTACTATTATTTCCTTTGTTACTTTCAAATTGTAGCGCTGACTCTAATGAAAATCCTGTTGAAGAACAAATGTATTTTCCACCAACTGATGGAAGCACTACATGGGAAACTAAATCTATTTTAAGTTTAGGTTGGAATCAAAATGCAGTACAACCGTTATTGGAGTATTTAGAATTAAAGCATTCCAAATCATTCATGATAATAGTCAATGGAAGAATAGTAATGGAAAACTACTTTAACGGTCATACAGCAACAACAAATTGGTATTGGGCAAGTGCAGGAAAAACATTGACAGCAACTTTATCAGGAATTGCAGAGCAAGAAGGATTCATTGATATTAACAATAAAGTTTCGGATTACATTGGAACAGGATGGACAAATGCACCGTTAGCTAAAGAAAACCTAATCACTTGCAAAAACTTGCTTTCTATGAATTCTGGATTGAATGATGCATTAGGCGATGACGTTTCGCCTACCAATCTTCAATATACTGCCGATGCTGGAACTCGTTGGGCATATCACAATGTGTATGTAAAAATGCAAGATGTTGTTGCGCAATCATCTGGACAAACATGGAACAATTATTTCAATACAAAATTGCGCGATAAAATTGGCATGAATGGCTTTTGGTTTAATAGTGGCACTTCGGGCGATTTAAGTGTTTATTGGAGTACCACAAGAAGCATGGCGCGATTTGGGTTACTTAATTTGAATAAAGGAAAGTGGAATGGAACACAAATTTTAAATGAAAATTATTTTGCTCAAGCTACTACTACTTCTCAAAACATCAATCAAGCTTATGGCTATTTATGGTGGTTGAATGGAAAAACAAGTTATCATTTACCTCAAACTCAAATTCAATTTAGCGGAAGTATTATTCCAAATGGTGCTAATGATATGTTTATGGCATTGGGAAAAAATGACCAAAAAATATATGTTATTCCAAGTAAAAAAATGGTTGTCATCAGAATGGGCGATGCCGCTGATGATGAGAATTTTACACTGTCAAATTTTGACAATGAATTATGGGGGAAAATAAATGCTTTAATTCTATAAATTTATTAAAACTTTGAATTAAAGAATTTTATTGTTGCATAAATCACTAAAATAAAAGTCAATAATCTTGCAAAAAGGAAGATACTCGGTAATGATTTTTCAACAAAGAATGACAAAATTAAAAAAGGTATTGCCACTAAAATCAACTTTAAGGGCGAACCTTCTTTGAAAAAAGTTGTTATTTTATTCATATATTATTTAAAAAAAGAATCTACAAACTCATATTTATTAAAAACCTGCAAATGCTCAATGCCTTCTCCTACTCCAATATATTTGACAGGAATTTGAAATTGATCTGAAATACCAATTACAACACCACCTTTTGCAGTTCCGTCTAATTTGGTAATCGCTAATGAAGTAACATCGGTTGCAGCAGTAAATTGTTTTGCTTGTTCAAATGCATTTTGTCCAGTCGAACCATCAAGCACTAACATAACATCATTTGGCGCATCACCAACAACCTTTTGCATTACTTTTTTCACTTTTGAAAGCTCATTCATCAAACCAATCTTATTATGCAAACGACCAGCAGTATCAATGATTACAACATCTGCGTTTTGAGAAACAGCACTTTGTAATGTATCAAAAGCTACAGAAGCAGGATCGCTTCCCATTTGTTGCTTTACAATCGGAACTCCAACTCTATCAGCCCAAATTTGCAATTGATCAATGGCAGCAGCTCTAAACGTGTCAGCAGCACCCAAAACTACCGAATAACCAGCATTCTTAAATTGATGTGCTAATTTTCCAATAGTTGTTGTTTTTCCAACACCATTTACTCCAACCACCATAATTACATAGGGTTTAGTGTCTTTTGGTATTGAAAACTGTGTTTCATCTCCAGAATTAGTTTCAGAAAGTAAAGCGGCAATTTCTTCGCGAAGTATTTTATTCAATTCATCTGTTCCAAGATATTTATCATTGGCAACACGTTTTTCTATTCGTTGAATAATTTTTAAAGTAGTATCAACTCCTACATCTGAAGAAACAAGAATTTCTTCTAAATTATCTAAAACTTCATCATCAACTTTAGATTTTCCCGCAACTGCTTTGGTTAATTTTGAAAAAAAAGAAGATTTAGATTGCTCTAATCCTTTATCAAGATTTTGTTTTGCCTCTACGCTTTTGCTAGGGTCATTTTTTTCGGAAGAAAATAGTCTTTTAAAAAAACTCATTTTTAAATTAGTATAATAATCAATTAATGAACAAATATAAAAAATAAAAAAGCTACTTCCGAAAGAAAGTAGCTTAGATATAGTGAGTTTATCAAATTATTTTTTTGTCAAGAATTCATCAACTAGCTCAGGAGCCATAATTGATTCTTGAAAAATATAAGCACCTGTTTTTGGAGATCTAACCATTTTAATAGCTTTGGTTAATCTCTTTGATGTAGTTTGTAATGTTGCTACCGTTTTCTTTGCCATGATTCAAATGTATTTTGAAGATTTTATTAGAATAAAATATTCTTATTACTTAATTTCTTTGTGAACAGTCATTCTCTTTAAGATTGGATTAAACTTTTTAATCTCTAATCTATCTGGAGTATTTTTTTTGTTTTTGTTAGTAATGTAACGAGAAGTTCCTGGAAGTCCAGATTCCTTGTGTTCAGTACATTCTAATATAACTTGTATTCTATTACCTTTCTTTGCCATCTTACTTTATATTTATCAGGTTTGGGAATTATTTAATAAATCCGTTTGCTTTAGCATCTTTCAATACTGCAGATAAACCTTTTTTGTTAATTGTTTTAATTGTAGATGCTGCTACTCTAAGTGAAATCCATCTGTCTTCTTCAGCTAGATAGAAACGTTTTTTAACTAAGTTTACAGAAAATTTTCTCTTAGTTTTGTTCATAGCGTGAGAAACGTTATTTCCTACCATCGCTTTTTTACCTGTAAGGTCACAAACTCTTGACATTATGCTTTACTTTTTTCGTTATTCAAAATCAGGGTGCAAACTTACGCAAAATAAATCATTGAAACAAAATAATTATTACACATTTTTTAAAATTTCTTTTTGCAATAATTCAAACGATTTGTTTACAGCTCTATCTATCACTTTTTCACGAGGTTGTCCAAAATTAAACTCTTCAACTATTACTTTTTTTGGTGTTGAAATAGCAATAAATACTGTTCCTATTTCAGCTTCTGAATCACCTTTACTAGGTCCTGCGTTTCCAGTCGTTGCAATTGCATAATCAGAATTCATTGTTTTTTGAATTCCAATAACCATTTCTTTTGCAACTGCTGCGCTTACAACAGTATGTTTTTTAATTGTTTCAGGATTTACATTTAATTGAGTAATTTTTGTATCCGTGGCGTAAGTCACAACACCACCCCTAAAGTAATTGGAAGCACCTGAAACTGACGTAATCATTTGCGCTATTTTTCCACCTGTGCAACTTTCAGCTGTTGCTAAAGTTCTTTTTTGTTGCGTTAGCAATTTTCCTAAAACAACTTCAATAGTTTCATCTTCATCAAAACCAACTATAATATCATTTATAATTTTAGTTAAGGTGTTTACATTTTCTTCAATTCCTTTTTGTAAAATCTCTTTACGTTCTCCTCTTGCAGTCAATCTTAAACGAACTCTTCCTGGACTTGGCAAATAAGCTAACTTTATGAATTCTGGAAGATTATTTTCCCAATTTTCAATGCGTTCTGCAACTAAACTTTCACCTTGACCATAAGTTAAAATCGTTTTATGAAGAATAAATGGACGTTTATATTCTTTAACAATTTTTGGAACAATTTCATTTTCAATTAGATATTTCATTTCATAAGGCACACCAGGCAACGAAATAAAAACAGTTTTATCTTTCTTCATCCACATTCCTGGTGCTGTTCCCATTTTATTAAACAAGACTTCACATTTTGATGGAACTAAAGCCTGATCTCGATTTAATTGGGTAATTGGTCGTTTGTAAAAACCTTCAATCAATTCTTTAACATGATTAAAAACCTGAACGTTTTCAACCAATTCATCTTCAAAATAATCACAAAAAGTTTTTTTAGTTATATCATCTTTAGTTGGTCCTAAACCTCCAGTAATAATGACAAAATCTACCTTGTTTTGAAGATTTAAAAAAGTATCTAAAATGTGTTTTTTATCATCTGATATTGAAAGCATTTCATGGGTTTGCACTCCTATTTTATCTAAAGATTTAGCAATATAACTAGAATTTGAATCAATAATTTGTCCAATTAATATTTCATCGCCAATGGTAACTATAGTTGCTTTCATATTCGTTATTTATTTTGGCAAAGGTCGTTAAGTTTTTTATAAAAAGTAAAAAAATAACGAAATCGATTAAGCCATTTTATTATTTTTAGTAATTTGGCTGAAAATCGACTTTATGACCTTCAATCCCGAAGAATTAGACAAATCAGCAGCATACAAACTTCTAACTGGAACAATAATTCCTAGACCTATTGGCTGGATTTCAACCGTTGATGAAAATGGCAATAATAATCTTGCTCCTTTTTCTTATTTCAATATGGTTTCAAGTGATCCGCCATGTGTAATGTTTTCTACGCGAAGAGACAACAACCAAAATAAAGACACTCTTAATAATGTTTTAATCACTAACGAATTTGTTGTAAATTTGGTTACCGTTGATATAGTTGAAAAAATGAATACAACTTCAGCTTCTGTTCCTCCAGATATTGATGAATTTGAATTAGCAAAACTTACACCTATTGATTCTGTAATGGTTAAACCCAAAAGAGTGAAAGAAAGTTTAGTACATTTTGAATGTGAAAAAATTCATCATTATTTTATTGATAATGATTCCAATGGTGGCGCATGTGTTGTAATTGGAAAAATCAAAATCATTCATATTGATGATACTATACTTTTAGAAAATAATTATATTAACCTTGAGAAATACAAACCTGTAGCACGTTTAGCTGGTTCAAATTACGGAACATTAGGAGAAATTTTCTCTATAAAAAGAGCCTAAAATGACAACAAATCAATTAGAAATCGAAGTAGCCATGCAAATTCAGAAACCCATTCATGAAGTTTTTGAAGCTATTGTAAATCCAGAGAAAATGGCTAATTACTTTATTTCGGAAAGTACAGGAAAAATGGAAGAAGGAAAAGAATTAATCTGGAAATTTCCTGAATTTGATTTCGATTGCCCTGTTCGTGTTGGTAAAATTGAAAACAACAAATACATATCCTACTACTGGATGATGGAAGAAAAAGAACTGTTCGTGGAAATGACTTTGACAGAGAAAGAAAACATTTCTACGCTTGTCTCAATCACAGAAAAAAGTATGGAAAACAATGAAAAAGGGTTAAAATGGTTATCAGGAAACTCTTTTGGTTGGTCAAATTTTTTGTCTTGCTTGAAAGCTTATTTGGAATACGGAATAAATTTAAGAAAAGGAGCTTTTGATTTTATGCGAAAAGAAAATCAATGTTCTTAAAACAAAACACATGAAAATAACAGTAATTGGTGGTGGTCCAGGTGGATTATATTTTTCGATTTTAACCAAAAAAGCAATGCCCGATTGCCAAATTGACGTTTATGAACGCAATCGTCCAGATGACAGTTTTGGTTTTGGAGTGGTTTTTTCTGATGAAACATTAGGTGAGTTCTTAAAAAAAGACATGAAATCGTATGAGTTGATTCGAAGTAAATTCGCTTATTGGGACGACATTATAATTGCTCGTGATGGACAAGAAGTCAGCATCGCAGGAAACGGTTTTTGCGGTTGTTCTCGAAAAACATTACTACAATTACTACACCAACGATGTGAAGAAGAAGGAGTAAATCTTCATTTTGAAGCCAATGTTGATGATTTAAGTCAATTTTCTGATTCAGATGTAATAGTAGCTTGTGATGGAATTTCAAGTCAAATAAGAACCCAATTTGAAAGTGATTTCGGAACAAAAGTAGAGTTAAAGAAAAACAAATTCGTTTGGATGGGTTCTACAAAACCACTAGACGCATTTACATATTTCTTTAAGGAAACCAAACTCGGTGCTTTTGCTGCTCATACCTATCAATACGAAAAAGGTATGAGTACATGGATTTTTGAATGTGCTCCAGAAACTTGGGAAAAATTCGGATTTGATACTTTCAATGAAGAAGACACGGTTCAAAAATTACAAGAATTATTCAAAACCGAATTAGACGGTCATGGTTTAATTACCAATAAATCACATTGGAGGCAATTTCCTCATGTAACCAATGAAAATTGGTATCATAATAACATTGTTTTATTAGGAGATGCAAAAGCAACAGCCCACTACTCTATTGGTTCTGGAACAAAATTGGCTATGGAATCTGCTATTGCTTTATCCGATGCAATTATTGCAAATCCAAATGATATTCAAACTGCTTTTCAAAACTATGATAAATCAAGAAGAAATAGTGTAGAAATGATTCAATATGCAGCCAATGTTTCTTTGGATTGGTTTGAAAACCTGGACAGACATATACAACATCCTTTTTATCAGTTTGCTTTTGGATGTATGACTCGTTCTAAAAAAGTTACTTACGAAAACCTACAAATTCGCGATAAATCTTTTACAGATAAGGTTTTACATGAATTCAATGATAATTACAATGTCAATGACAAATATCAATCAGCTGCATTTTCAACTTTCAAACTTCGTGATTTAGTTCTTCAAAATAGAATAGTAATGTCTCCAATGGGACAATATTCAGCAGAAAATGGATTGGTTAACGATTGGCATTTCCAACATTATGCTTCTCGTGCCATTGGAGGCTTGGGATTAATTTTAACCGAAATGACAGCTGTTTCAGAAAAAGGACGTATTACATTAGGCTGTGCAGGTATTTATGATGAAAATCAAATAGTTGAATGGAAGCGTATTAATGATTTCATTCACGCAACTACACAATCAAAAATCGGAATTCAGTTAGGTCATTCTGGTCGAAAAGGTGCCACAAAAAAACCTTGGGAAACTGAAGATTTAAAGGATAAATGGGAATTGCTATCAGCATCTGCTATTCCATTCAATGAAAATTTTTCAATTCCAAAAGAAATGACTTTGGAAGATATGGATTTGATAACTTCTCAATTCGTTCAAGCTACAAAAAATGCTGACAAAGCTGGATTTGACATGATTGAATTGCAAGCACATCACGGATTTTTGTTGGCTTCATTTCTTTCACCATTAACGAATAATAGAAAAGATGAATTTGGTGGAAGTATTGAAAATCGTTTAAAATTTCCATTGCGAGTTTTCAATGAGATGAGAAACACTTTTCCAAAAGAAAAACCAATGTCGGTTAGAATTTCAGCCACAGATTGGGCAGAAAACGGTATTTCAGAAGAAGATGTTTTGATTATTGCAACTGCTTTTAAAAACGCTGGAGCTGATATTATAAATGTTTCCACAGGAAATACAGTAGCCAATCAAAAACCACAAACCGGAAGAATGTGGCAAACTCCTTTTTCAGATACTATTAGAAATACAGTTAATGTTCCAACAATTACAACAGGTTATATTCAAGATATTGATCAAATAAATACTATAATTCTTAACGGAAGAGCTGATTTAGTAGCATTAGGCAGACCTTTACTTTTAGATACAAATTTTGTTAGAAACGCACAAGCTTACGAGAAATATCAAACTGATGATATTCCAAATCCATATAAAATGGGAATTTCTCATTTATATCCTTTAAAAGCTTCAGAAAGAAAACAAACTGAAGGAATGAAGAAAGCATTGAAACCTAAGAGCAACAAAAAATAAATTACAAAATGCAAATCCCAAATTCCAAATTTTACGTTTTAATTGGAATTTGGAATTTTTAATATTGGAATTTCAAATATGAAACATTATACAGACAATTTCGCTCACGATAATCTACCAAGTATAGACTTACAACCCGATTATTTGTGTGATTTACCTCAATTTCAACATCCTGAAATGCTGAATTGTGTTGAACGTTTGTTAGACAATCACATCAAAAAAGGGAATGGTGATGCAGTTTGTATTCGAACCTTTGAAGAATCATGGACTTACAATAATTTATTCGAAAAAGCCAACCAAATTGCTCACGTATTTATTGATGATTTAGGTTTGGTTTCTGGAAATCGAGTATTGTTGCGTTCAGCAAATAACCCGATGATGGTTGCTTGTTGGTTTGCCGTTTTAAAAGCTGGTGGAATAGTCGTTTCAACAATGCCGTTACTTCGTTCAAAAGAATTAACCACCATTATTGATTGTGCCGAAATTTCCATTGCAATTTCAGATAGCGATTTGGCTGATGAAATGAACCAAGTTGAATCCAAGTTTTTAAAGATTACAAGTTTTTTCAGAAATGGAGATTTAGATAAATTAACACAATCTAAACCCAAAAATTTCGAGAATTATCATTCAAAAGCAGATAGTGTTTGTTTAATTGGTTTCACTTCTGGAACAACAGGTTTACCAAAAATGACAGCTCATTACCATAAAGATATTTTGAATATTTGCGAAGCTTTTCCAGTTTATTCCTTACAACCTACAAAAGACGATATTTTTATTGGAAGTCCACCATTAGGTTTTACATTTGGTCTTGGAGGATTGGTTTTATTTCCTATGTACTTTGGAGCTTCTACATTTTTAATCGAAAAACCAAGTCCCGATTTATTACTAAAAGCTATTCAAGAATATAAAGTAACCATTTGTTTCACAGCACCAACAGCTTGGAGGGTTTTAACCACAAAATTGAATGAATTCAACGTTTCAAGTTTGAGAAAATGTGTTTCAGCTGGGGAAACTTTGCCTTTACAAGTTTGGCATGATTGGTATGATGCAACAGGTTTAAAAATTATAGACGGAATTGGTTCCACCGAAATCCTTCATATTTTTATATCATCCAATGAAGAAAACATGATTCCTGGAGCAACAGGATTACCTATATTAGGTTATGAAGCTAAAATCATTGATGAAAATGGAAATGAACTTCCAATTAACGAATCAGGAAAATTAGCCATTAAAGGTATTACAGGTTGCAAGTATTTAAATAGAGAAGAAAAACAAAAAGAATACGTTCAAAATGGCTGGAATATTACGGGTGACATTTTCAAAAAAGATGACAATGGTTATTACTGGTTCGTTGCTCGTGGTGATGATATGATTATTTCTTCGGGTTATAATATTGCTGCTATTGAAGTTGAATCTGTACTTTTAACACATGAAGATATTTTAGAATGTGCCGTTGTTGGTTTGCCCGATGAAGAACGAGGTATGTTAGTTTGCGCTCATATTGTACTAAAAGACAATAACAAAGCTTCTGTAGAATTTAAAAAAACAATTCAACAATGGTTCAAACAAGTAGCTGCACCATATAAATATCCACGTGTAATTAATTTTATAGAGAGTTTGCCAAAAACAGAGACTGGAAAAATTCAACGATTTAAGTTGAAGAAGCATTAAAGAATTAAGTATTAAGATAAATGTATGATTAAATCATTTAAAACTTAAAAAATGAGAAAAACCTTTTTAGTAATTAGTTTTACACTGTTATCATTAACCGCTATTTTGACTTATATCAATTGGAAATTTAGCTTTACACTCTTAATCTTAATTCCACTTATTTTAATGGGATTATACGACATGTATTTTGCAGACAGGACAATTCGAAGAAATTTTCCATTATTGGGAAGAATGCGTTATATACTATCTGCAATTGGTCCTGAAATGCGTCAGTATTTTATTGAAACTGATTTGGACGGAAAACCATTCAACAGATTACAACGAGATATTGTGTACCATCGCAGTAAAAAAGAAAATGACACTATGCCATTTGGAACCCAACTAGACGTGTATCGAGATGGTTATGAATGGATTAACCACAGCATCAGTGCAATTCCATTTGCAAAAGTAAATCATAATCCAAAAGTTAAAATTGGTTCTTCGCAATGCACAAAACCTTATGATGCAAGTCTATTTAACATTAGTGCCATGAGTTTTGGCTCGTTAAGTAAAAATGCCATTATAGCTTTAAACAAAGGTGCAAAACAAGGTGGATTTTATCATAATACTGGCGAAGGTGGATTGTCTCCTTACCATTTACTTGGGGGAGATGTTGTTTGGAACATTGGAACAGGATATTTTAGTTGTCGAAAATTTGACGGAACATTCAATGTAGATGAATTTGAAAAAAGAGCGATTCTCGATAACGTCAAAATGATTGAAATTAAATTTTCACAAGGAGCAAAACCTGGTCATGGTGGAATTTTGCCAAAAGAAAAAGTAACGGCTGAAATTGCGGCAATCCGACTTGTTAACACAGGACATGACATCGTTTCTCCACCATCACATTCTGCTTTTACAACACCTTTGGAATTAATGGATTTTGTGAAATTATTGCGTGAAAAATCAGGTGGAAAACCAATAGGAATGAAAATTTGCATTGGTAACAAATCTGAATTTTTGTCTATTTGCAAAGCGATGGTTCAAACAAAAACCTACCTCGATTTTGTAACGGTTGATGGTGGTGAAGGTGGAACTGGTGCTGCGCCACAAGAATATTCAGACCATGTTGGAATGCCGTTGCGAGATGCTTTGGCATTTGTTTATGATGCTTTAAATGGCTTCGGAATTAAAGACCAAATCAAAATCATTGCTTCCGGAAAAGTCGTAACAGGATTTGATATCATAAGAAACCTTTCATTAGGTGCTGATTTATGTAATTCGGCTCGTGGAATGATGTTTGCTTTGGGTTGCATTCAAGCATTAGAATGTCACTTAAATACTTGCCCTACTGGTGTTGCAACACAAAACCCCAATTTAATGAAAGGATTAGTTCCCGAAGATAAAAGCGTTAGAGTAACACGGTTTCAGCAGGAGACTGTAAAAAGTGCCATCGATTTAATGGCTTCAGCTGGAATACTACATCCAGACTATGTGACACGCGATGTCATAACCACTCGAATTGACAGAAACAAAGTAGAAACTTTTGCACAAACATTTCCAGAACTAGAAACTGGATGTTTGTTAAACGAAAATACAGTTCCAGAGAAATTTTTGTATTTTTGGAAAAGAGCAAGTGTAGAGAAATTTTAAATAAAAACAATGAATAATTACTTCATAAAACAACAAAAAATACGTTTCAAACATGTCGATTATGCAGGCATTGTTTTCTATCCACGATTTTTAGAAATGCTAAACGATTTAGTTGAAGACTGGTTTGAAGAAGCATTAAACAGACCTTTTTCAAAAATGCACGATGCTACTAATGGTGAAAGCTACGGCATTCCAACTGTTGATTTGAAAGTCCAATTCAAAACTCCAGCTCGAATAGGCGAAGTGATAACTAAAAAACTATGGGTAAACCAATTGAAAACCTCTTCTCTACTTTGCGGTTTCCAATTTGTAAACCAAGATGATAAAACCGTTCTCGAAGGCGAAGTAACCTTGGTAAACGTAAAAATTGAAAAAGAAAAAGATGCTATAAAATCAGAAGCTTTTAGTGAAGAAATGAAGAGTAAAATTTCAACTTTTATCCAGTCTTAATACTTAATACAACAATCTTAATACTAATTCATGGACTTCAAAAAATTCAAAGCCGCAACCGTTCAAACGTCACCTGTTTTTCTTGATGTTGAAAAAACCATTGAAAAAGCTATTGATTTCATTAAAGAAGCTAGTCAAAATGGAGCTACATTAATTGCTTTTCCGGAAGTATTTGTTGCTGGTTATCCTTACTGGAATTGGATTATGACACCAGTTCAAGGAAGCAAATGGTATGAAAAACTATACAAATGTTCCGTAAAAACAGACGATGAATCCATGAAACCGTTGTTTCAAGCTGCAAAAGATTTCAATATACATATTGTCATTGGAATCAACGAACGGGGTAATTCTTATGGTGAAATTTACAATACTAATTTAATTATAGATAATAACGGAAAACTAATCGGAAAACACAGAAAACTTGTTCCAACTTGGGCAGAAAAACTAACATGGTCAAGTGGTGATGGTTCTTCCTTAAAAGTATATGACACAGAAGTTGGACCAATCGGAACTTTAGCTTGTGGAGAAAATACGAATACTTTAGCACGTTTTACGCTACTTTCTCAAGGAGAATTAGTGCATATAGCCAATTACATTTCACTTCCTGTTGCACCACCCGATTACAATATGGCAGAAGCTATTAAAATTCGTGCTGCAGCGCATTCCTTTGAAGGAAAATTATTTACCATCGTTTCGTGTTCAACCATTTCGAAAGAAATTATGAATGCCATGAAAGATGATGTTCCCGATATTGAAGAATTACTAACGCGAAAAAACTCCGCTTTTTCAGGATTTATTGGTCCAAATGGTGCAGTAATTGGCGAACCATTAATTGATGATGAAGGAATAATTTATGCCAATATTGATTTAGAAAAATGCATCCAACCCAAACAAATGCACGATATTTTGGGGCATTACAATAGGTTTGATATTTTTGATTTAAGAGTAAATACGGCTCCAACAAGAAAGATTACTTTTATCGATAATCATGAAGAGTTTAACAAGAAATAAAAAAAATTTAAAATCGTTGTAATAGTATTGTTTATGCTTTTTAGCAAATTAATTTTCTCTAGTCAAACGTTTTATAGCTAGTGCTTTTCCGATTAATTACTTAACTTTAGAATTCTAAATGCTCCTTGAATTACCAATACAAACACAATTATACCAATCACTAAATCAGGAATTCTAGAATTTAACCAGTTCACTAAAATTCCAGCAATAATTACACCTAAATTTATGACAACATCATTTGAAGTAAATATTAAACTTGCTTTCATATGAGCTTCGTTTTTACTTTTAGATTTCTGCATTATGTACAAACAAATTCCATTTGCTAATAATGCGAAAATAGAAATAATAATCATAGCCTTAAAATTCGGTATATTTTCGTTACCAATAAATCTCCTCGCAATTTCTATAAAACCAATAATTGCAAGTATAATTTGGAAATAACCAGCAATTTTTGCTATTTTTTTCTTTTTGATAAAACTTCCACCAACTGCAAAAAGACTAATTCCATAAACAAAACTATCTGCTAACATATCTAAACTATCTGCAACAAGTCCAATCGATTTAGATATAAAACCAGTTATCATTTCAATTATGAAAAATGCAAAATTTATTCCAAGAACAGTCCAAAGTAGTTTTCGCTGATTTTTATTTTCTTCAAATTCTGTTTGTTCAGTTATTTCTGTCGCTATTTTTCTTGCTTCTAAATCTAATTCATTAATTGACTTTTCAATAAGTTCATTTTCCTCAGAGTGGAAAACAATTAATTTTCTGTTTGGAATGTCAAAGTCTAAATTAACAATACTTGAAATTCCGTCCAATTTCATTCTGATAAGATTTTCCTCTGACGGACAATCCATTTTCGTGATTTCAAATATTGTTTTTTTCATATATTTTCACTTCGATTTTGGCATTAGCTACAATTTATGAGTTTGTATCATGAGAACCTGCGGAACTATTCTTTTATAACTATACAAAGTTAAAACGAAATGCAATAATTAAATATATAAATTTTAAAAATCTCAAGAGATAATTTGTATTTCGGTATTACTAGATTTTATTGGTTTTGGATTGTTTTTGTTTCATGGTAAATCATTGCGGTATATATAAAAAAAAACACCCATTATATTTTGAAGAATAATGGGTGTTTTTGATTTGTAACATTATTTTTAATTTATAATTAGTTTCTTAGTCACCGTGTTTTTGTCTTTTTGGATTTTCACAAAATAAACACCAGTACTCAACTGAATTGAATTGAAATTAACAGCATCATTATCTGCCAATTGTTGCATTACAACATTTCCTAAAATGTCTATAACGGTTATGGTAGCACCATTTAACTCTTTTCCTGCTACAGAAAAGTTCCCGTAGGAAGGATTTGGATATACTTTTATATCATTATCAGTAGCTAAAACAGTATTTGAAAGCAATGAATTGACAGAGAAACTATAATCAAATCCTCCACCAAAATCGGGGTTGAAAGTTTTTATAATGACGTCGTTTGCATCTAAAAGTCTCATATAGCCTGTGCCTTGTGAAGTGTTTGCCCACCATTGCAAACCGTCTTTCCCAGAATCGTTTACTCTTAATCTGTAACATCCATCACCAATTTGTGGTTCTTGGTAGGTATAGGTGTAAACTGTATTAGCTGTTGGAAACGTTTTAGTTTCAATTAGTGTTCCGTTTGAATCATATAATGAGTAATTGTTTTGTGTTGGTGAATTGTTGGTTTTTAATTGAATTTTAAAAACGGTTGGCATCACATCTGGAAGAGTAAAACTGGAAATTAGATGATTGTTATTGGAATACATATCGGCACCGTTATTGACCGTCATGATTTGAGCATGAAATTTATTGTTTGCCGCTTCTACACCATTATTCCAAAGTGCATTTGTTGGTAAAAAAACATCTACTGAAGCCATTGATGCCAAAGTTCCTGTCCAAGTATAAGTTTGATGTGTACTTGCAGAATTTAACCAATATTCTATTTCAACATTAGTCAAAACAGTCTCGCCGGTATTGCTTAACGTAATTTTAGGACGCTCGCACATTGGGTTTATTCTTGAGAATTCCGCATTTTTATTGTTAGGCATTTTAATTTCGGTGATGGCAGCATCTAACGCAAAGTTTGCAGGACCATATCCTACTACTTGATGTGCAACAATATATCTATAGTCTCCTGTTGGCACTTGAGGATTTGATGTTCTGTAATCAATAGCCATTGTTGTGCCTGGAGTTACATGTGGAGTTAAATTTTGTTCTTTGAGTAATGTTCTTTGTCCAGGACACCAGCCTTGTCTGTTGTAAACCCAAGTTCCTCCTTGAGGAAATATAGGGTTTTCTGAACAGTCTTGAGTTATTGACCATGAAAATTTTTGCACGTTATTTACCAAAATTTTATGGCTTACTGTTCCTCCATTTTGAGAAAATTCACCTTGAGAACCATGACCTGTAATGGATGATTTTAATTTGAACGCTGTTGCTTGTGCGCTAAAGTCATAATTTACGGTTGGCATTTTAGTCCCGTTAATGATTTCATTAATATTAGGACTACCTAATCTGTAAGATCCTTGCCATAATTGGTCGTATTGAACAACGTTTCTTGGTGGTGTTCCTACAATAAACCAAAATTCTAGGTCTAAGTCTTCTTGCCAAACGCCACCATTCATTACAATTCTTTTATTGCCTTTTAAAATTTTCACATAATCGGACATGTCAAAATACCAAGATTTTCCATTTGGTCCTAAGTCTAAACCAATTCCGTAAGGTGTTACAAAAGATACTAATTCATTGTAGAACGGGAATCTTTTGTAATAATCTAAGTCCACTGCGTTTATTGTGCCTTCTACAGGAACTGGAATGGTAGCAATTATGTTTCCAGTATCTCCATCATAAACATTTTCTGGAGTTGCCTCAAATAAGTTGACCGAAGACAATAGATTTATCGCATCATGTTGCATTGGAGTTACTCCTTCGTTTGAGGTTATTGAATAATGGTTGACCACATTAGCATTTTTTGGTGAAGAATATCTAACAATAACATCAGCAACTGTTTGGTCATAGTTTCCTCTATAAAGTGTAATGGTAGGCACAGTTGATGATTCAATAAAAGTTGTTGAAAGTTGGTCGCCTCTTTCATAATCCCAATTCAAATTAATTCCGTTTGAAGTAAGTCCATTTTTGGAATCATTTACCACTTGACCTGTTAGTTCGTCTAGTTTGTAATAGGCTAGTAAATTAGAATAATCTGGATGGGTAGCATCAATGGTTCTGTTTTTCCAGTTAAGTATTGATGTAGCAGAAAGCGCTTTGTTCCAAATTGTAAACTCTCTAATTTTACCTTTATAACCTGCTAAAGTTCCACCATCATCAAATTTTCCTAAAACCAAATTGAGAATAGTAATTATATTCGTTTTGCTAGTACCCGTGTGCCATAAAACTCCATTTAAATAGATGTTCATCACGCCAGTTGTTGCGTTTTTTGTAAATGCCCAATGATTCCAAACTCCTTTGATAACGTTATCAGTTGCGTATGGTTTTTCAATTCTATCATAGGAACCATTAACATTACCACAATCAAAATAAACACTTGAACCCCAAGGCATGTGTAAATTAAGTTGACGTTGTGAAATGTTTTCGCCAAAAGCATACACAATACTATTGTTAACAGGCATAAGGTTTTCATCGCCTTTTGTCCAAAAAGTAACGGTTACTTCGTTATTAATTGTATTAAAAAATTGTGCATTTATGTCCACAAAACCATTAGAAGAAACATCAATTGCAGCAATATTATTGGCGGTTAATGTTCTTGTTTCTACATTTGTAAAACCTGAAAACTCAATTGGAGTTGAAGTTGTTGTGTTTGAAAATGAAAGTTCTACAATAATATTGCTTGTTCCATCCCAATTATATGGTGTGTGAAATTGTAATTTATTTGTTCCAGCTACAAAAGTATAATCGCTAAAAAAGACTTCTGTAAAACCATTGAAGTCAATATTCTGAGCTTGCAATTGAGTCAGATTTGTATTTTTTATTTTAACTTTTAAAAATTTTGTAAGTCCACCAGCATTTGTAACATTTAAACTTAAAGCATTTATTAATCCAGAAGAAAATCCAGAATTTAAAAGTTCAGATGCTTTAATAAGTATTAGGGTGCGTCCGCTTTTTAAATTGGCATTCAACACATTTGAAACCGAAGTATTATTTGCTCCAACAACATAATTGTTTTCATTAATAATATTGTTTACAATAACATTCTTTTGTGTAAAGTCGTAATGATTATATGTTTGTTGTGAAGTATAATTAAACGTCGTTCCTGCAAAATTTGAAACTACATAATCAGGTTGTTTGAATAGTACTTTCTCAATTTTAGAATCATCTGCTATAAAAGTGTTGCAAGAATAATCCCATTCTCCACAACCTAAATCTCTTTGTGTTCCTGTTGAAACCAATCCATCTTTACAACGCATGTTGTATTTAAGGATAATTTTTTCGAAAGTTAAACCAGGGTCGTTTGGAAAATTAATTAAAGTATCTCGCGTGGTACTATTAAAATTAAAAGTTCTAACTTTAATGGTATCGCCTACACTTTGCGAGTGTATTGAAAGCACAGGGATTATTAAAAATGTAAAAAGAAGTAGTTTTTTTTTCATGTTGGTTGTGTTATATTATGAATATCATGCAGTTGTACAAAAATACTAAATATAAAACCTAAATGAATTAATTTACTTCTCTATTTCTCTTAGATTTTCCATTTTTTTGTGTGCCAAGAATCCTTTGATGTCTTCAAAATGTTCTTTGACCCTTTTATTTCCAAATTCGAAAACTTTGGTAGCCAATCCATCAAGGAAATCTCTATCGTGGGAAACTAATATTAGTGTTCCGTCAAAATCACGCAAAGCATCTTTGATGATATCTTTGGTTTTCATATCCAAGTGATTCGAAGGTTCATCCAAAATCAAAAGATTAACTGGTTCGAGTAGTAATTTTATCATTGCCAAACGGGTTTTTTCACCGCCAGAAAGTACTTTTACCTTTTTGGTTACATCGTCACCATGAAACATGAATGCGCCAAGGATGTTTTTTATTTGAGTACGAACATCACCAACCGCAATGGAATCGATAGTTTCAAAGATGGTCATGTTTTCGTCTAACAAGGAAGCTTGGTTTTGAGCAAAATAGCCAATCATAGCATTATGCCCTACTTCTACACTACCGCCATTGATTTCGATTTCTTTCATAATGGCTTTAATCATGGTAGATTTTCCTTCACCATTCTTCCCTACAAAAGCTACTTTATCACCACGTTCGATAACAATGTTGGCATCTTTGAAGATTAGTTTATCGCCATAAGATTTTTCTAGCTCTTTAACCACCACAGGATATTGCCCAGATCGAATAGACGGTGGAAACTTTAACTTTAATGCTGAGTTATCGATTTCATCAATCTCAACAGGAACGATTTTCTCCAACATCTTCACACGGGATTGTACTGATAAAGTTTTTGAGAACGTACCTTTAAATCTATCGATGAATTCTTGATTTTCGGCAATCATTTTTTGCTGTTCGTCATAGGCTTTTTGCTGATGAATTCTTCGCTCTTTTCGCAACTCTAAATAATGAGAATATTTGGCTTTGTAGTCGTATATTCTTCCCATCGTTACTTCGATAGTACGATTGGTAATGTTATCCACAAAAGCTCTATCATGCGAAATAACCACAACTGCTTTTGCCGAATTGATTAAAAAATCTTCCAACCACTGGATACTTTCGATATCCATGTGGTTGGTAGGCTCGTCCAATAAAATCAAATCAGGTTTTTGCAAAAGGATTTTTGCCAACTCAATTCGCATTCTCCAACCACCAGAAAACTCAGAGGTTTGACGTTTGAAGTCTTCGGCAGTAAATCCTAATCCTTTTAAAATCTTTTCTATTTCAGCTTCGTAATTTATTTCTTCAATGGCATAAAACTTCTCGCTAAGATCAGATACACGCTCGATAAGCTTCATGTATTCATCACTTTCGTAATCGGTTCTAATGGTCAATTGCTCATTGATATCATCAATGTCGGCTTTCATTTTGAAGATTTCGCTAAACGCTTTTGAGGCTTCTTCCATCACTGTTGAACCGTCTTTAGTAAGCAAATGTTGCGGTAAATAGGCAACGACTGCATCTTTTGGTGCAGAAATATTTCCTGTTGAAGGTTTTGCTTCGCCTGCAATTATTTTTAATAAGGTTGACTTTCCAGCACCATTTTTACCCATTAGGGCTATTTTGTCATTCTCGTTGATGGCAAAAGACACATCGCTAAATAAAGTGGTTCCGCCAAAATGAACGGAGATATCGTTTACTGTAATCATTTTTTTAGTTGGGTGTTAAGTAGATGGAAGTTGGAAATTCAATCTGCTAATTTTTTCAAGCGGCAAAGATAGATTTTTTTGTGGATTTGAAGATTTGTTTTTTAAAGTGCATTACCCTAAAAAACAATAAATACTATTCCACAATGGCTTCTTGGATGATTTTTTGAATATCTTCTCGAATATTTTCTTTGGATAGACGATTGGACGCGTTAGAATCGGGGAAAGTTCTATTGGACAGAAAGATGTAGATAATATCTGTTTCAGGATCAGCCCATGCCATCGTTCCTGTAAAACCAGTATGCCCAAAACTAGACATTGCCACACAGCCACAAGTTGGACCAGAAGTACCGAGTTGCGGCTTGTCAAATCCTAAACCACGACGGTTTCCGCTTTCGCAAAAATAACAGGTATTGAAATCGTTAAAGGTTCGTTCGGAAAAATATTCTTTGTCGCCATAGGTTCCTTTTTGAAGATACATTTGCATCATTTTTGCCAAATCTAAGGAGTTTGAAAATATACCTGCATGTCCGCCAATGCCACCTTCCATTGCTGCTTCCATATCGTGAACGTATCCTTGAAGTGTGGTATATCTATAATAGGTATCGATTTCGGTTGGAGCAATAAGACTAGCATCAAACTTTCGCAATGGATTAAACATCGTATTGTTCATTCCCATTGATTTATAAAAATTTGTATAAGTGAGTTCGTCTAGGCTTTTTCCGGTTACTTTTTCTAAGTATTTCTTCAAAATGATGAACGTAAAATCGCTGTATTTGTATTCTTTTTTATCCAATAAAGGACTATTAATGATTTTCTTCATGATAGTGTCCTCATAATCGTTTCGAATAAAAAGGTTTTCACATACTTGTTTAGAAAACTCTTTGCTATAGGTTTTTCGATAGTATTTCTCGGATGGTTTTCCGTTAGCGTCTAAGGTTTCTTTGTAAAAAGGAATCCAAGCTTGTAGTTGTGCATAATGAGACAACAATTCTTTGAATGTTATATTCTCTTTGTTGCTGTTTTTAAACTCACGCAACATTTCGCCCAAAGTAGTTTCGAGACTGACTTTGTGTTTGTCATAAACTTGCATAACGTTGGGCAAAGTAGCTACCATTTTGGTTAATGAAGCTACATCGTATAAATCGGTATTCTTAACTTTTACTTGTTTGGCATAGGTTTGATAGCCAAATGATTTTTGATAAATTACTTTTCCTTTTCGAGCCACTAAAACTTGAATGCCTGGTGTCATTTTAGCATCTATTGCTTTGTTGGCAATCTTATCTATTTGTGCAAATTTAGTAGCATTCATTCCAACATTTTCGGGTAGAGTAAAACCTAAACGATTTATACTTTCTGTTTTAATACCACTTCCTGCTCTGAATTGATTGGTTATAGAAACTGGAAGTTTTCCTTTGGCACCCAGCGCACCAAAAATGATTTCTGCCGAAACTTCTTGTGCAATAGGATTGTTTTGGTAGGAAGCGACAACGGCTGTTATATTGTCAAAATTTGGAATTTGTAACATCGAATACGGTTTGGCAAACACATCTAAAATAACTTTGTTTTGTTTCGATATTCCTTCAATCAATTGAATTTCTTGCAGATTAAAGTCGTGATTCTTCCATGCTTTATCCGATTTGTGAAAACCAATAATTACAGTTCCAAAATCTTTAAGTTGTTTTTTGATACTATCAAGATTGGTTTCTTTGATTTCGGTTATTTCGGTATATTTTTTTAAAGTTGAAACAAAAGTGGTGTTATCATCATCGCCTAGCTTAATGTATGCAATCTTTTGGTCGAGTTTTTTAATTGGAAGTAATTCGTCATCATTTTTGATTACAGTAACCGCATTTTCATACAATTGATAGGTTAACGCATTTTTGGCTGGCATATTCAACTCGTTATATAAGTTGATTAGCTCTACTGGTTCGTATGCATTGAGTCCTATTTTGTATTTGTATTTTAAAATTTTCTTTACCGATTCTGCCAATCGCTCTTCGGTAATAACACCATCTTGATAAGCAGTTCTTAACTTCTCAACAGCAACAGGAACATTTTCCGAAAACAATAAAACATCATTTCCTGCCAAAAATGCCTCAAGATCTATATCGCCCGGTTTTTTGAAATTACTTGCTGCTTTCATGTTCAAAGCATCTGTAAAAATTAAGCCATCAAAACCTAATTCTTTTTTTAATAAATCGGTAACCACATTTTTTGACAATGAAGTAGGAACGTTTGCATCGCTTTCTAAACTTGGAACGCTTAAATGTGCCACCATAACTGAAACCATTCCTTCATCAAACATTCTTTTATAAGGATATAATTCTATCTTTTCAATATGTTCTTTAGAAGCAGTAACCAATGGCAAAGCATAATGCGAATCGGTTGAAGTATCACCATGACCTGGGAAATGTTTACCGGTAGTAAATACTCCGTTTCCTTGAATTCCTTTCATTAAAGCGATGGCTTTTTCGGAAACATTCTTTTTGTTTTCACCAAAAGAACGAAAACCAATAATTGGGTTTTTAGGATTTGTATTGATGTCTAAAACAGGAGAAAAATTAAAATGAATACCCAATCGCTTGGATTCTTTTCCCATATTTTCACCTACTTTTTCGATTAATTTTAAATCTTGAATGGCACCAAGTGTCATGTTCCAAGGATAACGATAGGTAGAGTCTAAACGCATGCTCAAACCCCATTCGGCATCTATGCCAATAAATAAAGGCACTTTGGCTTTGGCTTGGTAGCGATTTGTCAAACGAGCTTGTCGTCCTGGTCCGCCTTGAAAAAAGATTAACCCTCCAATTTTATAATCGGAAACTAATTTATCAATTTCGGCACTGTGAGCCGCATCTTTGTTAGAATAAGCAGCAACCATAAAGAGTTGACCCACTTTTTCTTCAAAAGTCATTTGGTTGTAAATACTATCTACCCAAACTGTTTCTCCTTCGGTTTTTGGAAAAAAATCACGGCGTTCATTTTTAATTCTAGGAATATAAACTTCTTCGTCTATTGTTACTTCTGGAAATTCAATTTCTTGATTTTTTGGTACAGTAGGAACTTTTGTCACTTGCTTGTTGATAGAACAATTGACAAAAATGAAAAAAACGATGACTATTACTATTCTGTAAACCAATTTACTCATTAAAAAATAGGATTTTAAAAGAAACGACTGTGCCAACTTTCTTCTGCAGGAACTTCCCAGTTATTGTTAAATTCTTCGATTGTATTTACTAAATTATTAAAAACAATGGTATTTGCAGTAACAGCTTTTTCTTTTGCCATTCGTTTAAAGTCAATCAATGATTTATGAGCAATGTGTTCTCCATTTTTAAAGGTAACATTCATTTTATCTAATAAATCTACTTTGTATTTTTGCTCTAAATTTTGAATAAAAGCAACAGAAGAATCGATAGAACAACCTGTAGCTTGTTGCACCTCTTGATTGACAGAAAGGATGATAAAACGATTGTATTTTAGTATAAAGGAAGCCTCCAAACCAGTTCCGTGAGCCGACCAATTTTCTACAAACGTTTTTAAATCATTTTCAATTTCTGTGATTTCTTCGTCAGAGAATTTTCGGTTGGATTGGTATATCCATATTTTTGAATATTCGGGTAATGTATCGAAAGGAACAAACATCTTTTTTAGTATTTTAGGTTGTTGGTAGTAGGTGTTAGGTCTTGGATTTTAGGTTTGTAAATTTCTTTAAAAGATTTTTTTTAACCATTTATCCTACGCCTTAAAGCCAAATACCTATTTATAAATCTTGCGCATTTGCAATTAATTCGGCAATATCCATCACTTTGACAGTTGCTTCTTTTTCTTTATTTTTCACTCCGTCGGTCATCATTGTGTTGCAAAAAGGACAACCTGCTGCTATGATGTCTGGTTTGGTTTCTAAAGCGTCTTCTGTTCTTTCTACGTTTACTTCTTTGTTTCCTGGTTCTGCATCTTTAAACATTTGAGCTCCACCAGCACCACAGCACAAACCATTAGAACGAGAGCGTTTCATTTCTACCAATTCGGCATCTAATTTTTGAATTAAATCTCTTGGAGCTTCATAAATATTATTGGCTCTGCCAAGATAACATGGGTCGTGGAACGTAATTCGTTTTCCTTTAAACTGTCCGCCTTCGATGGTTAATCTTCCTGTATCTAGTAATGATTTTAAAAACTCGGTGTGATGAACTACTTCGTATTTTCCACCTAATTCTGGATATTCATTTTTTAACGTATTAAAACAATGCGGACAAGCCGTTACTATTTTTTTAGCTTCATAAGCATTCAAGACTTCGATGTTCATCATGGCTTGCATTTGAAACAAAAATTCGTTTCCAGCTCTTTTTGCAGGATCACCAGTACAGCTTTCTTCTGTTCCAAGCACTGCAAATTCTACTTTGGCACGATTTAATATTTTAACAAATGCTTTGGTAATTTTTTTGGCTCTGTCATCAAAACTACCAGCACAACCTACCCAAAATAAAACTTCGGGTTGCTTTCCTTGTGCTAGCATTTCTGCCATTGTTGGTACGTTAATTATTTCTGACATATTTAGATATTAGATTTTAGATATTAGATTTTAGATTTCATCTAAGAGCTAATTTATTTGTTATTTCTACTCGTGGTGCTCGTCGTCGAATACTTGAATGGTTACTTCTTTTTCCACTAAATCGGTAAATTTACCTCTGTAGCGTGTTGCTTTTACTAAGTGATTGTCTATCCAATGATAGTTTCCACCACGTGGTTTTCCCATCAACATTCCATGGTATTTGAAACCGTGTTGTTTTAACCAACGTTCTGTATATTCTCTGTGAGTTTCTGTTCTTGACGTGAAAAAGAAAATTATATGACCTTCATCATACCACTTATTTAATGTTATTAAAGCATCTGGATAAACCTCGGCTGTTAACATTCTTTCTGGTTCTTCGTTGGGAATATCATCACAGATGGTTCCGTCAATGTCAATCAAATAATTCTTAATTCCTTCTGGTAAAATTGGACTTAATAGTTTACCGTTTTCACTAATTGTTTGCAAGTTCTTGTCAATGTCTTCCGTGTTCATTTTTTTACTTTTTATAGTTTCTCCTATTCATTCAACAAATCCTCAAGTCTCACATTTATGAGAATTTATTATTTTTTATTTATTTAATTTTCGTCTTTCCAGTTTAATCTATCCATTTGGTTGTATTGCCATGGTGCTCCATTGTTTTCAATATTGGTCATCATTGCGTTTAATGATTGTGGCGCAGCACTTTGCTCCATCACTAAATAACGACGCATATCCATAATAATTGATAATGGGCTAATATTTACTGGACATTCTTCTACACAAGCATTACATGATGTACATGCCCAAAGTTCTTCTGTTGTGATATAATCATTCAACAATGATTTATTATCAGGAATGAAAACACCTTTATTAGCATCGATATTTTTTCCAACTTCTTCCAATCGGTCACGTGTATCCATCATGATTTTTCGTGGCGACAGTTTTTTTCCAGTTATATTGGCTGGACAAACGGATGTACATCTTCCACATTCGGTACAGGTATAAGCATTTAGTAATTGTACCCAGTTTAAATCTTGTACGTCTGAAGCACCAAATTTACTTGGAACGGCATTTTCATCAACAGGTTGTGCTGCAAATGGATCGGCATTTGGATCCATCATTAGTTTTACTTCTTTGGTTACACTTTCTAAATTGTCGAATTGTCCTTTTGGATTTAAATCGGCAAAATAGGTGTTTGGAAATGCTAAAAGAATATGTAAATGTTTAGAGAAATACAAATAGTTTAGGAATACCAAAATACCACAAATATGAATCCACCAAGCAGTTCTTTCGATTAGATGTAGTTGTGAAACATCAAAGCCACCAAACCAATAAGCAATATGTGAAGAAATAATATTTCCTGAATTCATTTCTTGAAAATGAACATCAGTAGCATTCATGATTAAGAATAGTGACATTAACACCATTTCAAAATACAAGATGTAATTGGCATCGTTCTTTGGCCAAGTTTTCATTTCAGAATTCATGAAACGCTTAAGTTTGACAACGTTTCTTCTTATCCAAAAAACAATTACGGCTACTAAAACTAATACTGCTAAAATTTCAAACGAACCAATTAAGAAACCATAGAAACTTCCCATGAAGGAGAAAACTCTATGTGTTCCAAATAATCCGTCGATAATGATTTCTAATACTTCGATATTGATAATAACAAAACCAACGTAAACAATGATGTGTAAAAAACCAGCTATTGGTCTTTTGATCATTTTAGATTGACCAAGAGCAATCATTGCCATGTTTTTCCAACGTTCGGAGGAATTATCTGAACGGTTAACACCGCGACCTAAATTGATGTTACGAACTAATTTCTTAACATTGATTGTAAAATAGCCAATTCCAGCAATAAGAATTAATGCAAAAAGTAAGTTGTCAATATATTCCATAATGCTTTGGTTTTACTTTGAGATAGAATCGTTTGAAGGTGCTTGATAAGGTTTGTTCTTTTTACCAAACAATGAAACATTAATATATCGTGTTGGATTTAATCGTAAATCTTGAAGCAGCAATTCTAATTCCTTAGAAGCTTTGGTAAAGTTGTTGTACATGGCATCGTCTTTTGCCAGTTTTCCTAAAGTTCCTTTTCCTGATTGAATATCAGCCATTAATTTATCAACCGATGCTAAGGTGTTTTCTAGTTTTTTGACCGTTTCACCAATGTTTGCTTTGGCTAACGAATCGGACATTTTTGAGAAATTGTTCGAAGCATTTTCTACATTAGTCATTGTAGCACTGATTTTTGTTTTGTTGTCAGCCAACATTTCATTAGCATTTTGGGAAACTTCTTTGAATTGGGCTAATGTTGCATTTAAATTTTCTAGACTATTTTTAAGGTTTTCTTTTGTTTTTGCATCCAATACTTGATTGATGTTTATCAACATCGTATTGGCATTTTCAAGAACACTGTTTAACTTGTCTTTGATAGGTTTTATTTCTTTAGAAACTTCTTCTGTCAATCCTAATTTACTAGAAGAAACCAAGTATTCACCAGATTTGGCGATGTCTTTTGTTTCTTTATTTGGAAGAATCGCTACTTGTTTTCCGCCGATTGGTCCTGGAGAATACAATTCTGCAATAGAGTTTTTAGTAATTTTATAATCGCCATTAATTTGAAGTTCGACTACCGAGCTCCAATCTTCATTGAGTTTGATGCTGCTTACTTTTCCAACGGTCAACCCGTTAATAGTTACTGGAGCTGATCTTACCAATCCATCTACATTGTCATATTTGACATAAAAAGTAGTGTAATTGGAAAGTAAATCTTTTCCTTTTAGAAAACTGTAACCCCAAATAAATAATAAAATGGAAGCTATTACTAATATTGCCGTTTTAATTTCTCTAGTGATTTTCAAGGCGCTTTATTTTTTTGACAAAGTTAAACTATTTTATAAAAAACTTGGCTATTATTGTTTTAATGCTTCGCCAATATCAATTCTAACGCCATCTCTTAGCGCAATAACAAAAGCTGATTCAAATCCAGTTGCTTTGGCTTGCTGCAATAAAACTTTAGCATCGGCATAACTGGTTGTTTCTCCATACATGTATTTGTAAAACTTATTTGTTTCAATCATTGAGATAGGACTCAGTCCTTTAAAATTACTTGGTATTAGTTCTAACTTTGTGCTACTAGCCGAGATTTGAACTTTAAAAACAACTCCTTTAGTTGCTGGTTTTGGTGTTTCTTTTGGCTTTTCATCTGTTTTTGGAGTAGTCGTTGGTGTCGTACTTGTTGATGCAGGTTTTGAATCGATAACAACTGGCACTACTTTGTCTGATGGTTTTTCGTCTGATTCGTTTCCAGAAGTTCCGTAATATTCTTTTTTATAACGAATAATGGCTTTTGCAATTGATTCTGCTATTTCGTCTTGTCCGTCTTCAGAATCTAATCTTGAACCTTCCGCTGGGTTAGAAATAAAACCCATTTCGATTAAAACTCTTGGCATGTAGGCTTTGTGCAATACCATAAATGGTGCTTGTTTTACACCACGACTTTTTTTGCCAACATTAATAAACTCTTTCTGAATACTTCCTGCTAATTCAATACTATTATTAAGGTATTCTTCGTTTTCAACTATCAGGCCTAACATTGATTCAGGCGATTTTGGATCAAAGCCTTTGTATTTTTGTTGGTAATCTTTCTCTAAAGTAATAACCTGGTTTTCTTTTTTGGCCGCTTCAAGATTGGATGCGTTTTTAGATAAACCCATTACATAGGTTTCACATCCTGATGCTTCTCTATTTTTATTGGCATTACAATGAATGGACACAAAAATATTGGCATCAGCACGGTTGGCAATGTTTGCACGTTCAATTAAATCGACAAAAACATCAGTTTTACGGGTATAAATCACGTCTATATCCGAATTTTTTTCTAATAGTTTCCCAACTTTTAAGACCACCGCTAAAGCTATCTTTTTTTCAATTCTTCCATCGTAAACAGCACCAAAATCATGATCGCCATGACCAGCATCAAGTGTAACTTTAAATTTTTGATTGCTTTGCGAAAACATAAAATTGGTAACCAATAAAAAGATTGTTGCTACTATTCCTATATTTAGTTTCTGTTCCTTTATCATTATTCTGTTCTTTATTTTCATTTAAAACGACACTATAAATGCATCTGTAAAACCTTTATCTTTTGCTTCGTCACACAATTTCCTGGCATCATCTTCATTTGATGCTGAGCCAAAATAATACTTGTATAATTTATTTTCATAAATATAGGTTATCTTTCTCAAGCCTTTAAAATCGGATGACCTTGTATCTCTTTTTCTAGAAGTAACAAATAATTGTACTTTATATTTCCCACTACTATTTTTATCTTCTTTATCTTTTGATGATGATTTGGAAGAATCAATTTCAATTTTGTCTTCTATAATTTCTTTTCTAGCACTCTTTTTAGTATCGTTGGCGAGTACCAATTCGTTAAAATTTTCTCTTTTATATGAAATGATGGCATCTGCTATTTGTCGTGCCATTTTGGTTTGTCCTTCGTCAGAATTTAAAAATTCACCTTCTTCTTTGTTGGACAGAAAACCCAATTCGATTAACACACCTGGCATATAGGCAGCATCCAGTACCCAGAGTGGTTGTTGTTTTACACCACGGGTTTTTCTATTCAAATTGGAGGTGAAATTATCTTGTATTCCAGAAGCCAAGTTGATACTGTTGTTTAAATTTTCCTCTTGAATAATCTTTAACCCAAGAAAAGTTTCTGGTTTGTGTGGATCAAAACCTTCATAAGTCTTTTTATAATTATCTTCCAAAAAGATTACTGAGTTTTCATTTTTTGCCACTTCCATGTTCATATCGGTTCGTGATAAACCCATAACAAAGGTTTCGGTTCCTGCAGGTTCAAAGTTTTTTACCGAATTGCAATGGATAGAAACAAATAGATTCGCATTTATTTTGTTTGCCACTTTTGGACGGTTAACCAATTCTATAAAAACATCTGATTTTCTAGTATAAACTACTTCAAAATCTTTTTCATCGTTTAAAAAATCGCCTACTTTCAAAGTTGTTTTTAGCGCAATATCCTTTTCAACATAGCCATGATAGGAATTTCCAGGATCTTTTCCGCCGTGTCCGGCATCTAAAACCACTACAAATTTACCCGATTTTGACTGCGCAAACGCTGTCAAAAGGTTAAATATTAGTAGAAGTGAAATCGCTATTTTAATCTTTTTTGGAAAAAACATTATGTATAAAAGTTAATTTAAATTAAAACCTAAAGGTTATAAAGTTAATATTTGCTTATTTTTGAGCGCAAATTATTAGTAAGTTTGCTGCTTCAAAAACCGAGCCATAGATATACAAAAATAGTATTAAACCCTTGCAAAGAAACTTATTTTATATCGTTTTTTTAACAATCTTCCTAACATTAGGAAAAGGGAAAAGCTATTCGCAAGAAATACCTAAAAGCTCCACTTCTTTTCCTGCTAAAAATCAAACAAATAAAGAAGAAACGGCTCCCATTATTGAAGAAAACTTGGTGGTTACTGATACCGTAAAAATGGATTCTATAATCAAAAAGAAACCGATTATAGAAAGTAAAATTAGAAGAAAAGCGGTTGATTATGAAAAAATAAATCAAAAGAAAAAACAAATTACGCTCTATAATCAAGCAGAAGTCTATTATCAAGACATCGAGTTAAAATCGGGAATAATTGTTATTGATTATCAAAAAAATGAAGTTTATGCCGGGAGGATTAAGGATTCTACAGGTAACTATATACAACATCCTGTTTTCAAACAAGGTGCTAACGTTATTGAACCCGATTCTATCCGATTTAATTTTAAAACTAAAAAAGCAAAGGTTTGGAATTCGAGAACTGAACAAGGTGAATTTAGAGTAAAAGCCGCAGAAACAAAGCGCGAAAACGACTCTGTTTATTATATGAAAGGTGCTCGTTTTACTACCGCAAAAGACATTGATGACCCTGAATATTATTTTCAAACGAACAAAGTAAAATTTGTTCCAGGAAAAAAAATTGTAGTAGGCTTGACCAACATGGTTATTGCCGATGTGCCAACGCCAATTGCTTTACCTTTTGCCTTTTTTCCGATGACCGAAACCAGCAAATCGGGAATCATCATGCCAACGTATAACGATAGTAATCTCAGAGGATTTTCATTGCAAAATGGTGGTTACTATTTTGCTCTAAGTGATAGTTATGATTTGTCTGCTCTTGGTGATTATTACACCAACGGTAGTTATGGAATGCGTCTTCAAAGCAATTATGCCAAACGGTATAAATTTAATGGAAACTTAAATCTTCGTTACGAAAACCTAGTCAGTAGCGAACGTGGTTTTCCTGATTATTCGCGAACTACTATTTACAATATTCAATGGTCGCATGCCCAAGATGCTAAATCAAATCCGAGTTCTCGCTTTTCGGCATCTGTAAATTTGGGAAGTAGCCAATATTTTAGGCAGTCGGTAAACCAAATTAACAATGGTTCACAATTAAACAATACTTTGAGTTCATCTATTTCTTATTCCAAGACTTTTAATTCGGTGCCACAAGTCAATCTTTCTTTAACAGCTACCCACCAACAAAACACTAATACGCAAGAGATAAATATGACATTGCCTACATTGCAAGCTAGCGTTGATAGGGTTTTCCCTTTTGCACCAAAAGACGGTATCAAAAAAGGTTTTATCAAAAACATCAATTTTCAGTATAACTTAAGAGGAGAAAACAGAATTCACACTTATGATTCGTTGTTTTTTAAACCCGAAATGTTTCGCGATGCTAAAATAGGCTTTCAACATACCATTCCGTTGAGCACCAACTTTAAACTATTTAAGTATTTTAGTGCCACTTCATCGGTAAATTATAATGAGGTTTGGTATTTTAAGACCATTCAAAAAGAATATGTAGCTTCTCAAAATACTGTAGTTGATACTGAAATTCCAGGTTTTGATGCTTTCCGCACTTATTCGTTTTCAACTGGAGTTGGAACCACTATTTATGGAACATTTAATTTTAAAAAAGGTAAAAAATTACAAGCCATTCGCCATGTGATGCGTCCTAACGTGACTTATAGCTATACGCCTAGCTTTTCTAACTATTATGACACTTATGATCCTGATGGAAGTGGTACTATTCGAAAAGACTACACTCGTTTTGATGGAGGCATCTTTGGAGCACCTGGAAAAAACATGTCGAACATTATGAGTTTTAGTCTTAACAATACAATTGAAGCTAAAGTAACCGACAAAGATTCGACCAAAACAGAGGCTAGAAAAATCATGTTGCTAAATAATTTAAACTTTTCGACAAGTTATGATCTTTCTGCCGATTCGTTAAGATTAGCACCTATGCGAATTAGTGCAGGAACCCAACTGTTTAAACAGAAGCTTGACATCAATTTTGCCACAACCCTTGACCCATATGCCATCAACAATACTGGTAGGAGAATTGATACTTGGAATATTGACAACGGAGGAAGTTTGTTCCGAATGACGAGTTCTAATATCACTATGAACTATCGTTTTTCGAGTACCGATTTAGACGAAAAAGAAAAAAACAAAGCTGGAAAACAAAATGGTGGACGTGAAGACAATCTTTTTGGAAAAAACACAGACTTAAGCGACCGACGGGAAAGCCAATTTGGCGAGGAGGACAAAACCGAAGACGAAACACCCACCGAGTTTTTTAAATACAAGTTACCCTTTGACCTAACTTTTGCCTATTCGCTTACGTATTCTAATATTAATAGGGAAAACAAAATCACTGGTAACTCCTTGATGGTTTCTATGAATACCGACCTAACGCCAAAATGGAAAATTGGGGTTGCTACGGGTTACGACTTTGTGCAACAAGGTGTTACTTTTACTCAACTGCGCTTTGAACGCGATTTATTGAGTTGGCGCATGGATTTTAATTGGTCGCCTTTTGGTGAAAATGCTAATTGGGGTTTCTTTATCGGAATTAAATCGGGTGTGCTTAGTGATATTAAGTGGGATAAGCAACGATTGCCGGATAGAGTTTTGAGATAAATTTAGAGTTTAGAAGTTAGAATTATAGAATACTTATTTATGAAAAAAATTATATTTACTGCTAAAGCACCTGCTCCTATTGGACCTTACAATCAAGCGGTTTTAATTAAAGACACGCTTTATACTTCTGGACAAATTGCCTTGCATCCTGAAACAATGGAATTGATATTGGACGACATTGAAACGGAAACTAAGCAGGTAATGGAAAACATGAAAGCGGTGCTTGAAGCTGCCGAAATGACTTTTGAGAACGTTGTAAAAGCAACTATTTTTATCATGAACATGGGTGATTTTGCTAGAATAAACAGTGTTTATGGAAGTTATTTTGATGAAAAAACTGCTCCTGCCCGAGAAACTGTGCAAGTGGCATGCTTACCCAAAAATGTTAACGTAGAAATCTCTATGATTGCTGTGAAATAAACCTAATTAGTAGCCACGCAATTTATTGCGTCTCCATAAAACATTAAAGAACCTAATACTCACAAAAGATTATTAGGTTTTTTTTATGTGGTTTTTGGTGGTTTGTTGATATGGTTATTGGGGTTGGTGGTACGGATTATATATCCGTAATATTTACGAGCCAAGTACGGTTGAACTCATTGATAAAATCATAACCGCCCGATGCATCCCATTTTCCTTTGTTGACTGAAAAAATTTACAGTTTTGAATGGGAAAGCCGTTGTTTGATTTATTTTTTATTCTAAACTTTATTTTGATATTTTCATAATACATTGTAATATACATAATTAAAGAAATGTTTATAAGTTATTGAAAATGATCATATTATAATTTGTATAATTAAAATATTGATCAAATATTTGCATCATAATAAATTATTATGAACACATCTTTTGAACGTAGTGAAAACACAAAAGTAGAATGGTTAACTCCTCCAGAATTAGTAAAATGTCTAGGAGTATTTGATTTAGATCCATGCACACCAATTAATACCCCTTTTTTCCATGCCAAAAATAATTATACTACTTTGGATGATGGATTAAAGAAAGAATGGTTCGGAAGAGTATATTTAAATCCGCCATATGGTCGAGGCATGGAACTGTGGTTAGAAAAATTAAAGTTTCATGGAAATGGAATTGCATTAATTTTTGCGAGAACAGAAACCAAATGTTTTTTTGAACATATTTGGAATGATGCTGATGCGGTTTTGTTTGTTAAAGGTCGGATTAGATTTTACCATGTTTCTGGTGTTCAAGGTGGTACACCAGGTTCACCTAGTGTATTTATTGCTTATGGTAAAGAGAATGCTAATACTTTAAAAACTTGTGGTATTGAAGGTCGATTTTTAAATTTAAAATAATCCCGTAGGGATGATATGCTAGATTGGTTCTTTAAAAATATAAAGCTCATTGTATTCGATTTCAAATGCTTTCAGAAAATCTATATATTCTTCTTGAAATGTTTTGGTTTTATGGTGTTTTTCTTGGTTAGCAATGTATTTGTAACTGCATCTACTTGTTATTTTGAATAAGAGAAAGCGCCATATCCTTCTTGCCATTCAAATTTTACTTTTAGAAACTTTTTTTCGTTTATCCATTTTTGATGAGTTGCCTTTTATATCTTGTAGTTATATCATCCCTACGGGATTTTTTATTGTTGTTATCTTTATTTTCCGTGGGTTGAAACCCACGGCTACAAACATATAACATCCCTTCGGGATTTTGATGTTTATAGTATTTCATAGCAAATGAATTCGGCAATATTATATTCAGCATCAATTATCCATTCGTTTTCTATCAATAGTTTTATTAAAGCTTGATCTTCATTATCTACGTTTTCAACTATGCCAATTACTTGCATATTGTTTACTTCGTATGTACTATTTGGAGCTTCCGTTGTTCCTTCGGGAGAAATAAATATATATTTTTTCATTTCCATAATTTTCTGTAAACTCCATTTCCTAAAAATTCTAATAATCCAATATCTCTTAGATTCTGAAGTTGTTGCCTTATTTTTGGTGCAATTCTTGTATTTGTTACGTGTTTTTGTTTTAGAACTTCCTCAAAATTATAAACATCTGCTAATGTAAAGATTTCTTTTTCAATGGAATCTATACAATTGAAAACATCAAGCTTCCAACCATTTAATGATTGTGTTATACTATTTCTTGATAATTGAATTACATCGTTTTTATCCTCTTGATTTTCAATTTCAAATTTTGGAAATTTAGTAGTTTCGCTTTTAGCAATATTAGAAAGTATTTTATTTACCTCAGCTATATGTCTGGGTTCTATAGTACCCGTTTTTTCGTTTTTGGAGATTAAATCAAAATCAGTTACTACTTGGGAAACTATTGCTTTGTCATTTGTATAAACGCCATATTCAAAATTATTTATTAATCCTCCATTTGTCAAATTTCCGGAGCTAATAATAACTTCTTTATCATCAAAAAGATAGATTTTGGAATGCAATTTTGAATGGTTTTTAACAATTCCATCTTTATTTATAATATTTTCAATCGCTTTAATATCTAATGAACCTGAATGAATATTACCTAATTTAAAAGATGTTATTAATTCTAACTTAACATTGGAAGATTTTGCGATTAACATTTCATTACAAACATTTTCCTTTACAAATGGAGATGTTATTTTTATGGAATGCTTGGAGTTTGAAACAAGTTCCAGAAAATTATTTTTCCAAGGTGTAGTTATAATTTTCATCTGATTAAAATTTCATTTGTCACTACTTTTTTGCCCATTTTAAAAAAGGTTTGGCTTGCATGAATGAATGTAGATTTGTGCTAAAATAATAATTATGCATTTATTGAAGGCTATTGTATAATTATTGTTTTCAACAAATGTATTAAATGGTGTAGAAGTTAAATAATAGATTGTTTTGTGGGATTAGGTTTTTTTCGTTGTTAAATAGGGTCTCCACGAGGTCAAAGATGCCTTCCGCGACGATTGAAATGGGTTTCGCAATTAGATTTTTTTATAAATCATCCAACCCTAATAATAAGAGTTGTGCTGTGGCTTCATTGGTTGCCAATGGAATATTGTGTACATCGCAAATACGAATGAGCATCGATATATCGGGTTCGTGAGGATGGCTTGCGTTTGGGTCTTTAAAAAACAATACCATTTTGCATTTTCCTTCGGCTACTCTTGCTGCAATTTGGGCATCGCCTCCTTGTGGTCCAGAAAGCATTTTTTTTACTTTGATACCTACCGCTTCTACTTTACTACCTGTAGTTCCGGTGGCTATGAGCTTGATGTTTTCTTTTTCGAGCAAGTATTTGTTTTTATTGATAAACTGAACCATTTCAGCTTTCTTTCCGTCGTGTGCAATAATGGCTATTTCCATAGTGTTGTTTTTTGTAAAAATAAAAAAACCACTTTAAAAAAAGTGGCTTTGTATATTATTTATTTAAGGCATGGTATGCAATTAACCCATCTATTGGTCTTCGCAACACATTACCCATTTTAATATTGTATTTGTTTAAAACTATTTCCAATTCGTCTTTTAAATAAAAAGCAATAGAGCCTACAAAATGAACTGGCACTTCTTGACAGTTTTCAAATTGCATGATATAGTTTTTTGCAAAAGATTTTAATTCTTTTTTGATTATTTTTTTACAAAACTCATTCTCTTTGTGCTTGATGATGAATTTTGCAAATGTTGCCAAATAGGCATTCGGATTTGGCTCTTTGTATAGATTGGCTTTTATGTAATCGGCTTCTACATTGTATTCTTCTTCAAATTCAAGAGCTAACTCTTTGGGCATTTTATTGAAATAATAGCCTCTTAGTAAATGTCTTCCAAATCTATTTCCCGAACCGTCATCCATAGCAATGTAGCCTAATGATTGTACTTTTTGAAACAACATGCTTCCGTCAAAATAACTGCAATTGGAACCTGTACCTAATATACAAACTATTGCTTTTTCGTCTTTTGGTGTGGTTGCAAAAACAGCAGCATAGGTATCTTCATAAACTGCTACTTTGGCATTGGGAAAATACTCTTCAAAAATAGATGTTAAAAAAATTTTCATTCTATCGGTACCACAACCTGCGCCATAAAAACACAAACTAGTCGCTTTGTTTTTATTTTGTGCTATATCAAACTTATCTTCAAGACGTTCGATTACTTCTTCTTTTTCAAGTACTTCTGGATTCAAACCTAAGGTTTGAGTAGTAAAAAGCACTTTGCCATTATCGTCAATGGCTATCCAATCGGCTTTGGTTGAACCGCTATCTACAAGTAGTTTCATAGTTAATTATGAGTTATAAGTTTTGACATATGAGTTTTATTAACTCATAAAAACAGCAATCCCAACTTTGGGTTGCAAAATCAGGATTGAAATTTAATTATATTTTTGAAATGTGAACGGCTAAGTCTATTAATTTACTTGAATATCCATACTCGTTATCATACCAAGAAACTATCTTGAAGAATGTTGAGTTTAACCCAATTCCTGCTTTTGCATCAACAATAGATGTTCTTTTATCTGAAATAAAATCTTGAGAAACTACTTGATCTTCGGTATATCCTAAAATACCTTTCATAGAAGTTTCGGAAGTTTTTTTGATTACTGCCATGATTTCTTCATAGGTAGTTTCTTTGGCAACTTTTACTGTTAAATCAACTACAGAAACATCGACAGTAGGAACACGGAATGCCATTCCTGTTAGTTTTCCGTTTAATTCTGGGATTACTTTTCCAACTGCTTTTGCTGCACCTGTAGAAGATGGAATAATGTTTACACTTGCAGCACGTCCGCCTCTCCAGTCTTTTCGAGAAGGTCCATCTGCAGTCATTTGTGTAGAAGTTGTTGCATGCACCGTTGTCATTAACGCTTCAATAATTCCGAAATTATCATGAATAACTTTAGCCAATGGTGCTAAACAGTTTGTAGTACAAGAAGCGTTTGACACTACTAAATCTGTAGCTTTAACTGATTCGTGGTTTACTCCCATTACAAACATTGGAGCATCAGCCGAAGGAGCCGATATAATTACTTTTTTGGCACCACCTTCAATGTGAGCACTTGCTGTTTCTACCGTTGTGAAGAAACCTGTACATTCTGCAACGATGTCAACATCAACTTCTTTGTCATCCCATTGGATTAATTTTGGATCTTTTTGAGCTGTTACCCTGATGAATTTATCGTTTACATAAAGTTGTCCGTCTTTTACTTCTACTTTACCATTAAATCTTCCGTGAACAGAGTCATATTTTAATAAATAAGCTAAATGATCTACATCCAATAAATCATTGATGGCTACTACTTCTACATTATCTCTATTCATTGATTCTCTGAAAACTATTCTTCCTATTCTTCCAAAACCGTTTATTCCTAATTTTACTTTTGACATTTTTTTTATTTTATATTAATTTGGCAATTTGATAATTTGGTTATTCTTGATTTCGATTAACCGAATCCTCAAATAACTGTATTTTGTTTACGTTGACATGATGTCCGACACTCTTAATAATTCTCTATTTATTTCGGTGTGTCCTTTGATAGCTTGTTCTAATGGTGTTAATTCGATTTCGTCTTTAATAATCCCGACCATAAAATTAGACTTTCCTTCAAGTATCGATTCTACTGCTTTTACTCCTAATCGTGAAGCCAAAACTCGGTCAAAACACGATGGTGCTCCACCACGTTGCATGTGACCAAGAACTGATACTCGCACGTCATATTCGGGCATGTGCTCTTCGACATAATCTTTTAGCTCAAACACATTTTTTCCTAATTTATCACCTTCAGAAACCACAACAATACTTGAAGATTTTCCGGAAGCTTTACTTTTTTGTAGTGATTCTAATAGTCGTTCTAATCCTAAATCTTCTTCGGGGATTAAAATCTCCTCTGCTCCTGCTCCAATTCCAGCGTTTAGCGCAATATGACCTGCATCTCTTCCCATAACTTCTACAAAGAAAAGTCGGTTGTGAGAACTGGCAGTATCACGAATTTTATCGATAACTTCTACAACAGTATTTAATGCAGTATCGTAGCCAAGTGTATGACTAGTGCCAAAAATATCGTTGTCAATGGTACCTGGAATTCCCATTACAGGGAAATCAAATTCTTTATTAAATACTTCGGCACCTGTAAACGAACCATCTCCACCAATTACAACTAAAGCATCTACACCAGCTTTAACCAAATGTTGGTGTGCTTTTTGTCTTCCTTCAACGGTTGTGAATTCTTTGGAACGTGCCGATTTTAGAATGGTTCCACCTTTGTTAACGATGTTGTTTACACTTCGTGGTCCCATTTCTTTAAAATCTCCTTCAATCATTCCTTGGTAACCACGGTAAATACCAACACACTCAATGTTATGATAAGCACATGTTCTAACAACTGAACGAATAGCAGCATTCATTCCTGGAGAATCTCCACCAGAAGTAAGAACGCCTATCTTTTTTATTGTTTTTGACATTTTTTTATGTATTAAAATGTAAAAATAACAAAGACAAAGCAGTTTTGCACCTAATTTATCTCGGTATTAACAAACGAAAGAAACTTCAAACGTTTTCGTTGATAAGTTTTAAAAAAATGTATCTAAAATTATAAAATTAATAATCTTCTGGAGGTAATCCTTGATTATTTGGGTGTGGTTTATCCTCTTTTTTTGGATGTTTTGGGTCATTTGTAAATTGATAATGATCAGGAAGTACAGAATCGTCTCCAACTTCGGATTTAGATGGGATTATTTGCAGTAATTTTTTATTATTAAAAATTTTGGTGATTAATTCCCTAAAAGTATCAAAATCTACTTCATAGGAAAGTCCCAATCCTTGGGTATATCCAACACCTTGACCGATATAAGTAACGTCATTTTCGCGGTTAAAAACCCTTAAATTGAGTGTACCATCATCATTAACTCTGTATTGTAGTTCTACATTTCCAACAACAGCTGATTCGTTTACTCCACCGACAGGAACTCCTACTTTTCCATTCACTGTTATTCTTTCATTTATTTTGGAAGAAAGGCTCAATCCAAACCTGGCATCGGTTTCATATCCTGGTCTTGTGTCGCCACCAACATATTCTGGTGCAATGGAGACTTTTCCGCCATCTGTAGAAAAAATATCTGAAAATACACTACTGGCTTTTTCGTATAATAAGTTAGAAGATTGTGATTGTGTAACACCCTCTGGGCTTAAAAAAGAATTGGTTGATAACAAGGATAATGCCTGAGTTTGTCTTGTGTCTTTATCGTCTAATTTATATTGTAATTCTGAACGTAGTGTTGAAGCTACTTTGGGAAACTCAATAGAAAACTCAGGTTCAGGATTCATTAAACTTCCTTTAATACCAATAACAACTTCAACATCAACTTTTTTATTAAATGAAGGATTGGCAATTAGCATAGCTGGATTGGCGGTAGTTTTATATACTGCATCAATATTCAATGTTGCCGCCATAGGATCACCTGACCATACAATGGAACTGTATTTTTTTACTTCAAAAGTTTTGCCAAACAAACCTCCGTATTTGAAATTATAATATCCTTTGTAAACCTGAAAGTCACCATACATATTAAATTTCCCTAAAGTGTTTATTTCAAAAAGTAATGTTCCTCTACCATTTCCTTTCATTCCATGACCTGAATCTCTGTTAAGAATTACTTCAATATCTGCATTTTCAAGAATGTCAAAATTAAAGTCTAATTCTAAACCATTAAATTTTTTTTCTTCTTTACTTATTGAATTATTACTTATTGGTTTTTTAAATCTTATATACCCATTTTCTTCGGCTAATTCACTATCATTGATTGGAATTTTAATACTTGTTCCATTTACTGATTCAGCATTTACTTTAATTGCCAATCCTTCGGTAGGACCACTAATTGAAGCAGAACCATTCATGAAAGCAGTTCCATAATAAGCAGCGTCTTCCGAATCAACTGTGTTTAAGGCTAGTAATTTTTTAGAATTTATATTTAAATCTAATTCCCAATCTCCGAATTGTTTGTGTTTGATAAATCCATTGAATTGTCCTTCAGTATCAAATTTAGAATCTTTAATCTCAGTTTGTCTTATTATGAATTTATTTTCGGTAACATCAACAATTGAATTGTTAGCAAAAGAATAATCAACTCCCAAATATGGAATTGTCAATCCTGTATCATTGACAAACAATCTACCATTATAATCCAATTGATTGATGTCGCCATCAATTCTAGCATTTCCAGAGGCAAATCCTCGAATATTCGTTATGACATCGCCACCTATTTTGCCTAATACTCCTAGATTGAATTTATCAAAACGCAAGTCAACATCTAATGATGTTTTTCCATCATAAACTTCTATAGTTCCATCTGCTTCAAAAGATTCTACATTTTTGTTAATTAAGTTAGACCTTACATAAAATTTCTTTAAACTCTCATCACCTTTTATATCTAAATTTAGTTTTCCTAATGCAATGTCATTTAGCATTAAATCATCAATTTCAAGCGACGATGTTGGTTGATATACTTGAAGATTTTGTTTAAAATAGATATCACCATTTACTTTTCCATCAAATTTAAACTTTTCAACATCTGGCGTTATCTTGTTCAAATTCACATTCTTAAAAGTAAGTATCAAATCTTTATTTGTAGTGCCTTTTAAAACTCCATTCAAATTAACCGATTGGTTTTCATGGGAAATTTTGATGTTATCAAAGTTAAAATTTTGCAGTTTTTTATCAAATACAATTTTGTTTTGGTTGTCATCTTCCTCGTTTACAAACCACAAGTAATCTTTAAATTGAACTTCTGATTTTTGCAATCCAACAACGTTTTGGTTCTCTGCATTGATAGTATGGTATAAATTCAAATTATAAAAATCGTTTCCTTTATCGCCACCTTTAAACTCCGTTCTAAAATATAATGTATCGTTCTGAATATTATTAATCATACTAAAATCTCTGACTTTATAGTATTTTGTATTTATAGAATCTAACTGAACATAGGACTTAAACAATGGATTTTTATTATCAATTTGCAACAATAAGTTATCAAAAGTATTTTCTTTATAAGTAATTTTGGGTGATTTTAAATCCAATTTAAAGTTATCCGATTCAGAACTAATGCTTCCTTTTATCTTAGTGTTTTTTGAAATTGAAATATCAGGATAGAAAATCTCGATGATTTTACTATAAATATCAAAATCAAACTTTATGTATTGTCCTTTTTTTACTTTATTAGGTTTGTAATTGGCATACAATGTTCCAATCGAATTTTCAATCATGCTTTTGAGTTGGTCAAACTTATATTTTCCAACGATAGTTCCTGATAATGCATCTGTGGAATTCACAGTTATTTTTCGTTCATTCTCTTCATCAAAACTAGAGTTAATAGAAAGGTTGTCAATAAAATAAATATCTTTTCTGTTTTGATACATTGCATTTGTTAAAACCACATCGCCTTTGAAATTGTCTAAATCATTTCCTTTAGAATTAATGGCAATATCTCCTTTAAAAACAGCTATTGAATCTTTAATGATATTTAATTTATCTAGATTTGCATAGTCAATTTTAGCATTGAAATTGATTATTTTTTCATTTTTACCTAAATCAATTAAACCATTAAAATCCATGTATAAGTTCGGGTCATTTACAAAAAACTTTCCTTTAAAAACAGGTTGTTTAAAACTTCCATCAACAACAATTTTTTGGTAATTGTAACCTCTATAATTCAGTTTATATACATCTCCTACAAAAGTTGTATTTAGTAGTTTTTGTGTGAATCCTTTTCCATCAACATCAATATTTAAACTTACTTTCCCAATGTCCTTTTGTCCAATTAAATCTCCGATTTCAAATTGGTCAAAAATAACATTTCCCTTATAATTTGCATTGTCAATATTATCTAAATTATTAATAGTCAAGGTTGACTCTATAATTCCCAAAGCTGTATTCATCACAAAATCGGCATCAATATACTTTTGAGTAACTTCGGCTGTTCCCGTAAAGTTAAATTGTCCTAATTTTTCTAAAGATGTTGGCAATTTTTTCCCTAAAACATTTGGCAATAATTCAGTTAAATCTTTATAATTAGACGTAATCTTTTTAAAATCTCCTTTCATAAAAAATTCACCCGGACTACGAGGAAAAAGGTTTTTAAAATTTACATCGCCTTTAATTATAGAGTTATTATTTTCCTTTAAATAAAGGTTTGTAGCATAAAAATCATTCAAAGTTCCTTTTACTTTTGAGGTAAGCATAAAGACTTTGTTTTTACCCATTTCACTATAAAAATAACGAATGTCGTTTGTTGCAATTTTTGAATTCTTTGTTTCAATATCAAAAATCACTTTGTTATTAAAATTACTAAAATCCTTATTGTCTTTATTATAATTTAAAATTACTTTTCCTTCAACTAAGGAGTTTTCAGTTTCTAATTTTAAGTTTTCAAGTTTAATATTCCGTTTCGTGTAAGCAAAATCAGCAATTAAATCTTTTACAAATAATCCTCGATGGTCTAAAAAAGACATTTCAGCTATTTTTGCCGTTACATCTGGACCTTTGATTTGAAAATTTTCTAAATGTGCATTAAGTTTTGTGAAATCAACATCTTTTGGAACTTCTCGATTGTAATCCATCATTACAAAGCGTGATTTTTTTACATATACGTTTTTGGATGTCATCAAAAAATTTCCAGAACCAGGTTTTCCGTCGTCTAAAGCTTCTACGAAAAGATCGAGATTGGTGTCTTTTTCATTTTTATAATTGACGATGTTCAAATATAAATTATCAAATCTCAAATCGCCAAAGCGAAGTTTACTATTGGCAATATTTTTAAAATCTAAAAGACTAGTATTTAATCTATTTACAAAAATAAGCGTGTCTTGATGATGATCTAATATCAAAACCGTTTTCAACTTGACACCGCCAAAAAAAGTAATAGCAACTTTGTCAATAGAAATATTTACACCATATTCTTTATTTATATCATCAGTAACATATTTTGCGATTTTTGTTTGAACAAAAGGCAATGTTAGTGCAATAGCCGACAGCAACAAAAACACTAAAAGCGCAATTATTGTCCGAATGATTACTTTTCGGATTTTTTTGAATTGACTATTTTTTTTATTTTCTTCCAAATATAAAATCGGCTTGGGAAAGACTGTAAACTATACAAAAATCACTATTTTTGACAATTCACAACGGTTTGTCAAATATAAATCAAAATTTGTGCCTTTTTATGATTCAAGATGAAGTTTTTATCCTAGCCATCGAAAGTTCTTGCGACGATACTGCCGCAGCGGTTTTGAAAAACAATAAAGTTCTTTCAAATATAGTTGCACGACAAAGTATTCATGAAGAATTTGGTGGTGTTGTTCCCGAGTTGGCTTCACGTGCACACCAACAAAATATTGTACCCGTAATTGATGTTGCTCTAAAAAAAGCCAACGTTACCAAAGAACAACTTTCTGCTATAGCCTTTACACAAGGTCCAGGTTTAATGGGTTCACTTTTGGTTGGTACTTCATTTGCAAAATCGCTGGCTTTGGCTTTAAACATACCCTTAATAGCAGTCAATCATATGCATGCGCATATTTTGGCGCATTTTATTGATGAAGATGGCTTTGACAAACCTGAATTTCCATTTTTGGCATTAACCATTTCTGGTGGACATACTCAAATCGTAAAAGTCAAAAACTTTTTTGACATGGAAATTATTGGCGAAACTACCGATGATGCTGTTGGCGAAGCGTTTGATAAAACTGCAAAAATATTAGGATTGCCTTATCCTGGTGGACCATTAATTGACCAATTTGCCAAAGAAGGAAATTCAAAAAAATATTTGTTTACCATTCCAAAAGTTAAAGGATTGAATTTTAGTTTTTCGGGTTTGAAAACTCAAATTCTCTATTTTATTCAAAAGAACGTTGCGGAAAATCCAAATTTTGTAGAAGATAATAAGCATGATATTTGCGCTTCAGTACAACAAATTATCATTGATATATTAATGGAAAAATTAAAACTTGCAGTAGAAGAAACTGGAATTACTCAAATTGCCATTGGTGGTGGTGTTTCAGCCAATTCTGGAATTAGAAATACATTAAAAGAAACAGAACAAAAATACGGCTGGAAGACATTCATCCCAAAATTTGAATATACAACGGATAATGCGGCAATGATTGGAATTGTTGGTTATCAAAAGTTTTTACACGATAAATTTGAAAATGCTGCTGTAGTGTCTAAAGCACGAATAGAGTTTTAATTATGCAATTATTCTACACTCCAAATTTAACTGAAACTCAAACGTTTTTTGTTTTTGACAAAGAAGAAAGCAAACATATTGTAAAAGTACTGCGCAAAAAAACTGGTGATATTTTACATGTTACTAATGGCTTAGGCTATTTATTTACTACCGAAATAACAATTGCTTCGGATTCAAAATGTACGGTTAAAATTAATTCTTTTCAAAAACAAGAAGCTCCAAAATTTAAATTGCATTTAGCCGTTGCTCCAACCAAAATGAATGAGCGCTACGAATGGTTTTTAGAAAAAGCAACCGAAATTGGCATTCAAGAAATCACGCCAATTATCTGTGAACATTCTGAAAGAAAAGTAATAAAAACTGATCGTTTCCAAAAGATTTTAGAAAGTGCTATGAAACAATCTTTGCATTATTATTTACCCAAATTGAATGAACCAATTACATTTAAAGATTTTATCAAAATGGAATCTCAAGGTCAAAAATTCATTGCTCACTGTGAAGAAACAACTAGAAAATCTTTGAAAAACGAATTGAAAACCAATGAAAATGTTTTAATTTTGATTGGTCCAGAAGGCGATTTTTCTGTTAAAGAAATCCAACAGGCTATTGCTACTAAATTTATTCCTGTATCTTTGGGAAACACAAGATTACGAACAGAAACAGCAGCAATTGTAGCATGTCATAGTGTTGTTTTTAAAAATGAAACGTAAATTATGAATTCGATTAAAACTTTATTTTCTATTGTAGTACTTATTGTTATTTGCCAAATTAGTTTTGCTCAAAAACAAACACTTTTCATTGACAAAGATTTTAATGCAGTTATGCAACAAGCCAAATTAGAGAAAAAACCAGTCATTTTAATGTTTTATGCCAGTTGGTGTGCGCATTGCAACAAAATGAAAAATGAAGTTTTTATCAATCAAGATGTAATAAATTTTTATACTCAAAATTACATTTGTATTGCATCAGATATTGAAAGCACAGAAGGAAAATTACTTCGAGAAAAACTTAAAAATCAATTGATTGTAAAATCATTTCCAACGTTTTGTTACTTTGATGACAATCAAAACCTTACCAACTGTATAACAGGAGAATTTAAATCCGAAGAATTTATTAAAGAAGGTGTCGATAATTTAAATGAAGCAAATCACCTTCAAAATGTAAAATCAAGTTTTGAAAAAGAGGTTTCTAATTATGACAAATGTTTTTCATATATACTTATGACAAAAAGAATTGGATTTAATCCAACAGAAATTACTCAAAAATATTTAAAAACAGTTGCTGCAAATAATTATTATACCGAAGAAAATTGGCGATTGATTGCCAACGGTATCCTTGACTTTGATGCACCTGAATTCATTGATTTGGTGAAAAACAAAGCTAAATTTGAAAAAGTAGTTTCTAAAAAACGTGTTGAGAAAAAAATCAATTTTGTCATTAATGATAATTTTGCTGATTATATAACTCAAAATGACACTGTTACTTTTAATAAAAACCGAAAAATTGCTGCTAACTTTAAACTACGGGAAATTGATTCCTTATTATTCCATCAAGATTTAAGTTTATACGAACGAACGTATAAATGGAATGAATACAATAGCGTTTTAGAACAAAACATGGCAAATTTTGGTTTAAAAGATGCACAATTTATCAATAACGTTTGCGCTAACTATTTCATTTACATTAGTGACAAAAAAATGCTAGAAAACGCCGTTTCATGGGAAAAAACAGCTTTAGAACTCAATCCAAGTTTAGATAAATATGTGCTAATTAGCAATTTGTTGTTAAAAAACAAAGACTACAAACAAGGCATCCAATATGCTACCAAAGGAAAAGAATTTGGCAAAAGTCTTGGTTTTAACACAACTGAAATCCAAAATGTTTTAGACGAATTAATAGCGAAATCCAAAAAATGAAATCAAATATAAAACTCTATTTATTCTTTTTTTCACTTGTAACATTTAATGCGTTTTCTCAAGAAATTGCATTATTAAAATACAATGGTGGTGGTGATTGGTATGCAAATCCTACTTCGTTACCCAATTTGATAAAATATGCCAATCAAACAATTAATACAAAAATCAAAAATAAGCCAGCGACCGTAGAACCTGGAAGTTTAGAAATTTTCTCATATCCTTTTGTTCACATGACTGGGCATGGAAATGTAGTTTTTAGTGATGCTGAAATTTTAAATTTAAGAAATTATCTGATTTCTGGTGGATTTTTACACATTGATGATAATTATGGAATGGACGAATATATTCGTAGAGAAATCAAACGAATTTTTCCAAATAATCCATTAGTAGAAATTCCTGCTAATCATGCTATTTTTCAAAAACCAAATGTTTTTGCTAATGGTTTGCCCAAAATTCACGAACACGATGGAAAACGTCCGCAAGCATTTGGAATATTTGAAAACAACAGATTAATCCTAATGTACACTTTTGAAACAGATCTTGGCGATGGTTGGGAAGATCCAGAAGTTCATAATGACACCAAAGAAGCTCGTGAAAAAGCCTTGAAAATGGGAACAAATATAGTAAACTACATTTTTAACAATTAACTATGTATTCATCCAAAACAATTGCATATGGAATCGTAAAAGCCGTTGGAATCTTGCTGCTTTTTGCCTTGTTGTTATTGTTTTTTTATAAAATTCAAACCGTAATTTTATACCTAGTTATTTCGTTAATATTTAGCTTGATTGCCAATCCGATAGTAGAGTTTCTTAAACGAAAACTGAAATTCAAAAATACACTTGCTGTCATTACAACCTTAGTTCTGTTTTTACTTTTAATTATTGGTGTCATTTCCATGTTTGTTCCTTTAATTATTTCTCAAAGCAGTAATTTATCATTATTAAATACCCATCAAATTGAAAAAAATGTTCTAGATATAGCGACACAATTTTCTCAATTTCTAAAAAAACACAATATTGAAAGTGAAAATATAATAAACCCAAATCAATGGTTGTCCAAAATGAATTTTGCCGTTTTTACCAATTTTTTCAATTCTTTATTGACTACTATTAGTAATATCGGAATGGGATTGGCTTCTGTTTTCTTTATTACTTTTTTCTTTTTAAAAGATAAGTTGCTCTTTTTATCTTCTGCAAAAGCAATTTTACCCGATGCTCACGAAGACCAAATTTTAAACTCAGTAACTAAAATAAACCTATTACTTTCTCGCTATTTCATTGGGTTAATCATTCAATTGGCGCTTATTTTTATTTTATATCTTATCGTTTTAGTACTCTTTGGCGTTCAAAACGCATTAATTATTGCGCTAATTTGTGGTATTTTGAATATTATTCCCTACATCGGTCCAATAATTGCTAGTGTATTAGCAGCCGTTTTGACCATGATGGGTACGATAAATAGTGATTTTCAAACCGTAACTTTGCCAACAACCATCTATGTTTTAATTGGTTTTTTTGTTGTTCAATTAATAGACAACAATATCAACCAACCTATTATTTTTTCTAATAGTGTAAAATCACATCCATTAGAAATATTTCTTACGATACTTATTGGCGGTTTTATTTTTGGAATTGTTGGAATGATTATCGCTGTTCCTTTTTACACCATTCTAAAAGTAATTGGCAAAGAGTTTTTACCCGAAAACAAAATCATTAAACTTTTTACAAAAAATATTTAAGAATGAATAAAACCATTCTTTCCGAAGAAATTCAAGCCTTTATTAATGAGCATGTTTCGGCAAATGTTAGTGATTTGGCATTAAAAAAATCTAAATTTCTTTCTTTTGATTGGACTCTAATTTTAAATCAAATTGAAGCCAAACAGAAAGCAAAAATAAAATTACCCACTTGGTTTTCAACAAAAAACATCTATTATCCGAGTAAGTTATCCATTGAGCAAACTTCTTCTGAGAAAACTGCTGCATACAAGTCAAGTTTAGTTTCAGGAGAATCTTTAATTGATTTAACTGGTGGTTTTGGCGTTGATGATTACTATTTTTCTAAGAAAATAAAACATATTTTACATTGTGAAATAAATGCAGAGTTATCCGAAATAGTAACACATAATTTTGAAGTTTTACAACAGCAAAATATAGAATGTTTTGCCGAAGATAGTTTGACTATTTTAGATAAATTGAAACGAAATTTTGATTGGATTTATATTGATCCCTCGAGAAGGAATGATGCAAAAGGGAAAGTTTTCATGCTTAAAGATTGTCAGCCCAATGTTCCTGAATTATTAGATTTTTACTTTGAAAAATCAAATAACATTATGATAAAAACAGCACCAATTTTGGATATAACTGCTGGTTTATCCGAATTGAAAAATGTAAAAGAGCTACATATTGTTGCTGTTGATAACGAAGTAAAAGAATTACTTTGGATTTTAGAAAAAAAATATAATTCAAACATAAAAATAATTACTTGTAACATTCTAAAAGAACATCAAGAGTTATTTTCGTTTAGTTTAAATGATGATTCTTCAAATTTTGATTATAGCTTGCCTAAAAAATATTTGTATGAAGCAAATGCTGCCATAATGAAATCAGGTGGTTTTACTGAAATAGGAACACAATTTGGAATCGAAAAATTACACCAACATTCCCATTTGTTTACATCAGATACTCTAATTGATTTTCCTGGTAGAGTTTTCGAAATTGAGACAGTCATGAATTACGAGAAATCTTCCATGAAAAACCATTTATCAAACAAAAAAGCAAACATTACCACTAGAAATTTTCCAGAAACCGTTGATAATATTCGAAAGAAATGGAAAATTCAAGATGGCGGAAATTTGTATTGTTTTTTTACAACCGATATAAATAACAACAAAATAGTTTTACTTTGCAAAAAATTAAAATAACCATGAAAAAGTTCATTTCTATAGCACTTCTACTTTTAAATTTCTTTGCTTTCTCACAAAAACCGTGTGAAATTGACACTGATATTACGGATAGTATTGGTACTTATAAATCAACAAAACAATTTTTGATTTTTGAACGCAATTTTGCCGGAAACTCAACAAATATTTATTTTTCTTTAGCTTCTAATAATGGCATTTTAAATCTTGAATTTCAATCGATTCAAAGAAGTAGTGACTTTATTAAAGCCAATTGTTTTGATAAAAGTTCTAAAATTTATCTTCAATTAAACAATGGAAAAATTGTTACTTTATTAAATGTTGGCGCAGATACTTGTGGCACTTTATTGCGAAGTGATGATGGCAAAAACAATCGTATCACTAGTAGCTCGTTTGTCTTTACAAAAGAAAATTTTGAAGATTTAAAAACCTCCAAAATTACTTTTATGCGTATTCAATTTTCTGGAGAAATTATAGATTATCCATTTAAAACCGAATTAGTTTCTGAAATGGACAATAAAATTTACCAACCCGAATCTTATTTTATTGATTATTTGAAATGTTTTGACTAGTAACTTCTGTTATACTTCATCGCTAGTAAAAGTTACAAAACTTCGTTTTTTGTAAGGTCTAATAATTAATCTGCCTTCTCTGTCAAAACGTATGTAATTGTAAACCCAGTTAAGAAACACAACGGCTTTGTTTTTAAATCCAATTAAGGAAAACAAATGCACTATCATCCAAACAAACCAGGCAAAAACGCCACTAAAATGATATTTTGGCAAATCAACAACAGCCAAATTTCTTCCGATTGTTGCCATCGAACCTTTGTCATTATATTGAAAAGGTTTCATCGGTTTGTTTTTAATTAACTTTATAATGTTTTCGCCTAAAAGTTTCCCTTGCTGAATGGCAGGTTGTGCCATCATTGGATGTCCTTTTGGATAATCTTTAGTTTCCATAGAAGCAATGTCGCCCAAAGCAAATATGTTTTCATAGCCATTTACTTGGTTGAATTCATTTACTTTGATACGTTTTACACGTTCAACAAAAGCGTCACTATTTAAACCTGAAATTGGTGCGCCTTCAACACCTGCAGTCCAAATTACTGTTGCTGTTTCAAAACTCAAATCAGAATTTGTAGAAACCGTTCTTCCATCATAGTTGGTAACACGAACGTTTTTCCAAATTTTAACACCTAGTTTATTTAGAAACTTTTCGGCTGCAATTGAGGACTTTTCACTCATAGTACTGAGGACTTTATCATCACTTTGAATCAGGTTAATTCCCATTTTAGATATATCCAAATCGGGATAATCTTTTTGAAGAATTGCTTTTTTCATTTCAGCCAAAGCACCTGCCAACTCTACACCTGTTGGTCCTGCACCAACCAAAACAAAATTGATAAGAGCATCTTTTTCTGACTGATCATTGGTCAAAACAGCTTGTTCAAAATTTTCTAAAATCAAACTCCTAATATTTAACGATTGCGGAATGGTTTTCATGGACATCGCATTACGTTCAATTTCTTTATTTCCAAAAAAATTGGTTTTCGAACCCGTTGCAATCACTAAATAGTCATAATGCAAATCGCCTATTTCTGAAATTATTTTTTGGTTTTTGGTATCAATTTCTTTAACTGAAGTTAACCTGAAATAGAAATCATCATACTCTTGAATAACTTTTCGCAATGGATAGGCTATAGAACCCGCTTCCAATCCGCCAGTTGCCACTTGATACAACAAAGGTTGAAAAGTATGATAATTATGTTTATCGATAAGAACTACTTGAACTTCTTTGTTTTTTAATTTCTCTGCTATTGCAATTCCAGCGAAACCACCACCAACAATTACTATTCTTGGTTTATCTGCGTGAGGTATATTCATAGACTAAACTTTAGGAAAAGTTACATCACCGTTCCAATTACTGAAACCTCCAATTAAATTGTAAGCCGTTTCAAAACCTAGTTGTTTCATAATCCCGCAAGCTTGAGCACTTCTTCCACCAGCTTTGCAATAGACATAATAATTTTTTGTTTTATCTAGTTCTTCAAGTTCTTCAATAAAATCATGTCCTTTATAAATGTCTATCATTATGGCGTTTGGAATAATGCCTTCATCACATTCTTCTTTTGTTCTAACGTCAAGTATTACAGCATTTGTATCATTTTTTAGTAGCGATTTCCAATCTTCTTGTATCAAATCCATAGTTTTCTATTTTTATCAAATATACTAAAAAAATGACTTTTCAGAAAGTATATCACTAAAGGAAAAATAAAACTTTAACAAAAAAATAACAGAAGCTTGTATATACAAATAAAATAAAGCATTACATTTGTACCTACAAATATTGAGTGTGTAACAATGGAAATTGAAAAAATAATAAAATCGACGATAAACATAAGTGCTGCAAAGAAAGTTATTCTTAACATGGTGTACACCAACACACTTATTGGTGAAAAGTTTTTAGAAAAACTTAAGCCTTATGATTTATCGAGCGAACAATACAATGTTTTACGCATTCTGAGAGGTCAAAAAGGGAAACCAGCCAATATGTGTGTAATTCAGGAGCGAATGATTGCTAAAAACAGTAATACTACTCGATTGATAGATAAATTATTATTAAAACAATTAGTGACTCGCGATGTTTGTCCTGATAATAGAAGAAAAATTGAAGTATTAATTACACAAAAAGGTTTGGATTTATTGACAGAATTAGATCCAATCGTTATTCAACATGAAGAAGATTTTGCTTCAAATTTAACTTCTACCGAATTAGAAGAATTAAATAGATTATTAGAAAAGTACAGAAATACAATTAACTAAATTATGTCAAACTTTATACAAGATGCCAATTGGCGTTATGCCACCAAAAAATTTGATGCATCCAAAAAAGTATCTAAAGAAGATTTAGATACACTAAAAGAAGCCATACGTCTGAGTTCTTCTTCTTATGGGCTACAACCCTACAAGGTGTTCATTATAGAAAACCCTGAATTGAGACGAAAGTTGCAACCTGCGGCATGGAATCAAAGCCAAATTGTAGATGCTTCTCATGTAGTTGTTTTTGCGAATGTCGTTAATTTTGGTGATGAAGAAATTGATAATTACATTCAAAATTTAATTAAAACCAGAGGCATCGAATTGGCATCAGTTCAAGGTTATGCTGATTTTATGAAAATGAAAATCAACCCTTTATCAATCGAAGAAAAAAAGAATTGGACATCAAAGCAAACCTATCTTGCTTTAGGAAACTTGCTAAATGCCGCAGCTGAATTAAAAATCGACGTTACGCCAATGGAAGGCTTTGAAGAAGAGAAAGTAAACGAAATACTTGGACTAACCCAATTGGGCTTAAATGCAAGCTTAATCGCTACTATTGGCTATCGACACGAAGAAGACGCTACTCAACATTTTGCCAAAGTACGCAAATCAAACCAAGAATTATTTATCAATTTATAATCAATAACTTTAAAATCAAGTATCTATGAAAAATGTAAAAACAATTGCCTTAGCATTAGTAATCGCTTTAGGAACAACAGTAGCTTCGGCTCAAAACAAAAAAATAAACATTGAAAAAAGTAAAATCAACTGGGTTGGAAAAAAAGTAACTGGACAACATTCAGGTACAATTTCCTTTGAAAGCGGTACTTTAGTTTTTGAAAAAAAAGCTTTAAAAGGTGGTTCGTTTGTGGTGGATATGTCATCAATCAATGTAACTGACTTAGAAGCTGGTAAAGGAAAAGAAAAATTGGAAGGACACTTGAAAGCAGATGATTTTTTTGGTACAGATAAATTTGCGACTTCAACATTAGATTTTAAAAAAATAGCTTCTAAAGGAAACGACGTTTACACTGTAACTGCTAATTTAACTATTAAAGGAATTACAAATCCAGTGACATTTGACATCGCTGTTAAAGGAAATACTGCAACAACCAAAGTGATTGTTGATAGAACTAAATTTGAAATAAAATATGGTTCAGGAAGCTTTTTTGACAACTTAGGAGACAAAACTATTAGTGACGAATTTGAATTAAACGTTAGCCTAGTATTCTAAGTCAAGTACCATATTGCTATGGAAAAGGAAATCCTCAAATTAATTTTTGAGGATTTTTTTTCATTTTAAAAAGAAATGTTAGAACACTATTTCTGCATAAAACAGTAAATTTGTACCAATTCAAATCGCTATGAAAAAAATTGCTGTTATTGACAACTACGATAGTTTTACCTATAATTTGGTTCATTATCTTGAGGATTTGAATGCTATTGTTACCGTTTTTAGAAACGATGAATTGGAACTTGAAGAACTAGAATTCTTCGACAAAATAGTACTTTCTCCTGGTCCAGGAATTCCAGATGAAGCTGGATTATTGAAAGCTATCATTCAAAAATATTATAAATCTAAAAGTATTTTAGGCATTTGTTTGGGACAACAAGCCATCGGAGAAGTCTTTGGTGGCACTTTAATTAACCTCAAAAAAGTACATCACGGAGTTGCTTCTAAGGTAAAAATAACCGTTCCAAATGAAGGGCTTTTTAAAAATTTACCCGACGAATTTGAGGTTGGTCGTTATCATTCTTGGGTGATTTCTAGAGTTAATTTTCCTGAAAATTTAATCATAACTTCTGAAGATAAAAACGGTGAAATCATGTCAATTTCACACACAATTTATGATGTAAAAGGTGTTCAATTTCATCCTGAAAGTATCTTAACACCACTTGGAAAAAAGATTTTAGAAAATTGGATTATGTTTTAAAATATTTTTTTATATTGAATTGATTTTAATAACTTTAAATCAATCAATAACAACAAACACTTTATGTTGATTCGTTTTCACCACATAAACCTTAAAAATCAACAATTTTAGCAAAATTGTTACTCAAAAATGTGTTTTGAAAGTAAAAAATAAGTTTGTTACAATTGATTTATAACTTCGTTTTTCAAAATTTCATCATTTTCACTTTTTGATGCCTCAAAGAAACAACATAAAAACTTATACTTTATGTAATTTAATTTAAAAAAATGAATAACATATAATTAACAATGCTTAATAGATATTATCTATAACTCTTTTTTAGTTAACATTGTGTTAAAAATAAATTAAACAAACGCTTAATTTAAACATTTGTTTAATTTTGTGCTCGATTTAAACTTCTAAAAAAAGCATGACTGAATTTAACGAAAAACAAATTGAAATTTTACAAGCTGCAGAAAACCTATTTTCTGAAGTAGGTTTTGACGGAACAACAGTTCGAGCAATTTCAAAAAAAGCGAACATAAATGTTGCTATGATTTCGTATTATTTTGGCTCAAAAGAAAAGCTTTTAGAATCATTAGTTATCTACAGAATTTCAGGAATGCAAATGGACTTGGAAAATCTTTTTTTAGAGCACATCTCTCCTATTGAAAAAATTGAAAAGTTAGTTGCTTTTTATGTTCAACGAATTTATTCCAATCGGTGCATGTATCAAATTTTGCATTTTGAAATGTCTAACAAAAAAAGAGATTTGGATTTAAAAGCATTTACCGATGTAAAAAATAGTAACCTCCAACTTTTAGCAAATATTATTCACGAAGGTCAAGCATTAAATCTTTTTAAAAAAAATGTAACCATCGAATTAATTCCGCCAACAATTATTGGAAGTTTTACTCATTTCTACATGAATAAATCTTATTACCAAAAATTACTTGGATTAACCACAGATGTGTTATTAGAAAACTACATCACTACGACATTTACAGAACATCTTCAAAAAACCATCAAAGCACTTTTAGTATATGAAAATTAATAAAATGATATTTAGTATCATCCTTGCTTTAGTTTTTAACAACATCGAGGCTCAAGAAAAAAAGCTACTTACATTAAAAGAAGCCATCCAAATTGCAGTAACCAATAGCGACCAAGCCACATTGGCTAAAACCAAAGTAATTACTTCAAAATTGGAATTAGACAATACCAAAAACAATAGCTATCCAAGCTTGAAAGCCAGCGGACAATATTTAAGATTATCGAATGCTAATATTGATTCTAACATTCAACCCAACTCGAGTGCTTCTTGCGAACCAAGTAAGCCTTTAAAAGCGGAACAGCTTATGCTCGGACAAGTAAATGCTTCCTTGCCTATTTTTAGCGGTTTTAAGCTAAAGAATAGCATCAAAACATCTGAAAGCTTGTTGGAGTCTGAAAAATTCACTGAAAAGCACTCAAAAGAACAAATCGGACTACAAGTTGTTGAATTGTTCTCTTCGTTATACAAAACTCAAGAAATGACGCTGCTTATTGAAGACAATCTGAAAACAGCCAATCAACGGGTCAAAGATTTTACTGCCATGGAAGAAAATGGTTTGATTGCAAGAAACGATTTATTGAAAGCGCAATTACAAGTATCCAACATACAACTGGCATTAGACAATTCGAAGAAAAATACCGCTATTTCCAATTACAAACTAATAACGTTACTAAAACTTCCTGAAAATACAACGATAGAAATTGACATTGAAGCCATCAAAAAAGAACTGAAAGAAAATCAGAAAGCATTTTCGGGAGAAAGAAACGACTTGAAAGCTTTAGAATATAAAAAAGCAGCATCTGAAAGTGCCGTAAAAGTAGCTAAAGGAAACTATTATCCATCGATAGCTTTATCTGCAGGATATATTGCTTTGGACATCAACAATATAGTAACGGTTACAAATGCTATGAACTTTGGTGTTGGTTTTTCTTATGACATTTCGTCTATTTTCAAAAACAACAAACAGGTTAAACTTGCTCAAAATAAGACTAAAGAAACTGAAATCGCTATCCATTTACTTCAAAATCAAATTAACGAAGACCTATTTGAGGCCAAAGAAAACTATGCACTTTCGTTAAAACAAAGTTTGGTTTATGAAAAAGCCGTAGAACAAGCTACTGAAAATTACAGAATCGTAAAAGACAAATATGACAATAGCTTATCAGACACAAACGACTTGCTTGAAGCCGATTTTGAAGCTTTGCAAGCCAAAATAAATCAAGCCTTATCAAAAGCCGATGTAGCTCAAAAATATTATGAATTACAATTTGCCAACGGAACTTTAACCTCATCACTAAACATCACTCAAAATTAATTTTGCAACAGATATGGAAACTAAAAAAACAAATACCAAATTCAAACTTATATTCATAGTACTCTTAGTTATTGGAATATCCTACGGCGGTTATAAATTCATCAAGTCATTATCCCATGAAACTACCGACGATGCGCAGGTAGAGAAAAAGATGAACCCAATTATCCCTAGAGTTTCAGGGTATATTACCAAAGTTTATGTAAAAGACAACCAACAAGTAAAACAAGGTGATACCCTATTTGTGATTGACAATAGTGATTATTTGGTTAAAGTAGAAGAAGCCAAAGCTGCCGTTGCCATTGCAGAAAACAGCATGGAAGTTTCTAAAGCTGATATTGGCACTTCGCAAGCTGGTATTTCTGTTTCGAATGCTAATGCCGATTCTGCATTAGGCTCTATTGAAACAGCAAAAATTAGACTTCGCCGTGCTTCCAATGATTTTGACAGATACAGTAATCTGTATAAAAACCATTCGATTACCAAACAACAATTTGAACAAGCCGAAGCTGCAAAACAAGAAGCTGAAAGCCAATTGCAAATCATCCAAAACCAACAAAAAGCATCTTCTTATCAAAGAACGGTTGCTGCTGCACGAAACAATGTTAGTACAAAACAAGTGCAAGTAGCACAAGCTAACATTCAAAAAACCAAAGCCATGCTTGATGCTGCTAACTTAAATTTAAGTTATACCGTTGTTACCGCTAGCATTGACGGACAGGTTTCTACTATCAGCATTCAACCGGGTCAATTGGTGCAACCAGGACAATCGTTATTTTATATCATCAACAATCAAGAAACATGGGTTGTGGCTAATTTTAAAGAAACACAGTTGGACAAAATGCGCATTGGTCAAAAAGTAAAACTACAAGTGGATGCTTTTCCAGATGTTACTTTTGAAGGCGAATTGGCTTCGTTTTCGCCTGCTACAGGCTCTAAGTTTTCGCTTTTACCACCCGATAATGCCAGTGGAAACTTTGTGAAAACCATTCAAAGGCTTCCGGTTAGAATAAACTTTACAAACCAAAACGATAAAGAAAAACTACAATTACTTCGTTCAGGAATGAATGTAGCGGTAGATGTGGTTTTGAAGTAAGTTGGAAGATGGAAGTTTGGAGTTAGAATTTAGAAGTTAGAAGTTAGAAAATGGCAACAGCAGCTGTAGTACAAGAAGATTTAGTAGAATATGGTTTTAGACGCGTAATTATTACCATTACGGCGGTTATGTGTGCCTTGTTGGAAATCGTTGACACCACTATTGTCAATGTTGCGTTAAACAACATGCGTGGTAGTCTTGGTGCAACCTTAACTGACATTGCTTGGGTAATTACCGCTTATGCTATTGCGAATGTAATCGTTATTCCGATGACAAGTTGGTTGTCGCAACAGTTTGGACGACGCAATTATTTTGCTACTTCTATTATTACTTTCACCGTAGCTTCGTTTATGTGTGGTCAAGCTACTAATATCTGGGAATTAGTTGCCTTTCGATTTATTCAAGGACTGGGTGGTGGTGCGCTATTGGTGACTGCTCAAACCATTATTACCGAAAGTTATCCTATTGCAAAACGTGGAATGGCACAAGCAATCTATGGAATGGGTGTTATTGTTGGCCCAACGCTTGGTCCACCATTGGGTGGTTATTTAGTTGATAATTATTCTTGGCCTTATATATTCTATATCAACATTCCTATTGGAATTATCGCCACTTTCTTGACACTTACTTTTGTTAGAAGTCCAAAATATGGAAATAAACTAAAAGCCAATCAAGTGGATTGGTTGGGTATCTTTTTGCTTTCGGCTTTTGTGGGTTCGTTACAATATGTTTTAGAGCATGGACAACAAGACGATTGGTTTAACGATGCTGCTATCGTTGCGCTATCGGCAACTAGTGTGTTTGGATTGTTTTTCTTCATTTGGCGTCAAATGACTTATGAGTTTCCTATTGTAAACCTTAGGGTGCTCAAAGATGGAAACCTTCGCATTGGAACCGTTATGACTTTCATCTTAGGGTTTGGGCTATATGGTTCAACTTTTATTATTCCACTTTATACACAATCTATTTTGGGTTGGACAGCTACCGATGCTGGTTTAATATTAGTGCCAAGTTCGTTAACCACTGCTTTCTTGATGCCGTTTATTGGGCGAATGATTCAAAAAGGAATTCCGCAATCCTATATGGTAGCGGCTGGATTTATGATTTTCTTTATCTTTTCCTATTGGATGCACGTAGAAATGACACCCGACACTGGTGTTGAACATTTCTTTTGGCCATTAATCTTGCGTGGTGTTGGACTTGGATTACTCTTCGTACCTATTACAACTTTGTCACTTTCTACTTTGTCAGGAAAAAGTATTGGAGAAGGAGCTGCCATGACAGGAATGATGCGCCAACTTGGTGGTTCATTCGGTATTGCCATCATTACAACTTTTATTGCTCGATTTAATCAAGAACACAGAGTAAATCTTATTAGCCATCTTGATCCAACTAGAGTTAATGTGCAAGATAGAATTGCAGCACTTCAAAGAGGATTTATGTCAAAAGGGTTTAGTTATAACGAAGCATTAGACAAAGCTTATAAAGTTCTTGACTTTACGGTTTCCAAACAAAGTACTGTATTGTCTTATATGGATGTGTTTTTATATTTAGGAATACTTTTTTTAGCCTGCATCCCAATAACGCTATTGATTAAAAGATCTAAAAACAAAGTAGATTTGAGTGAAGCTATGCATTAACAATCTAATGATTTGCAAGTTATTAACAATTTATTGTCGTTAAGATAATATTATTTAACTTTGAAATTGACGTTACTTTGTTTACTAACTTAAATTGAATGAATCATGGGCATTTTCAACAATCACGATAAGAAAGTAATTGCGCAACTTTGTAAAAAAAGCGAAGATATTAGCAACGAAATAACTAAAGAAATCAATGAGTTTATAGACGATTTGAATTCGGAGTACGAAGAAACTAAAGTAGCCGTTACCGAATTTAGCTCTTTTATTAGCGAGTTGGAAACCAAACTTTCTCCTGAGGAAATAAACAAACTCCACTCCTTCTCTACTCGATTGAACAAAGTAAAACGTTGTGCCAAAAAAGGCGTGGAAGCAATGCGCGAATTGGCTCGCGACCAACGAAAAGCTACTAGAGAAACCATTCGCGAGTATGAACAATACCTTTATGTATAGTTTATCGTGTAAAAACTAAAGTATTTCCTTTACTCAAATTGGCGTCAAAGGAGTAACCCTCATAATTGAACCCTTTTAAATCTTCAATAGTTTTGGCATTGGTGTCAATAATGTAGCGCACCATCATGCCACGGGCTTTCTTGGCAAAAAAACTTATCATCTTTAACTTTCCGTCTTTATAGTCCTTGAACTCTGGTGTTACCACTGGCACCTTTAGTGTTTTAACATCAACTGCGCTAAAGTATTCGTTGCTGGCAAGGTTAACAAACAATTCGTCTTTCTCTAATTCTTCATTCAAAGCTTTGGTGATGGTCTTTTTCCAAAAGGCATATAGGTTTTTATGTGTTCCGATGGTGATTGTCGTTCCCATTTCTAACCGATAGGGTTGCATTAAGTCTAACGGCTTTAACAAACCATATAGCCCTGATAGTATGCGAAGTTTAGACTGCAAGGCTTCTAGTTTTGCTTCGGGCAAAGTGTAAACATCCAATCCTGTATAAACATCGCCATCAAAAGCATAAACCGCAGGACGGGCATTTTGGGTAGTAAATGGTACTGACCAATCTTGATTGCGCTGCCAATTTAATTCCGCCAACTTATCCGAAATAGACATTAATGCCGAAAGTTGTTTGGGCTTTTTCTTTTTTAAAGTTTTTTGAATGGTAACGGCTTGCTTTAAAAAAGCGGGTTCAGTATGCTGCGTAGTAGGCAATTCTTTTTCAAAGTTTAACGACTTTGCTGGAGAGATTACAATTTTCATGACGTTTGGGTTGTGTTCTTTTTCAATTATTCAAAAGTAATGAATGGTTTTTAAAGTTTTATGATTGTTTAAAAGTTTAAGAGTTGTTTAAAGTAGTTTAAGAGGTTAAAAGATTTTGGAACGCGAGTTGAAAAAAGTAAAGATATTTTTAAAATTAATCAATTGCCATTGTTTTGCCTCCTCGATTAAGAAAAGGTCACATCACACCAATCATCCAACACACGCCAAAGTTCCACAGGAACAACCGCTATTCTAGGCAGTCATTTCAGCGCCTCTACTAAATGAAGTTGTTTTTTTGAGTTATTAAACTTTTTTCGTTTATGGTAGTGGTTGCTCAACAGCTACTGCTTTAATAATCAGGTCAACTAATTTAAAGTTGGATCCTTTGGTTTGAATCGTGGAATTAAAGATTCTCCTGAAAAAACCATTACTTGCAATACAAGTAAAATTATGATGATGATTGCAAGAGCAAATTGCGATGATGCTTTGATTGTGGCATATTGCGCTTCCACTTGTTTCATTATAAGCTTCGATTCGCTCAATTGAATTTGGGAAAGTTTGTTCAACGAACTAAGAATTTTATCAGTATATATTGACGGTAAATTGTTAGTACTAAATAAGGATTGTTCTAATCCTTGAATTTGCGTAATCAATTCATCTGCTGTTATCTTTTCATTTTTCGTAAGTTTGGTTTTGATAAAAATATTGTAGGTAGCTTTAATATCTACTGTTAATTTTTTGAAAGTATTTACTTTTACCTCATGGTCTTCTGTATTTAATATTTCTCTGATTTGATAAACATTTCGTGTCATTTTTAATATGAGTTCTTCTACAATCAGTCTGTCCTCATACATCGTTGATATTGAATTCTTAACGTTTTCAGTATGCAATCTGTCAAGATAATTGCTTAATAGCACCAATAGACATAATGCCAATAAAACAATTGACGCGCCGAGTTTGTTTTTAATGCTAAATGTCCATCTCATAAGTCAAATCAAATTATACTTTACAATGGCAATTTACATAAAAGTTACCATTTATTTGTTGATTCTGCGATGGTTTGCTAATAATAAGCGGACGCTTGACGAAGTCGTTTGATTTCTTCAAACGTCAAGTTGAGCGATGTGTCCGCCTATTGAGTGAAATACTTTCGGGCATTTCGCTCAACTTGTATATACCCGAAAAAACCTTCGCCTATACACCCAAAATCGGGTAGATTGGCGAAACTTTGTTTTGTTTTATATCCCAAAAATAACCAAAAAACCAATTCGCTTAACAAATTGCTTTACAATTTGTTAAAAATAATTCCTACTCCTAGCTTCTTTGACGTGTTGGATAAAGTTTTAGGGTAAAGTAGGGTAAAAAGCGTTGCTTTTTGGTGTAAAACGATTGGTGGTGGCTCAAAAATAATCGCTGAAGGTGCAAAAATAATCTCTGGTACCCCCTAAAACCGACGCTGGGTGGGGTAAAAAAGGCTCTGGTTGCCTCATCAGAAGCTCTGGGTGAGGTTACAGAATCTCTGGTACCCTTAAAACTGACGCTGGATGGAGTAAAATAGGCTCTGGTTACCTCATTAGAATCTCTGGAAGGTATAAAATACACTCTGGTGAGCCCAAAATAAGCTCTGGGAGCATTAATAAAGGCGCATTTTTTACAATTTATGGTTTTTATGGGGTTTTAGGTCTGATAGTTTACAAACGTAAAAAAGAATAAGAAGCATGGTTGTTGCTAAGCAGCGCTACAAAAATTCCTTTTGAGTTCCGTGCTTTTGGAGTGATTAAAGATAAAGAAAATAGGACTGACAAGCAATATTTATGAAATCTTGATTGGTGAGTAATTTTGTTTCGCTATTTTATTTATAAAAAACCTTTTAGAACGCGTCTGAAGGTTTTTTGTTTTGAGAAAAACGCTTCCAGTTGTTGCACATCGGCTGTTGTCCCTTCTCTAAAATTCATTTTGAGGCAGCTTTTATTCTAACTTCAACACAAAACGGTCGTTCATCCCTTTGTTGATGGTAAAGACACCATCATTGCTTTGGGTATCACCTACTATATAGAGTTTGCCATCATTGGTTTGGGCAACGTCGTTGGCTAGGTCAAAATTAGAACCGCCAAACGTTTTTTGCCAATGAGCAGTTGTATTGGCATAGGCATCAATTTCTAACAGATAGATGTCGTTTTGTCCTTTATTAGTCAGTTGGTTATCGTTGCTTCTAGAATGACCAACAATTACAAATTGATTATAGCCTGTTTTCTTAATTGCCGTTGCGGTTTCAAATTGGCTTCCGCCAAATGATTTTTCCCAAATCAATTCGCCGTGATGGTTAATGTGCACTACCCAAACATCGCTATTGCCTTTTGGATTTGAAATATCGCCTTCGGTACTGTTGGATTGCCCAACAATGAGATAGGAATTAAAATCAGTCTTCACTATTCCATAAGCCTGGTCGATATCTGGTCCGCCAAAGGTTTTTTTCCAATGCAAATGTCCTTCAGCATCAATATTGATTGCCCAATAGTCATAACTGCCTTTGTTTATATCAACATCAAAATCGGCACTTTCGGTATAACCTACCATGATGATGCCGCCATCTTCATCCTCAACAATATCATTCACACGGTCGTTCATAGTGCCGCCATAGTAGCGAAACCACAGCGAATTGCCGTTAGCATCTAATCGGATGCCAAAAAATTCGCCCACACCATGCAACACGTTTCTGCCCATTTGATGTCCTTCGCCATTGCCACCTTGACCCGTTAGCCCAGCATAATCGGCAAAACCAGCTACAAAGAAACCACCATCTTTCATTTGAATAATTTTATGAGCATGGTCGTGACTCGGAAAACCATACGACTTTGTCCAAAGCTTCTCGCCGTTTCCGTCTATCTTTAGAATATAAAAATCGTGAAACCCTTGATTGGATGGAACATCAAAATCTGTGCTACCCGAATAACCCGCAATTACATAGTTATCATCACTGGTTTTAATAACACTGTATCCATAATCATCACCCGAACCACCATAAGTTTTGTTCCAAATGACTTCGCCGTTTTTATCCAATCGGGTTACCCAAAGGTCAATTAAATTGTGTGTCTTTAAAATGTCGCCATCATTGCTTTGAGTATATCCCACAACGATTAATCCACTGTCTGGTGTAGCCACTACACTATTCGATATATCTTCCGAACTTCCACCAATTGTTTTTGCCCATTCCACTTTTCCTTCAAATGATGGTGTAGCCACCGAATCTTTTGAATCACAAGAATAAAGAAAAGCCAAAAACAACCCTATATAAAGACCTTTTTTCATAAGCTTTTAGTTTACAATCAATTTTTGCGTTTTCAAATTATTGACTTTTACAAAGTACAACCCTTTTTGAAACTGGCTCACATTTAAAGTAGCAGCAGTAACTGCATCGTGCTTTGTGCTGAATACTCTTTTACCCAATACATCAAAGATTTCTATCGAATTAATTCCAAAATCGCTAGTAATGTTTACAGACGAAGCAGCAGGATTTGGAGAAAGGACAAACTTTTCCTTGGCAAAATAAGCATTAGCCAAAGAGCTTTGCAAACGCACCATAAACAAACCTCGGTTAATATCACTAATGATAACCGTACCACTAGAAAAATAAGGATAAACACTCCAAGCACCATCAAATTGCGCATTGTTATTGGTTGGAAACGTATCAAAATAACCCACTTCCGTCATTTCTTCGTTATCAATATTGCTGATGTCCATAATCCGATAACCAGCTCGGTAACTAGCCAAATGAAACTGATTTCCTTTTGTATAACCATTATGGTCAATGGCTGTACTAGTACCAAAATAATCAAACTTAAGCACTGGGTTTTCCAAATCAGACATATCAATAACCACCGAACGGGTGTTAAACCCAAAATTATTTTCGTCTAACTCATCGCCAATAATAAAGTACTTTTGATTTACCGTTAGCCAACCTTGATGCGTATAAGCAATGTTTGAATAAAAAAATGTTGAAATTAAAATAGGATTGTTTTTATCGGTAACATCCACCACCACTACTCTATCTTCGTTACATCCAAAAAACAATTCTTTGCCAGTATATTGCCCATCAGGACCAGCATAGTTAACAATTTGTGCATCGTGAGTATAACCTTGGTCGGCATAGCCCAGAGCCAAAACGGGGTGTAATGGATCTTGAATATTAACCACATGAGCACCACCCGAAAAAGTATTCGTTCCAACGCAATAGGCATATCCCGTAGCTTCATTAATAGCAATGTTATGACAATTGCCAAAACCTGTGTAATGCGCATCTGGCAAAAAAATTTGTGGCGTTGTTATACCTCTTAATCGTGTCAAATCAAAAACTTGCATCCCATGTCCTGCTGCTTCAGAAACAATAAAAGCATAATTATTATACACTTTCACATCACGCCAAATACTGTTTATATTATTATTCGAAACTACTTTCCCTAAATATAAAGGTGCGACCGGATTGGTAATATCCACAAATGATGTATGCGACGAACAACCCATAATGGCATACTCTCTATTGGTCAAAGGATCTGTCCAACCCCAACAATCGTTTCCTTCGGTATTATTATTTCCGCCTAGTTGCATAAAATTCATGCTAGACAATAAATCCACATTCTCACACGGAAATCCACCTGCAAATCCTGCACTACACAAGGTTTGAGCAAAAGAAATAGAAGAAATAAAGCAAAGAGCTAATAGTAATTTTGTTTTCATATACAATTTTATAATTTTCAAAGCTATTGAAAAGAATTAATATATTACTATAACAATTCTTAAAAAGTCAATATGGTTATCTGATTTGAAACACAGATTCGGAAAATAATTTATAATGATTTCAACAATTCTCTAAGAATAATTCAAAAAACATTTAATTGTTATACTTCTCAACAAACCTAGTAAGAGAAAGCATTTTATTAACGAGAGAGACCATCCTAAAAATAATTATCTTACAATTTGTAACCTTTCAAAAAAACGCACGTATAATTACTACAACCGAAAACCAACCCTATGAATTTTCTTGAAAACCTTGAACCATTACTCCGTGCGTTTTGGTATGTTGCTTTGCCCGTAAGTTTGTTTTTCATCCTTCAAACCATCATGACCTTTATGGGGATTGGCGGTGCCGATGCCGATGTAGAAATTGCAACCGAAAGCCACGATGGCGGTGATGCTCCGTTTGAACTCTTCAGTTTGCGAAACCTTATCAACTTCCTTTTAGGATTCAGTTGGACAGGCATCTCGCTTTATGATTCTATCGAAAACAAAACCATTTTAATACTTGTTGCCGTTATTGTTGGTGCTGGTTTTGTTGGTGCTTTTTTCATCCTCATCAAACAAATAATGCGCCTAGGCGAAAACAATTCGTTTACGATAGACAAAACCCTAAACCAAACCGCAACTGTTTATTTAAACATTCCAGAAAAGAAATCAGGAAGAGGAAAGATTCAGATTAGCATCAATGGTGCATACCACGAATTGGATGCCGTTACCGAAAACGAAACCTTAACAACCGGTACCGTAGTTAAAGTTATTGGGGCTGATCAAAACTCTTTAGTAGTAGAAAAAATTTAATCCTTTATATATATGTCACAAATTATTATTATCGTTGTAGCTGTTGTAGTGCTGTTTGTCACACTAACGGCGTTGATTTCTCGTTACAAACGTTGTCCTTCTGATAAAATTTTAGTTATCTATGGAAAAACTGGCGGAACTTCTGCCAAATGTGTTCATGGTGGTGGTGCCTTCATCTGGCCAGTCATCCAAGACTATGCTTACTTAGATTTAAAACCAATTTCAATTGAAGCCAACCTAACCAATGCACTTTCCCGACAAAACATTCGTGTCGATGTACCGTGTCGATTTACTATTGCTATTTCTACCGAATCAGATAGTATGAATACGGCTGCCGAGCGTCTGTTAGGATTAAGCCCAGAACAAATTCAAGAGTTGGCAAAAGACATTCTTTTTGGTCAATTGCGTTTGGTAATTGCTACCATGACTATTGAAGAAATAAACTCAGATAGAGATAAGTTTTTAGATAACATCTCTAAAAATGTTGACTCCGAATTAAAGAAAATAGGTTTAAAATTAATCAACGTAAACGTTACCGATATCAAAGACGAATCGGGTTATATCGAAGCTTTAGGTAAAGAAGCTGCGGCAAAAGCCATCAACGAAGCAAAAATATCTGTTGCCGAGCAAGAAAAGATTGGTGAAACTGGAAAAGCAATGGCAGACCGTGAAAAAGACGTTCAAATTGCCGAAACCCACCGTGACCGTGATGTAAAAATTGCCATTACCAATAAAGATAGAGAAGTAAGTATTGCTGCTGCCTTTAAAGACGAAAGTATTGGTAAAGCCGAAGCCCAAAGAGACACGCGTGTAAAAACATCCGAAGCCAACGCTATTGCAATTCAAGGAGAAAACGAAGCCAAAATTGCGATTGCACAATCAGAAGCTACTCGTAGAGAACGCGAAGCCGAAGCACTGCGCATTGCCTTAGCTTCCGAAAAAGTACAAAGCGCAAGAGCCCTAGAAGAATCGTATGTTGCAGAGCAAAAAGCCGAGCAAGCACGTGCCGACAGAGAACGTTCTACACAAAATGCAAACGTGGTTATACCTGCCGAAATTGCCAAACAAAAAGCCATCATTGATGCACAAGCCGAAGCAGAACGCATACGTGAGCAAGCCAAAGGTGAAGCCGATGCTATCTTTGCCAAAATGGAAGCAGAAGCAAAAGGTTTGTATGAAATACTAACCAAGCAAGCCGAAGGATATCGCGAAGTAGTTAGCGCTGCTGGTGGCGACCCAACCAAAGCATTCCAATTATTGTTGATTGAAAAATTACCAGAATTGGTAAAAACTCAAGTAGAAGCTGTGAAAAACATCAAGATTGATAAAATCACCGTTTGGGATTCAGGCAACAATGCCGATGGCAATGGTTCTACTGCAAACTTTGTTTCGGGAATGATGAAAACCGTGCCACCATTGAATGATTTATTCAACATGGCAGGTTTGAATTTGCCAACTTACCTAAAAGGTGAAGACACATCCGAAGAAAGCAAACCGCAATCGGAAACAAAAACTGATGAAAACAACGAAGAGAAGATTTAAATCTTTGTTGAAAACAATAAACCGCCTAGTCAAAAGACTGGGCGGTTTTTTTTGTTGTAGTTCCAAAGTCACAGACTTCGGAGAGCAGGATTATTCAGTTCTATATTTGCTATTTAGCAGTTATACTCCCATTGGACAATCCAAACTGGTAGTGTTCGGGTTTCAGAAGGTCATCAACGGAGTAAAAAACTCCTCGGTTTCGGTTCTAAAGTGAAAATTTGAGGCTTTAGACTCTAAATTTGGGTTTACGAACCCGAAATTATGGGTCTAGAACCCCAAAAATGGGCTTACGAACCACAAATTATAGTTATCAAACCACAACAGAGGAATCTATAACCCCAACTTGAAAGATTAGGCGGTTCTTTTATTTTATTTCTTCGGATTTAAAATAGTATCTATTCTACTGATGCAATCCTCATAATGGTATTTGGTTTCCAAATTCACAGCACCATTTTTAGCCACTTTCAATTGTAAGAGCAATTGTTTTAATTCGCCACGCACCATCGCTGGCACATCCGATTGCGAAGTTAAGTAATACTCATCGCTCCTACTATCCGTTAATTTTCCTGTCAACAAATACTCCATGCGCTCAATATAAGCGCGTTGCAAGTTTCGTCTGTATATCGAAACATTTTTTCCTTGGCTGGTTTCACTCCAAATTCCTTTGCGCAATTGGGATAAAAAAGTTAGCGGTTTATAATTAGCATCGCTCAAAGTAGTACCACTCGATAATCTTCCTAAGGTTTCAAAGCTCAATATTTTGTTTAAATAGCGTGCTTGCAACGCCCGGAATCTTTCGGTATAGCCCGTATATTCGGTGTTTTCTAATGCCGTTGTGTTTACCAACCAAGTTGGTGTATTGAAAGCATTGTTTAACATCCATTGCAATGCAGCTTCCTGCTTGGCTTTTGGCACCACAGTATAGACATCGCCTTGCTGATTTGGTTTTTTATAATCTTCATAAACACCACCAATAGTAGTAGCTACGTGCCCAATATAACGACTCCAACACCCTAACAATTCACTATAAAGTTCTTTTAAATCTTCGTAATCATTGGTCATAGTACTCGTCCATGCAGGAAGATTTCCAGCAACAATCTTTAGGTTTTTTAAGGCATAATTACTCGCCTTAATAGCATCATTACCAATGTCTTCGGTTTGCGAACGTGGGTCAAAAAAACTCCCTTGATTACCAAATCGATAGATAGGATTGTCCGCTTTTTCAACAATCCATTGGTTTAAAGTAGGCACTTCGCTTTCGGGATTTTTAAACTGAGGCAAATAACGATAGCCCCAATTAGTAGCATAAAAATCATAAGGTCCCATTTGACGGATGAATTGCACATCGCCATCACCGGGTTGCGCCACATAGTTAAAACGGGTATAATCCATCAAGGTAGCGGCAAGCCCAAACTGCTTGGTAAACGCAGGATTGCGCAAACTTTCAACATCATAAGCATAACTGGCACCCATATTATGAGGAAAACCAAGCGCATGACCCACCTCGTGAGCAATCACCATTTGCATCATCGCTCCCATGTCTTCATCACTAGTAGCCAGTGTTCTAGCCTTCGGATTAGCCGCACTGGTTTCTAACATATATCGGTTTCGATAGGAGCGCAAATGATTGTGGTACCAAATAATGTCGCTCTCGATAATCTCACCCGTTCTTGGGTCAGAAACACTAGGTCCAACGGCGTTTCGCGTAGTACTAGCCACATAACGAATGACCGAATACCGAATATCTTCGGGACTAAAATCGGGATCTTCTTCCTTCGTTGGTGGGTATTTGCAAACAATAGCGTTCTTAAAACCAGCCGCTTCAAATGGTTTTTGCCACTCTTCTACTCCAGCTTTAATATATTTTCGAAGCTTTTCGGGCGTTGCCGGATCAAGATAATACACAATAGGTTTTATCGGTTCTACCAATTCGCCACGGTTATAAGCCTCAACATCTTTGGGTTCTAAGCGCCATTTTCGGATGTATGTTTTCTTATCCGATTTTAAAGCGTCACTCGAATAATCGTATTGACTGGTGGTAAACCAACCTACTCTTTCGTCAAACAAACGTGGTTTCATAGGTACTTTGGGCAATAAAATCATCGATTGATTCATTTGCAAACTAATGGTTTCGGTATCTTCCATAGTTGATGGCTTGGAGGCATTGTAGGTAAAATCTTGAACGACTTCAATATTCATCGGAAACGATTTAACCGAAGTAATAAAACTACGTGAATCGTCAAGGTTTTTCACTTTATAGGTTTCTCGCATTTGTGAAGACAAGCCACTGATTGCTTTGACATCGCTACCATAAAACTTGGTAACGTCAATAACAACGGCACTACTATCTTTGGTAAACGCCGCAATATCAAAGGCAAAAAGTGTCGGCTCATAGTTATTAGCTTTCACCGAAAGATGAATGGGCAAACTGTCATTTGCCACTGCCGCATACGATTTGACTTTGATAAGGATTTTATCCTGAAAACGTTCCCAAGTAATGAGTTGCTCGTTGGCTTCCGAACCTGCATTAACATAGCCACCACCAAGATTAGCAGGCAGTTTGGCAATTCTGCTTACCAAAAGCATTTCTTTCCCCAATAACGAATCTGGGATTTCAAAGTAATGTTTATCAGCTATTTGATGCGTTTTAAACAAGCCATCGTCGGTTTTAGCTTCCTTAGTAATGACTTGATTGTAGTCTTTTATTTTTTGGTCTTTCTTTTTTGCTGCTTCAGCGTTTTTGAGTGCCAATGCTTTTGCGGCTTCTTCTTCTTGTTTTCTTTTTTTACGCGATTGCGAATAGGAAAACGAAGAACTTAATACTAAAGACAAGACGAGCAGTAAGGTAATTTTTTTCATTGGTTTAGAGAAAGGTTGATTTCAAAAATACTTTATTCTGCTTTTTATGACTGCTTTCGAAGTATATTTTAACGTCAGCTTAACATTATTTGAAACCAATAATCTGTTTGTACTTTCCGTGATGGCTCACAGAAACTTCTTTTTGAGAATGCAGCTCGAAAGGTATTCCGTTCGTGTTTTTGGTATATAAAGTGGCATTATCTAACAAAACGATGTTCGTTACTCCTACTTCAGAATGTGCGGCAATTGTGTGAATAGAAAGGTTGGTTGTTTTGGTTTTGGCAAAGAAAGTATGGTTGTTTAAAACAATAACCGAGTGGTATTTTTGATTGCGAAAAATGATGGATTTAACTTTAATCTTAGTGGGATAAAATCCTCTGTTATAATCCATTCGAAGATTGGCTTTGTACACACTTTCTTTAATGCTCCACAAAATCCAAACCATTTGAGAAGGGTTTGCCGATTTAAGAATGCGTTGTTGCTCGGAAGCAGTAAAAAGTTTTTGGAGAAAACCTTTTCGTTTCCAATTGCTTTCTTGGTTTGCCAACGTCAAATCGATAACATCATTACCAATCATTTTTCGGAGAGTTTGGATTGAATAATGGCAACCGTGCTTTCCACCGTTAGCATTTTTTCCATCGATTCGTTGTCAATAACAATCTTAAAAGCGTCTTCTACGTCTAAAACAATGTCCACCAAGTTGGCAGAATTGATGTTTAAATCGTTTATGAAATCTGTTTTTTCGGTTAGGTTTTCAAAAGCTTCTTCTTCTTTTACAAATGGTTTCACAATTGGTTTTAGCTTTTCAATTATTTGTTCTTTAGTCATCATTTATTTATTTTTAGTCTAAACTTACTTCAATCTTACTACTTAATACTCTAGTCTTACTACTCAATACTCCAATCTTACTACTCAATATTTCTTAAAAACAATACATCCATTAACATCGCCAAAACCAAAACTTGCTTTAACAACGATATTAATTTGTTTATTCATAAATACTTGTGGAATTTTTTCGGGAGCAATTCGTTTTACAATGTCTTCATTTAAGTCGTCACAATTTCTATTGGGAAAAATAAAACCATGATGAATTTGCAGTACCGTTGCCACCGATTCGACACTTCCGGCACCCGAAAGACAATGACCCACTTGCGATTTTAAAGAATTGATATACGGAAAATCCGTTCCACTTCTGTTCAAAGCTTTGCACCAATTCTCTATTTCGAAAGCGTCTTTTGCTGTTGCGGTTAAATGTCCGTTGATGGCATCAATTTCACTGGGATGAATTTCGGCATCGAGCAATGCGTCTTTAATACATTTCTGAACGGCAGCTCCGTTTGGCGCAGTCATCGTTCCATCGCCACGTTGCCCACCCGAATTTAAATTGCCTCCAAGAATTTCGGCATATATTTTTGCACCACGCGCTAGTGCCGTTTCGAGTTCTTCAATCACCATCGCACCTGAACCACTACTGGGCACAAACCCCGAGGCCGAAGCACTCATTGGTCGGGAGCCGTTTTCGGGCGAATCATTGTGTTTAAAAGTGCACACTTTCATAGCGTCAAATCCACCCCAAATGTAAGGTCCAGAATCGCTCGTGCTTCCTACCAACATTCGTTTGGCTTTGCCTTGTTGAATGCGCTCAAAACCCATTACTATGCTTTCGGTTCCCGTTGTACAAGCAGAGGAATTGGTCGTTACTTGGTTTCCTAAACCTAGTTTTCCGCCGAGATAGGCTGATATTCCGCTGTTCATGGTTTGCGCCACGGCAGTACTTCCCAATCGTCGGGTTTGCAAATCGTCTATTTTATAAATACTTTCTCTAAACTTATCAATTCCTGATGTTCCTGTTCCGAAAATAGTGCCGCTATCCCAATCGGGTTCAAGATTGTTTTCAATGGATAAACCTGCGTCTTGCCAAGCATCCATTCCTGCAATAACGCCATAGAGAATTCCAGTTGCGTTAAAGTTTCGAAGTTCTAAATCGGTGAAATATTGTAAAGAAAATTCGGTTGAAAATTCTGGTTTACCCGATATTTGGCAGGAGAATTTCAAGCGTTCCAATTCGGTATCGTGTTTTATACCCGAAATGCCGTTTTTAATAGCCTGAGTGAAACTGTCTAACCCAATGCCATTTGGAGAAACGATTCCTAAACCTGTTATTACAACTCTTTTTTTCATTATTTTTAAACCATTTAGGTTAATTAAGTTATTATTTCAGGATTCAAACAATTTTAAACTCTCAAGCCTATAAACTTTTAACAATTCTTATAAAATCATCCCCGAAATTGTTCCTGAACAAACTTCTTCATTTTTGCTGTTGCGCATATTCACTTTGCATTTTAACTTTCCAAATCGGTAATATACTTTTTCGGAAATAACGGTTACTTTTTCATTAGGAAAAACAGGTTTAAGAAACTCTATTTCACTTGAGGTAAATGCAAATTTCGTTTCAGTATTGTTGTTGTCTTTTCCTAAATAAATCCCTAAACAAACCAATCCGATTTGTGCCATCGTTTCTATCAAAATAACGCCTGGAGTAATTGGATTGTTCTTAAAATGACCTTTATAAAAGTCCAAATTTTCATCAAATGTGAAGGTTCCTTCGGCTCCGTTTTCAGAAATAACAGTTAGTTCATCCACAAACAAAAATGGTTTGGAGTACGGTAATTTTGAAAGTATCTCTCTTGAAGTCATCTTTGTTAAAATTCTAATAAAACACGTTGCGCTGTAAAACCTGGGCCAAAACTAAGCATCAATCCTTTTTCGCCTTTTTGCTTTGGAGTATTCATCATGCGTTCTAAAACATATAGCACGGTAGCACTTGACATGTTTCCGAACAAGCGTAAAACTTCTTTAGTATCGTCTATATTTTTATCAAATTCAGAGAACAAACCTTCTACCAAATTTACGATTTTTTTACCACCTGGATGAAATATCAAATGGTCAATATCTTTTATCTCTAATTGATTTCGTTTTAAAAACGGAATTAAAATCGATGGAAAATGTTCTTCAATAGTATCAGGAACTTCGATGTCCAAAACCATTTTCAGTCCTTTGTTCGTCAGCTCAAAACCCATCATGTGTTCCTTATCATAGAAATGATACATCGATTCGTCTAGGATAGTCGGACCAACATCTTCTTGATGTGAAGACAATAAAACACAGGCTGCACCATCGCCAAAAATAGCTGCACTGACAATGTTTGCCATGGAATAATCCTCTAACTGAAAAGTGGCAGTTGGACTTTCAACTGTAATCACCGCGGCGCGTTTGTTTGGATTGGCTTTTAGAAAGTTTTTGGCATAAATGATACCCGAAACACCGCCAACACAACCCATTTCGGTAACGGGAAGTCGCACTATATCTTGTTTTAACTGCAATGAATTGATCAGATAAGCATCCAAAGAGGGTATCATAATTCCGGTGCAACTAACGGTAATGATATAATCCAATGTTTCGGGTTTCCAATTGGCTTTTTGCAACGCTTTGATTAATACTTTTTCGCCAAGTACAATCATTTCTCGAGAATATATGGCGTTTCTTTCTTCAAAAGAATGTAGTGAAAAAACTTCTTCAGGACTCATGATGGAATAACGTTTGTCCACATTGGCGCCTTCAAATATTTTCTTCACTTTACGTTTAAATCGGTCGTCATGATTGGCTAACCAAACATCCAAAAACGGCAAGATGTCTTTTGTTTCCCGATAAAAATCAGGCAATTGGGTGGCAACATTTACAATTTTAACAGACATTTATTTTTTGTTTTTTTTATTTTACCTCGAATAGCTTACCTCATACTTCGAATAATCCATTGATAACGAAATGCCCATTTCCAATGAATAGAATACGCTTTAAAATTCATTTTTTTAGAATAAATATGTAATTCTTCTTTCTTAAATCCTCTTAAAATTGACGTTAACCCATCTTCTTTTGACATCGTATTCAATTGAAATACAAAACAAATTAGTTGAAACAAACGATAGGCAATTTTACTGCGATGCAAATCATTAATAATTATTCCAACACTTGCTTTTTTAGTAAAAACCGCCAATAAATCTAGTATTTTATCCTCGGTAAAATGATGTAAAGTTAATGTGCATAAAACAATATCGTATTTTAATTTTTCAAAATCAGCTTTAAAAACATCTTCACAACGATAGCTTATTTCCTTGTATTCTTTTGATAATTTCTCGGCATAATCGATGGTAAATTGGTTGGCATCAATTCCGATTAAGTTTAAATTCAAATCCTTATTATTTCCAAACTTTGCTATAGCACGCAGCATGTCACCGTTTCCACAACCCACATCAACAATAGTAATTTGTTGCTTTTTAGGAATATCTCTCAGCAATTCTATTATTCCATCTAAAGTTACTTTATTTCCGCCTAAAAGCTGGTTTATTTTAGCAATTTTATCCAAAGCTTGACGCAATTCTTCCCCTTCTAATGAAAAATCATCCATAATTTCATCTTCGGTCGAACGGTAGGTTGTGTTTAGTTTCATTTAGAAAGTTTTGCCATGAGTTTTTTTGATTAATAAAGGGAAACTGAAAGGGAAAAGTACCATTATTTTCATTATTATATTAGATAACGTTGGTCTTAACAATACTTTCGACAGCAATTTACCCAATCGAATTCTGCTTTTAAAGGTTTCATTCCATTTTTCTTGATAGTGTTTTTCAAAGTCTGCTCGTGAAATCTTTTCTTGAAGCAATGCTATCGAAAGTTCGGATGCAATTTTTGCGCTATGCATTGCCATCGCCATTCCGTTGCCACACAAAGGATGAATTAATCCCGCCGAGTCGCCTACCATTAATATATGATTTTCCACGGTTTTTTTGGCTTCAAAAGAAATTTGGCTAATGGTTAAAGGTTTTTCAAATAATAGGTTACTCTTTTCAAAAATAGTTTTCAATTTTGGATTCTTCATTAAAACTTGCATCTGAAAATCTTCAATGTTTTTATACCTTTTAAAGGATTTATATTGTGCCAGATAACAAATATTTACCTGATTATTTTCTACTTTAGAAACGCCACAATAACCGCCGTCAAAATTATGTAATCCAACTAAATTATCAGGAAAATCGCAATTGTAATGGGCTTTTATGGCTAACCAGGGTGATTTTTTTTTAATAAAATTTCTTTTCAAAGTTACATCCATAGTAGAACGTTTCCCGAAAGCTCCAAGAACTATTTTAGATTTGAATTGTTGTTCGTTAGTAGTAAAAACGGTAAAATTATTATTTGAAAAAATTATTTCTTGAACTTCTTCTTGAAAAAATTTACAACCAAGTGCAATCGCTTTTTGGTATAAATAATAATCTAAAGTGAAGCGACTTACCCCAAATCCACCTAATGGAAGATTGGAAGTAATGAAAGTTCCGTTAGCAATAGAAAATTCAAGTTGGTTGATTTTTGCAACGTTTAACCCTTCTAAATCGAGAGCTAAATAGTGGCAATATGGCAGCACTTCATTGGAAATATATTCGCCACAGACTTTGTGTTTTGGAAATTCATTTTTTTCGATAACAGTAACCGAAAAGCCATGTTTAGAAAGATGGATTGCCGCTGTAAGTCCAGCCAACCCACCACCAACGATGACTATTTCAGATTGATTTTCCACCCTACCAAAGTAATCAATTTAAAATTATAAAAAGATTCTAAACTAGAATTAACAATTGTTTAATCAAAAAAACTGCTTGGTGAAGCAGTTTTTAAAATCTTATTCTTTTCCTGAAATTATAACATCTACACACTCTGGATTGAGCAATGTGGAAATGTCTCCGAAGTTACTATAGTCACCTTCAGCAATTTTTCGTAATATTCGTCGCATGATTTTTCCCGAACGCGTTTTGGGTAAACCTGATACGAATTGGATCTTATCTAGTTTAGCGATTGGACCAATTTGGTCTGATATTAGCTGATTGATTTCTTTAATCAGATTGTCTTGATTTCTACTTTCGCCTGATTCTTTTAGGGTTACATAACCGTATAAAGCACTACCTTTCACATCGTGAGGAAAGCCAACGATAGCACTTTCGGCTACTGCTGGATGTTCGTTGATAGCATCTTCAATAGGTGCTGTTCCTAAATTATGTCCAGAAACAATGATGACATCATCTACTCTACCTGTAATTCTGTAATAGCCTACTTCATCACGCAAAGCACCATCACCAGTAAAATATTTTCCTGGAAAAGCAGTAAAATAAGTTTCTTTAAAACGTTGATGGTCATTCCAAATGGTTCGTGCCATACTTGGCCATGGGAATTTGATACACAAACTACCCGTTACTTGGTTGCCTTCGATTTCGTTACGCAATTCATCCATCAACACTGGTTGTATTCCGGGTAAAGGCAACGTTGCATACGTTGGTTTGGTTGGTGTAATGAATGGAATTGGAGAAATCATAATGCCGCCAGTTTCGGTTTGCCACCAGGTATCTACTAATGGGCAACGTTTTCCGCCAACATGGTCATTATACCAATGCCAAGCTTCTTCATTAATAGGCTCACCAACGGAACCAATCACTTTTAATGATTGTAAAGGATATTTTTGAACAAAGTCGATGCTCTTTTTCGCCAAAGCTCTGATAGCGGTTGGCGCAGTATAAAACTGATTGACTTGATGTTTTTCGATAACATCCCAAAAACGACTGTAATTAGGATAAGACGGAACGCCTTCAAAAAGAACTGTTGTAGCACCGTTTAATAATGGTCCGTAAAGAATATAGGAATGTCCTGTTATCCAGCCAATATCGGCGGTACACCAATAGACATCGTTCTCTTCGTAGTTGAAAATATTTTTAAAAGTATAAGCTGTATAAACCATATAACCTGCGGTGGTATGCACCATTCCTTTTGGTTTTCCAGTAGAACCTGATGTATAAAGAATGAACAACGGATCTTCGGCATCCATTATTGCGGCTACATTATTAGGAATAGCAGTATCTAATAAAGGTTGTAACCAAACATCTCTTCCTTCTTTCATCGTGATGTTGGCATGAGTTCTTTTGACAACCAATACTCGTTCAACTCCGGGTGTTTTTTGTAGAGCTTCGTCAATGATACCTTTTAAATCGATGGTTTTATCGCCTCGATAGCCACCATCGGAAGTAATGACAAGTTTGCAATCGGAATCATTAATACGACTGGAAACGGCTGATGCCGAGAAACCAGCAAAGATTACGGAATGTATCGCTCCTATTCGTGCGCAAGCCAAAATGGATACGGCTAGTTCTGGAATCATTGGAAGATAAATGCAAACTCGATCACCTTTTTTAATTCCTTGATCGGTTAGCACATTTGCCATTTTGGCTACTCTTGCATACAATTCGGTATAAGTGATGTGTTGTGCTTCTTCTTCTGGATTGTTAGGTTCAAAGATGATAGCTGTTTTATCGCCACGACGTGCCAAATGCCTATCGATACAGTTTTTAGTAATATTCAATTTGGCATCAATAAACCAACGGAACTTCGCTTGCTCAAAATCAAAATCGAAAACTTTCTCCCATTTTTGGTACCACGAGAAATTTTCGTCGGCAATTTTATCCCAAAACTTTTTCGGTTCGCGAACCGATTTTTTATACATTTTGAAGTAATTCTCTAAATCGTGTATTTTATAATAGCTCATCGAATGTTACTTTAAAAAAATTAATTATCATATTCTCCTTTGATTGAATAATAGCCAAATAAAGATAATCCAAAAACAATTAGAGGTGCCAAAATGAAAACGATTATGCCTCCAAATACTATATCTTCTGTTTTTCCGGTTGTCAACTTTGGCAATCCAAAAACAAAAATACAAAAGTATGCCGAAGCAACAGCTAAGACCAACCAAAGTATTCCTAATATTCTTTTTATTGTGTTCATAAGCTTCAATTAATCGTTAGTAGTTTCATTTTTCCAACTTAAATAAATCATTCCGATGACAAAGCAGACCGAAGCAATGATGATAGGATACCACAAACCTTCGAGATAATACTCTGGATTGCCGTTGGTTTTGGCATTGGTTACAAAATAGGTGGAAATGGCGGGCAGTAATCCTCCGAAGATTCCGTTGCCCACGTGATATGGTAACGACATCGACGTATAGCGAATTTTAGTTGGAAACATTTCGACCAAAAAGGCCGCGATTGGTCCGTAAACCATGGTTACAAAAATCACTTGAATGAAGACTAGAAAGACTAACATCCAACGGTCGCTGTTACTAATGGTCATTTGAGTTTTTATAGTCAAATCGGTTTGGTTTTGAACTTCTTTTACTTCTGTTTTATCTGCATATACTTTATAGGTTATTACATTGTTACCTTCAGTTATTAATTTTTTAGAAACAAGTTCTTTGTGTGCAACATTTACCGTTTCATACATCGTTTTATAGATGGGACAATAGAGCAAAATTGCCAACAACATCCCGAACATCATGATACTCTTTCGCCCAATTTTATCACTCAACCAACCAAACACTACAAAAAATGGTGTGCCAAACAAGAGTGCAATTCCGAGCAACGTATCTACTTGCGAACTGTCGATGGCGAGCACGGTTTTCATAAAACTCATGGCATAGAATTGTCCAGTGTACCAGATGACGCCTTGTCCCATCGTTGCACCAAAGAGCGCAAGCAACACAAACTTTAAATTGTATTTATTTCCAAAGCTATCTTTTAGTGGGTTCTTGCTGATGTTGCCTTCGGCTTTGGCTTTGGCAAACTCTGGCGATTCGTGCATTTTTTTTCGAATCATATAGGACACAAAAACCATCACTATCGAAACCCAAAAAGGCACACGCCAACCCCAAGCGTCAAATTGACTATCGGACAAAACGTTTTTGGTTATCAATATCACCATCAAGGAAATGAATAATCCAACGGTTGCAGTGGTTTGTATCCACGAAGTAAAATAACCGCGCTGTCCTTTTGGAGCGTGCTCGGCTACATAAGTGGCGGCTCCACCATATTCTCCGCCAAGTGCCAACCCTTGCAATAATCGCAAGATTAGCACCAATATTGGCGCAGCATAACCAATGGTTTCAAAGCTTGGCACACATCCTATTAAGAATGTTGCGCCACCCATTAGTAGCAAGGTAGCCATGAACGTATATTTTCTACCAATCAAATCGCCTAGTCTTCCGAAGAACAAAGCACCAAATGGTCGCACTACAAATCCGGCGGCAAAGGTAGCTAATGTAGATAAAAAAGCGGCGGTTGGATTATCGCTTGGAAAAAATTTGGTAGAAATTACGATGGCTAAACTGCCAAAAATGTAAAAATCATACCATTCAATTAACGTTCCCATCGAAGATGCGGAAATAACCTTGAACAAGGAACTTTTTTGTGTTTTATCCATTTGGTGGTTGGTTTGGTTTTATAAAAATAGAAAAAATAATTAAAAATATACTCTAAAGTTGAATCCCTTTTCTCTTAAGAACTATAAAACAAACTTTATTTTAATGTTTTAATTAATAAAAAAAGGAACTATTGTGTGATAGTTCCTTTTGATTTGTATTTAAAAGTTTCTTTAAATTTCGAAATCTTTTTTTATTTCTTTGATTGCTTTTTCTACTTGATCTTTTATACTGTCATAGGTTGCATCAATTTCTTTTCTTTTTCCTTCACGTTTTGTCCAAGCTTCTACTTGAAGTATTTCTTCGAAAGCTTGATTCATTCCAAGTAAATCAAGAGTTGGTTTAATTTTATGTGCATAGCTGTAGGCCAATTTATGATCTTTTATCTCAATTCCTTGCTCGATATATTTCATATCTTCCGGTACTTCTGTAACAAATAGAGAGATAATTTGCATTACGAATTCAGGATCGTTATCTGAAAGTTCGTAAACTTTTGCTAGGTTGTAATTTATTGCCATTATTTAATTTGTAATCTTAATAATTTTTTATTGTTTAAAAATCCTTCAAGAACATCATTTGGAGCAACTTTTGCTACCCCTTTTGGGGTTCCAGTAAAAATAATGTCGCCTTTTTTTAGCGTGAAATACTGAGAAACGTGTTCAATCAATTCATCAATTGACCAAATCATCAAATTAGTATTTCCTTCTTGAACGATGTTTTGATTGTTTGTTAATTCAAATTTAATGTTTTCTAATGAATCTAAAGAATTTTTCGGTATAAAGTCACCAATAATCGCTGAACCGTCAAAAGCTTTGGATTTTTCCCAAGATAATCCTTTTTCTTTGAGGCTATTTTGTATGTCGCGAGCGGTAAAATCGATTCCCAAACCGATTTCATCATAATATTTGTGTGCAAATTTTTTGTTGATGTACTTCCCTACTTTATTAATCTTAACTATTATTTCAAGTTCATGATGCACTTCGTTGGTAAATTCGGGAATCGTAAAAGGTGTTTTCTTTGGTAATATTGCTGTATCAGGCTTTAAAAAAACAACTGGTTCGGCTGGTCTTTCGTTATTCAATTCCTCAATGTGGTCAACATAATTTCTTCCGATACAAATAATTTTCATTATCTAATGCGCTAAAAATTGTTATTGTTTTGTACTTAACTTTCTTAGTTTGATTGCTGTTAGTACTTTCTTAGTATATAATGGGAAATCGGCATTTTGTATCCAACCAAAATATCCTGGTTCAGCATCAAATACATCTTCAACAAGATTTCCTTTGTGCTTTCCAAAGTTGAATATTTCATTTCCATCTTCGTTTAAGGCAATGAAACCCGCAAAATCAACTGATTTTTTTCTTGTTGTAAACTTAGATAGAAAATTCATGTCGTTTTCTAAATCTTCGTAACGGTCTAGTTGTGCTTTTAATATTTCATAAGTAGCATTAGTATCTGCTTCGGCGGAATGTGCATTTTCTAGACTTTCATTGCAGTAGAATTTATAAGCAGCAGAAAGAGTTCGTTCTTCTTTTTTGTGAAAAATAGTTTGAATATCTACCGAAACTCTATTTTTCATTTCAAAATCAACGTTAGCTCGAAGTAATTCTTCTGCTAGTAGCGGTATGTCAAATCGATCTGAATTAAACCCAGCCAAGTCAGAGTCTTTAATCATGTTGTAAACTTGACTTGATAGTTCCGCAAATGTAGGTTCGTTGGCTACTTTTTCATCAGAAATACCGTGAACCAGTGTGGCATGAATAGGAATAGGAATTGTTGGATTGACCAACCATGTTTTGCTTTCTTTGTTTCCGTTTGGAAAGATTTTCAGTATCGAAATCTCTACAATTCTATCTCTTGCTACATCTACACCCGTAGTTTCGAGATCAAAAAAGCATATAGGTCGGTTTAATTTCAATTCCATCTGTTAGTTGTTTGTTTTTTAATTATGACATGTTGGGTCTAAATATCTTTTCTTTCCATTTCCTGATGTTCCGCATGTTGGAATATCATCAAAAGGATATGTAGCCGTTTCAAGTACATTTATTCTTGTTTCGTAACGTGTTAGATAACCATCATTGTCATCGTCTGAATCCTGAAAGTCTGGAATACCATCACCATCTGTATCATCTGGATTTATTACTCCTGTTGGAAGTGTTACTACATAACCATCGTTATTTATATCTTCTTGATAAGAATAAATTCCATCTCCATCTTGGTCTGTTCTTTGTATTTCAAATAATTTTACACTAAAAACCAAAGGAGAATAAGCCGGAATTGTTCCTTGTGAACCTCTATAATATGCTAATCCAGAAGGAACAAACATTACTGCAGCACCAAAGTTAGCATAGCTAATAGTTCCATCGGGATTTTCTAAATAGCTTCCGGTTTTTAATTTTGGGAAAATCTCGCTCCATCCTCTGATAACTCCTGTTAAAGAAAAGAATGATGATGGATTTTTATTTTCTTCAAATTGTGTTCCTGCTATACTGGTGGTTGTATTTTCACCAACAGTTTCTGTTTTTGTATATAAGAATTCACCTCTATAGCCTGTTAATACATTATCTACATTGCATGGTGATTTACTATTTGTTCCTACTCCTTCTCTTAAGAGTAGATAATAAATCGTATAAACTACATCATTTTCACCCTGTCTAACGGTCACTGTTCTTGTTTGCTTTGGGTAATCAGTCTGATCCCAAATTGATACTTGCGTTCCGCCAGAAGGAATTGGTGTATAAGTAACATCCATATCATCTTCGGTACCTGGACTGTTGGTAACCGTCAAATAATGTGTTTTCATAAAAGTTTCAATATTGTTCATATCAGTAGCTTTTTGCACCTCATAATCTCTTAATGGCTCCAAAGCAGCATTATCACTTTTTGAACAAGAAGTAACTATTATAAATCCGAAAAGTAATAGTAATGATTTTAAAACTTTATTCATTTTAATTTTTTTTTTAGGTGTGCAAGATACAATATTGATTTATTTTTGTAAACTAATTAACGTTGATTTTAGAAAAAAGATGAGAGTTGATAAATACTTGTGGTGTATTCGTTATTACAAAACCCGAAATATGGTTACTGAAGCTTGTAAAAAAAATCAAGTTACTGTAAATGGACAAGTAGCTAAAGCTTCAAAAGAGGTTTTTCCACTAGACAGAATAACTTTTAGAAAAGACCAAATTACTTATATTATTAGTGTTTTAGACATCCCTGCTAATAGAGTTTCCGCCAAACTTGTTGATGTTTATCGAAAAGATGAAACTCCAAAAGAATCCTTTGAACATTTAGAGTTATTAAAATTGTCTAAGGAGCATTATCGAAAACATGGTGAAGGACGACCCACTAAAAAAGACCGTAGAGATTTGGATGATTTATATACCCAAGATGAATAAAAACAAAAAAGACCTAATAAATTAGGTCTTTTTTTATCTTTTAACGTTATGCTTATAATATAACTTTTTTAGTAACTATAGCACCTTCTTCAGATTCTATTTTAACTAAAACTACTTGCTGCGTTTTCGGTAAATTAGTAAATGTTATTTTAACATCATTTACATTTGTTTTAGCTCTAATTAATCTACCTGTTATGTCATAAATGGTTACATTTTTCATAGATACTGCTCCAGTATTTATTGACAAACCTTGCTCATTTTTGTAAACAACAACAGAGTTCTCATTAAACAGTACGTTGTCAATTCCTAAAGCATTCGATGTATATCGCAATAAAAATCTATTTTCAAATATACCTTGTTCAGAAGCAAATGTATAGGAAGACTGTTTTAAGTCATGAATGATATTTAAAACTGTATCCTCTATATAAATATTTTGATTTAAGAACAATCCATCAAAATTAGACAGGTTAATTGTAAAAGTACCTGCCGCAATGGTTTTAAAGCAAAGTGGTATTTGTTCGTTTATATCAAAGGCTAGTTCTTTTCCTTGAATGGTTAAATTTGTATTCTCTACTTTGGTATAAATAGCTACTTTACTATTAATATCTACCATTTTAGCATCATACATACGGTCTAAACCATTTGTAGCTCCTTCAACATATCCAATCAATACTTGTTTAAAGTCATTAGTACTGTTTGTAATGTCTAACCAATAACGGTGTTTATCCAAAGTGTTTTCAACAGATTGACTTGATTCAGTGGTTCTATAGAAAACATCATTTCCTGTTCCTCTTCTCATGGCATTGGTAAAGTTTGCATTCCCCGAGGATAATCCTTCAACAAAGAAACCTTGACCCGAACCAATAATACCGGTTGGTATGGCATTATTACCTGTACCTGTTACTCCTGGTGTTGAACCTCCAGTGTAATTATAGATAGCATAATCATTTGGATTGTATTGCCCATAAGCAAAGACACCTAATGGCGTATTATGTGTCCAGAAATACAACGAACCATTTAAGTTAGCATTAGCCGAAACTAAACCTGTTGTTGGTTGCCCTACTAATGGATATGCCGAAATAGGACTTGGATATGGGTTTCCGATTAAATTTAATTGACCCGAACCACCAATTACAGGAATACTAATATTTCCATTATTTGGAATACCATAGAATGAAGCAGTAAAATCTTGCGGTGTACCTGGTAAAGATGGTGGATAATTATTAAAAAACCAAGGAGCTCTTATCAAGTAGGCTTTGGCTGGTGTCATTGTTGTTGTAGATGGTGTTACAAAAGACCAAGCAGTTCCTGTATATTCTAAGAAATAATTTTGAGGTGAACTAGGCGAAACTGCCAATAAATTTTGAGGATTTACTGGTGTTGACCAATAGGTATAATCTAATTTATACATTGGCGTTGAAGTTCGCTTATAGGTAATATTTCCTGAATTTCCTCCACTATATACTCCTGGTGCATTTGCCACAGCATTAGGTTGATACAAACTTGATTCGTCTTCAAAAGTTAACGTACCGCCTGTTACAGTTACTGCGTTTTGAACGATTAAAGCATCTCCAGTATTAAAGACAACATTTCCTCCTGAAACCAAAACACTACAGGCGTTTATACTTCCTGATGAAGAATAATCGGCTTGAAACTCTACTGCTGCCGTTGCAGATGGTGTTCCTGACCATGAACCGTTCCATATTGCTCTATCGAAAGTGATGGATGCAACATTAGAATAGCTAATACAAGAACCATTATCTGTTTGAGCTCTATAATATCGAGTACCTGTAAATGTTCCTATTTGTAAAACCGTTAAGGTAGTAGAAGCACTCGAAGGTATATCAACAGTTACTCCTGTTGCAAAAGTAGCATCGGTAGCATTGTATTGCCATTTTGTAATGGCTAATGAGTTGCCTGTTACCATCAATGGCGCCACAGAGCCTGTACACGAAATAGTTTGTGTTGCTGGTGCTATTGTTCCTGGATTAATAATAACAAAAGTAGTTGGTGTTCTACAAGTAGCATTTGAAGAACAAGCTACATAATACGTTTTGGTAAATGGAGAAGCCGTATTAGGCACTGCTGGATCAATACCAACAGGGTTAAAATTAGATCCTGTTGCTAATGGTGAACCGCCAACTGCAAGTTCATACCATTGAATGACACCTGTGCCTGCCAATTGAACACCTCCACCTGCTGGTGGTGTTACATTCCAAGTATAACTACCCGTTACACCATTTGAATAAGTAGTAGTATATAGAGTATAAACAACTCCTGCTGTTAGATTTACACTTAATAAAGGTTGTAATCCAGCACCGCTATCATCGTCTCCTTGAATAAAGGTTCCCGTACCACAGTTTCCTGGCACAAATGGGCCTGTTGTAATGTAGGCAAAGAAATCGATACCGCCATTTACCGTTTCAAATTCATAAATTCCTGATACAGGAACTGTAAATTGAGTTGCTGTATAATAGGCGTTGGTTCCTGCAAAGGTTGATAGCGTACAACTACTACCCGTTATAGGACGATTGATTGATGGACTTGTATTTAATAAAGCACCACCAAATGTAACAACGCTAGGACCATTACATGTTCCTAAAGCAGTCATTGTTGTTGCAACTCCCGAAGTAGCCCCAACACATACTTCAACATTTGTAGTAGTAGGAGGAGCTGGTTGCACCGTAAATATAGTTGGACTATCTCCAAAAGCGTCTGCATTGCTCACTCTAATTTTTCCTGTATTTGCTAGAGCTGGCACTGTAGCTGTAATTTGTGTACCTGCACCATTCACTGAAAAAACAGTAGCAGGAACGCCACCAAAGGAAACTCCAGTAACCCCAGTAAAATTAGTACCCGTGATAACCACTACAGTTCCTACAGTTCCACAAGAATTGTTATTTGGTGTAAAACTTGTTATTGTTGGTACCGTCACACAAGAAATGGTGGCTGTCCAACCCGAATAAACAACAGAACTATCTGTAGTAAAAGTAAAAGATAATGAGCCATTGGATGCATTAGATATTATTGTACCAGGAGAAGTTGTACCTCTATAGGAACCTGCAGGACAAGTACCTACAATTCCTGCTGGACGTCCAGATGACATCAATTGTCTTGTGTTACCGGCAGAATCATCACCACTATAAATCAGTAATCCATCCCAAGATTCTTCAACATTGAAAGAACTGAAAACTATTTTTAATTTTTTTCCTGCCGTAGCAGGTCTAAAGGTATAAGTATGGTTTTCACCGTTTGAATAATTTGATGAAGCACCACCGCTATCTGAAAAGTTAAAATTACAACCCACATGATGTGCTAAAGCTGGACCAGAAGCAGGAACTGGTTCAACATCAGAAATTCTTACGGTAACGGGTGCTGTAACATTCGTGGTTATAAAAGTAGCATAATGCACCGACCATGTACTGATTTGTCCACCACAATTAGATCTTACCCAAACATAATACCTCGTATTAGGAGATAGCGTGCTTAAAGTAACGGTGTTTGATGGTGCATTACCTGTAGGGGTATCTGTATAAGCTGGAGGCGTTGGTGAAGTACTCACATAATAAAAATAGCCACTAGACGGAATCCCTGTAATAGGCACATTCCAATTGAGTGTAGCACTAAAATCATCAATTACATTGGCATAGGTAGTTGATGAAACTGCTGGTGCAATTGGTGAAAAATTATCAAATGTTGGTGGTAAACACGTTTCTTCTTCAATTCTAATATTATCAATATTTAGTGCTCCTCCTGCGAGATTCGTTAAATCTGATAGGTTGAAATTTAAATAGTACACACCATTTGTGGGTGCCGTAAAGTTTACAATATTGGTTTGTATGTTTGACAAACTAGCATGATAGGCTAAAGGTGTGGTTATATTTCCTTGAGTTGGCGCAAAATTGGTAGTACCATATAACACTTCCAAATCAGCCTGTCCTACCAAATTGGTAGAATAATTATAACTAACTCTATACAGTTGACCACCAGTTAAGTTTACACCTTTGGTAAAGAAACTTGTATAAGGTGAATTGCCAAACAAGTTACCATTTATAAAATTAGATTGCCAAGCAGGATCATCTGCACTTGTACACGAAGGCAATGCACCTCCAATTAAACCATTAAAATCTTCAAAGTAAGGCACATTTACAGCGTTACAAATTGGAACCACCGCTATTGGACCTGCCCAGCCGCTTTTGTCACTACCACAAATGGAACGAACCCAAAAATAATAAGTAGTACCTCCTGTTAAACCTGTAGCACTGTATGTTGGTGTTGTACTGCCTGTTAAAGTACCCGATGAACCAAATACGGGTGCTGGTGAGGCAGAAGTAGCTTGATAAACTTCATAATCAGTAGCAGAACCTGGACCAACCCACGTTAAATCAGCTTGTGTGAAAGTACCAGTACCTGCAAAGGTATTTGGAATACTACATTGCACCGCTTCTACTTTTATTTTGTAACCAATTTGTCCAGAATTTGCAGCTGAATTATTTGTTCTAAATTGAAATGACAAACCACCATTACCAGCACTAGAAGTTACTGAAAAAGGAACAAATGGCACAGCACTATATCGTGCTATAAATGAACTAAAGGTAGTAGAATTAAATACATCTAAATAGGTACTAGTATTATTGGCTAAATTAAACTCTTCAACAGTAATTTTTAATTTAGAGGCTGGATTAAGAGGTACCATCGAAATATCAGCATTTTGAAGTATCGTATAAGTATCATTTGCACCATTATCATAGAATGTATAAGTAATACCATCTTTAATTGTAAATGGACAACCACCAACAGCTGTATTTGTTTCAGGAAGTATAATAGTGTTTTCGTCCACTACTGAAGAAGTCCAAGTGAAATCATCTAAATATATAGTTCCATTTATTGTAGGTGTAGGTAATAAAACTCTAGTATCACTAACTCTAAATCGATACCCAACTGGTGAATTTGGAAAAGTACCAGATACTGAAACAGGAAGCCAAGCTGTAGTTGTAGCAGCAGCAGGTAGCGTTGGCACAACTCCTGTTAAAGTTAAAGTTCCATAAGTCCCAATAATAGAATTAGCACCTGCAACTATTGTATGCCATGTTGCACCATTATCATCAGAAACCTCAAAGAGATAATCTACAACAAAACCATTTTTTTTAATATAGAAAGAAAAACTTGCTGGCGTGGCAATATTAGGTGAGGTGAGTGAAGGATTAATAGTTTTATCAGTATTTAACAAACAAGACAATCCAGACCTAGCTGTAGAAGCAGTATTCCCTCTAAGAAAAGAAGTTCCTGCATTAAATATCCAACCATTAGGACCTGCTTCCATAGCTGCTCTAAATGCAGTTGCCGGAGTTGTAATTGGCGGAATACTTTCAACACCTTGGTATGGCCCAATACATGTTTGTGCTGTACTACTTTGCAATGTTGTAAGTAATAACAACGCAACAAAAGCAACTTTCAGAGCAAGATGTTGGCTAATTTTTAAAAATCCGTTACTCGAGGCAAGAAGTAATGTTTTTTTCATATTATTTTTTTTAAAATCTATTATTTTTTAGTAGCAATAAAGCTAAACTATTGGTTTCATCTCAAATCGAAAGCTTTTTAGAAAAGTTTTCGATGAATAGTACAACAAAGACGATTAAAACAAAAAAAACTAAATTATTTTTTTCAAATCGAATGTCTTTTAACAAATTAGAACTGATAACAATTGTATTCTTAACATCAAATTTACAATAAAATTGTAAAAACGCATGCTAAAATAGCAAAATACCAACAAGTTGTTGCAATTGTTAATAAATTATCAAGGAAACTTTAGATTTTATTTACAAAAAATCCCTGAAAAATGTTGGTTTATTTTTTTTACTAACGAATTACTTTTTTAGAAATCTTCATTCCATTTGAGTCTGTCATTTGCAATAGCAATACCTGATTGGTTTGACCGCCGTCAATAGTTATTGTATTTGCGTTAATATCGTTGTATTCTTGAAGTAATCTTCCTCTTACATCAAATACCTTGATAGATTTTAGAATTACTTGTCCAGAGGAAACCACAAAGTTATTCGAATCGTTTTTATAAATTACTACGTCATTTAAAGTAAATGTTGTGGTATTTAGCGTACCTGATGGTGTGTATCGGATTACAAAACGATTGTCAAAGGTACCACTATCGGTTGCAAATTGATAATTCGACTCTTTCAGATTATGAACAATAGTAAGCGCTCTGTCTTCTAAATAAATGTCTTGATTTTCAAAAAGTCCATCAAACATTGACAGTTTAATTTGGAAATTTCCACCAACTGTTGCTTTATACCCCAAAGGAATGGTTTGATTACTATCAAAAGGCAAAGCACGACCTTGAATGGATAATTTTTTATCTTCTTGAATGGCATAGATTATTATAGGATTGCCAATATCAATTAAATCGCCATCAAAACCTCTATCAATTCCATCAGTAGCAGTTTCTATATAAGCAATCAACATTTCTTTAAAAGCACCAGTTTCATTAAAAATATCCAACCAAAAACGATGACTTTCTAGTGCTGCAATATTAGTTGGAGTGGCATCAGCATCCATTCTAAAAAACTGATTGTTATTACCTATCAAACGCATGTTGTTATTAAAAACAGCATTACCATCGGTTAAACCTTTAATAAAAAAGGCTTGTCCTGATGCAATTTTTCCGTTTGGCACACTGTTGTTCACGCCATTATTTGGTGAATCGGTTCCTGTTCCTACTCCACCCGAATAATTGTACATAGCATAATCGTTAGAAGTATAAGAAAATCCCGAGAAAGGTGTATTGTGTGTCCACAAATAAAGTGTTCCATCAATTACAGGTACGTTTGCAAGATTAGACAAAAACAAATTGGCACTGATAGCACTTGGATACGGATTTCCGATAAGATTAAAAGGTGTTCCTGTGCCTACAATTGGTATTGAAACATCGCCCGTAATTGGAGTTCCATTAAATGTGCCCGTGAAAGTATTGGCAGTAACGGTGTTAAACGGAACTACATCGGGTGCTCTGATGATGTATCCTTTTCCAGGAACCATCGGTACTGATGTTGGAGCAGCCAACCACGTTAGTCCAATAGGGTCATATTCATAGAATCGAGTAGAATTTGGAGAAAAACCAGCTAAGGTTTGAGGAATAACCGGAGAGGACCAATAGGTATAATCAAATTTTTTCATTGGTGTTGTTGTTCTCCTATAGGCAATAGCTCCCGAATTTGAAAACATATTGTTTTGGTTATCTAAAGTGTTCACTTGAACCAAACTAGCATTGTTTTGAAACGTTAATGTTCCTCCTGTTACTTTAACATCATTTTCTACATTTAATGTATAACCAGGATTGAATACTATATTCCCCGCCACTACTTCAACAGAACAAGCATTTATATCAATATTGGCATTATAATTTGCCGCAAAAATCACTTTTTTTGACGAATCAGGCTGGCCATTGCTCCATACACCGTTCCAGATGGTAACAGGCCTACTGATGACAACAGGATTCGTATAGGCTACAGGACAAGAGCCATTTTGTAGAACAGCTCTAAAATACCTATCGCCATAAAAACTTCCAATTGCAGCAGAAGTTAAAATATCCGTTGTATTGGCAATTGGTGTAAGTCCCGTTGTAAAAGCGGCATCATCTGCATATTGCCAATTTACAATAGAATTGGTATAACCAGTAAGTTGAATGTCTAAAGGATTCCAATTGGCACAAATAATTTGGTCGCTAGACAATGTTCCCAAGGTAGGAGTTGGCGTTACTGTAATTGAAGCCATACCTGAGGTAAAACACCCATTAGAACCTATTGCAGTACCTGTATAAGTTACATCGGCAGTAGGTTTACTATATATAGTAGCTGCAGGAGTTCCTGCTACATACACATTGGTAGCAAGAGCATCAAAATATAAATCTGTTGGTGGTGTCCAAGTTACTTCGACAGCAAGATTTCCGGTCAAAACAAAATTATCAATAGCCCAACCATAATCCCAAGTAGCATCATAATAGAAACGGAATTTTACCGCAGGGTTTCCTACAACACTTGAAGCATCAACTATGGCATTTACAAAAGAAGAAGCACCACCCACTGAAGCAGTATAACTGGCTATGGTAGTCCAAGTTGAGCCATCTGTAGTAACTTCAATTCTGGCTCTATTACCTGCAATAAATCTTAGGTAATGCCAAAAACTTATGGAAGCACTAGTATAACCAACAAGGTTGAGTGTTGGAGTTTCTAGGTAAGTGACGGTTCTATTACTACTTGGCGGTCCTTGCGCATCTGAGTTTGTTAAAAAGAATCTTGAATTATCGTTACTATTAAAAGTAGTATTCCAATAAGGACTAGTGTTTACATAAGGACTATTTCTTTGCGTCCAATCGGCATTAGCCACTATACCTCCAGTAGATGAATTATAAATATTCCAAGTGGTAGTTGCTGCATTAAAATTATCTTGAAAAATAACAGCAGGAGTTGCAGAGGACAGAGCTGCACTTAACAATTGAACTTGTCCTTGACAAATTGTGGAGTTTAAGGGTACAATTCCAACACTAGGTGGCTGAGGTTTTACTGTAATGTTTAAATTTAACGTTGCAATACACAAGCTACCCGATGTTTGAGAAGCCGTAAGCACATAATTTGTAGTGGCAGTAGGATTAAAAGTGTAGCCAGAAATTTCGTTACCCGAAATTGCAGTTGAAGGTGTCCAAACCAATGTATTATATGCTCCATAACCCGTTAGCGTGATAGTTGGCGTTGTCTCTCCATAACACATTGTAACAGATGTTTGGCTTAATGAAATTGATGGTGATGGAGTTATGGTTGCGGTTACAGGAGTTAACAATGAACGACAAATATTAGAAAATTTCCAATTATAGGCATACATATAAAATGTATTGTCAAAATTATTTCCAGTTATGGTAGCAATAGAAGAATTATAGGGATAAACACCACTATCAACATTAATAACCAAACCAGCAGCAGGAATTACATCAAGAGAGAATATATAACTTCCCACGGGTAAATTCAATCCTAATGGAATAGTTTGTGCTGTATTACCACCCGCAACACTTGTGACGTAATTATAGGTTCCTAATAAGGAATTGGAAGCATTCTTAATTGTTATTGTTCCGTTCTGACCTGACGCAATAGGATATATATCAACAGACTGCAAATCTGTAACCGATGAAACTGCAAAATTAATATATGTTGCAGTGGTGTCAGAACCTAAAGCTCCGCCTTGTAATGTTGGAGAACTTGGTCCAAGTGTAATTAAACCACCTGAAGCTTTAGATTGCGCATAATAAGTAGTACTTGCAACAAGCGTTGGCGTTGTAAAAGTATCACCCGTTGCCAATAAATTTGTTCCTCCTGCATCGGAATACCATTCAATTATAGCTCCTGGAGCTGGTGTTGCTTGTAATGTCGTTATCCCACCACCACAAAGTGTACCGCCAATAACGGGTATTGAAGCAGGGATGGCACAATCAGTACTAAAGTTTTGAGAAAAACTCCAAATACTTTGATCGGTTGGCGAACAATTTCCTCTCACCCAAACATAATATAATGTGGCTGGTAATAATCCAGTAATAGAAGCAGTGGTAACCCCTGAACCGACTGAGCCTGTAGGTGTAACAGAAGATCCTGGCAAGTTACTCGAAGTACTAACATAATATTGATACCCATTTGAAGGAGGTGGCACGGATTCATCCCAACTAATTGTAGCAGAATTGATTCCAACCGACGTTACAATAACATTAGAAGGCTCAAAACAAGTTGGAGAAATTATTATACTAATATCATCGATTATTAATTTACTTTGTCCAGCAAAACTGTACCCTTGAAATCCTATAGTATAATCCCCATCAATAACCGCATTAAAATCAACAATTGCTGTTTGATAAACCGTATTTATACTGTTGGGTAAATTAAGCAGTGTTAAATTCATTTGCGCTACAGTTGGTCCTGTTCCTAAACGAACCCTCAAATTTTCTGCAAACAAACCTGCACTTTCGGTAGTGTATTTAAAACGCAATCTATAAGTTATCCCTGCATTCAATTGTAATGCTGGTGTAAAAAACCAATCGTCTGAATCGGTTGCTGTGTTAGTATTTAAATGAATAGCATTGGGAGTTGTTGAAGATTGGCTATTTTTTACCTGCCAAATAGTTCCATCACTATTGGTATCTGTAATTGTAAAACATTGTGGCGTTGTATTAATTGGCGTCGTATCAAAAGATTGAAAATAGGGAATTGGAAATGAACCACATAATGTAGTTACATTTTGTGTGGCAGAATAGAAGTAACAAGCACCTCCAACTGCTCTTACTCTAAAATAATATTTTGTAACTGCGTCCAATCCTGTTATAGCAATACTTGTTGCACCAGCCGTTGACAAACCATTATATCCTGGTACAATAGCCGAAAAAGTTGGCGTTGTAGATACATCAATTCTATAATTCGTAGCGTTTACAACTGGATTCCAAGATGCTGTAAATGAATTTCCCTCAACAGTAGAAGCGATTAATCCCGTTGGTGCAGCGGCACATGTGGTATTGGAAGCGGTAACCATTCCCGTCAATCGATAATAAGGTCCACCAAGACAATCTGCATTATAGGGAATTACCCAATAATAATAAGTGGTATTTGGTAATAAGCCTGTTTGCAAAAAAGTAGTAGTATTTGTATTACTCACAACGGTATAATTACCCGAAATTACATTTCCAAGGTTCCAATAAGTTCTGTTAGGAATATCTGTAGCGGTTGGTGCTACATTAACAGTACTTCGTATTACTAAATAATTTGTTGGAGCTGGAGAAGCAGGTGCAAAACTATTTCCTACAAAACTTGTGGCTGTAACATTCGTTGATCCTACTACAAAACTAGAAGCACTTGCAGTTGGTGTAGCACAAGGTAAAGAAGGTGTATAAGTATATGTTAAACCATCATTTGGATATTCAGTCACACTAGTTCTTACAGTACTTGAATTTGCAGTTCCTTCAACCGTTTTTCCAAACCATGATGCATTTACATTCACACCCGTTTGCAGTCTGTTTTTAACATTTCCTTGAAGAAAAACACTTGATTCACCTCTAATTCCTACCTGAGTATTAATGGCAGTAACACCAGTTGGGGTGCAAGAGCCATAAACAATTTTAATAACATTTGTGCTTTCAGAGAGGCGAATTTGAAAGTTAAAATTTCCTGAGGCAACTTTTCTTTCAGTATTTGTCCATTGTACTACAAAAACCCTGTTTGGTGCAGACCCAATTGTGTTATATGTAACATCATCAGTTGAAGAAATTAAATCCATTCCTAAAGCACTTATGGTTCCTCCATTTGTAAATGGTGTAGCTAGACTCAAAGGAAGGTAGGTGTTAGATTGTGACCCGAAGGATATAAACCCATTTGGGCTAATGTAACATTGGGTTTGCACAATACCGTCGAAAACAAAGTTAAAACCAATTGTTGCTAAATGGGCAGCACCCACCACATTATTATCCCAAGGTGCTGCATAAGCAACATTTGCGCCAGCAGAAGGTAGAACTGTATAGGAAGCATTGGTTTCTGCAAAGGTATAAGTAGTAACTTGACAATAGTTTGAACTACTTATTAATAATGTAAGAAATATAAAAAATATATTATTTTTGAACATAAAATACAAGATGTTTTATTTAATTTTGACAACTGTTACAGGAGAAATTCAAGTAAAATTATTGTACTAAAAATACCTCAAAGAAAAGCTGTAACAGTGTAAAAATAAATTATTTGACATTAATTAACTAATCTAATAGCATTTTGTTAAAAATATATAGCTAATAGTTTAAAAATCATCAAAAAACACAAACTTTTCTTAAATAAAATTAGTTTATCTTTACTATTATTAACAAAAAAATCGTTTATTCAACACTAAATACACAAAACATAATGGATAAAAATTTGATTTTAAACCGCTTAGAAATAAATCACAAAACTGCAAGAATTGCTTATCAAATTTATGAAACTTTTGATGAAAATGATGAAATAATCTTAGCAGGAATTCACTCAAACGGATTTATTTTAGCCCAAATGATAAGCAGCTATTTATCAAAAATAATGAATTGTAAAATTACACTATGCGAAGTATTTATTGATAAGAAAAACCCTTTAAATACCATTAAAACATCTTTAGAAAAAACAGAATATGCTAATAAAAATATTGTGCTAATTGATGATGTTTTAAATAGTGGCTCAACATTAATTTATGGTGTGAAACATTTTTTAGAAGTTCCGTTGAAAAAATTCAAAACTGCTGTTTTAGTTGACCGAAATCATAAAAAATATCCTGTAAAAGTTGACTTTAAAGGTATATCATTATCAACTTCATCAAAAGAACATGTTCAGGTGATTTTTGAAGAAGACAATTGTTATGCTTATTTAGAATAAAACTCTAAGATTTCATTACAAATTTCAGTTACATTTTTACCATCAACCTTAACTTTATAATTTGCCTTTTGATAGTAAAAACTTCTTTCAAACAGATGTTTTCCAATAAATTCTTTTAATTCAATTGGATTTAAATCTTTGACAAAAGGTCTTTGTTGTCTTTCTTCAACCAAACGATCGTAAATCATTTGTAAAGAAGCTTCTAAATATACCGATATTATATTTTCATCCTCCAATAATAAATGATTATTGTAATAACAAGGAGTTCCTCCACCAACACTCAGCACAAAGTTATCCTTGTTTTTTAATAACTCCTGAAAAAGTTGATGTTCAATTTTCCTAAAATAAAGTTCCCCTTTTTTATAAAATAGTTGATTGATAGTCTCTTTTTCTTGTTTTTCTATTAAATTATCTAAATCAAAGTGAACTAAATTCATTTTTTTTGCTAATGATTTTCCAGTTGTTGTTTTACCAACACCCATATACCCTAGTAGCACAATTTTATTATTCATGATAATTACTTATAAATTAAGTTCTTAAGACTGCATATTTAAAAAAGGTAAATTTATAATAAAATTGCTTTGAAATATAAAGAATAACGCCTTATATTTGCACCCGCATTCAAAAAAGAAAAAAAGACTCGATAGCTCAGTTGGTAGAGCACATCACTTTTAATGATGGGGTCCTGGGTTCGAGCCCCAGTCGGGTCACAATTTTTTTCTTTTTATATGCTTTTGACTCGATAGCTCAGTTGGTAGAGCACATCACTTTTAATGATGGGGTCCTGGGTTCGAGCCCCAGTCGGGTCACAAAAAGTTGTTCGTTATACGGATGACTTTTTTTGTTTTGGGCCACGTGGAGAAACTGGTAGACTTGCCATCTTGAGGGGGTGGTGTTCGAAAGGACGTGTGGGTTCGAATCCCATCGTGGTCACTCTTTTTTTAAAGACAAACATTTTGTTTGTCTTTTTTTTTTGTTACTTTTTGCTTTACTAAATATATTTTTAGTACTTTTGTTTAACTTTTAAATAAAAAAGATGAACAACATTAAGAGTGTATTTAGCATCAAAGACTTAGAAAACCTTTCAGGAATAAAAGCACATACCATTCGGATTTGGGAAAAAAGATACAACATCCTCGAACCAATGCGAACAGATACTAATATCCGTTTGTATGATGTTGCCAATCTTCAAAAATTGTTAAATATAACACTCCTACACGACCATGGGTATAAAATTTCTAAAATATCACGATTTCCTAAAGAGCAAATTCCTCAAATAGTAAACGAAATTATAACCAAAAAAAGTGCTAAGAGTCATGCCATTAGTGCTTTTAAAATGGCGATGATGAATTTTGATCAGACACTATTTTTTTCAACGTATAATGATTTACTTAATGAAAAAACCTTTAGAGAAATCTTTTTTGAAGTTTTTATTCCTTTGATTGAAGAAATTGGAATCTTGTGGCAAAATAACACTATTAGTCCGGCTCACGAACACTTTATTAGTTATTTAATCAAACAAAAAGTATTGATTAATACCGAAAAGCTTCAGATGCAAGAACCAATAAAAAATGATACTGTGTTCATTTTATACCTTCCCTTAAATGAAATTCATGAATTAGGCTTGATGTATCTAAATTATGAAATACTATTACAGGGTTACAAAACAATATTTTTAGGTGAAAGTGTTCCTATTGAATGTATTAAAGAGATGAATGTTCATTTTGATAACATTACATTCATTTGTTACATGACCGTAGAACCATCGCCAAGTGATATAAACAATTATGTGATACAATTGAAAGATGAGTTTAAAAACTTTGAGCATAAATTTTGGTTCATCGGTAGAATGATAGAAAATATAGATCCAAAATTACTAGATAATCAATATCAATCGTTTCACTCAATTTTAGAGTTAACCCATAATTTATAATTTCTCTTTTGAGAAAAAATTAAATGAAAAAGAAAATAAACATAATTGGTTCTGGTTTTTCCTCTTTAGCTGCTGCTTGTTATTTAGCCAAAGAAGGAAACGAGGTAACTGTATTTGAGAAAAATAACACTATTGGAGGTAGAGCACGACAACTAAAAAAAGAAGGGTTTACTTTTGATATTGGTCCAACTTGGTATTGGATGCCCGATGTTTTTGAACGTTTTTTTGCTGATTTCGATAAAAAACCATCGGATTATTATGAACTGATAAAATTAGCACCTGCATACCAAGTCTATTTTGGAATAAATAATTTTATAACTATAGCTGATAATTTATCTGAAATTGTTAAAACTTTTGAAAATATCGAAAAAGGAAGTGGTAAAAAATTAACTTCATTTATCAAAGAAGCACAAGACAATTATAACATTGCAATTAAAGATTTGGTTTATCGACCAGGCGTTTCACCATTGGAGTTAGTAACTTTAGAAACCGCAAAAAAAGTAAATCAATTTTTTGGAAACATTTCTAATGATATTCGCAAAAAGTTTAAAAACAAAAAATTAGTGCAAATTTTAGAATTTCCGGTGTTATTTCTTGGAGCAAAACCTTCGGACACACCTTCTTTCTATAGTTTTATGAATTTTGCCGATTTTGGTTTGGGAACTTGGCATCCGAAAAACGGAATGTACAGTGTGATTTTAGCTATGGAACAATTGGCTCTTGAGCTTGGTGTAAAAATAACAACCAATGCCAATGTTACAAAAATAAATGTTCAAAATAATAAAGCTGTCTCTATTACAGTAAATGAAATTGAAGAAAAAGCAGACGTTATTTTAAGTGGTGCCGATTATCATCATAGTGAAACATTGTTAGACGAAAACTACCGTGTTTATTCTGAAAAATATTGGAACAAAAAAATATTTGCTCCCTCTTCGCTCCTATTTTATGTAGGTTTTAATAAAAAAATATACAATGTTGAACACCATTCCTTGTTTTTTGATGTTGATTTTGATGTTCATGCATCCGATATTTACGACAATCCAAAATGGCCTGAAGAACCATTGTTTTATGCCAGTTTTCCATCTAAAACAGACCAAAATGCTGCACCAAAAGATTGTGAAGCTGGAATCTTTTTAATTCCGCTAGCTCCAGGTTTAGAGGATACTCCAGAATTAAGAGAAAAATATTTTAACAAAATTATATCCCGTTTTGAAAACATAACGCAACAAGCTGTTCAAAAAAATATTATATGTAAAGAATCTTTTTGTGTTAATGACTTTATTAAAGAATATAATTCTTATAAAGGAAACGCCTACGGATTGGCAAATACCTTGCTTCAAACTGCTTTTTTAAGACCAAAGTTGAAAAGTAAAAAAGTGAATAATTTATATTTTACGGGACAATTAACAGTTCCTGGACCAGGAGTTCCACCATCTTTAATTTCAGGAAAATTGGTTTCTGAATTGATTACTAAAAATTAAAAACTACCGCTATGAAATCTATTTTTGACACCGTATCATTCGACTGTAGTAGGCATGTTACTAAATCATACAGTACCTCTTTTTCGGCAGCTGTAAAAATGTTGTCTCCAAAAATCAGACAAGACATTTATAATATTTATGGTTTTGTTCGTTTCGCAGATGAAATTGTTGACTCTTTTCACGAGTATAATAAAGAGGAACTTTTTTTGCTTTTTGAAAAAGATTTGTCTGAAGCTTTAAAAAATAAAATAAGTTTAAATCCTATTTTAAATTCTTTTCAACACACGGTACATAAATATAAAATTCCACACACCATGATTGCGGCATTTATGAAAAGTATGAAACTTGATTTACACAAGTCAACCTATAACTCGTTTGAAGAATATAATGAGTACATTTATGGTTCCGCTGATGTGGTGGGTTTGATGTGTTTAAAAGTATTTGTAGATGGTGATAAACAAAAGTTTGAAGAATTAGAACATTCCGCTATGCGATTGGGTTCTGCTTTTCAAAAAGTTAATTTTTTAAGAGATTTAAAAGCTGATTTTGAAGATTTAAACCGAACTTATTTCCCAAATACAGATCTAACTCGATTGGACGAAGCGTCAAAAAACGAAATCATTCGTGAAATTGAGGCAGATTTTGAAGCAGGTTTTAAAGGAATTGTTAAATTACCACTTGAAGCAAAATTTGGAGTTTATACTGCTTATATTTACTACAAAAAACTATTGTCCAAATTGAAAAAAACACCTTCTTTGGAAATAAAAAATACTCGAATTCGTGTTTCTGATTACCAAAAATTTGGTTTATTGGCACGTTGTTATTTTAATTATCATTTAAATTTAATTTAAACTATTATGTGGATACATATTCTTGTTTTTGTTCTTACTTTTTGTATTATGGAATTTATGGCATGGTTTACTCATAAATATGTGATGCATGGCTTTTTGTGGTATCTCCATGCCGACCATCACAAAAAAGACCATGATTCTTGGTTTGAACGCAACGATGCTTTTTTTATTTTTTATGCAGTAGTCAGCATTGGTTGTTTCTTATTGTGGCAAAGAGAAATACTTGAAATCGGTTTGTCTATCGGATTAGGAATATTTGCTTATGGAGTTGCTTATTTTATTGTTCATGATATTTTTATTCATCAACGCTTTAAATTGTTTCGAAATGCGAACAATATTTATGCAAAAGGTGTGAGAAGAGCACACAAGATGCACCACAAACACCTCGGTAAAACTGATGGCGAATGTTTTGGGATGTTATTTGTCCCATTTAAATACTTCAAGAAATAAAAAAATCCTGATAAATTCAGGACTTTTTCAATTCTAATAACTAACCTTCTTTTTTATTTCATCAACCCTTCTAATGGTTTTAATTGCTCCATATCAATACCCGAATTCTTTATAATGGATAAAATTGACATCACATTATTTGGATTCATATCATCACCAAGAATTCTAACTATGGCAAAACCTGTGTCTTTTCCTTTGGCATAAATTACAAATTCATCAATTTTATCTTCATCACCAACAAAACTTATAGAAGCGGCATTAGTTCCCGAACCAACTTTCATCAGTTCTTGATACTCTTTCCCTTTTAGAATTTGTTTTACTTTAGCCGATTCAATTTCAAATTGTTTGGTTTTCGTTTTTGCACTGTCCATTTTGAATAGTAAGATATTCATTTTTTCAAATGATTCCAAAGCATCTTTTTCTTCTGAAGTTAATTTGGCTTTGTCAATATTGATAATATTTGACGATACATCTAACGAAACAAAATCTTTATTTTCTAAATTGTCAACAAAATAACGCTGCAAACTTGGCTCCGAATGGCAACTAAACAGCATCATTACAATGGTGAACCCTATCAAATATACTAATTTCATGATGTTTTATTTTTTGCCTTTAGATGCTTTTTTCAAATCATCGCCTCCAGGTAAATTCATCTTATCAGTCAATACTGAAATATCGTTTAAATCAAATTCGCCAGTTAATGATAATAGTACTGTTTGCTCTTTTGGTGCACCTTCCACAAACATGAACAACTCTTTAACCAAAGTGTCTTTACTGCCCGAACGCACATAGATTTTCACGCTTTTTCCGCCTTGATTAACGCGCATTAATTCTTCTAAATTAGCAGATTTCAAATACTTATCGGCAACCGATTTCATTTCGCCTGCTTTGCCACTATTGTTTGTTACAAATACTTTTAAATTGTCTAACTTCTTAATTAAGTTAACATACTGTTGAGTTTCTTTGTCGTCAACCTTCATTTTGCTCATCAACTGAAACATCTTTTGATTTACAATTACTGCAGTAACATTATCTTGGTCTTCAAACTTATCAAAGAGCGACTGTTGCCCAAAGAATACATTGGTTACGAATAATAACACTAGGGTTAATATTGCTTTTTTCATCGATTTATAATTTATTTTTTTCATGATTTCTTTTTATTTAAAAACTTTATTTTTTGATTGTTCAAACTCATTAATATAACTCATACTTTCAATTCCGGTATTTACATTTGTAGAAATTAAATCCAATGCTTTTTGGGTTTCTTTGAAAGCCATTTCCGGATTGTCAAAGGTTCCTAAATCTTCGTTGGAAGATGCAAAAGAAGTATTGTACACATAAAAACCAACTCCAAACATTACAACAACAGAAGCGGCAACGGATAACCACGCTACATAATTTCGTTTTTTAGCTTTTAATGGCACCTTGGCTGTAAACTGCTCTTGTTTTGCTTGAGAGAAAAACCCAAAAACTGACTTGTATTGTTCCAAATGCTGCGCAACATTGGAAGAAGCAAAATAATTTTTCAATTCTTTTTCTTCGGCAATACTAGTTTCGCCTTCAAAGTATTTTTCTAGTAGTATTTCTATTCTATCCAATTCCATAGTTGTGTGTTTTTGTCATTTTTTCTCTAATCGTTTTTCGGGCTCTTGATAGCGCAACTCTTATTGCTGTTTCATTCATCTCCAAAACAGTGCCAATTTCTTCAAACTCCATTTCTTCAATGTCTCGCATTTGAACAATTAACTTTTGTTGTTCGGGCAGCTCATGCATTATCTTTTCTACCCAACGCCAAGTATCACTATCTTCCACTTTTTGTTGTAAACTAGCTTCTCTGTCTGTATAATTATTATGCACAATCTTTAGATTACTAGCGCGTTTTGATTTCAATTGGTCTAAACAATAATTCTTGGTCATGGTCATCGCCATCGCTTCTACACTATTATACTCATCTAAAGCTTCATTCTTATTCCAAAGTTTTACTAACACTTCTTGAGTAGCATCTTCGGCTTCTTCGGTGCTAACGAGCAATCGCTTAGCCATCCGAAAGAGTTTGTCCTTAAAAGGAGAAACGATTTGCATAAACTCATTTTGGTTCATTGGTTTAACTTTGGTTCTATAATCAAGACGATACAGTTATTATTTTGTTACAAATAATATGTTTTTAATCTAAACTTAGTAAATTTACGTTTATTAAAAGAAAAACTGCTATGAAAAAAAGTCTTTTGTACCTCTTATTTACATTTCTATTTATCTCAATCGTTAGTTGTGAAGACATTGATGATAACCCTGTTCCTTCCAAACTAGCCATCAACGATTTCGTTTGGCAAGGCATGAATTACTATTATTTGTGGCAAGGCGAAAGTCCTGATTTGGCAGACAATCGCTTTAGTTCGCAAGGCGAATACAATTCGTTTTTAGATTCGTTTGAAACTCCAACAAACTTGTTCAATCATCTTAGAATTGACAATGCTATTGATAGATTTAGCGTTATCTATAGCGATTACTCCTTACTTGAAGGCGTATTATCTGGAAACACTAAAAACAATGGCATGGATTATGGGTTAAAATATACAGATGCTTCAAATACTTCTGTTGTTGGCTGGGTGCGCTACATTATTCCAAATTCGGATGCGGCGACTAAGAACATTCATCGTGGCGACTTGTTTTATGCAATTGATGGGATTCCTATAACGGGCGACAACTTTCGAACGCTTTTGGCAAGTGATACCTATACCATCAATCTTGCCGATTATAATGGTGGTGCATATACGCCAAATGGCAATTCTGTTTCGTTAACCAAAACCAATCTGGCCGAAAACCCAATTCTTATAAACACTGTTATAACCCAAGGCACACACAATATTGGTTATTTGATGTATAACGGATTCTATGCTTCTTATGACGACCAACTTAACACGGTTTTTGGTGGTTTTCAATCGCAAAATGTTACTGATTTGGTACTCGATTTACGATACAATTCAGGTGGTTCTATTGCTACAGCAACCAAATTGGCGAGCATGATTACTGGTCAATTCACTAATCAAGTGTTTGCCAAGCAACAATGGAATGAAAAACAGCAAGCTTTTCGAGAAAGCCAAGATCCTAATTCTTTGCTGAATAAATTTGTTGGCGGATTAAACAGTTTGAATTTAAATAAAGTTTATATTCTTACTACAAAAGGCACAGCTTCGGCAAGCGAATTGGTCATCAATTGTTTAAAACCTTATATTAATGTAGTGCAAATTGGCGATGTAACCACGGGCAAAAATGTTGGGTCGGTTACATTGTATGATTCGCCTTCTTTTACAAAATCGAATGTCAATCCTTCTCACAAATATGCCATGCAACCCATTGTTTTAAAAACAATTAATAACAATGGTTTTGGCGATTATACTGCTGGCATTGCTGCAAATGCACCCTTTAATGTAATAGAAAACATTGGCAATCTTGGTGTTCTTGGCGACCCCAACGAACCACTACTAAACATTGCGATAAACGATATTACCGCCAGTGGAAGAATGAGAACACAATCGGCTGCTATTAGTACTCGCGATTTTAAAGATGCTAAATCAATCAATCCGTTGCGCACTGAAATGTATGTGGAAATGAAATGAAAATAAGTAGCGTATAAAAAAAATAGTAGTATATTTTTACTTAAAAAACTATTTCTTTTTCTTGCCGTTTTCCCAATACTTTGTCAAAGCATCCATGTCAATGTCAAAAGCGGGTTTTTGTTCGCGTAATCTGCCTATTGCAAAGGCTCTGTCTAAAATATATTCGATTAGGTAATCTTCATTAACTTGATAGGGTTTGTATTCTGCCTTTAAATTAATGTCGAATAATTTTGCAGTATTGTTGGACCAAAAAGCCTTCCATCCGCTTTTATATTCTTTAATTAATCCAAAAGTGGTTTGCCCAGTTTGTCGATGAATCAATTTAACCAATATCTGTCCTTGTTTTCGTGAAAGCTTTTTTAGTTGCTCTGTGAATTCATTCTCCATGTAATTTTCAACCAACTTCAGGTACTTTTTCTTCTCTCTGTCAGTTTTCAATCTGTCGATATATTTATTTAAATTAACCAATCGTTCCGAAGCTATTTTTGCATAAGGATAAACTTTATAAACTCTATTTTGAAGCAACACAAAATCTTTATTATTGATGTATTCGTATAAATTTTTGCTGATTAATACTTCGTCGAGCTGAATGGTGTCGGTAAAAGTTGTGTCAACTTCAATCTGTGGTGCTTCAGAATGAATCGAATCTTTCTTTGGTTGCCCAAAAGTAAAAGAGCAAAAGAACAACAATAATAAAAGCAACTTTTTAGTTAGCATGTAGAAATATTTAGTGTAAAAATAAATATTATATTAACAATTCTAATGCCAAATTTATATTTTAGCAAAAAAAAAATATGGCAACTAAATCGATACTTACCAAATCATCTACCACTTTCTTAGAAAAATACCTCAACAATGCATCGCCAACAGGCTATGAATCAGAAGGTCAAAAAATATGGATGGAATACCTAAAGCCTTATGTGGATGACTTTATCACCGACACTTATGGAACTGCGGTTGGAGTAATAAACCCTAAAGCAGCTTTTAAAGTTGTCATCGAAGGTCATAGCGATGAAATATCTTGGTATGTAAATTATATTACAGACGACGGTTTAATCTACGTGATTAGAAATGGTGGTTCGGATCATCAAATTGCACCGTCAAAAAGAGTCAATATTCATACTAAAAAAGGAATTGTAAAAGGCGTTTTTGGATGGCCAGCCATTCATACTAGAAATCGCGATAATGAGCAAAACGCATCGTTGCACAATATTTTTATCGATTGTGGTTGCTCTACAAAAGAAGAAGTGGAAACACTAGGCGTTCATGTAGGTTGTGTTATCACCTATCCGGATGAGTTTATGATTTTAAACAAAGATAAATTTGTTTGTCGTGCGATTGACAATAGAATGGGCGGATTTATGATTGCCGAAGTAGCTCGTTTGTTGAAAGAAAACAAAAAGAAACTTCCTTTTGGTTTGTATATTGTGAATTCGGTTCAAGAAGAAATTGGTCTTCGTGGTGCCGAAATGATTACACAAACCATTAAGCCAAATGTTGCTATTGTTACTGATGTTTGTCACGACACTACAACACCAATGATTGACAAGAAGATTGAAGGTGATTTGAAAATGGGTAAAGGTCCAGTTATTGCTTATGCGCCAGCCACACAAAACGTGTTAAGAGAATTAATCGTTTCAACGGCAGAAGAAAAGAAAATACCTTTTCAAAGACACGCAACTTCAAGAGTCACTGGAACCGACACGGATGCTTTTGCATATAGCAATGGTGGCGTGGCTTCAGCTTTAATATCGTTACCTTTGCGTTACATGCACACAACCGTGGAAATGGTGCACAAAGATGATGTTGAAAATGTGATAAAATTAATTTACGAAAGTTTGTTGAAAATTGAGAACAACCATAATTTCTCTTATTTTAAAAAATAATCAAAAAAGCATCACAATTGTGATGCTTTTTCTTTTAACCCTATTATAATGTATGAAAGAAAATAGGTCAACTAAACGTCTTTTAGATAAGCGATAGCGGCTGTAGCGTTTGATAACGTTGCATATTTTAATGCCGTATATCCTTTTTCATCTTTTGCGTTAACATGTGCACCATTGTCCACCAATAATTTTAGAATTTCAACTTTATTGTAACGAGCAGCTATCATTAATGGTGTTAATCCATTAGAGGTTTCGTTGACATTTGCGCCATATTCGATAAATTTTTTGACTGTCTCCACGTCGCCTTTCACAATTGCAAGACAAAGTGGTGTGTTTGAACTATACATTAACTCGGTACGAGTTTCTGAAGTTACTTGTTGCGACGCAAATGAAACATTTGCAAAAGCGACTAGCGCTAAACTTAAATGAATGATTGTTTTTACCATGATGATTAAATTTTTGATTAATAATTGTATATATAGAAAAGAGTAAAAACTCTTAGTTATTTTTGATTGGAATATAAAATTTTAGTAAAGTTTTATAAAAAGCACCACCGAAATGGTGCTTTTCACAACTAAAACCAAATTTTACAACGATAAAATTTAAAGTTTAATGTTCTCTTGTTTCAAAGAACATTTGTTTTGAAGTTCAATAACACCATTAGGGTTATTGTTTATAGCTTCAAAATCTAAAGGTTGATAAACATCCAAATCTTTTGCTTCTGTAACTTGAATGTCTTCTTGAATAATTTTTTGGATAGACGTAGAGTATAATCCCGACAATGTTACTTGGGTTTCTATATTACCTTCAATAATTAAATTGTCTTCTCTAATTTCTTGCTCCAAAGATTTGATAGCTTTTGGCAAAACCGTTGTTGGGTCAAAATAGAAATTCTTTTCGGTAGTGTTTTCGACAACTTTAATTCTTGTTTTAAGCGAAACTAATTCTAAAAACTGTTCGTTGTCTGATTGATTGATGAAACTTGTTTGTTCTGCGCTTGTTGCATGGTTTTGATTTAGAAATCCTAAAGAAACCATTCCGATTAAAATGATTGTTTTCATGATGATTGATTTTGAAGATTGATGATTAATTCTTCTACAAAGATATATAAAAAGGTATTTGGTTTTACATAGTACTATTTTATTAACTAAAATTTAACATTTGAACAATTTGATTAAGATTATCCAATATATCAATTAGACGAAGCACTTTTTGATTTGTAACACAAAAAGAAAGAAACTTTAATTTACACCATAAAAAAACCACGGCAGTGCCGTGGTTGTCATTATTTCATTATAAATAAGTCATTTAACTATTTAAATAATTCATTACATTCATTCTAATGCGTTCATGAATGCTTTCAATATTGGCTTTTTCAAACGGTTCGCCCAATATGTTTTCATACAATTCGATGTAGCGATCAGAAACATTTTCGATATACTCCTCGGTCATATCAGGAATTTGTTGTCCTTCCTTTCCTTGAAAACCATTAGCAATTAGCCATTGCCTAACAAATTCTTTAGATAATTGTTTTTGTTGTTCACCATTATTTTGGCGTGATTGATAGCCTTCAGCATAAAAATATCTTGAAGAATCAGGTGTATGAATTTCATCAATTAAAACAATTTTTCCCTCTTTTGTTTTTCCAAATTCATATTTTGTATCTACTAAAATCAAACCTCTATTATAAGCAATTTCTGTTCCACGTTGATATAAAGCTCTTGTATATTGTTCTAAAACAATATAATCTTCTTTAGAAACAATACCATTTTCTAAAATTGATTCTCTTGAAATGTCTTCATCATGTGAACCATTTTCGGCTTTGGTAGTTGGCGTAATAATCGGTTCGGGAAACTTATCGTTTTCTTTTAATCCTTCAGGCATAGCTACACCGCAAATCGTTCTTTTCCCCGCAGCATATTCTCTGGCTGCATGTCCAGAAAGATAACCTCTGATTACCATTTCTACTTTAAAAGGCGTACACAAATGTCCAATAGTAACATTTGGGTCAGGTGTTGCAATCAACCAGTTGGGTACAATATCTTCCGTCAATTGCATAAATTGAGTGGCAATTTGGTTTAAAATTTGTCCTTTGTATGGAATTCCTTTTGGCAAAACGACATCAAAAGCTGAAAGTCTATCAGTAGCAATCATGACCAATAACTCGTCATTGATGTTATAGACTTCGCGAACTTTGCCTCTATAAACTGATTTTTGGTTTGGGAAATCAAAATCTGTAGTAGTGATTGTATTCATTATATAATGTTGTGTTGTTGTTTTACAAAAGTACTTTGTTTACCATTGTTAAACAATATCAAAAATAAAAAAAGGAAAAATAAACTTTCTCCTTTTAATCATCATCAAAAATAAAATTGACTACTTAAATCTTATATTATAAGTTACTCCAACTCCAACAGATTGTAAATTAGTATTATTTTGAGCAATAGTGTTTTGATAAAATGCATAAATATTCCAATCTCTATTATGATAACCAAGATGTGGATTTAGATACATTCCTCCTTCATTATTATCAACATTTGATAAAAACCCATACCCTAAATCTGTACCGATAAATATGCCGCTTTTAGTAAAATAATATCGTGCAAAACCTGCAACAGGAATTATTCCAAAATCATCAAAATCGTTTTTAGCAAAATAATGTGTATAACCCGAAGCTAATCCAATTCCAAAATTAGGGTTAAATAAATATTGCCCTCTTAAATCTAAACCCAAATTAAATGTAGAAAAATTGCTAGCATCTCCAACTGGTATTCCGGCGGTTATACCCGCTTTAAGCCAAGAATTATTTGGAGTAATATCAATTTCGTTTTGTTGTGCAAAAATGAAGTTAATACTAACCAATCCGATAAATAAAAATAGCTTTTTCATAATGTTTGTTTTTATAAGTTTATGTTACAAATTTCAATAAAACCAATACATAAGTATTTACAAGATTTTTACAGAAATTTATAGAATTAAACCATTTACATATCTACTTTGCTGAAAATCAACAAAAAAACCAATTACAGAAGCAATTGGCTTTTTATTAAATGTATTTCAAAAACATCTATTTAATCATGATTCTCTATACTTTTATAAGCATCGATAACTTTTTTCACTAATCTGTGGCGAACAATGTCTTTATCATCCAAATAAATTATCCCAATGCCTTCAATATCTTTCAATACTAAAATGGCTTCTTTTAAACCAGATATTGTTCTTCTTGGTAAATCTACTTGACCAGGATCGCCAGTAATGATAAACTTAGCATTTTTACCCATACGTGTCAAAAACATTTTCATTTGATTGTGCGTAGTATTTTGAGCTTCGTCTAAAATTACAAAAGCATTATCCAACGTTCGACCACGCATGAAAGCTAATGGTGCTATTTGAATAATTCCTTTTAAGAGGTAATCTTCCAGCGTTTGCGGAGGCAACATATCGCGCAATGCATCATATAAAGGTTGCATATACGGATCGAGTTTTTCTTTCATATCACCCGGAAGAAAACCTAGATTTTCACCAGCTTCAACCGCAGGACGTGTTAGTATAATACGTTTTACTTGTTTTTCTTTTAAAGCTTTTACTGCTAGCGCAACACCAGTATAGGTTTTTCCTGTACCTGCTGGTCCAATTGCAAAAACCATATCGTTTTTTTCAACATATTCTACCAATTTTTGCTGATTTGGCGTTAATGCTTTAATTAGCTTTCCTCCTATTCCATGCACCAAAATCTTATCACTGTTTGGCATTCGTTGCTCTTCATTAGAATCACTTTGAATTACTCTGTCTATAACATTGGTATCTATATTATTGTAGCGCGTAAAATGAAGCATTAGTCGGTTGAACCGCTTTTCAAACTCGTCTAGCTCTTCTTTTTCACCAAAAGCCTTTAAAGTTGTACCTCGAGCTACAATCTTTAGTTTTGGATAATATTTTTTGATCGTTTCAAGATGTGTATCTTGAGCACCCCAAAATTCTTTTGGAGCGATGTCGTGTAATTCAATGATGCGTTCGTTCAAAAGCGTAAGTATTAAATTAATTTTTTTGCTAAAAATAAATTAGCTTTGCATTCAAATTTAATCAAATAAAAGATTAGGTTTTTCTATTTTTGGAATCAATTTCAATGAAGTTATAAACAATCAATGTCAATAATTACTTTAACAACAGATTACGGATTGAAGGACCACTTTGTTGGTGCTTTGAAAGGGAAAATTCTAACCGAGTTTCCCGAAGCACAAATTGTAGATATTTCACACGATATTGATTTGTTTAATATTTCTGAAACCAGCTACATTATCGGTGCAGCCTACTCTAGTTTTCCAAAAGGAACGGTGCATTTAATTGGTGTTGACATCGAAATTAGCAAAGAAACTACCCAACATATTGCCATGCAATGGAATGACCATTACTTTATTTGTGCTGACAATGGTATTTTGAGCATGTTGATTGAAAAAATAGTACCTCAAAAAATAGTTGCTATCAATATTCACGACCGTTTGCACACGGATGCGTCTGAATTGGACGTTTTTATAATGGTTGCTGTTCATCTGGCAAAAGGTGGATTATTAAACGTTATTGGAAAAGAAATAAAATCATTAAAGGAAGCTACTGATTTAAAACTTATTGTTTCTGAAAATCAATTGAAAGGTTTTGTGATATATATTGACCATTTTGGTAATGCTGTAACTAACATTACCAAAAAAATGTTTTTGGAACAAAGCAAAGGTCGAAATTATGAAGTGCGTTTTAAAAACAAAGTAATTAAAACCATTCTCGCTAAATATTCTGATATTGGGAAAAACAAACCCCGAAATTTAAAAGAGTTTGAAAGCGAAAAATTAGCGATATTTAATGATGCTGATTTCCTAGAAATCGCCCTTTATAAAAGTAATCCGAAAAATTCTGGCTCAGCTTCGTCTTTGCTAGGTTTAAGTTTTCGTGACACTGTAACTATTGATTTTTATTAACTCTATAATCTGAAAAGCTAAAAAATGTTCATACGCATAGTAAAAATGAGTTTTCATCAGGAAAATATTTCAAAGTTCTTGGAAAACTTCGATTTAATGAAAGAAAAAATACGAAACTCCGAAGGAAATCGTTATCTAGAATTATATCAGGACAAAAACAATCCGTGTATTTTTTTCACTTATAGTTTTTGGGAAACCGAACAAGATTTGGAAAACTACCGACAATCGGCTTTATTCGATGAAGTTTGGACATTTACCAAGAAACTATTCAACGATAAACCAGAAGCTTGGAGTGTGGATAAAATAGCAACTTTAAAATAGTTTAATTAAAGTTTAAAATGTATGATTTGGTTAGATTTTGTTTCCTTTTTGAACAAATTTAAACTTTTAAACAAAAAATATATAAATGAAATCAATCGCATTACGAGAAATAAAATCCTTTTTTGGTTCACCCATAGGTTATTTGGTAATCGCCATTTTTCTTTTACTCAACGGATTATTCCTATGGGTTTTTGATGGCGAATACAATATATTACAAAGTGGTTTTGCCGACTTAACACCTTTCTTCACACTTTCGCCTTGGATATTGATTTTTTTGATTCCAGCGGTTACTATGAGAAGTTTTTCGGATGAAATCAAACAAGGAACCATTGAGTTATTACTAACAAAACCTTTGTCGGTTTGGCAGATTGTAAACGGAAAGTTTCTTGGTGCCTTTTTACTCATCATTTTTGCAATTATTCCAACGTTTATCTACGTTTACGTAATTTCATCTTTAGGTTTACCAGCCGGAAATATCGACCTAGGAAGCATCATGGGTTCTTATTTTGGATTATTATTTTTAGTAGCAGCCTATACTTCTATTGGCATCTTTACTTCTACACTTTCCGAAAATCAAATTGTATCGTTTATACTATCGGTATTCTTGTGTTTTTTATTCTATTATGGATTTGAAGGCATTGCCAATCAAGTAAAAGGCTTTGAAGATGTTATTGCACGTATCGGAATGGATTATCATTTTAAAAGCATGGCGCGTGGTGTTATTGATACACGAGATGTGATTTATTTTTTGAGTATTTCTTTTTTATTTTTAACAATGACGGTTTATAAACTAAAAGCTTTAAAATCTTAATCTGATGAAAGTACAATTGATAAAAAAAACAGCTTCTGTCCTACTCATTGTTGTTGGAATAAACATAGCCAGCCATTTTGTTTTCAAACGATTTGACTTAACTGCGGATAAACGCTATACACTTTCGGAAACATCGTTGAAGATTATTGATGAAGTTACTCAACCGTTGTATGTTGATGTTTTCTTAGAAGGAAATTTTCCAGGAGAATTTAAAAAACTACAAACGGAAACCCAACAATTATTAGAAGAATTCAAATCTAAAAATCCTAACATCATTTTTCAATTCGTCAATCCGATGGAAGATGAAGAAGTGGATAAAGATGTCCTATTTCAATCGTTTATGGAACGTGGATTAACACCCGTTAACGTTACTCTAAACGATAAAGGACAACAAACACAAGAAGTAGTTTTTCCTTGGGCAATAGCTACTTATGGCGACAAAAGCGTGAAAGTACCGTTGTTAAAAAACATGATTGGCGCTTCAACTGCCGAGAAAGTAGTAAGCTCTGTGCAACATCTAGAATATGCTTTTGTCAATGCTTTCAACACCGTTTCCAAAGAAAAACAAAAGAAGATAGCCATCCTAAATGGAAATGGTGAACTAGAAGATAAATACATCGCCGATTTTGCTCGAAGTGTTAAAGAGAACTATTACATCGGACCATTCACTTTAGATTCTGTAGCAAAACAACCAACAGAAACTTTAAAGTATTTAAAAAAATATGATTTAGTCGTTATTGCCAAACCAACCGAAGTTTTTACCGATGCTGAAAAACAAGTCATAGACCAATACGTCATCAACGGTGGAAAAACCATTTGGTTAATGGATCAGGTAAACATGGAAATGGACAGTTTGATGCAAACAGGTGAAAATCTTGCCTTTCCTAGAGATTTAAACCTTAACGATATGTTTTTCAAATACGGAATACGAATCCAACCCGATTTGATTAAAGACGTTATGGCAACACCTATTTCTTTGGCTACTGGCGATAAAGGAAGTGCCACACAATACACCCAATTTCCATGGATGTTTTCTCCAATGATTTACCCAAACTCAAAAAATCCGATTGTTAGTAACTTGGACGGCATAAAATTTGAATTTGCAAGCCCAATTGAACTACTCAAAAATGATATTAAAAAAACAGTATTATTGACTTCTTCCCAATATTCAAAATTAGTTGGAACACCAACCGAGGTAAATCTGAATATGGTAGAAGAACGACCAGAACAAAAGGAATTTGAAGGCAATGGTAATTATCCTGTAGCCGTTTTGCTAGAAGGAAAGTTTCATTCCGTATTTGAAAATAGAGTCTTGGCGTTTAAAGAAGCTAGTTTTTCAAATTCAGGAAAAGACAGCAAAATGATTGTCATTTCGGATGGTAATGTCATCAAAAACCAACTCGACAAAAACTACCAACCGCTCGAACTTGGTTTTGACAAATGGACAAACACCTTGTATGCCAACAAAGAATTTATGCTCAATTGTGTTAACTACCTCTTAGACGACAACGGACTTATCAACATTAGAAGCAAAGAAGTAGATTTACCAATGCTCGATAAAGAAAAAGTATATGCCCAATATACCACATCACAAATCATAACCGTTGGCTTACCGCTAGTTGTATTGCTTCTTTTTGGTGTTTTATTTACCATTTTACGCAAGAGAAAATACAGCAAGTAATGTTAATAAAAAACTTTTCAAAATCTATTAGTTTAAGATATATTTGTAAAAATTAAAGTTATATGAAATCGGACTTAAAAATGAGTTTGCGTAAGCAAACACAGTTAAAGAAAAGCGGTACCATATAACAGCTAAAAAAATAAATACTTACATATGAAATTTATAGTTTCGAGTTCATACTTATTAAAACAACTTCAAGTGCTTGGAAGTGTTATCAATAGTAGCAATACGTTACCAATTCTTGATAATTTTCTATTTGAATTAGATAATAACACACTAACCGTTTCGGCTTCCGATTTAGAAACCACAATGTCTGCTACTTTAGAAATCGATTCTAGTAGCGAAGGTAGTGTTGCCGTTCCTGCGAAACTTTTATTAGATATTTTAAAAACATTCCCAGAACAACCCTTAACGTTTACTGTTGAAGAAAACAGTACGATTGAAATTAGTTCAAACTCTGGAAAATATGCTATTGCTTATGCTCCAGGAACTGAATTTCCAAAAGCACAAGTAATCGAAGAACCATCGTCAACACTTGTTCCTGCCGATGTTTTGGCAACAGCTATTAGCAAAACAATATTTGCTGCCGGAAACGATGATTTACGTCCAGTAATGAGCGGTGTATTTTTTCAATTTTCTCCCGAAGGATTAATATTTGTAGCTACTGATGCTCACAAATTGGTGAAATATGCAAGAACGGATGTAAAAGCTTCTGAGGTAGCTGATTTTATCATGCCAAAAAAACCTTTGAACATTCTAAAAAGCATTCTTGGAGCAACAGATACCGAAGTAAAAATTGATTACAACGATTCGAATGCTACTTTTTCTTTTGATAATTATGTATTGATGTGTCGCTTAATTGATGGGAAATATCCAAACTATGAAGCCGTTATTCCAAAAGAAAATCCAAATAAATTAATGATTAACAGAAACTTGTTTTTAAGTTCTGTGCGTCGTGTAGCAATCTTTTCAAACAAAACTACGCACCAAATTCGTTTAAAAATTGCTGGTGCCGAATTGAATATTTCTGCAGAAGATATTGATTATTCAAACAAAGCAGAAGAACGTTTGACATGTGATTACCAAGGCGACGATATTCAAATTGGTTTCAACTCACGTTTCCTTTCAGAAATGTTGACCAACTTAACCTCAGACGAAATTCAATTGGAAATGTCGATGCCAAACCGTGCAGGAATTCTAACGCCAATTGATGGTTTGGATGAAGGTGAAACAGTAACAATGTTAGTGATGCCAGTAATGCTAAATAGTTAAAATTTATTCACTAAAACTATATATTCTCAACCGTCTTGATTTGCTTCAAGACGGTTTTTTTATTTACAGATATGCACCAGTTGTCAACGTATAATAATTGAAACCTAACGAATTTTCATTTTCTGGGCATCTTTTTGAATTATGTCAATCTTTATTCTATTTTTACTAAAACTAGAGATAAGATTTATTTCTTATTCTCAACAATAAAAAATGAAAAAAAAGAATCAAATTATTATATCGATATATTTCTTTGCAGTGTTAATAATACTTCACTGGTGCTTTATTGCATCATTTGATGACTTACTATATTTACATAAAAAAGGTTTTAGCCCTGATATCATTGAAACACTTCCTTTCTTTTTAAAACCACTCTATAAAGGCACCCCAAATTTAATTACTTTAATCGCTTTAATCCTTTTTACTTTTCCAGCAGTTTTATTCTCAAAAGAGAAAAGTAAATCACTGCTATTTATCAGCATGAGTTCATTTGTTCTGATATTTTTATTATTTTTATTATTCTAAAATTTAACATAAAAATGGAGCAACCGAAAATCCTTAAGAGTAGGCAAACTAACAAAACAAATTATGAAAAAAATTATTCTTTCAAGTGCTATTTGTATAGCAATGGGATTAACCGCAACGGCGCAAAAACTTGACAAATTCGGAGCAGATTTAGCCAAAAAATCAATGATGGGAAAAGAAATTCGTGTTCCTTATACTGATATGACAAGTTATTTTGGTTATATCAAACCAGGTGCTGCACCCGACGAAGTAAAAAACGGAAAGAAAATGTACTACATCTACGTTTGGATACCCATTGCAGCACCAGAAATCGGAATTAGAATGATTTCACCAGCACCAGATAGTGTAAAACCAACAGATAAAGATTATGCATCTGCTGATTATACTGAAAATGCTGCTGACACGAGCAATTATTTCGATACTTGGGTTACCTTAGAACGAGCAGAAGGAATCATGAAAATTGAAGATGTTGCAGGAAAAGCAAAATCAGCAAGTTGGACAACAATTGAATCTAATGATGATTCTTCTGAAATGCCGGCACAACCATCAGGAAAAAAATACAACTCATTAATGAGAATTACAAGTGATACTTCTAACCCTTCAAAATCATTAGTAATGGGTTTATATAGAATTGGATTCACTACTTATAAAAAAGGTGAAGTTCAAGGAAGTTTCTTAGCACAAATGGGTGCTCCAATCAAATTGCCAGGAGTTTCTATTGCTGTTAAACCAGAAGATATTTTGGCTAATAAAAGATAAAAAATTAAGTACTAAAAAAACCGTTTTGAACTTTCAAAACGGTTTTTTTACTTAACTAGAGTTATTACTTCCTAATTATATTCTTTAATACTGCTTTGCTCTCGTAGTTAATGATTTCTAGAGTAATTTCAACATCCTTGGTGGTTTTACCTTCAACAATGTAGCGTTTTCCTCCTTCGTCTGGAATATTGCTTTTATCAAAGTCAACATCGCCATATTGCAAAGTATTTTTAACGTCTATACTATCCACCCAATCCTCACTAAGTTTGCGAGAAGCTTCGGTATCATAATGAAAAGGTTTGTTTCTAAGGTCATTCAATACTCTAGCATTTGGAAAATAATTGCAGCGTGTGTCTTTTCCGCTCCAAACCATCGCCACAAAAAACATTCCGATAACAAAACCCACTAAGTAGTAGGCAAAACGTTGGTAAAACTTCATCTGTTGAGTATTTTTTTTGCAAAAATAATCATTTGTTTTGCTTTGACAGATAGTTTATAGAAGTTATTTTAGGATTTACTTCTCGATACAATTTATAAAACTTAAAACTAGCGTTTCCACTTTTATAAATCGAAGTGACGAAGATTAAATATTGATTTTTATTCCGATGCTTCTGTTCGATTGGTTTTTGTGTAACAAAGTGAAACAAAAATTGTATCGAGAACTTTTATTTTAAAAAACAATTAAATTAATATCATTATCGGGCAAATTGAACCAATCTCCAATGGCTTTGTTGGTCAAAATTCCGTGATATAAATAGACACCATTTTTCAAACCTTTACTGCATCTGATTGCATGCTCTAATCCTCCATCTTCGGCTATTTGTAGCAAATAAGGTGTAATAATATTACTAATAGATAGCGATGCCGTTTTTGAATATCGTGAAGGAATGTTGGGAACACAATAATGTATGACATTGCTTTTAATAAACGTTGGATGTTCGTGTGTGGTTACTTCGGAGGTTTCAAAGCACCCACCAGTATCAATACTAACATCTACTATTACTGCACCCTTTTTCATGTGCTCTACCATCGTTTCGGTTACTACAACAGGACAGCGGTCTTTACCACGCATGGCACCAATGACGACATCGGTTCTTCTCAAGGCTTTTAACAAGGTTTTGGGTTGTATAGTAGAGGTAAACACACGTTGGTTTAAATTGTTTTGTAAACGCCGTAATTTGGTTATCGAATTGTCAAACACTTTTACTGTTGCGCCTAATCCTAAAGCGGTTCTTGCGGCAAATTCGCCTACTGTTCCTGCTCCTAAAATTAAAACATCCGTTGGTGGAACGCCTGTAATATTTCCGAGAAGCAAGCCATTTCCATACTCATTGTTAATCATCAATTCGGCAGCGATTAGTATTGAAGCCGTTCCTGCAATTTCGCTCAAAGATTTGACTGCAGGATATGAACCGTCTTCATCTTTGATGTATTCGAAAGCTAAAGCAGTAACCTTCTTTTTGGATAAGGCTTCGAAATATTCTTTTTTTCTAGTCTTTAATTGAATGGCAGAAATTACGATGGCATTCATATTTAGCAATCCAATTTCTTCCATAGACATCGGCTCTACTTTAAGGATGATTGGGCAATTGAATACTTTTTTGGTATCATTTGTTATTGTTGCACCAGCATCGCTATAGTCTTTGTCTGAATAGCTCGAAGACAATCCTGCACCTGCTTCAATCATAATTTTATGACCATGTGAGCAAAGTGAGTTCACGGCATCTGGGGTTAGGCAAATTCTTCGTTCTTGATAGGAAGTTTCTTTGGGAATACCAATAAACAATTCGCTTTTATGACGAATTATTTCTAACATTTCTTCTTGTGGAAGCAATTGTTGCTTTGTAAATGGTGTAGTAGCCATCGTGGTTAGGTAAATTTAGCCGAAGTTACAAAAAAAATAAATTACTTATTGCAATACTACTTTTCTTTTTCCATCGGGTAAAATAGAAATAAAAACTTCTGAATAGTCATCAGGCAATAGGTTAGGTATTTTTTCAGGCCATTCTATAAAACACCAATTTCCTGAATACAAATAGTCATCGATGCCAAAATCGAGTGCTTCGCTTTCATTTTTCAATCGATAGACATCAAAATGATATACGAATTCATTTGACGTAATTTTATATTCGTTAACTAAAGAAAATGTTGGACTACTTGTAGCTCCAGTTACACCAAGTTCTCTAGCCAGCGTTTTAATAAGTGTTGTTTTACCTGCACCCATTTCGCCATGAAAGAGGATTACTTTTTTTGGATTTTCAGATAAAATATTCCGAGCTACTTGCTGAATTTCCTCAATTGAAAATTGAATTTCCATATTTTAAGCAATTAGTAATTAGTGAAAAGTGAATAGTATTCTATTTGTTGGTTAATTACTATTCACTAATTACTTTATTTAGGATTAAAAACTAAAAACGGTACAATCATTTCTTCCAAAGAAATGCCACCATGTTGGTAGGTGTTTCGATAATAACTCACATAATGATTGTAATTATTGACGTAAGCTAAGAAGAAATCATTTTTTGCAAAAATATAAGAACTACTCATATTTATAGTCGGTAATCCTATTTTTTTTGGATCTTTCACGGCATAAACCTCTTTATCTTCATAGGTCAAACTTCTGCCTGTTTTGTAACGAAGATTTAAACTTGTGTTTTTATCACCAATTACTTTACTTGGGTTTTTCACATTAATTGTTCCGTGATCAGTAGTAATAATTAATTTGAACCCCAATTTTTGGGCTTGTTGAATAATTTCCAACAACGGTGAGTTTTTAAACCAACTCAATGTTAATGAGCGATAGGCTTTATCGTCAGAAGCCAGTTCTTTCACTACATCCATTTCGGTTTTGGCATGCGAAAGCATATCAACAAAATTATAAACTATCGTTACAAGATTGTTATCTTTTAGACCTTTGAAGTTTTCGGCCAATTTTTTTCCACTTTGCAGATTGGTGATTTTAAAATAATCTTCTTTAATATTCAAACCCAAACGTTTTAGATGTGCCGATAAAAATTCGGCTTCATAAAGGTTTTTCCCACCATCTTCGACATCATTTTTCCAATATTGAGGAAATTGTTTTTCCATTTCACTTGGCAACATTCCAGAGAAAATAGCATTTCGAGCATATTGAGTTGCTGTTGGCAAAATGGCGTAATAAGGCACTTCTTTTTCAAGTTTATAAAAGTTACTTACTACGTTTTCCATCACTTTCCATTGGTCATAACGCAAATTATCAATTACGACAAATAACACTGGTTTTTCTTTTTTAACCAATTCTGGCACGACTAATTCTCTAAACAAATTGTGCGATTGCACTGGTTTATCTGCTTTTGGTTCAAACCAATCTTCATAATTACGCTCAATAAATTTTCCAAACTGAACGTTGGCTTCTACTTTTTGACTTTCTAAAATTTCGAACATCGCTTGATCGTTGATGTTTTCAAGTTCCAATTCCCAAAACATTAGTTTTTTGTAAAGTTCTATCCAATCTTCATAAGAATTTACCATAGCCATATCCATAGCTATTTTTCGAAACTCTTTTTGATAATCAAGCGTTGTTTTTTCGGAAACCAATCGAGAATGGTCTAGGTTTTTCTTCAAACTCAACAATATTTGATTTGGATTAACCGGTTTTATCAAATAATCGGCAATTTTTGAACCAATAGCTTCTTCCATGATATATTCTTCCTCACTCTTCGTAATCATAATCACTGGTGTTGAAGATTTTTTCTCTTTCATTTCTGATAAGGTTTCCAGTCCACTCATTCCAGGCATGTTTTCATCAAGAAAAACGATGTCAAAGTTTCCTTCTTCAAAAACATCTATGGCATCTCGTCCATTATTACAGGTAGTTACGTTATAATTTTTCTTTTCTAAAAATAAGATATGAGGTTTTAGTAAATCTATCTCGTCATCAACCCAAAGAATTTTTATTGGCTCCATAATTTATTTGTTGTCATTTAGTGTGCAAGTTACTATTATATAAACGTTGTTTTTATTAAAAATTGTATAAAACTTTTAACTTTTTTAATCAATTATTTAAACATTACCTTTATTTTTGGGTATTCATTACCAAATTTGAAATAAATTTAAAGTATGCATACTATCCTAAAAGAAAACTACGGCTTTGTTTTTGAAGATAAACTAATAGATGAAATTGCTCAAGTAGCCACTTTAAAAGATTTTAAAGAAGGTGATGTTTTGATTGATTTTGGAGATTATATCAAAAAAATACCATTATTAATTTCAGGTGCTATTAAAATTCTAAGAGAAGATTTTGACGAAGGTGAATTACTGCTTTATTTTATTGAAAAAGGAGAAACATGTGCAATGACGATGGCGTGTTGTTTGGGCGAAACAAAAAGTGAAATTAGAGCCATTGCCGAAAACAAAGGAAAAGTAGTCATGATTCCTGTAAACTTCATGGAAGAATGGTTGGGTAAATATAAGTCATGGCGAAACTTTGTTTTTAACAGCTATAACAATCGATTAAAAGAAATGTTAGCCGCAATTGATAGTTTAGCCTTCTTGAATATGGATGATCGTTTAATGAATTATTTATTGGAGAAATCAAAAATCAATTCATCAAAAGAAATTAAAAGCACGCATCAAGAAATCGCTTATGATTTGCATACATCTAGAGTTGTAATTTCTAGATTATTAAAAGCATTAGAAAATCAAGGACAAATAAAACTACATCGCGCTATTATTGAAATAGTGAAATCTTAGTAACAAATGTTGCTTTGGTTAAAAACAAAAAGCCAAACCTTTGTATTAAATTAATTGTAATGGAAACTTCTTTGATTATTGGAAATATATTTGCAGTTTTAGTTGGCATTTCATTAGGAATTATTGGAAGCGGCGGATCCATATTATCGGTTCCAATTTTCACCTATATCATGAGTGTTGAACCTGTTTTGGCAACAGCCTATTCATTGTTTGCAGTTGGTTCAACAGCTTTGTTTGGAGGAATTCAGAAAGCGAATCAAAAATTAGTTGACTTTAAAAAAGTATTTTTATTTGGAATTCCAACGGTTATTGCTGTTTTCATAACCCGAAAATACATAGTGCCTTCCATTCCCGATGTAGTTTTTGACACCGATTTATTTACATTACACAAATCGGTTTTAATCATGTTGGTTTTTGCAGTTGTTATGATTTTGGCGGCAATTCGAATGATAAAACCATTAAAAGAAAGTGAATTAATTCTTGATGGAAAACTAAATTATGGTTCTATATTCTTTCAAGGAATATCCATCGGATTAGTAGCCGGGTTTGTTGGTGCTGGTGGTGGATTTTTAATTATTCCTGCTTTATTACTGTTGGCAAAAACTCCGATGAAAAAAGCTATTGGAACCTCATTGTTTATTGTTGCCATTCAATCACTAATTGGTTTTCTAGGCGATTTAAGTTCGAATGTAGAAATAGATTGGAAAATGCTTTTAACTTTTACAGCTTGTTCTATTGTCGGCGTTATTATTGGAAATTTGATTTCAAAAAAAATAACAGCTACAAAATTAAAAATTGGTTTTGGTTATTTTGTATTGACAATGGGTTTTTATATCATTATCAAAGAACTATTTCTAAAATAAATCTTAAAAGTAACATTGGTTACCTTTCAAAAAAATTATAAAGCTTAAATTTGTAATACTATTAAAAATTAAAACATGAAAATCGAACAAATATATACCGGATGTTTAGCACAAGGTGCTTATTATATTGAAAGTAATGGAGAAGTTGCCATCATTGATCCTTTGCGTGAAGTACAACCTTATCTAGATAAAGCAACTGCTGCTGGGGCAAAAATAAAATACATTTTCGAAACGCATTTTCATGCCGATTTTGTGTCGGGACATGTTACTCTTGCCGAAAAAACAGGTGCGCCTATCGTTTTTGGACCAAATGCAAATCCTTCCTTTAAAGCACATGTTGCCAAAGATGGTGAAGTTTTTAAATTAGGTGATATTACCATTACATTACTCCATACACCAGGACATACGATGGAAAGTTCTTGTTATTTATTGAAAGATAAAAACGGTAATGATTATGCATTGTTTAGCGGTGATACCTTATTCTTAGGTGATGTAGGTCGGCCAGATTTGGCCCAAAAAGCAGCACACATGACACAAGAACAATTAGCAGGATTGCTATTTGATAGTTTAAGAAATAAAGTAATGACACTTGCAGATGACGTTATTGTATATCCAGCTCATGGTGCCGGAAGTGCTTGTGGAAAAAATTTAAGTAAAGAAACGGTTGGTACAATTGGAGAACAAAAAGCAACTAATTATGCTTTAAGAGCAAATATGACCAAAGAAGAATTTGTCAAAGAAGTTACCGATGGTTTATTGCCGCCGCCAGCTTATTTTCCAATGAATGTCAAGTTGAACAAAGAAGGCTATGAAAATGTAGAAACCATAATTAGTGAAGCGAAAGCATTTGATGCCAAAACTTTTGAATTGGTTGCCAATGAAACCGATGCTTTGATTCTTGATGTTCGTCATCAGGATGATTTTGAAAAAGGACACATTCCAAAATCTATTTTTATTGGAATTGATGGTGGATTTGCTCCGTGGGTTGGTGCCTTAATTTTAGATTACAAACAGCCAATTCTTTTAGTTACACCAGAAGGAAGAGAAGAAGAAACCATAACCCGATTGGCTCGAGTAGGTTATGATAACACAATTGGTTATCTCGAAGGAAGTTTTGAAGCGTGGAAAAATGCTGGATTAGAATATGATACGCTAACTTCCGTTTCTGCCGAAGTTTTGGAAGATAAAATAAATAAAAATGCTAAAGTTTTTGATGTTAGAAAACCAGGTGAATACCAATCTGAGCATATAGTTGATGTTCCATCTACGCCTTTAGATTTTATAAACGACCATATTGCTGAGTTTCCAAAAGAAGAAGAATTTTATTTACATTGTGCAGGTGGTTATCGTTCTGTAATTGCAGCTTCTATTTTAAAAGCACGTGGCTATCATAATGTAATCAATGTTCTTGGAGGATTTTCGGCTATTAAAAATACGGGAATAAAAACAACAAATTACGTTTGTCCATCTACACTAAAATAATGAAAAAGTTACTCTTTACCAATTGGCATTTTATGCGATTTTTTAGAATTGCGTTGGCATTGTTTCTTTTTTACAATGCTTACATAACTCATGAATGGTTTTTTATTGTATTTGGAATATTCTTTTTAATTCAAGCTATTTTTAATTTGGGTTGTAGTCCTAATGGATGTAATGTTTCTTACAAATCAACTAAAAATGAATAGTAGTTTTCAAAATATTATTAATTCTGATAAACCAGTTTTGATTGATTTTTTTGCCACTTGGTGCGGACCATGTAAAATGCTTGCACCAATTTTAAAAGAAGTTAAAGATAGTTTAGGCGAAAAAATTTCAATTATCAAAATAGACGTTGATAAAAACCAAGATTTAGCATCAATGCAACAAGTTCGTGGTGTTCCAACGATGATTATGTATCAAAATGGTAAACAATTATGGCGACAATCGGGAGTATTATCAAAAGAAGAATTAATTAATGTTATTTTAGAAAAAATTAATTAATGTCAAAAAAAGGGTACATCATTACAGGAATTGGAATAGTAGTAGGCTTAATTGCTGGTTATGCTTATTATTACTTTGTTGGTTGTTCGTCAGGAACTTGTGCCATTACTTCAAAACCATTAAACAGTACGTTGTATGGTGGATTAATGGGTGGATTGCTGTTTAATATGTTTGTAAAAGAGAAAAAATAAAAAAGTATTTCATTGTGAACTACTTTTTTTATGTATCTTTGTTAACCAAATGGTTAAACTAATTAGTTAAATGAAAAAATTAGAATCAAATACGGAAGAATTAATTTTTGCAAGTGCTATCAAAATCTTTCACAAAAAAGGTTTAGCTGGTGCTCGAATGCAAGAAATTGCAGATGAAGCAGGAATAAATAAAGCAATGCTTCATTATTATTTTAGAAGCAAACAATTGCTTTTTGAAGCCGTTTTTAAAAAAGCATTCATGCAATTGGCACCACAAATTCATCAAGTGTTGAATTCTGAAGATTCGTTATTTGAAAAGATTGAAAATTTTGCTGACAAGTACATTTCGTTTGTAATGGAAAATCGGTTTTTACCCACTTTCATTATTCAAGAATTAAATAACAATCCAGATTTTGCAAATCAATTTTTTAGTCAAGCTGAATTTCCAAAATCAACACGCTTTTTAATCCAAATTGAAGAAGGCATTCAAAATGGAACAATCAAAAATGTAAATCCAAAACAATTATTGATTGATATGTTTTCGTTAGCCATTTTTCCATTTGTTGGTGCACCATTACTTCAAAAAATAACAAATGTTAATGAATCAGCATATAACAACTTGTTAATCGAACGAAAAAAACACATAGCTTCAATGCTAATAAATAGTATTAAAAAATGAGAAATTTAATAATAATTTTATTCCTGTTTTTCGGAACTTTCCTTCAAGCGCAACAAAAGTTGACTTTGGAAGAATGTTACAACTTGGTAGATAAAAATTATCCTTTAGCCAAACAAAGGCAATTGTTAGACCAAAAAAATACATTTGAAGCTGATGCTTTACAAAAAGCAAAACTCCCAAAAATAGATGTCAACGCACAAGCAACGTATCAATCTGAGGTTACACAATTGCCAATTAGTTTACCAAATATTTCCGTAAATCCAGCTAACAAAGATCAGTATCGAGCGACTTTGGATGTCAATCAATTGCTTTATAATGGTGGTTTAATTGATGCCAATATGCAATTGAAACAAATGCAAACCAAAGTGCAACAACAACAAATTGCGGTGAATTTGTATCCATTGAAATCAAAAATAAATTATCATTTTATGTCGGTTTTGTTATTGCAAGAGCAGAAAAACTTGTTGATTTCCAAAAGGAATTTGCTTTTAGAAAAAATAAAAGAAGTACAATCGGCGGTAAAATTTGGTGCTTTACTGCCATCATCAGAACAAGTCTTAGAAGCTGAAATTCTAAAAATAAAACAAGCGTTAACCGAAAATGATTTTCAACGCATTAAAGAAATTCAAAATTTAGCAGCTTTAACAAGTACCGTTATTTCAAATGATGTGGAATTCGTACAACCCATTACGACAATTAACACCAACGGAAATCGTCCAGAACTTGAGCTTTTCAAATTGCAAAACCAACAAATTGAGCAGTCAAAAAATATTTTGTCAAAAAGTAATTTACCTAAACTAAATGCTTTTGGTCAAGCAGGTTATGGAAATCCAGGTTTAAATATGCTAAACAATTCCTTTGAAACATTTTATATGGTTGGATTAAAAATGAATTGGAATGTATTTGATTGGCATAAATCAAAATCAGAGAAACAAGCATTAGATGTTGCAAAACAAGTAGTTGCCACAGAAAAAGAATCATTTGAATTGAATAACGAAATGCAATTAAAAGAATTGGAAACTGAAATTCAAAAGATGCAAAAAATCCTTGAAACCGATGCTGAAATTATTGCTTTGCGCGAAAAAATCATCAAAGTTTCTGATTCACAACTTAAAAATGGAGTCATCACAACTTCTGAATATATAATAGAAGTAACGAATTTATTTGATGCGAAAACCAACGAAAAAATACATCAAACGCAACTCGAATTAACTAAAGTAAATTATCAAATAAATAAAGGAATATAATAAAGAAACCCCAATATTTAAAATTCCAAATTCCAACAAAAATAGTCATCAAATGAAAAATATCATAACAATACTAATTATATTAACGATAATTTCTTGCAACAAAGACAAAAACGAAGCTGATGCTTTCGGAAATTTCGAAGCTACAGAAATAACAATTTCAGCTGAAGCAAACGGTAAAATTGAATTCTTAAACTTAGAAGAAGGAGATGTTTTGCAAGAAAATGCTATTGTTGGTCAAATTGACACTGTACAATTGTATTTAAATAAACAACAATTATTGGCTTCAAAAAATACGATTTATTCTAAATCAACCAATGTTTTATCACAACGTAATGTGTTAAACGAACAACTAAAAACGACTTTAATTGAGCAAAAAAGAATTCAGAATATGTTTGCTGAAAGTGCTGCAACAAAACGTCAAGTGGATGAAGTAAATGGAAAAGTAAGCGTTTTAAAACAACAAATGCAAAGTGTAGAAACCCAAAACGCACCAATTATTAACGAAGTTAAATCAATTGATGTTCAAATAGAAAAAATCAACGACCAACTAAAAAAATCGAAAATTATCAATCCAGTTTCAGGAACAGTTTTAGCAAAATATGCTGAGCCAAATGAAATTACAGCGTTTGGCAAACCCTTATACAAAATAGCTAATTTAAATGAAATGACTTTACGCGTTTATTTTAGTGAAACCCAATTAGCATCTATAAAAGTTGGGCAAGAAGTAAATGTAACCATTGACGACAAAGACGGAACAAAACCCTACAAAGGAAAAATTTCATGGATTTCATCATCGGCAGAATTCACCCCAAAAATCATTCAAACAAAAGAGGAAAGAGTCAACTTAGTTTATGCTGTAAAAGTTATCGTAAAAAATGAGGGTGCATTGAAAATTGGAATGCCTGCAGAAGTTAAATTGTAAAACAACCACTATGAATTTAAAAAACTTACATACGGAAGAAAAAGCAGTTCAAACTAAAGTATTATTTGAACCAACTCAAAATGTGATTTCTATACAAATTGCAAAAGAAGAACAATTGAAAGAACATATCACAAAAATACCAGCATTATTAGTTTGTGTTTCTGGTGGTGGAAGTTATAGCGATGAAAGTGGCAGAAAACTGAGCTTAAAATCAGGTGATTATGTAAATATAGAACCAAACGTAAAACATTGGGTAGATGCATTTGAAGAAAGTAATTTTCTTTTGATTAAATAGTTAATCACTAATCACTTTTTAACATATGAGCATTTCTGTCCAAAACATATCAAAATCCTATAAATCAATCCAAGCCATTGATGACGTTTCTTTTGAAGTAAACGAAGGAGAATTATTTGGATTAATTGGACCGGATGGAGCAGGAAAAACTACTATTTTCAGAATTCTAACCACACTTTTGATAGCCAATGAAGGCAATGCCAAAGTTTTAGAATATGATGTAAAGCAGGATTATAAAGCCATTCGAAATTCTGTGGGTTATATGCCAGGAAAGTTTTCACTATACCAAGATTTAACAGTAGAAGAAAATTTGACCTTTTTTGCGACGATTTTCGGAACAACCATTGAAGAAAACTACGATTTAATCGAAGATATTTACGTTCAAATAGAACCGTTTAAAAAACGAAGAGCAGGAGCATTATCTGGCGGCATGAAACAAAAGTTAGCCTTATGTTGTGCCTTAATTCACGCACCAAAAGTCTTATTTTTAGACGAACCAACTACTGGAGTTGATCCCGTTTCTCGAAAAGAATTTTGGCAAATGCTGAAACGTTTACAACAAAAAGGAATTATCATTTTAGTTTCCACACCTTATATGGACGAAGCTGCATTGTGTGATAGAATTGCCTTAATCCAAAAAGGAAAAATATTAAAAATCGATTCACCAAGTAACATCATTTCAAAATATGACAAGACTATTTATGACATTCAATCCAATAATACGCATGGATTAATTCACGATTTAAAAAATTATTCCAGTAATTACAGTGTTTATGCTTTTGGAGAATTCATTCATTATATTGATAAAAATCCTGATTTCAATTCAAATGATTTAAAGAAATATTTAGAAAATAAAGGTCATGCAGAAATAATAATAAAAAATGCAACCACAACAATTGAAGATGTATTTATGGATTTGTAAAAAGTATTAAGATTTGAGTATTAAGTATTAAGACATTTTGAAGAAGTAAATTTGTGGTAATTTGTGTCAAAAAATAAAAATGAAAAAAGAAACCATCATACAAGTTGAAAACTTAACCAAAAAATTTGGAGATTTCACAGCTGTGAAAGGCATTACTTTTGATGTGTATAAAGGAGAAATTTTCGGTTTTCTTGGTGCAAACGGAGCAGGAAAAACAACTGCAATGAAAATGCTCATCGGAATTTCTAATCCAACTTCTGGTAAAGCAAATGTAGCAGGTTTTGATGTGTTGACACAAAGAGAAATAGTTAAGAAAAGTATTGGTTACATGAGTCAAAAGTTTTCACTTTATGATGATTTAACAATTAACGAAAACATCACTTTTTTTGGTGGAATTTATGGGTTAACGCGAAAGCTGATTAAAGAAAAAACAATTCAATTAGTACAAGAATTAGAAATGCAAGACGTTGCGGATAATCTGGTAGGTTCATTGCCATTAGGTTGGAAACAGAAATTATCTTTTTCAGTAGCCTTATTACACGAACCCAAAATAGTTTTTCTAGATGAACCAACAGGTGGCGTTGACCCAATAACCAGAAGACAATTTTGGGAAATGATTTACACCCAAGCATACAAAGGCACAACCATATTCGTAACCACGCATTACATGGACGAAGCCGAATATTGCGACCGAGTTTCCATTATGGTTGATGGCGTAATTGAAGCCTTAGACACACCAAAAAAACTAAAAGAACAGTTCAAAGTAGATTCTATGAATGATGTGTTTTTAAAGTTGGCTAGGAATATAGAATAGGTAAAGTATTAAGATTTGAGTATTAAGTATTAAGATTTAATAAGAAAATAGAACAAAGAGTAAAGAAGAAAGAGTAAAGAAAAAAAATCCGTGAAAATCCTTGAAAATCGAGGCAAAAAATTTCTTTAATTTCTTAAATCCGTGTTCCAAAAATTAAACCTTGCGAACTTTGCGTAAACCTTTGCGGACTTTACGGTTAAAAAATAACAAAATGAAAAGATTCATCGGTTTTGTAAAAAAAGAATTCTATCACATTTTTCGTGATAAACGTTCTATGTTCATCCTTTTCGGAATGCCAATTGCACAAATTATGCTATTCGGATTTGCCATTACAAACGAAATAAACAACGTAAAAATTGCTATTTTAGACCAATCAAAAGATGTAGAAACGCATAAAATAATCCAAAAAATTAGTAATTCTTCCTATTTTACAATAGATCAAGAAATTAAAAAGGAATCAGAAATTGAATCTATTTTCAAAAAAGGGAAAGTAAAAGCAGTTTTGGTTTTTGAAAAAGATTTTGTCAAGCATTTACAAACTCAAAAAAACGCAAAAGTTCAGGTAATTACCGATGCAACAGACCCGAATATGGCAAATACCATTTCTAATTATATTACTTCTATTTTACAAAATCATATCCAAGAAAAAAACAAAAACACCAAACAAGTCTATCAAATTAATACCCAAACGCAGCTGTTTTATAATCCAGAAATGAAAAGCGTTTTCACCTTTGTTCCAGGTGTAATGACTGTTATTTTAATGCTCGTTTCAGCTATGATGACTTCCATTTCTATAACTCGCGAAAAAGAATTAGGAACGATGGAAATTCTATTAGTTTCTCCGCTAAAACCGTTTCAAGTCATCATCGGAAAAGTATTTCCTTACATCTTTTTATCTGTAATCAACGCTGCAGTTATTCTACTTTTAGGTTTTTTTGTGTTCAAAATGCCTATTGAAGGAAGTCTTTTTTTATTAGCTATAGTAAGCGTTTTGTTTATAGTTTGCGCATTAGCATTAGGGATTTTAATTTCCACTTTAGCAGATTCCCAACAAACAGCAATGATGATTTCACTATTTGGGCTCATGTTACCTGTAATATTGTTGTCTGGATTCATTTTTCCTATTTCAAGTATGCCGTTTCCATTACAAGTTATCAGTAATATTATTCCGGCTAAATGGTTCATTATTATCATAAAAGCGATTATGCTTAAAGGTGCAACTTTTGCACTAATTTGGAAAGAAACGCTAATTTTAGTATTCATGACTATAGTATACATAGGATTAAGCATCAAAAAATACAAAATACGATTAGAATGATTTTTTTTTAGGAGCTATTTCCTGCTATCCGTTGCAATCTTTTATTTTAAAAAAAATAAAAGGATTTCCACTACTATCAGGGCTATAAATTCGCTTTTCTAACAAAAAAAGTCTTAATACTTAATACTCCAATCTTAATACTCACAAAGTGAAAACAATACTATTCATCATACAAAAGGAATTCAAGCAAATTTTTAGAAATAAAAGCATGTTGCCTATTATTTTTATTTTGCCTTTGTTACAATTGGTTATTCTATCCAATGCAGCGAGTTTTGAAGTCAAAAACATCAAATTCTCTTTTGTAGATAACGATCATTCAGCAGCTTCACGCGAGTTGATTAGTAAGTTTCAAGCATCTACTTATTTTAACGTAGTAACCGATTTTAAATCTAAAAAAGAAGCGGATTTACAAATGCAAAATGGAAATGTCGATGTTATTTTAGAAATTCCAATTCACTTTGAGCGCAATTTAATCAAACAGCAAAACACCAATCTTTCAGTAAGTATCAATGCAATTGATGGAGCAGCAGCTGGAGTTTCAAACGTTTATATTTCTCAAATTATTACGGGCTATAATCAATCTATACAAACACAATTGCAAACCTATAATCAAGGAATTATTGAACAACCTGAAAACATTATGACCATTCCTTCTTTTTGGTACAACAAAACGTTGAATTACAAAACCTTTATGGTGCCGGGAATATTAGTGTTATTAGTAACAATGCTTACCCTATTTTTATCCTCAATGAATATCGTTCGCGAAAAAGAAGTTGGAACTTTAGAACAAATAAACGTAACACCAATAAAAAAACACCAATTCATCATTGGGAAATTATTTCCATTTTGGGTTTTAGGCTTGGTGATTTTAACGGTTGGGTTAATTATCGCAAAAGTAATTTTTAGTGTACCCATTTTAGGAAATATATTTTTGATTTATGGATTTACATCTGTTTATCTAATTTTAATTTTAGGTATTGGTTTGTTTATTTCTAATCATACCGAAACCCAACAGCAAGCGATGTTTATTGCGTGGTTTTTTACCGTGATATTCATTTTAATGAGCGGACTTTTCACACCTATAGAAAGCATGCCCGTATGGGCTCAAAAAGTAACGTTATTAAATCCAATTCGCTATTTCGTAGAAGTAATTAGAATGGTAATGCTCAAAGGAGCAACTTTTACTGATATAAAAATACAATTAGGTGTAATAGTAATATACGCTATGATTGTGAATGGTTTAGCTGTGTGGAGTTACAAAAAAGTTAATTAATTTTTTTCAATAAAAAAAAAGTATATATTTGAATTCTAAAGCTAAAGCAAAGTTTGTTTTAATGTATCATTTGTTACATTAAATTTAGAATAATGAAATTATATTTGTTTTAGCAAATAGGTTTACAAATTAATCACAAATAAGAATAATCAAAATGAAAAAATTAGTTTCTACATTGGCAGTTGTAGCTTTTATGTTTACAATGTCAGCAAATGCTTCAACAGGTGAGCCAAAACAAAAAAAGAAAAAAGCTAAAACTGAAAAAACTTGTTCAACAGAAGAGAAAAAGTCTTGTGAAAAAGGTGAAGAGAAAAAAGGCGGATGTTGTGCTTCAAAAAAAGCAGAAGTTAAGTCTTAATTTCTTTCGAAATTATCATAGAAAAGTGTTTGAGAAATCAAGCACTTTTTTTGTGTAACAAATGTTGCAATCTATATGTTTTTAATAGGTTAAATTTGTTAAATTCAAATCCATCTTATGAAAAAACATTACTATTTATTGTTGATTGTTTTTAATTTTACTTTTTCCCAATCAACTTTCGATTATCAGTTAGAAATCAATCCAGTTACTATTCCAAACTTCCCAGGAATACATTCGTATGCATTTGGTCAGAGCAATGGAAAATGGTTAATCATTGGTGGAAGAGTTGACGGAATTCATGCGAGACAACCTTTTAATGCATTTCCTGCTTCAAACAATAATACAAATATTTATGTGGTTGATATTAATACACAGCAATTTTGGACTGCTTCAACTAATTCCTTATCAACGAGTATAAAAGAACAACTACAGGCTTCCAATTTTAATTTTTATCAAGACAATAGTTCTTTATATATTATTGGTGGTTATGCTTTTTCTGCTACAGCAAATGATCATATTACTTTTGATAAATTAACATCAATAGATGTTCCTAATCTAATTGATGCAATAATTAACGGAAATCCAATTCAAAGTTATTTTAAACAAATTCAAAATTCAAACTTTGCCATTACAGGCGGACAATTAGGTAAAATTGACGATACTTTTTATTTGATTGGTGGACATCGTTTTGATGGAAGATACAACCCAATGAATAACCCAACGTTTACACAAACCTATTCCAATCAAATTCGAAAATTCAATATTGATAATTCTGGAAACCAATTGAGTATTTCTAATTATGAAACCATTACAGATGCGGTTCATTTGCATCGAAGAGATTATAATTTAATGCCGTAAATATTCCCAGATGGCACACAAGGTTACACGATTTCTTCGGGAGTTTTTCAAATAAATGTTGATTTGCCATTTTTGTATCCGGTAGATATTAAATCAACAGGATATTTTCCGCAAACAAATTTCAATCAATATTTGAGTAATTACCATAGTGCAAAAGTTGGTTTGTATGATGCCACTGAAAACCGTATGCACAATTTGTTTTTTGGTGGAATTAGTCAATATTATTATAACGGAACAATTTTAGTGCAAGACAATAATGTTCCTTTTGTAAATACCATAAGTAGGACTACTCGATTTGCAGATGGTTCTTTGATAGAATACCAATTACCCGTTTCAATGCCGTCACTAAAAGGCGCTAGTGCCGAATTTATTCTAAATAAAAATTTACCTTATTTTGAAAATGAAGTTATAAAATTGGATGAAATTACTTCAGATGAATTTGTAATTGGTCATATTGTTGGTGGAATTCAAAGTTCAACTGCCAATCCATTTACTTCAAATCAAACGGGCACTACTTCTGCAAATGCAACCATTTATGAAGTAAAATTAATACGTCAACCTAATCTAAGTGTTTATGAAATAAATGGTAAAAATCCATTTTCTATGAAAGTTGTTCCAAATCCTAGTGTAAACGGAAAACTAAAAATCAATTTCTTTATGGATTATGTTACCTCAATCGATTATTTTGTGTCAACAATGGATGGAAAAATAATTGCCGATGGAGAAATTTCAGATACTTCTATAGGTGAGAACACAATGAATTTTGAAATAGATGAGGTTTCAAATCAAACGGTTGTAGTTACTTTTATTTTTGATAATAAGTTTTATGTATCTCAAAAAGTGCTGGTTAAATAATTTATTTAGTTGTTTTGGTTGAAAAGTGTTCTAGTAATAGAGCACTTTTTTTATATCTGACTTTAGTGTAACACTTGTTACTGTCATCCGGTTAATCTAGCCTTAAATTTGCTACATAATTAAGAAATACAATTATGAAACAGATGAAGTTTATTTTAACATGTGCTATTTTTCTAAGCTCATTTATTGGATTCAGTCAAGATACTTTGATGGTTTCCAAAAATGATTTAGTGCAAAAAGTAACCGATAAAAATTTACAATTAAAAATTACTGAAAAAAGTTATCAATCGGCAAAAGCTGATTATAACCAATCGAATGCACTTTTTTTGCCTAATATAAATGTGTCATATACCGGAATTTCTACTACAAATCCGTTGATGGCTTTTGGTTCCAAATTAAACCAGGAAATTTTAACCCAAGCTGATTTTAATCCTGTTTTATTAAATGATCCCGCAAAAATTCAAAATTTTGCTACTAAAATTGAAATTCAACAACCATTGATTAATATCGATGGTCTATATGAAAGACAAGCTGCCAAAGCAAAAATGGAAGCTTTTCGATTGCAAACTGAGCGTACCAAAGAATACCTAGAACTCGAAGTTTCCAAAGCCTATATGCAATTGCAATTGGCGTATAAAGCCGTAAAAGTGCTTGAAAAAGCAGATGTTACGGGCAAAGCCAATTTGAAATTAGTGGAAAATTATTTTAAACAAGGAATGTTGCAAAAAACCGATTTGTTGAATGTTCAAGTGCGTGTAAATGAAATCAATAATCAATTGCAATATGCTAAAAGTAACGTGCAAAATGCATCCGATTATTTGGCATTTTTATTAAATGAAGATACAAACGGAAAGGTATTTAAACCTTTAGAGGAATTAGAAAATACTATTTCTATTGAAAGCTTAAACACTGAAATTTCCGAGAACAGAAAAGATATTCAGGCAATGAATAAATCTTCGGAAGCGTATAAAAAAATGATACAATCGTCAAAAATGGGATTTTTACCAAAATTGAATGCTTTTGGAAGTTATGAATTGTATGATGATAAATTTCTGCAAACTGATGCAAAAGGATATTTAGTTGGAGCACAATTGTCTTGGAATGTTTTTGATGGCTATAAATCCATTGGAAAATACAACAAGGCCAAAGCTGATTTTCAAAAGGCTGAAGTAGAAACCGAGCAGTATAAAAAACAAAGTCAATTGGAATTGAATAAAACCAATCGCCAATTAAAAGATGCTGAAAACAAAGTAAATCTATCCCAATTAGCTTTCGAACAATCGCAAGAAGCATTCAGAATTCGTCAAAATCGATTTGCGCAAGGTTTAGAAAAAACAACAGATTTACTTCAATCGGAAACACAAATGATACAAAAAGAATTAGAGCATTTACAAGCCGTTTTTGAATACAATTTCACCAAACAATATTTACAGTTTTTAACCAAATAATCATAAAGTAATAAAAATACATACAAATGAAAAAAATATTCACAATCCTTTCTTTGTCAGCAATTTTATTCATTTCCTGTGGAAAAGATAAAAAAGAGTTAACCAATACCGAAGCGCCAATTGCTGTAAAAGTAAGCGGAATTTCAGCAGATAATCAGTCAGAATTTGTAACGGCAAGTGGAAAAATTGAAGCCGAAAATAGTGCAAATGTTTCCACCAGAATGATGGGTTATGTTACAAAGATAAATGTTAAAGTAGGTCAAAAAGTAAGTGCAGGACAACTTTTGGTTAGCATTAATAACACTGACCTACAAGCCAAAAAAGCACAAGTAGATGCTTCTATTTTACAAGCTACCGCGGGATATAATAATGCCAAAAAAGACTACGAACGTTTTGTAGCGTTGTTTGCGCAACAAAGTGCTTCTCAAAAAGAATTGGACGACATGACATCGCGTTATGAAATGGCAAAAGCAAGTTTGGAAGGTGCAAAACAAATGCGAAATGAAGTCATGGCACAGTTCAATTATTCTAATATTACAGCGCCATTTTCAGGAGTAGTTACCAATACTTTCGTTAAAGAAGGCGACATGGCCAATCCTGGTATGCCATTAGTAAGTATCGAAGGAACCAATCAAATGCAAGTAACTGCAATGGTTTCTGAAAGTGATATTACAGCCATTCAAAACGGAATGAAAGCAAAAGTATTAGTAAAATCTACTAACGAAGAATTTTCAGGAACAGTAACAGAAGTTAGTAGTTCTGCAAAAAATACGGGCGGACAATACTTAGTGAAATTAAATTTAAGTAAAATAGATAAAAAAGTATTAGCAGGAATGTTTGTCAACGTTCAATTTCCAATTCTAAATAAAACGAAAGAAACCACAAATTCAACGGATAAGGTAGTAGTGCCAGAAAGCGCATTAATCCATCAAGGTCAATTGACAGGAATTTATACCATCAGCGATGATAAAAAAGCCATTTTAAGATGGTTGCGAATAGGCAAATCTTTTGGAAATCAGGTAGAAGTATTGTCTGGGTTAAATTCAAACGAGCAATACATCGTTTCTGCTGAAGGAAAATTATACAACGGAGCAAAAGTGAAAATTGACTAATACATTTTCAAATTATCTCATTTTCAAATTTTCAAATTAAAAAATTATGCAAGAAGGTATATCAGGTAAAATCGCCAATTTTTTCATCAATTCTAAATTAACTATTTTGTTAATGATTGGATTAATGATCATTGGTGTATACAGTTCGTTCCTAATTCCTCGTGAAGAGGAACCACAAATTAATGTTCCAATGGCTGATGTTATGATTGGCTACCCAGGAGCAAGTCCATCAGAAGTCGAAAGTCGTGTGATAAAACCACTCGAAAAAATATTGTCAAATATCAAAGGTGTAGAACATTTGCATAGTATGGCCATGAACGGACAAGGAATGATAATCGTTCAGTTTTATGTTGGTCAAGATGTAGAACGTTCGTATGTGAAATTATACGACGAATTGGCAAAACATGAAAATATGTTTCCACAAGGTGTATTCAAACCTATAGTAAAAACACGTTCTATTGATGATGTTCCTATGCTTGGGTTAACACTTTGGAGTGAAAAATTGAATGATTTTGAAATCCGTCAAGTAGCTGAAGAAGTAACTTCGGAAATTGAAAAAGTAAAAGATGTTGCTATTACCAAAGAAATCGGTGGAAGAAATCGTCAAGTAAAAGTGATTTTGGACAAAGATAAAATGGCTGAAAATGGGGTTGATGCAATGGGAATTATGCAAATGATTCAAGCCAATAACGGCAGTTCACAATCTGGAAGCATCATAAATAATGATCAAGAATATTTAGTTACAACAGGTCAATTTCTTAAATCATCAGAAGATGTAGAAAATCTAGTAGTTGGTGTCAATGCTAATTTACCAGTTTATTTAAAACAAGTAGCAACCATTAAAGACGGACCATCATCTCCAATAAGTTATGTGGCATTTGGTTACGGAAAAGCCAATGAAAAATTCAAACAAAATAAATCAGAATATCCTGCCGTTACTATTTCTATCGGAAAAGTAAAAGGTGCTGATGCCATGAAAATTTCCGAGAAAATTTTAGACAAAGTTGAGCATTTAAAGAAAACTTTAATCACAGATGATGTTCATGTTGAAGTGACTCGAAATTATGGTGAAACAGCTTCTGATAAAGTAGGTGAGTTGCTACTTCACTTAGGAATTGCAATCATAGCCGTAACCTTTTTAGTAATTTTAGCTATGGGTTGGCGTGGCGGATTGGTAGTGTTCTTTTCGGTACCATTAACGTTTGCCTTAACCTTATTTGCTTATTATCTATTAGGTTATACGCTAAATAGAATTACACTTTTTGCCTTAGTATTTGTCGTCGGAATTGTGGTTGATGATAGTATTATCATTGCCGAAAACATGCACCGACATTTCAAAATGAAACGATTACCATTCAAACAAGCTGCAATTTATGCGATAAATGAAGTTGGAAATCCTACTATACTGGCAACATTTACCGTTATTGCCGCAATTCTTCCAATGGCGTTTGTATCCGGAATGATGGGACCATATATGAGTCCGATGCCAATTGGTGCTTCCATTGCGATGATACTTTCGTTGTTTGTGGCTTTAACAGTAACTCCTTATTTAGGGTATCATTTACTTCAAGAAAAGGAAGAACAAAAACATAAGGAAGAACAAGGATTAGAAACTAGTTGGGTGTATAAAATTTACAACAAACTTGAACGACCATTATTAGAAAGCAGCAAGAAAAGACGACTTTTAGTTGGTATTACCGTTGTATTATTAATTGGTTCAGTAGTAATGTTTTTCACCCAATCGGTGGTGGTTAAAATGCTTCCATTTGATAATAAAAATGAATTCCAAGTAGTGATTGATTTACCGGAAGGAACTACTTTAGAACGAACGGCTGCGGTTACTCAAGAAATTGCTCAATATCTTTCTACTATTCCAGAAGTGGTTGATTACCAAAACTATATTGGAACTTCGGCACCAATTACTTTTAACGGTTTAGTGCGTCATTATGATTTACGTGGCGGAAGTAATATGGCAGATATTCAAGTGAATTTATTGCACAAAGAAGACCGTGATTTACAGAGTCATGATATTGCAAAAGAAATTAGGAGTAGAGTACAAGCTATTGGAAAAAAATATGGAGCTAATGTTAAAATTATTGAAGTTCCGCCTGGACCACCAGTTTTATCAACACTAGTAGCGGAAATTTATGGTCCAAATTACAAAGACCAAATAAAAGTAGCCAATCAAGTTAAAGGAATACTTGAAACTACAACTGATATTGTTGATGTGGATTGGATGACGGAAGATAATCAAGTGGAATACAAATTGGAAGTTGATAAAGAAAAAGCAATGCTTAATGGAATTGCACCACAACAAGTCGTTGGAAATTTGACGTATTTATTGAAAGAATATCCAATTTCAAATTTGTATGATGAAAATTCGAATGATAATGTTGGAATAGTACTTTCATTAGATGACAAAGACAAAACATCATTGCAAGACATTGGAAATATAAAAATAAAAGGAAGTCGAGGAAATGTGGTGCCAGTTTCAGATTTAGTTAAAATAGTGCAAGACACATTGCAGAAAACCATCTATAGAAAAGACCAAAAACGTGTGGTTTATGTTACAGCTGATATGGCTGGAACATTAGAAAGTCCTGTTTATGCCATTTTGGGAATGAATGAGAAATTACAAAAAATGAAATTGCCAAAAGGTTATAAAGTCAATGAATTATACATGGAACAACCAACAGATGAAAGTGATTTCACTGTAAAATGGGATGGAGAATGGCAAATTACGCTGGAAGTTTTCCGCGATTTGGGAATTGCGTTTATGGTGGTTATTGTAATCATTTATATGTTGATTGTAGGTTGGTTTCAAAACTTCAAAACGCCAATGGTGATGATGATGGCGATTCCACTTTCATTAATCGGAATTGTTTTAGGGCATTGGTTGTTAGGCGCTTATTTTACAGCAACATCATTTATTGGAATGATTGCATTAGCTGGTGTTATGGTGAGGAATTCAGTTTTGCTGATTGACTTTATCGAAATCCGTTTGAATGATGGTGTTCCTTTAAAACAAGCCATAATTGATGCTGGAGCAGTTAGAACAACGCCAATTTTGTTAACCACCGGTGCTGTTGTTATTGGAGCATCGATTATACTATTTGACCCAATATTTCAAGGATTAGCCATATCATTAGTTTTTGGTGCAATAGTTTCTACCATATTAACTTTGTTAGTTGTGCCAATAATTTATTATGTGACAGAACGAAAAAAATGGGAAAAGAAAGAAGCGGTAACAGAAAAGGAAATTAATAATTAAGTAAAAAATAATTTAAAATGAAACTATTAATTATCACTGCTATAGCCGAATTTGAAAAAGAAATAAAAAAAATATTAAAAAAGGCTAAGGTTAAAACATTCTCTTTTAAAGAAGTTACTGGCTATCGCGATAGTACAGAAGATGCGCTTGAAACCAATTGGTTCGCTACTGAAATGAATGAAAATACATCAATTTTATTTTATGCTTTTGTTCACGATGAAAGTGTGGATTCAATTTTCAAATCTATTGAAGAACATAATAATAAGCAAGAAACGTTATCGCATATACATGTGGCAGTAACCAATATAGAAAGATCAAATTAACTCAAATTAAAACGTATGAAAAATAGAATTATTAGAGCAGTTGCAGGAACATTCATCCTTATAAGTTTAGTACTTTCCATTTATGTTAATCAAAATTGGCTTTGGTTTACAGCCTTTGTTGGAGCAAATTTGCTGCAATCATCTATAACAAAATGGTGCTTATTAGAAGATATTCTCACTAAGCTAGGCGTAAAAGACTAAAATTTAAAGCTTCATTGAAAAATGAGGCTTTTTTTAGGACTTATTTTTTTACTTTTGGTAACTATTAGTAACAAATACTACTAATAAATTACATTTAACAAAACTGTAACTATGACGAAATTCAACTTCCTATTTGTTCTACTTTTAGTAATAACAATTACAAGCTGTTCCAAAAAAACAACCACTCAAGAAGACCCAATCATTACGCATCGCGATTCAACAGTTAATCCTGCTGATGATTTTTTTATGTATGCCAATGGAAATTGGTTTAAACAAAACCCTATCCCAGCTAGTGAAAGATACAATGGAATTTTCAGAACTATTGGCGATACTATTAATGCTCAAATAAAACAAATTTGCGAAAAATCAGCCAAAATGACAGATGCTCCAAAAGGTAGTAACGAACAAAAAATTGGTGATTTCTATACCGCAGGTATGGATACTGCAACCATTGAAAAACTTGGGATTTCTCCATTAACCGAAGAAATTAACAAAATCAAAGCAGTAAAAGATATTCCAACTTTATTGGCATCGATCGCTCATTTACATTCTATTGGAGCAAATCCTGCATTTTCAATTTATGTAGCTCAAGATGATAAAATCAGTGATAAATATGCTGTGTTTTTAAGTCAAGGCGGACTAACGTTGGGCAATCGCGATTACTATTTTAATACCGATAAAGAAACGGAAAACATTAGAAATGAATATGTAAAACATATTCAAGCTATGGCAGAACTTGCGGGCTATTCTAAAGAAATAGCACAACAAAATGCGGCAATTATCATGAAAATGGAAACTGAAATGGCTCAAAATTCAAGAAAATTAGAAGCTCTTCGCGATCCTATTAAAAATTATAATAAGATGAGTTTAGAAGCTTTTTCAGCTACTACTCCAAATATAGATTGGAAAGAAATTACAACTTCCATTGGTTTAAAAAATGTAGATAGTTTGATTGTTGGTCAACCAGAATTTTATAAAGCATTAAACCAAATGGTCAAAAGTTATTCAATAGAAAACTGGAAAACTTATTTAGAATGGCAATTACTTGATGGCTATGCTGGGTATTTGAATAGTGCTTTTGAAAAACAAAATTTCTATTTCTTTTCAACCGTAATGAGCGGCGTGAAAGAACAAAAACCACGTTGGAAAAGAATTGTTGAACAAACCAATGGTGCTTTGGGTGAGTTAATCGGTCAAATTTATGTGAAAGAATATTTGCCAAAAGGCTCTAAAGAAAAACTATTAGAAATTGGAAATAACATTCGTGATGTTTATGCCGAACGCATCAAGAAATTAGATTGGATGAGTGAAGAAACTAAGAAAAAAGCACTTTTCAAACTAAGTAAAATTGTGATGAAAGTGGGTTATCCAGATAAATGGAAAGATTTAAGCGGAATATCTATTGATAGAAAATCATACATTGATAATATAATGGCTGTCAATAAATGGGCTGTTAACGATATGGTTTCAAAATACGGCAAACCTGTAGATAGAACCGAATGGGATATGCAACCACAAACCTATAATGCTTATTACAACCCAAGCAACAACGAAATTTGTGTGCCAGCATGTAACATTTTAGTGCCTGGTTTTGAAGGCAGAATGCCTGATGATGCTATCCTTTACAGTATCATTGGAGGATCAACATTTGGACATGAAATCACGCATGGTTTTGACGATCAAGGAAGTCAATATGATGAAAAAGGAAACCTAAACAATTGGTGGACAGCCGAAGATTTGAAAAAATTCCAAGCCAAAACAAAACTGATTGTTGATCAATACAACGAATTTGAAGCATTGCCTGGTAAATTTGTAAATGGTGATGCCACTCAAGGTGAAAATATTGCAGACCTTGGTGGAATTGTCATGGGATATGAAGCCTTCAAAAAAACAGCACAGTATAAAAATAAAGAAATTATTAGTGGTTTATCACCCGAAAAGCGTTTCTTTTTAGGCTATGCTTATGCTTGGATGGTTAACTACAAAACAGAATCTTTAGCACAGCAATTATTGACCGATGTACACTCGCCAGCAAAGTATAGAATAAATGGACCGTTGCAAAACATGCCTGAATTCTTCGAAGCATTTGGTATAAAACCAGGAAGCAAGATGCGAAGAGCTGATGATAAGATTATTGTTATTTGGTAATAAAACAAGAAACCCTAACTTTTGTTAGGGTTTCTTGTTTTTTAGAGCTTCTTCATAGCGTTCACCAACTTTTTTCCAGTTAATGATTTTGTAAAAAGCATCAATATAGCGTCGTCGTTTGTATTGGTAATCTAAATAATAGGCATGTTCCCAAACATCAAGATTTAAAATTGGTGTTCCCGAAACCACTTGTTTTGGCATCAACGGATTGTCTTGATTTGGTGTACTTGTAATGACTAATTTTCCAGTATTATCAACAATTAACCAAGCCCAACCGGAACCAAATTGATCCTCTGCAGCATCTGTAAATTGAGTTTTAAATAACTCAAAACTTCCAAAATCCCTAGCAATTGCTGATGCTAAAGTATCTTTAGGTTGCCCGCTAGATTTTGGTGTGAGGTTTTCAAAAAACAAGGTGTGATTATAATAACCACCAGCATTATTCCTTAAATCGACATTGTTTATATCAAGTTTTTTTAAAATATCCTCAATACTTAAATCAACCAAAGCTTGATTGGCAGCAATTAGTGTGTTCAAATTATTGGTATAGGTCAAATAATGTTTTGAATAATGATTCTCCATGGTCAATACACCAATACTTGGTGCAAATGCTTCATAGTTATCAGGAAGCTTTGTTAAGGAAAAAGCACCATCTTCAACACGAACATCTTCGGGCAAACCGATAGTGATTTTATCATCAACAGATGGCAATGGCACTTCCACCACTTCGGTTAGCTTTTTATTATTACAACTCATAACAAGTAAGCTTCCAAGAAAAACAATAGTAAGTATTTTATTTGTATTCATTTTTGCTAAAATTATTTGAAATTTATAGCTCTAAAGAATGTATCATTTCAATATACAATTCTTTGGCTTGGTCAACAGAAAGATGACTTATTTGCATCCATGCGTTGGTTTTGAATGCATTTCTTAAATCTAAACCTGAACTCGAATTGGTACTCAAGGTACCAATTGTAGCTTGTTTGTAATAGGCATATAATCGCAATTGTACATCTTGAGGCAAAGATGCTTGAGACATTTTTGAAGCTATTGCTACGGCTTCATTAAATCGTGTATCTAAATCTTTTTCAGACATAGAAAATTATTATTTTACAGCGATGATAGTTTTTCCACCAACCGCTTTCTGATTGAGTTTTACGTTAACTTCCGTTCCTAAAGGTAAATATAAATCAACTCTTGAGCCAAATTTGATAAATCCAGCGTCTTCTCCTTGTACTACTTCGGTTCCTTCTATCGCATAGTTTACAATACGTTTTGCCAAAGCACCCGCTATTTGTCGGTATAGAACTTCTCCAAATACTTCGTTTTCGATAACTACAGAAGTTCGTTCGTTTTCGGTACTTGCTTTTGGATGCCAAGCTACCAAGTATTTCCCAGGATGGTATTTGCTATAATTGATTTTCCCGCTCATTGCATAACGCGTTACGTGCACATTTATTGGCGACATAAATATCGATACTTGCAGTCTTTTATCTTTGAAATATTCTGGTTCAAAAACCTCTTCAATCACCACTACTTTTCCATCAACTGGAGCGATAAGATTGTGAATAGAATGATCCACCACCCTTTTTGGATTGCGGAAAAATTGCAATACAATTAGCAAGAAAAAAAGCAACACCAATTGCAAAGTCATTTTTAACCAAGCTAACTCTACGAATTTATCCAATAAAAGGATACCCGCAATAAAGCTAACTAATGTAATAAAAATAATCTTGTAACCTTCTTTATGAAACATATTGTAAAATTATATAAAACAAATTAATAAATGGAATTACAAATATAATACTATCTAAGCGATCTAAAATACCTCCATGACCAGGCATAATTACTCCGCTATCCTTTACACCTACAATTCGCTTTAATTTAGATTCAATCAAATCTCCTAAAGTACTGAAAATACTTATGATAATAGCACTTATTGACCAAATTAATATTGAAGTATTGAGATAACTAGGTTTTGGATTAATATAAAATTTAGAAATTAAAACCCCAGCAATTATTGAAAAAAACAATCCTCCAACAAAACCTTCTACTGTTTTTTTTGGTGAAACAGAAGGAAATAATTTATTCTTTCCAAAATTCTTTCCTATTAAGTATGCAAAAGTATCATTTGTCCAAATTAATATAATTATCGTAATTAATATATCCGAATTGTATCCCTTATTACCAATTGGAACATAATTTATAAGTATAAATGGAAAAATAATATACCCTATTAAAAGAATATATTGAGTAATGATGTTAAAGTTTTTTTCGCTTTTTTGAAACAAGAAATAGAGTAATCTTATTGACACTGCTATTGAAAAAAACGTAACCCCTTTGTTTATAAACGGGTTATGGTGCTTGTCGTAGAAAAAGTAATAGGAAATTCCTGCAATTATTATTCCTGCATAAAAATTGACAGAGGTCATTTTTGAAAATTCATATACACCAAAGACTAATAATATTGAGAATAATATTGCTAAACTTTCTTTAGAATATATTATACAACTTAATAATAAAATAATATAAACTGCACCAGAAATAGCTCTTTTTAAGGTTTCATTCATTTTACAAATCTTCTAAAAGCAGAAGATATAAGTTTTTTGCAACACTTCCATATTGAAGAAAATCTTCGTCTTTGGCTTTTTCAAAATATTTTATGGTTGTGATGTTATTTGGATAATCTTTGTCGTAATTCTTTTTTATGCCTCTGAGTCCATCGCTTTTAGATTCTATAATTTGGCTTGTTTTTGCCAAAATAACAATGTTAACAGGTAAATCGTTTGGTTTATGTTGTTTTATTTGATTGGAAGAAAACAATACCGAACCTTCTTCGGCAATTAAGTTTTCACATGTTGCAAAAAGAAACTTAGGATTTTCAACATCCTTATATTGCAATTTGTTTTCGTCCAACATCGAAAATAATTTTGGTTCTATACACATTGCTTCACATTCAAACCAATCATTTTCTTCTAAGATGTTTAAAAATTGTTCTTTTACTTCACCCAAATCTTCGCAATAGATGAACTTTCCACCGTTTTTCTTAAAATTATACGTGAATTTTTCATCAACAGGAAGCAATGAAAAGCTAGAAGGAATGTTGTTAAATTCGCTCTGGTTATCATCGTCGGAGGCATCATTGCTGCTGCCAAATATTTTTCTAAAAAGGCTCATGCGCTATATATAAACTTAAGCTTACTATTAGGAATCGTTCAAAGATAAAAAAATCTTAATTCAAAAACAGTTTTTGAATTAAGATTTTATAAAATTGTTAAATTTTGTGTTTTAAGCGTCGGCTACTAATTCGTCTTCATGCTTATCAAAAGGACGTTTCCCAAAAATAGTTTCTAAATCGTCTTTAAAAATAACTTCTTTTTCAATTAGTATATCGGCTAGTTTCAGCAGCTTATCTTTATTTTCTTCAAGTAGTTTTATTGCTCTTTGATATTCGTTTTCAATCAGTGTGTTAATTTCTTTATCAATTACCAAGGCTGTTTCTTCCGAATAGGGTTTTGAAAAACTATACTCACTTTGCCCAGACGAATCGTAATAAGTTATGTTTCCCAGTTTTTCGTTCAAACCATAGATGGTAACCATGGCACGTGCTTGTTTGGTTACTTTTTCTAAATCACTCAATGCACCAGTAGATATTTTATCAAACACTACTTTTTCAGCAGCACGACCACCCATAGTAGCACACATTTCATCTAGCATTTGATCCGTTCTAACAATTAGTCGTTCTTCGGGCAAATACCAAGCGGCTCCAAGACTTTGTCCACGAGGAACAATAGTTACTTTTACTAATGGTGCAGCATGTTCTAGCATCCAACTTACAGTAGCATGTCCAGCTTCATGAACCGCAATAGCACGTTTTTCGTCTTTAGTAACAATTTTATTTTTCTTTTCCAATCCACCAACAATTCGGTCAACGGCATCCAAAAAATCTTGCTTATCAACGGCTTCTTTATTTTGTCTAGCAGCAATCAATGCCGCTTCGTTACAAACATTAGCAATATCAGCACCCGAAAAACCTGGTGTTTGTTTGGCTAAAAAATCCAAATCCAAATTATCCACTTTTTTCAATGGTGCCAAATGCACTTCAAATATTTCTTTACGTTCTCTAACGTCTGGCAGGTCAACATATATTTGTCTGTCAAAACGACCAGCACGCATCAAAGCTTTGTCTAAAACGTCTGCTCTATTGGTGGCTGCCAAAACGATAACGTGAGTGTTCGTTCCAAAACCATCCATCTCGGTCAGTAATTGATTTAAAGTGTTTTCGCGCTCATCGTTAGAACCCGACATATTGTTTTTTCCTCTAGCACGACCAACAGCGTCAATTTCATCAATAAAGATAATAGCTGGCGATTTTTCTTTGGCTTGTTTGAATAAATCTCTAACACGAGACGCTCCTACTCCAACAAACATTTCCACAAAATCAGAACCTGATAAAGAGAAGAACGGTACTTTTGCTTCACCCGCAACGGCTTTGGCCAATAAGGTTTTACCCGTTCCTGGAGGTCCAACCAATAAAGCTCCTTTTGGAATTTTACCGCCAAGTTTAGTGTATTTTTCTGGGTTTCTAAGGAATTCTACGATTTCTTGTACTTCCTCTTTTGCACCTTCTAGTCCGGCAACATCCTTGAATGTAATTTTTACATCCGTTTTCTCATCAAATAGTTTTGCTTTCGATTTTCCAATATTGAATAATTGTCCGCCTCCGCCACCAGAGCCACCAGACATTCTTCGCATGATAAAAAACCACAAACCAATTATGAAAACAAATGGTAAAATAGAGACTAAAATCCCAGTCCACTCACCTCTTTGTTTGAAATCAAAAGATTTAAGTTTGTTCTCACTTTTAGCTTCTTCAAGTTTCTTTTGAAATAATTCATCATTCCCTATTTCAAAACTATAATGAGGTCCTTTATTTTCTCTTCCCAACACGTCGGAAGCTACTTTTTTATTCTCTTTTTCTTTCATTGCAGCAGCGGTCAAATAAACATCTGCTTCTGTTTTATTGTACACAATAACTTTATCTACTTTTCCACTATCCAACATGGTGTTGAATTTAGATGAAGTTATTTTGCCTACTTCTTGGAAACTTCCACCGCCGAATACATTCAACAATAGGAACACTCCGATTAAAAGTCCATAAATCCAATACGGACTGAACTTAAAATTATTTTGTTTTTTTTCGTTAGCCATTTTTTGTGTAGGTATTTTTTAGTAATTCGTTGGAATGGTAGTTATTTTGGCATCGCCCCAAAGACCTTCAATATTGTAAAATTCTCGGATTTGTTTTTGGAACACATGAACCACAATGTTCACATAATCCATCAAAACCCACTCGCCATTGTCCGTTCCTTCTACGTGCCATGGTTTGTCTTTTAATTCTTTGGATACTAATTTTTGGATGGAGTTAACAATAGCGTTAACTTGGGTGTTTGAATTTCCGTTGCAGATGATAAAATAATCACAAACTGCTGTGTCTATTTCTCTTAAATCTAGGATGTCAATATCATTTCCTTTTACTTCTTCTATGCCTTTTATTATGTTTGCTAATAAAATATCTGATTGAACTTCTCTTTTCGCCATGTATTATTTTTCTATGAATTGCAAAGGTATTACTTTTTGTGTTTATTTTTGCTTAATAAAAGTCTAAAATTAGCAACAATAAAGTACCTTGTTCCATGCTTATAATCAAACTCAATGCCACAGATTCTACTAATGATTATTTGAAGCAATTGAATAAGGAAAAACCACTTGACAATTTCACCACAGTTACTACGGTTTCTCAAACCAAAGGAAAAGGACAAATGGGTGCGCAATGGACTAGCCAACCTGGTAAAAACTTAACCTTTAGTCTTTTATACAAACCAAAAAAACAATTTTGCACTTCTATTTTTGACGTAAATGTAACCATTGCTGTTTCGATTATTGAAGCATTAGAAACATTTGAAATTCCAAAACTAAACATCAAATGGCCGAACGACATTTTGGCAGAAAACAAAAAGATTGGTGGCATACTTATCGAAAACAGTCTAAAAGCCGATGCAACTATCGATACCATCATCGGAATTGGCATCAACGTTAACCAAGAATCTTTTCCTGATTTTATTCAAGCGAGTTCGTTGAAAAAAATAACTGGTCTCGAATACGACCTAGAAATATTGCTCGACAAAATAACGAACACTATTCAACAAAACTTAGAAGAAATCGATTCTCAAAAAGAATTCTTTTGGAAACAATACCATCAGCATTTATTCAAACACAACCAACCTATGGCGTTTGAAAACACATCTCAAGAAAAGTTTATGGGCATCATTAAAAATGTTTCTACCGATGGAAAACTACAGATACAATTGGAAGATGACTCAATACAGTCTTTTGGATTGAAGGAAATTAAGATGTTGTATTAATCTAAAACAACCCTTTAAAACCAGCATTCTTTATCCCAATCTTACGGGCATCAAAGTTCATTTTGTCGTGCAACAAGCTAGCATATACGGAGCGGAAATCAATCTCATGTTTTAAATCACCATTATCAAGGTCAGACAGGTTTGGATTGTTCCCAAATACTTTTCCTTTGTTGCTGCCGCCAATAACAAACATCGGAGCTGCCTTTCCATGGTCTGTGCCACTGCCGTTGTCTTTTACTCTTCTTCCAAATTCGGAAAACACTACAACAGTTACATTTTGCATCAGTTTGGCATTCTTCAAGTCGCTATAAAAACTCGCCACAGCATCGTTCAGTTCCGTTAAGTTTCGATTCTGAATATTTAATTGATTGTCGTGCGTGTCATAACCATTTTGCGATGTATAATACACTTTCGAATTCAAGTTTCCTTTTACCAATCGTGCAATCCATTCTAAGTTTTTACCCAAATTAGTTTTCGGATAACTTACCTCAGCCGTTGATTTTGCCAACGCTTTCTGAATGTCTTCCGAACCTTCCATCACCGAGTTGGCAATCTTCCGAACAAAGTCTAACTGCGGATTATCCGAAATTTTTCCTACTTCTTCTTTCTCGTTTTTAATCTTAAATCTATTTGGGTCTTTCACTGTGATTGAATTTGGCTCATCACCTTTCAATGCCAAGTTGTCAATATTGTCTAAGTTTATTCCCGCCGTTGGTTCGTGGTCGTTACACTTCAAATCTAAATACTTCCCAAGCCAACCATTGTTTGCATAAGTATTACTATCGGTAGCCGTTTGCCATATTTCTTGACTGCGAAAGTGGGAACGCACTGGTTCGGGATAACCCACGTTTTGCAACACACTCAAATCACCATTTTGTTGCATATTGGCAAAATCTTTTAACGCAGGATGAAAACCCATACCGTTGTTTTTGCCTAAAAGAACATCTTTAGAAAGCGCAATTTTACTTCGCAAATCATAATACAACGGATTATCATAAGGCACAAACGTATTTAAACCATCATTACCACCGTTTAGCTGAATGAACACCAAACATTGCTCACCAATCACCAAACTAGGTTGTTGTCCAAAAGCATGTAAAAAGCTTGGCAACAATAATGAACCTCCTGTAAAAGTTCCTGTTAAGGATAAAAAATTTCTTCTATTCATAACTATATCAATTGGAATTCAGGCAATTTCACCATCGTGTTAAACAATCGAAGTACAGCGTTTTCTGCACCTTCGCTCTTGGGATTAAAATCATATTTCAACAACTCTTCAAAGTCTTTCTGCATCGAGTCATCTGTTTGAAACAACACTCGTTCGCTCAGTTGTGCAATAATTGTTTTGTTGGTGCCATTTGCATCAAAATCTATCGAAACCCGAAGCATCGTATCACTATTTTCATCCATCATTTCATCGCTCATATACTTTCTTCTTCGGTTTAACGGCTGTCCGCTACACAACAAATCTGCCACATTATTGCGTTGCAAATACATTTGTGATGACAACCATTCATTCCCACCATTCCAACCTTTTACATTTGGTTGATTAAACAAATCCATGCCTTGTTGTTTCAAGAAAAACGTCAATACTCGTGTATTCATTTTTTCTATCTTCAATTCGTATTTCAGTTGCAGGATATACACCAATGGATCTTTGATTTTGCTTCCCGATATATTCTTTTGGTATTCTTCTGTAAAAATCTTGGTCAACAACGGTTGCAGTTCAAAATTCACTTTTCTAAAATAATCTCCATAATACGTCACCAATTCTTCCGAAGGTTTGTCATAGAGAAACCACTTTAAAATTTTTCGGGTAACAAAATAAGGGATTGCTTTTTGCTCAAAAATAATATCCACCAATTCATCGGCTTTAAACGTTCCCGTTTTGCCAAAATAGGTTATGGTATCATTGTTCTCTAATAATTTTCGGTAGTTGGCGTTGGTTTCGCCAATTGTTAAACCCGCCAATCCTTTAGCACCATTCTTAATGTCTTCCTCCGTATAATTGCCAATACCTAGCGTGAACAACTCCAACAATTCCCTACTAAGGTTTTCATTAATTTTATCTCGTCTATTATCCACATTGTCCAGATAGCGCACCATTGCATTAGTTTTTAGCACCGCTTTGGTCAAGGTTTTAAAATTACCAAACGCTTGCTCGCGCAACAACTGATTGTGCTGAAAGACCCAATGGTTTACTTTTACTTTCTGATAGGTAGATACAAAATGATTGTGCCAAAAACAAGTCATCTTTTCGCGAAGCGGAAAAGCCTCATCCATCATTTTTTCGAGCCACCATTCTTTTAGTTTTTGCGACACCTGAATTTCTTTTCGCAATATTTTTTTAACAGCGTCTTCATCATCAGTCGTTTTCATCAGTTGACGAGCAGCTTTCAATTCTGCTTTAGTTTTAGGGCTATCGACCAACAAATCGGGTTCTTTTTTATCTACTTTGGTGGCAAACGATTGCTCCAAAAACTTTTGAAGTCCTAATGTTTCTATTTTTTGTGCTTCTTTTCCCGAAAAACCCAAGCGAAGTGACCAAAGCGTATTGCGATTCATAACCAAAATTTGAAAATTTAAAGTTAAGACTTTTGATATCAAATAAGGTTTAATTATGCTTAAGTAATTTTGTCCAAATCTGTTTTTCAGTAAAGAGATGCGATTAACTGCAGCTACGCAACATCGCCCGAATCTATTCATTACAAATCAATTAAACTTAGTTTAGTATCTTTGAACATTGGAGAATTAAAGCAATCAAAGTGCTATGAAAATATTTAGTTGGAAAATTATTAGTTTATTCGTTATAACTTTATCATTAGGCTGGACAACCGAAATGGGTTCGGGGTACAACATCCAGAAACCCAATACCACATTTGTGCTTCCTGATATTCTTCATGAAATCTCTGGATTGACAGATATTGACCAAAGAACTATTGCCTGTATTCAAGACGAAAATGGTATTATTTTTATCTATGATATTGTTCTGAATAAAATCAAGAAACAATATAATTTCCATCTTGATGGCGATTATGAAGGCATAACTAAGGTAGGCACCACAATGTATGTACTAAGAAGTGATGGTGTTTTATTTGAGTTTTTGAATTATGAAAGTCCAAATTTTAAATTAAAAACCTATCAAACAGGAATTCCTGCCCACAACAACGAAGGACTTTGCTATGATGCTGACAGCAACATACTATTGATAGCCAACAAAGGAAAATCCGTAAAAGGCAAAGAGTTTAAAGACAAAAGAGCTATTTATGGATTTGATTTAAAAACCAAAAAACTAACCACTTCTCCCGTTTATGAATTTGATATTAATGTTATTAAAAAACATGTTGCCGACAAGAAAATAAAAGTACCTACAAAACTAAAAAAAGGGGAAAACCCAGAACCTTTTATTAAACTTATGACCTCAGCAATTGCTATTCATCCCATGTCAAAAAAACTCTATGTACTTTCGGCTGCCGACCATTTGTTTTTTGTGTTTAATAGAAATGGAAGCATACATCACATTGAACCTTTAAGCACAACTGTTTTTAACAAGGCAGAAGGCATTACTTTTTTAGAAAATGGCGACATGCTTATTACCAACGAAGGACAACAAAAAAAGCCAACCTTTCTTCGATTTAACTATAAACCAACTGGAGTTAAAAAGTAGTTTGCAACAACATTGCTACTCCAATTTCGCAACAACACAAACCAACAACCCACTTAGTAACCCTGAGCGCAGTCGAAGGGCACAAATCGCTCATCACACAACATCCTTTTTCTGGCGTTTTGTTTTGTATTAGTTTGTTTTAGTACTACAGTCAACCGAAGCAAATTTGTATTTCACCTTTTCAAAATCAATAGGTTTATCTTTTTTAAAATAGGAAGCCCCTAGATACATTTCAATTTCTCCATTGCCTAAAATGAGTTCGTCGCCTTGTTTTAAAAATGCCATCGGATTTTTATACGTTTTAGTTACATCCTTAGTAAGTATGAATGTATAGGAACAAAACAAAGTATCTCCTTTAAACTCGCCTTCAATTTTACCTTCTCTTTTAGGTTCATCAAAAACCTTCATCACCAAACTACCTCCTATTTTCCCATCTTTTAATGGCGTAATTTTTAAATCTAGTGTGTCTTTTTCATACACCGCTTTGTAGCATTGTTCGGTAGCTAGTTGTTCTGTTTCTGTGTTTGTCTTCTCAGTTTCTTTTTTATCTTCATTCTTTTTACAACTCTGAAAACCAATTAAAATTAAAACCAAACCTACTATTCTTATTTTTTTCATGTCAATAAAATTTAGTTACTAAATGAGTATTAATAAATATAAATGTACGAATTAATTATTGAGTAGTATTAAAAATTTAGTGATTTAAAATGTTTTGCCAATTGCACTTACTATAAGTACACATTTGTGCAACTGCTTATGCATTTAATTTCAGTAAGCAGTCAATTGTCTTAATTTATCGCTTTATCTTTTTTAAAATTATATTTAACTGCAAAATTTACGAGGTTATTTTCAACATTATACGATCTTCTTCCCAGAAGATTATCACTAAATCCCTTTGAATCACCACTGTAATATTCAAAATCTAAATACACAGCCAATTTTTTATTGATAAAATAATTCAAACCATAACCGGAATTAATACTACCATATTGTTTTGGGTAATCTATTGGTTGTAAATTTGCTGAGTAATTTCCATAATTACTTTTACTTTCCATAGTATAAGCAGCCCCAATTTTTAGACTACCTACTAAATTTTTATAAATTCTAAACTCCCATTTGACATCAATTGGAACACAAATAACGGCTCCATTAAAACTACCATAACTTTCATCTGAACCAAAATCAATCCAACTTCCACCATGAGTATCTGGTTTATAAAACGAAACTCCAGTTTCATAATATTTAATTCTAGCAGACAAACTCCAATGTCTTGCAAAATAATATTCAGATAAAAAACCACCTTGAAACGAACTTTTTGATGCCTCATTTGAAAAAGAACTAATTTTATTTATTCCAATTTCTACACCAAAAAAAACCAATTCCCTTTTGGATTTATATTTTCATTTGTTTGAGAAATAATTCTATTTGAAAACAAACTCAGTAGGGCAATAATAAATATTTTACTTTTCATATTTACTTTTTTAAGTTAACATTGATTTCTTTTAATAATCATTCAAAAATTATTATTTTTATTACTTTAAAAATACGAATGTAATAAAAATAGTAACCCAAAAATTACGGTTTCCCACATTTCAAAAAAGATTTCTTCAATTTCTTTAATCTGTGTTCCTTTCACCAAGAATTAAAATCCGTATTTATTTGCGTTTGGCACCGTCAATCCGATTTAACCGCGTTCCAACAAACCGTCAAACAAAAAAAACATTTCCCATAAAAATCTTTATCTTTGAACTCTAAACAATTTAGGGCATGCAAGCAACACAATTACAATCGGAATTAGAAGTCTATTTTGAAAAATTCCGCAACAACATCATCGGGATAGACCAAGAATTTCAATCACCATTTGGCACCCAAAAAATAATCTACACCGACTGGACCGCCAGCGGAAGACTATACCGCCCAATTGAGGAAAAAATGACGAATGTTTTTGGACCTTTTGTAGCCAACACCCATACCGAAACTACCATCTCAGGAACCGCCATGACAATGGCGTACCACGAAGCACGAAGCATCATCAAACGCCACGTTAACGCCAACGATAACGACGTACTAATCACCGACGGCACTGGTATGACAGGCGTGGTCAACAAACTGCAACGCATACTAGGATTGCGGATAGCCGAAAACCTAAAAGAATATACCAGCATTCCCGATGCCATCAAGCCCATCGTGTTTATATCGCACATGGAGCACCATTCTAACCAAACCTCATGGCTAGAAACCATCGCCGATGTAGTGGTAATCGATTGCAACGAAGAAGGGTTATTCTGTTTAGAAAATTTTAAAAAGACTTTGGAACAATACAAACATAGAAGTTTCAAGATTGCCTCCATTACCTCTTGCTCCAATGTTACTGGAATACAAACACCTTACCACGAAGTGGCAAAAATCATGCACCAAAACAACGGTGTATGCTTTGTTGACTTTGCTTGCTCTGGACCGTATGTTGAAATCGATATGCATCCCGATGAGGAAAGCTATTTGGATGCCATATTCTTCTCGCCACACAAATTCCTTGGCGGACCAGGAACAACGGGTGTTATGCTGTTCAACAAAAACTTATACAAAAACAATATTCCCGACTGTCCCGGCGGAGGAACCGTAAGCTGGACCAATCCGTGGGGCGAACACAAATACATAGACAACATCGAAGACCGCGAAGACGGCGGAACTCCTGGTTTTCTTCAAGTTATCAAAACAGCATTGGCCATTCAGTTGAAAGAAGAAATGGGTGTGCAAAACATCATCAAGCGCGAGCATGAAATTGTGGATTACATTTTCAGTAGATTGAACAATGTAGAGGATTTAAACATCCTTGCCAACCAACATCAAGACAGATTGGGAGTACTATCTTTCTACATCAACGATTTACATTTCAACCTAGGGGTAAAAATATTAAACGACAAATTTGGGATTCAATCCCGTGGTGGATGCAGTTGTGCCGGAACCTATGGGCATTTCCTATTACACGTTGACCAAGAAACCTCAAACAATTTAGTTTCTCAAATCTCTTTGGGCGAACTATTAAAGAAACCGGGATGGATTAGAATGTCTATTCACCCAACAACTACCAATCAAGAAATAGAATACGTTTGTGATAGCATCATTGCTTTAGCAAAGAATCATAAAGAATGGAGCAAAAACTATCAATATGATAGCAAAAGCAATAATTTTCATCACGAAAACGACCCACTGCTTGAAAAAGAAATGGTTCAAAACTGGTTTAAAACCTAAAACAACTTTATGGAAAACATGTTTCTTTATGGTTTAATCGCCGTTAACGCAATAGTAAGTTTTAAAGGTTTTGAAGACCAATTTTTTTTTAGAAAATACCAATTTCACATGGGAAGCATTCGCGCGGGAGAACAATATCGTGTGGTTACTTCGGGCTTTCTTCATGCCGATATTGGACATTTGGCGTTCAACATGATTACGCTCTATTTCTTTGCACCTATAGTATCACAGTCTTTGGGCGATTTTTCGTTTCTACTTATTTATTTCGCCAGTTTGGTTTGCGGTAGTTTATTAACGATGGTGTTTCACGGCAATGAGTATTCCTATAGTGCCGTTGGAGCTTCGGGAGCAGTAACCGGAATTCTATATTCAGCTATATTAATGTATCCTCAAATGACGATTGGCATCTTTGGAATTATCCCCATGCCTGCTTACATCTTCGGTATTGGGTATTTGTTATATTCTATTTATGGTATGCGTGCCAAGAACGATAATATTGGTCACACGGCACACTTTGGTGGTGCTATTGGGGGCTATGTTATTACTTTGTTAAAAGTGCCAACACTGTTTCAAGACAATCTGTTGATGGTTATTTTATTAGCCGTTCCAATAGTATTATTGTTTATCTTAGCCAAAGCTGGTAAACTATAATTGGCACAACTTTTGTTTTTCTAGTTCTAAATTTAAATACATATCATCATGAAAAAATCAATTGCCTTAGTAGCTTTATTATTTACTGTTGTTGCTTTTGCACAAGATAATAAAGCACAAGTTCCTCAAATATCCGTAACTGGTGAAGGAAAAGTAAAAGTAACTCCAGACAGAGCCATTATTAATGTAGGTGTTTTAAATACTGGAAAAGACGCCAAAGAAGTAAAATCCTTGAATGACGAAACGGTAGATAAAGTAATCAAGTTTTTAAAGAAAAGTGGTCTTAATGCTGCGGATTATAAGACTAACAATGTAAGCTTGCACAAAAGCTATGATTATGAAAAAAAGAAACAAGTTTATCAAGCCAATCAATCAATAAGCATCACGTTAAAAGACTTGTCAAAGTATGACGAAATCATGATGGGATTGAATGATACTGGAGTAAACAACATACAAGGCGTAGAATTTAAATCGTCTAAAATGGAAGAATTGGAAAAAGAAGCCAGAAAGAAAGCTATGTTGAATGCGAAACAAAAAGCAGAAGATTATGTTTCGGTTTTAGGACAAAAAGTGGGCAAAGCATTATTAATCTCAGACAGTTCTCAAGCCTATTATCCGCAACCAATGTATAAAAACAGTATGATGGGTGGAGAAGCAATGGTAAGTGGCGATAGTCAAGAAACATTAGCCGTTGGTGAAATAGAAATTATTGCTACTGTAAATGTTACTTTTATATTAGATTAAATAAAGAGCAATCTCAATACGATTTTCAAAAGAAAATCACTCAAAATGCCCCAAATAGTTTCTAACTTTTTGGGGCATGTACAATTGGAGGCTTTATTCTATACTTATTGTTTCGTTGGTAACGGAGCGCCAACGGCTACAGCACAATCATGACCTTCTTGACCATGCGGTGGATTCATTCCTGGAGCAGTAACTACTGGATTTACATTAGGATCCAACATTAAAGGTGTAGCATTAGGATTTGATAGTGTTTTCTGAGCATTATTAGGAACAGTAATTGTTTGGTTTGCCGCTTTTCCTGATTGAACTACTGGAGCAGCAGGTTTTGAATTTAATGGTGCACCTACTTGTATGTCGCAACGATGTCCCGCTTGTCCGTGTGGTGGATTCATTCCTGGTTTAGTTGCTACAGGTGTTTGCGTTACTACCTGATTATTTGGGTTGGCTTGTTGTTGTACTTGTTGCTGCTGTGGTGGTGGTGCAACATAATTTCCAGTTGGAATGGCTTGAACTCTTGGCAAGATAATTTCTTTAGGTGTGTCGGATACAACAGTTTCTTCTTCTTTTTTACACGAAATAAAAACGATTGATAAAGTTAAGCTAACAGCTACTAATTTTAAATTCGATATCATACTAATTTTTTTAGAATTTCAAATATAGCTTTTCTAAATAAAAAAAGCATCATAAGTATGATGCTTTTTGTGGGGAGAGCAGGATTCGAACCTGCGAAGATGTAATCAGCGGATTTACAGTCCGCCCTCGTTGGCCGCTTGAGTATCTCCCCAAACCTGTATAGAGGGTGCAAATATAATAAGTGTTTTGAGAGATGCAAACAAAATAAAAATATATTTTTCAATCAAAATTTAATTCTTTGAAAACGAACTAAATAAAAAAATCTTCCGAAGAAGATTTTTTTATTGCATCTATATTTTACACTATTTTATCGCTAATAATTCGGCAACTTTAGCTTTCAAAGCCTCACCTCTTAAATCTTTTGCAACAATGTTTCCGTTAGCATCCAATAGGATTGTAGTTGGAATTTGGGAAATATTATATTGTTCTGCAATTGGATCTTTCCAGCCTTTTAGGTTTGAAAGTTGTGTCCAAGTAATGTTATCTTTTTTTATGGCTTCTTTCCATTTAGTAATATCTTCGTCTAAAGATACACCAACGATATTTAATCCTTTTGAATGAAACTCGCTATATAGTGCTACTACATTAGGATTTTCTAAACGACAAGGTTTGCACCAAGAAGCCCAAAAGTCAATTATAGTTACTTTACCCATACTTTCTTTTAAAGAAATTGTCTTTCCTTCTGGAGATTTTCCTTGAAAGTTCGGTGCTACTTCGCCAGCTGTTGTTGCTGTCTTTTTAACTTCAACTACTTTTTTTTTTGAGTTGCAATAGCTTCCGTAACTTTTTTACCTGCTGCTGATTTTCTTAACGATTCTTCCAATGAATTGAATATTTTTTCAGCATCTGCTACCTTAACATCGGGATTATTCAACATGTTTTCAACTAATAAAACACTAATAAATGATTTCGGGTGTTCTTTTGGATAGTTGTTCATGTAATTTGTACTTTCTGCTCTTAAAGCTTTGAATTCATTTCTTAAAGAATTCATTACAACTGTATCATTTTTTTGTTGTGCTTCATTCATTTTTGCCATGTTATCTTCTTGGAACTTCATGATTTTAGCTTGTGATTTTTTTTGAAGCTTACCAAGTTTTTCATTAAAAGCATAAAACTCGTCATTACTGTATGTTCCACTCATTTTTGATTTGAAAATACTGTCTTTGTCAACAGTAATAGCAATATCTCCATTTTCTAAAATAAAAGGAACTTTTCCTTGCAAGCTATCAACTTGAATAAAATGAATGCTTGGTTCTAGGGATTTTCCTTTGATTTCAAACTTACCATCTACAACTTTTACGGTATCTATGGCAACCGTTCCCATTCCGTTTTCTGATTGTTTCTCTAAATAAACATTCCCAGATTTCATTCCTGCAATTGTACCTGTAATGGTATATTCATCATTGTTTTTACATGAAATGGCAACAATTGCTATTACCAATAAAAGAGCTATTTTTTTCATTATTTTGTTTTTATTTTTAACGTGTGCAAATGTATTTATTTTTATGTAACAACAACTTTATTTTATAATAACTTTATCTATTAGGCGAAGTTTTTGATAGATTAGTTTTACTTTAAAAAAATATTTGTAGTGTTTTATTTTGGATTATATACAAATCATATTAAATAAGCGTTAATTGTCTATTATTATTAGGAATATTGGTTTATATCTCAATAAATTTGAGGTTCAAAAAAACAAATAATGTTTAAAAAATTACTTCAAATTACCTGTTTTTTCGCTGTTCTTTCCACCTATTCGCAAGTAGTTATTAATGAAATAGATGCAGATACTCCCGGTACTGACACAAAAGAGTTCATTGAATTAAAATCGGTTACCGCTAATTTTTCTTTAGATGGTTATGTTTTGGTGTTTTTAAATGGTGGAAGTACTGGCACCTCAAATGCAAGCTATTTAGCTTTAGATTTAGATGGATATACAACTGATATAAATGGATTATTTTTGATAGGAAACAATCAAGTTTCACCTACTCCAACCTACATAATTCCAAATGCATCAATACAAAATGGACCAGATGTTGTAGCTTTATATCAAGCAAACGCTAGCGATTTTCCATTGAATACTATTGGAACTTCTTCAAACTTGATTGATGCAGTAGCCTATTCTTCTTCTACATCTTCTTCGCCAACAGCTATAATGTCGGCTTTAGGAATTACAACTTTTGGAATAGACAATACAAATAGTAGTGCCAATACATCTATTCAAAGAAATAATGATGGTACTTATACTTCTGCTACACCAACACCTGGCCAAAATAACGATGGAAGTGGTGTTGTTTTAAACCATGTAACCATAACAGCATCGGCAACAACTGTTAATGAGGGTGATACAATCGTTTTTACTTTCACTACCGAAACACCTGTTGTTGGAAGTAATCTCATTATCAATATGGTAGTTAATAATGGAACGTTTAATTTACAAGACATCAATGGAACTTTAACTACCTTTATACCTGTGGGTCAAACTTCTATTTCCAATAGTTTATTGATTGTTAATGATGGTACAAATGAAGGAGACGAAGAACTTTTATTAAATGTACAATCACTTCAACCTGGATTTGTATTAAATAATAATTATCTCTTAATAAGAATAAACGAAAGTAATTTTGAGGTAAAACCATGGGGAACACCTGCAAATCCTACTTATGGAGTAGTTGCACCAACTTATCCAGCAGGATACTATAGCTCGCTAGAAGGATTGTCGGGAGCTGCACTTAAACAAGCATTACAAAATATTATTGCTAATCCTCAAGTGGTTAGAGCACATACATACGCCGATATTTGGGAAATATTAAAAACTGCCGATCAAAATCCAGAAAACAGTAGTCAAGTTTGGTTAATTTATAATGAAACGCCACGTTCAAAATTAGACCAACAAGCAACGAGTAGTATTGTGGGTAAATGGAATAGAGAACATATTTATTGTCAATCAAGAGGAAATTTTGGCGATTGGTATGACACCAGTGCAACTGGAATAAATAATTATGTTTTGTCAAATGCAAGTGATATTGCAGCAGGATTGTCTGATGCACATCATTTGAGAGCTGCTGATGGTCAAGAAAATTCTTCAAGAGGAAACAGAAATTACGGTGTGGATTATAACGGTCCAACAGGAAATCCAGGTTCTTGGAAAGGTGATGTAGCACGAGCATTGTTTTATATGGCAGTTCGCTATAATGGCTTGAATGTAGTGAACGGAAATCCAGTTGATAACACTATTGGACAAATTGGCGATTTAACCACTTTGCTGTCATGGAATCAACAAGACACATCGGATGATTTTGAAATGAACAGAAATAATTATATTTATACTTGGCAAATGAACCGTAATCCCTTTATTGATTATCCTAGTTTAGTCAATTATGTTTTTGGTGCCAACTATGGTCAACCTTGGTTTTCGTCGTTAGCAACAACTGAAATAAATTTTGATAAGATTGTTTTATATCCCAATCCTGTTAACGATTATCTTTCAATTACTGGATTAAATACAAAAGGAACCCTTGAACTATTTAATACTCTTGGTGAAAAAGTATTTCAAAGTGATATCGAAAATCAACATCAAATTAATTTAAATCTTCAAAGTGGCGTCTATTTTGCCAAAATATCTAGTGAAAACAAAAACTTTACAAAAAAAATAATTATTACCAATTAGGTTGTACATGAACGCAGGTTTTAATAAAAAAGAATCCTCAATTGCACTAAAAGCAGAGCTTATATTCAAACTCACACAAGGATTAATTGAAATTGTTCCCAAAGACAACAAATTTTTACAAGAAACAACTGTTCGATTTATGTTGGAAGATGCGATGATGATTCCTGCAAAAATTTCGGGAGCAGAAGCTATTGATTTGTATGATATAAAAATGGAAAATGCTACTATCATCCGAAAATGTGCTCAACAATTGTATGTAAATGCTGGAAATCTGCGTTTTGAAGAAAGTATTAAGGACAGTGAATACATAGAATTATTGCGAGATGAAATTGAAGAATTTCGCTTACTTTTTATTGATTGGGTTGCCTCTTTTGACCAATGGAATTATATAATTGATCGCTGGGGTTTATTTAATCCGCCTGGAGTTACTGCGCATGATAAAGATCCTGATGATTCAATTCCGTTTAACTCAAAAGAGTATTTTGATGGTTTGGATTTAGATAATTTGGACGAGGACGAAAATGATGATGATAAGTAAATTTTTTTAAAATCAAATTCAAATATAATTTTCTAAGTTTTTTTGCAGCCTGCTTTTTATGGTTTCTTGTAAATGTATTGGTGCTATTATTTTCAAGGTTTCTCCATAAGACAACAACAAATTTTCCAACTCATAATTGATAATCAACTCAATAGAAAACAAATAGCCATTTTCATCATCACTAATTTTTTTTTGCGAACCGTGAATGGGTTTTGTTGTTAGATAAGGTTTCAATTCGGGAGTTGCTAATAAAATTATTTTTTCGATTAATGCATCTTTTGGTTTTAAAATTCCAATAACATCTTCAAAATATTCATTAAAATCAACAGTTGTTGAAATGTATTTTGCATTCGTTTCTTGAACCGAAATCATTCTGTCTATAGCAAAATGAGTAAGGTTTTCATACTTTTCAAAACGGCCAATCAAAAACCAGCGATTGTTGTATTGTTTCAAATAATATGGGTGAATTTCATGTATTTTACTCTCAGCATTATTGAATTTTTGGTATTCTATTTGCACCACTTTTTCATATAAAATAGCATTAAATAAGTCGCCTATTAAATGAATGTTTTTCAAATAAATATTAGCATCAAAGCTTATAATTTCTTTCGTATGGCTTTGCAAATTAAATGCTTGCTGTAGTTTTAAAATCAATTCGTTAACCCATTCAAATTGCGGCATTCCTTTGAAACGCGCCAAAACCAATAATGCCGATTTTAGTTTCTCTGCCTCAAAATCATTGATGGGTTGATTGTTGATAGAAAAATCTTTATCAGCATAGCGATAATAAACCGTTCTGCCTTCTTTGGTGCGCTCAAGCGGAATTTCCCAACCTTGACTACTTTCCATAAACTTAATATCTTCAAACAGTTGCCGTTTTTTGATGCCTTCACTCTGATAATTATATTCTGCTAAAGCCTCGTTACAAACCTCAAGCAAATCTTCGTTTGAAAATCGTCTTCCAAAATTGCTAAAGCATTTATCTAAAGCATGATACCGAATAAGTGCGTTTTTATTAATTGCCATTTTTAATCGTTTACATTATGTGCGCCACAAAAATAGCTTAAATGAATGCACATCTAATGCATTAATACAAAATAGTTTTGTATCATCATTTTAAAACAAGAAATCATGAGAGAACATTTAGCCCATTTTGATATTGCAGGCTTTACATATTATGAAGGTGTTTTGGCATTTTCAGAATTAGAAATAGGAACGCTTTTGCAACTAAAATTAGAAGAAGATAACAAATTTGATGCTAGAGCAGTTGCACTATATTTTAAAAATTTCAAACTAGGATTTGTACCACGAAGCGAAAACCGCATTTTTTATAAATTTCTAAAAGTGGGTATTTCGGATTGTTTTGAAGTTAGAATTCAACGCATTGATAAAAAAGAACATCCAGAAAACCAAATTGGAGTTATCGTGCATTTAGTGAGAAAAGTAGCCCAAGAGTAATACTTTTGGCGATACTTTTTTTAGTTTTTGTTTGCATGGTGCAGGTATGTTTTTATAATTTTTGCATGTACTCTTTTGTTTTCTAATAAAACCGTGATTTATTTTTCTGTCAATGTATTACCTTCAATTTCTATTAAGACTGAATGGTTTTAATTCGGTTTTTCTTTCCGTAATTCGGCAGCAGGTTTATATAAAGGAGTAGCGTTAATTTCTCCTATCTTTTCCAAAATAGAAGCCACTAACGCTACAATTTTTTTCCGTTATCGTGTATGGTGGTTTCATCCGTTATTTATCAATTTTATTATACTGTCGGATGCAATCTCGTATACATGGTTTCATTTGTGATAGCATCATTGATAGCATCAAAAAAGAGAAGTGTAGTTACTTCCCGATACAGAAAATGACTTTTATTTATTTTAGTGGGTTTATAAGTTAATAGTATCCCAATTAGTAAATATAAATATGTTTTAAAAGACAATGTTTAAATCCATTCTACAGGTATTGAGTTATAGAAAACCTTTTTTGATTTTTGATTTTCAAATTTAAAAACATATCTCACACCATTTGTGATAATCTCTTCTGATGTTGGTTTAATACCATGCTTAGTAGCAAGAGCTATTAAATCTTTTTTAAAATGCTCTTTTTCGTTTGGGATTACAATGGAGACAATAAATTCTATTTCATTCATAATTAATTCTATTTTTTTAGAGTTTAAATAACTCCTAACATAATTTGATTTATTAAATCTAATAGGTGTAATGCAGATTGTTGATTTAAAATATTTCTATCAAATGGTGGTTCTTCTCCTCTGTAATTCGTAACTTTTAGCAGTCTATAATTGTGAGTGTCCGCTAAAAATTTAATATGAGTAGAAACATCATTGTATACTCTACTTGCACAAATTATTATATCGCAATTGTGTTTCAATACATAATCATTTAACCTATCATGAAGATTATAACTCCAAAGATAATCTCCCATACTTTCAATACCGACTTTAAAACCATTGCATAAGAGTATATCTGATATCTCTCCACTAGGTAATGGAATTGAATACCTATGTGAAGGATTAATATAACGAATTATTAATTCTTCTCTTAAGTTTTTTATTGTTCCTGATTTACCACAACCTTGTGCACCCCATAATTGGATAATAGTTTTTTGTTTCATTTTATTTTAATTAAAATATTATTTTGCTAGGCTCTTAACAACTTCTCTAAAACTGTTTAATGCACTCTCTAAACCATCGATTATTTCTTGTGCTAATATTTCAGGTTCAGGTAGACTATCTAAATCAATAAAACTATCGTCTTTTAACCAAGTAATATCAAAATTTAATTTATCCCTTGAAATTATTTCGTCATATGTGAATCTTCTAAATCGACCATTTAAGTTTTGCTCACTCCATGTCTCACTTGTGTTTTCTCTGTTATTAGATTTATAACATTCAACGAATGATTTTAAATGCTCAAATTGTAATGGAAATTTTTTTAATGTATGATGAATATTAGTTCTGTAATCATAGAACCAAATTTCTTTCTTTTTTGATTTTTTCTTATCTAAAAACAGAACATTACATTTGACACCATTAGCATAAAAAATTCCTGTAGGAAGTCTTAAAATGGTATGTAAATTTGTTTCTTCTAAAAGTTTTTTTCTGATAGTTTCACCTGCACCTCCTTCAAACAAAACATTATCTGGAAGCACAATAGCAGTCCTGCCATTTTCTTCCAACATACTTATTATATGCTGAACAAAACATAATTGTTTGTTACTTGTAGTAGTCCAAAAATCTTTTCTTAGTATATATGACTCTTGTTTAGCTAATCTTTCATCATTAGTTATTGTATAGGTGCTACTTTTTCCAAACGGGGGATTTGCTAGTACAATTTTTACTTTATTTTTCGGAAGTTCAAGTAAACTATCCTCAACTTTTATTTCGGGAGTTTCTTTCATGTCTCCAATGCCATGTAAGAATAAATTCATTAAACATAATCTTGCTGTTGAGGGAACGATATCCCAACCAAGAAAAGTGTCAAATTGTAAAAATTTCTTTTCGTTTTCTTTTTGTAGTTGTTTAGAATAATTATTATTCAAAAATTCGATTGCTCCAAGAAAAAAGCCACCAGTTCCACAGGTTGGGTCTGAAATTGTCTCTAAAGGTTTAGGTTCAATACATTCTACAATAGCTTTTATAATTGAACGAGGTGTGAAATATTGACCAGCACCACTACTTTCAGCACTTTTTTGTAATAAACTCTCGTAGATATCTCCTTTAATATCCACAGATTCGGAAACCCAATCATCTTCATCAAGAAGTTCTATTAGTTTCTTTAGCTTGTATGGATCATGTATTTTATTTTGAGCTCCATTAAATATATTACCCAACATTTTTCCTGAACGAGATAATGTATTCAGTGCATTAATATAATCCAATATTAAACCCTCTAACGGATGTTTTAGAAAAAATTGCCAATCACAATTTTCAGGTATTTTAAAATCTCTATTGTATGGAGGCTTTGAATATTCATCAGCCATTTTTAGAAATAACAAGTACGTTATCTGTTCTAAATAGTCTCCATAACTAACTCCGTCATCTCTCAATGTATCACAAAATGACCATATTTTAGCTACTAAGTTATTTGTTATCATGCTATCATTGAGTTAATTTGATTAAATAATATATCATTCAACGATTTTTCTAAGAAATCATAGTATGCATACTTTATGTGGTACTCTATTCTTAATTTATTTGGGTTAAATCCTTTTTTAAAATCATTTATACGGCTTTTCAAACTTTCTATATTAGGAAATTTATTACAACCAAAAACCAGCTCATCGTTCCATTGTAAATAATTAACACTTAATAATTTGACGTATCTGCTTTCTATACTATAAATTTTATTCCATGTCTTTGTAGTATCATTATTAGGATTTATTGTAATTTTCCAAATACCATTTGTGTTTGCTAAATCTGTATTAGGGAATAAGCTTCCAACTAAATCAAAACTAATACTTAAATCAATATAAGCGGATTTAAATGTATAAGGATAATAATATTGACTTCTACTATTGGCATTAAAAGCATAAAATACATTTTTTGTTGTTTTAAACTTCGTATTACATTCAGAACAAGATGGAGTAATGTTTTTTAAATCTATCGATGAGATAGGAAACTCTGCTTTATATGCAATATGGTCGTAATCCGACCTATATAAATCTTTATCCGAAATTTTATTTATTCCACAAAATGGACACATCTTTGAATCAGGGAGATTATTATAAAATGCTTCATAGTGTTTATCAATTTCCCATGCATTTGGAGATTTAAGATAATTCCACATAGAGTCCATTAATTGATTAAAAACATCTGAATTGTTTAATAAAGTTTTGATGTTTGGACTTTGTATCTTTTTTACATCAGTAATTGAAATATCTTCAAAGTATTTATGAATATCTTGAGAGAAGATAATTAAATTATAAAATTCGATTTTTTTATCGTTATCTAATTTTTTAAAAACATCAAAAAAAGCTTTAAATCTATTGTGTAGCTCTTTATTTTCTTTACCCTTTGGAGCTATTTTTCCGTTTGACAAGAAACTATCATGAAAAAAATTAATTGGAGCAAACTTTGCAGATTTAGTTACATTTTTTACTTTTCTAATAAAAAATAAAAAATGGAAGTTTAACTCTCTTAATTTCTGATGTTTTACAAATTGGTATTTATACAACATTAGCTTTTCTTATTTGAGTTTAAAAGAATAACTCTATTTCTTAATGAAGTTTTTTCTAATGAATCTCCAAAATTGTGAAGTTCTTCATTAATTTTTTCAGGATTATTCTCGTTTTGAAGTTCAATTATTTCATTTAGTGAATTTTCAGAAATAGGTATGTGTATATCAAATGCCATATCTAATATGTTATCAAACGCAGCTCCATATGTTTCATTATTAGGGTTCTCAATTAATAAAGCATTATCCATTTTTTTGAATATAAATACATCTTCACTCTTACTGTCAGATACTACAAAAGGAGAGTGTGTTGTAATAAAGGCATCTTGTTTTCTTCCTCCCGTAATTTTTTCTAAAACATTAATAAAAGTTCTACGCCACATAGGATTAAAATGTGTTTCAGGCTCATCCAGTAGAAATAAACAGTTGTCTTGATTTATTATTAAAATTGTCCCAAAAACATTTAAAAACTGATGTTCACCATCACTAAATGATAAATAATCAATGGTCTGACCATTTTTTAACTGAAACTTTAATTCTGAATAAAATAGAACTTTATTAATATCAGAAACAACTGGCATTTTAGTTAATAGTTTCCTTTCCTTTCTTTCTTTTTTGATTTTTTCCCTTGTAGTTTTATCAACTATTAAATTATTTAGTAACTCAAACTTATACAAGCAAGTATACAATTCTAAAGGATTCGAAAAGTTATCTCTAAATGCATTTCTTGTAGCTTCATCAAGAGTGTACTTTAAAGTATGTTTTTTATATTTTTCATCATATATATGAATGTCTGATAAATTAATTAGTTTTTGCTTCCATTCCTCTAGTTCTGTGGTAAGTACAACACCTCCTTTTGATCTATTCGGAGCATTAGGTTGTTTAGTTTGAATTGTAATCGTAAAACTATTTAAATCTTGTATGTTTAATTTATCTAATATTGTAGTAATTTCTGAAATCTCCTCTCTAAAAATTAAACTACTAATTGTAATGCCTAAATTGGTATTATAATTCATAAAATACAAATTAGGTTCATAATCGTTCCCTTGAACCTTTCCAAAAGCACGCTCGTAAGTATATTGAGCATATTCATCATAATATGAATCAAAAGGTATACTCAAAGTTTCATTTGCTCCTGAACTATAACCGATAATTTTTGTTGGTAAAAAATGATATAGGTTAATTTCATTTAGATTTACCGTGGTAACTTCATTATTATTATCTTTTTTAAAAATTTCTGCTTGAATCTTGTTAGGTTTGGTTTTAATTTTATCGCATTCAAAAATTACAAGATAAGTATGATTTGATTTAATAAACTCATATTCAATTCTAAATGCAAATGGAGAAAAAAGATTTTTATTCCTATTCTCATTTCTATATACATTTTCTAGAAAAAGAAAAATCTCAGCAATAATTTCTAAAACTTGAGATTTACCTGAACCATTTACTCCAACAAAACATGTAGTGTTAATTGAGTTACTCTTTTTTTTATCAAAGAACAAGTCAATTCCTTTCATTAGAGGCTTATAGTCTATATCATATACTTTTAATCTACGTAGTTTCATGATATTTTAAATTTAATGCTCTTAGATTTTTTGTCATAAATCTTTGATATTTTACCATTTTTCATTAATGAATTAAATTCTTCTTCTAAAGCATCTATTGACATTCCGCTTTTTTGTATAATATCTTCGAAATAAAAGGAATTATTGTTAAAATTTAATGCTAAAATATTCAACAGATTTTTTCTCTCTCGTCTAACTGACCTTTTTATTTTATAGGTTTTAAGATGGTTAAATAGATATTTGTCATTTTCTGTTTTTAACTTTTCAACATAAGATTTTACAGAATTTGATTTGTTATTTCCTATTATTAATTTTCCTTGGAAAGCTTCTTGAAGAATTTTTTCTTTTGAATTAACAATTTTCATCTTCTGTAAATGAAGTTCATTAGTTAGATTATTGGTGTCCTCAAGAATATTTTCAATTTGTATTACAATCTGGTTTTGTTCTTCAAAAGGAGGTATCGGTATTGGTATTGACTTAAACTTTTCCATTGATAGCTCCAAAAAAGTAGTTCCACTTGCAATTTTATTTGCATACTCATTAATCGATTTCAAATAGTAATAAATATATGATGAATTGATTTTTTCATTAACCACAATAGCTTTAAATCCTTGATTAATAGTTAATTCATTTTTTGCGATTGCTACATAACCAATTGGAGCTCTTGTTGAGAATATAATTGTTTCCTTAGGTAATTTTTTAGTAGAACTATTATCTAAACCCAATTTTGTAATACTTTTTTTTCCTTTAGATATATATTTCTCTTTACTATTTGATAAATCAGATGGAGTTATCCAAGCTATTTCATCTCCCCAATATTCTTTTATTTCTGTTTTTGGGGTTCCACCATTATAAATTTTACCAATTTCATCTAGTGTTTTCCATTCCCATTCGTTAGGTAGTTCATTCAAAAGATAGTCGTTTTGTAATAAACTACCTTTAAAAATATTATAAATACATTTTCTTAGATATAGTTCAGTTTTTATTAAAGATTTATTAATTTGATTTAAACTTTCATTTATATAACTTAAAACCTCTTCAATTTTTTCAACAATTAAATTTTGTTCTTCAATTGGAGCTAAAGGGAATGGAATTTGTCTAAATTTGGTAGTAGATAATTCTAAAAAGGTTGTTCCACTAGCTAAGTTTTCAGCAAGTTCTTTTATTGTTTTTAGATAATAGTAAACATACTTTGGATTTACCAGCTCATTTGGCAATACTAAATTTTTAAAACCTTGATTCGTAGCTAATTCATTTTTTGTGATTGCAACATAGCCAATTGGAGCTCGAGAAGAAAACACAACCGAATTTGCAGGTAAAAGATGAGCGGACGAATATTCTAACCCAGCTTGTGAAATATTTCTGCTGCCTTTAGAAATGTATATTTCGTTATGGTCTGATAAATCAGCAGGGGTTATCCACGGGATTTCCCCATTCCAAAATTCAGGTTCTTTAGTCGATGGGGTACCACCACTAACTATGATACCAATATCATCTAAAGTAACCCATTCCCAATATTTTGGTATATTTTTAAGCTTAGAATTCAATTTGTTTGAGAATTTAAATTAAAATTAATTTAACCACACAAATTAAGTCTTTTTTAAGGGAATACAAAGTTTTTTGGTTAGAAATTCTGCCTTTACAAAATTATTTCGATCAGTTACTAATTTGAATTAATAAACTTATCATGATTTTGTTTAATTAAATTATGAAATAGATTTTATTTGTAATAGTTATTTTATTTGTTTTTCAAGTACTTAGTTATCTCGAATGCCTTATCACTGCAATCAGCTAAATTATTTTTTACTTTGGTTTTTGCAACATTCCATTTATCAGTTACATCTCTTTGTGAAATCAACAATTCGATTTCAGTATTATTAATTTGGTCGGTAAGTTGTAAATAGTATTGTGTGAAGACTTCTTTTACAGGATAATCAAAATATTCTATTGGAAAACTACAGGATTTCAGTTGTTCAACATCCCATTCCTCGTTTGGTTTCCAATTGCTTCTTATTTCAGGATTTACTCCATCTCCTCCAAAAACTTTAGTATAATTCATATCATTACAAGTTAATTCATTACCATTTTTAAGTACTAATATCAGTTCTCCTCTTATTATAGCTTTTTCATATATGTTCTCTGTATTATTTTTAATTTTTCCTTTAAATATATAAGTTGCCACATATGGTTTGTTGTACTTATCAGAAGATGAACTTACTACAACAAAATCGCTAAAATTGTTTTTTGTGCAAATGAATTTATCAGTTCCATCATTGTTTTTTTCTTCTGAAACCTCTTTATTATTACATGATACACAAAGTAAAGTAAAAACTAAAATCACAAAATTTAATTTCATAGTATTAGTTCTTTAAAAATTCTAAAAAGTGTTCATCGCTACCATTATTATCTTCGTCCCAAGTATAGTTCAATTTTGTAATTGTAAATGAAACATTGTTTAATACTTCTGTTTGTGGTCCGTCATTTACATCAGTATAGTTAAGAGTTATTTTGTTGTCTGTAGTATTGTAAGCATAAGTTCCATTATCATTTCCCTCAATTTCACAATTTCCATTATTATTGTAATAATCTTTTCTTTCAAAAGTTCCATTACTATTAAATTTAATGTACCCTTGCTTATCACAAGAAGTTAATGATTGATTGTTATTATTATACTTCCAAGTTTCTAAATTCCATTTATTAATTAAACTAGGTTGAACATCATTCGAATTCTCGTTATCACTACTGCACGAAATTAAACTGAACATTAAAATCGCATTCAATAAATATTTTTTCATTTTTATTATATTTTTTACAAATATCAGAATTTTATCAAATACTCGCATATGTACGAGTGAATATTTTTTAATCATTAACTCACTTTGTCCAAATGTAATTTTATGGATAATTCGAGTTTAGAACCAATAGAACAATATGTAATTGATACAGTTAGAAGAATGAGGACAGAGAAAAATATATCTCAAAAGGAACTTGCATATTCTTTAAACCTCTCAATCGGATTTATCGGTGATGTTGAGAGTTCAAAGTCGAGAGCGAAATATAACTTATCTCACATCAATAAATTAGCAGAATATTTTAATTGTTCTCCTAAAGATTTTTTACCACAAAATCCAATAGTAGAAGAATGAATGTCCTCTTAGTAACCTAAAATAATATATTAAAGCACCATATTTTTTTTAGCGATTACTAAAGTTGTATTTAGCAGCTTTCTGTGATATTTTTTTATTATCAATTCGTTTATTTCCTAAAAGAAAATTATCTAAGTCCTCTATTTTAAAATAAATACATTTTCCATTTGGTTTAAATGAACTAAGTGTTTTTTCTCTTGCCAATCTTCTTACATAATGAATACTCAATCCTAAATATAATGAGGCTTCTTCTGTATTGGCAAAACCTCTTATTTTAATAAGTTCCACTACTTCTTTTGGAGTATAATTAACTACCATAATTATTTGTTTTTTAATATTTACGATTTCGATTTTTCGATTAAATATTATCTTTCAAATACAATGGTAGTATTAAGATAATCGGAACGATTTTATTATTTAAAACCTATTTTATAGATTCAAATCAGGCATATTTGCAACTGCATTGATTTTCTTCTTATCAATAACCTTTGCATATATTTCAGTAGTTTTTAAATGTCGATGTCCTAATAATTTACTTACTGTATAAATATCAGTGTTCATAGTTAATTGTAAAGTAGCAAAACTATGTCGAGCACAATGGAATGTTATATGTTTATCAATTCCTGCTTTTTCAATCCACTTATGAAGAATTTTATTGTGGTAAGCACTATATATAAGATTACTAAAAACAAAATCATCGTCATGTTTTCTTTCACCAATTATTCTAATAGCTTGTTCACTAATCGGAAGATTTTCAACTCCTTTTGTTTTTTGTTGTGTAAACTTAATGATATATCCATTTTGCGAATCATAAGTAATATTTTTCCACTTTAACGATTTAATATCTGAAAATCGTAAACCCGTAAGTGAACTAAATATAAAAGCATCTTTCATAATTGGATAATCACAATCTGTCTTTACTAATTTTTGTAGTTCATCTAAAGTTAAATATTGTCTGTTAGATTCTTTTTCTTTGATTCCTTTTACTCGGTTTATTGGATTTTCGGCAATCATTTTAGTTTGGTAAGCTTCTTTTAATGATGTTCTTACTTTATTAAAATAGGAGAGTGCAGAGTTTTGTGATAACTTTCCATTTCTCGAAGATATTTTATTAGTAAGTAAATATATTTTAAAACTTTCCAAAAAAGTATCATCAACTTTAGATAATTGGATATCATTTCCTTTACAAAAGCTTGTAAGATGTTTAAGAGTACTCAACCAATTTCCGTAATTTCCATTACTATCACTCTTTTTTTCAACCATTAATTTAAAATACTCTAAAAAACCAATTTTTCCATTAACACTACTTACAAAACCGTGTTTTCTACTTTGTAAATCCAATATTTTTTGGGCTCTTATCGATTCAGCTAAAAGTTGTGTCTCTTTATTATGTTCCTTTTCTAAAAAATTTTTCGGTTTATCATAAAGGTATAATCTCAAAAATTCATAAGTTCTTTTTTTACTTTCCTCATTATGATACATCAAAAACAAACTATTCATTTTTGGTTTTCCTTTTTCAGCATTCTTTTTCGACTGCTGACCTTTTCGTACAGATAAATAGATTTTCATCGTTTCCTCTTTTTTGGTTACTAATTATGATGTAACATTCCTCCTAATTAGTAACACAAAACAACAGGAAACCATAGAAAATAACCTGCTTTAAGATTTTCTGATATTTTAAACTACTTTCACATCACAGAATATAACATATTTCAAAGATTTTTAGATAATGATAATTTATTCCTTTTTTTAAATTTTAATCTATTGGATTTCTGTTAAATCTCTTTGTAACAACACCTCTTTTTTTAAATTTGTAACCAGAAAATAGTTCGTTTTTTATCAAAAACTGATTGTCATACAATAATGTTGTGTAGTTACTAATACTACTTTCACTAATTTTCAATCGTTCCCTGATGTATTTTCTACTTCCATAATAGGCTTTTAGTCCTTTACTCAACGAATTATATTCACCCCACAATAGTTTTGCTCCACTTGGTAAATCACTATGAAAAACCTCAAATACCAATAAGATATTTCTTTCTGTAGATGTAAATATTAATTGTTGCATTTCTTCACTCAATACATATCCTTTAGGTTGTTTTTCTATAAATGTAAGTTGTTGTAAACTTTTTAATGTTGTAGATATAGTATTTTCACTCAAACACAGGTATTCAGCAATACGTTTATTACTCATAGTTGTAATTTCTCCAATTTGGTTTAAACTATATATAAACCCCAACACTATTTTTTCGTTAGGAGTAATCTTTAGTTTTAAAATTTCAGATGCTATGATAATGTTAAAATGTTTCCCCCTTTCTGTAGTTTCCCAATTCTCATTTTTAATGTTTGTTTCAGTATTACCATTTTGTTTTAAAAACTCTACAAACTTTTCTTTATTTCTTTTTTCCATTTGGATATCCTTTTTTATTACTCAAATATATAAAATCTAAAAAACTAAACTTCATTTATCTAAAATGTTAGACTTTAATTTTAAAAAACTAAACTTCTATTAATAGATTATTAAACTTCATTATACCAAAAGGGGTACTTATAATTAATGATTAAATAAAATAACTCAAATAACTATATTAACTTAAAAAATCAACTACGTTCTTTTTTAAAAAAAAGAACCAAAAAAAGTAAAAGGGAAACTTCGTTTCCAATTTTTTAAAATTTAAAAGATAAAATTCTCCTTTTGAATATTGTTAAACAGAATTTTATTAGTTATTTATTTCTATTTGAAAATAACTAATCATTTATCTTTTAACATTATTTATTCTTTATTCTACAGATAATTCTTTTTAAATGAATAAAATACTCATTTGTATGTAAAACTATCTGTACAACATAGTATAATTGTTTTAAAAGTATGATTTCCTCTTTTGAATAAAATAAATGAAGTTTAATAAATTGTAATTTGCAGATTATAATCCTTTTGGATTCTATCTACAACATTTTATTATTAGATTACTACAAAAAATATTTACTAAACCAATAAATATTCATCTTTGAGAAAATAAAATGTTCAACATTTAAAAATAAAACGATTATACCCTACAGCCAAATAACTCACTACGTTCGTATTTACTTTTACGCCATAATCGTTTTGATATTAATAAAAACGGAAATAGTATTTTGCTATAAGAATAATATTTGGAAAAACAAATACTGCGTGAAATATTGTAAGTCGTAAATCTGAAAATATTTTTTAGTTTGAATTACTTTTGCTTTAAATCAACAATTATTAATTTAAAATTTTAAAAAAATGAAAGAACATCTATTGAATCTAATTTATCTTCAATACTCTCAGGAGAGAATTTTGGCAGAGCTTTCACTTGAATGTGAGGAAACTAACATTGATGAAGCGTATATTGATGTTTTAGGAGTTGTTTTAGATATTATAGGTTATCCAAAAGGCACAGAAGATACAGAAAACATGACTGATGATGAGATTTATTGTAGAGATTGGTTTTACCAAGGACTAACAGATATCGCCATGGACATAGAGGATGAAGTTGTTGCAAAACAAAAAATAGAAGAATTTTATAATTGGATATGTGGAGAAACTCTTGAATTATATAAGAACAATAAGCTAAAAACTAATGATTTTGTAAATAATATTATGATGACTATAAAATAAGTGAAACAATATAATCAGACTTCAAAACAAGATGAATCATACAAATAAATTATTAAGAGCTTGTTTAATTTAGAAAGCAAAGGAACGTAAGACATTAACATATACTGAATTGTATATAGAATCTGGATGTGATTTAAGTACTGATTTTAGCAATAATCATGTATTCCATGATTTAACTGAGAGATTAAAAGATATTTTAACATGGGAAGTTAAAAGAGGAAGAAGATGTTTAACAATTATTGTTAAGAGAGAAGATGAAAAAATGCCTTTAGATCGTTTTTTTAAATTAACAAAAAAAATAGGTGTTCAACCTAAAAATATGAAGAATTCTACTTTTTACGAAGAAGAACTAGAGAATGTTTTTGCTACATGGGGACACAAAGATTTTTACCATACATTTAAGAATGATGGCTAAGAATATTTTGAATATCCCGCTTTAAAAAGATAAACCTATTTTTTATACAAACGTAGTTTAGTTTGTTCAATTTTATTAATCTTCGCAGAGTTACCTCAGAAATCTCAAATGAAATGACTGCTTCTTTTACAGATAAATAGTGTTTTGATTTTATGCTTTCTTTGGTTAATATTGGTTTTACTTTTGGTATTACAATAGAATTTTTTTTTAGTAATTTTCTGTAATTCCTTTTAAAACATTTTTTTGAACAATAGGTACCTTTATTACTTTTTGCAGTAAATTCAATATTACATTCTAAACAAACTTTTTTTATAGTTAGATGGCTCATTTAAGATTTTTATAGTTAAAATCAGTGGTTTTATTTGTGTAAAAAATATGGAAAGTAACTTTCCTTTATTTACAAAGTATTACTGATTATGGTATCATAAAATTCAATAATTGAAACCGATTTACAAACATAGTAGTACAATTAGTGGTAAAAAAATGATATAAAAGGGTAAACAAAGTTATCCGTTGAAACATAGAAAAACCTTTGTTTATAAGGGTTGAAACGTAGAAATATGATAGTTTGGAATACTTAGTTATTTTCCGATACAAAAATTTGCAAAAATATTTCCCAGTAATTCATCATTCGTCACTTCACCAGTAATTTCTCCGAAGTAGTATAACGCTTGTTTGATATCGATTGCCATTAAGTCGGACGATAAATTGGAACTTAGTCCAAATTGCACTTTCTGAATTTCTTCTAGTGCTTTAAGTAAAGAATCATAGTGGCGAGAATTGGTTACTATGGTTTCGTTATTTCGCAATGCACCTGTGTTTACGAAAGACAATAACGTGTTTTTTAATTTGTCGATTCCTGTTTTTTGTTTTGCTGAGATTGTTATTAGTTGTCGGTTATCAGTTGTCGGATTAGAAGTTGACAGTTGATTTAGGTAATTGTTTAAACTATCTTTATCTAAAACATCAACTTTATTCAAAACGATAACTAGTGGTTTTATTGGAAATTTGTTCTTGATTTTCTCAATCTCGATTTTAACATTTGGTAAGCTGTTGGCTGACAACTGTGAACTGTCAACTAAAAGCAACACCACCTGAGCTTGCTCAATTTTCTCAAACGTCTTCTGAATTCCAATGCTTTCTACTACATCTTTGGTTTCACGAATTCCAGCCGTATCAATAAATCGGAAACCGATTCCATCAATAACCAATTCGTCTTCAATGGTATCACGAGTTGTTCCAGCAATATCAGAAACTATTGCACGTTCTTCGTTTAGTAAGGCATTCAATAAAGTTGATTTCCCAACATTAGGCTCACCAACAATAGCCACTGGAATTCCGTTTTTAAGAACGTTTCCTATGGCAAAAGAATCTATTAATCGTTTTAAAACAAACTCTATTCGGGTTACTAATTCTTTAAATTGTGTTCTGTCGGCAAATTCTACATCTTCTTCTGCAAAATCCAATTCGAGTTCAATTAACGATGCAAAGTTCAATAACTCTTGACGCAGCTGTGCAATTTCGTTACTAAAACCGCCACGCATTTGCTGCATCGCAATTTGGTGACTGGCTTCATTATCTGAAGAAATTAAATCGGCAACGGCTTCGGCTTGTGATAAATCTAATTTTCCATTTAGAAAAGCTCTAAGTGTAAATTCTCCAGCTTGTGCCATTTTACAACCTTTTCGCAATAATAATTGAATAATTTGTTGTTGGATAAAAGTTGAACCATGACAAGATATTTCAACTACATCTTCACCTGTATATGAATTTGGATTTTTAAAAACAGAAACCAACACTTGATCATAAATTTTGGTATTCTCAACAATATGCCCTAGATGAATGGTATGTGATTTTTGTTTGGACAAATCTTTTCCAGAAACTGATTGAAATACTTTGGATGCAACAGAAATCGCTTCATTACCCGATAATCTAATGATGGCAATGGCTCCAGCACCAGATGGTGTTGCTAAAGCTACAATAGTTTCTTGATTAATCATTTTAACTTTTTTTCAAAATTATTAATAAAAAAAAGGTTGAACAAGTTCAACCTTTTTTAATTTATACAACTACACTAAAATTATTTATAGTGTCTTGCTTCAATGTCTTCAATGTTCTTTTTATCCATCGAATCATAAACAACTGGAGTTGCTATGAATAAAGAAGAATAAGTTCCTACTACAATACCAACCAACATGGCAAAGATAAATCCTCTGATTGATTCTCCACCAAAGATGAACATGATTAATAATACTAATATCATTGTAAATGATGTATTGATAGTTCTTGATAAAGTAGTGTTAATAGAAGCGTTTACTACATCTTTAAAATGTCCTTTAGTGTTTCCAGCAAGGAACTCTCTAACACGGTCAAATACAATTACAGTATCATTCATTGAGTAACCAATTACGGTTAGGATTGCCGCAATAAAGTGTTGGTCCATTTCCATGTGGAAAGGCATATATTTATATAACAAAGAGTATAAACCTAATACGAAAATAACATCGTGCAGTACAGCTGCAATTGCTCCTAATGAATATTGCCATTTACGGAACGATATTACTAGATAAAGCCCAACAACTAACATAGCACCAATAACTGCCCAGAACGAGTTTGTTTTAATATCTGCTGATATAGCAGCACCAACTTTAGATGCTTGAAGTACACCTACTTTTTTGCCGTCATAGGTATTGATAAATTTTTCGTAAGTAACATCAGCATTAAAATACTTTTTCAATACATTGTAAAGTTTTTGATTTACTTCTTGATCTACTTGAACGCCGTCTTCTTTAATTTTATATTTAGTCGTAAGTCTTAATTGATCATCATCACCAAATACTTTTGCTTCAACAGCAGTACCGAATTCAGCTGATAACTCATCTGAAATTTGTGTAGCTTCTACTGGTTTTTCAAATTTCACTTGGAAAGTTCTTCCTCCAACAAAATCAACACCTTCGTCTAATCCATTAACGTAAAAAGAAGCACAACTAACAACAACAACTGCTGTAGAGAATATGTATGACCATTTTCTCATTCCGATAAAATCAAAATGGAAACCTGTAAACCAATTTTTAGTGATATTGGTTGCAAACATTAAACTTCTGTTCGCTTCGATATCTTTATCAATAAACATACGAGCGATGAAGATTGATGTAAATAACGATGTGAAAATACCAATTAATAAAGTAGTTGCAAATCCTTGAATTGGTCCTGTACCAAAAATGAATAAGATTGCACCCGTTAGAATGTGTGTAACGTTTGCATCAATGATCGAACGCATACCACCTTTCCAACCGTATGCTGAATTAACAGCTTCGCTTAGAGATTTTCCTTCACGAAGTTCTTCTTTTGCTCTTTCATAGATGATAATATTCGCATCTACCGCAGTACCGAGTGTTAACACAATACCAGCAATACCTGGTAATGTTAATACAGCACCTAAACTTGCTAAAATTCCGAATAAGAATAGTAAGTTAACTAATAAAGCTGCATTGGCATACCAACCTGCTCTACCATAATAAAATACCATCCATAAACATACTAACAAGAAACCAACAAGTGATGAAGTAGTACCCGCATCAATAGCTTTTTGTCCCAATGATGGTCCAACCACTTCGGATTGTACAATTTCTGCTGTAGCTGGTAATTTACCAGCTCTTAATACGTTAGCTAAATCTTTAGTTTCTGCAACGGTAAAACTACCCGAAATTTCACTTCTTCCTCCCGAAATTGGTCCTGTAGAAACACCTGGTGCTGAATAAACAACATCATCCAATGCAATAGCTATGTATGTTTTTTGTGTATATGCTCTACCTGTAATTTCTTCCCATACTTTAGCACCTTGACCGTTCATTTGCATTGAAACAGCTGGTTTTCCTAATTGGTCGAAAGTGTCTCTCGCATCAACAATTACACCTCCACTTAATGGAGCTACATCTTCTCTATTTCCTTTTAAAACGTATAATTCAACCGTTTCAGTCTCTTTTTTAGTTTTTGGGTCTGTACTATAATTTGGTTTTCCCCAAGCAAATTTTACATTTGATTTATCGGCAGGTACTAAAGCTCTAATTTCAGGTCTTTTTAAATATCCATCTATTGCTTCAACATCTTTTGCATTAAAAACACCTAAAACAGGTCCACCGCCTTGAGAAACAAGTTTATCAAATATTGGATTATTTCCTTTCTTGGTAGCCGTTGAATCTGATGCTTTGTCAGTTAAAAGCGCAGCAATAGAATCTTTTGGTTTTTCAACTTCAGCAACTTCAGATTTAACAGTAGCTTTAAGTGCTTCGTTTGCGGAACTTAAGAATTGATAAAAATCTTCTGCTTTATAGGTTTCCCAAAATTCTAATTCCGCTTTGCTTGAAACTAATTTTTTAATACGATCCACATCTTTTGCGCCTGGCAATTCGATTAGGATTCTTCCTGTTTGTCCTAATTTTGCAATGTTTGGTTGCGTTACACCAAATTTATCAATACGACTTCTTAATACTCCAAAAGCAGACTCAACCGATTCGTCAACTTTCATTCTTAATGCTTTTTGTACTTCAGCATCTGTAGATTTAAAGTTTACTAGTTTATCGTCAAAGTTTCTATTAGCAAAAATGTCTGGAGAAGCTAGTTTTCCATCACCTTTATTGGCTTCAAAAGCTTCAAAAAAAGCATCCAAATAACTTTGATTTCCTCTTTGATTTCTCGTTGCGTCTTCTAATGATTTGTTAAATGCAGGATTTTTAGAATTATTTGACAATCCAACCAATACATCTTTAACCGAAATTTGAAGAATTACATTGATTCCTCCTTCAAGGTCAAGACCTTTGTTGATTTGTTTGTCTTTTACTTCATTATAAGTAAATTTTGTAAATCCCAAATTAAAGACATCTTCTTTCCCGATTGAATCAAGATATCTAACTTCTTTTTCTGAATTTTCGCCTGCAAATGCTTTGGCATCATTTTTTACCTTATTGGCTACAAAAGTGAATGAAAGTTGGTAAATACTTACCAATGCAAATAGAATTGCGAAAAACTTAACTAGTCCTTTATTCTGCATTATTACTAAAAATTAATTAATTTTTTGTTTTTGGTTAAAATTTTAAAACTGAAAACCGTTGAAGTTCATAGCCTTACTGATAAAAGCAATGATTTCAAGAAGTTTCCTTTTTTTTGAAACGTGCAAATATATAATTCTCAATACGATTAAGCAATATATTTGTTAATTAATATAAAAAAAATGACTGCCTATTAGCAGCCATTTTAGAATATTCAAATTTTATTTTATAAATGTGATTTCAAATCGTTGTTCATGCTGCGAACAGCATCAGCACTTTTTGCGAATAATGTTTTTTCAGTTTCATTTAACTTAATATCAATGATTGACTCTACTCCATTTTTTCCAATGATACATGGAACACCAATACAAATATCGCTTTGACCGTATTCGCCTTCTAAAAATACCGAACAAGCAATCATTTTCTTTTGATTATTTAAAATACTATCCACCAAATAAGCAACCGATGCGCCAGGAGCATACCAAGCCGAAGTTCCTAATAAGCCTGTTAAAGTAGCTCCACCAACCATAGTACTTGCTGCAACTTTATCTAACTCTTCTTGCGACAAGAACTGAGAAACTGGAATTCCATTGTAAGAAGCTAATCTTGTTAAAGGAATCATAGTTGTATCGCCATGACCGCCAATAACCATGGCTGAAACATCATTAGCAGGTTTGTTTAACGCTTTTGACAAATAATATCTAAAACGAGAACTATCTAAAGCACCGCCCATTCCGATGATTTTATTTTTTGGTAAGCCCAAAGATTTAAATGCTAAATATGTCATAGTATCCATAGGATTAGACACAATTACGAAAGTAGCATTTGGCGAATGTTTTAAAAGATTTTCAGAAACTGACTTTACAATTCCAGCGTTTATCCCGATTAATTCTTCACGAGTCATTCCTGGTTTTCTTGGTATTCCGGAAGTGATAACCACCACTTCGCTATCTTTGGTTGCGGCATAGTCATTAGTAACTCCTGTAATTTGTGTGTTAAACCCTGTGTTTGTGGCACATTGCATCAAATCCATCGCTTTACCCTCTGCAAAACCTTCTTTGATATCTAATATTACTACTTCACTAGCAATTCCTCTATAAGAGATAACATCTGCACAAGAAGCTCCTACGTTTCCTGCTCCTACTATTGTAACTTTCATTATTTTATATATTTATTTGTGTTTGTTTTATTTTATTAAGCATCGATTTTCGCATAAACAGCATTTTTCTCGATAAACTCTCTTCGTGGCGGCACTTCGTCACCCATCAACATTGAGAAAATTCTATCCGCCTCCGTCAAACTATCGATAGTAACCTGACGTAAAGTTCTAAAGTTTGGATCCATTGTCGTTTCCCAAAGTTGCTCCGCATTCATCTCTCCAAGACCTTTATATCGCTGGATAGCAGCACTTCCTCCCATGCGCTCATTGGCCTGATCACGCTGAATATCATTCCATGCATATTCTTTTTTGTTTCCTTTTTTTACCAAATACAATGGCGGCGCAGCAATATAAACATGTCCGTTCTCTATTAACTCTTTCATAAATCGGAAGAAGAAAGTTAATATTAAGGTAGAAATGTGACTACCATCGACATCGGCATCACACATTATAATTACTTTATGGTAACGCAGTTTTTCTAAATTCAATGCCTTTGAATCTTCTTCTGTTCCTATGGTAACTCCTAATGCCGTGAAAATATTACGGATTTCTTCGTTTTCAAAAACTTTATGTTGCATTGCTTTTTCTACGTTCAAAATCTTTCCTCGCAAAGGTAAAATAGCTTGGAAATTTCGATCGCGGCCTTGTTTTGCTGTTCCACCTGCCGAATCTCCCTCAACAAGATATACTTCGCATTTTGCTGGATCTTGCTCGGAACAATCCGATAATTTCCCTGGTAAACCTCCACCGCCTAAAACGGTTTTGCGCTGCACCATTTCACGCGCTTTCTTAGCAGCATGACGCGCTTGCGCAGCCAAGATTACTTTTTGAACAATGATTTTTGCATCATTTGGATTTTCCTCCAAATAATTTTCAAGCATTTCCGCTACCGCCTGAGAAACAGGAGATACAACCTCTCTATTCCCTAATTTAGTCTTGGTTTGACCTTCAAATTGCGGCTCTTGAACTTTTACTGATATAATTGCTGTCAATCCTTCTCGGAAATCATCTCCAGAGATTTCAAACTTCAATTTTTCCAACAACCCCGATGCATCGGCATATTTTTTCAACGTACGCGTCAATCCCATACGGAATCCTTGCAAGTGTGTTCCTCCTTCGTGCGTATTGATATTGTTTACATACGAGAAAATATTTTCTGCATAACTATCGTTATAAATTAAAGCAACTTCGACTGGTATTTCGCTTTTATCATGCTCCATTGAAATAACATGCGAAATAATCGGCACGCGGTTTCCATCTAAAAAGCGAACAAACTCTTTTAAACCTTCTTGCGAATGAAACACTTCACCCACAAAACTTCCGTCTTCTTTTACTTCTCTTCTGTCGGTAAAATTTATCGTGATGCCTTTGTTCAAAAACGATAGTTCTCGCATACGCGAAGCCAACGTATCATACGAATAAACCAAAGTTTGTGTAAAAATTGACGCGTCTGGCTTAAAAGTTACTGTTGTTCCTCTTTTTTCTGTTGTGCCTATTTGTTTCACAGGATACATCGCCTTTCCGCGCTCGTATTCTTGCTCCCAAATTACGCCTTCGCGAAAAACTGTAGCACGCAAATGATCTGATAATGCATTCACACATGAAACACCTACTCCGTGCAATCCTCCTGATACTTTATACGAATCTTTATCAAATTTTCCTCCAGCTCCAATCTTGGTCATTACAACTTCTAGCGCAGATACACCCTCTTTTTTGTGCATATCCACAGGAATACCTCTTCCGTTATCCTCTACAGTAACCGAGTTGTCCTCATTGATTGTTACACTAATGGTATCACAATGACCTGCCAATGCCTCATCGATGGAGTTATCAACCACCTCATAAACTAAGTGATGCAAACCTCTAACTCCCGTATCTCCAATATACATGGAAGGACGCATTCTAACGTGCTCCATTCCTTCTAAAGCCTGAATACTATCGGCCGAATAATTGTTCTTTTTAATTTCTTCGCTCATATTGTTTTATCGTAAAAAATCTATTTTTTGTCTAACACGCAAATATAACAAAACACATAGGATTTCCGAGTATAAATCAAGGATAAAACTTCGAAGTTATCAACATTTGTTAATTTCTACAAAGTCGCTTAAATCGAATAAAAACACCCTAAAACGAAATCTTAGTCATTTTTATGCGCGGTCAAAATAGCCGTTTTTAGAAAGTCGCTTAAAACTAATTTATGCGCTTCATTTTTGAGCCGTTTTACAACTATTTTGCCAAATAATATGCAAAAAAAATCTCGATTGGGTACAATTATTAATGGTTTTATAGCTTTAAAAGATTTAAAGAATATCTCGAATCTTGTCACTTTTTCACTTCTTCATCAAAACAAAAAACAACCTTTGACTATCCGTTCAAAAGTTGTTCTTTTTGGTTCTAAAACAGCTGTTTTTTTTATCTTTTTAATCAAATGCTACTTCGCGTATGCGTCACTGTGCACATTTGCCACGGCTCTACCCGAAGGATCGTTCATGTTTTTAAACGCTTCGTCCCATTCTAATGCAATTTTGGTGCTACACGCCACACTGGCTTCTTGTGGCACGCACAACGCCGCTGCATCGCTTGGAAAATGTTCTGCAAATATAGAACGATAGTAATACTCTTCTTTTGATAATGGCGTTTGCAACGGAAACTTGTATTTTGCATTCGCCAATTGTTCGTCGCTTACTTCTTTTGCCACCATTTCTTTCAACGTATCAATCCAGCTGTAACCCACGCCGTCGCTAAACTGCTCTTTCTGACGCCACGCCACACTTTCGGGCAACATGTCTTCAAAGGCTTTGCGCAACACCCATTTTTCCATACGTTCGCCGTTAATCATTTTGTCTTGCGGGTTAATGCGCATCGCTACGTCCATGAATTCTTTGTCGAGGAACGGCACACGACCTTCAATGCCCCAAGCGGCCAAACTTTTATTAGCGCGCAAGCAGTCGTACATGTGTAATTTACTCAATTTACGCACCGTTTCTTCGTGAAATTCTCGCGCATTGGGTGCTTTGTGGAAATACAAATAACCACCAAACAACTCATCCGAACCTTCGCCCGAAAGCACCATTTTGATACCCATCGATTTGATCACTCGTGCCATCAAATACATTGGCGTGGATGCTCTAATGGTCGTTACGTCATAAGTTTCAAGATTATATATCACATCGCGAACGGCGTCTAATCCTTCTTGAATGGTGAACTTAATTTCGTGGTGAATGGTGCCAATATGGTCTGCTACTTTTTTGGCAGCTGCCAAATCGGGTGAACCTTCTAACCCAACGGCAAAGGAATGCAATTGTGGATACCAAGCGTCTTGCGTGTCTTCGGATTCGATTCTTTTTTGCGCATATTTTTTGGCAATGGCCGAGGTAACTGACGAGTCTAATCCTCCCGAAAGTAACACGCCATAAGGAACATCGCTCATCAACTGGCGGTGCACGGCAGCTTCTAAGGCAGTTTTTATCTCGGCGATGCTGGTGGCGTTGTCTTTTACGGCGTCATAGTCCGTCCAGTCTCTTTTGTACCATTGCACGAGTTCGCCGTCTCTACTTGACATATAATGCCCTGGTGGAAAAAGCTCGATTTTGGTGCAAAACCCTTCCAGCGCTTTTAATTCGGATGCAACGTAAAAAGTTCCGTATTGATCCCATCCTATATATAAAGGAATAATTCCCATGTGGTCTCGAGCAATGAAATATTCGTCCTTTTCTACATCATAGAGCGCAAAACCAAAGATGCCGTTCATCTCATCTACAAAATCAACGCCTTTTTCTTGGTATAAAGCAAGGATGACTTCGCAGTCGCTTTCGGTTTGAAAGTTGTAGCGTCCTTCAAACTGCTTGCGCAACGCTCTGTGGTTGTATATTTCGCCATTGGCAGCCAAAACCAGTTTTTTATCTTCCGAAAATAGCGGCTGTTTTCCCGAGGCTGGGTCAACAATGGCTAATCGTTCGTGTGCCATGATGGCATTGTCGTTGCTAAAGATGCCGCTCCAATCGGGACCACGATGACGGATAATTTTTGCCATTTCGAGCACTTGGGTTCTTAACGTTTCTGATTTTTGTTTTAATTCAAAGGCACATACTATTCCGCACATATTCTTTTAGTTTAAAAGTTGAAAATGGTTTAAAAGTGGTTAAAAATGATTTAAAATGGTTTGCTTTTATTTTAATCCTCTTTATAATTCTGAAGCAAAGATGCAATTTTAGTTATAATCAGAAAACAATCTATCGATTATCATTACAATTTAAAACATTTTGGAAGATGTACATACAATTTTGAAAGCAAATGGTTTTAAAACAATACTTATTCATTAAAATTTGATAGCTGAATTGTTTCATTTAAGTAAAAATCTTCTGCGAATGGACTTAATCATACTAAAAAGTGGTGTTTTTCAATTGCAGTGCGATTACCAATTTTTATTTTTAGGTTAGACGCAGTGCGTTTAAGGCAAATTGATTTAAATTTAATTTAGACGCAGTGCGTTTAGGGCAAATTTATTCTAATTCATGTTAGACGCAGCGCATCTAGGGCAAACGCAACAAAATTTAGCCAAGATGCAGTGCGTTTTGGGCAAATGTTAAAAAATTCATCCTAGATGCAGTGCGTCTAAGGCAAATTGATTTCAATTGGGCTTAGAAACGTTGCGTCTAGGGCAAAATTAATTGCGTTTGCCTTAGACGCACTGTGTTTTAAATTATTTTATATTTGAAAGAAAAAAACTTCACTATTTTTTTACATCGAATTATTTTTTTTTATAGCTTTGGGTTAATCAACTTAAAATAGGCACTTTATGAATGCATTAGAACCCTTAAGTTTGACCCGATTGACTAATCTAGAATTCGGGCAACACATCAAAAGTATCAAATCAAACATCGATTTGCTTGGCGGCGGTTTCATCACCGACAACGTGATGATTACTTACCTTGCGCAACTTGGCAACAAATCGGACGACTATGACAAAGCCATGAAATACATTGCTAAAAGCGATGAAACGGCAAAAATTACGGCTGCCGATGTAGAACGCGATAATCTTATTGTAACGCTTCAACGTCAATTATCGGTTTTTGAATATACCAAAAATGAAGAAAAGCGTGATGCTTACCTCAGTTTGACCAATCTTTTTAACGTGTATAAAGGTTTAAAAAACTGGAACTACGAAGAAGAATCAAACGGTATTGACAACCTGATTGTAGATATGGAATCGGAGAAATACGAGCCTCATGCTACTCTACTTGGGATGACTGAGTTTATGTTGGAACTAAAATTGGCAAACGATAAATTCAAGACATTGTTTAATGTTAGAACACAAGAGTTTGCTTCTAAAGAGAACTACAATGTAAAAGAGATGCGCAAAGATATTGGCGGCATTTATACTGATTTTTGCAATTATGTATTGAGCATGAGCAAAGCACTCAACACGGAGCAGTATAATCAAACGCTGAGCGTTATTAATGTAGTACGAAAGTATTATGCCGACCGATTGGCAAGCCGACCTGCTGGCAAAAAAGGCGAAACGCCAGAGCCAATACCACCAATGGAAGTAGAATAGGCAGACCAACCACAATTATAATGAAGAAACCACTAGCGCTAGTGGTTTTTTTTATTGAATTTCTTCGATAGTATATTTTTTTCCGTTGAGTTCAAAGGTATGTCCTACCCGATTGCCCATCATTTGACATGCCAACGGAGAATTAGTTGATAGCGCAAAGATGGTTTTATCGTCTATCGTTATTTTTGGCAAAGCCGAAGATACAAACAACCAAAGCTGATTGGTTTTTACCACGCTGCCCAGTGCCACCACTTTGTGTTGGCTGTTGGCGTCTATCTTGTCTAGTACGGCTTTCTGTTCTAACAGTTCTTTTAGTTTAAAATTGAGCTTTTCTTGCTCTAGGTGCATCATGGCGAGTGCCGTTTCGTGCTTGTCGCCTGCGGAACCTTTGGCATCGTTTTGAGCATCAACCGTTAGCCCCAAAATCATGTCTTGAAAAGCATCAATGCGGTCTTGGATGAGTTGTTTGTAGCGGTTTAGTATGTGTTGTTTCATTGAGGATAGACGGATAGATGAAAGACGAAGAGATGAGAGACAAAGAGATAGTAAATACATTATTTTTATCGTCTATTATCTATCCGTCTCTTCGTCTATTATCTAAAACTTAAAAATCAAATTTGTAGCTTGCTCCTGCCATCACTTGAAGGCCTTGCACGCGGAAGTTTAACCAACGTTGATAGTCTTGATTTGCCAAATTGTTTCCTTTTAGGAAGAAATTCAGGCGGTCGCTGTATTTGTATCCGATGTGTGCATTAACATCGAAATAACTTTCTAAAGTTACCGTTGCATCTGCCGGAACTGGTATCGATGCGGCATAGTGTACAAAGTCTTTTCGCTCGCCAACAAAGAATACTTTGGCACCAGCATACCATTTTGGGGTAATGTTTACGTCTAAATTGGCACCCAAGTTAAGGCTTGGCAAGTTCCATGCTTCGGCTTCGATGTCGGAAGTATAGCTGCTAAAAGTTCCGTTGATGCCAAAGGAAACGTTTTTGGAGAAGTCGGCATTTAGCTCTCCGAAGAAGCTAAATGTTTTAATATTATCATAGGCAACACCGAATGAATTGCCAAATCGATAGCCTTCGTTGCCTACTAGCTCTTCGTAGCCGTTGTTTTTAAATAGGGGTTTGTTGTCCTCATTCAAATAAGACGCACGCATGTTGTAGCTTACAGCGTTTGCCAATTTTCCTTTCAAACCAAAGAACACGTCATATTTTTGATCGGTTGGTGCCACAAAAATGGTTGGCGAGAGGAAGAAATTTTGGTCCACAAACTCCTTATAAGCGTTTTGCTTTAAAGTTCCTTCAACACCGGCATAGGCTATCATCAAATCGCCCACAACTTTATAGGAACCTATGACCTGCGGATAGATAAAGAACTTACTTTCGCCCGATTCTTGCGCCGCGCTGTAGAAAATGCCCACGCCAGCATTGACCGATAGGTCGTCTTTTTGCAATTTGATGCTAGGTTGGATGCCTACATTGGTGTATCCGTATTTGAACGAGGTTAATGTATTAAACGAATTGTCAAACGAGCCGCTGATGTAGTCAAGCACAATGCCAATGTTTATCTTTTCGGAAACGATGTCAAATTCTAGGTTTGGTTGTACTACAAAATGGTTTTCAGCCGAGCCATAAGCATCCCAAAAACGGTTGAATTTAAGCGTGCTTTCCTTTAAAAATGAATCGCCAAGGCTCAATCGTCCGCCAAGATATAGGTTTTGATAGGTTTGTTGGCTGTTAATACCATCGATAGTGGCTTGGTTGAAGAAATTTGGATAAATTCCGTACCAATTATAGACCTGGTGTTGGTATCCGGCATCGGCGTTCCAGGTTAGTTCGCGCGTTCGGCTACCATAGGTCAAATCGAGTGAAGTGTTGTATAATTTATCGTCAAGTTGAACATCTTTTACGCCACCTTGAGTAGAATTGTGACGCAACATACCGCCAAAATAGTCGGTGTTGCTCACATTTTCGGTTACAAACAACTCTGCGTTGATGGTTCCGAAGTTTCCGGCTGCTAATGTGATGTAATTTTTGAAATACTTCTCAGCCGCAGTTTTATCTACGTTGGCAGCTCTTCCTTTTGACGGTGTAAACGTTGATGCTACGGGAAACGAGAAGATATTGTACTGAATGTTTTCCTTTTTTGAGGTCTCGTCGTCGTCAAACGATGGTGTTTCTTTAACTTTAAAGGCATCCGAAATGGTTGGCGAATAAGGTTTTACTACGTTTACGACTTCTGTTCCGATGTTTTCGTCTTTTTTTTGTGCAACTAGTGCATTTGTAAAAAGAATTAGAACAACTATATATTTTAAATTTCTCATATTGATTTACTTTATAAACTTTTGGGCAAAAAGGATAAATTAATTAGTGATGGATGAGTTGGTTTTGGCTTCTTCCGATTTGATTCGTTGCAATTCTTGGGTAGCTTCGTCCACAATGTCTTGAAATTGGGAGAAGTTTTTAATCACGGCATCAAGAATTACGGTGGCTTGATAGCTATCGTTTAGTGCATAGAAGTTTTTTGCCATCAAAATCAATCCTTTTGAACCAAAATATTTATATCCCGAATAGTCTTTGGCCAATTTCTGCACGGCTTTGTTGGAATCTTCAAACTTTCCGTCTTTGTTTTTGAAATAGGCATCATAATATAGTGCTTCGGCTGCTAATTCTCCTTTGGCGATGGTCAACAATTTGGCATAAGCAAGTCTAGCCTTTGGTTCGTCGTTGGCTTTTATAGCCGAACGTGCCACGATGATTTGAGCATCGCTCTTTACTTTGTCGTCTGTTTTTGGGTTTGCCAAAACTTTGTCGGCATAAGTCACGGCGTTTGCATAATCCTTTTGGTCAAAGTAGGCACGCATCAAGTTGGCTTGTGCAAAGGTTACGTTTTGTGGAAATTCTGCTTCGGTTTCCAAGCGTTTCAACACCGGAATTGCCTTTGCAAAGTCTTCTTTTTTCAGGTGGATTTCGCATAGACGTGCAAGCGATTGTTCGGTATATTCGCTTCTTTGTTTGCTGATGACGAACTCATAATTTGGAACGGCGTTGGCTGGCAACCCGTCATTATAGTAAGACTGTGCCAAATAGAAGTTGGCTTTCAAGGAATGCAAGCCGTTTGGAAACTTCGTTACATAATTGCTCAATGAAGCAATGGCAGGCTTGGTATTGTTTAACAAAAATTGTTTCTCGGCAGCTTCATACGTGTCGTTATCTAGGTCGGCATCCGAAACTTCTATGAAATCTAGAGTTCTAACCCACGAAGCGTAGTCGTCAACTTTGCCTTTGTCCATATAAATCAGCCTAGCAGTTGAAACGGCTTCGATGGCTTCGGGTGTTCTTGGGTAATCTGCAGCTACTTTTTTGAACTTGGCTAACGCCAAATCGTCTTTTTGGTTGTTGTAATACACCAAACCTTGTTTGAGCATCGATTTTGCCGAATAGGTTCCGTTCTTTGATTCGCTCAACAGCTGGTCGTAGGTCTTGATTGCTAGGTCTGTTTTTCCTTCGTTGACATAAGTGTTTGCTAATTCGTACAAAGCATCATCACGATACTGCGATGTTTTGAATGTTTGCAAGAACTTATTAAAATCCTCTATTTTTTTCTCATTTCTTGATACGAAACCGTAGCTCAATGCCTTTTGAAACGCTGCATAATCGGCGTCAATGCCATTCATTTCGATAGCTTTGTTGTAGGCTTCCATGGCTGGCCAGTATTTTGAAGTAACAAAACGGCTGTCGCCTAATCTTAGATAAGCATCGTTCAAACGTACTTTGTCGCTTTTTGATTGGTCAATTTGTTTCTGGAAATAATCGCCTGCTTGTTCGTAGTCTTTCTTTTTAAAATAGGAATACGCAATGTTGTAATTGATGTTTTTGAATTCTGGAGTGTTTTTGGCATCCGCAAAATTCTCAAACTGCTTGAAACTTAGCAAAGCTTCGTTGAAATTATCTAAGACATACTCGGTTTCTCCTTTCCAAAAGGTTGCTCTTGCGGTAAACTTGGCTACTTTTTGCTCTGCCACAGACTTTTTGAACATAAGTAAAGCTTCGGAATAGTTGCCATCGGTGTATAATTCTAAACCTCGATAAAAAGTTACCTTTTGATAGGCTTCTTTATTGGCGGTTGATTTGTTTTTTTCTAGTAAAACCAATGCGTCTTTGTAGTTTTTAGAGGTGATATAGGAATTAATCAACAACGTTTCTATCTCTAGTTTGTTTGGCGTATTAGGATATTTTGCTAAAAAGGAAGACAAAACATCAGGCACACTTTGGTACGAGTTTCCTATTTCGTAACTCAACTTGGCGTAATTCAAATTCGCATCTTCTTGAATCTTTAAATCAAAATCCATCTCAGAAGCGTTCTTAAAAGCGTTTAAGGCTTGTTGTTTCTTGTCTAATTTTAAATAACTTTCACCCAAATGATAGTAACCGTTTTGAGCCACAAAGTCTTTTCCGTCAATGATTTTATTGAATTGCGAAATCGCATTCTCATAATCTTTCTGCTGATAATAAGTGTACCCTAATTGGTAGTAATCGGTGTTGTTCCATTTTCCTTTTTTGCCTTTGTATTCTTTTAAATAGGGCAATGCTTTGTCGTATTGCTTTAAATTGAAGTAGCTTTCGCCAATAATTTTATTCAATTCGGATTTCTCCATTGCGTTTGATTTTGCCATTGCAATAGTTCCTGCATCAATTGCTTTTTGGAACTCGCCCAATTTGAAATGCATGTCGGCTTTGAAGTAAGACAACTTCTCTTTGTATTTTTCTTCGGTAGAAACTTGGTCAAAATACTTGTTGGCTTCTTGATAATTATCGCCTTCGTACGCCATAAACCCTAAATAATACTTGGCTTGCGAACCGTATTCTTTGGAATTCACGACTTTATTGAAGTAGGCTGTAGCTTCTTTTTTGTTTTTAGCGGTGAAAAAAGCATATCCTTTTTGGAAATTAAACTTTTCTTGCTCACTATAAGTCAATGAACTTTCATCTACTTTATTGAAATATTCTAAGGCTTGTGGATATTTTCCGCCTTCAAAATAATATTGCGCTACTTCTTTATAGGCTTGATTTTGCTTAGAACTTGTTGGATAATTTGACACAAAACTTTCCATCAACTCATCCGCATTCGATTGGTCTAAACGAATAGCACACGTTGCAATGTAGTAAGCACAATTGGCTTGTGTATCAATATTCTTGTTTTCCTGTTTGACTTTTTCAAAAATAATTTGTGCTGATTGATATTGTTTGTTGTTGAACAATTCAATTGCTTTATCAAATTCGCTTAAATTATGCGTGTAAATTTCAGATTGTTGTGCCGACAATTGACAAACACCCAAAATAAATACTAGGAAATAAAGGATTACTTTTTTTTGCATTGCTTATAATTTTACTTTTTTCAAAAATAGAACTCTATATACTATAACGTAAAAACATACCATTTTATTATAAACATTCTTTTAAACAATTCATTTTTTAACTTTTTGATAGGAATTTTAGTTATAAAAAAGATTTTGGAGTTTGGTAGTAATATTTATTACTTTTACCAAATAAAATTCTTCAAAATGTCTGATTCAGTTTTATCGTTAAAAAATGTTACCATTTATCAAAGCAACAAAGTTATTTTGTCGCAAGTAAATCTTGAAGTAACCAAAGGCGAATTTCTTTATATTATTGGAAAAACCGGAACTGGAAAAAGTAGTTTTATGAAAACTTTGTATGGCGATTTGCCTTTAAACGAAGGCGAAGGAAACATTGTTGGCTATGATTTGAGAAAGCTAAAAGAGAATGATATTCCTTTTTTGAGAAGAAAAATTGGGATTGTTTTTCAAGATTTTCAATTATTACCCGATAGAAACATTAATGAAAATCTATTGTTTGTATTGAAAGCAACTGGCTGGAAACATATGAAAGACATGCAAGATAAAATAGACAGCGTGCTGAATAGTGTTGGAATGCAATCTTTTGCCAATAAAATGCCTCATCAACTCTCTGGCGGCGAACAACAACGTGTTGCCATTGCTAGAGCTTTATTGAATGATCCTGAATTGATATTGGCAGATGAACCAACTGGAAATCTTGACCCACAAACAAGTGTTGAAGTAATGGCGGTTTTGAAAAAAATAAACGATCAAGGAAAAACGATTATTATGTCAACACATGATTATGCATTAATCATGAAATTCCCAACGAAGACATTGAAATGCGAAGACAGTACTGTTTTTGAAGTAGTTCAAAAAACGGTTTAAACTATCAAAAATATTCATTTAATTTAAAAAATTAGAGCAATAAATTAATCGCTTTTTTGGTGAAGCTCAATAATTTTTATACCATTTACTAACATCATTTTTCTGAATAAGGAAAATCCATTGAACTTACTAAAGAAAAATCAATGATGTAATTAAGTTTAATCAATTCTGGTTTTTTTGAATTACCTAGTAACGATTTTTTATTTGAAATTAAGAAAAATTAAAATCATTTCTAGTAATAACACAAATTTTATAAAAAAATATTTTCTTTGTAAATGCATTGCATTAATCCTTTTTCCTAATGATTTCAATACTAATTCCAACCTATAATTATAATGTACTACCGTTAGTGCAAGAAATTTATAGTCAAATTAAATTAACTGGAACTAAATTTGAAATAATAGTAATCGAGGATGGTTCTCCAAAAAATGAAAATACTTCAACTAATGAAAAAATAAATGAAATTGAAAATTGTTATTTTGAACGAAACGACACTAATAGAGGAAGAACAAAAACTAGATTGTTACTCTCGCAAAAGGCAAAATACAATTGGTTGCTTTTTTTAGATGCTGATGTAATTCCAGTAACTAAAAATTTTATTGAAAAATATATTTCATTGATAGACCATGAACAAAAAGTAATTGTTGGTGGTTATCAATATAAAGAATCAACAGCAACTCAAGAGTCTATTCTTCGATATAGCTATGGAAAAAATGTTGAAGAGAAAAAGGTTACTTATCGAAACTCCAAACCTTATCAATACATTTTTTCTGGAAACATCTTGCTTAATAAAGACGTTTTTCTTGAAAACAATTATATTGGTGATACTATTTATTATGGAATGGATGTTTACTTTTCATATCAACTTTTTTTAAACAAAATAAAAGTTGAACATATTGACAATCCTATATATCATCTTGGTCTTGAAACAAACGAGATTTTTTTCAACAAATCATTAGACGCAGTAACTACAAAGAAAGTATATCTTTCAAAACTTAAAGATATTGATAAAATAAACTCACTGATAAAATATTATAATTTATTAAAAAAATATAACTTAGAAAAAGTAATTGCTATAGGTTTTAAAATCACAGAACCATTTTTAAAAAGAATGATTTTTAAGAAAAATCCAAGTCTATTTTGCTTTAATTTGTATCGACTAGGATTTATTTGCCAATAAACTTATTTACAATCAAAATACCATCTTATATACAAAAAAGCATGTATCACTCTATAAAAAAAGCACTTAGAATATTAATTCCTAAAAAAATACTTTTTAAGATAGAGCCTACTTTAAGGTATTTTTTTTCGCTTCCATTTAGAGGAAAAAAACACTTTTGTCCTGTTTGTAATATTTATTTAAAGAAATTTATAACACTCAAAAACAATGATTTATTATGTCCAAATTGTGGTAGTTTAGCTCGAGACAGAAGGTTGTTTTTACTTCTAAAAAATAATTTTTTATCCGAAGAAATCAAGGTTTTAGACTTTTCACCATCTAGATGTTTATCAAGAAAATTAAAAAAAACGAAACACATTGATTATATTAGTACGGATTTGTCAGGCAATTTTAATGCGGATTTTAACTATGACATCACAAATATTGACCTTTCTTCAAACACAATAGATTTAATAATTTGTTATCATGTTTTAGAACATATTGAAGATGACTTGATGGCAATGAAAGAACTGCATAGAATTTTAAAACCTTCGGGAAAAGCAGTACTACAAACGCCATTTAAAAAAGGTGCTATTTATGAAAATTCTACTGTGAAATCGCCTAAAGAAAGAATAGAACATTTTGGACAAGATGATCATGTTCGAATTTATTCTGTTGACGGACTAAAAGAAAGACTAGAAATAACTGACTTTAATGTTGAAGTTTACAATTATACTGAAAAAGAAATTTATCAAGGTTTAAAAGAAAATGAAACTATTTTAATTATTTCAAAAAAATAAAATGCCTTTTTTTTCAATCATTATTCCGGTTTACAATAAAGAAAAATTTATTTCAAATACTTTGAAAAGCGTTTTCAATCAAACTTTTCAAGATTTTGAAATAATAATTGTAAATGACGGTTCAACCGATGAAAGTGAAAAAGAAATTTTAAAATTTGATGACAAACGCATAGTCTATTTTTTTAATAAAAATGCAGGTGTTTCCAAAGCAAGAAATTTTGGAATTAAAAATGCAAAATCTGAATATATCTGCTTTCTTGACGCTGATGATTATTGGTTTCCATGTTTTCTTGAAACTTTTAAGAATTGTATAAATACCTATCCAAATGAAAAAGTTTTTAGTTCAAAAAAAGAAATAGAAACCGCTTCAAAAATTATCTTACCAACTTATTCTATTTCTATTAAAAATGATTTTGAAGTTGTAGATTTTTTCAAAGCAAGTCAAAAAGAATGTGTTCTTTGGACATCAACTGCAGTTATTCATAAATCCGTTTTTAACGATATAGGAAACTATGATGAAAAAATAAATCGAGGCGAAGACACCGAACTTTGGATTAGAATAGGGTTAAAGTACAAAATAGTTTTTATTGCAAAAGTGCTAGCTCGTCATGTCTATGATGAAAAAAGTGCCTCTAGAGCTTCTAATTATTTTTTTGAATCCTATACGTTTAACAAATACAAAAATCTGGAAAAAGAAAACCGTGCTTTAAAAAAAATAATGGATTTGAATCGTTTTTCAGCTATAATTAAATCTAAAATTAATGGCGATTGGAAGAATTCGAAACAAATTTATTCTGAAATAAACCTAAGGAATTTAAATTGGAAAAAAAGAATTTTACTTAAAACACCAAGATTTCTTTTGAAAATTTTAATGAGAGTAAATCATTTTTTACTTCAAATTGGTCTGACTAATTCTGCTTTTAGATAATTTTTTAAAGTTTCAAGTTACTTCAAGCAATAATTAAGTTTTCTTTTTCTCCAATACTTTTTTCCATTGTTGCGCTATGTTTTCCATAGATAAATGCTCTACAGATTTCTTGGCATTCTTTTTTAAATTGATGTATAAATCTGTATCTGTAACCATAAGCTGCATTGCATCTGCCAAAGCATTTGAATTATGATTTTCGACTAATAATCCATTAAACTTATTTTTAATGATTTCTCTCGGACCTGTTTCACAATCAACCGATATTACTGGAGTTCCAACAGCCAAAGATTCAATTAAAACTCTAGGAAACCCTTCAAACCTGCTTGTTAAAACTGTGGCAATAGCATTTTTTACAAATGGAAATGGATTTGTCATTTTATCATGAAAAATTATATGTTTTTCAAACCCATTATTTTTTACTTTATTTTTTAAAAAAACAACATCTTTACCTTTACCCAAAATATAAAGGAAAACATTTTTTTGAATTAAATTAGATATACAATAAGCATCAATTAAAAGAGAATAATTTTTAACTTGGTCATCAATTCTTCCATAAGCAATAATATATTTTCCTTCAACATTATATGCATTTGCATCAATTTCAATAGTATCAAAATTAATTGGATTGTATATAGTTAAAACATTCTTGTACTGAAATTTATTTTTAATTAGAGTATTTACGCCTTTTGAAACCGCTACAATTATGGAGTTAGCATATATTTTTTTGGCTATAAAATTGATTTTTGGGAAATAAAGCTCAATTTTTGAACTTCTAACAACATAAATTGATTTTTTAGGATTGAAAATATATTTTGAAATTACATATTCTGAAAAAGATGACATTCTTGTTCTATTGTCTATAACCCAATCAAAGTTATTGTTTCTAATATATTTTTTAAGAATAAGCATTCGTTTAAAACGCCCAATTTGTGAGTCTTCTTTATTTTTTAAAATCCCAAGGTTTAAAAGTTCGCCTTTATATGGATATTCTATTTTATCCAGAATTGAAATTATGTGTATTTCAAATCCTAGGTTATATAATAAAAACGATAAAATTGCACTTGATTTTTCAGCTCCACCTTCGCCCAAAGAAGAAACAATTATTGCAATTTTCATTTTAATAGAATTTTTAAAAATAATTTATAAATATATTTGTCAAATATAACAAGATAATGAAGATTTTACTCATTGGAGAATACAGTAGATTACATAATTCTTTAAAAGAAGGTTTGCAAGATTTAGGAAATGAAGTCACTCTACTAGGATTTAAAGATGGTTTCAAGAATTATCCTGTAGATTTTCCATTAGAAAAAAAATGGGATAAAAAAATTTTAAAGAAGATAAAAATAGGTGTTTTACGTCTAACTGGTTTTGATGTTACGTCCTATCTTACTTTTAAACAATTTCAAAAAAATCGAGAGAAATTTAAAGATTTTGATGTTGTTCAGTTGATAAATGAAAACTCTTTTTTTTGTGATTATAAGTACGAAAAAAAAATTTTAGAATATCTTTTTATAAATAATAAAAAAGTTTTTTTACTCTCATGCGGTAATGATTACGTTTATGTAAATTACAATTTTAATCATCCAGAGAACAAATCAATTATTTTTCCCTATTTAGAGGGAAAAATCAAAGATAAAGACTTCTTAAATGTCTTGAAATACAAAACTAAATCTTTTGAGAAACTTCATGATTTTATATATCAAAACATTAGTGGTGTAATTGCATCAGATGTAGATTATCACATTCCGTTATTAGATCATTCAAAATATTTAGGATTAATTCCCAACCCAATAAATTTATCAAAACTAGAGAACATTAATTTGTGTTATGACAGTAAAATTGTACTCTTTCATGGTATAAATAGAGGAAATTATTACAAAAAAGGCAATGACTTTTTCGAAAAAGCATTAAAGATTATTAAAGAAAAATTCGATGATAAAGTAGAAATTTTAGTTACAGAAAATGTTCCTTACGCAGATTATATCAACAGCTACAACAAAGCACATATTATACTAGACCAACTCTATGGTCATGATCAAGGAATGAATGCTTTAGAGGCAATGGCAAAAGGAAAAGTAGTTTTTACTAATGCCAGTGAAAAATTTGAAAAGCATTATAACATTACTGAAAGAGTAGCCGTTAATGCCGAACCTGATGTAGATTATTTAGTCGAACAGTTGTCATTTTTAATTGAAAATCCCGAAGAAATAAAAACAATTGGCATTCGTGCAAGACGATTTATTGAAGAAGTGCACGAAGTAAAAAAAGTTACTGAACAATATTTAGCTATTTGGAAAAGAAACTAAATCATCTTAGAGTAAAAACTTTTTTCCTAAAATAAATAAAAAGGACTAAACAGTACACAAAAAAAGTAAAACAATGTGCTATTACAACACCTTTTATGTTATAATGATTTATAAAATAAATACTCGAAAAATACAACACCAACAATGAAAAAGCTTCGGAGATTATAAAAGCTAAAGTAAGTTTTTTGGCAAAAAACTGGTACCCTAATATTAATGAAATCGCTTTAAAAACATCTCCTAATAATTGCCAAAACATTAATTCTTTTATGGGCAAAAACTCCTTTGTAAAAATCAAAGGAATAATATAATCTTTGAGAGCATATATCATCAGTAATCCAAATATAAAAATAGGAAGTATATTCCTGTAATAGCTCCAAATTAGATGATTTGACTCTTTGTTAAGCTTGGCTTTTGCCATTTTTGGCAAATAATACAACCCAATAATTGTGGACAAAAAAACAAAGTAATAACTAGCAATTCTTGATAGTCCTTCCCAATATCCAGCTTCATTAATACCAATAGTATTGATAATGTGATTTCGAATCATTAAATAAACAAATGGACCAATAATAGCCGAAACCAAAGCCATTAAACTATATTCTGAAAGATTTTTGATGATTTTAAAATCAATAAATTCTTTGTTGAAAGATATTGTCTTTATTTTTCTATTACTATATAAAAAAGATACTAAAAACAACAATGTTGGAGCTAAAACCATAGCAAGTAAAGCACCAAATATTTTAAAGTTTGTAATTAAAATAATTGTCAAAAGTAAACCAATCACATTTCCAATAATTGAAATCGTGATTACTTTTTTAAAAGCTCCAAACCCATTTAATATCGCTGTAATTACTAACGAAGCAATATACCAAGGTAAACAAAAAGCAAGTATTTTGAATATAGTTTGATATTTATTCGAAGCACCGAATACCATAGAGTTTAAAAAATCAGAAAACAATAAAAGTATTATACTGACTAAAAAAGTAGCTATCAACAAGCAAAAAACTATTGTTGATATTGTTTTTTTTAATCTAAGCTGCTCTTCTTCAAATTCAGCAACATATTTTACAATTCCATTTTGCAATCCAAGAGTTGAAATACTCTCTATTGAAGTTATAAAATTCCTAAAATTACCAACAATTGCCATTCCAGATGGTCCAATAAAAACCGCAATAATTTTTGAAGAAACAAACCCTACACCAATTTTAATTAATACACTAATACTGTTTAAAGAAGTGACTTTAAATAGTTCTTTAGAAGTTATTTTTTTTATAAACTGCAAGTAATTATTAATTTGACCGAAAGTAAACATTTATTTTCAAATACACTAAAACGACAAATAATCTATTTATAAAAATAAATTCTTAAATTTAATGACTATTTTAACACTGTGAAAAGAAAACGAATTTTATCGTTATTTATTGTATTTCTTGGCATTTTTTTAAAAGGAAATGCACAAGATATTGAATTGTATCAACAATTTAATGGTCGATATGATTTTACTTTTATTGGAAACACGATGAATACTGAAGCTAATGGTTTTTTTACGCCTTGTTATGCTTTGACCAGTTCTAGTGCCACTTTAAATTTAAACGTTAATGATCAAATAGAAAAAGTGTTTCTATATTGGGCTGGTTCAGGAACTGGCGATTTTGATATTCAATTAAATGATGTTGACATCAGTTCACAAATTGATTTTTCAGCTATTCAAAACTCTAGTTTGAATCATTTTTTTAGTGCATTTGCAGATGTTACACAACAAGTACTTACTACTGGAAATGGCATTTATACAGTTTCAGAATTGGACATAAATCCTTTTATCGATTCGGATACATATTGTAATAATGCAACAAATTTTGCGGGTTGGGTAATGTTAATTGTTTATAAAAACACTACTTTACCCATCAATCAAATCAATGTTTATCACGGTTTACAAGCTTTGTCCGCAGCGGTAGTAAATGTTCAATCACAAATAACCATTACACTTTCTGCACTAAATGTATTAGATAATAATGGTGCAAAATTAGGTTTTATTGCTTGGGAAGGTGATGAAAATATTGCCAATCAAGAATCGGTTTATATTAATAATGATTTGCTTGCAAATCCACCATTGAATCCAGGAAATAATATTTTTAATGGTACCAACAGCATCACCCAATCATCCGATTTATATAATATGGATTTGGATATTTTTGATATTCAAGGAAACATTCAGGTTGGAGATCAAAGTCTCGATATTAGTTTAACTACAGCACAAGACTTTGTATTAATCAACACATTGGTAACCAAACTAAACAACCAATTGCCCGATGCAACAATTGGTGTGGGTGCGGTTGAAAAAACATGTGATTCGAAAATTATTACGGTTGATTTTACAGTTTATAATTCAAATTCTACCAATGAATTGCCAGCAGGAACACCAATTGCCATTTATGCTAATGACGAATTTATAGAATTTTCAGAAACAATTCTACCTATTGAAATTGACGGAAGTTGGAGTAGTCAAATAACAATAACATTGCCCGAAGACATTCCTGATACGTTTACATTGCAATTTGTTGTAGATGATAGCGGTCAAGGAATAGGTCATGTAGCCGAATTGATTGAAACAAACAACTCTTTTTCAGTTGAAATGACATTAATCAAGACACCAACATTTAATGCTTTAGAACCCATTACATCATGCAATGAAGGTTTTACAAGTGGCACTTTTGATTTTTCTAATTATCAAGAATTAGTTAAATCCATTCCAAGTGGTGCAGTTCATTTTTATGAAACATTCGAAAATGCAACTGATAATGTAAATCCAATTTTAACACCTTCTAATTATAGTGCAAATGCTACACCAAAAGAAATTTTTATTCGAATCGAAAATGAAAATTGCTTCAGCATCACTTCATTTCTGTTGCTAACAAAAAATTGTCCGCCAACGGTTTACAATTATATTTCAGCTAATGATGACACTATAAACGATGTCTTCACTATTGAAGGTTTACGAAATATTTTTCTTGAATTTAAAATCGAAATTTACAATCGTTGGGGAAGATTGCTTTGGACAGGAAATCAAAATACCGAAGATTGGAATGGTTATGTAAAAGACGGTATTAGTATAAAAAAAGCTACCGACGGCACCTATTTTTACTTAATTTTTCTAAATGACATCGACTATCCTCAACCTTTAACTGGTTTTTTATACATCAATCATTAAAATAATTTAACTTTGAGGTCTTAATTTTCAGAATGAAACAAATCACTTCTTCCCAAAATCCGTTTATAAAATCATTGATTTTATTGCAAGAAAAAGCTAAAGCTCGAAAACAATCGGGCATGTTTTTAATTGAAGGAATTCGTGAAATTGAATTGGCAATTAAAGGCGATTATACATTGATTACTGTTTTATTCGTTCCAGAACTTTTAGCTGAAAAAAAAAAAAATGCCGTCATCCTTAGCGCAATCGAAGGAAAATCAGCAGAAATAATTGAAATCTCAAAAGAAGTATATCACAAATTAGCATATCGAGACACTACTGAAGGAATTATTGCCGTTGCAAAAACAAAACAAAACGTACTTTCAGAATTAATACTTCCAGAAAACCCACTGATTTTAGTATTGGAAAGCATTGAAAAACCAGGAAATATTGGTGCCATGTTACGCACTTGCGATGCTGCAAAAGTTGACGCCATTTTAATTGCTGACATCAAAACCGATTTATACAATCCAAATATTGTTCGGTCAAGCGTGGGCTGTTTATTTACCAATCAAATTGCAACGGGTACAACTGATGAAATAATTACTTATTTACAGCAAAACAAAATTAATTTCTTTAGTGCAACGCTCCAAAATTCAACCTCATATCACACTCAAGATTTCACCAAACCAACAGCATTAGTAGTGGGTACAGAAGCAACAGGATTAACAAAAGCTTGGCGAGAAAAAGCAACACAAAACATCATCATTCCGATGCAAGGTGAAATTGACAGCATGAATGTTTCAGTGGCAGCAGCCATTTTATTATTTGAAGCCAAAAGACAAAGAGGGTTTAATTTGTAATTTTGGCAATTAGACTTTAAAGATTAGAGAATTATATACATTTATCAAATGAAAAAAATAACACTTTTAGTTTCCGTATTATTACTGTCTTTTAACATTATTTCTTCTCAAATTCAAGAGAAAGAATTAGACGAATTGGTGCAAAATACCATGAAAACGTTCAATGTTCCGGGTATTGCCGTAGGAATCATTAAAGATGGAAAACTAGTTTTAGCAAAAGGTTATGGCGTTTCCAATATAAAAACTCAACAAAAAGTGGATGCCAATACGTTGTTCGGAATTGCTTCAAACAGTAAAGCTTTTACAGCATCAGCTTTAGCAATTTTGGTTGATGAAGGCAAAATAAACTGGGACGATAAAGTCAAAAAATACTTGCCCGATTTTAAAATGTATAACGATTATGTAACCAATGAATTTACTATTCGTGATCTATTAACGCACAGAAGTGGTTTAGGTCTTGGGGCTGGCGACTTAATGATTTGGCCAGATGGTCACGACTTCACACCGAAAGACATCGTTAAAAACATCCAATACCTTAAACCCATTTCTGGTTTCCGTGCTAAATATGATTACGACAACTTATTATATGTAATCGCAGGTGAAGTAATTGCTAAAATTTCAGGTAAATCATGGAATGATTTTATTGAAGAACGTTTGATGCAACCTTTAGAAATGAACCATAGCGCTTCGTCTTGGAATAGATTAAAAGACACCACTAACGTAATCGTTCCGCATGTTCCGACAAATGGCAAGTTAGAAATCGTTCCTCGTTATACCAATTCAATTTTTGATGCCGCAGCTGGATTATATACATCTGTAAACGATTTAAGCCATTGGTTAATTGCCCAAATGAACGATGCAAACTACAACGGAAAACAATTATTTAACAAAAATCAACACGACGAAACTTGGAAATCACAAACCATTTTACCCATACGAAACTCTTATCCCTATTCAACTCATTTTAGTTCTTATGGTTTAGGTTGGAAATTAACCGATATTAACGGACATTTAGAAGTATCTCACACTGGCGGATTAGACGGAATCGTTACGCAAAGCATCATGTATCCAAAAGAAAAATTAGGCATCATTATATTGACCAACCAACAAAGTGGTACCGCTTTCAACGTGATATCAAACACCATCAAAGACAGCTATCTGGGTTTTCCTAAGTTTGACCATCTTGCCTACTTGAGTAAAGAACGTGCCTCTAAAGAAGACGATGCCGATAAAATTACTAACGAAGTTTGGGCTAAAGTAAACCAAAACTTGAAAGACAAATCTATTAAAATAGAGACCAAAAAATATGTTGGAACTTATAAAGATAATTGGTTTGGAGAAGTTACCATTTCGGAGAAAAAAGGAAAACTATATTTTGCTTCCAAACGTTCAAAACGATTAGTAGGCGAAATATTTTTCTACAACAATCAAAACTTTGTTGTGAAATGGAATGTACGCAGCTTCAACGCTGATGCACATGTCTTTTTTGATTTGGATGCTGATGGTAACGCAAAAGGATTTACCATGCATGCCATCTCGCCATTAACCGACTTTAGCTACGATTTTCAAGACTTAAGCTTCATCAAAATATAATTCAGAGTGCCTATTGTGCATTTCAATACTTATGCTTAACTTTAGTAATTCATTTGAATACGTATGACTGAAATTGATATCGAAGAAGAAAACAAAGCCATTGCCCGAGAATACAAAGAATTACTCCGAATAAGCTACCAAACCCTTTCTACAGAAGACAAAAAGCTGATTCGTAAAGCATTTGACGTGGCGGTTGATGCCCACAAAGACCAAAGACGAAAATCGGGTGAAGCTTATATCTTTCACCCTATTGGTGTTGCAAAAATAGTTGCTTCCGAAATTGGTCTCGGCGCCTCTAGTATTGCTGCTGCCTTGATGCACGACGTTGTTGAAGACACCGATGTTACGGTAGAAGAGATTGAAAAAATGTTCAATCCGAAAATTGCTCATTTAGTCGAAGGATTGACCAAAATCGCTCAGGTTAAAAAAGACATGAACATCTCTATGCAAGCCGAAAACTTCCGCAAGATGCTTTTGACCTTGAACGACGACGTTCGCGTCATCTTAATCAAGATTGCAGACCGACTACACAACATGCAAACCATGGATTCGATGCCCGACTATAAGCAAGTCAAAATTGCATCCGAAACCTTATACATCTACGCGCCGCTTGCACACCGACTAGGCTTGTATAACATCAAAACAAAGCTAGAAGATTTAGGTTTAAAATATACCGAACCCGAAGTTTTCAACGATATTGTAAGCAAGATAAAAGAAACTAAGGAAGAACAAGACGAATACATCAAATTAGTATCCGACGTTTTAAAAAAATCATTGGACGAAGAAGGTGTACAATATACCATCAAAGGAAGACCCAAATCCATCTATTCCATACGCCGTAAAATGGCTGCCCAAAACGTGACTTTTGACGAAGTATATGATAAATTTGCGCTCCGAATCATCTATAAATCCAATTTACACGACGAAAAATTCATTGCCTGGAAAATATATTCTGTTGTAACCGATCATTATCGTCCGTCACCTAGTAGATTGCGCGATTGGATTTCTTCTCCAAAATCTACAGGCTACGAAGCACTTCACATCACCGTGATGGGACCAAAAGGTCGCTGGGTAGAAATTCAAGTGCGCAGCGAACGCATGGACGAAATTGCCGAAAAAGGTTATGCCGCTCACTATAAATACAAAAATGGTGCTACCGAAGAAAGCGGACTCGACACTTGGCTCAACTTATTAAAAGAAGCACTCGAAAGTTCAGAAACCAATGCCGTTGATTTTGTAGAAGACTTCAAGATGAACTTGTATGCCAAAGAAATCTTCGTTTTTACACCCAAAGGAGAAATAAAATCCTTGCCCAAAGGTGCCACTTCACTCGATTTTGCTTTTAGCATTCACTCCGAAATTGGCATAAAAACCCGCGGAACCAAAGTAAACGGCAAGCTCGTGCCTTTAAACTACGAATTAAAGAGCGGAGACCAAATTGAAATCATCACATCGGTCAACCAAAAGCCGTCTATCAACTGGTTAGACTACGTAACCACGTCGAGAGCCAAGAACAAGATTAGAAACGTTCTGAATGAAAACACCAAAAAGACCGCTGAAGAAGGAAGAGAAATCCTTACCCGAAAATTAAAGCATTTAAAAATCACTTTAAACGAAGGAGTCATCAACGAATTGGTAAATTTCTTCAAATTAAAGACGAGTTTAGACCTATTTTATCGCGTAGGCATTGGCTCTATCGACAATCAGCAACTAAAAGACTTCGCCGCACAAAAAAGCAACGCGTTTATCAATTTCTTCAAAACAAAAATGAAGCGTACTCCGTCGAATAATCCGGATGACATCAATCGACAAGAGCTTAGCAACAACTACGACATGCTTGTATTTGGCGCAGAAAACGATAAACTCGACTACAAGCTTTCCAACTGCTGCAACCCTATTCCTGGAGACGACGTTTTTGGCTTTATCACCATCAATGAAGGCATCAAAGTACACAAAAGAGACTGCCCAAACGCAATAGCCATGCAATCCAACTATGCTTATAGAATCATGCAAGCGAAATGGATAGACTCTAGCCAACAAGAATTTAAAGCAACACTGAAAATTACCGGAATGGACACGCTAGGACTAACCAACGAGCTGACTAAAGTGATATCCAACAACATGCATGTCAACATACAAAGTATATCACTGAGCGGAGAAGCCGGATTGTTTAAAGGTCAAGTGGCGGTTATTGTACAAAACAACAGCATCCTCAAAAAACTCATCGACAACATTAAAAAAATTGACGGAGTAGATAAAGTAACCCGCGTTTATACCAACTAAGCGTTCATTATCAACAATTCGTTCAAAACTTTAGAGCTTGAAACTTTCTTAATTTTAATTGAATAACTTACCTTTGCCTTATGACACTTATAGCATCAGACAATAGCACAAATCAAGAGACCGTAAAGGCTGTTTTTATTGCCTATCTTGAAAACAAAGGACACCGAAAAACTCCCGAACGCTATGCCATCCTTCAAGAGATTTACGACAGCGAAGAGCATTTTGACATTGAGCAGCTGTATATCAAAATGAAGAATAAAAACTACCGCGTTTCTCGTGCTACGTTATACAATACCATCGAATTATTGCTCGATTGTGGGTTGGTGCGCAAACATCAGTTTGGACAAAACCAAGCGCACTATGAAAAATCGTATTTTGACAAACAACACGACCATATTATCATGACGGACACCGGCGAAGTGATTGAGTTTTGCGACCCAAGGATTCAAACGATAAAAAAAACCATAGAAGAGATCTTTGGTATCGATATTCACAACCATTCACTCTATTTTTATGGAACCAAAAAACCCGAATAATACACCACTAACCAGTAAACAATACTTTGTAAAAACCTTTGTATTCGTTTTCGTTTTCTATATTGTTTACAAAGCCGTCTATCAAGCCATGTCGGGCATAGATACCATAACTGTTGACTTTATCGTCAAAACATTAGGACTAGGATTTGTCATTGCCGCCATTCTTGGAGGCATCAATTACTTCGTAAAACTTGATTTCTTTACGAAAAAAACAAAAAAATAACTACACAACACATACATCAAACAACAACACACAATGACAGTAGATTTATTACTAGGATTACAATGGGGAGACGAAGGAAAAGGTAAAATCGTTGACGTATTAACCTCGAAATACGACATCATCGCGCGCTTTCAAGGCGGACCAAACGCAGGACATACCCTAGAATTTGACGGCATCAAACACGTATTGCGCACCATTCCGTCGGGAATATTTCATAGCAACAACGTAAACGTAATTGGAAACGGTGTCGTAATAGACCCAGTGGTTTTTAAAGGCGAAATTGATGGCTTAGAAAAATTTAACCTCAATTTGAAATCGAAATTATTCATTTCGAGAAAAGCTCACCTCATTTTACCTACGCACAGATTGCTTGATGCAGCATCAGAAGCCGCCAAAGGCAAAGCCAAAATTGGTTCAACCTTGAAAGGTATTGGACCAACCTATATGGACAAAACCGGAAGAAACGGACTAAGAGTGGGCGATATAGAACTAGCCGATTTTAAAGAAAGATACCGCGCATTGGCCGACAAACATGAAGCCATGATTGCGTTTTACAACGTTGACATTCAATACAACCTAGAAGAATTAGAGAAAGAATTCTTTGAAGCCATCAAAGATTTGCAAAAACTACAATTTATAGACAGCGAAGAATACTTAGCACAAGCCCAAAAAGGCGGAAAATCTATTTTGTGCGAAGGCGCTCAAGGTTCGTTGCTCGATGTTGATTTTGGAACCTATCCGTTTGTAACCTCCTCCAACACCACTGCTGCCGGAGCTTGCACCGGACTAGGGATTGCCCCAAACAAGATTAAAGAAGTATTCGGAATCTTCAAAGCCTATACCACACGCGTAGGTTCGGGACCGTTTCCTACCGAAGATTTTGGTAATGATGGCGACATCATGGCGCAAGTAGGCAACGAATTTGGCTCAGTAACCGGAAGAAAACGTAGATGTGGCTGGTTAGACCTGGTTGCTCTAAAATATGCCATCCAAGTAAATGGTGTAACCCAATTAATGATGATGAAAGGCGACGTACTATCGGGGTTTGACACGCTAAAAGTGTGTACTGCCTACAACTATAATGGTGAAGTTATCCATCACCTACCTTATAATATAGAAGAAGAAAACGTAACCCCGATATATACCGAAATCAAAGGTTGGAAAGCCGATTTGACCGGGATGACTACCTATGACCAACTGCCAAAAGAATTAAAAGACTACATCAGCATGATTGAAGCCGCCGTAGAAGTGCCAATCAGCATCGTATCGGTTGGTCCTGACAGGAAACAAACTATTACAAGGTAAAAAGAAACTAGATCAAACTTAATAATTATGTAAATTAAAATAGAAAAATATTTATGTACTATATCCAGATGAACTATAAGGCATAGAAAGAACTCTTTTAATGTCTGAAGATGGAGTGCTATTAAACATAACTATCGACGGTAGCTCTGGAAATCCTAACGCATGTATTACACTTAATAAATCTCAAGTTAAACTATTAAGTGATTGTCTTAAAATTTATATAGACAATAATCTCATTGAAGAGGATTTAGATTAAATTTTTAATTTTACAAATTATACTTAAGTTTAAAATAAAAAAAATTTGCTCTAACATTCTAAACCCAAATTTTAACCTTCAAAAACGGGAAATACTATTTCAATTAAACAAATACAAACGGCTTCCACTAGTATAGGGAAGCCGTTACCGGTTTAATTAATAATGAAAAAAAAGAGAATTATCCTGTTACTGGTATTGTTACTATATCACTCCAGTCGCCAACATTACCTTCTCTAAGAAAATACATGGCTCTGTAGCGCCACAAAGCACTTTGTCCTTGCGGTGGCAACGCCGAATTGTCTGTGTAATTAGGATGAATACTTTTATCTAACACCGTAAAACCATTGCCAGTATCTTTTTCAATCACAATACCTTCATGATTATACTTTTTCCACTCAATGATTACTTTTCCACCACTCATGGTAGCTTTAAGTATCGGCTGTACATCTTCTGTTGCCGCTCGTTGTTGTTCTGAACCTTCAATTCCTAAATTCTCACCAATTGCTGTAGTATAATTTTGGTGAGCTTTAATTCGTTTTGCCAACATGGCAAATCTACCTTGAATATTTGGCGGGACTAATCCTGGCATCGACTCAAAAACAGGAGGATTTGGAACGGTGTTCTCCACCACATTCCCCTCACCTACACGAGCAATTCTTTTAAAGTTAAACCAATTCTGCTTATACGTTTCCACCTTTGGAAGGTTGTTAACCACCCAATTAAAAAATACTGCATCCTTCTCTGCTTGTGTCACCTCTTCTGGTGTGAGGTTAAACAAAGTAGCATAATCACCAATTTTTGATGAAAAGTTGCCCAACTGTAGTGCAAACTGCTCATCATTCCGTTTAATGAAATAATCCATACTTGTTGTTTGTTTAAGTTATTTAATAAATACCAAGTAAGAATCACTTCATTTGCGTTTTGTTTAAAAGATATTTATAGATAACGTTATTATTATAAAAATAGTATTGAACAGTGTGTTAAATTTTTATACAATAATAAAAAAAGCTTCTCCTTTGGCTTTCTAAAACTCCGTGGGTGAAGACTACAACGGCGTGGGTGAAGCCACCCATTGAACCGTAGAAGACTACAACTGCTCGGGTGAACTCACCCATCGAACCGTAGAAGACTACAACGGCGTGGGTGATGCCACCCGTTGAACTGTAGAAGACTACAACTGCTCGGGTGAAGCCACCCATTGAACCGTAGAAGACTGCAACTGTTCGGGTGAAGTCACTCATTGAGTTGTAGAAAGAAAAAAATGAAAAGTAAAAGTGAAAAGTAATTATTTTGAATAAATAGAAATAAACTACTATTTTAGTCAGCGATTTATTATTTTATTAAAATATAAAAAACAAATATGTAGAATTCATTTCAGATGACCATTTTATAAAATGTGTTGAAAATCTTCATAACGCCTATTTAAAAGCGAAAAAAAATATTTCTAAAAAGAATTTTTACAACAATAAAATTGATACCATCAAACTTACATTTGACTCGAAATTCAATAATATTGATGAAAATAATTTAATACAAGCCGAAATTTTGAGACAGATAGACAAATCTATAAATAATTCCATTGGGACGTTTCATGAAGAAATATTAGGAGGAATTAAAGACTATGAAGTTGGAAAATTAAGTGGTTTTGATATTAAAGCAAAAGATAATAGTTTATTTGCTCTTTTAATTCATGAAAAAACTCCTGTCAATTTAAATGATGCAATTTTTGATAAATTAGCTAAAACAGCAAATATCTTTAAAAATTCTAAATGCTATTTAGTAGATTTTACTGTAGAAAACGAAAAAATAGAAAAATGGACTCTTACGAATGATGAAAGCACAGTAAGCCATAAAAATGTATATAAAATATCATCTGGATGTTTTTATACTTTGTTAACGGGTAATCAAAACTCATTAAAACAATTATCTCAAAAAACTACTGCAATGCTAAAGGAATTTTAAAAGGAATTTAATTCAAATAATAATTTACACAACATTAATTTCTTTCTTAAGATTGTTTGACTGTGAAGTATTATTCCCAAATACTCCTGTATCAATAATTGCTTTTCCTAATAAATTAATAACTGGAACTGAAACACTATTCCCAATTAATTTCATCCATCGTGCTCTTGAATCTGGCAATTTAAATTCACTTGGAAAACCCTGTATTAAACACGCCTCATTAAGTGTAATTTTTCTAAACAAACCTTTATTATATATTTCATTTATAAACTTTACTTTAAAATCTTTTTCATTTAAAGACGAAACATCTGTTAAGGAAACATAATCATTTGTATCACTTGCAACCAATGTTGGATAAATTTTAGACTTTGGGAGAAAAATTCTATTTATACCATTTAAACCAGTACTTATTTTAGAATTTTTAAAATCATATCTAATCTCAATACATGTTACTATATTCCTGTATTTTAATTTTTCAATATTTTTAGTTATAGAAATTTTATTGCGTTTTATTTCTTTATCGCTTTTTAAAATGTCCAAAGATAAAATATCATTTTTAGAACAATTTAATAGTAAAAACTCTTCTTTATCAAGGCTTATATCTTTAAAATCATTTATTTTAAACTTGTATTCATAACTCTTAAGAATACCTAAACTCTCAAGTTCTAATAAATCTTTTAGAGTAATTGTGCTATCTAGATTTATAAAATGATTTAATGAAAGAGGGTTTCCATCTAAAATTCCATAAGTGGATTTTCTTCTGTTTTGAAGCAACAAATAACAAATTTTTTTCTGTTTTTCTGTTGTGGGAATAATATCCCAAGAATGTATAGTTGTATGTCCATTTCTTAAATCATTAAATAAAAAATAATCATTTAATCCTTTATTTTGAGATAAACTCATTTGAGTTGATTTTCTTTTTTGTTGAGTATGATTATCTTCAATTTCATTTGCAGAAATAGTGTTAATATTTGAATGTTCGTTTATATTTAATATATCATTTAAACAAAAATTTTTATTAATCTTTTTTGGAATATTAAATTTCAAAAAATAAGATTCTTCCAAAAAACCAATTATATAAACCCTTAATCTATTTTGTGGAACACCAAAATCTTTAGAGTTTAACAAATAATAATCTGCATAATATCCCGCTTGTTTTATTCTATCCATTATATATGAAAAAGAATTTTTGTTTCTTGGATCAATTAAACCTTTTACATTCTCAAAAATAAAAGCTTTAGGTTTTGCTTTATTTAATAAATATATGGTATCATTCCATAATTGTCCTCTATCATCATCAAATCCTAAATTTTTCCCTGCAATTGACCAACTTTGACAAGGAACTCCAGCAGTCATTAAATCATGGTGTGGTAAGTTTTTTATTTTTTTTATATCCCCAAAATTATAGGTATTAGTTTCATTAAAATTTTCACAATATGTTTTTATTGCATCATTATTAATTTCACTAAAACCAACACAATTACCACCTAAATCATTTAGAGCCAATCTAAAACCCCCAATGCCAGAAAATAGATCAATAAAAGTAAACTTGTTATTATTCATTTTAATTATTTCAATAAATCTCCTTTTGAATTTAACGGAGCTTCAATTTCTAAAAACTCTCTATAAATTCTTTCTCGATATTCATTTCCTAAAGTGTTAATCTCTTTTATAAAATTTTGATAAGTTCCCTTGCCTCCTATTAAATCCCAAAACTCATTACCGATTAACACTGAACTATCATTATGCATATTAAACCAACGCATTGGAAAACCCCATTTGTAATCCTCTTTTTTACCATAAGGGTTGTAAGGAAGGGCAAAATATGCTTCAGCAACTTGAGGACTATCCATTGCCAAAAGTTTAAACATTTTTTCTTTACTCACTTTTGTTTGATCACTATTCGGTAATGGACCTTTTAATTCGAAAGCTAATTTACTTCCTGTTTTTTTATTATTTACAAATATATCACATATTACTGAAACTGGAATTAACTCACCTTTTCCCTCCAAAATATATTTCAACTCTTCATCCCAGTCTGGTTTAGCTTTTGCTTTTAATTTTGTTGAATATTCTAATCCATTTAACACTTCTTGAATTCTCCTAAGCCTGTCACTCTTAATGTTCCCCGATATTGTATGTCCTACATAACATTCGCCATGAATTTCAAGAGCTACTACTTGAGCCAATTTTTCCCAAACTCCTCCAAAAGGAGTAACAAATCTTCTTTCAAAATGAGAACCTTTAAATATTTCGTCTGGAACTAAAGCAGCATAAATAGGCTTACTTGCATGATGAGATTCTTTGATAAAAGGATCTTCTACTAAAACTCTAGTCATCACTCTGTCCATCATGGATGAGACAACTTCTTTTATTGCTTTTGCAACTCTTTCCTGTTTGTTCATTATTTATATTTGTAATGAATTAAGACATTTCATTAAATAATCATTTTAATAAACTATAAATATAATACAAATTATTATGTATGTTTATTTTCAAAATAACAATTAATCTAAACCAAAAATCATCTCTGTATATAAAGGAAAGGTTTCTTACAGCTTAAAGATAAAACTTTCGCTTGGTTTGATTTTTACTTTGATAATGCCGCGTCCGCCTTTTACTTCTAGCGTAGAAGTTTCGTGGTTATACAACTGGTCGGTTACTTTATAGTCGCCGTCATTCAAGTTCCATTTTTCGATAATATCTTCGGGCACAATCAAATCAACATGACTGGTAGTAACCCAAGAGCAATTGGCAATAATGATGAGTTTTTCTTTGTTATCCCAGCGTACAAACGAGTACAATCCTGGGTCGTATTCTTTGGTTTCGTTTCTATTCACGGTTTGTATTTCTTGATACTTGCCCATCATCGCACTGCTCTTGATGGTGAAGTTTAATAATCGGGCGTAGAAATCTCTGAGCTCTTTTTCGCTTTCGGTTAATTGTCCGCCGTCAAATTTTCCGCCGTTCATCCAGCGTTGATGGTGCGGCACACCAATGTAATCAAAGATTGAAGTTCTAGTTGGCTTGCCAAAACCAGCGTCTTCGTTGCCGGGTTCGCCTACTTCTTGCCCAAAATATATCATAGTTGGCGATGTGCTGATGGTTGCCGAGATGACCATTAGTGGTTTTCCTTTTTCGGGTGTTCCTGCAAAAGCGGCACTTGCCAATCGTTGTTCGTCATGATTGTCTAAGAAATGCAACATGTGGTGTTCAATGTCAATCATATTGCTTTGAATATCAGACAAGGCATCAGGCAATGCATTGCCTTGTATTACGGCTTTTAAATGATCATAAGTCTCAACCTTATCGTATAAGTAGTCCATTAATCCTAGGTTGATGTAGTTGCGGTATTCTTTTGGGTTATAAACTTCGGCTAAAAGAAAGGCATCAGAGTCTTGCATCTTGATGGCAGCATTCATATAGCTCCAAAATTCGTAAGGCACCATCTCTGCCATGTCGTATCGGAAGCCGTCAACGCCTTTTTTTGTCCAATACAAAGCAATATCGCGGAATTTTTTCCAGCTATCGGGTACGTCTTTTCCTTGCCAGTACTCGTAGTGTGCTTTGAAATCTTTTTTATCAAAACCTTCGGGTAGTTCGGGGAAATCTTTGCTACCATCGGGTTTGATGCCGTAGTTTACTTTTACGGTTTCATACCAATCGTTGATGTCTGGTTTGGCTTCGCGCGAACCGTTTCCGGTCCATTTTGCAGGAAACTCTTTGAATTTACCATCAATCAAAGGATTTTTTTCGCCATTCAAAGGTTTGTAAGTATCAGAAGTTGGTACTTCAAAAGCTTTACCAGGTATGTAATAAAAGTTGTTGTTGCGTTTGTATTCTACCGAAGTGTCATCGTCTGCTCCGAAGTCTTTCACTCCTTTTGGGTTGCTCAAACTATGATAATTACGAGCAATGTGATTAGGAACAATATCGATGATGACTTTTAGTCCGTTGGCATGCGCTCTTTTAATCAGTGCTTCAAATTCTTGCAGTCTTTTAGCAGGATTAACCGCCAAATCGGGATTAACGTTGTAGTAATCTTTCACAGCATACGGGCTTCCGGCACGTCCTTTCACCACATCGGGATCATCATTCGAAATGCCATATTTGGTATAATCTCTGATAACATCATGATGCGGCACGCCGGTAAACCAAACGTGGGTTACGCCTAGTTTTTTAATTTCCTGCAAGGCTTTGTCGGTAAAATCGTTGAACTTGCCTACACCGTTTTCTTCAATGGTTCCCCATGGTTTGTTGGTGGTGTTTTTGTTCCCAAACAATCGGGTGAATACTTGATATACTACGGCTTTTTTTGGCTTGCTTTCGGGTAATACTTGGGTCATGTTGGGTTTGTTTTGGGCTTGTGTGAAGCTTGCAGATAGAATAGTTACTACTAATAGGAGTTGTGCGTGTTTTTTCATAATACATTCGTTGACGACACTTTGATTTAAAAAGTCGTAGTGACAAATATAAAGAATTGATTGAAAGTGGAAACATAAAAAAACCTTAATTGCGTATCCTATTGGTTGTAAATTCCTAAATTTGACAAAAATTTAAACCATTTGAAGAAGTTACTTTTACTTTTCGGATTTATACTTTGCTTTGTCAATGATCTAGAAGCTCAAAAAACTTCTAAAATTAACATTGAAAATGCTGATTTTGCTGATAGAGATCAAGACGAAATACCTGATGCAGTTCTTTTGCGCGGAAATGTTAAGCTTAGACACGAAGGTGTTTTATTTACTTGCAACAAAGCCTATTTTTTTGAAAAAGAAAACTATCTAAAAGCTTTTGGAGAGGTGCAAATGGTACAGGGTGATACTCTTTTCTTAAACAGTAAATATGCTGAATATAATGGAGAAGTCAAACAAGCATTTGCAACAGGAAATGTTATTATGCGTTCTCCAGAATCTACGTTGGTTACTGACACTATTAACTTTGACAGAAACACTCAAGAAGCTTTTTACAATACTAACGGAACGATAACTAGTAAAGAAAACACATTAAAAAGTAAATCAGGACGCTATTATGCCAATGAAAAAAAGTTTCGCTTTTTGACCGGAGTAACCATTACCAACCCAAAATATGTCATCAAGTCCAATCATTTAGATTATTACACTAATTCTGGACATTCCTATCTTTTTGGGCCATCAACAATAACTAGCGAATCCAATTATATCTATACCGAAAAAGGATTTTATGATACCAAGAAAAACTTGGCGCATTTTCTACGAAAATCCTACATCAAATACAAAGACAGGAGAATTGAAGGCGACAGTTTGTATTATGACCGCAACCGAGAGTTTGCTTCGGCTACCAATAATGTAAAAATTACAGACTCAATAAATAATGGTGTTGTCAAAGGTCATTATGCAGAGATGTACAAGCTTAAAGATTCTATGTATGTAACCAAAAGAGCTGTTGCTATTAACTTAGTAGAAAACGATTCGGTCTATATTCACGGAAAAAAATTGATGGTTACAGGAAAACCTGGAAATCGAATTGTAAGAGCTTTTAACAACGTACGTTTTTACAAAAAAGACATGAGTGGAAAGTGTGACTCCTTATATTCCGACCAGAAAACAGGACTCACCAAATTGATAAAAAATCCAATCCTTTGGAACTTTGAAAACCAAATGACCGGTGATGAGATGCATCTTATTGGTAATAACCAAACCGAAAAGCTAGATTCGCTCAAAGTACTCAATAATGCTTTCATTGTTTCCAAAGACACACTTGGCACTGGTTACAATCAAGTGAAAGGACAAAATTTATACGGCAAATTTGAAGACAGCAAACTCCGAGAAGTTGATATTATCAAAAACACCGAAGTGATTTATTTTATGCGAAATGACCAGCAAGAATTGATTGGCATAAACAAAAGTGTTTGCAGTAAAATAAACATACTGTTCGACGGAAACACCATCGAAACCATCACGAATTTTAACCAGGCAGAAGGTGAAATTTACCCCGAAAAAGATTTGCCCGAGAACGCAAGGAAACTTCGAGGCTTTATATGGCGTGGCGATGAACGTATCAAAACAAAAGACGATATTTTTCCTGAAGAAGAAAACCAATTGGATGCTAAAATTCAAGCCGAAAAGAAACTAGAAATGGAAAAAGAAAATGTTCCGCTGGAACCTAGAAAAGAAACATTGGATTATGATAAAAAAAATCCCAAGCCTGAAATCAAATAGCGTTTCAAACCCTACAATTAATTTACCCAAAAATGGCACAGCATATTTGTCCAAAATGTAAACAAGAAACTTTTAATTGGTATATAGACGAAGAAATTCCGTCAATAACGATTTGGAGTTGCTCGAACTGTAATATACAAATCTTTGAAGATGATAGAGATGAAGTATATTGCGAAAAATGCCAGGATACTACAAAAACCTTTTTAAAGAACGAAGAAGAAGAATTTTGGTGGTGTTCTGTATGTGCCACTACTCAGTAAAACTAAAATTTCATTGAAAGAAGACTTTTTAAAATACCAAGCTCAAACATCTCCCTATCCTTTAGGGTTGGAAATCTCACACGCTGTTGGCTCCTATATATTTGACACAAACGATAAAAAACATTTAGATTTTGTTGCGGGTGTTTCTGCCTGTTCACTCGGACATCAACATCCAAGAGTGAACCAAGCAATAATAGACCAATTGAACAAGTATTCACATGTCATGGTTTATGGCGAATATGCACAACATCCAGCTGTGCAATACTGTAAATTATTGGTAGAACATCTTCCAAAATCTTTAAATAAAGTCTATCTTGTTAACTCAGGAACTGAAGCTTGCGAAGGTGCCTTAAAATTAGTACGAAGAGTTACTGGTAGAAGTCAATTGATTTCCTGTCACAATGCTTATCATGGCAATACTATGGGTTCGATGAGCGTTATGGGTTTTGAAGAACGTAAACAAATTTTTCGTCCATTAATTCCAGATGTTGATTTCATTACTTTTAATAACGAAGAAGATATTTCTAAAATAACAACCAAAACTGCTGGAATAATTCTAGAGAGTATTCAAGGTGGCGCGGGTTTTATTGAACCAAAAAATGATTTTTTGGCAAAAATAAAAAAACGCTGTGAAGAAGTGGGCGCGCTCATGATAGTTGACGAAATACAACCAGGCTTTGGAAGAACTGGAAAATTTTTCGGTTTTGAAAACTATAACGTCGTTCCCGACGTAATTATTATTGGAAAAGGAATGGCTGGCGGAATGCCTGTCGGTGGATTTATTGCCAACGAAAAACACATGGATTTATTGAGCCACGACCCAAAATTAGGACACATCACTACTTTTGGCGGCCATCCTGTCATTGCGGCAGCCTGTTTAGCAACCTTAGAAGAAATACTAGAAAAAGACTATGCTAAGCAATCTTTAGAAAAAGAAAAGTTATTTCGATCGCTTTTGGTACATCCTTTGATAGAAGAAATAAGAGGAAAAGGATTAATGCTTGCAGCAATGACTAAAAATGCAGAAATAACCAACCAAGTTATTTTAAAATGTCAGGATAAAGGTTTAATTTTATTTTGGTTATTGTTTGAACCAAGTGCTATTAGAATAACGCCGCCATTAACCATTTCTGATGATGAAATAAAAGAAGGTTGTGCCATTATTATTGAAGCGATGAATGAAATTTTGAATGAAAATTAATAATTAATTTATTTTTGATGTAGCGTTTTAACTTTAAGTAAAAAAACACAAATCACTAACTTTCAACAAACAACATCAATTGTTAATTAAATTGTTTACAACAATAATTTTGGCTACACCAAAAAAGGATGTGTTTAACTACTTTTATTAAGTATAATTTAAACCTACTATTATGCATTTCGATCACGAAGAAGAAGACCGTAATTTATCCCTTTCAAAATTCGAATCGATGTTGAAAACCAACAAAGTATTCTTTTTTGATTCAGAAGAGTTTGAGGAAATCATACTGCATTACCTTGATATGGGAAAAGCAACTTTAGCCAAAAAAGCCTTAAAGTTAGGTTTAGAACAGCACCCAAAATCTACCGGGTTGAAATTAGTTCAAGTAGAAATGTTGATTTACGATGAAAAACTCGACCAAGCTGAAAAAATGCTTAACGAGTTGTATGCGCTTGAACCTACAAATGAAGAAATATACATTTTAAAAGCCAATATCTACTCAAAAAAAGACAAGCACGAAACGGCAGTAGAACTGTTAGAAACCGCTTTACAATATTCCGAAGATCATGCCGATATTTATAACTTAGTTGGCATGGAATATCTTTTTATGGACAATCTTGAAATGGCAAAAATCAATTTCATCAAATGTCTTGAAGAAGATTTTGAAGATCAATCAGGCTTATACAATGTAGTCTATTGTTTTGAGTTTTTGGATCAAAACCAAGAAGCTATCGATTATTTAAAAACCTATATTGAAAAAAATCCATATAGTGAAATAGCTTGGCACCAAACTGGTCGCTTATACTATGGTTTAAAAAACTATGAGTTAGCAGCAACATCTTTTGAATTGGCTACTTATATTGACGACGAATTTATAGGTGCTTTCTTAGAACGTGGAAAAGCTTTAGAACGACTAAAAAGATATGATGAAGCCATTGTGAGCTACAATCAAACGATAGTATTAGACGATCCAACTTCGTATGCATTATTGCGCATTGGAAAATGTTATGAAAAACTTGGCAATAAAGTGGAAGCACTAAAATATTATAACAAAACAGTACATGAAGATCCACTTTTAGACAAAGGTTGGATTGCTATAACCGATTTTTACGTTAGTCAAAAAAATCATCAAAAAGCATTGTATTATGTTAACAAAGCATTGGCAATTGATGACCAAAATCGTTTATATTGGAAGCGTTTTGCAACGATAAACAAAGCAATGAACAATATTGAAGAAGCTGAATATGGCTATAGAAAAGCTGTAGAATTGGGCGATTTTCAATTAGACACTTGGTTATTTTGGGTTGACATCATGAAAATCATGGGTGAACACAACAATGGTATTTTAACCTTAATTCAAGCGGCAGAATATTTTCCAGATCAATTTGAAATTGAATACCGTATGGCTGGTTTCCACTTTTTACTGAACGAAGAAGAAAAAGGAAATTTCCATTTAAACAATGCTTTACGATTAAATTCAAAACATGTTTCTATTTTAGAAGAATTGTTTCCATTGGTTTGGGATAGAGTATCTGTACAAGAGTATATTTCAAAACACAAAAAATCAGAATAAATGTCGAAAAGACAGTTTGGTCTTATCGGTAAAAACATTTCGTATTCTTTTTCAAAAAAATATTTTACGGAAAAGTTTGCTTTAGGCAATCTTGAAGATTACTTCTATGAGAATTTTGATTTACAATCAATTGATGAATTCCCTGAAATTTTAAAAAATAATTCTGACTTGAAAGGTTTGAACGTTACAATTCCTTTTAAAGAAACAATCATTCCTTATTTAGACAAATTGTCTAAAAATGCTCAAAAAATTGGTGCTGTCAATGTGATTCGTTTTACAAAAAAAGGAAGTTTAAAAGGCTACAATTCCGATTATTATGGATTTATAAAATCTTTAAAACCATTACTTAAAGAACATCACAAAAAAGCATTAATTTTAGGAACTGGCGGTGCATCAAAAGGAATTGCTTTTGGATTAGAGAAATTAGGAATACTTTACACTTTTGTTTCTCGCGAAGAAAAAGAAGGCATGATTAATTATAACAGAATTAACGCTACCACTTTTGACAATTTCCAAATCATTATCAATTGCACACCATTAGGCACTAGTCCGAACGTGAAAGAATTTCCCAATTTACCTTATCAATTTTTCACCAAAAAGCATATTGCATTTGATTTAATATACAACCCAGAAGAAACTCAGTTTTTAAAAAAAGCTAAAAAGAAAGGTGCTACAATAAAAAATGGCTTTGAAATGTTGCAATACCAAGCTGAAAAATCATGGAAAATTTGGAATAAATAATGAACATCAAATTACTCGCCATAGGAAAAACAGACAACAAATCACTTCAAACTTTGATTGACGATTATACCAAGCGTTTGTCTTTTTATATAAAATTCGATTTAGAAATTATTCTCGATATAAAAAATGTCAAGAACCTTTCTGAAGCACAGCAAAAAGAAAAAGAAGGCGAATTAATTTTAACCAAACTCACACCAACAGACCAATTAATTCTTTTGGATGAAAACGGAACTACTTTTTCGAGTGTAAGTTTTTCGGAATATTTACAGAAAAAAATGAACTCGGGTGTGAAGACTTTAGTTTTTGTAATTGGTGGACCATATGGTTTCAGCGATGAAGTGTATAGAAAAGCACAAGGAAAAATTTCATTATCCGAAATGACTTTTTCGCATCAAATGGTACGTCTGTTTTTTATTGAACAATTGTATCGAGGGTTTACAATTTTGAGAAATGAACCCTATCATCACCAGTAGAAAGTACGATTTACGAGGTTGGAAGTACGAAGTTTAATAAATAAATTCTTGATTAGAAGTTTGAAGAATTGGCAACTGAAATTTTAATGATTTTAAAAATATTGTTGCTTTTAAATAATCTTCAAAAAGTAATTCTTTACTGAAACAAAATTGAAATTTATTTGGTTTATCACTTTCTATTGAAATCAAATACGATTGTAAATCTTCTTTATTCACCTTAACTCCATTAACTCTGATTTCAGAAATTGATTTAATAAATACAATTACTCCAAATGTTGGTTTTACTAATTTATATACTGTTTCAGTAAATGGCATAAAGGCTAACGTCTTTTTCTCACTATCCATATAAGTAAAATAGTTCTCAGCAGCTTTGTTTTTGTGCTCACTATTTTCTTTTTTTTCTTGAAGTTTTTTAATTTCTGGAACCACTAGTTTTAAAGGTAAACGTTTGTCAATATTGAACAACCAATTGGTAGAAATGATAGTGTTTTTTCTATTTACAGCAATCAAAGTATCCATTTCTTTTGTTTCAAAAAACATATAAATTGGTGAATGATCTTTAACATCAGCAACAATCGTTTCTGAAATTTGCGGCAACAAAACTTCTTTTTTTTGGCAAGAACAAATCAATAAAAAACTAAAAAATACGATTACATTTTTCATAATTGACTAACTAATTTTACACATTCTATAGCTTCTCTTACATCGTGAACTCTTAGTATTTTTGCACCTTTTTGCAGTGCAATCGTGTTTAAAACCGTGGTTCCATTTAAAGCAAATTCAGCAGATGTTTCTAATGTTTTATATATCATTGATTTTCTTGAAAAACCTACTAATATTGGCAGTTCCAACATTTGAAATAATTCCAAATTATTCAATACTTCAAAATTATGCTCCATTTTTTTTGCAAATCCAAAACCTGGATCAATGATTAAATCGTTGATGCCAAAACTTCTTGCTGACGCCACTTTTTCAGAAAAATAAAACAACATTTCTTTGACTATATTTTCATAATGTGCCAAACCTTGCATTGTTTGCGGATTTCCTTTCATGTGCATCATGATGTACGGAACTTGAAGATTTGCAATAGTTTCAAACATTTTATCATCCAAACTTCCAGCAGAAATATCATTGACTATGCAAGCACCATTTTCAATAGCTTTTTTGGCAATAGCACTTCGGAAGGTATCTATCGAAATTAAAGTTTCAGGAAATTCTTTTAAAATCAATTCTATTACTGGAAACAATCGATTTTCTTCTTCTTTTTCAGAAACAAATTCGGCATTCGGCTTACTAGAATAAGCTCCAATATCGATAAAGGTAGCACCATCAGACAACATCTTATCTACTTGATTTAGAATACTTTTCTCATTTTTAAATTTTCCGCCATCGTAAAAAGAATTTGGAGTTAAATTAAGTATTCCCATAACTTTGGGTGAAGACAAGTCTATTAATTTTCCTAAACAGTTGATTGTCATCTCTATTAAACTAAATAAATTGTTAAATCCTGGTAAAGATAAAATATTAAACCTAAAATTAGAGATGTTGCATTGATTTCATGTTACAGGAATTGATTTTTTGTACATTTGAAAACACCATTTTATAATGGATAAAATAAAACTATATGATTAAAAAAATTTATTCTTCAATCGCACTCTTTTCACTAGTATTCGTTTCTGCGCAAACGACTATTCCAACTCCAACAAATATTCAAGTCACTTACGATAAAAAAACCCGTTCGCAAACTGGTTTGCCTGGTGAAAATTATTGGCAAAACAAGGCAGATTACACTATAACCGTTTCATTTGACCCAAAAACACTTTTGCTCAAAGGCAGTGAAAACATCAATTACACAAATAATAGTAATGACACATTAAAAGTAATTGAGTTTAAATTATATCCAAATTTTTTCAAAAAAGGTTCACCAAGATTGATGAAAGTAGCGACAGACAATGTTAGCGATGGGATTTCTATTGAAAATTTCATGGCAAACAATGAAAAAATTGATGTCAAAAAAATAAATATTGATGCTACCAATATGACTGTTAGAATTCCTGCACTTTATCCTAAACAAAGCATCAATTTTAGCGTCGATTTTTCATTTACCTTAAATGAAGGTTCCAATTTCAGAACAGGAAAAATTGATAACGGCGCTTATTTTTTGGCATATTTTTTCCCACGAATTGCTGTTTATGATGACATTGATGGATGGAATAAGAACCAATACCTAGGCACACAAGAGTTTTACAATGATTTTTGTGATTTCAAAATGGCTTTAACTGTTCCTAATGATTATATGGTTTGGGCTACTGGTGATTTATTGAATTGTAATGAAGTTTATCAAAAAACTTATTGTGAAAGAATAAATTATGCAGAAACTAACGATGAAATCAAATACATAATTTCAAGTGAAGACATAAAAAATGGAACTATTACTAGAAAAGAGAAAGCAAACAACACTTGGCAATTTGAAGCCAAAAATGTAACCGACATTGCCATTGCACTAAGCAATCACTACGTTTGGCAATCCTCAAGCATTGAAGTGGATAGAAAAACAAAACGAAGAACCCGAGTTGATGCTGTTTATAATGAAATTCACAAAGATTTTGAATTCGTTGCTTCAGATGCCAGAAAAACAGTTGAAGCAATGAGTTTTAGTTTTCCCAAATGGCCTTTTCCGTACAATCATGAAACTGTTTTTGATGGTTTAGACCAAATGGAATATCCAATGATGGTTAACGATAACCCCATAGAAGATAGAGCCGAAAGTATTGAATTAACAACACACGAAATTTTTCATACTATGTTTCCTTTTTATATGGGAACAAATGAAACAAAATATGGCTGGATGGACGAAGGTTGGGCAACTATTGGCGAATGGATTATTACGTCAATGATAGACAATAGGTTTGTTGACGAATACGGTATTGAACCAACTTCAAGAGCTGCAGGAAAAGAAATCGATTTACCAATTACCACCTTAACCACACAAATGAATGGTGAAACGATGTTTTTAAATTCCTATCCAAAACCAGCTTTTGCTTATTTATTTATAAAAGACATGCTTGGAGACGAATTGTTTTTCAAAGGATTACATTACTATATTGAGAAATGGAATGGCAAACATCCAATGCCCAATGATTTCTTTTATTGTATGAATGTTGGCAGTGGTACTGATATGAATTGGTTTTGGAAAAAATGGTTTTTTGGAACAGGAATTTTAGATTTAGGCATAAAAAGTGTGAAAGGAAATCAAATAACTATTGAAAACAAAGGAGAAAAACCTCTACCAATTGATCTTACTATTACTTTCGAAGATGGAAAAGTTGAAAAAATACATCAATCGATTATTGCTTGGAAAAAAGGAAATAAAACTGTTCTAATTTCTACAAAATCAAATAACAAAATTAAAAAAGTGGATTTAGGAAGCACTTATGTTCCTGATTCTAACAAAGCAAATAATAGTTTTGAAGTAAAATAATTTATATTTTTTTAAAAACCTTCAATCTTAATTTAGGAATAAGATATAGTGCTTTGAACTTCAATCTATATTCTTTATTTTTGGAAAAAATTGATTTAAAAGTACATAAAAATGAGCCAAACTTCTCAAGAATATGACAATGTTATTGCAATATGCCGACAACTTTATACAAACAAATTAAAAGATTATGGCTGTGCTTGGCGCATCTTAAGATTGCCTTCATTAACCGATCAAATATTCATCAAAGCGCAACGAATCAGAAGTTTACAGCAAAATCAAGTTCGCAAAGTTGATGAAGATGAAACTGGAGAATTCATTGGAATTATCAATTATGCTATCATGGCTTTAATTCAATTAGATCTTGGCGTTGTGGAACAACCTGATTTGAAAGTCGAAAAAGCAGTGGCGTTATTTGACGAGAAAGTCTCGTTAACTAAGTCATTAATGGAAAATAAAAATCATGATTATGGCGAAGCTTGGCGCGAAATGCGAGTAAGTTCATTAACTGATTTAATTTTACAAAAACTTTTACGGGTAAAACAAATTGAAGACAACTCTGGAAAAACCATTGTTTCGGAAGGAATAGATGCTAATTATCAAGATATGATTAATTATGCTGTTTTTGCATTGATTTTAATGAAATTTGGTCAAAAATAAAATAAAAATTATGACATCAAAAAACAATATCGCTTGGGGAATTCGAATTGTAATTTCCTTTTTATTTTTACTTTCGGCAGTTGCCAAATTGTATCCTTCACCCTATTTTGCAATTTCAACTTTTGAAGTAAAACAATTGTATCCAATGGGTTTTTCGGAAGGATTTGCACCTTATTTTTCGAGAATTTTAATCGGAATTGAACTGGCATTAGGGGTATTACTACTACAAAAAAACTTCTTACGAAGTATTGTAATTCCTGGAACAATATTATTATTAGCCGTTTTTACCACACATTTGACCATTGATTCGTTTATGAATGGTGGGAATTCAGGAAATTGTGGTTGTTTTGGTAGTTTGTTGCCAATGACACCAATAGAAGCAATCATTAAAAATGTAGTCGCAATGATTTTATTGGTCTGGTTATTCATCATTTTACCAAAAACTAACGAAAAGAAAAATAACTTTTGGGTTTTATCGACTGTAACTTTTGCTGCAATTTTAGCATTATTTATGTTAGCACCAATTCAGCCCATTGCAACAGAAATTCCTGAAATGACTGTTAATGAAAATCCAATTGAAATTATTGATTCTATAAGTAAACCTGAAATTGAAAAAGTTCCAATAACTATTGATACGGTGCGAAAAACTGAAAAAATTGTTATAAAAGATACTTCAAAACAAGAAACTAAACCTGAAATTAAAAGTGAACCCGAAATGCACAAATCAGGTTTTGCTCAATATTTTCCAACAATTGACAAAGGACGAAAAACGCTTTGCTTGTTTGTACCTGGATGCGACCACTGTAGAGAAGCAGCAAAAGAATTGACCGACTTAAGAAAAAAAATTAAAAATTTACCAGAAATATCTATTATCTTTATGAACGAAGAAGCGGATTTAATTCCTGATTTTTTCAAATTTGCCGGTGCCGAATATCCATACAAAATTATTGAAGTAATTCCATTTTGGAAAGCTCTCGGAAAAGGTAGAGATACTCCAGGAATTAAATATTTATGGAACGGCAATGAGTACAAATATTATGACGGTATTAATGAAAATAAATTTGATATTATAGAATATCAAAAAATAATTCAAAAACCATTTGAGCAATTAATGAAATAAAATAGGTTTAATTTATGCTGAAAGTATTTAAACATAAAAATGAAAAAAACAAAGCGATATTTGGGCTTATTGTCTGTGCAATTGTATTAATAATTGGGTATCTTATTTTAAGATTTATTGCAACTCAAGAAGAACCACCATTAGGAAATACGTTTCAAATATTACTTGGCACAACATTATGTTCAGTAAGTGGTCTTGGAATTATTTTAATTATAAAATACATGTATGATTCCAACAAGAGAAGAAAAAGACGTCAAAATAAACGTAAAAAGCATAAAGTTGTTTTTTTAAAAAAAGAAACTCTTGAAAAAAAGAAAATATAAATTTAGTATGAAAAAAATTGTAACCCTATTTTTCGGAGCATTACTATCAATATCGTGTTCAAACGCTCAAAAAAAAGAATTTAGCAAAGAATCATTAACAAAAATACTTGTTTCTACTGACAAAACAGAAATAAGTTTTGGAGATATTCTTGAAAAACAAAAAGGCAAAGTTACCGTTATAGAAATTTGGGCATCTTGGTGTAGTGATTGCGTAAAAGCCATGCCTAAAGTAAAAGAAATGCAAGCCAACAATCCTGAGGTTGACTATGTTTTTATTTCGATGGATAAAGTATATGACAAATGGATTAATGGTATTGAAAAACATGACTTAAAAGGAAAACATTATTGGGCAACTGATGGAATGAAAGGTAAATTTGGAAAATCAATTGATGTAGATTGGATTCCAAGATATATTATACTTGATAAAAATGGAAATATCAAAATCTATAGAGCCATTGAAACTGACTTTGATAAAATAAATGCTACACTTAAAGAATTAAAATAATGAGAAAAAAAATTGTTGCTGGTAATTGGAAAATGAATAAAAATTCGGAAGAAACCGAAGATTTATTAAATGATTTAATAGATAAATTACCTAATGATGTAGAAGCACAAATCATCGTAGCTCCAACTTTTGTAAATCTTGCATCTGCAGTTGACCATTTAGAATTTACCAATATAGTTGTTGCTGCTCAAAACATGCATCAAAATGAAAATGGAGCATTTACTGGAGAAATTTCGGCAGATATGCTAAAAAGTATTGGTGTAAACACTGTCATACTAGGACATTCAGAACGAAGAGCTTATTTCCACGAAACCGATACTCTTTTAGCGCAAAAAGTAACTACTGCTCTAATACACGATATGGACATTATTTTTTGTTTTGGAGAAGAATTAAAAGACAGACAAAATAACCAACATTTCAATGTTGTAGAAAACCAACTTCGTGATGGATTATTTCATATCCAAAACAACGATTGGGAAAAAATAATTCTTGCTTATGAACCTGTTTGGGCAATTGGAACAGGAGAAACAGCTTCGCCAGAACAAGCACAAGAAATGCATGAATTTATTAGAGAAACAGTTGTAAAAAGATATGGAAGTACTATTGCCGATAATGTCTCCATTTTATACGGAGGAAGTGTTAAACCAGAAAATGCTAAAGAAATCTTCTCAAAACCAGATGTTGATGGAGGTTTAATTGGTGGTGCCGCATTAAAAGCGAGTGATTTCGCAAAAATTGTAGAAGGAATTTAATATAATAATAACTATAAAAAAACAAACCTTTCATTAAATTGAAAGGTTTTTTTTATACTAAATTACAAAAACACACTTTTTATCGATTATTTTTGTATTTTATCGATTAAATATTTTACATTTGTTTCACAATGTCAAAATCATACTAGAATGAAAATTAAATTTTCCCTTTTGCTTATTGTACTAACTTGCACCAGCATTTTTGCTCAATTAGACAACCAAAAAAGATTACAATCTGATCAGCGAAAATATTATACATGGAATTATGAAGAAAAAAAATATGAATTAAAAGAAACGGAATATGAACATTCCATTATTGACATTCGCGAAATTGGCTCAAAAACAAATGGCTATATTGTAATTAGTATGCTTGATAATGGTTTAACCCGTCTGCAACATGGTTCTATTTATAGTTATACTCAAAATTCTGAAAATGAAGGAACATGGCTTTTTAAATCTAAAAATTCTAAAGCTAAAATAACCTACAATCCTAAGGAAAACACACTTACTTATTTGTTTGATGCTGATAACGAACGCTATAGACGTTTGATGATATTCAACGTTGTTCCAGATGAATTACCCGATTCTAGTTTGCGAACCGTTGTTAAAATTGACTAATTATTATTTCTCAAAAAACAATTGATAAACTTCTGTTGATTGTTACCTTTGCAAAAATATAATATATGTCAAATAGTTATTTAGGATTTCATTTTGAAGTTGCTCCAAGAGAATTGGGTTCAGAGATATTAATTGCAGAGCTAGGAGAAAAAGCATTTGAAAGTTTTATTGAAACTGAAAATGGGTTTAGTGCATACATTCAAAAAGAATTTTATACCGAAGATATATTAAACGACATCTACTTACTTTCTTCTCCAGAATTTAAAATTTCTTATACTATTGAAGAAATAGAACAAGTGAATTGGAATGAAGAATGGGAAAAAAACTTTGAACCCATTGATGTTGATGGAAAATGCCATGTAAGAGCACCATTTCACCCCAAAACTACTGCTGAATTTGATATTATAATTGAACCCAAAATGAGTTTTGGAACAGGTCATCACGAAACTACTCACATGATGATTCAACATCTTTTGGAAACAGATGTCAAAAATTTAAAATCATTAGACATGGGTTGTGGTACAGCAATCTTGGCAATACTTGCCGAAATGAAAGGCGCAAAACCAATTGATGCTATTGATATTGACAATTGGTGTTATCTAAATTCTATAGAAAATGCTGAACGCAATAATTGCAAACAGATTACTGTTTATGAAGGTGATGCCAGTTTGTTAAAAGGAAAAAAATACGACATTATCATTGCCAATATCAATAGAAATATTTTGTTGAACGATATGCAAACTTATGTAAATTGTCTAAACAAAAACGGAACCCTTTTGTTAAGTGGTTTTTATAGCCAAGATATTCCATTTATAAATGAATCTTGTGTTGAAAAAGGATTGACTTATGTTAAAAAATTTGAAAGAAACAATTGGGTTTCTCTAAAATATGTAAATTAGCAACTTCACTTTTTATTCAAAAAAAATGAAAATGAGTACGATAGAAAAAATTAAAGAAGATGTTTTAATCGAAGAGTTAACTGGTGTTAACAATGAAATTGTATTATATAATGACGATGTAAACACTTTTGACCATGTAATTGAAACACTAATTCGTGTATGCAATCATTGTTCAGAACAAGCAGAACAATGTGCAATTTTAGTTCATTATAAAGGAAAGTGTACTGTAAAAACTGGTCAATTTGACGAATTAAAACCGCAGTGTACTCAGTTACTCCAAGCTGGATTGAGTGCTGAAATTATTTAAATTTCCAATCAAACTCATCATTATCTTTTATAATTGCACCTATCTCAATTCGAATAATTTCTTCATATTCTGATTGTAGAATTAACCAATTACTTTCGTTAAAATGATTTTCCGTGCTATCAAAATCTTCAATTTCCCAAGATTTAAAAGGCAATTGATTTTTAATTTTAATAACATTTTCTCCAATTATTTTTTTATTAAATAGTGTGTTCTCTGGATTAGAAGAAATGATATAACCTAATTTAAAATCTTCATCGGCATAAAAAGTCAAGCGTAGTTTTTTATCATTATAAAGATAAATTTGATTGTCATCTTCGTCTTTAAATTTTTTATTGGGCAGACCATATAATTGCTCAACATCTTTTTGTTTCATACCAAAAAGAAGTGAATCAATTCCATTTTTAAGATTAATTTCCATCATTTATTAACATTAAGAAGTTAATTCAATTGTTCTTGAAAGACTTCCATTAAAAATTTTGGAGAAATCATATTCGTCGGCGATTTTTCCATCGCTTTTAAAACCCGTTTTATAGCATGAGGATTTAAACCCATATTAATCCCAATTTCATGAATTTTTATTTGTTCTTTTTCGTGTAATTCTCCATCGCAATGCATTAATAATGCCAAACGATAAAACTGTTGAATACGCTCAAACTCAGATTTAATAACTACAGCATTGTTTTCTTGATGAAACAAAGACTTAAAATCAGTATTTGAAATTTCGAGTTCATTGGCAATCATTGATAAAAAAAGATATTCTCTTTCATGTAATTTTCCATCAACAACCGAAAAAGCAATCATCTCTGTTAATAGTGCTATTTTTTCTTCGTAATTTTCCATCCGTTCAATTTTAGTTTAGCTAAAATATGATTTTTTGTTATATTGTTTAAAAAAAACTCATGAAAAAGATTTTCATTATTTCATTATTTCTTCAATTTATTTTTTGTGTGGCACAAGAAAATTCTGCTTCAAAAAATGTATCAACTTTTACTATAGAGTCCAAAAAATTAAAAAGTATAAAGAAGATTTGGGTTTATTTACCCGAAAACTATGCTACTTCAACAAAAAAATATCCAGTTATCTACATGCATGATGGACAAAATTTATTTGATGCTAAAACTTCTTATGTTGGCGAATGGAATGTTGACGAAACTCTTGATTCTATCCATGCACAAGTAATTGTTATTGGAATTGAACATGGTGGAGACAAAAGAATAGATGAGCTAACACCTTGCAAACATCCAAAATATAATGGTGGTAATGCAGATTCCTATTTAGATTTTATAGTCAATACCTTAAAACCCGAAATCGACCAGAAATATAGAACAAAAACCAATGCTAAAAACACTGCTATATTTGGGAGTTCACTCGGAGGTTTAGTTTCTTTTTATGCAGCCTTAAAATATCCAAATGTATTTGGAAAAGTAGGCTGTTTCTCTCCTTCATTTTGGTTCTGTCGTGATGAATTAAACCAACTCATGACAAAAAACAAAGAATTTGATACCAAAATTTATTTCCTTTGTGGCGATAATGAAGGTGATGATGATGTGATCCGAGATATGGAAACCGTAGAAAAATGGGTAAATACCAAACGCTGTGAATGCAAAAAGAAAAACAAAAAAGTAATCGTTAAAGGTGGACAACACAATGAAAAATTATGGCGAGAACATTTTAAAAAGGCGTACCTTTGGTTGTTTTAAAAAAATTCCGAATTACAAATTGGAACTTGAAAATTATGACAAATAACGATATATTTAAAAAACTGCGAGTTGCACTGCAATTGCGTGACGATCAAATAGAAGAAATTTTAATGTTGGTAGATTTTAGAATGTCAAAAGGGGAAATTGGAAATTTTTTTCGTAATGCCGATCATCCAAAATATGTAGAATGTGGTGACCAAGTATTGCGTAATTTTTTAAACGGTTTGGTCATTCATCTTCGAGGCACAAAAGAAAATCCAACGAATGCCATGGATGTTATCAAGAAAAATCAAGCGGAAGTTAAAAAGAACATTGCTGCCAAAGCAAAACCAGAAACCAAACCAAAGGTTGAAGTAAAAAGTAAACCAGCTAATAAACCGAAACCAAAGCCAAAAACGCCAAAAGTTCAAGTGGTAGAAAAGTTTCAGTACAAAAGCGGAAAGAACAAAAAATAACTTGATATGCAAGAGCTAAAAGAGTTAATTCATAAGCTGGAAAACCATATTGCAGTAGAAAACAAATTGAATGCAAAGGTTTCAAAAGTTGCCGTTGGTTGGCATATAGATCACAGCTTGCGACTAATAACTGCTGTAATTAATGGTTTAAAAAAATCAAATCCTGATGAATTCAAGAAGACTTTTAGCTTGAAGAAAAAGATTTTATTTGGATTAGGTTTTTTTCCAAGAGGAAAAGCCAAAGCTCCAAAATATGTTAGAACTTATGAACCTATTACCGAAAATGATTTAGTCTTGATGGTTCAATCTGCAAAAAAATCGATGGAAGAAATTCCAAGTTTACATCCAGATAGTTTTATTACACATCCACTTTTTGGCGATTTAAAACTGAAAGAAACTATTTATTTCATTAAACTTCACACCAAACATCATCTTAAAATCATGGATGATATTCTGAAAAAATAAACCCTAAAACTGAGAATAAGTACCACCACAAATTTCACACATTAGCACAAATTTTTCGGGGTAATTTATATTAGAAAACATTTTGCTGAAAAAGAGTTTCAAACAATTTTAATCTATTTTTTTTAAGACTGAAATTTGAGGTAAAATTATTCTAAAAAATCAGGATTTTGCTCTAGTCTTTTGCTCTTTTTTGTTCTCTAGCTAAAAGTGTGTTTTTCAACAACATTGCAATTGTCATTGGACCTACTCCACCAGGAACAGGCGTAATGTAAGATGCTTTTTTAGAAACAAATTCAAAATCGACATCACCAGTAATTTTATAACCTCTTGGGTCTGTTTCATCAACGACACGTGTAATTCCAACATCAATTACTACGGCATCATCCTTAATCATTTCGGCTTTTAAATAATTTGGAACCCCTAAAGCTGTGATAATAATATCTGCTTGGGTAGTGATTTGCGCAATATTTTTAGTATAACTATGTGTTAGAGTAACCGTTGAATTTCCAGGAAAACCTTTTCTTCCCATCAAAATACTCATAGGACGACCAACAATATGACTTCTTCCAATAACTACGGTATGTTTTCCTTTGGTTTCAACATTGTAACGCTCTAATAATTCTAGGATTCCAAATGGAGTTGCTGGGATGAATGTACTCATATCTAAAGCCATTTTTCCAAAATTTTCAGGATGAAAACCATCAACATCTTTACTTGGGTCTATTGCCATCAAAACTCTTTGTGTATCAATTTGTATTGGCAAAGGCAATTGCACTATAAACCCATCAATAGCATCATTTTCGTTTAACTCTTTAATTTTTTTTAGCAATTCTGTTTCCGAAGTAGTACTGGGCATTTTTATTAAAGTTGACTCAAATCCTACTCTCTCACATGCTTTTACTTTGCTCCCAACATAGGTTAAACTTGCACCATCATTCCCAACAATAACTGCAGCTAAATGAGGCACTTTTTCACCATTTGCTTTTATTTTATTTACTTCTTCAGCAATTTCGTTTTTGATGTCGTTGGAGATTTTCTTTCCGTCTAATAATTCCATTTGAAGTTAGTGTGTGTGTGTTTATAAAAAAATAAGACGCGATAAATCGCGTCTCTACATTATTTCATTCCTTTCATGCCGCCCATCATGCGCATCAAATTCTTTCCTCCAGAACCTTGCATCATCTTCATCATTTTGCTCATTTGGTCAAATTGTTTCATCAATTGATTGACTTCTTCAATTTTTCTTCCAGAACCTTTTGCGATTCGGGTTTTTCGTTTCATATCAATAATTGAAGGTTTTGTTCGTTCTTGAGGCGTCATTGAATATATAATTGCTTCAACATGTTTAAAAGCATCGTCTTCAATTTCAACATCTTTCAATGCTTTTCCAGCTCCAGGTATCATTCCGACTAGGTCTTTCATGTTACCCATTTTCTTTACTTGCTGAATTTGAGATAAGAAATCATCAAAACCAAATTCGTTTTTGGCAATTTTCTTTTGAATTTTTCGAGCTTCTTCTTCGTCATATTGTTCTTGTGCACGTTCAACCAAGGAAACAACGTCACCCATTCCAAGAATTCTATCTGCCATACGTGCAGGATAAAACACATCAATAGCTTCCATTTTTTCACCTGTTCCGATGAATTTAATTGGTTTATCAACTACCGATTTAATAGAAATAGCTGCTCCACCACGAGTATCACCATCTAATTTGGTTAAAATAACTCCGTCAAAATTCAATTTATCGTTAAACGCTTTAGCAGTATTTACAGCATCTTGACCTGTCATCGAATCCACCACAAATAATGTTTCTTGTGGTTTAATTGCCGCATGAACATTAGCAATCTCGTTCATCATTTGCTCATCAATTGCTAAACGACCAGCTGTATCGACAATTACAACATTAAAACCATTAGATTTTGCATGATTGATTGCATTTTGAGCAATTTGAACTGGATTTTTATTTTCTGGTTCAGAGTAAACCTCAACACCAATTTGATCACCAACTACATGCAACTGATTTATTGCCGCAGGACGATAAATATCACAAGCTACTAAAAGTGGTTTTTTTCCTTTTTTAGTTTTTAAATAATTAGCTAATTTTCCTGAGAAAGTAGTTTTACCCGAACCTTGTAAACCTGACATCAAAATCACAGATGGATTTCCTGAAAGATTGATACCTGTTGCGTCTCCACCCATTAATTCGGTTAATTCGTCTTTAACGATTTTAACCATTAATTGTCCTGGTTGTAACGTAGTCAATACGTTTTCACCAATTGCTTTATCTTTTACACGAGTAGTAAAATCTTTTGCAATTTTAAAATTCACATCGGCATCCAATAAAGCACGTCTTACTTCTTTTAAGGTTTCAGCAACATTTACTTCTGTAATTTTACCATGACCTTTTAAAACGTGTAATGCTTTATCTAACTTTTCACTTAAATTATTAAACATAATTTTCTTTTTTTAAGAAGTGCAAATATAAGTTTTAAGTTGCAGAGTTGCAAAGTAGAAAAAAGTATTTTCAATAAAAAAACCAGCTTTTCAAAGCTGGTTTTACTAACTATCATTAAACGAACACAAAAATTAATTTTTGGTAAAAACTAAAATATCTGTACCACCATTTCCTCCACTAACATCAATCAACGATATGGTGTTAGAACTGTAAGTAACTATATCCCAATCATCCGTTAAATCGGCGAAATCAGCAGGTGAAGAAAATAGAATATTAAAGTCTAAATCACTACTTGGATTATCGTCATTACTATCATCAGAAGAAGTTACTGACCATGTTCCTGTATATGAATTTGTTCCATTAGTTGCTGTTAACATACTATTATTTCCAAAAGTAAAATTATAACCTGTAAAATGATTTGTTTCGTCATTGCCAGAATCTATATAACTTGTTACTCGCCAAGTTCCTTGTGAAGCAGCATTTATTACTGGTGTTGGATCTTGTGAAGAAGAGCTTGAATTATCATCTGAAGAGCACATTGATGCTACATTTAGCATAAAAAGACAAAAAAGGATTGGAATTAAAAATAATTTTTTCATAATTTAAAATTTAGACTATTAATTTGATTTAAGTTTTATTATATAAATGGTTAATCCTAGTATTACAATCCAAATTATTAATTGGATAATAGGATAGTGCGTTTTATTGTTTTTGTTAGATTCACCCATAATTTAGTTTTTTGTAAAAGTCAAATAATCAGTTCCACCGTTTCCGCCACTAACATGTTTTAGTTTAATTAAAGTTGGTGTATATTCAATTATTCTCCAATCCTCTTCAATTTCATCCAGCAATAATCCATCAAAACTCAATTCTATTTTTTCGGCTCCGCTATCATTATATATATTCCATGTACCGCTTATAGTATTTGAATTTTTAATTGCCAGTGATGATCCGTTGCTATTAAATGTGAAATTGTATCCATTAAAATAATTGGTTTCATCAACATCATCAAAGAAATATGAAATATACCAAGTTCCCGATGTAAAAATTTGGGTTAGTGTTGTATTATTGCTTCCACCATTAGAATCATCGTCACAATCTGATATAGAATCTTCAATGAAATTCTCGAGTTCAGCATTATTATTTATCACAACATTTTGACCATTTGAGTTTGTTACAGAAATTGGAAAAACAACTGCCAATAAAGTGCTAGAATTTGTATTAGAAAGAAAATTAAACAACATTGAATTGCTTGTAATTGTTATTGTATTAGCAACTTGATTGTTACTGTCGTAAATATTTAAGACTATTGGGTAATTAATGTTAATACAATCTATTTCATCAAAACCATCATCTTCATCACATTCATCAAGAACATCATCTAAATCATTTGAATTTTGAAGAATTTGAGTTTGAAAATTTTGATAAACAATAGTTATTGGATATACAAAATTTACAATATCATCATCGTTTGAAAATTGGTTGATAGCGTTTTGAACCAATTGATAATCTGATTGATTTGAAACAACAATTTGTTGATTATTGACTATCACAGTAACCGGAAGCTGAACACTAAAACAACTCGAATTATCCAAAACATTATCAAAAGCAGTTGGAAATTGAGAAGTTCTTAAAAGTAAACCCGATAAAGCAGAACTACTTGTAAAAGTTTGGGTATCGTCTTGAATGATAGTTTCTTCTTCCTTTTGGCAGCCAATTATACTTATCAGCATAAAAGATATTAGTATCGTACTATATTTTTTCATTTTTTAAATTGATTGCTTTTATCTATAAAACAAGTTATTTGTATTTTTCCCTACCAGGAATTAAAAAAAAATTTAACTTTACACAACTAAGTCAAATAAATAAATGAAAAACAATTCATTTTCAAATACTTGTGAAGAAAATATATTTTCTGATTTTTTTAATAAAAATATAAAGTCGTTACGCAATTTTTTATTTTACAAATTTGGAAATGAAAAACAAGCAGAAGATTTGGCTCAAGATGCTTTTATAAAATTATGGCAGAATTGTAAAGATGTTCCAATAGAAAAAGCAAAATCATATGTTTATACTATTGCCAATAATGCTTCGTTAAATGTAAAAGCGCACGAAAAAGTTGCTTTAAAATATTCTCAAAACAATGCTCAAAAAAGTTCTACAAATGAATCGCCTGAATTTCTTTTAGAAGAAGAAGAATTCAAAAGTAAATTATTAAAAGCAATCGAAAATTTAAACGAAATTCATAGAACTACTTTTTTGATGAATAGAATTGACGGAAAAAAATATACCGAAATTGCAGAAGAACTTAATATATCTGTAAAAGCTGTTGAAAAGCGAATTCACACAGCTTTAGTTGAACTTAGAAAAGAATTTTCAAATTTCAAGTAGGGTAAAAATGTACAAAACTGTTTTATTAACGTAACTTATAGACAAATCTATGGAAGAAAATTATCCATTAGCAGATTGGCTCAATAATAAAACTTCGGATGAAACATTAAATAATGATTTCAGCGAGGATGATATTACTATTCTTTCTAAAATAAAAAAATATTCAGCTCAACTTGAAACTCCAGTTTTTGATGAACAAAAAGTTTTAACCAATATTCTTTCATCTCCAAAACAAAAAGTTGTTCATCTAAATTATAATTGGATTTTTAAAATAGCTGCACTATTTATTATTATCTTAGGGTTGTATTTTAGTTTTACCTTTTTATCAAATACTAATTTCACTGCTGAAAATGGTTCAGAAACCGCTTTGATTTTGCCTGATGAATCTGAAGTTATATTAAATTCAGGCTCAAATTTAAGTTATAAAAAATGGAATTGGGAAAACAATAGATTGATAAAATTAGAAGGCGAAGCTTTTTTTAAGGTTGCTAAAGGGAAAAAATTTGAAGTTAACACAACAGCTGGAAAAGTTACTGTTTTAGGAACTCAATTTAATGTTAAACAACGTAATAATCGTTTTGAAGTTACCTGTTATGAAGGAAAAGTACAAGTAATATATCGTGACAAAATTGTTATCCTAACTAAAGGAATGAAAACAATTTTTGAAAACGATAAAATCTTAGATGTTCCAAATACATTTATAAATCAACCTGAATGGATAAATGATGAAATTGTATTTTATAAAGAAAATTTAAATAATATTATTTCAGAAATTGAACGAAAATATAATGTTACAATTGAGTTAAACAGCAACAACAACCAACAGGTTTTTTCTGGAAATATTCCATCAAATAATATAAATATAGCTTTAGAAATTTTAACTAAAACCTATCACTTAAAAATTGCAAAAAAGACAGCTAATAAAATTACTTTAATCGAAATCAATGTTCAGAAATAGAACATTTAATAGTGTATTTTGCATTTTAATTTCTCTTTTTTACTCTTATGCTCAAGTAGAAAAGCAGGCTATTCCATTGAAAGAAATTTTAGCTCAAATTTCAAAACAACATGATGTAAAATTCAATTACATCGAAGATGAAATTATTCTGTTTGCATTAATTCCTCCAAAAAAAGAATTAAATCTTGAACAAAAATTAAATTATTTATCAAGCGAAACTAAACTCACTTTCCATAAAATTTCAAGTAAATATTACACCATTTCTAACGATAAAAAATTAGACAAACCATTGTGCGGTTATTTAATTAATGAAGAAACAAAAACTGGTATTGAAAATGCCTTAATAATTATAGAAAACACCAATACTAGCACTTTTTCTGATACCAATGGATATTTTGAATTGCCAAAAATTTCATCTAATACTATTAAAATTGAACATCAAGGATTTGAGAATATTGAAATAAATCCTGAAGATTTATATGTCATAAATTGTCCAAATTTTTATTTAAAACCTATCATTCAAACATTAGAAGAAGTAAAAACAGGTTTATATTTAACCACTGGTATTTTCAAAAAAAATGATGGTTCTAATTATTAAACCCAAAAACTTTGGAATTCTACCCGGATTGACAGAACCGGATGTTTTGCAAACCATGCAGCAAATTCCTGGTATCATAAGTATAGACGAAACCATTTCAAATATCAGTGTTCGTGGCGGAACACATGACCAAAACTTATTCCTGTGGAATGATATTAGAATGTATCAAACTGGGCACTTTTTTGGATTAATTTCGGCATTTAACCCTACATTATCACATACCATTTCAATTACTAAAAATGGAAGTTCAGCATTTTTCGGAGAAAGTGTTTCTAGTTTAGTTACCTTATCTTCAAGAAGTGAAAATGACGAAAAACCAACTACAACCATTGGTTCAAATATGATTAGCGCTGAGTTTTATAAGAAATTAAAATTATCAAAAACAACCTCGATTACCATTTCTGGAAGAAGATCATTGACCGATTTCTTCAGTTCTCCAACATTTAAAAATTATAGTAAACGTATTTTTCAAAATACTGAAATCACCGATTTAAGTACTAATCAAATTGTTGATTATAACAACAATGTTGACTTTTATTTTTATGATGCGTCAATTCAGTTACAACAAAAAATTGGCAAAAAAAATGAATTAAATCTGGATTTAATAACCATAAAAAATCATTTGGATTTTGAAGAATATTCGGCTACTGATAGTTCTAGAAGTGAATTGAAACAAACAAATTTTGGTGGCTCATTGTCTTGGAAAACTAATTGGAATGAAAAAAATTCGACACAAATTATTTCTAGTTTTTCTAATTATAATCTGATTTCTGAAAATCAAACTTTGGAAAGCAATCAAACTTTAAACCAAGAAAATAAAGTATTAGATTTAGCATTAAAACTTCAGCATAACTATGCAGTTTCAAACAAATTCAAACTTGGTTTTGGTTATCAAATAAATGAAATAGGAGTTACCAATTTTGATGAAATTAACCTTCCAATATTTTCAAGAACAATTACAAACGTATTAATTTCTCATGCAGGAATTACCGAAGGCACATTTCAATCGAACAATAAAAAAAGCATATTGAAACTTGGTGTTAGAGGAAATTATTTTGAAAAATTCAACGAAGTTTTAATTGAGCCAAGATTACAATTCAATCAAAAAATCAGCAATAATTTTAACTTAGAAATTCTAGGAGAATTTAAAAGTCAAACGCTTTCTCAAATAATTGATTTACAACAAGATTTTTTAGGCATTGAAAAAAGACGTTGGACATTGGCGAATAATGAATCAATTCCTATTCAAAAAAGCAAACAAGTTTCAATTGGGTTTACTTTTAAAAAGAATAATTGGTTAATAAATCTGGATAATTTTTATAAAGAAATTGATGGAATAACCACTAGCAGTCAAGGGTTTCAAAACCAATTTGAATTTATAAAATCAACTGGAAGTTACGCTGTTTTTGGAAGCGAATTGTTGATACAAAAGAATTTTGGAAATTTTTACACTTGGATTAATTATACTTTTAATGAAAATAATTATTCATTTGAAGCCTTAACCAATGGAGATTTTCAAAATAATTTTGAAATCATGCATACAATAAATTGGTCGGCTATTTATGAATGGAATAATTTGAAAATTGCACTTGGTTCAAAATATCATACCGGAAGACCAATTACAACTCCTTTAAATCTGTTTGTAACCGAAGCTAATCCTAATATTATTTACGATTTACCAAATAGAAGCAAACTTGACGACTATTTTCAAATGAATTTTTCGGTTTCTAAAAAATGGAATTTTAATGATACTTTAAACTTGCAAACAGCATTTTCAATCATTAATTTTTTGAACACGAAAAATAGCATTAACCGATTTTATAGAGTAAACAGCAACAATAATTCAATTGAAAGTGTTGATACATATTCTATGCAGTTTACGCCTAACTTTAGTTTTAAACTAAGTTTTTAAATTACATTCTTTCAGGAACGTCAATTCCAAGTAAACTAAAAGCTAACTTAATTGTTTCGCCTACTTTTTTAGAAAGTTGTACTCTAAAAATTTTCTTTTCAAGATTTTCTTCACCCAAAATTGAAACCGATTGATAAAACGAATTGTATTCTTTTACTAAATCATAAGTATAATTAGCAACTAAAGCTGGACTATGGTTATGAGCAGCATTTTGAATCACTTCAGGAAAAAGTTCCAGCTGTTTTATCAATTCTTTCTCTTTTTCGTGTAAAACTTCTAGAGAACTTTTAGCACTGAAATCAAAATCTGCTTTTCTTAAAATCGATTGGATTCGAGCATAAGTATACTGAATAAACGGACCAGTATTTCCTGCGAAATCAACTGATTCCTCAGGATTGAAAAGAATTTGTTTCTTTGGATCAACTTTTAAGATATAATATTTTAGAGCACCAAGTCCAATTGTTTTAAATAATTGTTCTTTTTCAGTTTCAGAATATCCATCAAGTTTTCCTAATTCTTCAGAAATTGTTTTAGCAGTAGAAGTCATTTCTTCCATTAAATCATCAGCATCAACAACAGTTCCTTCACGAGATTTCATTTTACCTGAAGGTAACTCAACCATTCCATAACTTAAGTGGAATAAGTTTTCTGCCCAATCAAAGCCTAGCTTTTTCAGAATTAAAAACAATACTTTAAAGTGATAATCTTGTTCGTTACCAACTGTGTAAACCATTCCACCAACATCGGGAAAATCTTTTACACGTTGAATAGCTGTTCCAATATCTTGTGTCATGTAAACTGCTGTTCCATCCGAACGAAGTACAATTTTTCTATCCAATCCTTCATCGGTTAAATCGATCCAAACTGAACCATCCGAATCTTTTTCAAAAATACCTTTTTCAAGTCCAAACTGAACCACTTCTTTTCCTAATAAATAGGTATTGCTTTCATAATAATAGGAATCAAAATCAACGCCAAGATTTTTATAGGTTTGTGCAAAACCATCGTAAACCCATTGGTTCATAGTTTTCCAAAGTTCAATAACTTCAGGCTTTCCAGCTTCCCAATCTAAAAGCATTTGTTGAGCTTCTTTTAAAATTTCAACTTCAGAAATAACTTTTTTATCATTTTCAAGTTCTTTTAATATCACAGGAAGATATTTACTTATTTTTTCTTTAATAATTAATTCATCTTCATTATTTCTAACACTACTATTATCTAAACTTAAAATATCATTATGTTCAACGAAATTAATAAAAACCTTTTTTTTGTCGATTATTAATTTATCTAACTGATTATTTTCATTTAAAAGTGCATTACTACTCAAAAAAACCTTAGTTTCTAATATTTCTTTATCTATAGAAAGAACTATACCAATGTATTCTCTTAATGCTAATTGATAACCATTATTTATTTTAGTTAAAATTGGATCGTTTTCATTCGTTAAAATGTTCCATTCTTTTGAAATCTTCGATCTATTAACAATTTCAATTAACTCTCTTTTTGCAGCATCCTTTAATTGAGATTTAAATTCTCTATCATACTCAACATAGAAATTACCCACTAATTTATCGCCTTTTAATCCTGTAGATTCTGGTGTTTGACCATTTCCAAATTTTTGCCATGCTAACATTGACTTACAGATATGAATGCCGCGGTCGTTAATAATTTGAGTTTTATAAACTTTTTTACCAGATGCTTTGATTATTTCAGCAACCGAATATCCTAAAAGGTTATTACGAACATGTCCAAGATGTAATGGTTTATTAGTGTTTGGAGAAGAATATTCAACCATTACAGCTTTATCATTTTCACTTGTAGAAGCAAAACCGAAAGTAGCATTTTGGTTTATATTATTAAAAAAGTTTACATAATAATTATCAGAAATTACAATGTTTAAAAATCCAGCTACCACATTAAACTTTTCTACTTCAGCAACATTTTCAACTAAATAATTACCAATTTTAGTACCAATTTCTACTGGATTTCCTTTAATAACTTTCAATAATGGAAAAATAACCATTGTGATATCACCTTCAAAATCTTTCCTAGTGTTTTGAAATTCTATTTTTTCTAAAGAAGTATCAAATAAAACCAATACAGATTTTTTGATATGCGGTATTAAAATTTCGGATAAAGACATGATATTTTTTTAAGAATGCAAAGATAAACATTAATAAAAAAAAGAATCGTAAAAATTAATTAAAAATAGTTTAAACAAAACATAAAAAAGAAATTTTTGTAAGTTTAAATCCTAAATTTTTATATATTATATGCATTTCATCGATTAAATTTGTATTTAAACGACATAATGATGCATGTTTGTATCGTCAAAATCCCCAAATTATGAAAAAGTTATTACTTTTAATTACATTATTAGCCTTTACAATAGGTTTCTCACAACCTGTAAACGTTAGTACAACTAGTCACACTATACCGCAATTGGTGAATAATGTGTTGATTAATTCTCCATGTGTGAATGCTTCAAACATTACTTGGAGAACAGGAACTAATTTTGGTTCATCCAATGGAATTGGATATTTTCAAAACACCAATCCAAATTTTCCAATGCAAAGTGGAGTTGTATTGAGTACTGGAAACGCATTAAACGCTCCTGGACCTAACAACTCTATGTTAAATGACGGCTCTACAACATGGACTGGAGATGCTACTTTAGAAGCTACTTTAGCAGCAGCTGGAATTCCAATGACTTCTGCTAACGCTTCGGTTCTTGAATTTGATTTTACACCAATTTCTCCCAACTTTAGTTTTGATTTCGTTTTTGCATCAGAAGAATATGGAAATTTTCAATGTCAATATTCAGATGCTTTTGCATTTCTGTTAACAAACTTAAACACTGGTGTTACTACAAATTTAGCGGTTGTTCCAAATACTAATGATCCTATTTCGGTAATTACTATTAGAGATTTTTTATATAACTCTTCGTGTCCGTCTTCTAATGAAAACTTTTTTGGAAGATTTAATGGCGGTTCGAATGCTGCTTCATCTGCAATAAATTTTAATGGACAAACAAAATTGCTTTCTGCTGCTTCTGTTTTAACTCCAAATGTTCCGTATCACATTAAATTAGTTATTGCTGACCGTTTAGACTATCAATCAGATTCTGCAATCTTTATTTCTTCAAATAGTTTTAATATTGGTCAAGATGTTCTTGGTCCAGATTTAACTGTTGCCAATAATACTGCATTGTGTGTTGGAACACCTTATCAAATAAATACAGGTTTGGATCCTGCCAACTACACTTTTGTATGGAAAAATGGCGAAGATATTTTAGTTGGAGAAACTGGACCTAGTATTACAGTTACTACTGCTGGAAATTACAGCGTTAGTTACCAAAATATGTTTGGTAGTTGTTCGGCTATTACAAATTCTATAACAATTGAATATTCATCACAAATTTCTTCTCCAAATCCTGTAAACATTTATCGTTGTGATAGTGGAGCAGCTAGTTATGTCTTTAATTTAGATACTAATACACCAATAGTGAAACAAGGATTAAATCCAGCAACTATTGTTACATATCATTCAAGTGAAAGCAATGCCAACTCTGGAAGTAATGCATTACCGCTACAATACACTGCTGTAAATGACACTACTATTTATGTTAGAATTCAAACGCCAAACACTGGCTGTTTTGTAGTCAAATCATTCAAATTGCTTACTGCTCCTGGACCAATTGCTAATCAACCTGCTAATCAAGTAAAATGTGAATCCGCACTTGGAACAAATAAAGCCGTTTTTAATTTACTAAATTTAAAGAATGTAATTTTAGGTGGTCAATCTAACACTATATATAGTGTATCTTATTTTACTACTCAAAATGATGCCAATAATAATACAAATCCAATAAGCCAAGGTGAATACTTGAATAACACTTTGTATTATAATAGCACAAGCAGAACTATATATGTAAGAGTTCAAAACGCAAGTGATCCTTCTTGCTTTAGTACTACAAGTTTTAACTTAATAGTGAATCCATTACCTTTAGTTGATGAATTGGAAGATGTTATTACGTGTACAGAATACATATTACCAAGTTTAATTAATGGAAATTATTTTAGCGCACCAAATGGCGGCGGAACTCCAATGTTTGCTGGAGATGCTATAACTGAAACTAAAACTATTTATATTTTTAATCAGCCAAATGGTCCAAACACTTGTTCGGCAAGTAGCTCATTTCAGGTTACAATAATTGACCCCGATACATTTGCACCAACAGATAGAAATAATTGTGGAAGCTATGTATTACCTCCTTTAGCAAAAGGAAATTATTATGCTCAACCTGGTGGATTAGGAACGCCAATTCCTGCGGGAACAGTAATCAATTCAACTCAAACGCTTTACTTTTATTACGAAACAACCGAACAACCAGTTTGTATTGTTGATACTGATTTCACAATAACAATATTACCAACAATTAGTTTACCCAATTATCCAAATGTATTTGAGTGTTCTTCCTATACTTTACCAGCATTACTTGTTGGTAAATATTACACTGGTCCTAATGGAACTGGAACGGAACTTCCAGCAGGTACAGTACTTACTTCTAATATAACTGTGTATGTATTTGCTACCACTGGTGGTGACACTCCATGTACTGCACAAGATGTAATAGGCGTTTTTATAGGAATTAATCAGCCTGCAGACATTAATCAATGTAATGGTTATACATTACCTGCTTTACCTGTTGGAAAATACTATACTGGTCCTAATGGAACTGGAACAATAATCCCGGCAGGAACATTAATTGAAACAAACTCAACAATTTATATTTATGCACCAACAACAAGTGGACAAAATAATTGTACAGAAAATTTATCTTTTAACTTAACTTTTTCTCAGCCTCAAATTGATTCATTACCAAATGTTTCTGTTTGTGAATCTTATACCCTACCAACTATACAAAACGGAGAATATTTTACAGCTACAAATGGTGGTGGAACAATGCTTCATGCTGGAGATGTTATCACATCAACACAAACCATTTATATCTTTAAAAGATTAAATACAACTTGTGCTAACGAGTCAAACTTTGTTGTTAATGTAGTTGGAATTCCTCAAATCGATTCTCGTTCTGATATTGATATTTGTGATCAATATGTATTAACTGAATTAACTGTTGGAAATTATTATACAGGTCCAAATGGAACAGGTACTTTACTACCAGCAGGAACAGTAATTACTTCAAGCCAATTGATATATATTTATGCTGTTTCAAATTCAACACCAGCTTGTAGTGCAGAAAATAGCTTTCAAATTAATATTTTCTCTACTACTGCAGAAGCACCTAGTGATGTAGTAGCATGTGATAGTTATACATTACCACAGCTTTCCTCAGAAGGAAATGATTATTATACTGCCACTGGCGGTCCAAATGGAACTGGAACCATTATTGCTCCTGGAACTGTTATTACTTCTACTCAAACAATCTATGTGTTTAAAGAAGCCATAATTAGAACTGCTTTTACTTGTACAGATGAAAACTCATTTACAGTTACCATAAATCACACACCAGTTATTGCAGCTATTGCTGATGTTAATGCCTGTAATTCGAATGAACTGCCACAATTAACTACTGGAAATTATTATACAGGAGCCAATGCTACAGGTACAATGTTGCCTGCTGGAACTTCAATAACATCTCCACAAACATTATATGTTTATGCAGATACGAATACCACTCCAAATTGTGCTACCGAAACAAGTTTTTATGTAAATGTGTTTAATGTGGATGAATTGCCTGATGTAACTATTTGTGAAAGCTATATCTTACCACAATTAACTATCGGAAAGTATTACACAGGTACGAATGGAACTGGAACGCAATTATATGCTGGAAATACAATTTCAACTTCTCAAACCATTTACATCTATTTAGAATCTAATTTTTTACCAAGATGTAGTGACGAAAGCTCCTTTGTTGTAACAATTGTTGACACACCTATTGCAAATATAGTTCCTTTATCATTGAGAACTGTGTGTGATGAAGATGGCGTAAACGATGGTATCTATCAATATGATTTAACTAATTTTAATGCAGCTGTATTAGGAACTCAATCTGGCACTGAATTCACAGTTAGCTATTATGAAAGTTTAGCCAATGCACAATCACAAACCAATGAGGTAACTAGTTCGTCTCTTACAACAATTTTTGTTAGAGTTAATAATACACTTACTGAAAACTGTAATGATATCAAAGCAATAAACATTATAGTAAACAAACTGCCTGAACCAACTCCAAAAGATGGATTTGTATGTATTGACACAGAAACTGGTGCTTTATTAAATTCATATACCATGTATAGTGGTTTGAGTGCCGCTGCTCATTCGTTTGTTTGGACAAATGAATTAGGAGAAACGGTTAGTACTTATACAGCATTTACAGCAACAACACCTGGTATTTATACACTTACAGCAACAAACAATGCTACGGGTTGTGTTTCTGAACCATTTGAAGTAATTGTTCAACAATCTGAGCCAGCTGAAATTACATATGTTGTTGAAGATGACTTTTCTAGCAACCAAAGAATAATTGTTACGGCAACTGGTCAAGGTGGCGATTATGAATACCAATTAGATGGTGGCCAATTTCAAGACAGCAATATTTTTGAAAATGTTCGTTCAGGAATTCACACTATAACAGTTAGAGATAAAAATGGTTGTGGCATTACCAATCTAGAAGCATTAGTAGTTAATTATCCAAAATTCTTTACTCCTAATGGTGATGGTTATAACGATACATGGAATATTTCAGACCTTAGTGGAAATCAAAATGCTAAGATTGTTATATACGACCGTTATGGAAAAATAATAAAAGAAATCAAACCAAGCGGACGCGGTTGGGATGGCACTTATAATGGTCGAGAAATGCTATCTGACGATTATTGGTTTGCTGTTACCTATACCGACGAAAATCAAAACAGCCGTGAATTTAGAGCCCATTTCGCCATGAAGCGATAACCTACATAAAACTATGTTTAAAAAACTCTCAATCATTTTTGAGAGTTTTTTTTGTTTTTAGTGTAACAGAACCAAAAACAAATAGTCTAAAGGAGCATAAACAAAATTATTTCAAAAAATCATCAATCATGAAATTAAAATTATTCTTATTTTTATTTATTTCTCATTTTGCATTAATCGCTCAAAACTCGGGAAGTATAAATGGCGTTGTTATTGACAAAACCTTAAAACAACCAATGCCTTATGTTAATGTTTCCATCTTTGATAACGACAAATTAGTAACAGGTGGCATCACTAAAGAAAACGGAAGTTTCAGTCTAAAAGACATTCCATTAAAGAAGCTAAAGGTTGAAATCGTTTTTATTGGGTATAAAAAAATAATCCGTGAACTTAATTTTTCTGCCGAAAACACAAGTATCAATCTAAACACTATCACATTAGAAGAAGATGCTATTCAACTAAAAGGTGTAGAAATCATCAGCGAACGTTCTACTATTGAACAAAAAATTGATAGAAAAGTGATTAATGTTGGTAAAGATATTATTGCTTCTGGAAACACAGCTTCTGACATTTTAAACAATGTGCCAACCGTTAGTGTTGATGCACAAACTAAAGAAATTAGTCTTAGAGGAAACTCAAATGTTCGTATTTTAATTGACGGAAAACCTTCAAATATTGATGCGGCTCAATTGCTACAACAAATCCCTTCTTCTTCCATCAAACAGGTTGAATTGATTACTAATCCTTCTGCTAAGTACAATCCCGAAGGAATGAGTGGTATTATTAATATTATTCTTCACAAAAATTCTAACGAAGGTTTTAATGGTAGTATCAATTCGGGAGTTACTTTTGCTGTTACGCCTAAAGTTAACACTGCCTTAAACTTAAATTACAAAGTGGGCAAAGTGAACTTTTATTCCAACTATGGTTTTAATCACGGAAAAAACATAAACTTTGGTAACATTAACAGTGAAAGACCAGGCTCACAAAACCAACAAGATTTTGATTCCAACAACAAAAACACTTCGCATTTATTAAAATTTGGAGTTGATTTTTATATGGATGATAAAAATACTTTTTCATTATTTACCAATCAAAACATTTCACTTTCTAGTGGCGATGGTGTTAATTCGATAAATTATTTTGATGCTGCTTTAAGAGATTCTAAGCAGTTTACAAGACAAAACAATGAAAACAACACCCAAACCTATGATTTTGCATACAAACATGATTTTACCAAAAAAGGAGAAACATTAGATGTGCAAGCCAATTATTCAAACACTGACAATCCGGACGAATCTCGCTTTGATTATATACAACAAAACCCGGTAACTAATACTATTTCATTGAACGATATTCAAAGAGATATTAATTATTTCCAATTTAATGTTGACTATGTAAATCCTTTAACAGAATCGGTAAAACTAGAGTTGGGTACCGAAACTCGTCTTCAAAACATTAAAAACAACTTTGATGAAAACGTATCTGAAGTTGCCAATTCTTATAATCGTATAGGTAATTCTAACTTCGATTTTACTCGAAACATTCATTCGCTTTATACTAACATTGGAAAACAATGGGAAAAATGGAGCGCACAAGTAGGTGTTAGAATAGAACAATATGAAATTGACGGCGATTTCAAAAGAGTAACTACTTCTTCTACTCCTACTGAAAACATTAATGACCAAAGTAAATTAACCGACAAAATATTCACAGCTTATCCTTCGGTTTTTTTAAATTATAAAATGAATGATAAAAATTCATTTAACTTCAACTACTCCAGACGTGTTGACCGTCCAAGTATTGGTCAAATCAGTCCTATTAGAGAATGGTCAAATCCGTTGATTGAATCAAGAGGAAATCCATCTTTGGCACCTCAATTTACCAATTCATTTGAAGTAAACTATACACACATTGCCAAAATTGGTTCGATTACTGGTGGTGCTTTCTACCGATTAATTAATGCCGAAATTGGAAGAGTTATCTATAAAAACCCCGATAATCCTGCGCAAGATATTATCTCTTATGACAACTTTGACAACAACAAAGCCTATGGTGTAGAAGTTTCAGCTAATTTGAAATTTGCAAAATGGTGGTCAGTAAACGCTAGTTCGGATGCCTATTTTAAAACCGTTCGTGGTACTGTTGAAAACGGGATTACAGGTGCACAAGAACGTGGCGAAGTTGATGTAACGGTATTCAATGCTAGATTGAACAACAATTTTGTAGCTACAAAAAACCTTCGTTTTAATATGTTTGCCATGTATCGTGGTGCTGATTTAGGTTTGCAATTTGAAAGAAAACCAATGTATCGCATGGATGTTGGTGCTTCTTATAACATCTTGAAAGGAAAAGGAACCATCACAGCACGTTTTAATGATATGTTTAAAACCATGAAGTTTGCCTTTGACGGAAGCATTCCTTACCGACAAGTTGGAGAATTCAACTGGGAAAGTAGAAGTGTTTACATCGGATTCAACTATATCTTTGGTGGCGGAAAAAACAAAGCACTTCAACGCAAACAACGCGACAACAACGAAACACAAAGCAGTGGCGGAATGTTATAATATAACTTGAAAGGTTAACTAAAAAACCATTTAGAGCATCAAGTAATTTAAGAAATAAATCTTGATAAACATGGTGCTCTAAATGGTTTAATTTCTTTTAGAATATTACCACTTTATAATCGCACTTGCCCAAGTAAACCCTGAACCAAATGCTGCCAATACAACCGTGTCGCCTTCTTTGATTTTTCCTTTTTCCCAAGCTTCGGTTAAAGCAATTGGAATGGATGCTGCCGTAGTATTACCATATTTTTGAATGTTATTATACACTTGGTCGTCCGTCAATTTAAACTTGTGCTGAATAAACTGCGAAATCCTCAAATTGGCTTGATGTGGCACCAACATATCAATATCTGAAACTTGAAGGTTATTGGCTTCCAAGCCTTCCATAATTACTTCGCTAAAACGAACAACGGCATTTTTAAACACAAACTGTCCGTTCATGTGTGGAAAATAACTTTCATCGTTTGGGTCATTCTCATTAATAATATCGGTTACCCAACGTTTTCCCATTCCTGGTGCTATTAACACTAATTCTTCGGCATGTTGTCCTTCCGAATGCAAGTGTGTAGAGAGTATTCCTTTGGTCAAATCTTCTTCTCTTGATAGCAACGCTGCTCCAGCTCCATCGCCAAAAATAACCGAAACACCTCTACCTCTATCGGTCATGTCTAATCCTGTAGAATGCACTTCGGAACCAATAACTAATACGTTTTTATACATCCCAGTTTTGATGTATTGGTCGGCAACAGAAAGCGCATAGACAAAGCCCGAACATTGATTTCGAACATCCAAAGCACCAACGGTTTTTAAACCTAATTCTTTTTGAACGGAAACTCCCGGACCAGGAAAATAATAATCGGGACTTAGGGTAGCAAAGACCACAAAGTCAATATCTTCTTTAGCAACACCCGAACGCTCAATAGCAATGGTAGCGGCTTTTATACCCATAGACGTAGTAGTATCTTCGCCTCTAATAACATGGCGTCGCTCTTGAATACCGGTTCGTTCTTGAATCCAAGCGTCGTTAGTATCCATTAGTTTTGACAAGTCGTCGTTGGTAACAATATTTTCAGGAACATAAAAACCCAGTCCTGTTATTTTTGAATGAAACATAGTTTGATTATTTAGTAAAATAAGAAGCTAAAAGTAAACATCTTTTAAAAATTGACAACACAAGGTAGTTATTATTTCGGAATTAGCAATCATTGGAGAATGTATTGCACAAAAAAAAACCGATTCAAAATTAAATCGGTTTTTGTTTTATTGCTTATAAAGATTAAGCTGTTTGATCATCAACAGCTGCGTCTGGAGCATTTTTGGCTACTGATGCAATTCCGTTTTCTCTTGCTGCTACGCTTTCATACATTTCGCTCGTTCCAATAATTTGTCCGTTGGTAGCTTTTAGGTTAAAATACGGCTTTCCGTTTTTAGCTTCTAGTCTGTCAAAACGTTTATCCTCTTGCGAGTTCTTTTTTACCGATTCTACACCATTTAGGCAAGCTGCTTTGGTAGTATATCCTTCGCTACCCAATATTTCTTGACCGTTTCCAGCCTTTAAGCTAAATTGATATTCGCCATTTTTTCTAGTTGTGATTACAAATTTCCCCATAATTATAATTGATTAAATGTTTAAAAACATAAAGCTACTAAAAATTGTTGAGAGTCACAATTAAAAGTTCGTTAAGAGTTTAAGGGTTTGATATGGAAAACCGTAAAACAGTATGAAAAAGATTTTTTACTTTTAGTGAGAACAAAATCAGTTGGATGATTTGTAATGAGTTTTTTATATATATTTGATAAACGCTATAATGTATGACTTTATCATATATAAACAAGTTATAAATAACTTCAAAACTAATCGGACAGAAAAAAATCATGACTGAAAAAGTAAAATATAACTTCTTTTACATTATACAGAATTTTGTTTTTGCAATCTTTGCAATTCTATTTTTTATTGTGGTGTTTTATGAAACTGTATTTAATTCAAATTATATTGGATTTGTCTTAATGCTAATATTATGGTTTATAGCATATCTATTTACAGCTAACAGCTTACGAAATACTTATCGTTATATATCCAATCTTCCTGCAATTGAATTTACTGAATTTTCACTTATTGATCATCAGCAAAATGTCATATATCATTGGAATAATATTCAAAAAATAGAACTAATTACACGAAAAAATACCACGTTTGCAGTATTTAAACTTAAAAATATAAAAGAATATATTGATCAGTTGAATAATACTGAAAAGATTTTATTTAAGATTTTTCCAGATGTTATACCAATTCAAGTTAATCTAACTTATATAAAAGGTAATAATAAAAATATATTCAATTCAATAAATAGTCATTTTTCTAAATACAGAAGCTAACCCGCCATTTTGCATTTGCAATCTATACTTTCTATACTAAACCGCTCAACTTCCCCACTACAAAAAATCAGCATTTCAATCGCTGCTTAAAAAAATCCGTCCAAATCCGTGATGCAATGCATCCGTTTTATCCGCGTTCAAAAAAATTAACACAAAACAAAATTAAAATCACTGTTTTCTTTTTTGTTTTAAAAACATATCGTAATATTGCAATATAAATATATAACCATGGGAATAACCAAAACAGAAGGCTTTACAGATAGCCAAAACGAACTTGCCGTTTTAACCAAAGCACTAGGACATCCTGCTCGAATTGCTATTATAGAATACATCATTAGGGTAAATTCCTGTATCTGCGGCGACATTGTAAACGAATTGCCTCTGGCTCAACCCACGGTTTCGCAGCATCTAAAAGAACTCAAAAACGCAGGATTGATAAAAGGAAGTGTAGAAGGAAGCTCTATTTGTTATTGCATTGATGAAAATGGGTTTGAAAAAGTGAAAGGCTTTTTTAAAACTATTTACAATCATATTGAGAAAAAGAAAACCGATTGTTGTTAATTAAAAAATCATATTATGAAATTATCCGAAATTAAAAGCATCTTGCCAAATCTTGAAACAGTTGCGTTTCAATTGCCAAACGGAACTTTTGTTCCCGAGCATTTTCACGTAACCGAAGTGGGTTTGATTACCAAAAACTTTATCGATTGTGGCGGAACGGTGCGCAAAGAAACAGTAGTTAACTTCCAACTTTGGAACGCCAACGATTTTAACCATCGACTAAAACCTAAAAAACTTTTAAACATCATCGAACTGTCTGAAAAAGTATTGGGCATCACTGATTTTGAAATTGAAGTAGAATACCAAGATACTACTATTGGTAAATATAATTTGTCCTTTAACGGAAAAAACTTTGAATTGGTAAACAAACAAACGGCTTGTTTAGCCATAGACCAATGTGGAATACCAGCAGAAAAACAAAAGGTAAGACTTTCAGACATGACCAATGAACCATGTTGCGCTCCAGATGGAAACTGTTGCTAACCAACTATTCAAAGAAGAAATGACGGCATCGCAATCTATATTGTTTTCAGAAATTGAAAACTGCATCAAGCAGTTGAATCTTGCAAGCATCAGCACGGAACGCAAAAAAATGTTGCAACCACTGATAGCTTTTATTCAAGCCAAAGTGACCAACAAAGAATCCATTAGGCTGAATCTAATTTGCACACACAATTCGAGAAGAAGCCATTTGGCACAAGTTTGGGCGCAAACAGCGGCGGCTTATTATAATCTAAAAAATGTCTTTTGCTATTCGGGCGGAACAGAAGCTACAGCCATGTTTCCAATGGTAGGCAAAACATTAGAAAATCAAGGGTTTAAAATCAAGATGCTTTCGGAAGGGAACAATCCAGTGTATGCCATCAAGTTTTCTAAAAACGAGCCTGCCATCATAGCATTTTCCAAAACTTTTGAAGATGATTTTAATCCCGAAAGTAATTTTGCCGCCATCATGACGTGTTCGCAAGCAGACGAAGGTTGTCCTTTTATTTTGGGAGCTGAAAAAAGGATTCCCATTACTTATGATGACCCAAAAGTTTTTGACAACACACCTCAACAAGCCGAAAAATATGAAGAACGCAGTGTGCACATTGCTACTGAAATGATGTATGTTTTTTCACAAATTAATCAATAGCTATGGCAGTAAATCATTGTACACCTGCAGTAGAACGAAAGAAGTTAGGATTTTTAGACCGCTTTCTAACCTTGTGGATCTTCTTGGCTATGGCAGTTGGTGTTTCGGTTGGCTATTTCGTTCCATCTAGTAGCGGTTTTATCAATTCCTTTTCTAGTGGTACTACCAACATACCGTTAGCCATTGGGTTAATCCTAATGATGTATCCGCCATTGGCCAAAGTAAAATATGAGCAAATGGGCGAAGTATTTAAGAACACCAAAGTACTTGGTGCATCCTTATTCCTCAATTGGATTGTTGGCCCCATACTCATGTTTGCATTAGCGCTACTCTTTCTAAAAGGCTATCCCGAATACATGATTGGGTTAATCTTAATTGGGTTAGCTCGATGCATCGCCATGGTTGTAGTGTGGAATGATTTAGCCGATGGAAACCGAGAATATGCCGCAGGATTGATTGCCTTAAACAGTATTTTTCAAGTGTTGTTGTACAGTGTCTATGCTTATGTGTTCATTACTATCTTGCCACCCTATTTTGGCTATACCGGTTTTGAAGTAAACATCAGCATCGGACAAATAGCCGAAAGTGTAGGCGTCTATCTAGGCATTCCGTTTGCATTGGGAATAATTAGTCGCTATACTTTAATCAAACTGAAAGGTGAAGAATGGTTTCAAACAAAATATGTTCTTTTCATTTCACCTATAACTTTAGTAGCACTGTTGTTTACCATCTTAATAATGTTTAGCCTAAAAGGAGAGCTTATTGTTCAAATTCCTATGGATGTGATTCGTATAGCTATTCCGTTGGTCATTTATTTTGTGGTTATGTTTGTGGTTAGTTTTTTTGTCGGAAAGTATTTTGGTGCCGATTATTCTAAATCAACTTCTATTGCCTTTACTGCCACCGGAAATAATTTTGAATTAGCTATTGCCGTTGCCATTGGTGTTTTTGGAATCAACAGCGGACAAGCGTTTGCAGGTGTTATTGGTCCATTGGTAGAAGTACCCGCATTAATCGCTTTATTCAATGTTGCCTTTTGGTTTAAGAAAAAATATTTTAAAGCGGAAGTTTAGTACGAAGCAAAATCCATAACGCCACAAATCCCATAAATTTTGTACTTTAGTAAAACCTTTTACAAAACAAAAACTGCGATTATGACACGAAGTGCGTTTATAGCCAACCGCCTAGAAGAAGTACTCTTGAACGGAACATGGATAGCCAACACCAACTACAAGGCACAAATAAAAAACATTAACTGGCAACAAGCCAACCAACAAGTGGGAACGCTCAATACTATTGCGCTACTCACCCATCACGTTAATTACTATTTGGGTGGACTATTAAACGTGTTCAACGGTGGCGCACTCGAAATCAGAGATCAATTTAGCTTTGACATGCCACCCATCCAATCTGAAACCGACTGGAAAAATCTCTGCCATGATTTCTTGACCAACGCAGAATTATTTATACAACATGTTTCAAAAATTGAAGAAGAACAATGGGATACTGTTTTTGTGGATGAAAGATACGGAACCTATTACCGAAATATAGAAGGCGTTATTGAGCACTGCTATTATCATCTAGGGCAAATTTCGTTGATAAAAAAGTTGGTTTTAAAATAGTAGAATAGTTTGAGTTTGCAATATGTGTAAGCAAAATAAAAAACCACATGAAGTACAAAATATTATTTATTATTATATGTTTTCTGTTTTCTTTTTCAGTCTTTTCACAAAAGAGAGAAGAAAAAGTAACATTGGGATATTATTGTGGATATTCGGGTTCTGGAACTTCGGTTGTAATCAAATTTGCTCAGCTTTTATATGATAAAAAGTATAAAACTCTTAAAGAATTATTATACTCAAAGATTCCAGCAGAAAATTTTCTTTCGGTTGTTATTTGTAAAAGGTTAGCTCATAAAAAGATAATAACTTTAACCGAATTAGAGTTAAAAAGAATTGACGAACTATTCCATTCAAAAGAAAAAGTTCCAATTTGTGGTGGTTGCACTTTTTTTGAAGAAGTAGAGTTAACTAAATTATTAAACTCCAACGAAGAAGTTTTTTCGGCAATGGATTATTTTTTTGATTCTTAATATATGGATTTGCAATCGTCTTAAATAATTTAATCCTCCATCCTCAACCCTACTTCACTTCCTCTTTCTAGCGGTGTATCGTGTTCAAAACAGAGCACTATTTCTATGCCTCAGAATTGAAATTCTATGCTTATGAATTGATGTTCTATGTTTCAGAATTGATGTTCTATGCCTTAGAATTGATGTTCTGTTTGATTGTTTTGATGCAGGCATTTCAATACCTGCCTACAATAGTTTTCGTTTCTATGTAACTGTTATATAGAATTTTAAACTATTAAGCTCATTAAAACAATTAAGCGTTGTTGGGTTGGTATAGTTTAGATACAAGCATTAGAAACATGTTTACTATAGCATTTGTTTCTATGAAACTGTGACGATAAAATATTAAGTAAAAAAGAGAATTTTTATTATGACTTAATAAAACAAGTTACTGAATACGCAACCCTATTGCACTGCCTTTTTCTAACGCAGTATCGTTTTCAAAATACAACAAGTGATCGTTATAAGTAGCTTCTATCAAATAAACAGCACCTTTAAAAAAAGAATTTAAAACAACCACTTGAAGCGCACCTTTTTTATCTACAACAAGTTGGTGCGGATACAGCAATATCTCTTTCCCATCAAGCGTAACGGTGTTTACATCGCCAAAAAGTGAAGCTATGTAGTGGCTTTTAGGGTTTTGATAGAGGTTTTGCGGAGTGTCTTGAGCTAGTAGTGTGCCGTTTTGCATCACCAATGCTTCGTCGGCAAAAGACAATACATCTGAGCTGTCATGTGTGGCTACTATGGTGGTAATTTGTTTTTCTTTTAGGTAAGCAAAGAGTTTTCTTCGCAGGGAATTTTTCCTGAAATTATCAATATGACTAAAAGGTTCGTCTAGCAGCAACACTTCGGGTTCTAACGCCAATACTCGTGCCAATGCGATGCGTTGCATTTGTCCTCCGCTAAGGTATTTGGCTTTTACATGAGCAAGCTCACTCATTTCTACAATGTCGAGGAGTTCGGCTATGCGTTGGTTTTTTTTATCTTTATAGATGTTGGACAAATATTTGCCCACATTCTCGGCTACGGTGATGAACGGCATGAGGTCAAAATCTTGTGCCAGGTATTTCATATAATCCATTCCTGGAATCAGATGGTATTTTGGACCTAACACTTCGGTGTCGTTCCAATAGATTTGTCCACTGTTTAGGTCATGCAAGCCATAGATAAGTTTTAATAACGTGCTTTTCCCACAACCGCTTTCGCCAATTATAGCCAATGTTTTCCCTTTAGTCAACGAAAAATCAACATTTTTAAGTGTAGGTTGATCTAAATAAGAAAACGAAATGTTTTGTAGTTGTAACATAACTTTAATGAAATACAAAGTTGAATAAACTTTTAGATATTAAAAAATTTAATTTAAATTACTTAAAATTAAAATATTAAACATTGATTTTGAATAAAATAAAATATAATTTTGTGCTAAAATATACAGTATGGGTTTGAAAACTTTTATTAGTTTGTTTACATTTATTACGGCATTCTCTTTTGCTCAAGTTGGAATTGGAACTACTTCACCCCATTCACAGTTAGAAATTGCATCAAGTAATCAAGTTACGCCTGCCAATACTGATGGAGTATTAATTCCTAAAATCAATACATTTCCTGCTACTAACCCTACGGCATTACAACAAGGAATGCTTGTCTATTTAACCACAACTGCTACTTTTGCTAGCACAAGTCGTTCGCCTGGATTTTATTATTGGGATAATACAACAACCAACTGGATAAGAATTCAAACCAATCCGACTTCAAATTGGAATCTATTGGGTAATGCAGCAACTAGTATTAGTACAAATTTTATTGGCACTACCGATAACACTGATTTAGTTATTAAAAGAAATAACATTAAAGCGGGTTATATTGGAAACCCAAGTACATCACCATTTACAAATGCCAACACATCTTTTGGTGCTAACTCATTGCTTAACCCTACAATTACAGGAGTTGTTGGCGAAGGAACTAGAAATTCTGCTTTTGGTGTTAATGTTATGCCTGGTTTAACTACTGGCGGTTTAAATACTGGTATTGGTGAATATACTCTTTTTTCTGCCACTACAGGAAGTGCTAATACTGCTGTAGGTTCTGCAGCTTTGTATTCAGTATCAACAGGGCGATTTAATGTTGCCGTTGGAAGAAACGCATTGGTGACTTCAAATGGAAGTAACAATATTGGAATTGGAACATCTGCTTTAAACGGAAATTCTTCGGGAAACAATAATATTGCCATTGGTACATCGTCCTTTAGACTGAATAGTACTGGAAGTAATAATCTAGCACTTGGAAATCAAGCAGGTTATAATGAAACTGGCAGCAATAAATTATACATAGAAATGTCAACAGCAGTAAGCGGGACAGGTTCAAGTGAAAACAATGCATTAATTTATGGCGAATTTGACAATAGAATTGTTAGAACAAATGGTCAACTTCAAATAGGAAATCCAACGACATCTGGATATACTTTTCCAACAACACGAGGAACAAATAATCAAATTCTTCAAACCAATGCAACGGGAACACTTTCTTGGGTCAATTCGATAAATAACTTTTCGTTAGTTAGAGCAAATCTTACAGCTAATCAAGTTGTAAACGCAACAGGTTGGCAAAAAATAACCTTTAACACTACCCTTTTTGATTCTGGCTCCGAGTTTGTAACAGCAACAAACCGATTTGTTGCCAACAAAAATGGTTATTATGAAATCAATGCTGGTTTTCATACCTTCAATAAAAATGATACAGAACAATATGCAATAGCTGTTTATAAAAATGGGGTTGAATATCAAGAAACAGCAGCGCACCATTATGGAGACAAACTAATTTCTAGAACAATTAATTGTACTATCAGTTTAAATGTAAATGACTATATTGAAATATACATGTTTAATGGAAATGCACCCACTACTGTAGATGGATTTACAGGTAAAACTTATTTTGAAGTAAAACAAATACGTTAAAAAAATAAGAGCGATATTCTCAAATATCGAGAAACCGCTCTTACCAACCTAACCAATAAGTTTATTTTTAATCAATATATTTTTCAAAAGTTTTTGTATCGACTCTTGCTTTTAAATCGTGTAACAAATTATATAAACCAAAGAAAGTACGGTTGATATATAAGAAATGCTTGGAGCCTCGGTTACCATTCATCTTGCGAAGTTGGGTATCTTTTGAAAACTCTTCACCCATTTGAGCAATCTTTCCAAAAAATTCTTCATCCGAAAAATCAAAATAATTGCCGTGAAATGGCAGTGTAAATAGACTTAACAAATCATGAAACATCTTGGTAAAATATTCTATTTCCTTGGGTGAATCGTCATTTCTCAGAATTTCTAATTCGTATAGTTTATCCGTAAACAATTTAGGATTATTGATAACTTTTGGATCTGCTAATTCAAAATAGGGAACATAAAACTCTTCGGGAACGTGTTTGATGCAACCAAAATCGATGGCGACTAATTTCTCATTTTTATCAATAATAAAATTTCCAGGATGTGGATCAGCATGCACTTGTTTTAAATAATGCATTTGATACATATAAAAATCCCAAAGTGCTTGACCGAGTTTATCGCCCAATTCACGATTTGAATTGTGGGCCGTAAACTCCGAAAGGTGTTCGCCTTCTATCCACTCCATTGTCAATATTTTTTCAGAAGAAAATTCAGGAAAATATTCAGGAAACCGAAGATTCTCAATTTTTTTACACCATTCGGAAACGTCTTGACTTTGTTTTAATTCGAGTACATAATCCGTTTCTTCGAGTAGTTTGTATTCTACTTCTTTAAAATATTTTTCCGAATCTTTACCACGCAGGTTGAACATTCGAGTAGCTATAGGTTTTACCAAAGCTAAATCGGAACTAATGCTATCGGCAACACCAGGATATTGAATTTTTACTGCCAATGTTTTTCCATCTTTAGTTGCTTTGTGCACCTGACCTATACTTGCAGCATTAACTGCATCAGGTGTAAATGTGTCGTAGAGTTCTTCGGGATATTTTCCTAAATATTTTTTAAAAGTTTTCTTTACTAAAGGTGCAGAAAGTGGTGGTACTGAAAACTGCGACAAAGAGAATTTATCAACGTAGGCTTGTGGCATGATGCTTTTGTCCATACTCAACATTTGAGCTACTTTTAGAGCACTTCCTTTTAAGTTTTTTAAACCATCATAAATGTCTTCGGCATTATTTTCGTTCAATTTATCACGATTCAACTCTGGATTTACTATTTTTTCGCCATAATAAGCCACATAGTTTCCTCCTATTTTGATGCCCGTTTTCAGCAATTGACTGGCTCGTTCTATCTTTCCTGTTGGAATTTTATCTAGTGTTTTCATGGTTAATTATATTTTTTCTTTCCACAAAAATTTTCCTAAGTCAAACAAGTTTTCGAATTGTTTAGTATCCCATAAGCTCATCACAGTGGTAACTGATTTTTCAATCAATACATCGGTTTTTTCAAATCCTCTGGAAGTATCGTCTAACCAAAATTTTAATAAAAATAAAAATTGTAGCCAAGCACCTTCAGCATAGGTAGGTTCTTTAATTTTGTTCAACTTACCAAAAACTGGATTGGCATCTATGCCAATTATTTCTTTAACAAAATCTTTGAAATGTATTCGGAAACGTTTTAAATCTTTTAGATTTTTCAACCTGTTTCTGTTTTCTTTTAAATAAAATATAATATAGGTTCTGTTTAACGTCAAAATTTCAAATAATGTAAAATACAATGTCAATAGTTTGTCTTTGTCGCTAAATGAGGCGTAATTTTTATCGTTTTGAATAGTTGTCAATGCATTTTCAAAAAATTTTTCCCAAATGGTTTCCTTTAACGAATCAAAAGAGCCGAAGAAAGAATAAAAATCACTTTCTTCTATTGAATGCTTTTTACAAAAGACATAGACGTTCTTTGGTTCTTCATTATTTTCAAGAACTTCATTCATAAAATGAGTAATGATTAATGTTTCATCAATAATTGCTGTTTTTACTTTCGCTTTTTTAGTTGTTGCCATAACGTTTTGATTAGTAATGTAAAAATACAACCGTTTCATGAATTTAAAGATTAACTAAAGACAAATTTTTGTTAAAGTTCTTTCAAAAAAAAGCCATCTCAAAAAAGACAGCTTTCTATTGAATATATAGTTTGAAAATTATTTTCCCGCTTCTTTTTGAGCGTCTTGAACCATTTTATCGTTTGCTGTGATAGCAAATTCTACTCTTCGGTTTTTACTTCTACCATCTACAGTTTCATTACTTGCAATTGGATCGGCAATACCTAAGCCTGTCGTTACAAATCGAGTTGATGATAAACCTTTACCTACCAAATATGATTTAACCGAAGCAGCTCTTTCTCCTGATAATTTTAAATTGTATTCAGCAGCACCTGTGCTATCAGTATAGCCATAAATTTGAATATCAGTATCAGGATATTGATTAAAAACAGGGATAAGTTTATCTAAATTAGCTTTGGCCGTAGCAGTTAAAGTAGATTTATTAGTATCAAAACGAACCGCATTTTCGCCCAAAACCAATTTAATTCCTTCTCCTACTCGCTCCACTTCAGCACCAGGCAAAGCCGTTTCAATTTCTCTGGCTTGTTTGTCCATTTTATTACCAATAACACCACCGGCAACACCACCAACAACACCGCCAAGAACAGCACCTAGCGCACCATTTCCGCCTTTTCCTATGTTATTCCCAAGAACTCCACCAATAATGGCTCCGGCAGCAGTCCCTATAGCTGCGCCACGTTGTGTTTTGTTAGTGTTTTTTACGGCTTCACATCCTGTAAATACGTTACCTATTAGAAATGCACTAACAAGTATTAAAGTTATTTTTTTCATGATATTTAGTTTAGTTTTTGAAATTGATATACTACATCGGTCATTTTTCCTGCAACATCTATTCGATCAATCAATTGAAATGATGATTCGGTTTGGTTGGCTACTCTCAAGATATATCCTGATTTTACTGTCTTTGCTTTTGCTTCGTCTAAAATTTTCATAACAAAATTTCCTTCCTTATTGATGTACCATGTAATTGGTGTAGAATAAGACGTACAACTTGGACTGTTTAATGCAAAGTTTCCTTTGTTATTATTGGATACAAATTTCCAAGTACTTCCAATAAAACATTTAGAATCAGCCAAATCAAAGGACATCACTTTAATGACATCTGAACCTGGATAAGAAACACTAGTAATATTCCAATTTCCTTTAATAGCTACTTCTGATTTAATATCTAATTTAGTATTAGTAACCGATTTCGACTTGCAGCTTATGATAGCAAACGAAAAAATAAATAATAAAATAAGTTTTCTCATGTTTTTATAATTAATATTTCTAATACAAAGATAAGAGCATTTTTAATTTAGATTTTATAAAATTATGTAAAAATGTTGTAGAATTATTTCTACGCCAATTTGTCATACAATTTATTATTGGTATTGGATTTGCTAAAGATTTTGTAACAAAGTTTAATTTAATAAATAACATAATTATGAGTTCAGGAAAAATTAATGTTTCTGTAGAAAACATTTTCCCTTTAATCAAAAAATTCCTTTATAGCGACCACGAAATCTTTCTTCGTGAATTAATTTCCAACGCCACCGATGCTACGTTAAAGCTAAAACATCTTACTAGCATTGGGGAAGCTAAAGTAGAATATGGCAACCCAATCATTGAAGTAAAAATTGACAAAGAAGGTAAAAAACTACACATCATCGATCAAGGTGTGGGAATGACTGCCGAAGAAGTGGAGAAATACATCAATCAAATTGCTTTTTCGGGTGCAGAAGAGTTTTTAGAAAAATATAAAGACTCTGCCAAAGATTCAGGTATTATTGGTCATTTTGGTCTTGGTTTTTATTCTGCTTTTATGGTAGCATCAAAAGTTGAAATCATCACAAAATCGTATAAAGATGAACCAGCAGCACATTGGACATGTGATGGAAGCCCAGAATTTACGCTTGAACCATCAGAAAAAACTACTCGTGGCTCGGAAATCATTCTTCATATTGCAGAAGATTCATTAGAATTTTTAGAAGAATTTAAAATCCGTGAATTGTTGACGAAGTACAATAAATTCATGCCGGTGCCTATTAAATTTGGAACAAGAAAAGAGAAGCTTCCATTACAAGAAGGTGCTGAAAAAGATGCAAAACCAGAGGAAATTGAAGTTGATAACATCATCAACAATCCAAACCCAGCTTGGACCAAACAACCTACTGAATTAAAAGACGAAGATTACAAAGAATTCTACAGAGAGTTGTATCCAATGCAGTTTGAAGAACCATTGTTCAACATTCATTTAAACGTAGATTATCCTTTCAACTTGACAGGAATTTTATATTTCCCAAAAATGGATGCCAATTTGCAAATGCAAAAAGACAAAATCCAATTGTATCAAAACCAAGTTTATGTAACCGATAATGTAGAAGGAATTGTACCTGAATTTTTAGGAATGCTTCGCGGAGTTATTGACTCGCCAGATATTCCTTTGAATGTTTCACGTTCGTATCTTCAAGCCGACGGAAATGTAAAGAAAATTGCAAACTACATCACTCGAAAAGTTGCCGATAAATTAAAATCATTATTCACAGAAAATCGTGAAGACTTTGAACAAAAATGGAACGACATCAAAATCGTTTTAGAATATGGAATGCTTTCGGAACCAAAATTCTATGAAAAGGCAGGTGATTTTGTGTTATATCCATCAGTAGGTGACAAATATTACACATTAGCCGAATTAAAAGAAGCCATAACTCCAACGCAAACTGATAAAAACGGAAAGGTTGTTGTTCTATATGCTTCAAACAAAGAAGCGCAACATGGTTATATAGAAATCGCTAAAGAAAAAGGATATGAAGTATTGCTTTTGGATTCGCCAATCGTTTCGCATTTAATTCAAAAATTAGAAGCCGACAATGATAATCTAACCTTTGTTAGAGTGGACTCTGACCATATTGACAAATTAATTCAAAAAGACGAAGAACAAATCTCGAAACTTTCGGAAGACGAAGCCTCAAAACTGAAAACAGTTTTAGAAGAATTAGTACCAAAAGCAACTTACACGGTTCAATTGGAAGCGATGGACAGTAAAGCAGCACCTTTTATCATTACACAACCCGAATTTATGCGACGCATGAAAGAAATGAGTCAAAATGGTGGCGGTGGAATGTTCGGTATGGGTAACTTCCCTGAAATGTATAATTTGGTAGTTAATTCTAATTCAGAATTAGCAACAACTATTTTAAACACCGATGACAAATCGGCACAAGAAAGCTTAGTAAAACAAGCACTCGACTTGGCAAAAATATCGCAAGGATTATTGAAAGGCGAAGAATTGACAGCTTTTGTAAAAAGAAGTTTTGAGTTGATTAAATAGTAGTAAGACAGAAGTATTAAGTAGTAAGACCTGCAATTTTACATTTGCAGGTTTTTTTTATAAAAATTTCACGACCTTCGTAACTTGAAATCAAACTTCATACTTCAAAATGACTTTAGAAATCCAAACACCAGCATTACTCTTCTCCGCTACATCATTAATTTTACTTGCTTATACCAATCGTTTTTTGACTATTGCACAAATCGTTCGAGGTTTAAAAAAAACCTATGATCAAGAGAAAACTAAAGACATTTATCTACAAATAAAAAACCTCAACTTGCGCTTATCATTGATTCGTTACATGCAGCTTTTTGGTGTGTTGTGTTTGTTTCTTTCAGTCTTTGCCATGCTAGTTCTATTTTTAAATCTACAAACGGCAGGCATCTATCTTTTTGGTGTTAGTTTATTCTGTTTGCTAATTTCACTTGGTCTTTCCTTTTGGGAAATCAGTATTTCAGTAACTGCTTTACGCCTCCATCTGCAAGATTTGATGGAATAAAAAAGCATAAAGAATAATTTAAGTATCTTTGAGCATAGAATTATAAACTACATGCAAACCAAAACCGACCTAAAACTTGCCGTATTAATTGATGCCGACAACGTTCCTTATGCCAATGTCAAAGAAATGTTTGAAGAAATTGCAAAATATGGCACACCTACTTTCAAACGAATTTATGCTGATTGGACCAAACCAACTGTTTCAGGCTGGAAAAAAGTGTTGCTAGAAAATGCGATAACTCCCGTTCAACAATACAGTTATACTTCTGGAAAAAACTCCTCAGATAGTGCATTAATTATCGATGCAATGGATATTTTATACACCGGAAACGTAGATGGTTTCTGCATTGTTTCCAGCGATTCTGATTTCACACGTTTAGCAACACGATTGCGTGAAGCAGGCATGAAAGTCATCGGTATAGGCGAAAAGAAAACCTTAACACCATTCATCACCGCTTGCGATAAATTCATTTATATCGAAATTTTAAAGAAAGAAGAAGCTGATGCAACTAATGAAACAGACACTAAAAAAACCTCAAGAAAACCAAAAGAAAAAAGCATTCCGCTTAGTAAAATTGATCCAAAAATTATCAAACTATTTGCAGATAGTATCGAAGATTTAGAAGACGAAAACGGTTGGGCATTTCTTGGCGATTTAGGAAACTTAATGCTCAAAAAGAAACCCGATTTTGACCCAAGAAACTATGGCTTCCCAAAACTTTTGCCGCTAATTAAAAGCATCAACAAATTTGAAACAGACATCCGCGAAACCGGAAATTCAAACATCAAACATATTTATGTTAGAATAAAATAAAACAAAAAATCCCAAACTCACATTTGGGATTTTCTATATTACTTACTCAAATACATCTTCCGTCTCGAGTACAATTCATAAAATTGGTCGTCTTTTAAATCATCAATGAATAAAATGCTTTCGCCTGTAGATTTCATTTCTGGTCCAAGTGCTTTGTTTACATTTTTAAATTTGCTGAAAGAGAAAACCGGTTGTTTTATAGCAAATCCTTTCAATTGCGGATTAAACGTAAAATCAGTTACTTTATTGACACCAAGCATCACTTTAGTAGCATAATTTACATAAGGCTCGCCATATGCTTTTGCAATAAAAGGCACTGTTCTTGAAGCTCTTGGATTGGCTTCAATGATGTAAACCGTATCGTCTTTTATGGCAAACTGAATATTGATTAAACCAATAGTTTGCAATGCCAAAGCAATTTTCTTGGTGTGGTCTTTTATTTGTTGCAACACAAATTCACCCAAATTAAACGGTGGCAACGTAGCGTTACTATCGCCAGAATGAATTCCACAAGGTTCGATGTGCTCCATAATTCCGATGATGTACACATTTTCTCCATCACAAATAGCATCGGCTTCGGCTTCAATAGCGCCGTCTAAGTAATGGTCTAACAACAATTTATTTCCAGGAATATTTTTCAACAAATCAATTACATGTTCCTCCAACTCTTGCTTATTGATAACGATTTTCATGCCTTGACCACCTAAAACGTAAGAAGGACGAACTAACAATGGAAAATCCAAAACATCAGCCAAAGCACTAGCTTGATCGGCATTTTCTGCTACACCGAATTGTGGAAAAGGAATATTCAATTCTTCTAAAAGCTCTGAAAACCTTCCTCTGTCTTCGGCTAAATCTAACGCATCAAAAGAAGTTCCTAATATTTTTACACCATATTTTGATAACTTTTCAGCCAACTTCAAAGCTGTTTGTCCACCCAATTGTACTATTACACCTTCAGGTTTTTCATGTCGTATAATATCATAAATATGTTCCCAAAAAACTGGTTCAAAATATAATTTATCTGCTGTATCAAAATCGGTAGAAACCGTTTCTGGATTACAGTTAATCATAATTGTTTCATAACCACATTCTCTAGCCGCTAAAACGCCGTGAACACAAGAATAATCGAACTCAATTCCTTGTCCGATTCGGTTTGGTCCTGAACCTAGTACGACTACTTTCTTTTTATTGGTAACGATACTTTCGTTTTGCACGTATTTTTTCCCATTTGCAGTTTCTATTTCAGCTTCAAAAGTGGAATAATAATAAGGTGTCATCGCTTTAAATTCTGCCGCACAAGTATCCACCAATTTATACACACGATTGATATTCATTTCTTCTCGCAACTTATACACTTGACTTTCTAAACAACTCATCATGTGCGCAATTTGACGGTCGCCATAACCTTTTTGCTTTGCTTCTAGTAATAATTCTTTAGGCAAAGTATCAATTTTATACTTTGAAATTTCTTTTTCTAAATGAAATAATTCTTCATACTGCTTCAAAAACCACATGTCAATTCTAGTAATTTCGTGAATTCTGTTCAACGGAATTCCCATCGCAATGGCATCATAAATTACAAAAACTCTATCCCAGCTGGCAAACGTTAATTTCTCAATAATTTGCTCGTAGTTTTTATATCCTTTCCCGTCTGCTCCTAATCCATTTCGTTTTATTTCAAGTGATTGTGTTGCTTTGTGCAAGGCTTCTTGAAACGAACGTCCAATTCCCATCACTTCACCAACTGATTTCATTTGCAATCCCAACGTTCTGTCGGAACCTTCAAATTTATCAAAGTTCCAACGTGGGATTTTTACAATTACATAATCTAAAGTTGGCTCGAACAAAGCCGAAGTAGATTTGGTAATCTGATTGGATAATTCATCTAAATTATATCCTAACGCTAACTTAGTAGCAATTTTTGCAATCGGATAACCTGTTGCTTTTGATGCCAATGCTGATGAACGCGAAACTCTTGGATTTATTTCAATGGCGACAATATCTTCTTTTTCATCTGGTGAAACTGCAAATTGAACATTACATCCACCAGCAAAATTTCCGATTGAACGCATCATCAAAATCGCCATATCACGCATTTTTTGAAATGTAGTATCGCTCAAAGTCATTGCTGGAGCAACTGTTATCGAATCGCCTGTATGAATTCCCATTGGATCCATATTTTCAATAGAACAAATGATGACAACGTTATCGTTTTTATCGCGAAGTAATTCTAATTCGTATTCTTTCCAGCCCAAAAGTGCTTTATCAATCAACACTTCGTGAATAGGCGACATTTCTAAACCATAAGTCAGTTTTTCGTCAAATTCTTCTTTTGTGTGTACGAAAGCTGCTCCAGTTCCACCAAGAGTAAACGAAGGACGAATTACTAATGGAAATCCAAATTCCTGAGCAATTTCTTTTCCTTTTAAGAATGATGTTGCAATTTTAGCTGGTGCTGCTCCAACTCCTAACTTGGCTAATAATTGTTTAAATTGTTCTCTGTCTTCAGTGATGTTGATGGCGTTCACATCAACACCAATCATTTTTACATTAAAGTCGTTCCAAATTCCTTTTTCATCGGCTTCCAAACATAAGTTTAATGCGGTTTGTCCACCCATTGTTGGTAAAACGGCATCAATTTGAGGATGTTCTTTTAAAATTTGGATTAATGATTTTGTCGTTAATGGCAATAAATAAACATGATCAGCCATTGAAGGATCGGTCATAATCGTTGCAGGATTAGAATTAATAAGAATCACTTCTATTCCTTCTTCTCTTAAAGAACGAGCTGATTGTGAACCTGCATAATCAAATTCACAAGCTTGACCTATTACGATTGGACCAGAACCTATAATTAAAACCGATTTGATTGAATTGTCTTTTGGCATTGTAGTTAGTTGTATATTTAGTTTGTAGTTGTAATGTTCAAAAATAATTTGTTTCCATTCAAAATTAAAAATTGCTATTTTAAACTTATTAATATTTATAAACAAATTATAAAAAAAGCCGTTACTAATAAAAGTAACGGCTTGATATGTGATGAAATAAATTCATTATTTTTTGTGTCTTGGTTCGCAAGATACAGTCAACTTATGTCTTCCTTTAGCACGACGACGCGCAAGGACTTTTCTTCCATTTGCAGAAGCCATTCTGTCCATAAATCCGTGTTTATTTCTTCTTTTTCTTTTCGATGGTTGAAACGTTCTTTTGCTCATTGTTCAGTATCTTTAAAATCGTGTATAAATCGTTGTTATAGGTTCTTTTAAAACCGAGTGCAAATATACAAACCTTTTTTTTTCTGGCAAGTACTTTTTTAAAAATATTTTTAATTGATTTTATTACCTTTGCACACTAATTAAATTTTTATCATGTTTCACAAAAATATCAAACTCGTTTTAGCCATTTTAATCTTTGCAGCAGCCATTTGGCAATTTACAGAAAGTAATATTGGTAATGGGATATTTCTAATTCTTTTAACTTTCATCCCTATTTTTCTTTATTATAAAAACGAATATATCCTATTGGCATTCCTAAAACTAAGAAAACAAGATTTTCCTGGAGCAAAAATCTGGTTGGACAGAATTAAAAATCCAGAAACTGCTTTAGTAAGAAAACAGCAAGGTTACTACAACTATTTAAACGGATTAATGCTTTCACAGACCAATTTGCATCAATCTGAGAAGTTTTTTAAGAAAGCTGTTGAATTGGGCTTAAGCATGGATATGGACTTAGCCGTTGCTAAATTAAATTTGGCTGGAATTGCCATGTCTAGAAGACGTAAAATGGAAGCCACTGCATTATTAAACGAAGCAAAAAAGCTTGATAAACAAAACATGCTGAAAGATCAAATTACGATGATGAAAGATCAGATGAAGAAGATTTAGTGTTCAGTCGTAGTATTTAGTGTTCAGTATAAAAAAAGAGCTTTAGATTTTCAAAAGCTCTTTTTTTTAGCTGTTAACTAATTACTATATACTGTTAACCAAAATTTAATAACCTTCTGTTGGGATTTCGATTTCGTATTTCTTTTTAGTTGGATTGAGTAATTTTTTGTCGCGCAACCAAGGATTGTGAATTTTTAGAATTTTATAATTTATTCCTTGCTCTAATGCGAATGTTGCTAAATTGTTGATCGTACTATCAACTTCAATTTTCTTGGTTGGAATATTGGTGTACAATTCGTTTGGAAATAGTGTGAATCCATATTTACCTGAATTTTTCATAATTTCTTTCAAAGCTAAAATTCTAAAAACATACCGAGAAGTCTCGTCTGTTAAAGCTAAATCATAATAATTAGTTACTTGTTGCTCTTCAATTTTTTTGTTAACTCCACTCATTCCTCCATTATAAGAAGCCGCCGCCAAAGTCCAAGAACCAAATTTATCTTTGGCTGCCAATAAATATTTACATGCAGCCTCTGTAGATTTTTCTAGATGATAACGTTCATCCACATAATCGTTTACTTCCATTCCTTTTTCTTTGGCAGTATCGGGCATAAATTGCCAAACACCACGAGCACCAGCAGAAGATACAGCATTTACCAAACCACTTTCAATTACGGCAAGATATTTAAAGTCATCAGGAACACCATATTTTTGAAGTATTGGCTCGATTATTGGAAATGCTCTATTTGCCCTTTTTAATATTAAAGTTGTTGAGGAATGAAGATTAGCGTTGATTACCAACTCTTTATCTAATCGTTCTTTTACATCGGCTATTTGCAAAGGTGTTTGTTCGCCAGCAAAATCAATTTCAGTTGGAAAATACAAACTTGTTCCTTCACGAACTGCTTTTTCTTTGTTTGCACCCGAAATAGCAAAAACAAATAAACCTGAAATTAATATAATTCCAATAGTTGTCAGAATAGCATGATTCTTTTTCATAAGGCAGTTTTTTATTTTAAACATAAGTAAATCTACAATAATCAGTCCAAAAAGGCTAATTTTCTAACATAATTTTAGGTAAATTTTCATTGAGCCATTTGTATTTATTTAAAATCATAATATGAGTTCCACCCTTGACTGGAATAAATTCTTTGATATATTTTACTGGAAAAACCTCATCTTCAAGCCCATGAATATGAATAATTTCGTCATCAATCTCTGTTCGTTCCCAAAGAATAACGCTTTCAATTGCCCAAGTCAAATATTTTTTATCTCGAACAGAAAGGAATTTTTCATATAATTTTACTCTTTGTTTTATATAATCGCCAAAAGCATATTTTGCCAAATTTTCTATATTTTCAAATAATGCTACTGGAATTAGTTTGTATGCATTGGTCGTTTTAGCGATTTTCATTCTTCGAGGAAATTCTTTGTTAGATTTCACACTTGAAATAATGATGACTTTTTTTAGTTTTAAAAATTGCTTCATTTCTTGAACCAAAATTCCGCCAAATGATACACCAACTAAAATAATGTTTTTGTGATGTACTTGTTCAGCCATTTTTTTTGCATAATCACCTAAAGTTTGTTTTTCTTTGGGAACAAACCATTCCAAAAGATGGATTTCAAATTGGTCATTAGGAAGTTGAATTCGCTCAAAAATAGTTGGACTTGCCGCCAAACCTGGCATAAAGTAAACATGGATTTTTTCCATTTTTAAAATTTTTATAAAAATAAAGATTTGTTCTACTAATTTAAAGTTAGAAAGGATTAATTTTATATTTAACTTTATTAGTTTTGATTTTCAACAAAATAGCCGTAACTTTGTGTCACTTTGTGATAAAACTAATCAGAATTTAATATTTACTTCAAGTTTTCATTTGTTAATACAGTTTTATAGCACATCAAAGAAACATTTTTTTAACAATTTACTCAGAAGATTTTTTAATTAATAAGAAATCAACTTAGTATTTCAACTTATTTAGAACATGGAAGTACAACAAATGATGGAAATTAACGATAACACTTTTGCAAGACAATTTGAAACTACTTTAGATGGAAATTTAATTACTGTAGAGTATTCTTTTCAAGAACGAAAGATATTTTTAACTCGTATTAACTTGCCTGAAGATTTTGAAAATGAAGATTTTGTAGATGAATTGATAAAGAATATCCTTGATATTGCTGAAGAACGAAAGCTTAAAGTGGTTCCAATATATCCGAGAATTACCAAGTTTTTTAGAAAAAACAAGAGTTACAAAGAGTTGCTTCCTCCAGGAATTAGAATATAATGATGTAAATTCCAAAAATTTAAAAAAAAATTCCAATTATAAACGTACTAATTTATAATTGGAATTTTTTACATTTATCACATGGATAGAGAACGACTAATAGCCTTAATACTTTTGTTTTTTGAAGATATTACCAAATATTACGGTTCGACAACTGAAATTACAGAAGGGATTGTTACTGATATTGATAATATTGATGCTAATTTAACGACATGGAATTTATCTGAGTTTGTGCTAGTTCGCTCTGCTTATCGACATACTGGAAATAAATTCATGCTTGAAGGCAAAGGTTTATATTATGAAATGGCTGCCGAAAAAATAATTGTCCTTAAGGAATTAGGCCGAAATAATTTTGAGTTTATTGAACAATATAGTGATAACGTTTTTAGAATAACCAAACTAAAGTTTCACTATAAATACTAACTAAACCTCAACATTTAAAAACTCTAAACGAACGCTTCCATCTTCATCAATTCTGGTTAGATTAATTTCATGTAAAGTATTTGCCAATTCTGGATTCCAAGGTGTTTTTACTTTTACATAGTTTTCCGTAAATCCATGAATGTATCCTTCTTTATTTTCGCTTTCAAACAAAACGGTTCGGTTGGTTCCAATTTGACTTTCATAAAATGCTCTTCGTTTTTTTACCGATAAACCTCTAAGCATTTTGCTGCGTTTGTTTCTCACATTCATCGGAACAACATCTGGCATCGTTGCGGCTTCGGTATTGTTTCTTTCAGAATACGTAAAAACATGTAAATAAGAAATGTCTAATTCGTTTAAAAAATTATACGTTTCCAGAAAATGTTCATCGGTTTCACCAGGAAAACCAACAATCACATCAACTCCTATACATGCATGAGGCATTACCTCACGAATTTTATTGACTCTGTCAACATACAATTCTTTCATGTAACGACGTTTCATTTTTTTCAAAATATCGTTACTTCCACTTTGCAACGGAATGTGAAAATGAGGTACAAATGCTCTTGATTTTGAAACTAATTCAATCGTTTCGTTTTTCAATAAATTAGGTTCGATAGAAGAAATTCGCAAGCGTTCAATTCCTTCTACTTTGTCTAATTCGGTAACTAAATCTAAAAATGTGTGTTCGTGTTTTTTATTTCCAAATTCACCTTTTCCGTAATCACCAATATTTACACCCGTTAATACGATTTCTTTAATTCCTTTTGCAGAAATTTCTTTGGCATTTTGCAAGACGCCTTCCATAGTATCACTTCGAGAAATTCCACGAGCAAATGGAATCGTGCAATACGTACATTTATAATCACATCCATCTTGAACTTTCAAAAATGCACGAGTTCTATCGCCAAATGAATAACTACCTACATAAAAATCAGCATCTTCAATTTCGCACGAATGAACTTCGCCCATATCATTTTTGGACAAATCATTGATATAATCGGTGATTTTGAATTTTTCGGTTGCACCAAGAACCAAATCAACACCATCAACAGCAGCTAATTCTTCAGGTTTTAATTGAGCATAACAACCCACAGCAGCAACAAAAGCTTTTTCATTAACTTTCAATGCTTTCTTTACAATTTGTTTAAACTGTTTATCTGCATTTTCGGTTACTGAACATGTATTTATTACATAAATATCAGCTACTTCTTCAAAATCGACTCTATCGAATCCTTCATTTTGAAAATTTCTCGCAATAGTTGAAGTTTCAGAGAAATTTAATTTGCATCCTAAAGTGTAGAATGCTACCTTTTTTTTGTTTTCCATAAGCTTGCTCAATTGATGAAATCGTTGTCAAAAAATTGAGAATGCAAAGATATAATAATTTGAAGATTATACAATTTGAAGATTTGAAGATTAGTTTATTAGAAAATACCTTTTTAAATCAGCTAATTTTCAAATCAAAACTATTCTTTTCTCCATTTTTTTGTTTCTTCAAAGACATGTTCTAAAATTCGAGCATCTTGTTCAGTAAATTCAACATGACGACGTGACATTACTACTTTAGCAACTTCAAACGCTTTTTTGGTTAAATAAGTTGTAAAACCAGAACTTCCACCCCAAGAAAAGCTAGGCACAAAGTTTCGTGGAAATCCAGAGCCGAAAATATTTGCTGAAACACCAACAACAGTTCCGGTATTAAACATAGTATTGATTCCGCATTTTGAATGATCGCCCATCATTAACCCACAAAATTGCAAACCCGTTTTTGCAAAACCTTCTGTTTCATAACTCCAAAGGCGAACTTCTTCGTAATTGTTTTTTAAATTAGAATTATTAGAATCGGCGCCAATATTGCACCATTCACCTAAAACTGCATTTCCTAAAAATCCATCATGACCTTTATTAGAATATCCAAACATAACGGAATTATTTACTTCACCACCTACACGACAATGCGGACCAATAGTGGTAGCACCATAAATTTTAGTTGCTAATTTTACTTGCGCTTCTTCACACAATGCAAATGGACCACGAATGACTGAACCTTCCATAATTTCTGCATTTCTTCCAATATATATTGGTCCAGTCGATGCATTTAAAGTCACAAACTCCATCTTTGCTCCTTCTTCGATAAATATATTTTCGGATGAAATTACATTCACGCTTTTTGGTATTATTTGCGAAATTCTACCTTCAGTTAGTAAGTCAAAATCTTCACGAATAGCCACATCGTTTTTAGCAAAAATATCCCAAGTATTTTGAACACTTATGTATTCATCATCAAAATATTGTATATCATAAGTATCAAAATCAACTTCTTCTTGTGCATCATTAGTATAGAAAGCAATGACTTCATCCTCTTTAAAAATAGCTTGGTTTCTTTCTAAATTTTTTACCATTTCGACCAATACTTCATTGGGTAAAAAGGAGGCATTTATCATAATGTTATCTTCCATTTCTACCATTGGATATTTCTCAGAAAGATATTCTTCTGTCAAAGTTGTTGTAGTATAACCCAAATATTTTTCCCATTTTTCTCGAATAGTCAATATCCCTATACGAATTTCAGCAACAGGACGAGTGAAAGTAAATGGAAGTAATGCATTGCGTACTGTTCCATCAAAAAGTATGTAATTCATATAGATTTTAGATTTTAGATTTTAGATTTTTGGTAAAATCAAACCTTATTATTCTCCAAAAGTACAAAAGTTTATTGCATAAAAAAACCATTCAATAAATGAATGGTCTTTCTAAAATTTGAACACTTAAAACTCTTATTTTGCGTGTTTTGCGTATTTTGTTTTAAATTTATCAATACGTCCTGCAGTATCAATAAGTTTAGATTTACCTGTATAAAAAGGGTGAGAAGTTCTAGAAATCTCCATTTTGAAAACTGGATATTCAACACCTTCGTGCTCAATTGTTTCTTTAGTTTCTACAGTTGATTTTGTAATAAATACATCATCGTTACTCATGTCTTTGAAAGCTACTAATCTGTAATTTTCTGGGTGAATTCCTTTTTTCATTTTGTAAATCTTTTATTTTATTGAAGTAGCTTGTCTTGATGCTTTCTTATTGGAAAGGTATCAACGTGCCACAGCTTTTTGTTGTTACTATTTTTAAATAAGTGTGCAAATTTACAACTATTTTTGAAATAACAAGTATAAGTGTAACTTTTTTTAAATAAAAGCTACTTAGCAATAGTAATTATGGAATTACTATATTTGTTAAATTAATTTAAACCAATAAAAATTATGAATGCTAACTTTAAAAAAAATGCAATTAATTTTGGAATTATATCCGGATTAATTGGAATTGCCGCAACTACATTAATGTATTTGATTGATTTAAAATTATTTGTGAATTTATGGATTGGATTTGGTATGATTGCCATTTGGATAATTATCGGAGTAATACTTCTATCTAAATCTAAAAAAGCAAATCAAGGAAACATGACATTTAAAGAAGGATTTACAACTTATTTTCTTTCGGCAGTTATTGGAATTTTAATTTCTACTGCATTTAATATTTTCTTGTTTAACTTTTTTGATACTGAAGCTAGAGATGTTGTCACACAACACCTTCTAGACATGCAAGTGGGAATGATGGAGAAATTCAATACTCCTCAAGAACAAATAAATGAAGCAATTGTAAAAATTAAAGAGAGTTCACAGTTTTCATTAAAAGGACAATTATTTGGAATATTCCAAGCCATGTTAGGTGCCATCGTTTTTGGGCTAATTTTAGCAGCTATTTTCAAATCAAAAAACAAAGAAACATTTTAATGAACCTATCCATAGTTATTCCTTTATTAAACGAACAGGAATCTTTACCCGAACTACATCAATGGATTGTCAACGTAATGACAACTCATAAATATACTTATGAAATACTTTTTATTGATGATGGTAGTAAAGATGATTCTTGGAATATAATTGAAAATTTATCCGCTGAAAATCCAAATGTAAAAGGAATTCGTTTTTTGAGAAACTATGGAAAATCTCAAGCACTTCATGCTGGCTTTGCTCGTGCCAAAGGCGATGTAATTATCACTATGGATGCCGACTTACAAGACAGTCCAGAAGAAATTCCAGGCTTGTGTGAAATGATATTAAATCAAGAATTTGATTTGGTTTCCGGATGGAAAAAGAAACGATATGATTCGGTTGTTTCAAAAAATTTACCTTCAAAATTATTCAATTGGGCAGCCAGAAAAACATCTGATGTTCAATTGAATGATTTTAATTGTGGTTTGAAAGCTTACAAAAATATTGTTGTAAAAAACATCGAAGTTTCAGGAGAAATGCACCGCTATATTCCAGTTTTAGCTAAAAATGCAGGTTTTGGAAAAATTGGAGAAAAAGTGGTGCAACATCAAGCTCGAAAATATGGTGAATCAAAATTTGGAATGAGTCGATTTATAAACGGGTTTCTAGATTTAATCACTATTTGGTTTTTATCAAAGTACGGAAAAAGACCGATGCACTTTTTTGGAGCATTTGGAGTATTGATGTTTTTAATTGGATTTATTTCAACAGGATTAATCATTATTTTAAAACTAATAAAATTATATTCGGGTTATCCAACAATTTTAGTTACTAACAATCCATTGTTTTACATTGCGCTAACAACCATGATTATTGGAACCCAACTGTTTTTAGCTGGATTTCTTGGAGAAATTATTCTAAGAACAAAAAGTAACGAAGAACGTTATAAAATTTCTAAAGAATTATAAAAAGATTTTTTAAAGTGAAAAACATTGAATTAATTTCTCAAAAAATATTTGAAATCAGAGGTCTAAAGGTAATGCTCGATTTTGATTTGGCTGAACTTTATGAATCAGAAACACGTATTTTAAAACAAGCCGTAAGAAGAAATGCAAATCGTTTTCCTTCTGATTTTATGTTTGAATTAAACGCCTCTGAGATTGAAATTTTGGTATCACAAAATGTGATACCATCTAAAAGTAAACTTGGCGGAGCTAATCCTTTTGCTTTTACAGAACAAGGTGTAGCAATGCTTTCAAGTGTTTTAAATAATGATAAAGCTATAGAAATTAACATAGCAATTATGAGAAGTTTTGTAGCTTTGAGAAAATATGCTTTGACTTATGAAGAATTAACAAAAAGAATTTCGGAAGTGGAAAAACAATTCCCCGAAATTTACAAAGTTTTAAATTATTTAATGCAAAACGACAACAAAGACAAAAACCAAAAAGATAGAAACTTAATTGGATATAAAAAAGATAAATAATGCATATAGAACAATCCATTTTAGATAAAGTCAACGAATGGCTAACACCAATTTTTGACAGCAAAACACAAGATGAAATAAAAGAAATGATGACTTCATCTCCAAAAGATTTAGAAGAGAGTTTCTATAAAAATCTTGAATTTGGAACTGGTGGAATGCGAGGAATTATGGGCGTTGGAACCAATCGAATCAATAAATATACGTTAGGAAAAAATACTCAAGGTCTTTCAGATTATTTGAAAAAATCTTTTCCAAATGAAAATTTAAAAGTTGTTATTGCTTATGATTGTCGTCATAATAGTGATACTTTAGCAAAAGTAGTTGCCGATGTTTTTTCTGCCAATGGAATTAAAGTATATCTTTTTTCAGAAATGCGTCCAACACCAGAATTATCCTTTGCTTTAAAATATTTGAATTGTCATGCAGGCATTGTTTTGACCGCTTCACACAATCCACCTGAATATAATGGCTACAAAGTGTATTGGCAGGACGGAGGACAGTTGGTTCCACCACAAGATGGAGAAATAATTGAAGTAATTGAAGCCTTAAATTATAATGAAATAAAATTTGATGCTAATGAAAATCTAATTGAATACATCGACAATGCAGTTGACGAAGCGTTTGCAAAATCAACGGTAGAAAACGCAAGTTTCAACACTTCTGATAATGCACGAAGAAATTTAAAAATTTGTTATACTTCATTACATGGAACATCTATAAAAATAGTACCCTCTGTTTTGGAGAAAGCTGGTTATACTGATGTAAATATTGTGCCAGAACAAGCTATTCCAGATGGAAATTTTCCAACCGTTTTATCGCCAAATCCAGAAGAGCCAGAAGCATTGACAATGGCATTGGCATTAGCTGACAAAATTAAAGCTGATATTGTTTTTGGCACTGATCCTGATAGCGACCGATTAGGTGTTGCTGTTAGAAACAATGAAGGAAAAATGATTTTACTTAATGGAAATCAAACCATGGTAGTAATGACGCATTTTTTATTAGAACAATGGAAAAAATCTGGAAAAATTGACGGAAAACAATTCATCGGCTCAACCATTGTTTCTACACCTATGATGTTAGAATTAGCGTCAGCATACGATGTAGAATGTAAAGTTGGATTAACCGGTTTTAAATGGATTGCAAAATTCATCAAAGATTTTCCCGAATTGAAATTTATTGGCGGTGGCGAAGAAAGTTTTGGCTTTATGGTTGGTGATGCAGTTCGCGATAAAGATGCTGTTGGCGCAATATTATTAATGTGTGAAATTGCAGCACAAGCAAAAGAAAAAGGAAGTTCTGTTTTTGAGTATTTACAAAAAATGTTTGTTAATTTTGGTTATTACAAAGAACATCTAATTTCATTAACTAAAAAAGGAATAAAAGGTGCTGACGAAATCAAACAAATGATGGTCGAATTAAGAGAAAATCCACTTTCAGAAATCAATGGTAAACGTGTGGTTTGTGTGGAAGATTATCAAGCTTCGACTGGAAAAGATTTTATGAATAACGAAACTTTTAAATTGACCGTTCCAAAATCGAATGTGCTGATTTATTATTTAGAAGATGGAAGCAAAATTTGTGCTCGACCAAGTGGAACGGAACCAAAAATTAAGTTCTACTTTAGTGTAAACATACAAATTAATTCTGTTGAAGAAATACCCGCAGCAGAAACTTTATTGAATTCAAAAATTGAAACTATAATCGCAGAAATGGAGTTGAACTAATGGATGAAAATTTAAAAAAAATAATTCCTTTTGCATTAAAATTTAAAAGTAACATTATTTGGAATGTAATTTACAATGTACTTTATGCATTGTTCGCTACATTATCTTTTGTTGCTCTATTTCCTTTAATGGAAGTGCTTTTCAAAATGAATGAAGCTGTCACAAAGCTTCCTGTATATACTGGGATTGATAAACTTGGTGAATATGGAAAACAATATTTACAGTTCTACATTACAAAACTATCAAATGAAAATGGTCAACAGTATGCGCTGTTACTAACAGTTGCTTTAGTTATTTCTACATTTTTATTTAAAAATCTTTTTAACTATTTAGCCTCACAACATTTAATGAAAATTAAAAATGGTGTCTTAAAAGATTTAAGAGATAAAATGTTTTCCAAAATCATTGAATTACCTGTTTCCTATTATTCCGAAAAAAGAAAAGGTGATGTAATGGCCCGAATGCTTGGCGATGTAAACGAAGTAAAAAATTCCTTCTTCACAATACTAGAACTAATTATTAAAGAACCACTTACGATAATTTTTGCCATTATCGCTATGTTAAAAATTAGTCTTGAGTTGACACTTTTTGTATTTATATTTATTCCTATTTCTGGTTTTGTAATATCAAAAATTGGCAAAAGTTTAAAAGCAAAATCAACAAAAGCTCAACAAGAAAACGGCTATTTAATTTCAATCGTTGAAGAGACTTTAAGCGGATTAAAAGTAGTGAAAAGTTATAATTCGGAGAATTATTTTAAATTATTATTCCAAAATTCAATAACTCGTTTATTAAAACTAGACAATAGCATTGGTAAAAAAAACAATTTAGCATCGCCAATGAGTGAATTTATGGGAATTGTAGTTATTGCCATTTTACTTTGGTATGGTGGAAATTTAGTCTTGGTTGACAAAACATTAAACGGTGCATTATTTATCGTTTATTTAGGTTTAGCTTATAATATTTTGACACCTGCTAAATCAATTTCAAAAGCTTCCTATCAAGTCAAAAATGGTTTGGCTGCTGCTGAACGAGTTTTTGAAGTTTTGGAGGTTGAAAATTTAATTACAGACAATCCTAATGCTGTCAAAAAAACAACTTTTACTGATAAAATCATTTTAGAAAACATTAACTTTAGGTATGAAGATGAGAACGTCTTGAAAAATTTCTCACTTGAAGTTCCTAAAGGCAAAACCGTTGCTTTGGTCGGTCAATCGGGTTCTGGGAAAAGTACTATTGCCAATTTGCTGACACGCTTTTATGATGTAAACGAAGGCAAAATAACCATTGATGGCATTGACATTAAAGAAATTGAAATGAAATCGTTGCGAAATTTAATGGGATTAGTTACTCAAGATTCTATTCTATTTAACGACACCATAAAAGCCAACATTGCTCTTGGAAAACCAAATGCAACTGACGATGAAATCATAGATGCTTTGAAAATTGCAAATGCTTATGAATTTGTGAAAGATTTACCAGAAGGAATTAATACGAATGTTGGCGATGCTGGAAACAAACTTTCTGGCGGTCAAAAACAACGACTTTCTATTGCTCGCGCTGTTTTGAAAAATCCACCGATAATGATATTAGATGAAGCAACGTCGGCTTTGGATACCGAAAGCGAAAGATTGGTGCAAATAGCTTTGGAAAACATGATGCAAAATCGAACTTCAATAGTGATTGCGCACCGACTTTCTACGATTCAAAAAGCTGATGTTATTGTTGTCATGCATAAAGGACAAATTGTTGAGCAAGGTTCGCATGAAGAACTATTAACAAAAAAAGGAATCTATTCTAAATTAGTTTCTATGCAGAGTTTTGAATAAATTATTCTGTTGGATTATAATTTTCTACTTTCCACTCTTTATCTAAAAGATTTACTTTTGAATAGAAAACCTTATCATTACTATCCATTTCTCCGTTTTTATTTGTGTCTTCAACAGTTCTAAAAAAGATGGAATTCGTGGCTTCTAAATATTTCCAATCAAGTAACTCCTGAAAATCTGTACTTAATTTGGTAAAGTTTTTTCCATCAATAGCACTAATATACAATGCTTTAATGTCGCTTTCATCCAGTTTTGCATCTTTATTAGTATCCATATCTTCTAATACATAAACCATAAGTTGCTGTTTATTCTTAACAGCATGATCTTTTAAATAAGTTGCCGACTGAATAATAACGGGTTTATCTGTCAAAGAATAAAGCGTGTCTTTTCCGACTTCTTTAAACTTTATATTGTTTAAAAACCCAGTAATTTCATATTCGCCATAATTGGAAATCGTATAACTAATAGAATTATTTCGGTTACTAGAACCATAATTCATTCGCTTTGAAAAATTCAAATCACTAATTGGAAACAACAAAAAATTAGTACCTTCCATATGAATAGGCAAATCAGCTACTAAAACTTTTGTCGTATCAACAACTATATTTGCGGTTGGTTTTTGAGTAGTTTCATAAATAACTTTTGGTTTTTCTTCTTCTTTTTTGCAACTAACAAAAATTCCCATCGAAAATAGAAGTATGTAGATAATGTAATTTTTCATCTTTAAGTAATTTATATCAAAAATAAGGATTTATTTCTACAATCTGGCTGTCAATTTAATATTGAAAACTCGTGTCGTCATATAATTTGGAATTCCATATTGATTTTTAGTATAAACATCACGAACCCAAGTGTTAGTTATAGCATTTTGGTTATTAAACAAATTGAATATTTCAAAACCAACGGATAAATCTTTGAATTTCTTTAGCCAATTTCCGTCTGGTTTTTCGCTATTACGTTCGGTTAACACGTACGAAAATCCAACATCGGCACGACGATAATCCCGTAAACGAAGTTGGTAATCATACGGATCAGCATAAGAAGGCGAACCACCTGGTAAACCCGTATTGTAAACCAAATTCAAGTACAGTTTCATGTTTGGCAAATTAGGCATATAGTCTTGAAATAAAATCCCAAATTTCAATCGTTGATCGGTTGGTCGAGCAATAAATCCTTTGTCATTCAAATTTTCTTCAGTTTTCATATAACCAAAACTTAACCAAGATTCTGTTCCTGGAACAAACTCTCCATTCAAACGCATATCCAATCCATAAGCATACGCAACCGCATCATTGTCAGCTCGATAACGAATTCTAACATTTTCCAAAGTATAAGTATTCACATCAGTCATCGATTTATAATAAGCTTCGGTTACTAATTTGAAAGGTCGATTGTACATTTGAAATTTATAATCGTTGCTCAAAACAAAGTGAATTGATTCTTGTGCTTTTACATTTGGACGAACCATTCCAAGCGAATCTCTCAACTCTCTATAAGATGGTGGTTGGTGATAATAACCAACAGCTACTTTAAACAACATATTCTTTTTCCAATCGGGTTTTAAAGAAAATTGTGCTCGTGGACTGAAAACAGTTTGATTTTTTCCGTTAGTAATCGATTTTCCGGTAACTTGCCAATTGTGTATTCGAACTCCAAAATTTACCCAATAATCTGCCGAGCCAATTTGGTCTTTAAAACTCCATTGTGTATATCCCGATATTCTATTAATATCAACAAAATTGGTAGCTCTAATATTCTGATAAGGTACTAATGGACCAACATAAGGATTATAAGGTTGATCGTTTGGAATGTGAAATGTTGGAGGATTTATAGAAAAACCAGTTGAATCAATTACTTCCCACTCTACTACTCTATCTCTAAAATTTTCTTTAGTATATTTTATTCCCCAACCGATTATGTGTTTTTTGTTTTTCAATTTGTGTGAACCTTTAATTTCTGCATTAAAAATCAAAGCATCCAAATCGTTTCGAGCATGGTTTAATTGTGTTCCAATACCACGATTAAAGGTTACTTGACCTAAGTTTTCGGAACCAATATTAGTATCAACATCGCCAAGAAAATAGGCCGCAAAAATATCAAAATATTCTTGTTCTTGTGTATGGTAAACAGAACCTATAAATTTAAAAGTGTTGTTTTTATCAGCTTCGTAAACCGTTTTGAAAGCACCAAAAAGTGTTTGGTATTGATCATTTTCTTGACCTTCATAAAAAATTTGTAATGCAATCGGCTCGTCAATCGTTCCAAAGTTAGTTTGGCGAGTTAATGGTTGATAATTGTATTTATTTTTGGATGCATTGCCTAAAAAACTAAACGACCACTTCTCATTTGGTTTAAAATTAACTATCGATTGAACGTCAACGAAGGTTGGCCTAAAGTTAGTTTGTGTTTCTTGACTGTTGACCAAAAGTGAATTATCTCGATAACGAACTCCAGTAATGTTTGACCATTTTTTATTTTTAGAAACAAAATCGGCTGTCAAACTTCCACCAAGAAAACTGGCTTCGGCAGCAAGTGCAAATTTCTTAGGATTTCTGTAAGTGATATCTAATACGGAAGACATTTTATCACCATATTTTGCTTGAAAGCCACCAGCAGAAAAATCTACATTTTGTGCCATTTCTGTATTGGTAAAACTCAAACCTTCTTGTTGACCAGAACGAATTAAAAACGGACGATAGACTTCAATTTCGTTAACATACACTAAGTTTTCATCATAATTTCCTCCACGAACTGCATATTGTGTACTCAATTCGTTATTGGAATTTACGCCTGGCAATGATTTTAAAACACTTTCGATACCTGCATTTGCACTTGGATTCAATCTGATTGATTCAGGAGAAATAGTCGTTATACCTTCAACTCTTCGTTTATCATTGGTAATAATAACTTCATTCAATTGGTCGGATTTATCATTCATCATCACATTAAATTCAAATTCTTCATTTGGTTTTAATTGCATTGAAGCGGTAATGTTTTTTAAAGCTAGGTGTGTAAAAACTAAAATTACTTTTTGGTTGGCAGGAATTGTTATTTCATAAAATCCATTTATATCGGTAATAGAAGATTTAGATTGATAACTAACATTAACATTTTCAACAGGGATATTGTTTTCATCCAACACAATTCCAGCTACTTTTGCTGTTGCGTTTTGAGAAAAAACAGAGAAACTATTTAGAAGTATAAAAAGCGAGAAGAGTATAAATTTTGTTTTCAATTGATTACATTAAGGTTTTTGACTTCGGTAAAATTGTGTTTCAAATATAGTAGAATTTCCAACATTATCGGTAACAATTACTTTTAAATCATTTTTTCCTTCGGTTACAATTCCGTCGTCAAAAGAATGTCTTAATCGTTTTAATTTACTTTCATATTCAAATAATATCCAATTTCCGTTCAGATAACCTTCATAGGTGTTTATTCCTGATAAGTCATCTGAAATGGTCAACTCAATATTTTTTTGGTTGGAAATCCATTTTCCTTCAATACTTTTTGCAATAGAAATTGATGGCAGAATAGTATCTTTAATCAATTTATATTGTCCTAAAGTTTTTGAATATATAGAGAACGTATTTTTATACCTTTTTGTTGTGTAATGAATGTACTTTTTTCCATCGTAATAGCCAATAAACATTTTTTGTCTGTCTTTTTCTGACGAAATTGTGTCTTCAATACTTAATTTAAAACTATTTTGTAGTGCAATTATATCTTGATGCAGATAAACTGTTTCATTTTTTACATCAAAATTTAACGGAAAATCTTCGTAGAAAGTATTCTCTGGAAAAGTAACCGTAACATTATTTAAAGAAAAAATAGTTTCTCGTTTGGCTTTTATGAAATACTTATTGTTTTTTGACATTTCTTTAATAGTTATTGGCTCAGAAGAATATACAATTGGAATATTTATTTTTAAAACATTTCCATGAAAATCGGATACTTCAACCTTATATGTTTTGTTTTCATTTGAATTTACAGAGATCACGCCAAGGTTTTCATCTGTTTTAAGAATACTTAAGGGATAATAACGCTTTGAAAATAATTTTTGGATTCTAATTTTTTGAGTTTTATAAACTTCATAATCAATTAATGCGTTCACATATTTGCTTTCGTCAAATGAGAATGTATCAAACTGATAACCAAAAGACAGCTTACCATTTAGAGTAGTTTTTACTTGAAAAATACCGTTAGTATTCCAAGAAACATTGTCAAAATCTTGAACAAAAATCCCAAAACCAATCTTACCTGAGGCTTTAATTTTTTCTACAATAATATCGCCTTCAGCAGTTTGATCATAATTCAACAGCAATCTTCTTTTTGATTGGTTAACACTAGAACTGTCGTTTAATGGATAAACATACAAACCCATCAAATAAGGCTTTTTAGTGTCTTTAATTATTGTGTCAAATCCAAAATACATTGGATTTATAATTTTTTCTGAAGCTGTATCTCTAATTTCAAAATGCAAGTGTGGTCCATCCGAACCACCAGTATTTCCGGACAAACCTATTATTTCCTTTTGTTTTACAATTAATTCATTTGGCATTGGAAAAACTTCAATTTCATACGATTTAGCTTTATACTGCTCTCTTTTTATATATGCTTCAATAGCTTCAAATCCAGATTGTAAATGACCATAAACCGTGGTGTAACCATTGGGATGTGTAATATAAATTGCTTTTCCATAACCACCATGTGTTATTTTGATTCTCGAAATATATCCATCAGCAGCAGCATACACAAACAAACCTTCTTTTTTATTGGTCTTTAAATCAAATCCAGCATGAAAATGATTGGGCCGTAATTCTCCAAAATTACCCGATAATTGCAATGGAATTTCTAAAGGCGATACAAAATAGTTTCTTGGATATTCATTTTGCCCAAATGTGCATGAAGTTACAAACAATAAAAAAACAAAAACTTTCATAATGTAATATTTAAGCTAAGATAATGAAAAGTGAGTAAAAAATTACATTGAATAAAAAAAATATAAGTGATTAAAAAATAACTCTTTATTTCTTTAAGAAATAAAAAAGATAAAAAAAAATTGCAATACTAAAATAGAATACTAACTTTGTGAAATAAGAAATGGATTCTAACATTTAATGAGTGAAATTGCCGAAATATTTGGTTCTGTTGAAATTAGAGTAGAAAAACTATTAAAAAAACTAAATAGTTTAGAAGCTAATTTGCTACAAAAACAATCAGAACTGAACAAAGCAGAAAATATCATTAAAAATCAAGAAAACGAGATTGAAGCATTGAAAAAAGCTTGCGAATCACTCAAAATGGCAAATTCATTACTTGGCAGTGAAGAAAATAAAAGAGATACAAAACTTAAAATAAATTCATTAATTAGAGAAATTGATTACTGCATAACACAGCTATCCGATTAAAAACATGGGTGAAAAGCTTAAAATAAAAATATCAATTGCTGATCGAGTATATCCACTAACTGTGGAAACCTCTCAGGAAGAAGGGCTAAGAAGTGCTTCTAAAAAAATTGATACTATGATTAAGCAGTTTGAAGAAAATTATGCTGTAAGAGATAAACAAGATGTATTAGCCATGTGTGCTTTACAATTTGCTTCTCAAGTAGAACAAAAACAATTAGACAAGTCTATCGACGGAACAGAAACACTTGAAAAATTGAAAAAAATAAATGACTTATTAAAAGATTTTGCTTAAAATAAAACACGTTCTTATACATCACATTAAAACACTGCCTACATTAGATTTTATTTGGTAAACTCAACACTAACAAATTAGAATGAGCAAATCGTCGCTACTAAAGCATGCCTCTTTTATCGGGGAAACTTGAACAGTGAGTTAGCTCAAAACTTGTCTATACGAGTTTATTCATTCACCTAATGTAGGCTTTTTTATATCTAAACATTAACAAAAAAAATGGAAAATATTTTTATTATAATACTCGCCCCAATTATCGGTATCGCTATAGGTTTTGGGATTGCAAAATTCTTAGAAAAAAGCAACGTTTCAAACCTTATTAAAAACGCCAAAAAAGAAGCAACTTCTATTTTAAAAGAAGCCAATCAAGAGGCCGAAAACATTAAAAAAGACAAACTTTTACAAGCAAAAGAAAAATTTCTAGAATTAAAATCAGAACATGAAAAAGAGATTTTAAGTAAAGACAAGAAAATTTCGGAAGTTGAAAAAAGAGTACGCGACAAAGAATCACAAGTTTCTAGTGAGTTAGCAAAAGCCAAAAAAGTAAACGACGATTTTGAAAATAAAACAAAAGAATACGAATCTAAAATAGAATTACTTGATAAAAAACATCAAGAATTAGAAAAGCTACATAAAAGTCAGGTAAATCAATTAGAAGTTATTTCAGGTTTGTCCGCCGAAGAAGCTAGGGAACAATTGGTTGAAAGTCTTAAAGCAGAAGCCAAAACCAAAGCAATGGCACATATTCAAGATACCATTGAAGAAGCCAAATTAACGGCACAACAAGAAGCCAAGAAAGTAATTATTAACACCATTCAACGAGTTGGAACTGAAGAAGCGGTTGAAAACTGTGTTTCGGTTTTTAACATCGAATCGGATGATGTAAAAGGCAGAATTATTGGTCGTGAAGGAAGAAATATAAGAGCTTTAGAAGCTGCCACAGGTGTTGAAATTATTGTTGACGACACTCCGGAAGCAATTATCCTTTCTTGTTTTGACCCAGTTAGAAGAGAAATTGCTCGTCTTTCATTACATAAATTAGTTACCGACGGAAGAATTCATCCAGCAAGAATTGAAGAAGTAGTAGCCAAAACAACCAAGCAAATTGATGAAGAAATTGCTGAAGTTGGTAAACGCACTGTTATCGATTTAGGAATTCATGGCCTACATCCTGAACTGATTAAAGTAGTTGGAAGAATGAAATTCCGTTCATCGTATGGTCAAAATTTACTTCAACACTCAAGAGAAGTGGCAAAGCTTTGTGGTATTATGGCTGCTGAACTAGGCTTGAATGTGAAGCTTGCCAAAAGAGCTGGTTTACTTCACGATATAGGTAAAGTTCCTGATACTGAAAGTGATTTGCCTCACGCATTGCTAGGTATGCAATGGGCAGAAAAATATGGTGAAAAAGAAGAAGTTTGTAACGCTATTGGAGCCCACCATGACGAAATTGAAATGAAATATTTAATTTCTCCAATTATTCAAGTTTGTGATGCTATTTCGGGCGCAAGACCAGGTGCAAGACGTCAAGTGTTAGATTCATACATTCAACGTTTAAAAGATTTAGAAGATATTGCTTTTGGATTTAATGGTGTAAAAAATGCCTATGCTATTCAAGCAGGAAGAGAATTGAGAGTTATTGTAGAAAGCGAAAAAGTTTCAGATGACATGGCTTCAAGCTTATCCTTTGAAATTTCACAAAAAATACAAACAGAAATGACTTATCCTGGTCAAGTAAAAATTACGGTTATCAGAGAAACACGTGCTGTAAATATTGCAAAATAGGTACAACACTAATATGTATAAAAAAAGGGATTTCTATTAACAGAAATCCCTTTTTTATACAGCAAAAATTGTTCTTAAATCTTCTGCAGTCATTGGCTTCAAGTAATAATTTTTTACTTCGTCTTCAAATGTTTTGGCTTTGCTTTTATCAGCTTTGTCGTCAGACGAACTAACAATATAAATTATTATATCTTTTTCTAGTTTATTCTTAATTCTTTTAAATTCCTCAAGAAATTGCCAACCATCTAAAATTGGCATATTTATATCCAGTAAAATTAAATCAGGTGTGCTTTCTCCATTTTCTAGTTTCTTTTTTAATCTTTCGATGGCTAACAGTCCGTTTTCAAAAAAAGCCGGATTGACATCAATACCGTTGTTCATTAAAAGTTTTTTGATAATAAAATGAAATACTTTATCATCATCTACCACAAAAACATCGTTAAATTTCATTATTAAAATATATTTTAAATGTTGTACCTTTATTTGTTTTACTATCTACCGTTACACTTCCACCCATAGATTCAATTTGATTTTTTGTTATAAAAAGACCAATTCCTCTAGCATTTTCATTTTTATGAAAGGTTTTATACATCCCGAAAAGTTTGTCACCATGTCTAGCCAAATCAATTCCTAAGCCATTGTCTTGAATTTCAAGCACCACTTTTCCATTTTCTAGGTAATGATTATACATTATTTCGGGAACACGTTCTGGATGCGAATATTTTATTGCATTTGTGGTAAAATTAAGCAAAATACTTTCCAAATAGGATGGGTTAAAATCGATATAACATTCTTTAGGTATTTTATTAAAAATTTTAACTTTATTTTTACTAATATCATTATTAAGAATATCCAAAACTTTGTTTAAATACATATTCAAATTTAGATTTTCTTTTTTATGTACCATTTGAGTATTAATATCAACAAGCTCTTTTAAATGCTCAATAGTTTGATTCAACGCATTGGAAGATGTTCGCAAATATCCCAAAACTTCTTTGGTAGTTTGTTCATCATTCTCTTCATCAATTAAATCTAATAGCATTTTAAAATTACCTGTATGAGAATTCAAATTGTGCGAAACAATGTGTGCAAAATTTAACAACCTACTGTTTTGTTCACCAATAATTTGCAAACTTTGCACTAGCTTCTTTTCTTCTTCTTTTTGATGAGTTATGTCAATATCAGTACCAATAATCCGCAATGCATTACCGTTTTCATCGCGTTTGATAATCTTTCCTCTACTTAAAATCCATTTATAATTACCCGACTTTGTCAACATTCTTTTGGCGTTTTCATAAAAAGGGATTTTATTATCTAGATGCAATTGGAATTGATTTTGATATTCTGCAAGGTCATCTGGATGAATTAAGTCATCCCATCTTGCATGACCATCTACTATATCCATTGCTTCTAACTCCAACATTTTCATGGATTGTGCCGAATAAAATACTTTATCGGTTACCATATCAATATCCCAAACACCATTGGATGAGGCTTCCATAGCAAATTGAAAACGTTCTTCCGAAATTTTGAGTTCAATTTCTCTTTGCTTCTCTTCAGTAATGTCCGATAATCGTCCAAAAAGCGAAGTATAACTAAATTGATCTACTTCTACATTTGCAGCTGCCTTGAACCATCTTAATCCTTTCGTTGGAAGGAATGCTCTAAACTCATGGCACCAAACTGTTGTATTATCTGGCAAGTTTTGAAGCGAATGAAGTAACTCTAAAAAATCGTCTTCAATAATACGTTGACTCAAATCAAAATTTCGCAATTCATTTCTTGAAAGCTCAAAATACTGAATGACTGCTTTGTTAAAAAAAGGAGAACTCAACTCGCCATTTGGAGATAAGGAAAGTTGAAAAATTAAATCGGGGATTTTTGAAACTAATTTCTTAAAAAAAACACCCGAAATATCCTTAGCTTTTTCATCATAAGGTTTTCGTAACATGGTTTCATCGTTTGGTTAAGTTTATAACTTTATAAAACCTACTCTTTGGGAAAGTAAATTTCGTACCAAATATATAAAAAAAATCGATAAACTACATTTTTCTCGGATGAAATGCATAAATTGTTTTTTTCAAATGACTTCTATCCAGATGAACATAAATTTCTGTTGTTGTTATAGATTCATGTCCGAGCATTAACTGTATCGAACGTAAATCTGCTCCATTTTCAAGCAAATGTGTTGCAAATGAATGTCTTAACGTGTGTGGCGAAATATTTTTTTGAAGATTTATTGAAGTAGCTAAATTTTTAATGATTGTAAAAATCATCGCTCTTGTAAGTTGATTTCCTCTTCGATTTAAAAATAAAGTATCTTCAAATTTTTTATTAATTTGCAAATGGTTTCTTATACCTGTTTTATAAATTGTAATGAATTTTTGTGTCAAAGGAGCAATTGGAACAAATCGCTGTTTGTTTCCTTTACCTGTAATTTTGATAAAACCTTCTTCAAAAAACAAATCCGAAATTTTTAAATTTACGAGTTCAGAAACACGAAGTCCGCAGCTGTATAAAGTTTCAATGATTGCTCTATTTCGTTCGCCATCAGGTCTTGATAAATCAATAGCTTTTATCAAATCATCTATATCTTTGACAGACAAGGTATCGGGAAGCTTTCTACTTAATCTTGGTGATTCTATCAATTCCATTGGGTTGTCTATTCTATAATCTTCAAATATTAGATAATTGAAAAAACTTTTTAAACCCGAAATTATTCTTGCTTGAGAACGTGCATTGATTTCTTTTGAAACTGCATAAATAAACTGTTGTACGATTTCTTCTGTAATTAATATTGGTGAAACAGCAATAGCATTGGTTTCTAAAAAAAATGTTAGCTTTTCTATGTCTAATGTGTAATTAGCTATGGTATTTTTTGATAAGCCGCGTTCGATTTTTAAATAGGACTGAAAGCTTTTGATGTAACTATTCCAACTCATGTAGCAAAGTAACGAAATGAAAAGCAATAAAAAAACCTCTCATTGCTGAGAGGTTTGAAATATTAAAAAAAATTGAATTAGAATCTATATCCTAGTCCAAGTAAAAAATGACTTACTTTAGCATCGCCAGATAATCCTATTGAATATCTAGCTTCGACAATTAGATTTTCGGTAATATCATAAGAAGCTCCTAAGTCGAGATTAAAGGTAGTTTTGTCATTTGCTTCTGAATCGGTGTTAAAATACAATGATGGTCCAGCAATTAAGTTAATTTTTTCTGCCACTTCATATTTTACTAATACTGGTACGCTCAAGAAATTTGCTTTAATATCAAAACCGTTTGCTGATTTTGTAGCGGAATGATAATTAATACCTGGTTGTAACACGAACTTATCGGCAATACCGAATTCTGCGAAACCACCAACAAAGAATCCTGTTAATGATTCTGAACCACCACCATTAAATTTTATAGAAACCATGTCTAATCCAGCTTTGGCACCAAATTTAATGTCTTGTGCGCTAGCAATTCCAAATGCAAAAACTGCTGCTACTGTTAAAATAATTTTTTTCATGTTTGTTTAATTTATAATTTATAAACAAATATAGATTTTTTTATAATATGAAGTAATAATAAACTAAAAAAAAACCTCTCATTTCTGAGAGGTTTTTAATAAATGTTAACTAAACTTGATTATAATTTATAAATTAAACCAAATGTTGCAGTGTTAAAGAAATTGTTAAATACGTTAGCATTTAAGTCTAAAGAATTAGATTTAAAGTCACCTGTTTTTGAAGTACTGTAAGACAATACGTTAGACAAACCAAAATCAATAGCTAAGTTAGAAGTTATGAAATAGTTTACTCCTAATCCACCACCGATTCCAAAAGTACTAGTTTTTTCAGCTCCATTACCTCCGTTATCATCACTTCCAAAACCTAAACCAAAGTTTGTAAAAGTTTTGAATCTTTCACCTAAATTTAAGAAGTAATATCTACCACCTAAATTTACACCAAATGTGTTGGTTTTAGTTGTTCCGTTATCAGAACCACCAATCATTAAACCTGCTGTTACAGCAAATTTGTCTGAAATGAAGTAACCTGCTTCTGGAGAAAAATTTGTACTAGTAGTAGTAACAGAAGTAACACCATTATCATTTTTAGTACTATTGTATTGTACTCTTCCTCCTAAATAGATGTCTCCTTTAGCAAAACCAAATGAAGAATCTTTTGTTTCTTGAGCGTTTGCAAATGAAATTGCAAATACCGCTGCCATAGTTAAAATAATTTTTTTCATGTTTGTTTATTTTTAAAATTAATTTGGAACAAAGTTAAAAGTTTCGTTTAATAGGAAATATAGCAGGCTTTTTAGTTATCAACAAGGTTATTAACAATTAAAAAGTTTTATTCTTGAAATTATATTGATTCTAATTTAGATTAAAATGTTGTTCCTTACGTACTTTTAATTATTTTTACTTCAAATACACTCTATGAAACTCATCATTATCAACGGTCCTAACTTAAACCTACTTGGAAAACGCGAACCTGAATTATACGGCAGTCAAACTTTTGACGAATATTATCAAGCACTTAAAAAGAAGTATAATACAATTGAGTTAGTCTATTATCAAAGTAATATTGAAGGCGAATTGATTGATAAAATTCAAGAAGTGGGTTTTGATTTTGATGGTATTATATTAAATGCTGCCGCCTATACGCATACTTCTGTTGGTATTGCTGATGCTGTAAAAGCAATAACAACTCCTGTTATAGAAGTGCATATCTCAAATACTTTTGCTAGAGAAACGTTTAGACATCATTCCTTTTTATCTTCAAATGTTAAAGGAATAATAATTGGCTTTGGAATGAAAAGTTATGAATTAGCTTTACAATCGTTTTTATAATTCATTTAAAAAAACAAATCCTCTGTACAACCATTTTATCAAACAAAACGTCTATACTGAAAAACCTAATCCATGAAAAAAACTTTACTATTTGCACTTATTGTATTTGCCCAATTTTCGTTCTCTCAAATTCGGGGCGTTGTAAAAGATGCTGAAGGAAAGCCACTGCCGTTTGTAAACATATTTGAAGAGAACACATACAATTCTACAACAACCAATGATTTGGGAAGATTTGAATTAAGCATCAAAACACAAGGAAGTCATGTAATCCTTTTTCAATATTTGGGATACAAAACTGGCAAAAGAGTCGTGGAAGTTACATCTACTCCTATCGAAATTGAGATTGTTCTCCAAGAAGAAAACATCTCATTAAATGAAGTGGTGGTAGATAAAGGAATAAATCCTGCGGATGAAATCATTAGAAATGCCATTAAAAACAAAAAATACAACAGCGAAAAAGCCGCAAGATATACTGCCGATTTTTATTCGAGAGGTATTTTTAGAGTAAAAAATTTACCCAAAACTATATTGGGACAAAAGCTCGATTTTTTTGATGAAATAATTGACTCTACAAGAAGTGGTATTTTGTATTTATCTGAAACGGTATCTAAAGTTACTTTTCAAAAACCTGATAAATTGAAAGAAGTAATTATCGCTTCAAAAGTGAGTGGAAACGATAATGGCTTTAGTTTTAACAATGCGGCTGATGCCAATTTTGATTTTTATGACAACTATTTAGAGTTTGACACCAATGTTATTTCGCCAATTGCTGACAATGCTTTTAATTATTACAAATACAAATTTGAAGGTTCGTTCTTTACCGAAAACAACCAACAAATTAACAAAATCAAAGTATTACCACGCAGAGCATCGGAACCTGTGATGTCGGGTTACATTTATATTGTGGACGATACTTATGCCATTTATGCAACCGATGTAGCCTTTACTGGAAAACAAATTCAGAATCCTGCGTTGAACACATTGAGCTTAAAACAAAATTATAGCTACAATACAAAAACTAAAATTTGGGCAAAAAACACCCAAACCATAGACTTTGACGCGGGAATGCTTGGTGTAAACATTTCGGGGAGATTTACCTATGTGTTTTCAAATTTTGAGTTTCCAGAAAAATTTGAAAAGCGAACCTTTACTGCCGAAGTAGTTCGATTTGAAGAAAACGCCAATAAGAAAGAAGACGCTTTTTGGAACACCATCAGACCAGTGCCATTAACGCTAGAAGAATCTGCAGATTATGTAAAGAAAGACGCTTTGCAAGAAAAAAAGAAATCGGAAGTATATCTTGATTCTATTGATACCAAAAAAAATAAATTTCGTCCAATGGATGTTTTGAATGGTTACACCTATAATAATTCATTTAAAAAATGGCGTATCACTTATGATGGTCCGCTAATGAATACTTCCTTCAACACGGTGCAAGGTTGGAATACCAGTGCTGGATTATCCTTCTTTAAAAGAAACGAAGAAAACAGAACTTATTACCAATTTGGCTCCAATGTTGCCTATGGTTTTTCTGATGAAGCCTATAGGCCAACTGCATATTTTTCGGCAGGATTAAACAATAAAACCAAATCTTATTTATCGGTTTATGGTGGTAATGCGGCTACTCAATTTAACCGTGACGAACCTATTTCTAAAATAGTTAACACCGTGAGTACACTGTTTTTCAAAAGCAATTTTATGAAACTTTATGAACGCAACTATATTGCCGCAAGTTTCTCTAGAGAAATCATCAACGGTTTAAACATGAGTTTGGGTTTAGAATATGCCGAACGAAAACCATTGTATAATACCACCGATTATACACTTATTAAATCGGACGATTTATATACCTCAAACAATCCTTTTTTGCCGTTTGACAATACAACATCGGCTATTGAAAAGCATAATCTAGCTAAGTTGAACATTGGTGCACGTATCAAATTTGGTCAGCAATACATTACTAGACCAGATGGCAAATACAATTTGGGCAACGACAAATACCCAACACTTTTAGTAGGCTACGAAAAAGGATTTTCGGGCAATGAAAGTAACTATAACTACGATAAAATTGCAGTTCGTGTTACTCAAAACCTTTCGTTGGGCAACAAAGGTGAATTAGTAATAAACACAAAAGCTGGCAAATTCTTTAATGCCGATGGAATTTCGTTTGTAGATTACAAACATTTTAATGGCAATCAAACCCATTTTAATCAAGGCGACATGACCAATTCGTTTAACTTGTTGCCTTATTACTCTGCTAGCACGAATGATAGTTATTTTGAAACCCACCTAGAGCATAATGACAAAGGATATATTATGAATAAAATTCCTTTATTAAACAAACTGCAATCCAAATTGATGCTTGGCTTTAAAAACCTTGCTATACCAGAGCGTAGCCCGTATCAAGAATATTCAGTTGGATTGAATAACCTTGGTTTTGGAAAGTTCCATATCCTAAGAGTTGACTATATTCGTTCCTATCAAGGTGGTTATCTTGGCGATGGTGTTATGTTTGGTTTAAGTTTCTAGTTAAAAAAAGAAATTCCAAATTCCAAGCATTTCGATACTTTGGAATTTGGAATTTTAATTATTGGAATTTTTGTCGGGTTATACCCTAACAATATTGGCTCCCAAAGCACGAAGTCTTTCGTCTATACGCTCGTAGCCTCTATCTATTTGTTCAATATTTTGAATAGTCGAAGTTCCTTTTGCAGATAGTGCCGCAATTAATAACGAGATACCCGCACGAATATCTGGCGAACTCATAACGGTTGCTTTTAATTGCGATTTAAAATTGTGCCCCATAACCACGGCTCTATGCGGATCGCAAAGCATTATTTTGGCACCCATATCAATCAATTTATCCACAAAGAATAATCTGCTTTCAAACATCTTTTGGTGAATAAGTACATCGCCATCTGCTTGAGTTGCTACTACCAAAATGATGCTCAATAAGTCAGGGGTAAAACCTGGCCATGGCGCATCGGCAATGGTAAGAATAGAACCGTCAATGTCAGTTTTAATTTTATATCCGTTGGTATGAGCAGGAATATAGATATCGTCTCCTTTTTGCTCTAAAGTAATTCCTAATTTTCTAAACACGCTAGGAATAACTCCTAGATTGTCCCAAGATACATTTTTGATGGTAATCTCACTTCGTGTCATCGCTGCTAGACCAATCCACGAACCGATTTCAATCATGTCGGGCAATATTCTGTGCGTGCAGCCACCAAGCGCATCAACACCTTCAATGGTTAGCATGTTTGACCCAACACCTTTAATGTTTGCTCCCATAGAGTTTAACATTTTGCAAAGTTGTTGCAAATAAGGTTCGCAAGCAGCGTTGTATATTGTGGTTGTTCCTTCGGCAAGCACGGCAGCCATTACTATATTTGCCGTTCCTGTTACTGATGCTTCGTCAAGTAACATATAAGCACCTTTTAGTTTGCCTTTAGATTCAACACCATAGAAATGGTCTTCTCTTTCGTATCTAAACTTAGCACCAAGATTGATAAACCCTTCAAAGTGTGTATCTAATCTTCTTCTTCCAATTTTATCACCGCCTGGTTTTGGGATGTATCCTTTTCCGAAACGGGCTAACAATGGACCAACAATCATGATAGAGCCACGAAGACTGCCGCCTTCTTTTTTGAATGCCTCGGTTTCTAAGTAACCAACGTTTACATCATCGGCTTGAAAAGTTAATGAACCATGACCATTTTTTTTTATTTTCACACCAAGGTTTCCTAGTAGTGTGATTAATTTATTGACATCAATAATATCAGGAATATTGTTGATGGTTACTTTTTCTGGTGTTAATAATACGGCACATAATATTTGTAACGCTTCGTTTTTAGCACCTTGTGGCTGAACATCACCTTTTAGTTGAATGCCACCTTCTATTTTAAATGTACCCATTTGTTATAAATAAGTTTCGGAGTTTAATTAATTGTTTTTACGTTGGAATGGTTTCTTGGTTTTGATTTTAGTTTTATTGTTTTGAACATTCGTTTTATTAGAAGTTTTCTTGTTTGTTCTAAGCAAATCGTTGGTATTTATAAGTTCTTCATCGCTTTGAACTAAGTTTATTCTACCTTTTGAGAGTTCGAATAGATGCTCAAAAATCACCGCATCGGTAACCGTATCTTTATTCCAGCTAAGGAATGATTTTTTCATGTGATTGGCAATTACTCTTATTAAAGCATTTTTCATTTCCCCATCATCCCAACTGTTTGCTACATCAATCATGTATTTAATATTGTTCCCATAAAATCGATATTTAGGATTCTTTTGAGGATACTCCAAACGGTCAGGTTTTAGATTAATCACTTCGCGAGTCGGAATTGGATATGGAGAATCAACATCTAATTTAAAATCAGACATGATGAACAATTGATCCCAAAGCTTGTGTTGAAAATCAAGCACATCACGAAGATGAGGATTTAAACTACCCATAACTTGAATGATATAATTGGCCGCTTTGTTGCGCTCAATTTTATCGTTGATTGCAGTGGCTTGATCAATCAGTTTTTGCAAATGACGCCCATATTCTGGTATAATTAAATGTGGTCGTTCAGCATTATATTCTAGATGATGCACCACATCATTTGCTGTTTCTTTTATATATTTTTGATTCATTTTAAAGTGAGATTATGCCGTCAATGTTAGAAACTTCAATGTATTTTTCAACCACAGCATCTGGATTATTCATTGTTACATTGACTGAAAGGCTTGTGTATTTTCCTGTTTTGGATTGGCTGGTTTTAATAACTGCACCCATATTGTCGAAAGCATTTTCTACTTCTTCCACTTTTTTGGGATCGGTTGGAACAATAAATTTATACAAATATTCGCTTGGCCAAGTGGAAGTATTGTTTAATTCTTCTCTTAATCGTATATAAAATTCTTCTGTTTTCTTATCCATAATAATAAATATAAGCAAATATAAGATATTGAGTTCACAAAATATAATTTTAATAGCAGTGGGTTTTGAAAAACAAAAAACCTAACAGATATTAATAACCTGTTAGGCTTGATAGTGAAAATATAATAAGACTACTTCTGCTTAAAAGCTTTTATTCCAGGAAAATAGGCTGTATCACCTAATTCTTCTTCAATTCGAAGTAGTTGGTTGTATTTTGCCATACGGTCGGAACGAGATGCTGAACCCGTTTTGATTTGACCACAGTTTAAGGCTACTGCTAAATCGGCAATCGTATTGTCTTCTGTTTCTCCAGAACGATGTGACATCACAGAGGTATATCCTGCATTGTGCGCCATGTTTACTGCAGCAATAGTTTCGGTTAATGTTCCTATTTGATTTACTTTTACTAAGATTGAATTGGCAATTCCTTTTTCAATTCCGGTTGATAAACGTGTTACATTAGTAACAAACAAATCATCTCCAACTAATTGCACTTTATCACCAACTAATTCGGTTAAATATTTCCAACCTTCCCAGTCGTTTTCATCCATACCATCCTCGATAGAAATGATTGGGTATTTTTTAGTCAATTCAGCTAAATATTCTGCTTGCTCGTTTGAAGTTCTTACTTTTCCAGTAGTTCCTTCAAATTTTGTGTAGTCGTATTTACCATTAACAAAAAATTCTGCTGAAGCACAATCTAGAGCAATCATTACATCGTCGCCAAGTGTATATCCTGCATTAGTTACTGCTAGTTTGATAGTATCTAATGCGTCTTCTGTTCCACCAGCTAAATTAGGCGCAAAACCACCTTCATCGCCTACTGCCGTAGAAAGATTTCTATCGTGTAAAACTTTTTTTAGGTTATGAAAAATTTCAGTTCCCATTTGCATTGCGTGTGTAAAATTTTGTGCTTTTACAGGCATAATCATGAATTCTTGAAATGCTATTGGCGCATCGGAATGTGAACCACCATTGATAATGTTCATCATTGGAACAGGCAACGTATTAGCAGAAACACCACCAACATAACGATATAATGGAAGACCTAATTCATTTGCCGCAGCTTTTGCAGTAGCCAATGAAACGCCCAAAATAGCATTTGCGCCAAGGTTTGATTTATTGGTAGTACTGTCCAAATCAATCATCAATTGATCGATATGATTTTGCTCGAAAACAGAAGTTCCTAATAATTCAGGCGCAATTTTAGTATTTACATTTTCAACAGCTTTAAGCACACCTTTTCCCATGTATGCTTTTCCTCCATCACGAAGTTCAACCGCTTCGTGTTCTCCGGTGGAAGCACCAGAAGGAACAGCAGCACGTCCTAAAACGCCGTTTTCTGTCACTACATCTACTTCGATAGTTGGATTTCCTCTTGAATCTAAAATTTGTCTTGCGTGTACTTTAATAATAATACTCATATTTATGATATTAAGTTTTTGATATTAATTTTTAGTCCTTTGACTGTGCTTAGGATAACAACAAATATATCCTATCTTTTATTATCAATTTAACAATAGAAACGAATGTTATTAACGCAAACGTTTTAGTGTTCTATTTTTAATTTCTATTGATTATTAAATTTTTTCTAGCGATTTACTTTTTTTAATATTTGTTATGAAATCATCAAAAAGATAAGACGAATCATGTGGTCCTGGACTCGCTTCTGGATGGTATTGTACCGAAAAACAATTTTTGGATTTCATTCTCATACCTGCAACGGTATTGTCATTCAAATGATAATGTGTTATTTCTAAATCAGGATGATTTTCAAGTTCTTCTCTATTGACCGCAAAACCGTGATTTTGAGAGGTGATTTCACCTTTTCCAGTAATCATATTCATCACTGGATGATTAATTCCTCGGTGACCGTTAAACATTTTATAGGTAGAAATACCATTTGCCAAACCGATTACTTGGTGACCTAGACATATTCCAAATAAAGGAAAATTACTGTCAATGATTTGCTTGGCTAGTTTTTGAGCATTTTCTAAAGGTTCAGGATCGCCTGGACCATTTGATAAAAAATAACCATCAGGTTCGAATGACTTTAAATCTTCAAAGGAAGCATCAAATGGAAAGACTTTAATATAGCAATTTCTATTAGCTAAATTTCGAAGTATGTTTCTTTTTATTCCTAAATCTAAAGCAGAAATCTTAAACGTTGCGTTTTCATTTCCAAAAAAATAAGGTTCTTTAGTAGAAACTTTGGATGCCAACTCTAAACCTTTCATATTTGGAACGCTTGCTAATTGTTTTTTTAAGGCATCTATGGATGTATCGTCGGTACAAATCACAGCATTTTGCGCACCATTATCTCTGATGTAACTTACTAAAGCACGAGTATCAACATCTGAAATACAGATTAGGTTTTCTTTTTCAAAATAATCATAAAGATTACTTTCAGAATTTGGACGAGAATGTGTAAAACTGAAATTTTTGCAAACCAATCCAGATATCATGATTTTATCAGCTTCGGTTTCCTCAGAATTCACGCCATAGTTTCCGATATGTGGATTTGTAGCCACCATGATTTGACCAAAATAGGAAGGATCAGTAAAAATTTCTTGGTAACCTGTCATCCCTGTATTGAAACAAACTTCTCCAAAAGTTTTCCCGGAGATTCCGATAGATTTACCGTGAAAAATAGTACCGTCTGCCAATAAAATGATTGCTTTTTGTCTTGTTGTGTAGTGCATTTGTGTAGTTGTGTTTAGCTTCGCTCTGTTCGGACTTTGTCCTCGGGTTACAAATTTATTTAATTAGAATTGAAAAAGAAAATAGAATTATCCAACTTTATAAACAAAATGAATAAAAAAAAAAGGATAAACAAAATGTTTATCCTTTAGTATTAAAATAGTGCTTTCATTATTCAGCGCCATTGGTTGTTTCTTCTGAAGAAGTTTCTGGAGCTTCTGCAGCAGGTGTCTCAGCAACTGGAGCAGTTGTTTCTGCTTTTTTACCTTTTCCACCACGACGGCTTTTAGCTTTTTTCTCTTCTTTCTTACCTCCGTTGTATAGTTCGTTAAAATCTACAAGCTCGATCATTGCCATATCAGCATTATCTCCCAAACGATTTCCCACTTTGATTATACGAGTATAACCTCCTGGACGATCACCAACTTTTGCTGCAACTTCTCTAAAAAGTTCGGTTACACCATATTTATTTCTAAGGTAAGCAAACACTACACGACGGTTGTGCGTAGTATCTTCTTTTGATTTTGTTATAAGTGGCTCAACAAATTGTTTAAGCGCTTTTGCTTTAGCAACAGTAGTGTTAATACGTTTGTGCTCAATTAAAGAACAAGCCATATTAGCCAACATAGATTTTCTATGTCCAGTCTGTCTGCTTAAGTGATTGAATTTTTTTCCGTGTCTCATTGCTATCTAAATTTAACCTCGATGTTTACGAGATTTAATTATTCTTTATCTAATTTATATTTTCCTAAATCCATTCCGAATGTTAAATTCTTGTTGGCAACTAATTCATCTAATTCAGTTAATGATTTTTTACCAAAATTACGGAACTTCATAAGGTCGTTCTTGTTGAAAGAAACTAAATCTCCAAGAGTATCAACCTCTGCAGCTTTCAAACAATTTAAAGCTCTTACAGATAAATCCATATCAACTAATTTTGTTTTAAGCAATTGTCTCATATGCAAAGATTCTTCATCATAAGACTCAGTTTGAGCAATTTCATCCGCTTCTAAAGTAATTCTCTCATCAGAGAACAACATAAAGTGGTGAATTAAAACTTTTGCAGCTTCTGTTAATGCATCTTTAGGATTAATAGATCCATCAGTTTTAATTTCAAAAACTAATTTTTCGTAATCTGTTTTTTGCTCAACACGGAAGTTTTCAATAGAATACTTAACGTTTTTAACAGGAGTATAAATTGAGTCAATAAAAATTGTCCCAATTGCAGCATTTTGCTTTTTGTTTTCTTCGGCAGGAACGTATCCACGACCTTTCTCAATAGTCAACTCAATATTTAAGTTAACTTTACTATCAAGATTACAAATTACTAATTCTGGATTTAATACTTGAAATCCTGAAATGAATTTTTGAAAATCACCAGCAGTTATTTGATTTTTACCAGAAATTGAGATAGAAACAGTTTCGTTATCAATTTCTTCAATCTGACGTTTGAAACGTACTTGTTTAAGATTTAAAACGATTTCTGTTACATCTTCAACAACTCCTGAGATAGTTGAGAATTCATGTTCTACTCCTTCTATGCGAACCGAAGTTAGCGCATAACCTTCTAAAGCAGAAAGTAGAACTCTTCTTAATGCATTACCAACTGTCAATCCATAACCAGGTTCTAAAGGACGAAATTCAAATTTGCCTTCAAAATCGGTCGAATCGATCATGATAACTTTATCGGGTTTTTGAAAATTAAATATTGCCATAATTTAGACTAATGTCAATTTTTATTTGTTGTATAACTCTACGATTAATTGTTCTTTGATGTTTTCAGGTATTTGTAACCTTGCAGGTACTGAAACAAAAGTACCTTCTTTAGTATCGTTATTCCAAGTAATCCATTCGTACACATGACTTGAATTTGCTAATGAACGTTCAATAGCTTCAACTGATTTTGATTTTTCACGAACAGCCACTTTGTCGCCTGGTTTTAAGTGGTACGATGGAATGTTTACGATTTCACCATTAACAGTAATGTGTCTGTGAGAAACAATTTGTCTTGCGCCTCTTCTAGTTGGTGCAATTCCCATTCTGAAAACTACATTGTCTAATCTAGCTTCACATAATTGTAAAAGTATTTCACCTGTTACACCTTTAGAAGCAGAAGCTTTTTCGAATAAGTTTCTGAATTGTTTTTCTAGAATTCCGTAGGAGTACTTCGCTTTTTGCTTTTCCATCAACTGAATTGCATATTCAGATTTTTTACCTCTTCTTTTTGCCATCCCGTGTTGACCAGGAGGATAATTTCTTTTTTCGAAGGCTTTGTCTTCTCCGAAAATTGCTTCGCCAAATTTACGAGCAATTTTTGTGCTTGGACCAGTATATCTTGCCATTTTTAATTTATTTAAGATTGCGATTATGAATTCAGGTCATATCCTTCGATAATCTTCAAGCAATCTTGGTTATACTTTATAATTATACTCTACGTCTTTTTGGTGGACGACAACCATTATGTGGCATTGGTGTAACGTCAATAATTTCAGTTACTTCAATTCCTGAGTTATGTATTGATCTGATAGCAGATTCTCTTCCATTACCTGGACCTTTTACATATACTTTTACTTTTTTCAAACCCGCTTCTAATGCAACTTTTCCACAATCTTCAGCCGCCATTTGAGCAGCATATGGGGTATTCTTTTTAGAACCTCTAAAGCCCATTTTACCGGCAGATGACCAAGATATAACTTCACCTTTCTTATTTGTTAAAGAAATAATGATGTTATTGAAGGTAGCATTAATATGTGCTTCACCCGTAGATTCTACGATAACTTTACGTTTTTTTGCAGTCGTTTTAGCCATACTATTTATTATTTAGTTGCTTTTTTCTTGTTAGCAACAGTTTTTCTTTTACCTTTTCTTGTTCTAGAGTTGTTCTTAGTTCTTTGACCTCTTAATGGAAGTCCTGATCTGTGACGAATTCCTCTGTAACATCCAATGTCCATTAAACGTTTGATGTGCAGTGAAACTTCTGAACGAAGTTCACCTTCAATTTTGTAATATGACACCGCATCACGAATTGCTCCGATTTCGTCGTCATTCCAATCTTGAACTTTTGTATCTTGGCTTACTTGAGCTTTTTCTAAAATCTCAATTGCTCTACTTTTACCAACTCCGAAGATGTAGGTTAAAGCGATAACTCCTCTTTTGTTTTTAGGTATATCTACCCCTGCTATTCTTGCCATAACTTATCCTTGTCTTTGTTTAAATCTAGGATTCTTTTTGTTGATTACGTATAATCTGCCTTTTCTGCGCACAATTTTGCACTCGGCACTTCTTTTTTTAACTGATGCTCTTACTTTCATTTTACTAGCTTTAGTATCTATATGTAATTCTTGCTTTTGACAAATCGTAAGGACTCATTTCTAGTTTCACTTTATCACCAGGTAATAACTTGATATAATGCATACGCATCTTTCCAGAAATATGAGCAATTACAACATGTCCATTTTCTAATTCTACACGAAACATAGCATTAGATAATGCTTCTACTATGGTTCCGTCTTGTTCTATTGCTGATTGTTTTGCCATAAAAATTAAGCTACTGCTTTTCTATTTTTACCACTTTTCATCAAACCATCATAATGTTTGTTCAATAAGTATGAATTTACTTGTTGAATAGTGTCTATTGCAACTCCAACCATGATGATTAATGAGGTGCCACCATAGAACATTGCCCAAGATTGCTGCACGTTTAAACCAACTACCAAAGCTGGGAACACAGCTAATAGTGCTAGGAATATTGCACCTGGGAAAGTGATTAATGACATGATTTTATCTAAATAATCTCCAGTTTCAATACCTGGTTTAATTCCAGGAATAAATCCACCGCTTCTTTTTAAATCATCTGCCATCTTATTGGTAGGAACTGTAATTGCTGTATAAAAATATGTAAATATTAATATCAGTAATGCAAATACAAGATTGTACCAAAAACCAAACATATTACTAAACGCTCCTGCAATGGATTGTGAAGCATCAGACTTTGAAAGTCCAGCCAAAGCTGCAGGTATGAACATAATTGCTTGAGCAAAAATGATTGGCATTACTCCAGCTGCATTTAGTTTCAAGGGAATCCATTGTCTATTTCCTCCTGCTAAATCTTGTTCATAATCACCAGTAGTTGTTCTTCTTGCGTATTGAACAGGGATTTTTCTAACTGCCATTACCAATAATACACAAGCTACAATTACTAACAACCATGCAATTATTTCAAGAACCAAAATCATTGGTCCTCCACCGTTATTAGTAACTTTAGAAGTAAACTCTTGAATTAAAGCTTGAGGTAATCTAGCTATAATTCCAATCATAATCAATAGTGATATACCATTTCCAATTCCTTTATCAGTAATTTTTTCACCTAACCACATTGCGAAAATCGTACCCGTAGTTAAAATAAGAACTGATGAAAATAAGAATGCGAAAGAATCAAATCCTAAAAGAAAAGCATTACTTGGTAATGTTCTGTACAAGTTATAGATATAACCTGGTCCTTGAACTAAAGTAATTGCAATAGTTAACCAACGTGTGATTTGATTTAGTTTTTTTCTTCCACTTTCACCATCTTTTTGAAGTTTTTGTAGATAGGGAATAGCGATACCCATTAACTGCACAACAATTGAAGCCGAAATGTAGGGCATGATTCCTAGAGCGAAAACTGATGCTTTTGAAAATGCTCCACCGGTAAACATGTCAAGAATTGAACCAATTCCTTTTTCAGTTTGACCAGCAAGATTACTCAAATGCGTAGCATCAATCCCAGGTAAAGTTACATGCGCTCCAAAACGATAAACTATCAATAGACCTAATGTAATTAGAATTCTATTTTTTAGCTCTTCTATTTTCCAAACATTACGTAATGATTCAAAAAATTTCTTCATTGTTCTATGATTATAATGTTACTGCTTCTCCTCCAGCAGCTTCAATAGCGGCTTTTGCAGTTGCAGTAAATTTATGAGCAGTTACTTTTAATTTAGCTTTTAATTCGCCTCTACCTAAAATTTTAACTAGTTCATTTTTAGTTGCTAAACGATTATCAACAATTACTGTAAAATCTACAGTATCAGTTACAACACCATTGTCAACTAAGTTTTGTAAAGTATCAAGATTTATACCTTGATAATCTTTTCTATTAATGTTTGTAAAACCAAACTTAGGCACACGTCTTTGAAGTGGCATTTGACCTCCTTCAAAACCAATTTTCTTAGAATAACCAGAACGTGATTTAGCTCCTTTGTGACCTCTTGCAGAAGTACCACCTTTTCCAGAACCTTCTCCTCTTCCTAATCTTTTATTTTGATTGTGCGTTGAACCTTCAGCTGGTTGCAAGTTACTTAAATTCATAACTATTTTTTGTTATTTAGTTTCTACTACAGAAACTAAGTGTTGAACTTTATTTACCATTCCAAGGATAGCAGGATTTGCATCGTGCTCAACAGATTGTCCTAATCTTTTTAATCCTAAAGCTACAAGAGTTTTCTTTTGTGTCAATGGACAATTGATTTGGCTTTTTACTTGTTTTACTAATATCTTTGTCATAATTTCCTTAAATTAACCTTTAAATACTTTTTCTAAAGAAACGCCTCTTTGTTTTGCAACAGTATAAGCACTTCTCATTTGAAGTAAAGCATCAAAAGTAGCTTTAACAACATTGTGAGGATTTGATGAACCTTGTGATTTAGATAATACGTCATGAATACCTACTGATTCCAATACTGAACGAACAGCACCACCAGCAATAACTCCTGTACCATGAGAAGCAGGAATTAAAAATACGCGTGCTCCACCAAATTTTCCTTTTTGTTCGTGAGGAACTGATTGTCCTTGAAGAGGTATTCTAACTAAGTTTTTCTTTGCATCTTCTACTGCTTTCGCAATTGCTTCAGAAACATCTTTAGATTTTCCTAATCCATGACCAACAACACCATTCTCATCACCTACTACAACAATAGCAGAAAAACCAAATGCTCTTCCTCCTTTTGTTACTTTGGTAACACGATTTACACTAACCAAACGATCTTTTAATTCTAATCCACTTGGTTTTACTAACTCTACGTTTTTGTATTTGTTATACATAATTTCTTAGAATTTAAGACCAGCAGCTCTTGCGCCTTCTGCTAGTGATTTTATACGTCCATGATATAAATAACCTCCTCTATCGAAAGTTATTGCATCGATTCCTGCTTTTAACGCTTTTTCAGCAATTGCTTTACCTACAGCTGCAGCAACTTCTACATTTGTTCCTTTGCTATCAACATCTTTATCTCTTGATGAAGCTGCTAATAAAGTTACACCATTTACGTCATCTATGACTTGTGCATAGATTTCTTTATTACTTCTGAATACAGTCAATCTTGGTTTAGCAGCAGTACCGCTAACAATCTTTCTGATTCTGAATTTAATTCTTTGTCTTCTTTCAGTTTTTGTTAATGACATAATGCTAATTTTTACGCTGATTTACCTGCTTTTCTTCTTAATACTTCACCTACGAATTTAACACCTTTTCCTTTGTAGGGTTCAGGTTTACGGAAACCTCTAATTTTAGCAGCGATTTGACCGATTAATTGTTTATCATGAGATGTTAATTTAACGATTGGATTTTTTCCTTTTTCAGAAACTGTTTCCAACTTAACTTCTGGAGCAACTTCGAGAACAATATTGTGAGAAAAACCTAAAGCTAAGTCTAATTTTTGTCCTTGGTTTGATGCTCTATAACCTACTCCAACCAATTCAAGTTCTTTCGTAAAACCTTCAGCAACACCAATTATCATATTGTTGATAAGCGATCTGTAAAGACCATGTTTTGCTCTTTGGTCTTTCTGATCCGATGATCTTTCCACTATAACTTGATTATCTTCAATTTTCACTGTTACATCAGTAAACTCTTGAGTAAGCTGACCTAATTTACCTTTTACTGTTACAACAGCACCGTTAATATCAACGGTAACTCCCGTAGGAATTGTAATTGGATTTTTACCTATTCTTGACATCTTTACTTCTTTATTAAATTAGTATACGTAACAGATTACTTCTCCACCAACATGCAGTTGTTTTGCTTGTTTTCCTGTCATCAAACCTTTTGATGTAGAAACAATAGCTATCCCCAATCCATTAAGGATTCTAGGCAACTTGTTAGCGCCAGCATATTTACGTAAACCTGGTTTACTAATTCTTTGAATATCTTTTATTACAGGCTCTTTAGTTTCTTTATCATATTTTAGAGCAATTTTGATGGTCCCTTGAACAGTAGCATCTTCAAACTTGTAGCTTAAGATATATCCTTGATCGAATAAAATCTTTGTGATTTCTTTTTTCATGTTAGATGCTGGGATTTCAACCACTTTGTGATTAGCCATCACTGCATTCCTAACTCTAGTAAGATAATCTGCAATTGGATCTGTGTACATTTGTATTTATTTGCGGTTATGGTTTTCTATTAGTACTCACTAAAAGAACCTTTAACCAATTAAACTTTTTTTTGGTTTGCAAAAGTAATAACTTTTTGCGAGATTACCAAGAAGCTTTTTTAACACCTGGTATCAAACCTTGATTTGCCATTTCACGGAACGTAACACGCGAAAGTCCAAACTGACGCATATAACCTCTAGGTCTTCCAGTTAATTTACAACGGTTGTGCATACGAACAGGTGAAGCGTTTTTTGGCAATTTTTGTAAGCCTTCATAATCACCAGCTTCTAATAAAGCTTTTCTTTTTTCAGCATACTTAGCAACTGTTTTTGCTCTTTTAACCTCACGGGCTTTCATTGATTCTTTTGCCATGTCTTAATTCTTTTTAAAAGGTAAACCTAATTCCGCTAATAATGATTTTGCTTCTTTATCTGTAGCTGCTGATGTAACGAAAGTAATATCTAAACCTGAAATTTTATTTACTTTATCAATATCAATTTCTGGGAAAATAATTTGTTCCGTAATTCCAAGATTATAGTTTCCTCTTCCATCAAATCCTGTAGCTTTGATACCTCCAAAATCTCTAACTCGAGGCAAAGAAGATGTAATCAATCTATCTAAAAATTCATACATTCTTTCTCCACGCAAGGTAACTTTCGCTCCAATAGGCATTCCTTTTCTCAATTTAAAAGCAGCAACGTCTTTCTTTGAAATTGTAGAAACTGCTTTTTGACCAGTGACTTTTGTTAGTTCATCTACTGCATAGTCAACTAATTTTTTATCAGAAACTGCAGCTCCAACGCCACGGCTTAAAACGATTTTTTCCAATTTAGGAACTTGCATAACGTTTTTATATCCGAATTCTTCTTTTAAGGCAGCAATTACTCTGTCCTTATATTCTTGCTTAAGTCTAGGTATATATGCCATAACTATAATACTTGATTAGATTTTTTTGAAAATCTCACTTTCTTATCTCCTTCTACTTTAATTCCAACTTTTGTAGCTTCTTTTGATTTTGGATCAATTAAAGACAAATTTGAAATATGCATAGGAGCTTCTTTTTTAACGATTCCACCTTGAGGGTTTTTTGCACTTGGTTTTGTGTGTTTTGAAACCATGTTTACCCCTTCAACAACCGCTTTATTTTTTTCACGGTCAACGCGTAAAACTGTACCTTGAGAACCTTTATGGTCTCCAGCAATAACTTTTACTACATCGCCTGATTTAATTTTTAGCTTTATCATTTTGCTATGAATTAAAGCACTTCTGGTGCTAATGATACAATTTTCATGAATTGTTTTTCACGAAGTTCTCTTGCTACTGGTCCAAATACGCGAGTTCCTCTCATTTCTCCTGCTGCGTTTAATAAAACACATGCATTGTCATCGAAACGAATATAAGAACCATCGGCTCTTCTCACTTCTTTTTTGGTACGTACAACAACTGCAGTTGATACGGCTCCTTTTTTAACGTTTCCGTTTGGAGTTGCATCTTTAATTGAAACTACAATTTTGTCACCAACAGAGGCATAACGACGTTTCGTTCCTCCTAAAACACGGATAGTTAAAACTTCTTTAGCTCCCGTATTATCTGCTACTTTTAATCTTGACTCTTGTTGTACCATAATTATTTAGCTCTTTCAATGATTTCAACTAATCTCCAACATTTTGTTTTACTTAAAGGTCTTGTTTCCATGATCTTTACAGTATCTCCAATATTGCAGTCGTTTGTTTCGTCGTGTGCATGATACTTTTTAGTTTTCAACACGAACTTACCGTATAATGGGTGCTTTACTTTTCTTGTTTCAGAAACAACAATAGATTTCTCCATTTTGTTGCTAGTAACAACACCTACTCTTTCTTTTCTTAAATTTCTTTTTTCCATCTTTTCAGCTAGCATACAATTATTGTAACTCTCTTTTAGTTAGCTCAGTTGCTACTCTAGCAACAGCTCTTCTTGCACTTCTAATTTGAAGTGGATTGGCGATTGGAGAAATAGCGTGTGCCGATTTTAATTCTGAATACGCTTTTCTCAACTCACTAAGTTTAGTTTGTAACTCAGCTACCGATAGATTTATAATTTCTGATTGTTTCATAATAAATTTTAGATTATGCTTCGAAATCTCTAGCAACTACAAACTTAGTTTTAACTGGAAGTTTTTGAGCAGCTAGACGTAAAGCTTCTTTAGCTACTGATAGCGGAACTCCTCCAACTTCAAACATGATTCTTCCTGGTTTTACAACTGCAGCCCAATATTCGACTGCACCTTTACCTTTACCCATACGTACTTCAAGTGGTTTTTTAGTAATAGGTTTGTCAGGGAAAATATTAATCCATAATTGACCTTCTCTTTTCATGAAACGAGTTGCAGCAATACGCGCAGCTTCGATTTGACGAGAAGTTAAAAATGATGAATCTAAAGATTTTATTCCAAACATCCCACTTGAAAGCTGATTTCCTCTTTGAGAAACCCCTTTCATTCTACCCTTTTGTACCTTACGGTATTTTGTTCTTTTAGGCTGTAACATTTTTTCTTTAGTTTAAAATTTACTTTCTTTTTCGAGGATTTGTTTTACCACTTGGTTTTCCACCACGTGGTGCGTCACCTTTTCCACCAGCTTGTTTTTTGTCCATACCTACAAGTGGAGAAAGATCTCGTTTTCCATAAACCTCACCTTTCATGATCCATACTTTAATACCCATTCTACCATAAGTAGTATGCGCTTCGCCTAAAGCATAATCAATATCGGCTCTGAAAGTTGATAGAGGAATTCTTCCTTCTTTAAATTGTTCTGAACGTGCCATTTCAGCTCCATTCAAACGACCTGAAATCAAAACTTTAATTCCTTCTGCATTCATACGCATTGCAGCTGCAATAGCCATTTTAATAGCTCTTCTGTAGGAAATACGACTTTCGATTTGACGAGCAATGCTAGTCGCAACTAGATAAGCATCTAACTCTGGTCTTTTAATTTCAAAGATGTTGATTTGAACCTCTTTGTCAGTAATTTTTTTAAGTTCTTCTTTCAACTTGTCTACCTCTTGACCACCTTTTCCGATAATAATTCCAGGTCTAGCAGTAGTGATAGTAACGGTTACAAGTTTTAAAGTTCTCTCAATGATTACTTTTGATACACTAGCTTTTGATAAACGAGCATGAATATACTTTCTGATTTTATAATCCTCAGCGATTTTATCGCCGTAATCATTTCCACCATACCAGTTTGAATCCCATCCTCTGATGATCCCAAGTCTGTTTCCTATTGGATTTGTCTTTTGTCCCATCTTAATTAATTGCTTTGTGTGTTATCTAATTGTCCTAACACGATTGTTACGTGATTAGAACGTTTTCTAATTCTGTGTGCTCTTCCTTGTGGTGCTGGACGAAGTCTTTTTAACATCATTCCACCATCTACAGTGATTGTTTTTATAAATAAGCCTGCTTCAGAAACATTTCCGTCAGCGTTTTTCTGCTCCCAATTGTTGATAGCAGATAATACTAATTTTTCTAATTTTCTTGAAGCTTCTTTTGAGCTAAATCTTAAAATATTTAAAGCTCTTTCCACTTTCTGACCTCTTACCAAGTCTGCTACTAAGCGCATTTTTCTAGGTGAAGTAGGGCAGTTATTTAATTTAGCAAAAGCTATAGACTTATTAGCCTCTTTTCTTGCGTCTGCTGTTTCTCTTTTACGAACTCCCATTGCTTCTTATTTTTTACCTTTATTTTTTGCTCCAGCATGACCTCTAAAAGATCTTGTTGGTGAAAATTCTCCTAATTTGTGTCCTACCATGTTCTCAGTTACATAAACTGGAACAAATTGACGACCATTGTGAACTGCGATAGTTTGTCCAACAAAATCAGGAGTAATCATTGATGCTCTAGACCAAGTCTTAACAACACCTTTATTTCCTCCAGAAATATTTTCCTGAACTTTTTTATCTAATTTATAGTGAACAAATGGTCCTTTTTTTAATGAACGTGCCATGCTTTTCTAATTATTTCTTTCTGCGTTCAACAATATACTTATTACTCGGGTTAACTTTAGAACGAGTTCTATACCCTTTTGCAGGAATCCCTTTTCTAGAACGTGGATGTCCACCTGATGAACGACCTTCACCACCTCCCATTGGGTGATCAACTGGGTTCATAGCAACCGGTCTAGTTCTTGGTCTTCTACCCAACCATCTTGTTCTACCTGCCTTACCAGATACAATCAATTGATGATCAGAGTTGGAAACAGCACCAATTGTAGCAGAACAAGTCAACAAAATTAATCTTGTTTCTCCTGAAGGCATTTTAATTGTTGCGAACTTTCCATCTCTTGCCATTAATTGAGCAAAAGTTCCTGCAGAACGTGCAATAACTGCACCTTGTCCTGGGCGTAATTCAATACAAGAAATCACAGTACCTAATGGAATTTTACTTAATGGTAAAGTATTTCCAATTTCAGGTGCAGCATTTTCTCCCGAAACAACAGTTTGTCCAACTTGCAGTCCATTTTGAGCAATAATGTACGTTTTTTGACCATCAGCATAAGCCAATAAAGCAATAAACGCCGTTCTGTTTGGATCGTATTCGATAGACTTAACCGTGGCTGGAATACCAACTTTGGTTCTTTTGAAATCTACAATACGATACCTTTGTTTGTGACCACCGCCTGTATAACGCATGGTCATTTTTCCTTGACTATTTCTACCTCCTGAGTTTTTTATCGGTGCTAACAAAGAGCGCTCCGGCTTATCAGTTGTAATGGCGTCAAAACCATTCACAACTCTAAAACGCTGACCCGGGGTAATAGGTTTTAATTTTCTAACTGACATTTTTTAATTAAATATTGTTATAAAAATCTATCGATTCTCCTTCTTTTACTTGTACAATTGCTTTTTTATAAGCATTTGTCTTTCCACTAATCAAACCACTTTTTGTGTATTTCGTAGTTCTATCAGCTCTATAATTCATCGTATTAACTTCAACAACAGTAATCCCATAAGTAGCTTCAACAGCTTTCTTTATTTGAACTTTGTTTGCTTTTTTGTCAACAATGAAACCAAAACGGTTAAAAATCTCACTTTCTTTAGTGATTTTTTCTGTTATGATAGGTTTAATTATGATACTCATGATCTGTTATTTACTTAGATTTTCTTCAATTCCTTCTAAAGAACCCTCTAGAAGCACCAAATTATTAGCGTTTAAAACAGCGTAAGTGCTTAATTCTGAACTAGTTAATACACTAGAGCCCTTTAAATTGCGTGACGACAAATATACATTTTTATTTGAATCACCCAACACAAATAAAGATTTTTTATTCTCTAATCCTAAAGCTTTCAATATTGTAATGAATTGTTTAGTGTTTGGAGCATCAAAATTAAAATCTTCTACAACTACAATGTTTGCTTCTTTTGCTTTTAGAGAGAAAGCCGATTTTCTAGCTAGTCTTTTCAAATTTTTATTTAATTTGAAAGAATAACTTCTTGGTCTTGGACCAAAAACCGTTCCTCCTCCTTTAAACAAAGGATTCTTAGCACTACCAGCACGAGCTGTACCAGTACCTTTTTGCTTTTTAATTTTACGAGTACTTCCTGCAACTTCAGCTCTTTCTTTAGCTTTGTGCGTACCTTGTCTTTGGTTTGCCAAATATTGTTTTACATCTAAATAGATTGCATGATTATTTGGTTCAATTCCGAAAACTGAATCAGAAAGCTGTACTTTTCTTCCAGTTTCTTTTCCTGTGATATCTAATACTTTTACTTCCATTACTTCTGAATGATTACATAAGAGTTTTTGCATCCAGGAATGGCTCCTTTAACAACAAGTAAGTTCTTTTCAGCGACTACTTTTAAAACTCTAAGGTTTTGTACTGTTACATTATCTCCACCCATTCTTCCAGCCATGCGCATTCCTTTGAATACTCTAGAAGGATAAGAGGAAGCTCCTACTGAACCTGGCGCTCTTAAACGGTTATGTTGACCATGAGTAGCTTGTCCAACACCACCAAAACCGTGACGTTTAACAACTCCTTGAAAACCTTTACCTTTAGACACACCTTGTACATCTACAAATTCTCCTTCGTTGAACAAATCAACTGTTAACACATCACCTAAGTTGTGTTTTTCTTCAAAATACTTGAATTCAACGACTTTTTTCTTTGCAGAAGTACCCGCTTTTTTAAAGTGACCTTGATCAGCTTTAGTAGCGTGTTTTTCTGTTTTGTCATCGAAACCAAGTTGAAGAGCTTCATACCCGTCAACCTCATTGGTTCTGACTTGGGTAACGACACAAGGTCCAGCTTCGATTACTGTACAAGGAATATTTTTCCCGTTTTCGTCGAAAATGCTAGTCATGCCGATTTTTCTTCCAATTAACCCAGACATAATAAACTAATTAATTATTAATAAAATTTTTGTTTTTAATTATAAAGAATTAAGTATTAGCCTAATTTTCATTATTCTAATACTTAAAACTTTGTTTTTTAAAGTATAATTAAACTTTGATTTCTACTTCAACACCACTTGGTAACTCTAATTTCATTAGAGCATCAATAGTTTTTGATGAAGATGAATAAATGTCTAATAATCTTTTATATGAACTTACTTCAAACTGTTCTCTTGCTTTTTTGTTAACGTGTGGAGAACGTAAAACAGTAAATATTTTTTTGTGTGTAGGTAACGGAATTGGACCTGTTACAACAGCACCTGTGCTTTTCACAGTTTTTACGATTTTCTCTGCTGATTTATCAACCAACATGTGATCGTAAGATTTCAATTTTATTCTGATTTTTTGACTCATTTTGATAAAAATTAAGCGTTACCTTTTGCTTTTTTGATTACTTCCTCTGATATATTTGAAGGTGTTTCTGCGTAGTGTGAGAACTCCATTGTTGAAGTTGCTCTACCCGAAGACAATGTTCTTAATGTTGTAACATATCCAAACATTTCAGATAATGGAACATCTGCCTTGATTGTTTTTGCACCAGCTCTGTCACCCATATCATTAACTTGACCGCGACGTCTATTTAAATCTCCAACAATATCTCCCATGTTTTCTTCTGGAGTTATAACTTCAATTTTCATAATTGGTTCAAGAATAACTGCACCTGCAGCTTTTGCTACCTCTTTATAGCCAAGCTTAGCCGCTAATTCAAAAGAAAGCGCATCAGAATCTACTGGGTGGAAGGAACCATCTGTTAAAGTAACTTTTAAACTATCAACTTGGTATCCTGCCAGAGGTCCTGTTTTCATAGCTTCACGGAATCCTTTTTCAACTGCTGGTATGTATTCTTTTGGCACATTTCCACCTTTAACAGCATTTACAAATTGTAATCCCATAGCTGGTTTTCCATCAACATCGTCTGCAGGTTCCAGAGTGAAAACAATGTCACCAAATTTACCACGTCCACCTGATTGTTTTTTATAAACTTCTCTATGAGTAGCTGATTTAGTAAAAGCTTCTTTATATTCAACTTGTGGCTCACCTTGATTCACTTCAACTTTGAATTCACGTTTCATACGATCCACTAGAATATCTAAGTGTAACTCACCCATTCCTGATATAATCGTTTGACCTGAAGCTTCATCAGTTCTAACAGTAAATGTAGGATCTTCTTCAGCTAATTTTGCTAAAGCCATACCCATTTTATCTACGTCAGCTTTAGTTTTAGGCTCAATTGCGATACCAATTACCGGATCAGGGAACTTCATTGACTCAAGAATGATTGGGTGTTTTTCATCACACATCGTATCACCAGTCTTGATATCTTTAAATCCAACTGCCGCTCCAATATCTCCAGCCTCGATATACTCGATTGGATTTTGCTTATTAGCGTGCATTTGGTAGATACGAGAAATTCTTTCTTTATTTCCAGAACGAGTATTTAAAATGTACGAACCAGCATCAAGACGACCTGAATAAGCACGGAAGAATGCCAAACGACCTACGTATGGGTCAGTAGCTATCTTAAATGCAAGAGCAGCAAAAGGCTCTTTTGGATCAGGACGACGTAATATTTTCTTTTGGTCTTCTTCTAACAAATCAGCATCATCAGGATGAATTCCTTCGATACCTTCTTTATCCATTGGAGATGGCAAATATTTACATACTGCATCTAACATAAATTGAACTCCTTTGTTTTTGAATGAAGAACCAGCAATCATTGGAATGATAGCCATATCAATAGTTGCAGCACGTAATGCATTATTTATCTCTTCTTCTGTAATAGAATTTTCATCTTCCATGTACTTATCCAAAAGATTCTCATCATAAGTTGCTATTTCTTCAATTAAAATTGAACGATATTGTTTCACTTCATCCACCATATCAGCTGGAATATCAACAATATCAAAAGTAGCTCCTTGTGTTTCATCATGCCAAATAATAGCTTGATTTTTCACTAAATCGACCACACCTCTAAAATCATTTTCTTCACCTATTGGCAATGTAATTGCAACAGCGTTTGATTTCAACATGTCTTTTACTTGCTGACAAACTGCCAAGAAGTTAGAACCTTGACGATCCATCTTGTTAACAAACCCCATACGAGGAACTCTATATTGATCAGCAAGCCTCCAGTTCGTTTCTGATTGTGGCTCTACACCATCAACAGCACTAAATAAAAACACTAATCCATCAAGTACACGTAGAGAACGATTTACTTCAACCGTAAAATCAACGTGTCCCGGAGTATCAATAATATTAAAGTGATAAGGTTGTGACTCAGGCAACATTTTTCCTTGTTGTGTTGGAAAATTCCACTCACAAGTTGTTGCAGCAGATGTAATGGTAATACCTCTTTCTTGCTCTTGTGCCATCCAGTCCATAGTTGCTGCACCATCATGTACCTCACCAATTTTGTGTGATTTACCTGTGTAGAACAAAATACGTTCTGTAGTAGTAGTCTTTCCAGCATCAATGTGCGCTGCAATACCTATATTTCTTGTAAATTTTAAATCTCTAGCCATTTCTTAAAAATTAAAATCTAAAATGTGAGAAAGCTTTGTTAGCTTCTGCCATTTTGTGAGTATCCATTCTCTTTTTAACTGCTGCTCCTTCTTCTTTAGCGGCTGCTAAGATTTCAGAAGCAAGCTTTCCTGCCATTGATTTCTCATTTCTTTTTCTTGCATATAAAATCATCCATTTCATAGCCATTGAGACTTTTCTGTCTGGACGAATCTGCATTGGAATTTGGAATGTAGCTCCACCAACTCTACGACTACGTACTTCTACGTGAGGCATAACGTTTGACAATGCATCTTTCCACAATTCTAATGAAGTTTTTTCTTCATTGTTTTTCTTTGATTCCACGATGTCAATTGCATCATAAAACACTTTGAAAGCTGTAGATTTTTTACCATCCCACATTAAGTTGTTTACAAAACGTGTTACCAATTGGTCATTAAACCTTGGATCTGGCAAAAGAGGTCTTTTTTTCGCTGCTCTTTTTCTCATTTCTTCTTTGTTTTTTTGTTTTGTCTAATTGCAATAGATTGCAACTCTACGTTAACATGTTAGATTTACTTTTTAGCTTCTTTTGGACGTTTTGCACCATACTTAGAACGACGTTGCGTTCTTCCGGCTACACCTGATGTGTCAAGAGCACCACGTACAATGTGATACCTTACTCCTGGTAAATCTTTTACTCTTCCGCCTCTCACTAATACTATCGAGTGCTCTTGCAGATTGTGTCCTTCTCCTGGTATGTAGGCGTTTACTTCATTTCCATTAGTCAAACGTACACGCGCTACTTTACGCATTGCAGAGTTTGGCTTTTTTGGAGTAGTAGTGTAAACACGCGTACAAACACCTCTTCTTTGAGGACAAGAATCTAAAGCAACCGATTTACTCTTCTTAGTGACTTGAGTTCTTCCTGTTCTTACTAATTGTTGAATTGTTGGCATAATTAAATACTAATATCTATTTATTTGTTAATTCCCTCTTTTTTAGGGGTTGCAAATGTAATAATTATTTTAATCAAAACAAATGTTAATTAATTAATTTTCAAATAGATTATTTTTGGGGTATATTTTTATACTAAAGTTTGTTTCTTTACGTTTAATTACAACAGCTATTTTTATTTGAAAAAATATATTATCATACTATTTACATTCTTTTTATCCAGCACGACGGTTGGTCAAAATTTCTATTTAAAGATAAGTAGCGATAACATCCTTGAGAGCAAAACCATAGACTCTATTGGCTATAATAAAAAACACCCTAATACCAAAAGTTTAATTGACGAATACAATATTTTCTCTAAGCAATTAATTAAATTAGGTTATATCAACATTGAAAACAAAGGAATGGAAAAATTAAACGACTCTACATTTTTTTTCAAATGCATATTGGGCAAAAAAATTAAATATAGTCACATTAAAGTTGAAAACAATAAAGAATTTGGTTTTTTAAAAGAATTTGTATCCGACACCTTAAAAATTCCTTTTGTTGAGACCGAAGATTTTTTAAAAAATATTTCAAAAAAACTTGAACTTAATGGCTATTCAATGGCTAAAATAAAACTTCAAACCACAAAACAATCAGAAAACACAATTTATAGTGTTTTAAAAATTGATGTTGGACAAAAAAGATTCTTAAATAAAATTGTCATTAAAGGTTACGAAAAATTTCCAGAAAACCACAAAAAAAATCTTATTCGCCTTTATAAAAACAAAACGTTTAACCAACAAAATCTTGAAAACATTTATTCGAGCATCAACAAATTTAGATTTATAAATCAAACCAAATACCCTGAGATTTTATTCAAAAAAGATTCGACAATAGTTTACACATATTTAGAAAAATCAAAATCAAATACTTTTGACGGAATTATTGGCTTTAGCAATGACGAACAAAAGAAAATAGTTTTTAATGGTTATTTAGACTTACAATTAAATAACATTTTGAATTCTGGTGAAAAAATGGCACTGTTTTGGAAAAGTGACGGAAAAGAACAAACCACTTTCAACATTCATTTTGATTTGCCTTATTTATTTAGCACTCCTGTTGGATTAAAAACCGAACTACAGATTTTCAAACAAGACAGCACTTTTCAAAATACAAAAACAGCAATAGATCTGGGATACTTTTTTAACTATAACACAAGATTATATTTAGGTTATGAAGCTAAAGAATCTAGCGATATCCAGAACACCAACTCAAGCTCGTTAAATGATTTTAAAAATCAATTCTATACTTCAACCTTTGAATACATTGATTTAAACAGAGAAGATTTATTATTTCCTGAAAAAACAAACACACTTATAAAAATAGGTTCGGGAAATCGAAATTCAAAATTTCAAAAAAACAGTCAATTTTTTGCATCCATAAACACCAGTCATAATTTAATCTTAAATAACAGAAACAGTATTAACTTGAAGATTGAAGGCTATTATTTAAAAAGCGATGAATACCTAATTAATGAATTATTTAGATTTGGCGGAATAAATTCTATTCGTGGATTTAACGAAAATAGTTTACAAGCAAGTTTTTTAAGCTCAATACAATCAGAATATCGATATAGATTGGCATCTAATCTTTATATTCACAGTATAATTGATTACGGATTTTACGAAGACAAATCTATAAAATCAAACAACACACTATATGGTATTGGATTGGGACTTGGAATTATTACAAAAAATGGTTTGATTAAAATCATCTATGCCAACGGAAGCACTAAAGAACAAAATATTACCCTTTCAAATTCAATAGTTCACCTGTCATTAAAGACTAGCTTCTAATTGGTTGTAAAGAAAATGGCAACTTTTAACGTATTTAATTAGGTTTTTTAAGAAAAATTTAGGAATTTTGAAAAACTAATTTTAACCAAATTAAATAATGAAAACAAAGTTAAATGGATTCTTAACGCTGTTCTTAGCGTTGTTGGTGCAAATTTCTTTTGCACAAGAAAGAATGGTTAGCGGTATTGTTTCTGACAATAGTGGTATGCCAATTCCGGGAGTTAATGTAGTAATCAAAGGGACTACATCAGGAACTCAAACCGATTTTGACGGTAAATTTTCTATTAAAGCTACTCCAAGTCAAACGCTTGTATTTAGCTTCGTAGGAATGAAAACCAAAGAAGTAGTTGCTTCCTCAGCTACACTAAATGTAACAATGGCAGATAATTCTGTTGAGCTTGAAGGAGTAGTTGTTACAGCTTTAGGCATTAAAAGACAGAAAAAAGCTCTTGGATATGCCACATCTACAGTTACTTCAAAAGATTTAACCGAGGTTAACAATGTTAACCTTTTTGAATCTTTATCAGGAAAAGTTGCTGGTGTTGATATCACTGCACCTGCACAAGTTGGTGCATCATCAAAAGTAGTAATAAGAGGTTTTAACACTTTTGGAAATGCCTCACCATTATTTATTGTTGATGGTACACCTATTGACAATAGCTCATCAAGTGGGACTGGAAATACTAGAAGTTTTGATGCTGGTAATGGAATTAGTGATATTGACCCAAACAACATTGAAAGTATGACTATTCTTAAGGGAGCAGCAGCATCAGCCCTTTATGGTTCTAGAGCTGCAAATGGAGTTATTGTTATTACTACAAAATCAGGTAAAAACAATTCTAAAATTGTTGTTGAAACAACTCATTCAGTAGATTTTTCTGAAGTTGCTAGAGTACCTCATTTACAAAATTCTTTTGGTCAAGGGTGGAATGGTCATTCATGGTCAAATTGGGCAGGACAACCAGGAAATACTGCAAGTAATGAAAATGGATCATGGGGTCCAGCATACAATGGAGAGATTAGACCTTGGGGTTCGATAGTTAACAATTCACAACAAATAAAACCTTATTCCCCTTTAACAGATAATTTAAAAGATTTTTTTGAAATGGGTAGCACTTTCTCTAACAGTGTAAGAGTAAGTGGCGGTAATGCAAATTCGAACTTTTCAATTAATTTTTCCGATGTTAATTCAGATGGTATTATCCCAACAAATGCTGATTCCTTCAAAAGAAGAACCTTTGGAGCAAATGGCGGAATGAGTAATGATAAAATCACATTTAAAGCAAGTGCAAATTATGTTAAGAAAGATCAAAACGCAGTAAATACCGGTCAAGGAAGTGATGCTGGAGAGGGAAATACTTTTACACAAGAATTATTACAAATACCAAGAGACATTAGTGTTGTGGATTTGGCAGATTACACCAATAACCCTTTTAATAATAACAGTAATTATTTTACTCCTTATGCAACAAATCCTTATTGGACAATCAATGAAAATTCAACATATATAGATGGAAATCGTTTCTATGGAAACACTAATTTAGCTTATAATTTTAACAATAATCTTTCAATTAGTTATCAAATAGGAGGTGATTATAGAAATGAAAAAATAAAATCATATGGTGCAAAAGTAACTTTTGAACCAAACTCTCCTCAATCTGATGGCGGAGCTAATGCTGTAGTTGGTGGAGTTACTGAAATAACAAATGAATTTGTTCAGTTTGAATCTAACTTAATTTTAAATTACAATACAAAAATTAATGACAATTTAAACATTTCAAGTTTTGTAGGTTTCGGAACTAACGAAAGGAAAACTTCAACCTTATTAGCTTCTATAACAAATTTGGATATTCCAAATTTTTATGAATTAACAAACTCTGCAATTAAGCCAAATGTAGCTCAAACAAATTCTCTACGTCGATCTTATTCGACTTATGCTTCAATTGAAACATCATACAAAGAAAAATTATTTCTTACTTTAACTGGTAGAAATGATTGGACTTCAACTTTACCTAAAGGTTCTAACAGTTATTTTTATCCATCTGCAAGTTTAAGCGCGATTGTAATTGACAATAGTGATTATTTTCTAAAACTTAGAACCGGTATTGCTAGATTAGCAAATGATACAGCAGCATATCAAACTAGTTCAACTTTAGTTCAAGGTTCTTCTTTTTTAGGGTTTGGAAATATTTTTCTTCCAATTGGAGGAGTAAATGGATATGAGTTTGCTGGGAATTTAGGTAATCAAAATTTAAAACCAGAATTTGTAACTGAATTTGAATTTGGGTTTGAATCTAACTTATTTTCAAAAAGAGTTAATTTAGATGCCTCCTTTTATTCAAAAAAGACTGACGGCTTAATTATTCCATTACCATTACCAACTTCAACAGGGTATAATAGTATAAGATCAAATGCAGTTGATTTAACTAATAAAGGTATTGAGTTAGTCCTTAATATAATCCCTTTTAGAAATGAAAACTTCAAATGGGATTTCACAACAACATTTTCAAAAAACAATTCCAAAGTGACCAATGTAATTGGAGACACGAACAAAATTCAACTAGCTTCTAATTATGGTGTTAGTTTTAATGCTATCGTTGGAGAACCTTTAGGGGTATTCAGTACTTTTGTTCCATTAAAAAATGATGCTGGCCCATAGTTGATGAAAATGGATATTATGTTGTTTCTGATGATGAACAAAATATTGGTACTTCACAAAGAGATTTTGTTTTAGGTTTTAAAAACAGTATTACTTATAAAAACATTAATCTTTCATTTGGATTAGACTGGAAAAAAGGTGGTGAAATGTATTCTTACACAAAACGTTTGTCCCATTTTACTGGTAATGGTATAGAAACCACTTATAATGACAGAAATCCATTTATCATACCTAACTCAGTTGTTGATAACGGAGATGGAACATACTCTGAAAACACTACTCCTATTTCTTTAGAAAATATTACCGATTTTTATAATACCCAAAGTAATCCAGGTATTGAAAGAGGACATGTTATAGATAAAACTTTTGTTAGATTAAGAGATTTATCTATCACCTACAATATTCCTTCAAAGTTACTTAAAAACACAGGATTGACCAATTTATCATTTAGTGTGTATGGCAAAAACCTAGCTATGTGGACACCCGATGAAAATCCTTATATAGACCCTGAACTTTCTACTTTTGGTACTGGATTATTAAGTGAACAAGGAGAGTTTGGTGCTAATCCTTCACAAAGATCTTATGGAGCAACACTTAAATTAACTTTTTAAATAAAAAATTATGAAAAAAACAATTAGTCTTATTGCATTCATAACAGTATTAATTAGTTGTAATACAGAATTAGATATTAATACTAATCCCGACTCATTAGATCCATCAAATGCTCCATTATCTGCACAATTACCAGCTGGAATAACAGGAATTGTTGGACCAGAAGGCGCGGGTATGGCAATCTTTGGAGGCTTTTGGTCTCAGTTTTGGACTCAAAGTAATGGTGCGAACCAATTTAAAGATATAGACAATTATTCTGCCGGAACGGCTGATTACAATTTTATTTGGGACAGTATGTTTGATGGTCTTGGTGATATTAGGAATGTAAAAAGAAAAGCTCTAGCAGAAGGTAATTGGAATTATTATTTAATTGCTACCACATTAGAAGTCCAAGCATCTCAAATTCTTACAGATATGTATGGTGACATTCCTTATAAAGAAGCTAACAATAGCTCAATTACTAGTCCTAAATTTAATACTGGACAAGAAGTGTATGCATATATGATAGAAGATTTAGATGATGCTCTTTCAAAAAATTTATCTGAATCATTTGGTGAAGTTCCTGGTAATGATGATTTAATTTTCGGAGGAAATATGCAAAATTGGAAAAAATTTGCTAATACTCTAAAATTAAAAATATATATCAGACAAACAAATAGTTCTAATGCAACTGCAGCTAACGCTGCAATAACACAAATGCTCAATGATAATGTTGAATTTTTATCTGTTGATGCATCAATGACACAGTTTGTTGATGAAATAAATCAAAGTAATCCGCTTTTTGAATACATTGAAAGAAGATTAAATGTGGCCACAAACCTTCGAATGAGCAGAACACTTTCTTCATTTCTTGATGAAAATTCTGATTCAAGAAAAACAAAATATTATGAAGCTGGCAATGCTTTAAATCAAGGAGACTACACTAATGGAGTAGGATCTGGCACAATTGCAATTGTTAATTTAAAAGCAACTACCCCTGTTTTATTGATGTCAAAAGAAGAAAGTCTTTTCTTGCAATCTGAAGCTAAGCTAAGAAATAATGACACTACATCTGCAAAAAACTTATATGAAGCTGCTGTAAACAGCAACTTTTCAAGGTATAATTTAAGTGGTAGTTCATATTTAACAGGTGTTTATGCATTCCCAGACGCTGGTACTTTTGAAGAAAAATTAGAAACATTAATAACCCAAAAATGGATTGCAAGTTTTCCTGGAAATGGGTATGAGTCTTTTTTTGAAAAAAACAGAACTGGATATCCTAAAACTTCTACTGTTCCTCAAACAAGTTCAAGCTATGTTCCTGGACAATTTGCCTATGCAGTAAATGGGACTACAAATGGTTCTTTTCCAAAAAGAATTGTTTATCCTTTATCAGAAAGAAATGCTAACCCAAACTCACCAGTATTAGTTTCAATAACTACACCTATTTGGTGGGAATAAAAATAAATAATTATGAAAAAAATAATAATAACACTTTTCTTTTTAAGTACTTTTTTAATTTCATGTGAAAAAGAATCAACTGGAGGTGTATCGAGAGTAACGAATTATCCAGAGTTTACACTCTTGGGTGATGACGTAATTTATGTAAATAAAGGAAACGAATATATTGACCCAGGAGTTATTGTAACTGAAGGTGGTGTGGAAATACCATATGAAACAACTATTACTGGAACATTCAGAGGTGGCACTACTCTTGACACAAATGTAGTAGATGTATATCAAATTGTATATTCTGCGACAAATCAAGATGGTTTTTCAGGATCTATTGCAAGAACAGTATATGTTATTGAAAATGGAGATTTGACAACTAACATCTCTGGCTTGTACACTTCTACAGTTGTTAGAAATGGTTCCTCATCGGCACAATATACTAATATGGAATATATCTTGGTTTGGAAAAAAGACAATGGAACATATGAAATGTCAGATGGTATTGGTGGATATTATGCAATTGGTAGAGGCTATGGCAATGCCTATACAGCTAGACCAGTAATTATAACTGCCAATGATATACCATCAAATAGCTTTACTATTCCAGCCTTTACAGTAGGTACTTTCGGAGGAGTTGCAAGCATGTCTGGTTTAACCGCTAATTCAGTTAATAATACTCTTAGTTATACAACTATTTGGGATGCTGGATATACGTTTGTGGTAACTTTAACAAAAGTTAATATTTAAAAAATATAAATATGAAAAAAATGAACTCAATAAAAAAAATATTATCTATAAGTTTAATATTAATTTTAACTTTAAGTTTAAGTTCTTGTGATGAAGGAGGTAATCCTGATCCTGGAAAAACGAATACTGGTCAGTTTGCTGGTGATTGGTTTATCTCTCTAACTGATACAGATGGTGATGTTTTAGTTGAACATGCTTTGCATTCAACGTACAACACTTCTGCAAATGACAACACCATGTGGATAGATGATCATGAAAATGGTTATTACATCAAATGTAAATACACTATAAATAATGATGGTACATTTACTGCAACTGATTCAGAAAACATTTTAGATTCTGGAACTGTAACTATTACAGAAGGAAAAATCGAGAAAAATGCTGCGATATCTAAAGGAGGTCATACCGTAGATAAAATTTCTTTTAGAGCTCATTATAGTTATGATGCCTCTGGATATGATATATTATATGAAGGTCATAAAAGAACTGGTTTCTTAGAGGACGAGTATTAATATTTAATGATAATTACTCAAAACCATCCCACTTTCGGGATGGTTTTTTTTATACCTTTACACCATGAAAGACGAACAACAAATATTTGGAATTAGAGCCATCATTGAAGCCATCCAATCGGGAACTGTTATTGATAAAGTATTTATCCAAAAAGAGGTTCAAGGAGATTTGATGAAAGAACTGATGAAAGTGATGAAACAAAAAAGCATCAACTATTCCTATGTTCCTGTTGAAAAACTCAATCGTTTAACTTCTAATAATCATCAAGGTGCAGTGGCTACCATCTCACCTATTGGTTTTATTGAAATAGAAACATTAATTGAAACCGTTATGGAAAATGGCAGAAAACCTTTCTTCCTAATCCTTGATCAACTTTCAGATGCTCGGAATTTCGGTGCTATCATCAGAACGGCAGAATGTACTGGTGTTGATGGTATCATAATTCAAAAACAAGGTTCTGCTCCTGTTAATGGTGATACAGTTAAAACATCTGCTGGCGCAGTGTTCAATATTCCAATATGTAAAGTAGATCATATTAAAGATGCCATCTTTCATTTGCAAGCTAATGGCATCAAAACCGTTGCTGCTACCGAAAAAACAGAACAAAATATCTATGACATTTCTCTTAACGAACCTTTAGCCATTATTATGGGTAGCGAAGATAGAGGAATCAATCCTTCGGTGTTGAAAATTGTAGATGAAAAAGCAAAATTACCAATGTTTGGAACAATCGGTTCACTAAACGTATCTGTAGCTTGTGGTGCCTTCTTATACGAAACTGTAAGACAAAGACAGTAATCGCTTCGTGTTAATCATTAGAACTCTCGTTCTTTGGAGTTTCAATATATTCGTAAACATATTTTATTTCGGGAGAAAAAGTTTCTAAAACTTCTATTATTTCTTCTTTTGGAGGATTTACAAAATTGCCGTTTTCGTCGAAACGTTTCATAAAAGCATCGTTTTCTGCAACAAACTCTGGCTTTTCCCAGTCGTATTGAATGGATTTAACATAATCGGGCGTTTTATAATAAGCGGCTAATATAAATCCGGTTATCAATCCTGCTAAATGTCCTTCCCAAGAAATCTTAGCGTCAACTTCTGGAAAAACATACCAGACCATTCCACCATAGACCATGACGACAGTTAAAGAGAGTGCCATCAATCGATAGTATTTGGTCATCATTCCTTTAAAAAAAATAAAGGAAACCAACACATAAATTAATCCACTAGCACCAATATGATAGGAGTTTCGTCCAATTATCCAAGTGATTGTTCCCGATAACAGGATGCCATAGACCAAAACTTTTAGTGATAAATTTCGATAAAAATAAATCAATGCGAGAGTTAATACAAATAGCGGTACACTATTGCTGGCAATGTGATTAAAATCGCCGTGAAGAAAAGGACTTAGCACTATTCCTTTCATCCCCGAAAAGGTTCTCGGGAAAATTCCATATGGGTTTAGTTTTAGATTAAAAGTGTCTTCTATCAAAAAAACAGTCCAAATTATCAACAGAAACAATGTTGGAACAATCCATACGGATGGTGTAAATTTAAAGTGGTTTTGTTCGTCCATGCTGTTTGTTTTACTCTCAATAATCAAAAATACGACCATTTATTTTTTTTATGCTATTTTGACAGAAATACTTATTTTTACAGTATGGAAATCCCCTTAGCAGAGCGCATCAGACCTCAAAAACTAGAAGAATACATCAGTCAACTACACTTAGTAGGCGACAATGGTTCACTTACGCAACAAATAAAAAGAGGAATAATTCCATCGATGATTTTTTGGGGTTCGCCTGGAACGGGGAAAACTACTTTAGCACAGATTATTGCAAAACAAAGTAATCGTCCTTTTTATGAATTGAGTGCCATCAATAGTGGCGTGAAAGACATTCGTGATGTGATAGAAAAAGCCAAACAAAGTGGTGGATTATTTACTGCAAAAAATCCAATTTTGTTCATCGACGAGATTCATCGTTTTAGCAAATCGCAGCAAGATTCTTTATTAGCCGCTGTTGAAAAAGGTTGGATTACACTTATTGGTGCCACCACCGAAAATCCAAGCTTTGAAGTTATTCCGGCATTATTGTCACGTTGTCAGGTGTATGTTTTAAATTCGTTTTCAAAGGATGATTTGATTGCATTATTACATCGAGCAATGAAAGAAGATAAAATTATTTCGAACAAAAAAATCAAATTAAAGGAAACGGAAGCTTTACTGCGACTTTCTGGCGGAGATGGACGTAAACTATTAAATATTTTTGAATTGGTAATTAACGCCAGTTCTGAAGGTCAAATTATCATTACTAATAAAAAAGTGATGGAGTTGGTACAACAAAACACTGTATTGTACGACAAAACAGGTGAACAACATTATGATATTGTGTCGGCTTTTATTAAATCTATTCGCGGAAGTGACCCAAATGGTGCTGTGTATTGGTTGGCTCGAATGATTGAAGGCGGCGAAGATGTAAAATTTATCGCAAGACGAATGTTAATATTGTCTAGCGAAGATATTGGCAATGCTAATCCAACGGCTTTCATCATGGCAAACAATACTTTTCAAGCGGTTTCTATAATTGGTTATCCAGAAAGTAGAATACTTTTGAGCCAATGTGCTATTTATTTGGCAACTTCACCCAAAAGCAACGCCAGTTATATGGCGATAAACGAAGCACAACAAGTAGTTAAACAAACCGGAGATTTGTCGGTTCCTATTCATTTACGGAATGCTCCAACCAAGTTGATGAAGGAATTAGGGTATGGTGAAGAGTATCAATATTCTCATAATTATGCTAATAATTTTTCGGAGCAAGAGTATTTACCCGATGAAATTAGCACTACTGCTTTCTATAAGCCAGGAAATAATGCTAGAGAAAATGGCACGAGAGAGTTTTTGAAGAATCGCTGGAAAGATAAATACGATTATTAAGTTCGAGGTTTGAAATACGAGATACGATGTTGAAGTGTTTAGCGATTTATTGAAAATTAAAATTAAATATGAAAATTATATACAACGAAAAAGACAAAACCATTGAAATAAATGATGGTTTGAAATCACACTTTTTATTGATTAAAATACTGATGTTGCTAATCTTAATAAATTCCGTTATAAACCTAATTGGTATTGTAAAAACAGGTTTGGGTTTTATGGAAATTATTTGGCTGTTTTTAGGAACAATCTCGGTAGTGGTACTTTATTCTTTATACTTCAAAGAATCTTCTCTCGAAAAAATCCCAATAACGAAGATTAAACGATTGATGGGAAAAACAAGTCCGACCAAAAAACAATACTATTTTGAGTTGGTTGATGGAAAGAAACGAGTATTGAAAGAGCTCAAAACCGATAAAGACTCCAAAGAATTACGAAAACTATTGACCAAATTAGGAATAGAAAACTAAGTTAAAATCTTAAATTAATTGGCTCCGAAGTTAATTTTCCACCTTCGTAACATTCAAAAAACCACTTACCGTTTTTAGTAATTACAACCCCATTTTGATCGCCTTTTATTCCGATGAAAACACCTTTTTGTGAAGTAGTAAACAAGCGCATGATAACCCTTGGCTCGTTGTTTACCACCTGAAAACCATTAGCAATTGGTTGTGCAAAATAAAATATTTCAGAATTTTTAGAAGATAACGAATAGGGTTCTACTGATTTTACCTCTTGATTTTCTTCTATTTTTTCTACAGCTATTTGTTTTTCACCATTATATTTATAGTTCAAGGTTTCGAATGATTTTGCAGCTTCACGAAAAGCTTGATTATAAGCTTTGTTATAATCCTTCTCTCTGCTAGTTCCAAATGCTGTTTCATAAACAATTCTATCTTGACAGTCTTTCAAAACCAGTTTTATTTTAGTCTGAAACATACTATTGTCTTTGGCTAAAGAAGCCGTTAAAGTTTTACATCTATTATTTGCTATTTCTGTTGGTAGTTCTTGATTGTTCATAAACACCTCAAATCCATATTTTTCTAATAACAACTTAGTTGATGTATTTAAATTGAAACTGTTATCCTCTTTCAAAAAATCAAACTTTGTTGGAACAATAACGAATTTGTAATCGTTTATATTTTGAGAAAAAACATTAAATACTGTGAGTAGGAATAGTAGCGCAATTTTTTTCATGATTATAATATTTTTTTTAATTCTAATAAATGATTTATTTTTTGTACTTCATTTGTATTGTGACTGTTAGCTTGATCAAATAGAATGGCTTTAATACCAAAGTTGATTGCGCCTCGAATATCTGCATCGATGCAATCACCAATCATTAAAGCATTTTCTTTGGAAACACTTGTCAAAGATAAGGCGAATTCAAAGATATTTGGATGTGGCTTTTTAACACCCGCGATTTCTGAATTAGTAACTGTTTTAAAATAATCATTAATTCCTGAATTGTTTAATTTCTTTGTTTGAACCTCTGCAAACCCATTGGTTATAATATGAAGTGTGTATTTGGGTTTCAAATATTCTAAGACTTCCATTGCACCATCAAAAAGCAAATTATTATCTGGTAAAAACTCAATATAATCATGACTAATTTGATTGATTTCAGCATCAGAAATAGCAAAATTAATAGCATCAAATGATTGCTTTAATCTTTGGTAGCGAAGTTCCTCATGTGTCATTTTATCAAACTGATATAACTTCCAACAGGCTTGATTTATAGGTACATATTTTTCCATAAAAACAACAGTATCAATAGTTGGATATTGCTTTTTGAATATCTTATCAAAGGCTTGAATGGAGTTTTTATCAAAATCCCAAAGCGTATGGTCAAGGTCAAAAAAAATGTCGGTAATGTTATTCATCATTAAAAAATTCCTTCATCTTGAAAACTCAAATAGCCGTTTTCGGTTATAATAATATGATCTAAAACTTTAATATCTAATTGTTCACCAGCTGCTTTAAGTTTTTTAGTTATTTGCAAATCGGCATCGCTTGCTTGTAATTTCCCAGATGGATGATTATGAGATAAAATTATTGATGTAGCATTTTGTTCCAAAGCGGTTTTATAAATTAGACGAACATCGACAACCGTTCCCGTAATTCCGCCTTTTGATAATTGTGCTTTATAAATCACTTTATTGGAATTATTAAGATATAACACCCAAAATTCTTCATGTGGCAATTCGCCAATTATGGGTTGCATGATTTCAAATACCGCTTTACTTGAAGTTATTTTTTTTAATTCAACAGTTTCTTCTTCCCTTCTTCTTCTACCCAATTCCATAGCAGCAGCAATTGAAATGGCCTTCGCCTCACCTATTCCTTTAAACTCCATCAGTTGTTTCAACGACAACTTTCCTAATGCATTCAAATTGTTATCTACTGATTTTAAAATTCGTTTGCTTAAATCAACGGCACTCTCATTTCTGCTTCCAGAACCAATAAGTACAGCTATTAATTCGGCATCACTAAGTGCTTGTTTACCTTTCAGCATTAGTTTTTCACGTGGCTTGTCGTCTTCTGCCCAGTTTTTTATAGAAAAATTTATTGGTTCCAATTTATACTAAATGATTATTTTTTTCGTTATTATAAAATAAAGTATAAATGTATGAAACCCATCTCTTTTCTGCTACTTCTTTGCTCGTTTTTAACAACAATTACCAAAACTTTTGAAGAAAAACTCTCAGATGCTGCCATTTCTATTATTGATTCTTCAATAGTTTATACTCCAAACTATGTTGCTATAAAATATCCTAATGGTGATGTTCCAGCAAAAACGGGTGTTTGCACAGATGTTGTAATTAGAGCTTACCGAAAACTTGGGATTGATTTACAAAAAGAAGTGCATGAAGACATGAAAGCCAATTTTAGCAAATATCCAAATTTTAAAAAATGGGGTATAAAGACTTGTGATACGAATATTGACCATAGAAGAGTACCAAACTTAGAAGTTTTTTTTGAAAGAAAAGGACAAAAATTAGCCGTTACTCAAAACGCAAACGATTACAAAACTGGTGAAATCGTCACATGGCTGATTGCAAATAAATATCCTCATATTGGTATTATTACCAATAAAAAATCAAGCGATGGAAAACGACCATTAATAGTTCACAATGTTGGCGGAGGACAAATTTTAGAAGATTGTTTGTTTAGCTGGGAGATAGTTGGGCATTATAGCTATGAGAAGTAAACTTTTTTATTGACATTTGTTTTTGATTATATTTGCCATAAATATTTCAAAATGAAAAAAATATACATATTTATATTCCTTTTTATAGTAGTTAACGTTTTTTCTCAACAAGCTGGAGAATTAGATTTAAACTTTGGCAATGGTGGTTTTTTTACAACCGAAAACAATAGCGATATTGACAATGCAAATTGCTTATTTGTTTCAGAAAGCGATGAAATTTATGTTGCTGGTGGAAACGATAATTTCTCAATGATAAAATTAATGGCTGATGGTACATATGACTCTGCTTTTGGCAACCAAGGACAAGTTATCATTCCTTTTGACGGATTTAGGGCAGAAGCAAAAGAAATTATAGTTCGAGCTGAAGGTAAAATTATTTTAGCAGGAAACGTTTATGTTTCAGGCGGAGAATATAATTTTGGTATTGTTTTATTAAATACAGATGGCTCACTAGATACTTCTTTTAATGAAACTGGTAAACTTATTTTTGATTTTGATGAAAACATCAATTATTTGTATGCTGCAGCTATTCAAAATGATGGAAAGATTGTCGTTGCTGGTCAATGTGGAACTTTTGCCAATGCAGATTTTGCAGTTGCTCGAATAAATCCTGACGGCACTTTTGATACCGAATTTGGAGTTGGAGGAAAACAACGAATTAACATTCAAGGTGATGATCGCGGTCGATGTGTTGTTATTCAAAATGATGGAAAAATAGTTTTGGGAGGTTATTCATATCCTGTTGGTGGGAACAATTGTTGGTTTGCCGCGGTACGACTAACTACTACTGGACAACTTGACAACACGTATAGCATTGATGGAAAAGCAGTTGCGAAAGTAGCAAGTAGTTATGGGAATGATACTGTCCAAGATATGATTATTCAACCAGATGACAAAATACTAATGGTTGCAGATTCTTATATTGGAAGTTCACAAGATATTGGTATGGTAAGATTTACCACAGATGGAGAGTTAGACACTACTTTTAGTGGAGATGGGAAATTTAATACCTCAATGATTGGCACAACAGATTATCCGCGTGCTATCACATTACAAACCGACGGAAAGATTTTGATTTCTGGTTCTTTCTATACAACTCCACAACGAAATTTAGCATTACTAAGATTGACAGCTAATGGAGAACTTGATACAACTTTCAGTCAAGACGGTAAAGCAAATTATATAGTGCCAGGAAATAATGGTGTTTCTGTTGGGGATATGAAAACACAATCAACTGGACAAATATTAATTTGTGGAAGTATTTTTAACAATTACATGGTTGCTCGCATTTTTAGTGGTTCAGAATTGAATACGAATGAGTACGAATTGAAGCGATTATTTTTTTATCCAAATCCAGCTTCAAAAACTATTTTTTTTAGCGAAAATGTAAAGTCTGTAAATGTATTTACCCTAGAAGGTCAAAAGATAATGGAAACTATTAATTTTCCAGCTCAAATGGATATTTCAACTATTTCAAAAGGAATTTATATTCTTAATTTTCAAACAGTTTACGGTAAAAACATAAATGAAAAACTAATTGTTGAATGACAGCAAATAGTAGATTCTAAAAAAATGACTTAGACAATAAGTAATATTATATACCTTATTCGACCAATTGTTTCAACTCATCAAAATTCAATCCTCCATAATTTCCTGAACTCATTAATAATAGTGCTGAATTATTCAAATCATAGTTAAAAATAAATTCTTTAAATGCAGCTGGATTGGTATAAATAATTAAGTCATCGCGCTGAAAAGCATTGGCTATTTGATTATAACTTACTTCTTCCAGTTGTTTGATTTTTACAGCATCTGGCGAATAGAAAACTACAGCAACATCGGCAGCATCAAGTGCACCTTCATATTCTTTAAGGAATTCAGCATTCAAACTACTATAGGTATGTAACTCTAAACATGCCACTAATTTTCTGTCTGGATATTGATTTTTAACCGCTTTGGTTGTAGCAGAAACTTTGCTTGGTGAATGTGCAAAATCTTTATAGGCTACTTTCCCTTTTCCTTCGGCAATTTTTTCCAATCGTTTGCTCGCTCCTTTAAAACTAGCAATGGCTTCATAAAATTCAGCTTCATCAACACCCATATTTTGGCAAATCCATTTGGCTCCTGCTAAATTATTTAGATTGTGTGCTCCAAAAACTTCAATCGGCATAAAACCTTCTGGTGTTTCTAGCAAAGTGGTTCCATCTTCTACTTTATAATTTGGTGTTTGATATGGTAATCTTCGGATAGTATTCGTGGTTTCTTCAGCTACTTTTTTTACCGTTTCATCTTCTTCATTATAGACTAAAATGCCACCTTTGGTAATTTGATTGACAAAGATTTCAAATTGTTCTAGATAGTTTTCAAAAGTTGGAAACACATTAATATGATCCCAAGCAATTCCTGAAAGTAAGGCGATATTAGGTTGATACAAATGAAATTTCGGTCTTCTATCAATTGGTGAGGAAAGGTATTCATCGCCTTCAAGTACAATAAAATCGTTTTCTTCCGTTAAATGTACCATGGTATCAAAACCTTCTAATTGTGCTCCAACCATATAATCAACTTCAATATTTTGAAAATGCATTACGTGCAAAATCATGGAAGTAATCGTAGTTTTTCCGTGTGAACCGCCAATAACTACGCGTGTTTTATTTTTGGACTGTTCATATAAAAACTCAGGATAGGAATAAATTTTTAATCCCAATTCTTTTGCTTTCAATAATTCTGGATTGTCTGCTTTGGCGTGCATACCGAGAATTATTGCTTCAATATCCGAAGTTATTTTCTCGGGAAACCAACCCATTTCAATAGGCAATAATCCTTTTTTTTCTAATCGTGATTTTGATGGTTCAAAAATAGCATCGTCGCTACCTGTAACTTTGTATCCTTTGTTGTGTAATGCTATTGCTAGATTGTGCATGGCTGCTCCACCAATGGCTATGAAATGTGTACGCATTTGAAATTTCAATTATTAAAATCCCAAATCCCAAAACTAATATGATTGGAATTTGGAATTTAAGTTTTGTTATTTTTTTTCGAATTGTTCTTTTAGTTTAATTGCTTTTGCTTTATCTTTTAATTTATTTTGATATAAATCATATAGTTTTTGGAATGTAGTTTTAGAATTTCCGATTTGGTACGCTTTCAAATAATTAGTTTCGGCTTTTTTATATCGATCAAAATATTCGTCAATATATCCTTGAGAAAGATAGCCATCTACTTTTGAAAGTTTCATCAATTCATTAGAATATTTTTGAGCTTTACGTTCACTTCCACCTATAATTCCTGGCAACTCTATATATAACATAACCAAAGCCCAACGCGAATCAATATGTTTTGAATCTAATTGTGTTGCTTTTAGAAAGGCATTTTCAACATCATCAATCATTCCTAATGCTTTGAATTTATTTACTGATTTGGCTTTCATACCCATTGCGCCTCCAAATTTATACCAATAATTAGCATTATTTGGATTGCTTTTTTTTAATTTTTCATAATAAGTGATTGCATCCTCCCATTTTTTTTCAATTCCAGCTATATCTCCCAAATATTCAATAGCTTTAAGATTATTTGGTTCTTCTTTAAGAATTTTTTCGAAAATAGGTTTTGCCAATGAATATTTCTCTGCTTTGAAATAGTTTTCCGCTTTTTGAAAGTCTATATCATTTGAAATAAAGATCAAAATTAAAAGCCCAATATTGATGAATAATTTCATGTTTTTAATTAATGTCATTTACTCAATATCAAACAATTAATATAATATCGATATATTTTAGCAAACAACTTTATTTGAAAGGTAAATATACAAATGTTTTAAAAAATTAGACTGATTAAAAGAGTTATTATTAGCATCTCAAAAAACAAATTGCCTCAATAAAAATGCAATTCATCGATTATTAAAGTAATGTATCTATAAAAAAAATCAATTAGGCAAAAATCAAACTAATTTTGTGTCATAACTGCCTGATTTCTATATTCAAAAACTTATTTTTTGATTGCTAAACAAATGTCTAACACTCCTTTTTAAAGGAATTTAAAAGATTTAAAAATGAAAAAAAAGTACTTTTCAAAAAAAATTAAATCTGAATTAGTTGTATTTTATATTTTACTAATTACATTTATTAATTTAAGTAAGGTTTCCGCCCAAGTTAGCATTACAAAACCTAACTTGAGTATTTCGACATGTTCTAATTTTCCGTCTTCATATTTTAGTTTGGGAAATATAATACTATCCGAAAACAACAAATCGGATTTTTCTAGTTCTGGAACATTGATTTTAAGTGCACCTACAAATTTTGAATTTCGCCCTGGTTTTGGTACAACAGGTGCTACAGGTGGAAATGTCAATATAACATCTACCACAGTTACTACAACCCAAATTACTATTGTATATGGTGTTTCGGGTACAAATAGATTTGACGTAGTAACCCTTTCAGGACTTCAAATAAGAGCAATTAACATAGCTAGCACTCAGAACATCACTAGAACTGCTGGTACTGGAACAATAAATGGACTCACTAATGGAACAACTTTAACCAACACTTTAAATTCATCCATTACTTCTCCTCCAACTGTTGCAAATGCTGGTAGCAATCAGAATTTATTAATGTGTGTATCAAGCACAACATTGAGTGCAAATACACCAACTATTGGAACTGGAAGTTGGAGTGTTGTATCCGGAGGCGGAACGATAACCAACATAAATTCGCCAACATCAACCATTACAAGCTTACCCTTAGGAGTAACAACAACATTGCGTTGGACAATTTCAAATGGTTCATGTACACCATCTACAAGCGACATGACAATAACTACAGTTTCAGATTATAGTTGCTTAAGTTATTGTACTCCAACTGGTAATTTAGATTGTGCTACTAGAGGAGATTATATTTCAAATGTTACATTAAATACACTTGTAAACAACTCTACTTGTTCTGCTGGCGGATACATTATATATGCGCCTACTGGCACACAAACAACAGCTGTCACAAAAGGGAATACTTATAATTTAAGTATAAGAACAGGACCAGGAAATAAAAAACATGGTTTAGGTGTGTGGATTGATTTTAATCAAAACTCTTCTTTTGCTGATGCTGGAGAATATTTTTCTTTTGGAAATAATATTATCGCCAATTCGATAAATACAATTACTATAACTATTCCAGCTGGTGCTACAATTGGAACTACAAGAATGCGTGTTCGCTATGGCCGACAAACTAATGTTTCTTCTACTTCTAGCTGTTCTATGAATGGAACTTATGGAGAAACAGAAGATTATGGAATCACAATAATTAATTCTATTCCTTGTGTTAGTCCAACTGTTAAACCAACAGCTTTAATACTAAACGCAAATGGAACAAGTATAACTGGAAGCTTTACTGCCCCAAGTCCTGCTCCAGATAATTATCTAGTTGTTAGAAACACTACAGGAATCACTCCAAGTCCAGTTAACGGAACTTCTTATGCCATTGGAGGAACTGTTGGCGCAGGTAATATTGTGGTTGACAATGATTCTAATACTGTTTTTGTTGCCAATGGATTAACATCAAATACAACTTATTATTTCTTTATTTTTCCGTTTAATTCAGCCTGTTCAGGAGGACCAACTTACAATAGTTCAACACCTTTAAATGGTAGCACTACTACATTAATTGGAAATTACTGCACTCCATCTGTTGGAAATGGTTATGAAAGTTTAACCTACTTAAGTGAGGTTAGTTTCGTTGGAACTTTAAATGATGTTTCCAATTACTCTACCTATTCTTCTTCTCCTCGTGGTTATCAAGACTTTACTAACTTAACGAATTTACCTCAACAAGCTCAAGGTGAAGGAGTAAACATCTTTCTTCAAGCCTCAAATTCTGCTTATATTAAAGCTTGGATTGACTGGAATAAAGATGGAGTTTTTTCAGATCCTGGCGAACGAGTTTATAATACAGAAGGCATTTCTACCTATTCTACAACCTTTGGTTTTATCATTCCTTCAGGAACTCCTGTTGGCAATTATAGAATCCGAATTCGAATAAACAATTATACTGGAAGTTATACTTATAATTCTTGTGGAAACATTAATTATTATGGAGAAACTGAAGATTATCTATTTACTGTAGTTCCTAGTTGTAATGCAACCATTGCAACTGTTACTGATGGTAGAATATGTGGAAATGGTGCCGTTACACTAAATGCTACAAGTACTTCTCCTGGCGTTTCAGAATATAGATGGTATAGCACTCCTACTGGAAACACACTTGTTGGCACTACTACTACTGGCACATGGGTAACACCTAGTATTTCCACAACTACAACTTATTATGTAACTGCTTATAATGGATGTGAATCATTAAAAAGGACTGAAATAACAGCAATTATTAGCCCTATACCCACTCTTTCTTATTCACCTACAAACCCAACAGTCTGTGGTGAAGATGTTGTTTTAAATTTAACAGCAACGGGAGATCAAGAAGAAGTTCACTTAATTAATGAAAGTTTCAACTCGGGTTTAGGAACGTTTACAAATACAAATATTATTTCTACCTCACAAAATGGAAATTCACAATGGCAAAACAAAACAAGCACATTTGTTCCCACTCAAATATTAAATTATAACGTTTGGTTTCCTGCAATATCAACAGGAATCAATGGAAATAGTTTTGCTTATTCAACCTCAGATGTAGGTGGTCCAACTATACACAATCAAATAGCTTCTGCAAGTGTAAACTCAAGCAACTTTACTAACTTGACATTGAGTCTTAAAATGTTTTACTCTCGTTACTACGAAGACGACACCTATCTTACTTTAGATTATGTAACCATTGATGTATCAACCAATGGCGGTGCAAACTGGACAGAAATAAAAAGATTTACTGAAGATGTTGGTATTGGAACTCGATTTGAAACATTAACCTATGATTTATCTAGTTACATCAATCAAACAAATTTAAAAGTAAGAGTGCGTTATTATGGCGAATGGTGTGATGGTCTTGCTATAGATGACGTCAAGCTTTTCGGTTTCCGACCAATTGGAACTGCCTTAAACTGGACTAGTGCTACTCCTGTAAATGCCTTTACCGATGCTATTTGCACAATACCCTATGTTTCAGGAACACCTGCTTTAAACGTTTATGTTAAACCATCTTTAACCCAATTAGAAAGTGGCAATTATTCATTTACTGCAAATGCTGTTTTAGCCAATGGATGTACAACCAGCCAGGTTATTAGCGTAACCAATAAATCTAAAATTTGGCAAGGTACTTCATCCGATTGGAATGATGACAATAACTGGAAACCAAATGGTGTTCCCTCAATTACCGATTGTATTGTGGTGCCAACAAGTTCTTTTAATCCTATAATCTCTGGAAGTAACTATGAGGCTTATGGAAAAAACATAACCGTCAAACCAAATGCAAACGTTTTGGTAAACAGTTCTAATAACCTAACCATCAATGAAGAAGTTACCGTTGGAGCAAATGCCTTAATCGAATTAAAAAACACATCTAGTTTGGTACAAAATGTTGATGCTGCTATTAATACAGGCAGTATCAAAATGACTAGAACTACTAGACCAATGACACGTTGGGCTTATGTCTATTGGGGTTCTCCTGTAGATGGGAATATCATGAGTCAATTACCATCTCAATTTGATTTAAAATACAGATGGCAATCGGGAACGCATGATGGAACTTGGCTCGCTACTTCTACTACAATTAACGGGGAAGGATTTATTGCCAGAGTGAAAAACATTGCGCCATTTAGCACTGGTACCGGAACTATTGACTTCAATTTTACAGGAAAACCAAATAATGGAATTATTAATGTTAATGTTGATAGTTATGACAATAGCTCAATGGTATCTGGAAACACGGCTTTATTGGCAAATCCTTATCCAAGTGCAATAGATGCTGCTAAATTTTTACAACATCCTAATAATACCGAACTTGGTGGAACATTATTCTTTTGGACATCGTTAACCTTATACTCTGGTTCTGGAGCCTATTCTGTTACCGATTATGGTAGTTGGAACTTATCGGGTGGAACAGGAACCGCACCTGCTACTGACCCAACGAATGCTTCGTTAAAACCTAATGGAAAAATTGCTGCTGGACAAGGATTCTTTACACAAGTATTTGCCGATGGGCAAATTACTTTTAACAACAGTATGCGCGAAACCAACAATAACGCTCAATTCTTTAGAACTTCTAACGAAACTTCGAATGCTAAAAATAGAATTTGGTTAAACTTATACAGCGATACTAATTTTAGACAAATGCTTATTGGTTATTCCGATGGTGCTACAGATGGGTTTGATAAATATTATGACGGGATTTCTTTTACTAATAATGTAATTGATATGTATTCTTTGCTTGACGATAAAAAATTAGTTATTCAATCTAAAGCATTGCCTTTTGATGACAATGATAGTTTCCCGTTGGGATATAGAGTTACAACAGCCGGAAACTATACTATCGCTATTGATGAATTGGACGGTATTTTCTCTGGCAATCAAAATGTGTACTTAAGAGACAATTTTCTTGGGATTGAACACGATATAAAATCAAGTGCTTACAACTTTATTACCAATGTTGGAACGTTTGACAATCGATTTGAAATTGTTTATAGAATAACTACTTTGGGCTTTTCTGAGGTGAAAGACAACACTACCTTCGGAATGATTAATGACCAATTACTAACCATCAACTCAAGTGAAATTATTAAAAGCATTACGGTTTTTGACATCGCTGGAAAAATGATTTTAAACAGTGATACTGTATCGGCAAAACAATTTACACAATCCTTTAACCATCCAAATGGTGTTTATATTGCAAAAGTAAAACTAAACAATGGTTTTGTGGCTAATGTGAAGTTGATTAAATAATTCGCTTATTATTAAACCAAAAAAAACTCCGGTTGACCTATCAACCGGAGTTTTTTTTGATAATCCTTCTTAGGGGATTGAATGTCTAGTTTATTTTATTAACGTCATTTCGTCAACAATGTGTTTTGCACCAGAGAAATTCTCAATTACCCAAAGTACATAACGAATATCTACGTTGATGGTTCTTTGTAGGTTTTTGTCAAAAATAACATCACCAGCCATAGCTTCAATGTTACCATCAAATGCTAAACCGATTAGTTCTCCTTTACCATTTAATACTGGCGAACCTGAATTTCCACCTGTGATGTCATTATCCGTAAGGAAATTTACGTGTAACGAACCATCTTTATCAGCAAATCTACCGTAGTCTTTGTTTTTTTGCATTTCAAGAACACGAGTTGGTAAATCAAATTCGGCATCGCCTTTTTTATATTTCTTAACCTGACCTGCAAGTGTTGTATAATTATTAATGGTAGCATCATTGCGCTTATCTGCTGGCAAAGCGCGAACTTTACCATAGGTTAATCGCAATGTTGAGTTAGCATCTGGATACTTGATTGTACCAATTTTTGATTCTCTCAAACCTTCTACCAACAAACGGAAAGCTGCACTAAATTTATCTTCTGCTGCTGCAATTTCATCCGATTTTTTATAATAGTGCGTCATCAAATCTGAAGACAATTTGTATATTGGATCATTGTCCAACATTTCTTGACTTGGGATTTCTAAGAATGCTTTGATTTTTTCTACCGATGTTAAGATGCTCAAATCAAAAGCTGCGTTTACATATTTAGAAAAATCATTGTTGTTAGCATCACCAATTTGCTTCACCATTGGAGCAATTCCATAGGCAGTTGCTTTGGTTGCGTAAGTGTTTAATTGTGCCGCTAAGATGTCTTTTTCGGCAGGAATATATATTTCTTTAAACATCTCGTTTGCCATTTCTTCTATAGCTGGGGCAATTTGTGCGCGTTTTACAGCATCTCCTTTTACATAAGCATCTAAATATCTTCCCATCGAACGACTTATAGAACCAAAAGAACTTGTTCTAAACAATTGTTGCATGTAATTGTCATGTTTTGACTTTTCATTAGTCAACGCATAGAAGTTATTGATGTCTGAAATTACGTGTCCATATTTTGATTTGTTGGCTGATTTGTTTGCCCATTTGTCAAATTTAGCTTCTTGCGATGCTTTTGATTTTGCGGTTCCAAATTTTGTTAAAGCATCTATCATTCCCTGACGGTTTTTCCAATAATTGGCCGTTCTGGCAAACTTAGAAGCATATTTTAAGTTGATTGCTTCGCTTTCGTTCATGTATTTTTTCATGTTGTCCATACCTACTTTGGCACCTTCAACCCATGCAGGATAAGCAAACTTAACATTTTGTTCTATACCACCTGCTGGCATCCAACGGTTGGTTCTTCCCGGATAACCAAGAATCATTGCAAAATCTTTCTCTTGAACACCTCCAATATTTACTGGTAAATAGTGCTTTGGTTGCAACGGAACATTCTCTGGAGAATAGTCTGCTGGATTACCATTTGCATCTGCATATACTCTAAACATTGAGAAATCGGCAGTGTGACGTGGCCATTCCCAATTGTCAGTGTCTCCACCAAATTTTCCTAAGCTTTCTGGCGGTGTTCCTACTAAACGAACATCTTTGTAATCTTGATATACAAAGTAGTAGTACTCATTTCCTTGAAAAAAAGGACGTACCGAAACGGTATATTTTCCGCCTTCGTTGTTCTCTTTCTCAATAGCCGCAATTTCTTGGTTGATGGCTTTCTCTCTATCAGCTTCAGACATTTTGTCGTTTACTTTAGAAAGTATTCTTTTAGAAACATCGTCCATGCGAACAAAAAATCGAACGTATAACGACGATGGTTTCATCTCGTCTTTTCTGTTTTTTGCCCAAAAACCATTTTTCAAATAGTTCTGCTCTTCAGATGATAATTCCGCAATGGCATCGTAGCCACAGTGGTGATTTGTTAAAACCAAACCGTCTTTTGAAACGATTTCGGCAGTACAACCTCCGTTGAATTGTACAATAGCATCTTTCAAACTATGATGATTGATGCTGTAAATTTCTTCGGCTGTCAGTTGCAAGCCCATTTTTTGCATGTCGCGGTGGTTTAATCTTTCGATGAACATCAAAAACCACATTCCTTCGTCAGCTTTTACACTTGTTGGCACAAGTAGCAACGCCGCGATAAAGGATAAAATAATTTTTTTCATTGTAATTAAAATAAGTGTTATTAGTTTACTATAGTAGTAGTCGTTGTTATTTCAAATTTGTTACAAACCTCTCCACACCAACAAACAGTTGGCGAATATACTTTTTTTTGAGTAAAGATAAAAGCATTAACATCTTAGCATTCTCTTAAAGAAACAGATTTTTAGTCCTCCACCCTTTTATTTCCAAAAATTTCATACATTCGTGATTGTCAATTATCAAACTAATGAAATACATCATCATCCCAATCATTGCATTAGGATTTACTTTGTGTTCCCTTTTTGGGGTGGAATATAGTTGCATAGGACCCGAAATGTTTCCTCATTTCTATGGAAGTCCTTTTGTGTATATGCAAAATAACTTAGGCAGCTCTATGGAATATTTCTATAGCATTTCGGGATTGGTATTGAACGTAATTGTTTGGAGTATCCCGCTCGCTAGTATTCATTACTTGCTCGAATATTTGATAAACCGCACACCGAAACCAAAATTGGCGCGCGTTTTTTATTATTCCGTAGTTGATGTTCTTGTGTTTTTTTCGTTCCTAAATCTAAACATGGCCTACATAACTTTGGGACGCGGATTTAGTGAAAACACCAATTATTGGTATTGGAACATGGACAAAGAAGCAGCCAGTTGGGGAATGAAATGTCATGGCGAATGGTCGTTTATTCAATTCTACTATCAATAATATTAGCCTAAAAAACAGTAACTTTGCCACCCCTAATTTTCGACAACGCTATTTTATATCTATGCTTTCAAAAAACAGCCTCTGTGTCTTAACCCTGCTTTTAATCAGCACAATTACGCATGCTCAAAAAGAAAAAACGGAATACACACCTGTTACTCCGCCCGATTTGGTTGTTAAAGAAACAGCTATTGAATATAACGAACCTCATCCGTTTATGGTTTTAGACGAGATTCCTCAGTTTAAAGAATGTAAGGAGGTGTCAAAAGAAGAAGCTAAAGCTTGTTTTGAAGAACAATTGAAGAAACACATCAGAAAAAATCTAAAATACCCAGCAGAGGCTAAAAAGAACAACATCCAAGCTAAAGTTATTGTTCAATTCATCATAAACCAAGAAGGAAAAGTGACCGATTTGAGAGCAAAAAGCCCAAAAGGTGCTGAGTTACTAGAAGCCGAAGCCATTAGGGTTATCGAAAAACTATCAAAATTTATTCCCGGAAAACAACGAGGTAGGGTTGTAAACACATCCTATGCTGTTCCAATCCTTTTTAAGATGTAAGGACTCAGTAACAATCTATATCAAAAGATGATTTTGTTCTTTGGACATTTCATCACACATTTTAAAAGAGACTAGAATTAGCAACTATATAATTCAAATTAAAAAAAATTACCAACAACTAATAAAAAAAAATCAACTCAATAAAAAAAATAATTGTCTTTACCGTATTTCTTTTTGTCTCTAGCCTATCTTTGTTTTCGCAATCGGAAAAAGTGGCGGGCAAGTACATGTATAAAATTGAATCTAAAGAAAATGACGTATTTGAATATGAAATGACGCTGCACGAAGACGGAACGTTTGATTTGTATTATCACTCATACATCAATCGAGGCATCCTGCCAGAGAAAGACTAATCAGACAAAAACATGGTGTAGAAAACTTTGCAGCTTCCTTCACCAACGTTGCCCAGAAAGATATAGTCGAAAAATATACGTTAGACTTCACCAACACTAAAGCACGCTTTGTTACCAAATCAGTTAGAGACAAAACCGATAAAGTTGTAGCAACCAAACTTCATTTCTTAAAGTCGGATATTACTTGGATAAGCAGAATTGATTTGCTTAAGAATTGACTTGTCCTAAATAATCTGTATCGATTATTTAGGACAAGTCACATAAAAAAAACGGAACAGAATAAATTCTGTTCCGTTTTCTATTATAGAATAATTAAAGTTTAATTATCTTTTTACAACTCTAACGGCTCTAGTTTCGTCAGCTTGTGTTATAATTACATTATAAACACCGCTTGGATAGTTTGAACCTATTGTTGTAGTTTCCAATTCAGTTACATTAGCCTGTTGTTGTTCTACTAATCTACCTAGCATATCATAAACTGTGATAAACACTGGTGTATTGTTAGAAGTTTTAACATCCAATAAGAATGAATTAGCAAACGGATTTGGATATGCAACTGCTGTG